>Ga0213834_100018_pt1 | contig 475409 bp, 455 predicted proteins | sample SWPTP12_FD_160580 | JGI IMG/M metagenome (GOLD analysis project Ga0213834, IMG submission 160580) | Coastal seawater microbial communities from Marineland, Florida, United States - SWP TP1 #2 | ecosystem: Environmental > Aquatic > Marine > Coastal | place: USA: Florida | collected 2016-08-06 | reverse complement strand
CAGTCCCAGCAAGCATAGAAATAGTAGCTCGCCAGCATCAGAAGAATATTCTGCTTTTTCTTTGTTTTTGTCAGCCAGTAGAGCGCAAAAACTATCGGAAGAAATATGGCAAAACTGATAGAGTTAAATAGCATAGATTATTAGTTTGTTAAGACGGCTTTAAATTTTTCAAAAGTTATTTTATTATCCATCCACCGCAGATAATCTGATTTTACTTGTATTGACATCGATTTTAAAAGCATACGATTATCATATAACTCTGTAATATGCTTTTCTAAATCTTCAACTTTTCGGTTGACGAGGAATCCATTTTCATTATTTTTGATGCCCATTAGCGGAAGTCCAACTTTCGTAGAGATACAGGGAACGCCGGACAAACTCGCTTCCGCATACATAGAAGGGCCGGAGTCTGCATCAGAAGCAATGATGACCAGGTCAACATCTTTGTAAAATGTAAAAAGTTCCTGGTAAGGACCGGAAAATTTCGTCTTCAGGCGAATGTCTCTGCCTGTTTTTCTTACATTTTCTATTGCAGGAACGATGTATTCTTCAAAACCTTTCATTTTTCTGGTAGGATTTCCCGTCCAGCCTATCGTAAGGTAATTGTTTTCACCAATATTCTTATTTTCTTCGAAGTCATCCTGTCCGTAGATGCCATAAACAAAGTCAACTTTATCCGTCAGCTTTTTATAATGTGATAGTAGATTCCCGCCTCCAACAATCAGATGATCGTAAGGTTTTATGTATTTGTCAAAAAATTCCTGACGGTTCAGTTCGCTTCGGTCTATGTTATGTCTGATGTCGTGGGTCGGTCCTTCGTGAGGGAATTTATCTGTGAAAATACCGACTATATTTCTGTCTGCAGAAAAAGTAACATTGGCAACATACTGAAAATAAAAAGCCATATCAACTTTAATATCAAACTTGCTCCTGTCGGAAATTATTTTTGAAAGATCTTCTTTGTACTGATAAACTTTGTCAACAGCGTATTTCGGATAATAAAAATTGCCGGTTTTGTCGAGAAAATAGACAGGTTTGTTTTTATTAATAATTTTAAAAATGAATAGCTTAAAAAAGCTTTTGAGATTGAAAATTATTCTGAAAATCAGACTTTTATCACTGCTTTTCTTAAGTGTATAATCATCATCATAAGCTACAAAGCAATCATAGTCTGTGAAAAGGAAAGGAAGCCACGCTTTTATCATAAACTCGTAGGCCCAATCTGGTTTGTCTGCGACAAAAAGAATTGTTTTTTTCATTAGTTTTCTAATTTCACATTATAAAATTGTGCAACTTTTGAATGCCCAACGTGCAGCAAAACCTCATTGCCAATGCCGACATCATCTCCGCAAACGCAGAATTCTGCAGGTAAGAGATAGGGCGAAAATCCTGTTTTTTTCGAAGCTTTCCACATAACAAGTGATGCTCTGGAAGGTTCTGATTTCATAAAATTACAGCATTCTTCAAAAAAGATTTTACCATTTTCTGAATCCTTCCAAAGCGTCATAGGACTTTGGTTGTAAGAATGTCCGAAACCATTGCTCTCATCGTGTATTTCTTTTGCGTCCAAAGACATCTCCATATCCCTCCGGAGCAGATTCCTTGGGTTGTAAGGTGCACAAAATCCAAATGTTTTTGTCAGATAAATCAAACTGTAAATATTCTCAGAGACTGCAAACATATCCGTATCCACAACACATCGGAAATCTGCATCTGATTCCAAAAGGGATTTGAATTTAAAATAATCAGCTGTTCTGTAAAGATATCTTGGATGGTTTTTTTCGGGGATTGGAGATTCTACTTTTTTTAAGTTTACACCCTCAATAATCAAATCAAAATCAGAATAAACTGTGAATTTAGCATTAGGAAAAAACCTTTTGATCGTTGACAAAGAAGGTTCGAGTCGATTTTTCAGATTGAATTCCGATCCACCGGCATTCACTCTAGTTTCTCCAAATTCGCAAAATAAAAACTCGATAGAAAAAGAGTTCAAAAGTTTTGTAAATTCCTGATTTTCAATTTTGACTTGGCCCAGATTTTCCAGAGATAGATTCTGAGTATCCAAAGACCTTTGCTTGTCCGGCAGTTTGTTCTTTCCTATAATTATCTTTAAGGCTTCCCGCAACCTCCAAAATATTGAGCCTATCATTTTTTTATCATTTGTGTAAGTTCTTAAAAAAAGAGAAAATTTTCAATTTGTAAAAGTACAAAAAAAGCATAATTTAGCGGAAAATATTATCAATCCTCTGTTAATTTTGTTTAATGAAGCTATTATACATCAACAAAAATATTAATCTTTCCAAACCGATTATCAATCAGCTGATTAATATGGGTTTTGAGGTGGATGTTTTGATAGAATCTCTGCCATCGCCTATTGATAATTCATCGCTGGTTCACAGGATTAAAAATATTTTTTACAGGCTGGTGTTAAAGGATAAAACTTACTTCATCAAAAAAGAAAAACAGCAATTTGAGAAATTTGCACAGAAGAGGCTGCAAAATAAAAAATATGATATTGCCTTTTTCATCAGGGCTGATATGTATTCTGAAGAACTGGTCAAAAAAGTGCGGAAACAGAGTAAAAAAATGGTCAGTTATCAGTGGGATGGTTTGGAAATGTATCCCAGGATTTTTGATTTTTACAAATATTTTGACAGAAAACTGGTTTTCGATGGCAATGATATTCGAAAGTTTCCGCAATACAATCTTCTTCCGCTGCCTATTTACCATTATACAGAAAATGTATTTCACGATCCTGAAAAAGAAGAAATTGATCTGTTTTACATAGGTGTTGGACTGGATGAACGTATCCAAATGTCTTATAATATTGAGAAATATTCCGAAGAAAATGGTTTGAAGTTCAAAGCGATTTTGACCGTTCCGGAATTTCGTGAAGAGAAAAAAACGGAATCTGTAAGTCTTCAGCACAAGGGAATTTCTCTTGAAGAAAATGAAGAATATACATCAAAATCCAAAGCTGTGGTTGATTTCAAGATGGATTCTCACAATGGTGTAGCTTTCCGATTTTTCGAATGCTTGAATCAGGAGCAGAAATTCGTTTCAAATAATCATAATCTGAAAAACTACGATTTTTACCATCCGGATAACATTTTCATTACAGATTTTGAAAATCTTGATGGTTTAAAAGAATTTTTGCAAAAACCATATCATAAAATTGACAGAAAAATAGTTGAGAAATATGGCATCAAAAACTGGCTGAATTATGCCCTGGACTACGGTAATTATGAAACTATAAATTTGCCTTGATGGAACAATTTCTTACCATTTTTACCCCAGCCTATAATAGAGCTTATATTCTGTCAAAACTTTACAATAGTCTTGTAAATCAGTCCAATAGAAGATTTGTCTGGCTGATTGTGGATGATGGTTCTAATGATGAAACCAGAAATTTGGTTCAGAAATTTCAGACTGAAAATCTCATCGAAATCCAATATATTTATCAGGAAAACAGAGGAAAACATTTTGCGGTTAATAATGGACTTAGAAACACTGAGACTGAATTTTTTACCGTCATAGACAGTGATGATTATCTTTCGGATAATGCAGTGGAAGAGATGGAAAAGCTTTCTGAGAAAATTAAAAATGATCATCAGATTGCAGGGTTTACTTTTATCAGATTTTCTGAAAAAACAAATTTTGACAGAGAAAAATACGGCAAAAAAGAATGGCTGGTCTCGGGAAGAGCGCAGTATGATTGGGAATTCCCGGGAGAAATGACCTATTGTTTCAAAACAGAAATTCATAAGCAGTTTATGTTTCCGGAATTTGAAGGCGAAAAGTTCTGTCCTGAGTCTTTGGTTTTCAGAAGGATAGAGCGGAAATTCAAAATATTGTTTACAGATAAAGTCCTGGCTTTCGGAGATTATCTGGAAGATGGATTGATGAGCAATTATTACCAGCTTCTGATTAAAAATCCGAAAAGCTCTTTGCTAAATATTAAGGAAAGATTTCAGGATGACTTATCACAAAGAGAGAAATTTGATCTGGCAAAGAATTATTGGGATATTGCTTCAAAATCGGGATCTTCTTTCGTAGAGAAATATTTTGGAATAAGTCCTTTTTTGATTTTAAAAGTTATAATAAACAAACGACACAGTAAAAAGCATAAATGAAAAAAATATCGATCATCATTCCACTTTATAATGCGGAAAAATACATTGTGAAATGTCTGGATTCTATAAAAATTCAGGATTACAAAAATTTTGAAATCATTGTTATTAATGATAAAAGCAAGGATGATTCCTGGGATGTTTTGAATCAGTATGTATCAGAAAATCTGGATATTAACTTTGTTGTTATTAATAATGAAATAAATCTTGGACTTAGCAAGACCAGAAACAAAGGAATCGAATTGGCAACAGGAGATTACATCCTATTTATGGATAATGACGATACTCTGGTGGATGAACTGGCTTTGCAGCATTTTATAGATGCAACAGAAAATGATCCGGATATTATCATCGGGAAAACCCGTTTTCTTCAGAATGATAAACTTAAAGAAAGCAGATATCACACACTCAAAAACACAAAAAAAACTTATCAAGGTAATGAAGTGATCGAAGGATTTTTGTCTGGACAATGGGCTGTGACCGCCTGGAACAAGCTTTATAAAACCACATTTCTAAACGAAAATAACCTCCGTTTTCTGGATAATCTTCTGCACGAAGATGAGCTTTGGGCCTTTGAAACTGCAATTCCCGCAAAGACAGTCAACTTTCTGGATTTTGAAACGTACAATTATTATTCGTTATCAAATCCTCAATCTATGACTGCAACAATGGGACTCAAAAATATTGAGCATTACCTGATAATCCTTGAGAAAAAACTTGAATTATCTAAGGATAAAAATCTTTATCACAAAACTGAATTGATTGAAAATTACCTAAAACATTTCACAAATCTTGTTATTCTAAGCAGAGTCTGTAAAATGGAATTTTCTGTTTTCAGAAGTTTTTATCAGAAGATTAGTAGTGCCTTTAAAGATCACTTCCCACAAAAAGATGAATTTTCATTCAGTCCGAAAGTGGCTTATTATCTTTATAAAATGAAATTTGATGAAAGTTTTTTTCTGTATGGGAAACTGCCAAAATATGTCAATCAGCTGCTAAAGATCTAATCAACAAATTTTCTGTCGTAATTCCTTTTTCTGTAGATGATGCTGTAGATTTTGTTTTTGAAATCCCTCAGCATTGTTCCAGGTTTCCCGTTGTAGAACTGAGAATACTCGTCGAAATATTTTGCCATATTCTGTAATTCTTCTGAAACGTTTTCTGCCAGATATTTTTTCTGTTCACCGAAACTGAGATCCGTGTTGGTATTGCTGATTCCGGTTTTTTCAAAAATAGAAATATATTCGTCAATGTATTTTTGAGAAATATTGTGATGAATAAAAAGATCCATCATAAAAGTCCAATCCGAGGCTATTTTATTTCGTTCATCATACATTCCGAATTTTGTAAACAGTTCCTTTCTGAAAAATGCAGACTGATGGCAGATTGGCTCCTTCAGAAGAGAACCTATTGTTATTTTTGACGGGATTCTGTATTCATATTTTTTTCGGTCTTCCAGTTCATAATATGCATTTCCATAGACGATATCTTCAGATCCAAAATGAGGTGCGATTTTTTTAAGAATTTCGGGAGAAGAAAACCTGTCGCCGCTATTCATAAAGATGAGGTAATCTCCGGTTGCTTTTGCAATGCCTTTGTTCATCGCATTATAAATCCCTTTGTCAGGCTCGCTGACCCAGTAATTAATCTGAGAAGCGTTATTTTCCAAAAGTTCCTTGCTGCCATCATTAGAGCCACCATCAATTACTATAAACTCAATTTTTTTATAGGTTTGACCGATGATACTTTTTATAGTCTCTTCCAGTCCAAATCTATTGTTGTACGCTACTGTAATAATGCTGATAGTCATTTGTTCAAAAAAAATCTTGTTAAATTATAAATTACTCTTTACCAATAAGTAAAAGCCTTGCCACTTTATTTCTGTTTATCAGATGAATGATAAACATAATTATTTGTATAATAATAATTGAAATTATCGGTAGAATTACAAGAGATGTGATCCACTTATTTACGAAATAAAAATCAATATAATCGGTTAAAAATAATTCCAGAATGCTCTTTTGAATAATATAAATCCCCAAAGTTTCCTTGCCGATTTTTTTGAGCCAATTGATTGGAACTTTTATAATTTGCCTTTCAGTAATATATTTGAATAGTAAAAACCAAAACATACATCCTGCAAGACCTATTACAAACCTGAACAATGCGATGTCATAATTTTTAAAAGAAAATTGATGTGTACGGAAACTGTAGATCTCCGGGAATTCAGAAAAATAGATCGTGTAGCTTCCTTTCCAGAAAATTAAAAGCGTACAAAACAATGCGGCAAATCCTATCAGTAATGGTTTTAGATATTTTTCAAAAAATGAAAAATAATCTTTCGTCAAAATTCCAAATATAAAAAATGGCAACAAAAATCTTTGTGCATTCTCATAATTTACTAGAAATACAACGGTTAGAGCAAGTGAAAATACAAGTGCTTGATTTTTAAATATTTTGAAAAGAAAAAACAGCAGAATATAACTCTTGAACAGTTCTACGAGAAACCAAAACGGCCACGATGATGGGTATAATAATTCTTCAATATCTCTGAAGTTAAAATCTGGATTCCGGACTGTAATCAAACTTAGAAGATACAATATGAGAGCCCAGACAATGCAGGGTAAAATTAATTGTACAAATTTTTTTTTAACAAAGTTTGCGTAAGACTGTTTCAAACTGTTTTTGAATAACAGGCCACTGAGAAAAAAAAACAAAGGCATATGAAAAGAGTATATTGCACTGAAAACCCTGTTGTTTAGAAAATAATGGGTGTCATCAAACTGCTGAATCGCATGTCCCAATATCATTGTAAAAATTGCCCAGCCACGTAAAGAGTCAATATACTCCAGCCTTTTCATAAAGTTGATTTTATTTTGGATTCCAGGGAATTGAGCCATTCCCAAATCACTTCCGCTGCATTCTCTTGGAAAGGCTTTATCCGGCAGAATTCTTCATAAACTTTCTCATCATTCCAAAGCAGATTTACTTTATCAAATAACAGTTGAGGATTTTCCGGATCAAAGAATAAAACAGCATCCTGATTGATGATCATTGGATCAGGTTTATTCTCACTTCCCCAATAGATTGGAATTGTCCCCGAGATAATGGCCTCGAAAAGTTTCTCGGTTACGTAACCATTTGTATCACTGTTCTCGGGACAGATATTGAATTTGAATGTCTTCAAATATTCAATTTTATTATCGCCAAATTTCTCCTGAAGGTCATTGGTATTTTTCAGAAAACTGCCTGCACATTTCACTGTTTCGACAGGATTCAGAAGATCAATGATTGTCTTTCTGATGCCGTTATTATCGGCTCTGGAGATGTTTGAGCAGAAATTGTTGCGATTCTTATTGAGCCTGTGTTCCGGGTTATTGTAAGATTTAATTATATTTTTAATATCCTCAAAACCTGCATTTGCAGGAATCATATATAAGATCCAAAGTGGAAACCTTAGATATTTTTTGTCATTCAAATAAGAAAAACCAAGAGACAAATTGTGATTTTTCAGATGGTGTGTTTTGAAGATAAAAGAAGGATGTTCCTCATTATCAATATTCTCTCCCGTGAAAAATATCTTGGGACTTTTGATGAAAAATGAGAGTTTGGGATTACCAACAACGGAAAGAAAAGTAATTTTCTTCCCGGTTGGATTGATATTTCTATGTTTGATAAACTGTGTAAACCAGCCAGACTCAGAATTTGGTAGATGCCAAAAATTATAATACCTGACACTGTCATTGCAAAATTTCCGCTGATCCTTTCGGAAGCGTTTATAGTCAGCAATCGTGTTTTTTATGTTGGTTTTGAGGCCCAATTAAAATAATTTAAGATCTTCTCTCACCATTTCTTTTACAAGAGCTTCCAGGTCATATTTTGGTTCCCAGCCCAGTTGTGTTTTGGATTTTGTAGGATCACCAATTAACAAATCTACTTCTGTAGGTCTGTAATATTGAGGATCGATTTTTACCACCACTTTTCCGATTTCCAATTGATAATCTGGGTGGTTGCATTTAGCGACTTTTGCTACTTCATTTTCATTTTCGCCTTCAAAACTAAGTTCGATGCCGGCTTCTTCAAAAGCCATTCTCACAAAGTCTCTCACGTAAGTCGTTTTTCCTGTCGCGATGACGTAGTCTTCCGCAACATTCTGCTGCAAAATTCTCCACATAGCTTCCACATAATCTTTCGCGTGCCCCCAATCTCTTTGAGAATTAAGGTTTCCAAGATATAGAACTTCTTGCTTACCTTTTGCGATGGCTGCAGTTGCCATTGTGATTTTCCTGGTAACGAATGTTTCACCTCTTCTAGGTGATTCGTGGTTGAATAGGATGCCGTTGCAGGCAAACATATCATACGCTTCACGGTAGTTTTTTGTGATCCAGAATCCGTAGATTTTGGCGGCTCCGTAAGGTGATCTTGGGTAGAAAGGTGACTTTTCGTCATAAAAACCTGCCGCATTTTTATTTTCTTCCAAACCTCCATAGAGTTCTGAAGTAGAAGCCTGGTAGATTCTTGTTTTCTTTTCCAAACCTAAAATACGAACGGCTTCCAGAATTCTTAAAGTTCCGATTCCGTCCACATTAGCAACATATTCAGGAGAGTCGAAACTTACTTTTACATGAGACATCGCGCCAAGATTGTAGATCTCATCCGGCTGAACTTCCTGAATGATTCTGATAATATTGGTAGAATCCGTCAAATCACCATAGTGCAATTTGAAATTCACGTGATTCTCGTGCTGATCTTGATATAAATGATCAATTCTCTGCGTATTGAAAGAAGAAGCTCTTCTCTTGATCCCGTGAACCTGATAGCCTTTTTCCAAAAGCAATTCTGCCAGATATGAGCCGTCCTGTCCTGTAACTCCTGTTATTAATGCCGTTTTCATCTTATTTTTGTTTGTATTTGTAACCTCTTATTTCTTTAATTATTTTGTCTTCGGTAATGGTTTCTTCCGGTTCATAAATGTGATAATAAGGAACTTCTCCCATCACACTTGCCCATTGTGAAAAAGTAGATGGGGCGCCAAGAAGATAATCTGTTTTAGAGATCAGATATTGATCTTCCAATGGTCCTTCTTCCGATTGTATCACATTCCCGAATTCTCTTTTGTACCGTTCCAGATCCAGATTTTCATCATTGGTGCAGATCAGGAATTTGTATTTTCCGTCCGGAATTGCTGCAAGTAATTCTTTGATTTTTCTGATGTACATATCATCATCAAAAAAATATCGGCCTTCCAGAAATTCTTTGTAATCGCCACGTCTGATGTGGACTGTGATTATTTTTTCGTTGTCTTCTTTCTGAAGATATTTTTGGTTCAGTCTTTCTTTATCAACCTTTGGATCCAAAAGATGCTGATAATATTTAATATCGTTCTCGCTGTAAACATCATTATTAAAAAACCAGCCGTAGCAAAACGTTACAAGGTAATCTTTCTTGATCTGTTCTCTGTATTCCGGGATTTTGGTTTCATCCGTAAATCCTAAAATGCAGTTGGGATTCAGCTTTCGGTAATATTTGTTGTAAAGTAGTTTTTTTACACGATAAGGTGTTTTTGATGACGGCGGAAGATTTGGAAACTGCGGACAGTATTTTTCATGAAAAGTAGGAGAATAGAATTTCACGCCGTTTCTTCTACAAAAAGAATCGATGTGCATAAACTGGAAAAGATCATTCCCGCGACCGCCTCCTAATATGGAAAGACAAATCAGCATTTAGTTCTTAAATTTTTTCTCATAAACATCTCTGATTCCTTCTTCCAAACCAATTTTCGCTTTCCATCCCAGATCATTGATTTTTGTAACATCCATCAGTTTTCTTGGTGTTCCGTCCGGTTTTGAAGTGTCCCAAATAAGATCACCTTCATAACCAACGATTTTCTTAACCAGTAATGCCAAATCTTTGATGCTGATATCTTCGCCAATTCCAACATTGACGTGGCCCGAATCTTCATAATTCTGCATCAAAAAAATACACGCTTCCGCAAGATCATCAGAATGAAGAAACTCACGCAAAGGTGTTCCTGTTCCCCAAACGGTTACATTTGGCAGATTCTGTTCTTTAGCTTCATGGAATTTTCTCAGCAATGCCGGTAAAACGTGAGAATTATTAAGGTCATAATTGTCATTAGGACCGTACATGTTGGTTGGCATTGCCGAAATAAAATTGGAATTGTACTGGCTTCTGTAAGCATCGCACATTTTGATTCCTGCTATTTTTGCAATGGCATAAGGTTCGTTTGTAGGTTCCAAAGTTCCTGTCAAAAGAGAGTCTTCTTTCAAAGGCTGCGGCGCCATTTTTGGATAAATACAGCTGGATCCCAAGAATAAAAGTTTCTTAACATCATTCGTATGAGCTTGATGAATCACATTATTTTGAATCATCATATTTTCATAAAGAAACTCTGCTCTGTAAGTATTGTTAGCCTGAATTCCGCCCACTTTTGCAGCAGCCAGGAAAACATATTCCGGTTTTTCTTCCGCAAAGAAATCTGCAGTTTGATTATAATCGCGTAGATCCAGTTCTTTGGAAGTTCTGGTCACTAGATTCGTGAAACCTTGTTTTTCCAAGGCTCTGAAAATAGCACTTCCCACAAGACCTCTGTGGCCGGCAACATATATTTTGGAGTTTTTGTCCATTATTTTTTAATTTTATAATACGTCTTTTTCAAAAAAGATTTTATACCATTTTCTTCAGATTTATCCACTCTTCTTGTGGCTCTCACGATTTGATAACGATATTCGCCTTCACTTTCTTCATCATTGATTTCGATATTAATTTTAGTGTCATAATATCTTACAACTGCCGAGAGAATCGTCTGGTCATAGCGATGCGAAGCAAATCCTTCCAGTTGATTATCTCTTTCAAAAATCAAGGGATCGGCAACCAGATCCGGTCTGTAGATCATCAAATCCAGCCAGTCTTTTACAAGCTGCGTAATTTCCGGTGTTTTTTTCAGAATGATAAATCCTGCCCAAAGTTTATTTTTTTCCAGCCACTCCTCATCATTTTCAAATAGATTCTGAAAGTGTTCTACTACTGATTTTTTTGTCCAATATTTAAGTTTCGGATCGTCGGTAAGTTTTGGATTGAATGTTTTCCAGCCGTAATTTTTGTCGTCTCGATATTGAAAAAACAGAGCGTCAGAATTTTTTAATTTATCAAACTGAAGCTGCCAGCCTGATGCATTTTTCAACTCACTGCCACAATCTACGTAAACAAGAATATCGCCGTCGTTGAGCTTCGAAAGGCTGTCAAAGATCACATAAGCTTTCCAAATCCAGTGTCCGCCTTTCTTTTTGTCGAGAAATAGGGGCGAAGATTTCAGCGCGTACGGCAAATCGGAATATTCGTAACGCTGGGTTTCGTCAAAAATATTCAGAGATTTTGCTTCTTCAATAATTCTTTTGGCAGATTGAAGAAAAGCGTTGCTTCCGTATGTGATGAATTTCTTTTTCAAGACTTATTTCAAATATAAAACGCCTGCACTGTCGATCTGGAAAACCCAGCCGGTCTGCATTCTTGTTCCTTCAAACTCCACTCTGATTTTATTCTTCAGATCGGTGTACATTTTCTTTCCGGGATTTGCCAGATAAGCGTGCATATAAAGATTTCCTTTGTTGATGCCTTCAGGAAGATGAATGGTTTTTTCAATCACAAATTTTCCTTTTGGATATTTTTTCACACCTTCGTAATGTCCCGGCGCAAAAAACATCATCGGAATGTCAAAGTTATTGAAAAACAAAGCTTCCAGTTCGAATTCTGCTTCTTCCGTCAATTCACCTTCGATTCTGATATTGATTTCATTGTTGTCAAAATTCATAGGAATCAGTGTTCCATTGATCCCATTAACAGAAAAATGAGAAATGCTTAAGCTTGGATCTTTGATATTAAGAACATCCAAAATAGACGAGTCTGCAGCAATATTATCGTTTGAATAAAGATTGATACATTCATCAATATTACCGTCATATCTGATTCCGCCTTGTTCCAGAAAAATTCCTTTGTTACAAAGCTGTTTGATAGAGGCCATATTGTGACTTACGAATAGAACCGTTCTTCCTTCACCATTGCTGACATCGCCCATTTTACCAAGACATTTTTTCTGAAATTCCAGATCTCCAACTGCCAGAACTTCATCTACAATCAGAATTTCGGATTCCAGATGCGCTGCTACGGCAAATGCGAGACGAACGTACATTCCTGAGCTATAACGCTTTACTGGTGTGTCGATGTATTTTTCAACACCGGAAAAATCAACGATTTCGTCAAATTTTCTGGTAATTTCTTTACGCGTCATTCCGAGAATTGCGCCGTTTAGAAAAACATTTTCTCTTCCCGTCATTTCCGGGTGGAAACCAGTTCCAACTTCGAGTAATGAAGCGATTCTTCCTTTGGTATATATTTGTCCGGTAGTCGGTTTTGTAACTTTACTTAATAACTTTAATAAAGTCGATTTTCCGGCACCGTTTCTTCCGATGATTCCGACTGCATCGCCTTGTTCCACTTCAAAGTTGATATCTTTGAGAGACCAGACATAGTCGCTCTGGCTTTTCGTAGTTCTATCATTGACTTCACCAATTCGCAGATAAGGATCTTCTTTGCCTCTCATTCTGTGCCAAAAACGGTTCAGATCGTGAGACAAAGTTCCTGTACCAACTTGTCCGAGCCGGTATTGTTTAGAAATGTCTTCTGCTTTTATTACGATGGGTCTTGTCATTCTCTGTGTTTAATAAATTTTGCCGGAACTCCGGCTACTACTGTATTTTCTTCTATGTCTTTTGTAACCACGCTTCCTGCTGCAATCACAGCGCCGTTACCTATTTTTACGCCTGCCATAATTTGTACCGAACAGCCGATCCAGACGTCATCGCCAATTTCGACACCTCTGTTTTCAGCTTTCCAGGGTTGATCCTGAATGTTGATTCCTTTTTTATAATTATGGTCCGAGCCAATGATGCTGACTTGTTGGGAAATTAAACAGTTTTTACCGATTTTTATGGTTCCTCCGGCGGCTCTTATATTATTCTGTTCACCAATGTAAGTATTTTCTCCGATGATCAGTTTGCAGTCTTTCTTATCGTTCTCATTGATTACATAGATCACGCTGAATGCGCCAATGTAAACATTTTTTCCGATTTCGAGATTGTTTAGGTCATCAAATGAAATCTGGGTGCGGTTGTCTATATTGCAGTTAAAATGTCGGTTGAGTCTTTCTGCTTTTCGGTATTCATTAATGAATTTGTCAAAGGCAGGTTCCAGATAATAATACTTCCTTAATGTTTTGAAAAATTTAATCCAATTCATAATCAGAGTTTATACGGTATCCATAAAACCTTTCTCCACTTTGTTGAAAATCACGGTTCCGATCGCTAAAAACATCAAAATAATTGCTGTACTTATCATCAGCATCATCGGACTGAAATCGCCTACTCCGAGCCATGCATATTTGAAACATTCAAAAATTCCGGTCAATGGATTATAAAATGCAATCGTTCTGAAAATTCCTTTAAGGCTTGACGCCGGATAAATGACCGGTGTTGCATACATATACAAACTGATTCCGAAACTCAAAAGCATCTGAAGATCACGGTATTTGGTGGTAAGCGACGAGAATATCATTCCAAGTCCCAATGCAAAAATAGCCATTAAGGCAATCAATAGAGGCGTTGCCAGTATCCACCAGTTTGGCTGTACTTCTCCTTTAAAAAGATAATAAAAGAAAACTGTCAGAAACAGAAGCATCTGCACGCCAAGCTTCATCAGATTAGAAAATACAATGGAAATTGGCATGATAAGTCTTGGAAAATATACTTTTCCAAATATTCCTGCATTAGCTGTGAAAACATTTGAAGTTGCCGAAAGACAGGTGGAAAAGTAATTCCAAAGTGTAATTCCTGCAAGATAAAATAAAATTTTTGGAGCGCCGTCTGTGGATAGTTTGGCGATATTTCCAAAAATGACAATGTAAACTATTGTTGTAAAAATTGGATTGATAAAAAACCAAATAGGACCTAAAATCGTTTGTTTAAAGCTGGAAACGAAATCCCGCTTTACGAACATATAAACCAAATCCTTATATTTCCAAACCTCTTTCAGATTGAGATCGAAAAGAGAATGGCTGGATCCTATGGTTTCTGTCCACTGTTGGTTTTGAGAATCGCTCATTTGTGTTTTGTATTAATTTTAAATTTATTTAATAAGGTTTTTCAGATATTCACCGTATCCGCTTTTACCGTATTTTGCTGCAGTTTCCAGAAGTTTTTCTTCATTAATGAACCCATTTCTGAAAGCAATTTCCTCGATACAGCCAATTTTGAAACCTTGTCTTTTTTCGATCACGCTCACAAATTCTGAAGCGTCTTGCAAAGAATCAAAAGTTCCTGTGTCTAACCATGCAGTTCCTCTATCCAGAACACCAACTTCTAATTTACCTTTTCTGAGATAAACATTGTTGATATCCGTAATTTCAAGTTCGCCTCTTGGAGAAGGTTGTATGTTTTTTGCAATTTCCACCACTTCATTATCGTAGAAGTAAAGTCCGGGAACTGCGAAATTGGATTTTGGCTCCGTTGGTTTTTCTTCTATGGAAAGCGCTTTGAAATCCTGATCAAATTCCACAACACCATATCTTTCCGGATCGGCCACGTGATATGCGAAAACAACGCCACCGTCTGGATTGGTTTTATTCTTTAGTAAAGTCCCCATCTCGGAACCGTAAAAAATATTATCTCCCAATACCAAAGCTGCGGAATCATCGCCAACGAATTTATCACCAAGAATAAATGCCTGCGCAAGACCATCCGGACTTGGCTGAACTACATATTCTATATTACAACCCAACTGAGATCCATCGCCCAAGAGCTTGATAAATCCTGCCTGATCGTGAGGCGTTGTGATGATTAATATATCTTTAATTCCTGCTAACAACAATGTCGAAAGCGGGTAATAAATCATTGGTTTGTCGTAAACCGGCATCAACTGTTTGCTGACAGCAATCGTCAATGGGAAAAGTCTGGTTCCGGATCCGCCGGCTAAAATAATTCCTTTCATAGTGGTTTAATTTGTGTTTTTATGAATATTGACCGTCGTAATATTTCTGGTAATCGCCAGAAGTTACATTCTCCAGCCATTCTTTATTTTCCAGGAACCAGTCGATAGTTTTTCCTAAACCTTGCTCAAAAGTTACAGATGGTTTCCAACCAAGATCTTTGTTCAATTTTGTAGCATCGATTGCGTAACGTTTGTCGTGACCTGGTCTGTCTTTTACGTAAGTAATCAGTTTTTCTGAATGTCCGGAAGGTTTTCCAAGCTTTTCATCCATTTGTTTGATTAGTTCTTTCACCAAATCAATATTCTGCCATTCGTTGAAACCTCCGATGTTGTAAGTTTCGCCTGTCTTAGATTCATTGAAAATCTGATGAATTGCTTTTGCGTGATCGATTACGAACAACCAGTCTCTTGTATATTTTCCGTCACCGTAGATTGGTAAAGGTTTTTCATTAATGATATTCGAAATACAAAGCGGAATCAATTTCTCAGGGAAATGATTTGGACCATAATTATTAGAACAGTTTGACAGAATAAATGGCATTCCATAAGTATTCCCATAAGCTCTCACCAAGTGGTCAGAAGCCGCTTTTGAAGCTGAATAAGGAGACTGCGGATCGTAAGGCGTAGTTTCCAAAAAGAAACCAGTTTCGCCAAGACTTCCGTAAACTTCATCCGTGGAAACGTGGTAGAAAAGATTTTTTCTAGGTTCGTTCGGGAATCTTCCGTGCGTATGATCAGGATTTAATGTCCAGAATTCAATACAAAGATTTAGAAGATTTGCGGTTCCGTTGACATTCGTATTGATGAACGCATTTGGATCTGTAATGCTTCTGTCCACGTGACTTTCAGCAGCCAAATGTACAACTGCGTCTGGATTGTATTTTTCAAAAACCTTTCTAAGTTCTTCAGGTTTTGTAATATCAGCTTTCTCGAAAACGTAATTGGGTTCGTTTTCGATGTCTTTTAGGTTTTCAAGATTTCCGGCGTAAGTCAAAGCATCAAGATTGATGATTTTAGACTCTGGATTATTTTTTACAAATTCTCTTACAACGTGAGAACCTATGAATCCGGCACCGCCGGTAATGATGATATTTTTCATAAATATTTAATATTATGTTTTTAGTTTTTAATCGTTTCCGAATAAGTCTCTGGTATAAACTTTTTCTCTGACATCATCCAAATCCGGTGTTTTTCTATTGGATATAATGACATCACATTCTTGTTTGAAAGCATCTAAATCAGTGTAAACTTTTGACCCGAAAAAAGTATCTTCTTTCATTACGGGCTCGTAAACAATAACTTCTACTCCTTTTGCTTTTATTCTTTTCATTATACCCTGTATTGCAGAGGCGCGGAAATTGTCTGACCCTGATTTCATTATTAAACGATAAACACCAACTTTTTTTGGTTGTTTTGCCAAAATAGAATCTGAAATAAAATCTTTTCGTGTGCGGTTCGCATCTACAATAGCCTGTATGAGATTGTTAGGAACCGAATCATAATTTGCTAGCAATTGCTTGGTATCTTTTGGAAGACAATAACCTCCATATCCAAAAGACGGATTATTATAGTGGGAACCAATTCTAGGATCCAGTCCTACACCTTCTATGATTTGACGGCTGTCCAATCCGTGGATTTGGGAATAACTGTCCAGTTCATTGAAATAGGCCACACGCATTGCCAAATAAGTATTCGAGAACAATTTGATAGCTTCTGCCTCGGTTCCATTGGTAAAAAGAATCGGAATGTCTTTTTTTATTGCGCCTTCTTTTAGAAGATTTGCAAAAACAGTGGCGCGCTCACTTTGCTCACCAATAATAATTCTCGAAGGATAGAGATTATCATAAAGGGCTTTCCCTTCTCTCAAAAACTCCGGAGAAAATATAATGTTATCAAAATCTAATTCTTTTTTCAGACTTTCTGTGAAACCCACAGGAACAGTAGATTTTACAATTACAACGGCGTTTGGATTGCTTTCTTTAACTTCTTTGATCACGTTTTCAACACTTCGGGTATTGAAATAGTTTGTAGAAGGATCGTAATCTGTTGGTGTGGCTACGATGATAAAATCTGCATTTTTATAAGCTTCTTGTCTGTCAAGACTTGCTTTCAGGCTGAGTTTTTTTGATTCCAGAAATTCTGTAATCTCGGGATCATCAATTGGAGATTGCCTTTTGTTGAGCATTTCCACTTTTTCCGGGATAATGTCCAAAGCAATCACGTCGTGATGTTGTGCTAATAACACTGCATTGGAAAGTCCAACATATCCGGTACCAACAATTGTTATATTCAATGGAATAAAATTTTAATTTCGGCAAAAATAAGAAAATTTACTTGAAGTATATATAAATGAAATATTAGCTTTTTGTTTGTTTTAATAAATTTGATTATCTTTGCAAAGGATTTACGGGAAAATGGGAAGGCTTTCGCAAGAATGCCTTTTTTCGTAGATGTAATTAGGAGTAATATTTATGGAATTTAAAACAGAATTAAGTCGCTTACTTAATGAGTTTCTAGAAACTAGACCAGATCTTTTTTTAGTGGACCTGAAAATCTCTGCAACATTTGATGTAACTGTGATTCTGGATGGTGACAATGGCGTTACGCTTCAGGATTGTCTGGATGCCAGCAGAGCAATTGAGTTCAATATGGATCGCGAGATTCACGATTTCAGTCTGCAGGTGATGTCTTCCGGATTGAGTGAGCCACTCGAGTATCCGAGACAATTTAGAAAAAATATTGGCAGAGAGATCGAAGTGATGTTGAATGATTCTTCCGAAGTTGAAGGCGAACTTTTATCAGTCGATGACGAGAAAATCGTTTTGAGATTGGAATACAGAAGACCAAAATTAGTCGGAAAAGGAAAAGAAGATGTGGTAGAAGAAAGAGAGATTCCTTACACCGATATCAAAAAAGCATTAGTAGTAATTAAATTTTAACAATCAGATGATTTGATGTTGATTCAACAAAGATCAATTATCAACCATCATTTATCAATTATATATTAGGATATGGATAATTTAGCTTTAATAGAAGCCTTTGGTGATTTTAAAGAAATAAAGAATATCAGCAAAATAGACTTAATGGCTATTATCGAAGATTCTCTAAAGACTCTTCTTAGAAAAAGATATGACTCTGATGACCATTTTGATGTGATCGTGAATCCTGACAAAGGGGATTTTCAGATTTTCCTGAACAAAACCATTGTTGAGGACGAGATGTCTGAAGATGACGATTTGGAAATTGAAATCTCTGAAGTTAGAAAGATCGATTCAACTTTCGAAGTTGGTGAGGAATATACGCAGGAGATCGAAGTTGCAAATCTTGGGAGAAGAAGTATCTTGACTTTGAAGCAAATTTTGGCTACGAAAATTCAGGAGCATTTCAATGCCTCTTTATATGAGCAGTTCAAAGATAGAATCGGAGAAATTATCATTGGTGAAGTGCACCATATCCGTCACAAACACGTGATCCTTTTGGACGATGAAGATAACGAATTCATCTTGCCTAAGGAAAATCAAATCCCTTCCGACTTCTTCAAAAAAGGAGAAACTGTGAAAGGAATTGTAGAAAGTGTTGACTTCCGCGGTTCAAAACCACAAATCATCGTTTCCAGAACAGCACCTAAATTCCTGGAAGAATTATTGGAGCTTGAAATTCCTGAGATCCAGGACGGAACGATCATCCTTAAAAAAGTGGTGAGAATTCCTGGTGAGAAAGCGAAAATCGCGGTTGATGCTTACGATGACAGAATAGATCCTGTTGGCGCTTGCGTTGGTGTGAAAGGTTCTAGGATTCACGGTGTGGTAAGAGAACTTAAAAATGAAAATATTGATGTGATCCAATGGTCAAAAAATCCAGAGATCTTTGTGAAGAGAGCTTTAGGAAATATTATCATCAATAAAATCGAAATAAATGAGGAGTCTAACTATGCTTTGGTTTACACACCAGTAGAAGAGATCTCTAAAGTAATTGGTAAACAAGGACAAAATATCAAGTTGGCATCATGGTTGACAGGGTATGAAATTGATGTTTACAGAGAAACTTCTGATGACGACGATGTTGAGTTGAGAGAATTCTCGGATGAGATCGAAGCTTGGATCATCGACGAGTTCAAAAAAGTTGGATTGACAACTGCAAGAAGCGTCTTGGACAAAGATACCGATGCATTGTTGAAAATCGTAGATCTTGAAGAAGAAACGATCGAAGATGTCAAGAACATTCTAAGAGAAGAATTAGAAGGGTAACAAAATGAAATATAGTTTTTTAATTTACTTTTGAAAAACTAAAATTTAATAAAAAGAAAAAATAAAGCAAAAGCTTAAAACGCTAAAGCCAAAAGCAAATTTATATTTATGCCAAAAATAAGATTAAATAAAGCCGTTAAAGAACTTAACATTTCTATCCCAAGAGCTGTGGAATATCTGCAGGGAAAAGGGATCGAGGTGGACAGTAATCCTAACGCTCTATTGGAAGAACAGGCATTTTCTGCATTGGAAGCTGAGTTCCGAAAAGATGGAGAACAGAGAAAAGCTTCTCATGAGGTGGTTATTTCTAAAGTTCCTGACGAAAAATTAGCGATCGAAGAAAAAGCACCTGAGGTTATAAGAGCCAAATCAAACGCAAGACCTGAAACCAGAATCTTGGGAAAAATCGACTTGAATCCTACGGCTAAGCCTGCGGAGGAAGTTACTCCTACACCAGAACCGGCTGTAGAAGAGAAAAAAGAAGTGCAGCCAGAGGTTGTAAAAAAAGAAGAAAAACAAGAGTTCAAAGTTTTAGATAAAATCGATCTTTCTACAATTGATACAGGAAGACCAAAGCCTTCTGAGAAACCAAAAGTGACTGAGAAGCCAGCGGAAAAACCAGAACCTGTCATCAAAGAAGAGCCGAAAGCTGAACCGAAAGTTGAAGAGCAGCCGACAAAACCTGTTGAAACTGTTCAAGGTCCGGATTCTGAAGAGTCTCAAAAAATTGAAACGGTTTACCAGAAATTAGATGGTCCAAAGATCGTTGGTGAAAAAATTGATCTTACACAGTTCAACAGAAAGCCATCTTCGAACTCAAATAATAACGCTGCCAAAAAGAAAAGAAAGCGTATTACAAAAGATGTTCCGGGGCAAACCAATACCAATCAGGGAGCAAATACCCAAGGTGGTGCTAACAGACCAGCAGGACAAGGTAATAACCAAGGCAATCGTCCGCCAGGACAAGGTGGAAACCGTCCGGGAGGAAACAACAACCGTCCGGGAGGGAACAACCGTCCAGGAGGAAATAACAGAGGTGGTCAGGGACAAGCTCGTACAATGCCAGTAGAACTGACAGATGAGCAAGTTAAAAATCAAATAAAAGAAACTTTAGAGAAACTAACTAATAAAGGTGGTAAATCTAAAGGTTCTAAACATAGAAAAGATAAAAGATCTTGGAGAAGAGAGCAGGATGAGATCCAACAGGAGATCGATGCTGCAGACAGAACTCTGAAAGTAACTGAGTTCATCACCGTTAGCGATTTGGCTAGTTTGATGAATGTAAGTGCAACAGAAGTAATCTCTGCATGTTTCTCTCTAGGGGTAATGGTGACAATGAACCAGCGTTTGGAAGCCGATACATTATTGTTGGTAGCTGACGAATTTGGTTACAAGATCGAATTTTCTGATGCCGATGTTGAAGAAGCAGCGGCAGACGATGTAGAAGATCTGGCAGAAGATCTACTACCAAGAGCAGCGGTTGTTACCGTAATGGGACACGTAGATCACGGTAAAACTTCACTCCTTGATTATATTAGAAAAACAAATGTAATTGCCGGTGAGTCCGGAGGTATTACACAGCACATTGGTGCTTATAACGTGAAATTGGAAAGTGGACAAAGAATTACATTCCTGGATACACCAGGTCACGAGGCCTTTACCGCGATGAGAGCCAGAGGTGCTCAGATCACGGATATCGCTATCATCGTTGTTGCAGCGGACGATGACGTAATGCCACAAACAAAAGAAGCTATTGCACACGCGCAAGCGGCTGGCGTTCCAATGATCATTGCGATAAATAAAGTAGATAAAGCGGGTGCAAATCCAGATAAAATCAGAGAGCAACTGTCAGCAATGAATGTCTTGGTTGAAGAATGGGGTGGAAATGTACAGGCACAGGAAATCTCTGCTAAATTTGGTAACAACGTAGATCTGTTATTGGAAAAAGTATTACTTCAGGCAGAAATGTTGGAATTGAAATCAAATCCAAACAAGCAGGCAAGTGGAGTAGTGATAGAAGCAGCCTTGGATAAGGGTCGTGGATATGTAGCAACGATGTTGGTTCAAAATGGAACTTTGAAAGTAGGAGATTACGTGCTTGCAGGTAAAAACCATGGTAAAGTGAAAGCAATGCTTGACGAACGTGGAAAAGCCATGGAAAGTGCAGGACCATCAATCCCGGTAACAATTCTCGGTTTGGACGGCGCACCAACTGCAGGAGATAAATTTAGAGTTTTTGCTGATGAGAAAGAAGCGAAAACTATTGCAAATAAGAGAGAGCAGCTTCAAAGAGAGCAGTCTATCAGAACCAAGAAACACTTAACACTTGATGAGATCGGTCGTCGTATCGCTCTAGGAGATTTCAAAGAATTGAATATTATCCTTAAAGGTGACGTGGATGGTTCGGTTGAAGCGTTAGCTGATCAGTTACAGAGATTGTCGACTGAAGAGATTCAGGTGAATATCTTGCACAAAGGTGTTGGTCAGATTACAGAATCTGATGTGTTGCTAGCGGCAGCGTCTGATGCAATTATGATTGGTTTTAACGTAAGAGCAAGTGTGAATGCAAAAGATATTGCTGATAAAGAAGAAGTAGAGATCAGAACATACTCGATCATCTACCGAGCAATCGACGAAGTGAAAGAAGCAATGGAAGGAATGCTTTCTCCGGAGATCCAGGAACAAGTAATTGGTAATGTAGAGATCCGTGAAGTTTTCAGAATTTCTAAAGTAGGTTCTATTGCAGGGTGTATGGTTCTAACTGGTAAAGTAACACGAAATTCAAGTATCAGACTTCTTAGAGATGGTATTGTGAAATTTGACGGGCAGCTGGAAAGTTTGAAACGTTTCAAAGATGATGTGAAGGAAGTGACCAAAGGTTACGAATGTGGATTGAACATCAAAGGATACAATGATATTGAGATTGGAGATATTCTTGAAGTGTACGAAGAAGTAGCTGTTAAGAAAAAGCTTAAATAATTTATTTATAAATATTAAAACCGTCTATTAAGACGGTTTTTTTAATATTAAGTCTGTTATTTGTATTAATTCTAAATAAAATATTTCCGATTGACTATCATGGTAATCATTACTGATAAGCTTATTGTAAAATTCATATTACTTAGCTAAAAATTTAGTTAAATTAAAAAAATATTGCTTTATTTGAATGTAATATTTTAATATATAGTCATTTTAATAATTAATACCTGAATGATTTCTTTGTAGTGTTAATATTTTTTAACATATTTGCAGATTATAATTAAATAGTGTTAATATGAATGTAAAATTACGATTGTTATCCGTTGGTGTATTGTTCTTTACAGGACAGGCATTGATGGCGCAAAAAGCTAAGAAGGACACAGCTAGCACAAGAGACATTGAAGAAGTTGTTGTAATTGGAAACATCAAGTTGGATCCGGCTCAAAAAGTTGGTTCTTACAGCACAGTATCCAAAGCAAATTTTGAATCAACTCCATTCTCTTCTATTGATGAAGTATTGAATGGTAGAGTTGCTGGTTTGAATTTTTCTTCTGCCAGTGGTGATCCGGGATCTTCCAATATGGTAATTATCAGAGGAGTTAGTTCTTTGATTGGAACACCAAATCCATTATATATTATTGATGGTGTAGTTGTAGGAAAAGGAGCAGATAATGCACAGATGATGGAGTCTTGGAATCCACTAGCTGCAATTGATCCTAATGCAATCGAATCTGTTCAGGTTTTGAAAGATGCTTCTGCAACTGCTTTGTATGGTTCAAGAGGTGCTAACGGTGTAATTATCGTTAAAACTAAAAAGGGAAAATACAATCAAAAAACAAAATTTGAGTTTTCAACAGAGACTGGTCTTCAAGATAGAGCTTTTGACAAACTTAAATTAATGTCGGGAGATGAGTATATTAAATACGGGTCAATGTTGATTTGGAACAGTAGAGGTCAAGGAGTTTCTGCTGATGCAGTTCCTGATATGGAAGCTGCAAAAAAATATTTTCTTGAGAACTACGAAAATACATACTATAACAACGGCGATTATACTGGTACAAATACGGATTGGGTGAAAGCAGTTACCAGAGGAACGTCAATGGTAAATACTTATAATTTTGGAGCTTCTGGTGGTGGAGAAAACACTTCTTTCAGAATTGGTGGTTCTTATTACCAAAATAAACCTTTAGTACTAACATCTGCTTTCGACCGAATTAGTATTAATGCGGCAATTGATCATAAGGCTTCGGACAAACTGAAGTTTGGATTAAATGTCAACTATTCTAATGTAAAAAGAAATACATATTATGGTGGTAGAGCATCTGCTAATCCTGTGACTTCTTCTATTATGATTTCGCCGTTACGCCCTGTTTATCTAGCGGATGGTACTTACAATCAGGAAGATCTTGGAGAGGGTTCACCAACACCAGGATTCAACCCAGTTTCTATTTTGAATGAAGCAAGACAGGTATCTGCAATCAATACATTTATTGCGTCTACCAATATGGATTATAGTTTTGCAAAAAATCTATCTTTTAACTCATTATTTGGTGCACAAGCTGTATTCCAAAGAGAAAGACAGATCATTCAAGCTGGGCATCCTGTCTTTACTATCATGACCCAAGATCAGGGAGCTTTAGGAGATTTCAGAACAAATACATTGGATTGGAACTGGAGTAATACTGTAAATTATCATAATGTGTTTGGAGATAAACATTCTGTAGATGCTTCAGGGGGTATGGAATATCAAGACCATACTTACAACGTATTAAGAGTTGAGACGTACACCACTAATTCTGGTGATCCATACTTTCAATTTTCAGATGTTCAATTTGCTAGTAATGATGACCTAGCTTGGAGACAAATCTCCTACTTTGGAAGATTGAATTACAGCTTTGATAAAAAGTATTCTATTTCCGGTCAGATCCGTAGAGACGGAAATTCTACTTTAGGGACTGAAAAATTTGGAACGTTTTGGTCTGTTGGAGGATCTTGGAATGTAGCGCAGGAATCATTTGCACCAGAGAAATTTTCTACTTTTAATCTACGAGCGAGCTATGGTGTTTTAGGAAATATTCCGTATGCAGATCAGTGGGGATCTCAGTACAATTCTGCCACTTTACTAGGTTATAACTGGACTTATAACTGGGGGAATGGTAACGGATTTGGAAATATTGTAAATGCGGGTAATCCTCTGTTAACTTGGGAAGAATCTAAACATTTGGATATTGGTGCAGATTTAGGATTGTTTAATGATCGTTTGAAGTTTACTTTAGATTATTATAGAAAAATAACTAGCAGCGCTATTTTTGATAGAAATCTTTCTTCAGAATCAGGTGGTCCATCAAGTTTCTTGGATAACTTAGGTACAATCAATAACACCGGTTTCGAATTAGTTATTGAAGCAACACCTGTCAGAACTAGTGATTTCCAATGGTACATTAATGCAAATGGAGCGTATTCAAAAACTATGCTGGATAAATTAAATCAAGATCTAGTAACTTTTGAAGGAGACGATGCTGGTGATGCAACTAACGCATTGGTAGCATTGGCGCCAGGACATCAATTAGGTGAGTATTACACGTGGATTTGGGCAGGAGTAGCTACAGCAGATGATTCCACGAAAGGTATCAAAGCGGGAGATGCACTTTGGTACACAAACGGAGATAAAACCGATGTCACAAATGACAAAACAAAGGCTGAAAGAGCTTGGTTAGGTAAGAGTGCTTTTCCTCTTTATAACGTAGGTATTACAAATGAATTCAAATATAAAAATTTGACTTTAAGTTTCCTTTTATCAGGCCAATTTGATTTCTATGTTCAGAATGGTGTACATTCATATACACTTCACGATGGTAGATTTCCAACTCGTAATCAAGTTACTGATGCATTGTACGACAGCTGGACTGATGCTCCTGGAATGGAAAACTTTGATGCAAACAATCCTAAAGCAATTATTGGTAATCCAAGTAACTCAAGATTAGAATCTACACGTTTTATCAGTAAGGGAGACCATATAAGATTGAAAGAAATGAAAATATCTTACTCCTTAGGAGATGTATTCAAGAAAAGTGTTGGTTTGAATAACTTTACAATATATGTGAGAGGAACAAATCTACTGACTTGGGCATTTGATAAAGGGCTTAACTATGATCCAGAGTCCAACTCTAACTCTTGGTCTTGGTTAGGTAAAGGAAGATATTGGTATGCATCTCCGGTTTTGAGAACCGTATCAATGGGTATTCAATTAGGATTTTAATTTAAACGACGAAAGAAAATGAAAAAATATATTTTAATTGCATCATCATTATTATGTCTGGCTTTTACAAATTCTTGTAGTGAGTCAGATTTGGAACTTGAATCTCAAAGTTTAGATAATATTGAAAAACCTCTAACTGAGGAAAAAATACAAATGCTGTTAAGTGGGGCTTATTTTAATTTATCCTCCACCAGCGCTTATGGAACCGAAGCGATGATTGCTGGTGATCTTTTAGGAGATAATCTCTTTGTATCAACCCAAAATCCATCTTACTTGTTTACTGCAAATAAAACTTATAGTGCAACTCAAGGAGATATCGGATTCTATGGTTTGATGTACAATGTTATTGTGGCCTGTAATACTGTAATCAATAGTACTGTTGCAAGCAATGCAAATGTAGATAGGATAAAAGCTGAAGCTAAAATAGTGCGCGGTTTTGCTTATTTTACATTAGTAAATTATTATTCGCCATCCCCAGCTTCAGGTGTTAATCAAGAGTATGGAGTTCCTATTGTTTTGGGAAATTATGATTCTTTGATCCAACCGGCAAGATCTACAGTTGCGCAAGTTTATGAGCAGATTATTTCTGATCTTACTGCAGGTGTTAGCGGAGCAACTGTTGCACCAACTTCTAAATCTATTTTGGGAAAAGCTGCAGCAGAACTGCTATTATCTAGAGTTTACCTTACAAGAAGAGCACCGGGTGATGCTGAATTAGCTTTGCAATATGCAAGTGATATTGTTAATAATCAAGGTAATAGAAATAATGGAATTATAACTCCTGGTCCATACTCATTAATTCCAATTGAACAAGCTGAATATTATAATTATTTTGCATCTACAAATGATGCTATATCAGAAGGTAATTTTGAGACGATTTGGGAACTGGATCAGAATGATAATGCCAATATAGTTACAGGAATAGGCTCTAATGTTTCTCTTCCTGGATATTACAGTAGATTGGATTCTAGAAGATGTTTGTTGTTCACTCAAAATTTTTATAATACCTTTACTACAGGCACAGGAACTACATCTACAGATGTGAGAAGAGGTTCAACAGCAACAGGAGCTACATCACTGTTGATTTCAACGGGAGCTCCTACAACAGATACACCTCGAGGTTATTGGACAAACAAATATCCAAGATTAACTAGTGCTAACGCTACTAGCAATCAACAGCCATATTTTAGAAATATCAAAGTGCTAAGATTTGCTGAAGCAGAACTTAACAGAGTTGAGGCATTGTACCACACAGGGCAGCAGGCTCTTGCTCTTACAGAATTGAATAACTTTGCTACGAAGAGAAGAGGTAAACTTTATTCCAGTACAGGAACTGCTCTACTAACTGATATTTTAACGGAAAGAGCTAAGGAGTTCTATGGAGAAGGTCAAAGGTTCTGGGATCTTAAACGTTACAATCTTCCAATTGTAAAGGCAACTAATTGTGTTTCTAACTGTAATGTTCCTGCTGGGGATAAGTTATTTGTTCTTCCAGTTGGACAGGGATCAATAAATGCTAACCCTAACTTAAAACAATATCCAGGATATAATTAATACATATTATATCTTTAATAATAATAAGAATGCTTTTTTAGAAATAAAAGGGCATTCTTATTTTAAAATTAGTGTTATCGCAAACTTTAACATAAAAATCTTCGGTAAGACGACTTATAAAATATTATTAATTCCTATATTTACATAAATTTAAATTTTTTAATTATGAAAAAAATATTACTTTCTTTAGCCTTAGTTTCTATGGTAGGTGTTTCTCAGGCTCAGTCTTGGGTTACAAAAACAACGGGAGCTCCCGCTTTACACTTTGTAAACGCTCTTAAAGCAGTCAACACAAGTACAATCTGGTTTAGCGATACAGCATCTGCATCAGCAACAGATACTGGTAGATATATCGGATTATCAACTGACGGTGGTAACACTTGGGCTAACAAATTAATTTCAGGTCCAGTTGCAGCTGCTACTATTGGTGATCTTCACCCTGTGTCTGCAACTACTGCTTGGCTAGTAAGCTCAGGATCAGGGGCACAAAATGGTATTTGGAAAACTACCAATGCAGGAACATCTTGGACGAAACAAACTACAGCTCCTTTCAGTACTGCAATATCTTTTGCAAACGTTGTACATTTCTGGGATGAGAATGTGGGATTCTGTGCAGGTGATCCTTTCGGAACTGGTGCAAACCTAAGATTCGAAATGTATACCACTACAAATGGTGGTACTACTTGGACTAATCTTCCTACTGGTACTGCTCCAGCTCCTTTGAACGGTGCTGAGTTTGGATACACTGGTAAGATTACAGTTTTAGGTGATAACATCTGGTACGGAACAGATTTAGGAAGAGTTCTTTATTCTCCAAATAAAGGTGCTTCTTGGCAAGCTTTCCAAACACCAGCGGTAGATTTTGGAGGTGTAACTGTTAGTGGATTTACTGCTGATGTTGCTTTTAGAGATACATCCAATGGTTTGTTAATTTCTGATGAGGATGGTGTTTCTCTACTTTATTCAACTACTAATAGTGGATCTACTTGGTCAGCACCAATGACACCTGTTGGTCCTTTCTATTCTAATAACATTGAGTATGTTCCTGGAACGCCAAATACTTATGTAAGCTCAGGATTTGATGCAGGATCTTCTATTTCTAACGATGGTGGTTTAACTTGGAGAGAAATTGGAAGTGATCCTGTTACTCCGGGTAAATATTATGGATCTTTAGAGTTTCTTAGTCCAACTGTAGGTTTTGCAGGTGGTGTAAGTCAAGCGCAAGTTGGTGGTGTAGCGGTACCGGCTTTCAGCGTATTGTCAGGGAATGTTCTATTAGCTGTTTCAGAATCTGATGCAAACAAACTGAAATTGTCTGTTTTCCCAAATCCTGCTTCAGACGTTCTTAACTTGAAATCTGATAAAGAAATTACTGGAGTTACAGTAATCGATCTTTCTGGTAAAATTATCAAAAGAGAAAAAGGTGCTTCTCAAATCAACGTTTCAAACTTAGCTAAAGGAACTTATGTAGTTCAGGCAGCTTACAAAAACGGTTCTGTTGAGAATACCAAATTCATCAAAAAATAATCAACATTATTTTTAAATACAATCCCGTCTCGTTTTATAATGAGACGGGATTTTTTATTTAAGTATAATTAGTATTTTTGTACTCAAATTTCCTTGATGAAATATTTATTATTACTCTCGTTCGTTTTTAGCATTTTTATTAATGGACAGCAGGTAAACAAAACAGACTCCAATACACTATCTTCAGATACCATCAAAGTTGACTCAGGAGAGAAAGATTCTATGGAGATCTACAAGCCTACAATCAACGATTATCAGGTGAAAACCAGATTCTCCGAAAAGAAAATCTATGATACCACTTTTACTATCAAGAGATCTTATATTGTAACGCAGTACAACAAAAAAGACAACTTCGGAAAGATTCAGTCGGCAAACATCGGCTCGGGATTCCAGAATTTGATTTATGAAAAAAATGCAGAGCAGAATCTAAATCTCCTTCCGGAAAACAAATCGTTCTACATCAAAGGCGAAAACGACATCAATTATTACGATGTCAAAACCCCGACAACCACATTTTTCTACAACAACGCTATGAAAAATGGCGGTCAACTCCAGACAACTTACACGCAGAATGTTGGCAAGAATTTTAATTTTGCGATAGAATATATGGGACTCAGATCCCAAGGTCTTTACCAGAACAGTCTCGCATCCAGCAACAATACCATATTCAGCGGTCATTATCTCTCGAAAAATGGAAAGTATGAGGCTTATGCTCACTACATTCATCAGAATGTCAACAATCAGGAAAATGGAGGAATTGCAGATCTTAATGTGTTCTTAAATGGAGAATCACAATTTAACAACAGACAAAATATAGAAACCAATCTCTCCGGTGTAGAATCCCGCTATTCCGCCAGAAGATACTATTTCAGCCAGGAGTTTTCGCCATTCGATCCGGCAAAATATCCTTTCAAACTGAGACACACAATTTATCATCAGGGAAACAAATATTATTTATCAGAAACTACTGCCAATACGGCTTTTTTCAATTCAGACGACATTCCAAATTTCCCGCTTTACAATAAAAAATTTACAAACAATCTAAGCAATACTTTTAGTTTGGTTTGGGACAATGATAAGTTCAAACTTGACGCAGGTTTCCGCCATCAGTATTTGACTTTTGGAAACAAAAATGCATTTCCGTTATTGAATATTCCAGGCTATTTCAAAGAACAGAGATTTGGTGCTGTCGGCAATTTACAGATCAAATTATTAGACAAAATCCAGCTGAAATCTTTCCTCGAAATTTCCAAAGGTTCCGAATTTGGAAACTATATCAAAACTACAAACCAGTTGGTTTTCGAACCTATCAAAGATTATCTTGTAGAAGGACGCGTCAATTTCCAGTCCGCATATCCGAGTTTCAATTACCTTGTAAATTCCTCGCATTATGTTGACTACAATTATTATCTTCAAAATCCGAACAACGAGATCGTTACGCAGCTTGGAGGAACTGTAAGATTAGCCAAATGGTTTGATACACAACTGTTTGTAGATTTCTTCAAAATCGATAATTACACGTATTTCAACAGCAGTTCAAAACCCGAACAGAGCGCATCGTCACTTAATATTTCTCAAATCGGAGGCGAAAGTACTGTCAAATACGGCAAATTCAACCTGAATGGAAAAGTACTGTTCCAAAAAGCTTTGAACAATCAGGATCTTCTGCCGATGCCGGATTTCATTGGGCGGATCAACTTGTTTTATCAGGCGCCGGCTTTCAAAAAAGCAGCAGAAGTGCAGGTTGGAGTCAAGCTTTATTACTTCTCAAAATTTGCATCCAGAGAATATTCACCGATTCTTAATGAGTATATTTTGCCGGGAACCAATGCGTATTCCATTGGAGGACAGCCGATTGCAGACGTGTATTTCAATATGAGAGTCAAGCGGATGTTTTTCTACATAGAAGGCCAGCACATCAACCAAACCTTTATGCAGAACAAATCCTTCACGTCGCCTTATTATCCGATCTACGATTTCAGGCTCAATCTGGGCGTTGTGTGGTATCTTTTCCATTAATTTAATTATGGCAGCTATCTCCGCCTTCCACTCCCGCTTTGTCACTCTGAGGTTCTCGAAGAGTCCGTTCAAGTCGGGCTGCGGGATTCTGCAAAAAACGAAGATTTGTAATCAGAAAGACCTGTCAACCATCAACCAACAACCATCAACCAAATGACCATTGATTTCGAAAATATAACCAGCATTCCGAAACTCATCAAAGATTTTTTAGGACAAAAACTGGACGGATTTCAGAACAAAGTTTTTGATTTGGAAAATTTCAAAAATCAAATTGCGGAGAAACAGAATTCATTTTCTGATGAGAAGAGAGAAGTTCTTTACAATACTATTTTTTCACAAAATCAGGACAAACAATTGTCACCAAAACAGTTGGAATACCTATTCTCATTAAAGGAAAAAAATACGTTCACAATCACCACCGGACATCAGCTTAATCTTTTTACAGGACCGGTTTTTTTCGTCTACAAAATTTTGCAGACCATCAAAACAGCAGAATTTCTAAAATCAAATTTTCCGGATCACAATTTCGTTCCCATATTTTGGATGGCAACCGAAGATCACGATTTCGAAGAGATCGACCATTTCAAAACCCGTGAGCATTATTACGAGATCAAAGGCAATTCCGGAGGCGATGTCGGAAATATAAAGATTGAAGACCAATATTTCATTCAGCAATTTGAAAAAGAATTCAAAGACAATCTCTATGGAACCGAATTAATTCTTTGGATCAAAAAAGCTTACAAAACTAGAAATTCGCATACTCAGGCGATTCGATATTTAGTAAACCAATTGTTTGCAGATTACGGACTACTGACAATTGATGGAAATTCAAAAGAATTGAAATCTCAGGTTAAAGATATTTTCAGAAAGGAATTATTATCAAACCAACTCTTTGAAACCACAAAAAGTCAGAGAGATTTTCTGGAAAAAGAATATCACAAAGTTCAGGTGAATCCAAGGGAGATCAACTTATTTTACCTTTCAGAAACCCGAAACCGAATTGAGAAAATCAACGATGAATATCAAATTCTCGACACAGATTTCAAATTTTCTCAGGAAGAAATTCTGAACGAACTGGAAAATCATCCGGAAAAATTCAGTCCGAATGCGGTTCTTCGTCCGGCTTATCAGGAATCGGTTTTGCCAAATCTGGCTTACGTGGGCGGAAATGCAGAAATTATGTATTGGATTGAACTGAAAGACCATTTCGAATCCATCGATCTTCCGTTTCCGATTTTGGTTCCAAGAAATTCAATGCTTTTTCTTGAAGAAAAGACTTTCAGAAAAATTGAAAACTCAGGTCTGAAAATTGAAAACTTTTTTGAAAATTTTGCCGAAGTCCTAAATCAGAAAATTCTTGAAAATAATGAACTGAAATCACTCCTTGCTGAAAAAGAAATTGAGTTAATAAGTTCATTTTCAGAGCTAAAAAATAAAGCCTCGGAAACTGAAAAGACTTTTTCAAATTTAGTAGAAGCAGAAGAAATGCGTCAGTTAAAATCTTTCCGAAGAATGCAGAAACGCCTTCTGAAAGCTGAAAAAATAAAACAGTCCGAACGTTTTGATCAGATGCAGAATCTTTTTCTAAAAGTTCATCCCGGCGGAAACTGGCAGGAAAGAGTTTTCAACTTCAGCGTGTTCTACGCAGATTTTGGCAAGCAATGGATTGATGACTGCTACAAAAAAATGAATGTTGAAAAATCAGAATTAATAATTTCGCCCATTTAATCTGAAAGCATTATTTTTGTATCATTATTAAAAAAGAATGATAAAGAATATTTTCATTTTATCCGCAGTTATCGCCTTTTTAGGTTTGTCAGCTCAGAAGACGCACACCGTGGCGCCGAAGGAAACACCATATGGAATTTCCAAACAGTACGGTCTGTCAATCGATGAATTGTATCAGTTAAATCCTTCCAAAAAAGAAGGCGGCCTGAAAATCGGTGATGTTTTGGTAATTTCTAAAACAGGAAGTTCAACCAAAACGGTAACTCCAAAAGCTACGCCTGCAGCGATTGCAGCGTCTTCCGGTAAAACAGGAACAATCACTTTGCAGCCAAAGCAAACTGTTTATGGCATCACAAAACAATACAAAATATCCGAAGCTGATCTCAGAAAACTGAATCCGCAACTGGATTCTAACCTGAAAATCGGAGATAAGATTACTTTGCCTTTGGATAATATCCAGAGATATTCGGATTCTTCGTCAAATGTTGCCCAGACGACAACCGTTGTTGAAACTAAACCGGTTGCAAAAACTGAAACTGCAACTTCGGAACCGGCAAAAGGGTTCTACGTTGTGCAGGCAAAAGACAATTATTACAAAATTTCCAAACAGTTCAATCTGACTCAGAAACAATTGTTTGCACTCAATCCAGGATTAGAATCAACAGGTTTGAAACCAGGCGAAACTATCAAAGTTTCTGGAGCGGATGCTATAAATGTTGAAGATAACTCTCAAAGTAATACAATTTCTGCTCCTGTTACAAAAACAGTTGCAAGCACTCAAACGCAGACTGCTGCACCAAGCGCATCGTCTTCTGCATCTGGAAATACTTCTACTTCGGAAGATGATTACGTGACTTACACGGTTCAGAGCGGCGATACGATGTTCAGCATTATGAACCATTTCAATGTGACTTTGGATCAGTTGATTTCACTTAATCCAAACCTGGTTGACGGTTTGAAAGCCGGAATGACATTAAAGATCAAAAAACAGGATCCAATGTATTCTAAAAAAGCCGGCGATGTTTTGAGCGTAGTTTTGATGCTGCCGTTCGGTTTTGATGCCAACGATGCGAAATACAGAACAATGTCTATGGATTTCTTGACCGGCGCCAAATTAGCAGCGGAGAGAAATGCGAAAAACGGACAAAAACTGGACATCAAAGTTGTAGATGCAGGAAATGAAAATACCTTCAAAAACAGTCTTTCTCAGATCAATCAGGATAATACGGATTTGATCGTAGGACCTTTCTTCAAATCAAGTATTTTGGAAGTGCTTAATTATGTAAAACAAAAAAGCATTCCTGTAGTTGCGCCTTTTGCAAACTCTCCGGATCTTTTTGATTACAGCAATCTGATCATTATCGAAACCGAAAACTCTGTTTATTCTGACAGAATTGTGAAAGAAGTTTCTCAGGTTTATCAGGATCAGAAAATTTATATTGTTGCAGATAATTCCAAAGCAAATGCAAACGCCATCAAAGCTGGTCTGGACAAATCTTTATCAAAAGCGAATGTTGTAATCGTCAATTCTTCTTCTGACATTCAGTTGGAAAACAATATGATGACAGGACAATCTGTTCCGGTGATTGCTGTTTTGGCTGACGATGATGAATCTGCAGGAAGTGCATTTGCTTCAAAAATCATTGCACTTGGAAAACAGACCGATGGCGTAAAAGCTTTCAGTATGTTTTACAGCCCAAGTTTTGAAAAAAATGTTGATGACCTTTCCAAAGCAAGTCTGGTTTATCTGATGGACAGAAAAATCAATTACGACGGCGATTTTGAAAAAGAAATTCTTGCAGCCTACAAAGCAAAATATTGCAAAACACCATCCAAATATGCCGTGATCGGTTTTGATGTGATGAATGATATGCTGACAAGAGAAAACAAAAAAGGAGAAATTTTTAAACAGATCACTAAGTCACAGACTCAGCTGGCTACAAAATTCGAATTTGTAAAGGCGAAACCAAATGGTGCATACATCAACAATGGTTACAGAGTGGTAAGATTGATGCAGTAGATTATGGTTGATAGGCGATGAATAATAATTGATTCGCTACTCAATCCTAATTAGTTTAACGTTTGTGTATAAAAAAGCTTAGCAATTAAAATAAAATTTTAAAATATTGATGAAATAATCATTTATCATTCATCAATTATCATTTATAAAAAAAATATGAAAGCACTTGTATTTCCTGGTCAGGGTTCACAATATGTAGGAATGGGAAAAGAATTGTACGATTCCCGAAAAGATGTGAAAGACTTGATGGATTCTGCCAATGAGATTCTTGGTTTCGACCTTGTTTCTATAATGTTTAACGGAACAGATGAAGACCTGAAAAAAACCAGCGTTACTCAGCCTGCGATATTTTTACATTCTGTAGCAACAGTGAAAGTGGCTAATGGTCTGGGCGCAGAAATGGTTGCCGGACATTCTTTAGGCGAGTTTTCTGCCTTGGTGGCAAATGGTGTTTTATCTTTTGAAGACGGACTGAAATTGGTTTACGAACGCGCTCAGGCAATGCAGATGGCTTGCGATATCAATCCAAGTTCTATGGCCGCAATTCTTGGTCTGGAAGATTCCAAAGTTGAAGAGATTTGTGCTGGAATTGAAGGAATTGTGGTTCCTGCCAATTATAACTGTCCTGGACAATTAGTAATCTCCGGAGAAACTGCATCTGTAGAAAAAGCCTGTGAGGCTTTGAAAGCGGCTGGCGCAAAAAGAGCATTGATCCTGCCCGTAAATGGCGCTTTCCACTCGCCATTGATGATGCCTGCTCAAGAGAGATTGGCAGCTGCTATCGAAAAAACCAATTTCAGAAAAGCAATGATTCCTGTTTATCAGAACATCACTACAACTGCAGTTTCTAACCCAGAAGAAATTAAAAAGAACCTAATTGCACAATTAACCGGTCCCGTAAAATGGACGCAGAGTGTTCAGAATATGATAAAAGACGGAGCTAACAATTTCATAGAAGTTGGTCCGGGAAAAACACTTCAGGGTTTGATCAAAAAAATCGATGCAGAGGTTTCCGTAGCTTCAGCGATGTAATTGTTCAGCTTCGGAGAAAAGATGTCTTTAGAAATTAATTAACCGTTTTTTGTAAAAGCTCCGAAGGAGTGAAATGTTTTTAGAAAATGATTATCCATTTTGAGAAGAGCTCCGAAGGAGTGACACGTCATTTTTCTAAAGTTCTTTATAAAAATTAAAATTTAACAGTTCATATGAAGAGAATTTTTTCTCCCGGTAAATTAATGCTTACCTCAGAATATGTTGCTGTTGATGGTGCTCTTGTCCTGGCTGTTCCCACAAAGCTAGGACAAGAGTTTTTTTTTACCGAAGAAAATGATGGCAAATCATTAATCTATTGGAACGCTTATCATCAGGATCAGTTATGGCTGGAAACGGTCATTGATTATAAGACTTGGACCGTCATTCAAACCAACGATCAAAAAGCGTCTGAGTTCATTCTGAACGTTCTCAGAAATGTTCAGGAACTTTCTGATATTAGATTTAAATCAAATTATTCCTATCATCTCAAAACCAATTTGCAATTCCCGCCAGATTTCGGATTGGGAAGCAGTTCTACTTTGATGAGCAATCTGGGAGAGTGGGCAGAAATCGATCCTTTTGTTCTGAATGAAATTAGCCTTGGCGGAAGTGGTTACGACGTTGCCGTGGCAAAGGAAAAGTCCGCGATTCTTTACAGCCGTTTTCCGGAAAGAGTTTATGAGAAAGTAAAGTTCGATCCTAGTTTTAAAGACGAACTGATTTTCATTCATCTCAATCAAAAGCAAGACACCCGTGAGGGAATTTCACATTACAGATCAAAGCCGACTTCAACCAAATTAATCAATGAATATTCTGAATTAACCAAAATGATTGTCAAAAGTCAAAATTTGGAAGAATTTTCGCAATTGATGACCATTCACGAGCAAAAACTTTCCGATTTTCTCGGACTCTCAACCGTGAAAGAAAAATATTTCCAAAACTGTCCCAGCTTTGTCAAAAGTTTGGGTGCCTGGGGCGGAGATTTCGTTCTCACGTCCAAATTTGGAGATTATGAAGCCTATTTCAAAAAGCAAGGTTTCGATAAAATATTTTCGTGGCGAGAATTAATTAACTGATTGTGAATTAATTATGAATTTTTATTCAACTGATGAAAATCATTGAATTAAAGCTTTCATAGTTCGCTGATATTTTTACATTTGTCCCAACACCTTTAATCTTCAAAAAAATTAAAAATGGACAAGCTAAAATCTTATCTTGAACGTCAGGGCATTTTCAATCCCAAAGAAATCTTCCACAACCCAACGTACGAAGAAATTTTCCAGGCAGAAATGGATCCAAAAAATTCCGGTTTTGCCAAAGGAGTTTTGACCAAATCCGGAGCAGTGGCTGTAAAAACGGGCATTTTCACAGGCAGATCTCCAAAAGATAGATACATTGTAAACGACAAAGTTACGCAGGATACGATCTGGTGGGACGGAACCATCAACCGGCCAACGACTGTAGAAGTTTTTGATGAATTGAAAGATATCGTCACCAAAGACCTTTCCGACGAAAGCATCTATGTGGTCGATACTTATTGCGGATCCAACGAGGACACGAGACTGAAAGTTCGATTCATAACCAAAGTGGCTTGGCAGGCACATTTCGTGATGAATATGTTCATCCGTCCTTCCAATTATGACCTTCAGAATTACGGCGAGCCAGATTTTGTCGTCATCAATTCTTCCGAATCTGTAAATCCAAATTGGGAACAACACGGCTTGAACTCTGAAGTTTTTGTAATGTTTGACTTGACCAAGAAAATGCAGATTATCGGCGGAACCTGGTACGGTGGCGAAATGAAAAAAGGAATGTTCGCCATTATGAATTATTACCTTCCATTGCAAGGAATGGCATCAATGCACTGCTCTGCAAACGTTGGTGAGAAGGGTGATGTTGCTGTTTTCTTCGGACTTTCCGGAACAGGAAAGACAACGCTTTCAGCTGATCCAAAACGATATCTCATCGGTGATGACGAACACGGCTGGGATAACAATGGCGTTTTCAATTACGAAGGTGGCTGTTATGCAAAAGTGATTGACCTTAGCAAAGAAAAAGAACCGGATATCTACGGCGCCATCAGAAGAGATGCACTTTTGGAAAACGTAATTACTGACGATCAAGGAAATATAGATTACACCAACGGATCGATTACGGAAAATACAAGAGTTTCATATCCAATTTATCATATCAGCAAAATTGTATTGCCTTCCAAAGCTGGTCATGCAAGCAAAATTATTTACTTGTCAGCTGATGCTTTCGGGGTTTTGCCTCCGGTTTCAATTTTGACAGATTGCCAGGCGCAGTATCATTTCCTTTGTGGCTATACATCGAAATTAGCAGGAACTGAACTTGGTATTACGGAGCCAACACCATCTTTTTCTCCGGCATTTGGCGAAGCATTTTTAACACTTCATCCAACAATGTATTCTAAAACATTGATCGGGAAAATGAAAGAGCATAATGCAAAAGCTTATTTGGTAAACACGGGCTGGAACGGAACCGGCAAAAGAATTTCGCTGAAAGACACAAGAGCAATCATCGATGCGATCATTGATGGAAGCATTGATAAAACGGAAACAGACCACGTTCCAATTATGAATCTGGAATTCCCAGTTTCTCTGCCGAATGTTTCTGAACATATTCTGGATCCGAGAGATACTTATGAAAATAATTCTGACTGGGAGAAGAAAGCGAAAGATCTAGCTGCGAGATACATCAAATATTTTGAGCAGTTTGCAGATAACGATGAAGCCCGAGATTTGATTCCTTCCGGACCAGTTTTGTCAGAAGTTCATCAGCATTAAAATTCATTAAATAAAATCAAAAATCCCGTCTTGTAATAAAACTCGACGGGATTTTCTTTTTGAAAAATTTAACGTGATATATAATGTAGTTATCTGGTGCGGTTTTTTATGTCTTTGTCTGCGCTGTCTATGTCTCTTATTTTCTGAACTTTTTTGTTCCCGAAGTTGTAAGTTATACTGAAGTTGACGCTTTGGTTGTATTGATTTTGATTGATGTAATTATATTTTCCGTCGGCTTGAGAATTGTCGCTGATTATTACTTTGTTTGTTTTCAGAAGATCATAGATTTCTAAAGCAAATGTCCAGTCGTTCCATACTTTTTTGATGTTGGCGTCAAGGCTCATTAATGATTTAAGTTGTCCCAACTCAATTTGTTGGTTGTCGACATACCAGTAGTTGACGCCAAGGAACCAGGTTTTCTTTTTATCAAGTCTTAACGTGTTATTTGTCTGAATTAGTAAACTGTTAGATTTGATCTTATTCACATAATCCGGAAAAACTTCGCCTGTAATTGGATCGGTATTTAAGAATCCATTATTGATATTTCTCTGCATTCCAATATTAAAGTTGGTTGTCAGATATTGTTTGAAAAATGATTTCTGCATTCCGATCATTGCAGACATCTCCTGTTTGTCTCCAAAGTTGGTTCTGATATATCTCAGCTGATCCTGGCCAACCGTTCCGGTGGTGGAAACCGGTGCTCCGATCAAAGAAACCTGTGTGATCACATCTTTTGTATAAGAATGATTCAAGATCAGGAAATAAGAATTCTTAAACATATAAGTCAATTCATTTGTGTAAACAGAAGCGGCTTTTACAAAAGGATTATTCTGAGTGTAATTCACGTCTGTCAGGTAGTTTTTGACAGGATTCAGCTCCCAGAAGCTTGGTCTTCTCATTCTGCTTGAGAAGGCATAAGAGATATTATTTTTATCATTGATCGCATAGTTCAAACTTACATAAGGCAAAAGGTTGTTATAGTCTCTTTCGAATCTGTTTAGTTCAGGGTTTTCGGAATTGTCAGAAGTTCCGACACTTTTTGTGATCTCATATCTGGATCCGATCTTTCCGGAGAATTTGTCAGAGAATTTCTTTTCAAGTGTTAAATAAACACCGTAGATGTTTTCATCATAAATAAAGTGGTTTGGGCTGATCTTCGGTTCCTGGCCTACTCTGTAAGTTTCATTAAGTGTGTTGTTGTCGGTTTTGGTCTTGTTGTAATTTCCGCCCACAGAAACTGTAAAATCATTTTTAAATTTCTTAATGTAATCTCCAAGGAAAGAGAAGTTATCAATGATCTGCGGAGTGCTTTGGGTGATTTGAGTAATTGGACTGCCGATCAAAGTCTGGAAAATGTCTGAGTTATAAGTGTTATTATCAGCATTTTGGAAACGTTTATAATGAAGGTAAGCGGCATTCAAATTCAGTTTACTTCCAAGCGTGTCCGTTTTCCATTCGTAATTCAAATTCAATGAATTGTTATACGAGCGGGAATTTTCTAGATTCTTAGTATAATTGTAAGTGGTTACTTTTTCTCCTATTGCATTGGGTCCTGTTATCGTATTGAAAAGATTGGAAGTAGAACCGTAACTTCTGTTGGCCCAGGAATTCCACGTCAAAGCCAAGTTGCTGTTGTCATTCAATTGATAATCGATGTTTAAGTAGCCGCCCAGATTTTTGTTTGGATCGGTTACTCTACCTTCAGATTGATTGCTGGAAGTAGCAGTTCCGTTTCTTAAAATATAATATTGCTCCTGAATATTCTGGCTTGTGTTGATGTTGGAACTGATTCCCAATTTGTCCTTTCTGTAATTAAGGGAAAGTCCGGCGTAAGAAGAGTTGTAGTAACTCTGGGAATTTCCCATTCTCATATTTCCGTTCAGTCCATCCGTCATTTTTTTCTTAAGAATGATATTAATGATGCCGTCGGAAGATTCCACCTGATATTCACTTCCTGGAAGTGTAATCACTTCGATTTTCTGAATATTTTCCGCTGGCGTATTTTTCAAAAATTGAGTTAGAGACTCAGCATCCATATTGGTTTTTCTTCCATTGATGAAAATCACGGCGTTGTTTTTTCCAATGATCTTCAAAGTCTTGTCGTCTGTAGAAGAAACCAAAGGCGTTTGCTTCAAAATGTTGAAAGCGGTGTTTCCTTTTGCAACTGGAGAGGCGGCAACATCGTAAACGAATCGGTCACTTTCCTTTTTGAAGACTTGTTTCGTGAGCGTTACAGCTTCAATATTTTTGGTTGCAGCAGAATCTGTTTTTGGTTTTTCCTGAGCATTTAGATAGATTCCTGAAACGAGGCTTAATCCTAAAAATAGTTTTGTATTGAGAGTTTTCATAATTTATTTTTTGAGAGTTAAAGTTTTGATAATGATTAAGTTCTGGACTTGATAGCGTCGTTCGCAGATTTCACCTCTCTGGCTTTTTTCAGTTTCTGATTTCCGAAGTTGTAAGTCACATTGATGTTCAGTTCTCTTCCATATTTGAAGCTTCTCACGCTGTTGTAACTTCCGTTAGTCTGTGTTGTTCTGATGTCATCGATATTTGAATTAAGAATATCATTCACTTCTACAAGGAAGGTGAAATTCCCCATAATTTTCTTGATGTTCAGATCCAGACTCTGCTGCGTTCTCAGTTTTCCGATTTCCATTTCTCTCGACGGCATCATCCAGTAATTAACACCTGTATACCAATCTTTTTTCGATGATAATCTGATCATATTGTTGGCCTGGAAGAACATATTCAACGTTTTGATATCAATTACATAAGGCTGCAATTCTTCTGTGTCTCCTGGAAGTAGTTGCGAAGTTGGATCTTTTGTTACACCGCCGGAGATTGTCGCGTACTCAAAATTGGCGGAATAGTTGGTTGTCCAGATGTCGCCGAACCAGGATTTGTTCATTCCTAAGGTCAATCCCAGCTGCTTATTGTTGCCATAATTGGTTCTGATGTATCTGAGGAATTTTGATGTAATTTTTATGGGCTGTCCGTCAGGTCCAAGGATCGGCTGTCCATCTTCGTCTCTCTGGATTTTTGTTTCAGTTCCCTGCAAAGGCAATTGACTGTAGGCATTTTCCGCAAAATTGAAACTCAAATTAGCATAGAAAGCATTCTTGTACATATAGTTGATTTCCTGATTGTAATTCTTAGAAGCCTGCATAAAAGGATTGTTCTGAATGTAATTACTCGGCGTAAAGTAAGTTCTGGAAGGATTCAATTGTCCAAAACCGGGTCTTCTCACTCTGCTGGAGAAACTGTATGTGATGTTGTTATTTTCATTAATGGCATAATTCAAAGTCGCGTAAGGCAAAAGATTGTTGTAATTTCTTTCGAAACCGATATCCGATTTTCCTACAACGTCACCCGTGCTGATTGTCGCTTCAAATCTTGTCCCTAATTTTCCGCTGAATTTTTCAGAGAATTTTCTCTCGTAAGTGGCATAAGCACCGATGATATTTTCTTTGTAAATGAAGTGGTTGGAAAGATTTGTATTAATAACAAAACTATTTCCGATGAAATCATTCTGTCTCGTATCACTGTCTGTATTGGTGAAATTGTAGCTTGATCCGATCGCAAACGTACTTTCATTTCTGAATTTCTTGATGTAATCAATGTTTGCTGCGTAGTTGTTAATGATCTGAGGAACAGCTTGTTGGAATGCTCTGTAAGTGTTTTCCTCAGTGACTACGAAAGGAAATGTCTCACCAAGACTCACTTTATCTCTGTTGAACCACAAGTAGGAAACATTTGAACTCAATTTGCTTCCAAGCGTGTCCGTTTTAATTTCATAATTCAAATTGAAATTGTGATTTCTGGTCTGTGCATCTTCCTGATTGATAGTTCTGTTCGATAATTGTCCATTCTCAAAATTTGTCATATCCAACACAGAACCGAAACTCTTGTTGTATCTTACATTATAGCTGAAGCCTAAATTTTGTTTTTTATTAATTTCATAATCGATATTGATACTTCCACCATAATTTTTGTTCGGATCATCCATCGTTCCGACAGATTCATTTCTGAAAGTCGAATCGCCATTGGTCAATGTGTATTTTTCTCGCTCTCTGTAACTTCCCATATTGAAGTTGGAATTGAAAGACCATTTGTCCTGTCTCGCATTGAAGGCAATTCCGGAAGATGGATTGTTGTAAAAGCTCTGGCTGTTATTCATTTTCAAAGTTCCGTTGTAGCCGTTCGTTTTTGATTTTTTCATCACAATGTTAATGACGCCTTCGTTTGCCTCCACCTGAAACTCACTTCCCGGAACAGTCACCACTTCTATTTTCTGAATATTTTCTGAAGGTGTATTTTTCAGCATTTCGGTAATTGCTTCTGCATCCATCAGCGTTCTTTTGCCATTGATGTAGAAAACAACGCTGGATTTCCCCATAATTTTGAAAACCTTTCCGTCTGTGCTGGATAGCATTGGCGTCTGCTGCAAGAGGTTGAATGAGTTCGTTCCTTTTGCGATAGGAGAGTTGGCAACATCGTAAACAAATCGGTCAGATTTTTTCTGAAAAACTTTTTTACTAAGTTTTACTTCTTCAATATTTTTTGTTTTGGCTGAATCAGTTTTGGTTTGCTGAGCGGTAATCATTCCTGAGAAAAAAATAACGGCGATGAGGATCTTGGCTTTCATAATTTATTTTTAAAGTAGTTGGCTTTTATTACTATTTGATATTGCAAAGATATATTATAATATTAGTATTATGCAATACAAAGTAGTAAATAAAAATTAGTTTTGATTTTAAACCGTTGATTTTCAGCTATAAAAATTTTTACTCAGTTTATAGATTAGACAATTGAAGATTAAATTTCATTACATCAATATTTAAAATAAATAAAAAAACCTCTGCAAATTTTTGCAAAGGCCTAAGTTTCCGCCGATTGAGAACGGAATATTTTTTATAATTAATGAAACTCTATATCAATACCGCATTAGGATTTTCAAATGTTTGATTTTTTTCGAAGTGGGAGAGACTGGAAAGGGTAGAAGTCGCAATCTGATGCAAAGCTTCCTCTGTGAAAAAAGCCTGATGCGCGGTGACCAAAACATTCGGAAAACTCATCAACCGCTGGATTGTGTCATCCTCGATAATCGTGTGGGAAAGATCTCGAAAAAATAATTTCTCTTCCTGTTCGTAAACATCAATTCCCAAATAACCGATATGTTTGGATTTCAAACCGTCAATCACCGCTTTTGTATCAATCAACCCACCGCGGCTGGTGTTGATCAGCATCACATTTTCTTTCATTTTGGAAATGGAATCTTTGTTAATCATATGATGTGTAGCCTCCATCAAAGGACAATGAAGGGAAATAATATCAGATTCTGCCAGTAATTTTTCCTGGGAAACATACTCAACTCCAAGATCCTGCAACTCCTGATTTTCAATAATATCGTAAGCGAGAATCTTCGCGCCAAATCCCTCAGCAATTTTTGCAAAAGCAGCACCAATATTTCCAGTTCCAATCACACCGATTGTTTTCTGATATAGATTAAATCCCATCAGTCCGTTCAGAGAAAAATTCTGTTCCCGAACGCGGTTGTAAGCTTTGTGAGTTTTTCTATTTAATGTAAGAATCATCGCCATTGCGTGCTCAGCAACAGCTTCCGGAGAATAAGCCGGAACTCTGCAAACGCGTATTCCTACACGTTTCGCAGCTTCCAAATCAACATTATTAAAACCGGCGCAACGCAGAGCAATATATTTTACCCCTTTTTTGGAAAGCGATTCCAGAACTTCAGCGTTTAAAGTATCATTGACGAAAGCGCAAACGGCGTCGGAATGTTCGATGACATTCAGAATATGCGGACCAAGATGCGTTTCGAAATATTCGAGTTCAAAATTGAAATCCTGATTGACTTTGTCAAAGAATTCCTTGTCGTAAGGTTTGGTGGAGAAGAAGGTGATTTTCATATGCAGATTTTAATTTTTTTCTATGATCATATGCAATCGCCAGTCTATTAGTTCTTTGTATGCAAGATATGCAAAAAGCGATTTCATTTCCTAAAGTTAAGTAAATCAGTCACAAAAAGAATTTTATTCTAATTGATTTTCATCATTGATCCCGATTTTTCTTCGTCAGTTTTTTATCAACCCAAATGGTTGCGAAAGGGAAAAAAGCGGCGCACAAAGCAAAGATAGAATCCTCATCATCCCAGGAATATATTGTTCTGACTGCAGGAAGAAAGATGAGGTAAAGCGTAAAAAAAAGTCCGTGAATACTCCCAATAGTACTGATGTACACAATGGCGAAAATACTTTCCGGTTCAAGGCGAATCCAGACCATTGCTGTAAAGAGGAAAAACCACGAAATAGCTTCTGCCACGCAAATCTGCTTAAACCATCTGATGATTTTTTCTTCGGGATATTTCGAGAAATATTTTTCTATGATGTTCATAATTAGGGGAAAGTTAATATTACTACACTTTTACTTTTAACAGCAAATCCTTTATATGTATTCGGTTTCCAATTGTACTTTTGAATTTGATTTTTAATATCAGATAATATTTGTTTTTCAAATTTCTTATTGTCTGTATTTTTAAAATCTGTTTCGAACTCTACATTTTCAGCTTTTCCATTTTTGTCAATTATAAGAAAAACGTAAATTTTGGAGAATTCTCCATTGTTGTTCCTTCTAACATATTCTTTTGGAAGTTTGAATTTTTTCCAAAGATCAATTTCAAAATCGTTTTTTGCAAAAGTCAAATCATCGTGTCTGTAGTCAAAGATTCTATCGGGATTATTCAGGATGAAAAGTTCCAAAGCTTGCTGAATTTTATCTTCAAAAAATTTCTCTCCAAATTTCTCCTCGGCAAATTTTGTCATAAAACTTTTGTAACATAGATCGGGAGTGTAATAGCCCGCAATGTCACTTCCCATCCAGTCTCCGCCGAAAGTGATTCCATAAGCTTTTAGAATTTCGGAAAATTCTTTTTCCTGAAGAAGATTTTCTCCGTAGGGAGCTGGAATACTATAATAATAAATGGTCTTGGTTTTAGAATCTTCCAAAGCTCTATCTCTGTCTTTGGTACATTTTTCTTCAAAATTTTTATTTATTTCGTCCCATCTTTTTTTCTGTAAAGAATCTAATTGAGAATAGGCCAAAATACAATTTAAGAAAGCAAACAAAAACAAATTCTTTTTCATCCCACCATTATTTATAAAAACTACTTCCATCCAAATACTCAAAAACTTCCGGCGGCAGCATTGGTCTAGTGTTTTTACCGGCTTTGATCATATTTCGGATTTCCGTGGCAGACAATTCTATGATTGGTGCATTGATCTGGTGGATGTTTTCGTGTTGTGCAACTGTCCGTCTGAGGCTCTCGAAGACTTCATCTTTTTTCTCTTCACCGAAAATTCTAGGATAAACGATAATTTGGTATTTCTCCAAAAGCAATTCGTAGTTTTTCCATTTGTGCAGGCTTCCCAGACTGTCTTCGCCCATGATTAATGAAAAAGAAATGTTGGGATGTTTTTCTTTAAGATATGTCAAAGTATCAATGGTATAACTCGGGACAGGCAGGGAAAATTCGACATTCGAAGCGCGCATTTTTGGATAATTTTTGATGGCGAGCTGTACCATATCCAAACGGTTGTGATCCTTGAGCAAAGATTTTTTGTCTTTGAAAGGATTTTGCGGACTCACGACAAACCACAATTCCTCCATATCAGAATTCTCCAAAATGTAATTTCCCAAAATCAAATGTCCAATGTGTATGGGATTAAAAGAGCCGAAAAAAAGTCCGATTTTCTTGTTGTTTTCCAAAGCTGCGAATGGTTTTGAACTTCAAATTTAGAGAATTAAAAATTCATTCTGAAATCAAATTCTCAATCAGATTGATCATTTTCTCATTTATAGTTTTGATTTTCAAATCAATAAGTTAATTTTGCAGTCAAACACAAATGAAACTTCTCTATTCAATTATTCTAATTGCATCTTTTGCAACTATCTCGGCGCAGAATCCTGCAGCAGATTCGCTGCTGCTGATCCTTAAACAAACCAAAAATATTCGCGGTATTACAAAACTTCAGAATCAGATTTCTGAGGCCTATCAATCTTCTGATCCTCACGAGATGCAGAAGTACGCCAATTTTGCTTTGAAGAATTCTCTTAAAAATAATGATAGAATCCAACAGGCAAAAGCTTATCAGAATATCGGGATTTCAAATATTATTTTAGGTAACTATCACCAGGCTGTTGACCAATTCAACCTTTCGGAAAAAGTAATTATGAGCCTGCATGAGGAGTCCAAAAACGTGAAAGAAATTTTAGCCAAAACATTAGGTAGTAAAGGACTGGCGTTTTCCGAGCAGAATCAGTATGCCGAAGCTTTGGAGTGCGATCTTAGGGCGATGAGAATCTATGAAGAGTTGCGGAATAAGCTGCAATTGTCAAAGATTTGCAATAATATCGGCGTGATTTATAATTCAATTGACGATGAGAAAAAAGCGCTGCACTATTTCCTGAAAGCCAACCAACTTCAAAAAGAGGAACATAATCCTGCTGTGGCAGTGAGTGCTTCCAACATCGGATTAATTTATCTCAATAAAAATGATAGAATCAAAGCAAAAAAATATTTTGATGAAAGTTTAAATGGTTTCGAAACCAATCCAAATCCAAGAGGTCTGGGTGAACTTTATAATAATCTCGGTAGATATTATGTTTCAGAAAATCAGTCAGATAAGGCGAAGGGATATTTGATTAAAGCGGAAAAAACTTTTGAAAGTATCGAAGATCAATTTGGGATTTCGGATGCTTATTTTTTATTGGCTGAAGTTTATTTTGGAGAGAAGAATTTTGATAAATCTTTAGAATTTGCAAACAAAAGTCTGGAGCTGTCAAAAGAATTAGATCTTCCCGAGACCAGAATGAAATGCGAAAAACTGCTTTCCGAAATCTATGACCAAAAGGGAAATCAGCAATTAGCCTTGCTGCATCTCAAAAATTATGATCTCGAAAAAGACAATCTGGAAAAGATCAAAAATGAACAAAAACGTCTAAACACAGAACTGAATTTCCAATACGAAAAATTGCAGCTTGAGAAAAAAGATTCTGCGGAACAAGACCGGCTGAAACTGATTTTGGGGTTTTTGATCTTAATCGTTATTCTGGGAAGCTTATTTTTCTATCAAAGAAATAAAGAAAAACAGCAGAAAATATTACTGCAAAAACAACTCGCCGAGTTCGAGCACAAAGCGTTGCATCTGCAAATGAATCCTCATTTTGTGTTCAATTGTCTGGCTGCGATTTCCTCATTCATTATGCAAAACGGAAAGGCGGATGCGATGAAATATCTTTCCAAATTTTCGAAATTAATGCGTTTGACACTGGAATTTTCGAAAGAATCTGCCATTTCCATTGATAAAGAAATCGAAGCGTTGCAAAATTATCTGGAATTGGAGCAGTTGAGGTTTAATCAGAAATTTGATTTTAAAATTAATAAAGATTCTGATATTGAGGATGATACGGTGATTCCGACTTTGCTTTTGCAGCCTTATGTAGAAAATGCGATCATCCACGGCGTAGCGCCAAAAGAAGGGAAAGGTTTTATTAAAATTAATTTTTCCCAAAAAGATGAACAGTTGATTTGCACGATTGAAGATGACGGTGTAGGCATAGAATCTTCCAAAGAACTGAAGAAAGATTCGGTAAACGCACACAAGTCGATGGCTTTGGAAATATCTAAAAAACGGCTGGAAACACTGGAGAAAATCGAGAATAAGAAAGTAGGTCTTGAAATCGAAGAATTGAAAGTTGAGAATGGCAAAACGCTGGGAACCAAAATAACTCTGAAACTACCGTTGAATTTCATAAAAAACTAAAAATGATCAAAGCTGTACTAATAGACGATGATAGCAATCTTCGCGAAGGCATGAAAGCGATGGTTAATCTCTATGCGCCCGAAATCCTCATTGCCGGCGAGGCAGAAAGCGTGATAAAAGGAATTGAACTGATAGAAAAAGTGAATCCGGATATTATTTTTCTGGATATTCTGATGAACGACGGATCCGGTTTTGATGTTCTGGAACAGCTGAAAGCGAAATATGGAACGATCGGTTTTCACGTGGTTTTCATCACGGCGCACGAGAAATTTGCGATTAAAGCATTTCGTTTCAGTGCGTTGGATTTTTTGCTAAAACCTGTTGATCCTGAAGAACTTCAAAGTGTGATTACAAAGATTAAAAATATCATTAATCAAAATAACAACCACCATCACATCGAGCTGTTGCTGGAAAATATCCGTAAAAAACCGAACGGCTTCAAAAAAATTGCGCTTTCTACTTCGGACGGGATTCATCTTTTTGAAATTAAAGACATCATCCGCTGCGAAAGTGAAGATAACTACACCCGGTTTTATTTTAAAAACCACAAAGCTGTGATGATTTCAAAAACACTGAAAGAATATGAGGAACTATTGGAAGATCAGGGCTTTGAAAGGATTCACCAGTCGCATCTCATCAATCTGAACGAGCTGAAATCCTACATCAAAAAAGACGGCGGATTCGTAGTAATGTCGGATGATTCTCAACTTCCCGTCTCACAGCGCAAAAAAGAACGCCTACAGGAAATGATTGGAAAACTTTAAATTCTAATTGAAAAGATTGGAATTCTAAACGACTTAATATTTTAAGTATAAAAACACATAAATTTGATAACGAAAACACAAATGATGATTAAAAAACTATTCTTTTGGCTTGTATTCTTCTCTGTAGGAGTACAGGCTCAAAATGTTAATTTTACGGATGACAATTTTAAGGCTAAGCTTTTAGAGGCAGGTACCTCTAACTTTATTGCGCAAGATTGGTCAGGTAATAACATTAAAATAGATACGAATAATGATGGTGAAATACAAATAAGCGAGGCGGAATATGTGTCAGGGCTAAATGTAAGTAATGCTAATATTCAAAATTTGGATGGATTAGGGAGTTTTAATTTAAACTCACTAGATTGTAGTGGGAATAAGATTTCTCGGTTAGATCTTTCGGGTATGAATAATTTATCCTATTTAAACTGTTCCAATAATCAATTGAAAGATTTGAGATATGAAAATTATCTTGAATGGCTGGACTGTTCTTATAACCAATTAACATCCATAGTTTTAAAAGGATCCATTCCGAATCTTATTTTGGACAACAATCTTTTTACTAATTTGGATTTTTCAAATTTTGAAATAAGCAATAATATTTCGATTAAAAACAATCCGAATCTTTTTAATATAAATTTTAAAAGCATAAACAGTTCTTTTAAAAGTTATTCAAAATTGAATCTGCAAAATTCTCCTAATATCCAATTTATTTGTGTTAATGAAAATGATGTAAGCTTCGTTCAAAATGTGCTGAATGGCGATAACCTTACTAATTCTACATTGAGTGTTGATTGTATGTCACCAGTCTTTGACGTTAATATTAATAACAGTTATTTAAAACAAATCCTGCTTGGTGCAGATGTAACTAATGATATAGCAAAGGATTCGGACGGAAATTCTATTAAGATAGACTTAAATGGCGATTTCAAATTTCAATATTCTGAGATTGCCAGAGTTGAAGAATTAAAAATTACAGACAACCTAAACATTGGTGTTGGAGGTGTAACAGATCTTAATAATTTAGCAAATCTAACAAAGCTTGTATTAAATAATTTAAACATTTCTAATATCGATATCAATCGTTTTACCAAGCTAAAATATCTGGATCTCAGTAATAATCATATCCAATACCTCAATTACTACAGCACTTTAGATTTGCCAATAGAAACTTTTATTGCAAAAAATTCGGGGGTTTATGAGATGGGGTTCACTAATCTAAAAAATTTAAAATACTTGGATATATCGAATAATCCCGATGTTTTCAAAATCGATTTTTCAAAGAATGTAAACCTTAATTATTTAGATATTAGTGGCCTGAAAAAACTTGCTATTGAGCCTGGACCGTACGGTGGAGTAATTCCGATTACCAGCATTAAAAACACGAAATTAGTTACATTCAAAGCAGAAGGGTGCAATTTTAAAGCATTACCGTTTACAGCCATGCCTACTTTGGAAAATCTTTATTTCTCACAGAATAATTTGAACGCTGTCAATACAATTGTTGGGTTTCCAAATCTGGAAATAGCAGACTTTAGTAATAATAAAATTACACAAATTGCTTTCTCATCGCAATCTAACATTCAGGAACTTTATTTACAAAATAATTTACTTACAGCTTTGAATGTAAACGTGTTATCAAAATTAAGCAAATTGGCTTTATTTAATAATCCGATTGCGAGCATTAGCTGCAAAAACAATAGCCACGAATCTATACTGTCGATCGGAGGTATAAATCCTTTTAACAATACAACTTTTACAAATATTTGTGTAGATTCAGATCAGGTTGCTGAGATTAAAAGTCAACTTGCAGATGAAGACAAATCGAATGTCGAAGTAACCTCAGATTGTACGGATTGTAATTTAATAAACTTTACCGATCCATATTTTAAAAATACATTGGTTACCACACCATATGCTAAAGATTTGAATGGGAACTCTATAAAAATAGATGCAAATCATGATGGGGAAATAAGCATTTGTGAGGCAGAACAAGTAAGTTACCTCTATATGTCAGTTGCAGATATTGCTACGATGGATGAGATACAATATTTTCCGAATCTCAACGAATTAATAGTTGGTGCTTCTTCAAATAATGTGCAAAGCAGTTATAATAACCTAGAGTCATTAGATCTAAGTAAAAATATAAAACTTAAAAAACTTGAGCTTTATACTTCTTTACTTACAGCACTGGATTTGACCAAAAATATTAATATAGAGTATTTATATTTAGCAGAAAAAATTCCAACAATAGATTTAACTAACAATACCAATCTAACATATTTATACTTCGGTAGCAATTCTCTAACATCTATCGATTTAACTAAAAATATAAATCTTATCACTTTGGGGATTTATGGTCTTTTTTCGACTTTGGATTTAAGTAAGAATGTTAATCTTGAAAGATTAAATTGTGATTTTAACATTAATCTAACGGAATTGGATATAAGTAAAAATGTAAATCTGAAAGAATTTAGCTGTTCGGGAAATGTTTTAATAAAATCATTAGACTTAAGCCTTAATGATAAACTGGAATATTTGAGCTGTTATAATTCGTCAATAAGTACATTAGATATAAGCAAAAATATTAATCTGAAAAATGTTGCTTGTGGAGTGAGTAATAGTTCGTCATATCCTGAAAATGGTTTAGCTTTAACAACAATTCTTGCAAAAAATGGTACAAATGAAATCCTTTTCGACAATAACACTTATGCTCCCAATCTGAAATATGTTTGTGTGGATGAATCACAATTAGATAATGTCCAGAGTTACTTGGCAGCACATGGATTTACCAACGTTTCCATTAACACCTATTGTTCCTTCACACCCGGCGGCAATTACAACACCATCACCGGCACCGCAAAATATGACAGCAATAGCAATGGCTGCGACACTTCAGACAACGCCTTCGAATATTTAAAACTAAAAATAGACGATGGCACAACTTCCGGAGAAACCTTCGTACAAAACGACGGAAAATATGACTTTTTCACTCAGGAAGGAAACTTTACAGTAAAGACCCAAGCAGAAAATCCGACATTATTCAATGTTTCGCCGGCGAGTTTTGCGACGGGTTTTACAGATGCGAACAATAATACTTTTACCCAAAATATCTGCGTCACAGCCAACGGAACGCAGAACGATGCAGAAGTCGTGATAGCTCCACTTACCGGCGCACGACCGGGTTTTGATGCCACTTACAAATTGGTTTGGAGAAACAAAGGCAACACAACGCTTTCCGGAAAAGTGATTATGAATTTCGATTCTGACAAGATGACGTTTAAGGAAAGTTCTCTGCCTTATGCTGCTATCAGCAATGGCTCTCTGGAATTTGATTACACCAATCTGAAACCTTATGCCAATGACGGCGCGGAGATCACCTTTACCATCAATACACCTACAAATCCGACGAATCCTGTAAATTCAGGTGACATTCTGGCTTTCCATGCACAGATTACGCCGAGTAACGGAGATCTGACACCGGAAGACAATCAGTTCGCATTCAATCATACGGTGGTTAATTCTTTTGATCCTAATGATATTGTTTGTATGGAAGGCGAGACAATTCCTTCGGTTGCGGTTGGGAAATATCTGCATTATGTGGTCAATTTCGAAAACGTGGGAACAGCAGAAGCTGAAAATATTGTAGTGAAAATGAATATTAATCCTGCTGAATTTGACATCAATACCCTTCAGCTGCAAAATGCGTCGGCAGATGTAACGACTAGGATTACAGGAAATGTTGCAGAGTTTATTTTTAAAAAAATCAAACTGAAAAGCGGCGGCCACGGAAACGTTCTCCTGAAAATGAGATCTGTGACCAATCTTCAGGAAGGCGATCAGGTAAACAACAAAGCAAATATCTATTTCGATTACAATTTCCCTGTTGAGACCAATAATTATGTGACCACAATTCAGGATCTGAATTCAGTTCTTGCAGCTAAAATTAATTATACTGCGGACAATTTTGCAGCAGGTAATTATCCTGTCAATTTTGATGCAAGCTTGAGTACGGGCGATATCGTATCTTACGTTTGGGAATTTTCCGGAACGCCGGCGGTATCTTCTACGACAACAGCAAATCCGGTTGTCACGTATTCAGTACCTGGAAATTACACGGCCACACTGACGGTTTATGATGTTAATAATAATGCTTCTTCCCAAACCATTTCTTTCAAAGTAGGCGATAGTTTTGCAAATCTATCGACAGGGAAGGACAGCAATGGCAATTCGATCAGTATAGATTCTGACGATGATGACTGGAAAGGCTATGATATTAATGGAGTCCAGATTACACCAAAAGTAAGACATACTTACAATGGCTGGAGTTCCGCGGATATCGGAGACGGAAGCACAAGCCAATGGATCACATTAAACACTTCAGAAGGTTATTCGACCTATAAAAGTATAGGATTTACAATTCCTGAAAATGCGACAGATGCCAAATTAAACCTTAGATCACTCTCATTCACAAGAAACTGGACTTATCTGGTAAAAGTGAATCCGGACGGAAGCGAGGATGAAACGGAGATTACCAGAACGCAATTTCTGGGCGATGGAGCCAAAGGCTGGCTCAACAGCAGAAGTCCGCAAGTAGATAATTACGCATTGTTGCCGGGCAGATATTACATAAAAGTATTGGTTTACTCCAGCAATGGACTTGTACGCCAGTCTATGGATGTGAATGCCGTGGTAAGTTGCTCTGCCGGATTGATGTACATTAATAAGAAAGCAGCCGAAGCGCCTACTTTGGGAACGAATGACAGTAAAACCGACAAGTTGAAAATCTATCCAATTCCTACAAGAGATGAAATCAACCTTATTGCAAACGATTATATATCAAATGTTGAGGTTTATGATTCGGCGGGAAGAATAGTTCAGAAACAGATTTTTGATGATAAATCTAAAAGTGTCAAAATGAATATCCGTTCACCACGAGGCGTTTACTATCTAAAAATAAAAACAACCAAGGAAATAATTACACAGAAAATAATTAAAGAGTAATTGATAGAAAGCCTGACTCAAATTTGAGTCAGGCTTTTTTTATTTATAAGAAATTTTATTTCTTCGGCAAGAAAACCTCCGCCAGCATACAGCGGGCGCTTCCGCCACCGTTGGTTTCTATGGTTTCCAAATCGGAGTAGATAATTTCTGAATATTTTTCAATCGCGGAAACTTGTTCCGGTTTCAAAGATTTGTATGCACTTTGGCTCATTACCAAGAATTTTTCTCCATTTTCATTCTGAACTTGAAGCATATTTCCAGCGAAATTCTGCATTTGGTCTTCGGAGATTTCTATCAATTCTTTCCCGGAATTTTTGATGGAATCGATGACGTTTTGTCTTTCACTTTCATCGTCGATACAATCTAAACAGATTACGACAAATTTGTCCGCAACACACATCATAACATTCGTATGGTAGATTGGCAATCTTTCTTCGCCAGCAGTTTGATAAGAATGAAAAACGACGGGCGTAAATCCAAAATCAGCACAGAATTTCCTGAAAAGTTTCTCATCCAACCTCAACGAAACCGAGCCATAGGCAATCTTGTTGTCGTGGTCGAAAATCATACTTCCGGTTCCTTCCAGATATTTGTCCTCTTTTTCAATCTTAGAATAATCGATGATGTCTGTGACGTCAAATTGTTCTTTGATTTGATTAATGATATCTTCACGTCTTTCTAAACGTCTGTTTTCTGCAAACATTGGATATAAAACGACTTTTCCATCCTGGTGAAAACTCACCCAGTTATTAGGGAAAATAGAATCCGGCGTTTTTGGTTTAATCGTATCTTTAATAGTGATGACATTAATGCCTTTCGATCTTAGTTTCTCAACAAAAGAATGGAATTCCTGCAAGGCTTTTTCCTGCACATTTCCTTCCTGCTGAACCTGGAAATAATTGTTAACCGCCGTCTGCTCGTTGAATCCGAAAGCGATTGGCTCTATCATTAGAACTGTATCTGTGGTTTGCATTGTCAAATTAAATGATTAATGAATTAAATGAATAAATAATTATTCTCTAACTAGTGGAAGAGTTGAACATCTTAAAAGTCCGCCCATTTTGGAAATTTCTCTATACGGAATTTCTTCTACGGTAATTCCCCATTCGTTGCGGAAATGGTCATTCATTCTGGTGAAAGCTTTGTCAGAAACTACAACATCTGGTGCGATTGAGAAGACATTCGGGAACATCTGGAACATCTCTTCGTCATTGACATTGAAGCAATTTTCTTCACCAAAAATATCGAGAACCAGTTGGTAATCATCTTCGTCCACGAATCCATTCTTGTAAATCACACATTTGTCCTCTCCAATTGGATTAAATGTACAGTCTAAATGCAGAATGCCTTCATAAGGCTTAGTATCACTTTTCTTTAAGTCCAAATCGATAATTCTTTTTTTAGGAAAATATTCTTTCAGGATTTCGATGGCATATTCGTTGGTTCTGGCGGTTTTCAGATTTCTGTAATCCGGGCTGTAACTGGTTCCTATAAAAAGAAATTCGTCCCAGACAATCACGTCACCACCTTCGATATGTGCTTTTTCCGGCAGATTGACCACGTTTCTCCAAGACACTTTATCGATGATATGTCTGTAAGCTTCCTGCTCATCTGCACGGTCTGGGATGATGTTGGAAATAATCATTTTATCCTCGATGACAAAAGCAACGTCGCGGGCAAAAACCTGATTGTAATCTTTGATGATCTTCGGACGGAAAACCTCGACATCGTATTTCTTCAGAACTTTCTCAAATTCTGACATTTCGAAAATGATATCTTCCTCCTTCGGATAGATACCGTTTTCGATCGTGTTGTATGATTTGGCGTCGTAGCTTTCTGCGAGTGTAGGAATTGGTCCGTTGGATTTTGGTTGCCCCAGAACGACAGACTTCAGTTTTCCGGTTTCGTTTTTAATATTAAGATTGATTCCCATAAAAATGTAAGTGTCGCAAATATAAACAAACGGCTGAGAAGAGAAAAAAACGGAAGTTAAAAGTTTTGAATATTAGTAAAAGGTTTAAAAATCAGGCTTTATTGTCTCGCTGGAGATTTTCTATGTAATCTGATGGGGTATAGCCTGTATTTTCTTTGAATATCCTGTTGAATGTTGACTGCTGGGAGAATCCTGCACTGGTGTAAATATGTTCCAGCGTGAATTTCTGATGCAGATTGTTCGCTATTTCTTCCTTCACTTGGTTTATTCTGTAGTCATTTACGAGTTGATTGAATTTTTTATTGCCCACTTTATTAAGAGCTCTCGAGACATAAGTGCTGTTTGAATCCAATAATTCGGCTAGTTTTCTAATATTAAAATCTTCATTTTGATAAGGCTTTTCTTCATCGAACAATTGTATGATTTTATAATAAAGTAACTGATCTTTTTGCAGATTTGTGATTTTCGAACCGTAAAGATCCAAATTATTTAAGGAGTCATCCTCTTCTTGTGCAGTTCTTGCAGAAAAATCATTATAAGTGCTGTGTTGAGCCTCTATTTTTCTAAATGAGTTGTTGTAATATATAATTATAAAAGAAAAATAAGCAGATATGGTAATAATGATGTATTCCTGAAACAACAGGACGTGTGGTTTATCTTCGAAATAATTTTTTCTGATACTCAATTGAAAATATGAGGCTATTTCTGAGCTGAAGAAACTAAATATTATAAATGCTGCGGTCCACATTACGGTTTTTGTGAAATTAGTAAACAGCATGATCATTAAAACCAGAGGGACAAATAATATTTCAATTGCTTTTGAGATGTCCGAAATCAGAAGACTGACATACGTTATGAACAGACTGAGGAAAAAAGTGATAATTCTAAAAAGCTTTACAAAATCATAGTTAGTTTTTGAAAGAAGATAGGCTGTATACAAAGTTAGGAAGAATCCAAAAAGCAGGATTTTAGTTGGAATTATTACGCCACTATTTTTAAAGAATAGGCGTAGTATAATAAAAAACCCAAATACAATTGAGACGGATAAGAAAAAGACCTTTCCGAATTTCTTCTCAAGTTCAGGCAAATTTTTAAGATCTTTTTTCAAAATGCGATTATATTTTTAAGATATACAGTGTGTTTTAAAATTGGTAGTAAAAATTAACATATAATAGTTCAATGTCGCAAATTTATATTAATTAGATCAAAAATAACTAAAAATTAATTTCACCAAAAATTTAATTATTTTCTTTCATGTTTTTTTGTACTAACATAAGTTAATACAAAAAAAATATAAGTTAATTAATATATTTTCACTTTTATACTTTTTAATTTTAAAATTATTTTGATGGTAAAATGTTGAAAATCATTAAGCTATAAGTAAAATTTATCGAATTTATAAATTGTCTAGTGTTTACCCACTGTTCAAGAAAAAAAATATTCAAAATTTGCATTTGATAAAACATAAACACAACTGATGCATAAATTAATCAATTTTACCAAAAATCCCTTCCGTAGATTTTTCCTTCCAGTCATTCAGTATCTCCTATTGTCGGAATCTTTAAAAGCTGTATTTGCGTTGATAACGTTTTCCTTACTTACAGTCAGGCAAGAGCATAAATGAAAATCATTATCTGATATTGCTGCATTGTAAAACAGTGATGAATTTCCTAATTACGATGTATCTATCATTTAAAATTATTTCCAATAATTGTGCAGTCGATATTATCCGAGGACAAATAATTTTCTGACAACAGATGATGTCAGAACTCGGATGTCGGAATTCTCAAGTATTTATTCAGATTATTTGTAACCTCATCTCTCGATTGCAAATCTCAAGGTATAATGCTTAACCAAACAAAAAACATAAAAAGAATGAAACAAATTTTCACACTATTACTAATCGTTATAGCAAATATTTTTGGTGCAAAAATGAATGCCCAGTGCACAAATAGCGGGATAAGGCCAGCAGATAGTTTTACGCTTGAGGGATGGAATCCTACTTGTAATGGCGGAACAGATGGATACATCAATATTTCCGGAATTACCAGTTCCAGCGCAGTAAGTCCTAATGCAAACAGGCCTTATTTTGCAAGAATTTTGACGGCTGTCGGAGGAGGGATTCACCCCAGTTACCCGACTCCATTTTCGATTCCGGCGGGGTCTTCTTTTCAAATTCCAAATTTACCAGCCGGTACTTATGTAGTTGACATTATAGATCAATGTGGCAACTCCAGTGCAGATAAAACAGTTATTCTTGGACAACCACACTTGCCGGAGTTTAATCATTCATATTCACAAATCATAAATAGAATAACTACAAATGGAGTTTGTGGAGATACTTATGTCATTGATACTAGATTTGCGAGATGCGGGACAGGACAACTAATTAATTTTTATTTCACCAACAGTCTAGGCGCAACATACACACCAGTTAATAATGTTTACACTACTACTAGAGCGGCTGCTTCAGATGATTATAATGAAACAAGAAAATTTGAAGTTCCCTTTGCATTTTTTGCAGGTGGTTCAATAACTATTCATTTAACGAGTAACTTATGTAGCAGACCGGAATCAACTTTTGTTATTCCTTTTCCGCCAACTGCTGTTCAACTCGGAGGAGCGGGATTATTAACATCAACCATGCAATCTACAGCAAATCCATGTATTCAGGGGTATAATATAGATAGAACTTTAACTTACGGAACAGTTCCCTATACTGCAACAATTATAGAAACTGCCAATCCGACAGCTACCGCACTTGATGTTAACGGTAATCCTTTAACTTTTAATTATCCTGCTGATCATGTTTGGAATGGTTCTTTTACTACTTTTTCAGGTCTTAAATATGGTGTAAATTATACCATTACTTATAAAGATGCATGTGGTTTATCAGTTACTGAAACAATAAATATACCACTGCCTGCCAATGCTGTAGCTACACAGGCTAATTGCCCAGGATTGCCATCTAATTCTCCTTTTATTGATGATACAGGAGTATTATTTGTTAGTTTACCAGCAAGTCAGGTAAAGACATTCCCTATAACTATTACCATTAATAGTGGTCCGGCCAACTGGGTTTCTACTTTAGGAGAAACTACTGTAACAGTTCCAATAGTCTATCCCCAAGTATATACTTTCAATAGCCAATCAAGTAACAATGCTTATCAATTGGCATCAAATGTAAACATCTCAAATCCTTTATGTGATAATGGGTTTGGAAGACCAAAGCAATTTGCTGCAGGTACTTATAATATGACCTACACTGATGCGTGTGGAAGAACAAATAATTTTACATCAACTCTAGGGTCAAATTGTATATTAAATAGTGCAACAAATAAAGTTGTATCGACCTGTTCTTATACTAACGGAAATGCAGATATAACCCATACTATTTCTCCTGCAGACAGGGATGCAAGATCATTGTATAGAATTAATAGTGATGGTTCCGAGACTTTAATAAGTACACTTACCAAACAATTAAATCAAGCACCCGATATTAAATTTTTGAATGTTCCACCAGGAACTTATAAAATTCGTTTTGGAGGAGTAACAGCAGCAGGAAAAATAGATTATCCCGGGATTGGTGGTGTTAATGGAATTCCAAGAATTGCAGGAACCAATTATATTTATGAGGAAACTGTGGTCATAGATCCATTTGAGCCTTTAGCTTTCAACAGTTTAGCAGTGTGTAGTGGTACCGTAACTGGTGTTGGAGAAGGTGGTCAATCCCCTTATAAATATACTTTATTAGATGCAGCGGGTACTACTGTTGTACAACAAACACAAGCCAGTGGAACTTTTAGTGGTTTAACTTTAGGAACAATGTACACTATGCAAGTAATAGATGGCTGCGGGAGGACTTTCAACCAACAAATTGTTGCAAATAATTTAATTACACCTACAATTTCGAATGTAATTCAATCTAGCTGCAGCTCATCAAATAATAGCGTCACTTTCACAAATTTATCGACGGGCACTTGGATCTTAACCGATAGTTTTGATGGTACAGTAACTAATGGAAGCGGTACCACTTATACACTTACAAACCTTCCGGTTGGCAATCATAGCTTTACATTATCCAATGATTTGGGATGTAGTGCGCCATCAACTTTACCGGTGACGATTAATGCGCAACCCACGAATTTAAATCTTATTGTTACAAACCCTGGAACTGCTTGTACAGGATCAACAGTGGATATTACCGCAACAGCAATAACTGCAGGTAGTGATGCAGGAATAACATTACTATATTTTGAAGATGCCGCTGCAACTGTCCCTTTAGCCAATCCAAATGCACTGTCAACAGCAGGAACATATTATATAAAAGCAACGGTAGGAAATTGTTTAGATATCAAACCCGTAATCGTTGTGTTTGATACCTGTTATTGTACCAAAACTCCTCTTACAGACACACCGGACGGATATACGAAAGTCGGAATTACTGTCCAGAAAAAGCAGTCTTCTTGGCCGGAAAATATCCCAAATGGTTTTATCGCATTGGAATCAAAAGAGAAAGGATTGGTAATCACAAGAGTACAGAATCATTTACAAATTGCAGATCCTAAAGAAGGAATGCTGATCTATGATATTGATGCGAATTGTGTAAAACTCTTCAACGGTACGATCTGGAATTGCATCAAGAAAAGTTGTAACGAATAATAATATCCCAAAAATAAAAAAGAGTATCAGCCTTGTCATGATTAATGATCTCGGCAAGGTTTATAAAACTCAGATTTTTATTAAAATACAATCAATTCATTTAAATAAATCACGATGAAAAAACACATACTTATAATAGCTCTTTGTTCGCTATCCACAGTTGCTTATGCTCAAGTTTCAATTGGTGGAAAGCAAAGTGTTGAAGGTACAAGTACTATTTTAGATTTTAATAGTACAGCTACCAATACCAACGGGATTATTCTCCCGGCCGTATTTGACATTTCCAGTGCTCTTGCCACATCAACGGCAAGCAATAACGGTACTTTTCTTTTTGATGTAAGTACTCAGAAGATAAAGATGTATGAAAACAATGCGTGGATAGATCTAACCGAGGCAGGAAATTCTGCCATTATTAGTAAAAATGCATCTCTAGAAAGTTCACTAAATCAAGGCGTCATTATAGGATCAGACACAAGTGGTGCAAAAGGTGTTTTGGTTTTGGAATCCTCCAATAAGGCAATGATTCTTCCGCGAATTTCAAACCCACATTTAACCGTGAAAAGTCCTTATCCAGGAATGATGTGCTATGATACCGTTGGCAAAGCGGTAGCCGTTTTCGATGGTACAGTGTGGAATTATTGGAAATAGAATACTTTCAAAATTTAATTTTTTTGACAATAGATTATTGATGGATATGAACGATTAGTAAAAATGATTGCAGCCAAATACAAGATATAGTAATTATCAATGCGGGCAATGAAAAGACTGTAGTTCTGCCAATAATAGGCAAGTTTCTGGAGGATAAATTTTCTTTTATAGTTTGAATGTACATTTACAAAAGAACAAAACAAATCATTCCTTCCCTCAGATTCGAAAATATTGTTTATCAATTTTCAAACAACATTTTATTATGAAAAACACAATTCTCCCCCTGGACAAAAGTTTGAAATATATACACATAGGAATGTACATAAAACAAAAGGTTGAGGAAAAAGGTATTCCAATGAGCAGGATTTGTAATTTCTTCCAATTGGCTGAGGAAGATATTCACAAATTTTATAACAGAGAGGAAATTGAAACATCCATTCTATTGAAGTGGAGCAAACTTCTTGATTATGATTTTTTCAGAATATATACAGGACATTTGATTTTGTATTCTCCTGCTGTCAAAGATCAAAATATAAAACCTTCGGAACTGCCTGTTTTTCGTAAAAATATTTATACAAAGGAAGTTATAGATTATCTGGTAGAGCTAATTACAGAAAATAAAAAAACTGTTACAGATGTAATTGAATATTACGGAATCCCCAAAACGACAATCTATAAATGGCTTAGAAAGAGTAACTGTCAGATTTAAAGATAAATATCGTACAAATGTGAAAGGAGTAGTATTGGGTAAATCAGAATAATACCATCAGTTAGTAAAACACAAACACAATTATATAAAAACCATTTTTCCTTCACACTCTTTTATCTTAAATCTGTAAAATGCACAATTAATAAACAAAAACACAAAGATGAAAATCAATAACAAAAATACCGTCAGGTTTCTTTTCAGAATGTATATTGTTCTGTGTACCGGCATGATTTTTTCGCTGGCGGGATTTTCAATTTTTTTTCCTGAGATTTTCCGCAATGTAAAATTCGTTGGGATTGCATTTTTAATCTACTGCATTGTGAAAATACTGCGTTTTCACTACATCGAGTACGAAAATTCTGGAGAAGTTTTGTCTCTCAAAAGCTACCATATATTTGATAGCAAACACGAAGGAAAGCAAGTGGAGCTGCCTTTGGAAAAAGTCAGAAAATTATACGTAAAAAAGACATTTTGGATCAATTATCTAATTATTAATATTCAGAAAAATGACAAAAAAACAATTAGGATCCATTTTCCAATCGATCACATGAAAAGAAGAGATCTTGAAATGATAGAAAGCCACTTTACAAATTATTAATTTCAGAAAAAACATGCCTAATTATACCAAGATATACAGAGATCTTATTATAGACAAGTTTCCTGATAAACTGGAGTCCAATGAGATGAAAATTTTTTTTTCCAAGACTGAACATTCAAATCTGGATATTATTCATATCAATGATTTTATTTACAATCACACTTCAACAAATCATTCCGAGAATCAAAGACTTCGATCTTACGACAAAAAAAGTATTATGAAGATTCTGAAATATCAAAAAGCCAATCATCTTTCCAATTCTTATATTTCACTACATTATAAGTTAAGCCGTAATACAGTTGCACAATGGAAGAAATGGTTTTCCAAAGAAATTTGATATAATTAAATCAAAACATTTGTGAAATAAAAAACGCCTGAATTTTCATAATTCAGGCGTTTTTAACTAATTTAAAAAGTATTATCTGCTTTTTATGTCAAGATAATCTCTTTCTGTAGCACCCTGGTAGATCTGTCTTGGTCTTCCGATCGGATCACCTTTCAATCTCATTTCTCTCCATTGTGCAATCCATCCGGGTAATCTTCCCAATGCGAACATTACGGTAAACATTTCTGTAGGGATTCCCAAAGCTCTGTAGATGATTCCTGAGTAGAAATCTACGTTTGGATATAATTTTCTTTCAATGAAGTATTCGTCTTCCAACGCTACTTTTTCCAATTGCATTGCAATATCAAGCGCTTTGTCCTGGATTCCTAATGAATTTAAGATATCATCTGCCGCTTTTTTGATAATTTTCGCTCTAGGATCGAAGTTTTTGTAAACTCTGTGACCAAAGCCCATCAAACGGAAACTGTCATTTTTATCTTTAGCTTTCTCAACCCATTTGCTAACATCGCCACCATCTTTTTCAATCAACTCAAGCATTTCGATAACCGCCTGGTTCGCACCACCGTGAAGTGGGCCCCAAAGTGCAGAAACGCCAGAAGAGATAGAAGCAAAAAGACCTGTGTGAGCAGAACCAACCATTCTTACTGTAGAAGTAGAACAGTTTTGCTCGTGATCGGCGTGAAGGATCAATAATTTGTCCAAAGCCGCCACAACAACCGGATCCATCACAAATTCCTGATTTGGAAGTTTGAAAGCCATTTTGTAGAAGTTCTCTACATAATTAAGGCTGTTGTCACCGTGGTTGATTGGTAAACCTTGTGTTTTTCTGTAGGTCCAGGCACAAAGGTGAGAGAATTTGGCGATCATTAATTCTGATGCATAATCCAATTCCTCTTTAGATTTCACATCCACCGCTTTCGGGTTGAAGGCCGTCAATGCGGAAGTCAAAGATGACAAAACACCCATTGGATGCGCAGAACGAGGAAAAACATCGATCAGTTTTTTAAGCTCATCTGCAACAAAATTATATTTCTTGATGTTGTTTTCGAAGCTGTTGAACTGTTCTGCTTTTGGTAATTCTCCGTGAAGCAAAAGATACATTACTTCCGTAAAATTAGATTTCTCAGCGATCTGCTCGATAGGATAACCTCTGTATAATAATTCCCCTTTATCACCGTCTAGGTAAGTAATTTCACTAATGGTAGCACCTGTGTTTTTGTAACCAAGATCCAAAGTGATCAATCCCGTTTGGTCTCTCAGTTTGGAAATATCAATTCCTCTGTCTCCGATAGTACTATCTACGATCGGATACTCGAAACTTTTCCCGTCGTAATTTAATATAACTTTGTTATCTGACATTATAAAAATATTTATGTGTTAAATATAACACTTTACTCGGAAATGGTCAACTGACAAAAGTCATATCTTCTAATTGATTCTATTAATGTCAATAATTGAACAAATTAAAACATTTATTAATAATAATCAACCAAAATAAAACATTGATTTACAATTACATAAAAACAAAAAGGCATCCCGAAATATTCGGGATGCCTTTTATATTTATTTAAAATTAATTATCTTTTGATCTTGAAAGCGTCCAAACCTGGGAAAACCGCAGTTTCACCTAAAGCTTCTTCGATTCTCAAAAGTTGGTTGTATTTCGCCATTCTGTCTGATCTGGACGCAGAACCAGTTTTGATCTGTCCACAGTTTTGAGCTACTGCAAGATCTGCAATCGTAGAATCTTCAGTTTCACCAGATCTGTGAGACATCACTGTCGTATATCTATTTTGTTGCGCCATTTGTACAGCCGCCATTGTTTCAGAAAGAGAACCAATCTGGTTTACTTTTACAAGGATGGAGTTAGCTGTATTTTCTTTGATACCTCTGGAAAGTCTTTCAACATTTGTTACGAACAAGTCGTCTCCAACCAATTGTACTCTGTCTCCGATTTTGTCTGTCAATTCTTTCCAACCTGTCCAGTCATTTTCCTGCATTCCGTCCTCGATAGAGATAATTGGATATTTGTTTGCAAGATCAGCAAGGTAAGAAACCTGCTCGCTGCTAGAGAACACAGGCGCATCTGGCGTCTGGAATTTTCTGTAATCGTAAACGCCGTCTTTGTAGAATTCTGAAGCTGCACAATCCAAAGCGATCATAATGTCGTCTCCTGGCTTGTAACCTGCTTTTTCGATAGCTTGCAATAAAGTATCCAAAGCATCTTCAGTTCCTGTGAAAGTTGGTGCAAATCCACCTTCGTCCCCAACAGCTGTGGACAATCCTCTTCCGTGAAGAATAGATTTCAAGCTATGGAAGATCTCAGTTCCTTTTCTCAATGCGTGAGAGAAAGAATCTGCTTTTACCGGCATTACCATAAATTCCTGGAAAGCAATCGGCGCATCTGAGTGAGAACCACCGTTGATCACGTTCATCATTGGAACAGGAAGTGTGTTGGCGTTCACACCACCTACATATTTATAAAGAGGCATTCTAAGTTCGTTGGCAGCTGCTTTCGCAACAGCCAAAGAAACACCTAGGATTGCGTTTGCACCCAATTTTCCTTTGTTAGAAGTTCCATCAAGGTCGATCATTACCGCATCGATAAGATTTTGTTCGAAAACCGGAAGCCCGATCAATTCTGGAGCAATGATTTCTTTCACATTTTCTACCGCTTTCAAAACACCTTTTCCAAGATATTCCGGCGCGCCGTCTCTTAGTTCAACTGCTTCGTGCTCACCTGTAGAAGCACCAGAAGGTACAGCTGCACGTCCCATTGCTCCACTTTCTGTGAAAACATCTACTTCAATTGTTGGATTCCCTCTGGAATCTAATATTTGTCTTGCTTCGATAAATGAAATGTAACTCATTGTCTTGATGTTGTTTTTTAAGATTTTTATTTGTTGACTTTTTTAAAAGCATTGCAAATTTAAACATTTTAAATATATTATGTACCGAATCAGTTTATAGTTTCGTCTACATTATATTAAGGACTATTTCAAAATCCGGTATTTTACTTTTATAATTCCCTCGTTTAGATCAGCGATCTTTTTGAAAGCGCCTTGGCTGAGGTCAAATTCCCTTGATGGTTTCAAAGGTCCGCGGTCGTTCACAGTAATGATGACAGATTTGTCGTTGGTTATATTAATAATCTCAACCCTAGTCCCGAAAGCCAGTATTTTATTGGAAGCCGTATGTTTGGAATGTCTGTAAGTTTCGCCGCTGGAGGTTTTTTTACCATCAAATTTATCAGCATAATAAGAAACCGTTGTTGTCCTGTATGAACCAGCTGAAGAATTTCTGCTGCCACAGGAAATCATAAAAAGCACAGATAGGAATATGTACATTTTTAATAGATACTGAAGTGTTTTTAATAAAGTTTTCATTACAATAATTTACAATGGTTAATAAATCTATAATAAAAATGTTAATTGTTCATTAATATTTTGTTTATATTGCACAATATTTCTAAATTAGATTTATAATAAGTTTAGAGATTAAAACATAATCTCCTATTTTAAATGAATTACGAAAGTATAAAATTAACAATAGACAGAAAAATTGCTGTTGTAACGATCAACCGACCGGAAAGCTTAAATGCTCTGAACACTCAGGTTTTTAATGATCTGGAAAGTGTGTTTGATTTTCTGGAAAGTGAGAAAACTGTAAATTGTGTGATCTTAACTGGAAGCGGGGAGAAATCCTTCGTTGCCGGTGCAGATATCAAAGAGTTTTCAAATTTCAGTCAGGAAAAAGCAACCGAACTGTCAAAAAGAGGACATTTTGTTTTTAATAAAATAGAAAATCTCAGCAAACCGGTCATTGCAGCTGTCAATGGTTTTGCTTTAGGTGGCGGATTGGAATTGGCAATGGCTTGTCATTTGAGATATGCTTCTGAAAATGCCAAACTTGGTTTACCGGAAGTAACTTTGGGATTGATTCCCGGTTACGGCGGGACACAGAGATTGCCGAAATTGGTAGGCAAAGGCATTGCAAACGAAATGATTTTCTCTGCTAAAATGATTTCTGCAGAAAAAGCCAAATTGATTGGTTTGGTAAACGAAGTTTTTTCTCTCGAAGAATTGCTTCCGAAAACGCAGGAACTGGCTGAGCAAATTGTGAAAAACTCGCCGCAAGGCATTGCAAAAGCGATAAAAGCCGTGAATGCGAGTGACAAGGAAAATGGTATGGAAACCGAGATTAATTCTTTTGGAGAATTATTTGCCCAAGGAGATTTTAAAGAAGGTGTGTCTGCTTTTCTTGAAAAAAGAAAGCCCGCTTTTGATTAAATTTGAAGAATGAATTATAGTAAATTTGATCTTGCTTATCTTAAGATGGCTTCCGAATGGGGAAATCTGTCTTACTGCAAGAGGAAAAAGGTGGGAGCACTGATTGTGAAAGACAGAATGATCATCTCCGACGGATACAACGGAACGCCTTCCGGTTTTGAAAACAACTGCGAAGACGAAGAAGGCAAAACAAATTGGTTTGTGCTCCACGCAGAGGCCAACGCTATATTAAAAATAGCAAGCAGCACGCAATCCTGTAAAGGTGCAACGCTGTATATTACGATGTCACCTTGCAAAGAATGCAGTAAATTAATTCTGCAGGCAGGCATCAAAAAAGTGGTTTATATGACGGTTTACTCCGATAATAGCGGATTGGAATTTTTGAAAAATGCAGGAATAGAAACGTTAAACATAACAGAACAAGAATTATATATTTTATGAAGAAATAATACTTATCAAGAAACAATTTAAAAAAAAACACAAATATGAACTGGTCCGAAAAAATTACAGACTTCTCAAATTTTCTCAAATTTGAGAAAAACTTCTCTGACAACACACTCGACGCATATCTCAGGGATATAAAAAAGCTGGAAAGCTTTGCTACTACTGATTTAGGAGAAATTTCCCCACAGGATATCAGCTATGAAAACCTTCAGGAGTACATCTATCAATTATCAAAAAACAAAATCAGTGAACGCTCTCAGGCGAGAGGAATTTCTTCTATCAAAGCATTTTTCAAGTTCCTTTTGGAAGAAGAATACCGAGATAATAATCCTGCTTCACTTCTGGAAGGCCCAAAGCTTGGTCTTTATCTACCTGACACTTTGAGTATCGATGACATCGACAGAATCATTGGAAATATTGATAAAAAAACAGAAATAGGAAGAAGAAATCAATGCATTCTGGAGGTCCTTTACGGTTGCGGATTGCGCGTTTCGGAATTGGTGGATCTTAAAATTTCCAATATTAATTTCAAAGAAGAATTTATTATTGTAGAAGGAAAAGGTGATAAAGTGAGATTGGTTCCACTGGCAAAATCTACTGCTGAATGCCTATTGGACTATATCAATAATGTAAGAGCGATGGGGAAAGTCAACAAAAAATTCGAAGATATTCTTTTCCTGAATACAAGAGGAACCAATATGTCCCGCGTCATCGTTTTTATCATCATCAAAGAATTGACACAGAAAGCCGGCATCAACAAGAGTATTTCGCCTCACACTTTCCGTCATTCTTTTGCGACGCATTTGTTGCAGAACGGTGCAGACTTGAGATTTATCCAGGAAATGTTGGGTCACAGCAGTATTACAACAACTCAGGTTTACACGCATTTGAAAACGGAGGAATTGAGAGATGTTATCATCCAATTCCATCCTAGAAATAGAAAAGCAGTTTAATCAAAAGCATTAAATAATTCTTAAAACCATCTTGAAATTTCAGGATGGTTTTTGTTTTTAAAATTGACCTTATTTCATTAATTTTATCCAATGAAAAATCTGAAATTCTGCCCAAAATGCGGACACGAAACTTTGAAATGGAATAATGTCACCAAATTCAGTTGCAGCAACTGTGATTTTGTCTTGTATCACAATACAGCGGCAGCCGTTGCAGTCATCATCAAGCACGAAAACGAATTATTTTTCACAGTCAGAAATCAGGAGCCTAGAAAAGGAAAATTGGATTTGCCAGGCGGATTTAGCGACCCAAAAGAAAGCGCCGAAGAAACTTGCGCCAGAGAACTTTTTGAAGAATTAGAATTGAGAATTAATGTAGAAAAACTAAAATATCTGGGAAGCCGGCCAAACATATATCCATACAAAAACATCAATTACAATACGATGGATTTGTTTTATGAATATGAAGTCGGTGAAAAATTTGAAATCAAATTAGAAGAATCTGAAATCTCTGAAGGCATTTGGATTTCCATTTCGGAAATTGATATTGACAAAATTGCTTTCGAATCTCAGAAGGATTTTATTAAAAATCATCTCAGTTAAATTTAAATAAAAAAACCGTTTCGCTTAATACGAAACGGTTTTATTTATCTAATTTCTAAAGTCTAATCTCTAACTTCTAGATTTGTTTCCACTTGATGTTACAGCCCAAACTTGGTCTTTGGAAATCTTCCTGGTCTTGTCCGGCCAAATGATTTTCGAACGCAATCACCAAATCCTCACCAGTAATTTCCTTCTGATTTCCTGGTCTAGAATCGTCCATTTGTCCACGATAGATTAATTTTAAATTCTCATCGAAGAAATAAAAATCTGGCGTACAAGCGGCGTCAAAAGCTTTTGCGACGTCTTGACTTTCGTCGTACAGATAAGGGAATTTGATTGCTTTTTCTTCTACAAATTCCACCATCATCTCTGGAGAATCAGCTGGATATCTATCGACGTCGTTGGAATTAATCCCGATAAACTCGATGCCTTGCGATTTGTAATCTTCATACAATTCCTCCAAAACATCGATGATGTGAAGCACAAACGGACAATGATTGCACATAAAAACCACCAAAGTTCCTTTCTTCCCTTTCAGAGATTCCAGACTTTGGATTTCGTTATTTTTCACAGGATTCGGAAGGCTAAAATCAGGCGCTTTCGTTCCCAGAGCCAACATATTTGATTGTGTATTTGACATAAATTTTGATTAAAAGATTAAAACATTTTGAGATTAAGAAATTAGATTTTTAATAATTTAAATATTCCTAAATCTCTGAATCACTTAATTTCCTCAGCAAATATAATGCTTCTTCGACAGAATTATCATAATTCACCCAATTCACATTTCCCAGTTTTCGGTTCCACGTCATCTGGCGTTTCGCGTATCGGCGAGAGTTCTTCTTGATTTCAGAAGCGGCGAAATCTAAATCCCATTCGCCATCAAAATATTTGAACAACTCTGAATAACCAACTGTTTGAAGCGCTACTTTATCTCTATCTGCAATCAATCCTTTGGCTTCTTCCAGCAAACCTTTTTCCATCATTATATCAACGCGTCGATTGATTCTTTCATAAATCACTTCTCTCGGTGCTTCAATTCCAATTCTAAACGTCTCAAAATGACGCTGAGGTTTTGGTAAACTAAGATTTTCGGTGTAGGTTTTTCCGGTCTGCCAAATTATGTCGATTGCTCGTAACAAACGTCTGGAATTGTCTCTATCAACAACCGAAAAATATTCCGGGTCGAGTTCTGATACTAATTTTTGTAAAGGTTCAATTCCTTGAGTTTCAAAAATATCAATCAGTTTTTTCTGATTTTCTTCATCGGCTTCTGGTAAGTCGTTCAATCCTTCCACAACGGCTTTTTCGTACATTCCGCTTCCGCCAACCATTATAGCGATGTCTTTTTCGGCGAAAATCTCATCTAGTTTTTCAATTGCTTCGTGTTCGTACAAACCAATGGAATAATAATCATCAATGCTGAGGTTCCCGACAAAATGATGTTTTGCCTCGGCCAATTCCGCTTCCGTCGGCATTGCAGTTCCGATTTTCATCTCACGATAGAACTGACGGGAATCGCACGAAATAATTTCCGTACCGAGATGATTTGCCAAATCGATGGCCAATCTGGTTTTCCCGATTCCTGTAGTTCCGACGATGGAGATAAGACGTTTCAAAAAAATATTTTTGCAAATTTACGAAATGTGAAATTCTTTGCGCATTATATTACAACGCAAAGGCATAAAATTGTTATCAACTTACCTGTTGCAAGTCGCAAATCAAATCACTTTAGAATAACCGAATCATTAAAATTGGCGACTTATAGCACTAGATTTTAAATAAGATTTTCGACTTTGCGATAAAATTTCTTTTAGAATTAAAATAATTATTACTTAATTTTACCATCATTATGGCTTTAAGATTATCTGCATCCAAACTTCCGGACGTGAAAACCACGATTTTCACAGAAATGTCTTTGTTGGCGCAACAGGAGAATGCCGTCAATCTTTCGCAAGGATTTCCCGATTATCAAGCTGATGAAAATCTTCTGAAATACTTGGGCGATTTTGCGAAAGAAGGTTACAATCAATATGCACCGTTGTTTGGAATCAAGGAACTTCGGGAAGAGATTTCGAGGAAGTTCAGTTCGCAATATCAGGTTGATTATCATCCGGATTCTGAAATTAATATCACAGCTGGCGCCACGCAAGGAATTTTCACCGTCATTTCTGCTTTCGTTGAAAAAGATGATGAAGTGATTATCTTCGAACCTGCCTACGACTGCTACGAACCTGCGATTATTATGAATGGTGGAGTTGTGAAAAATGTCAAAATGCTTTATCCGGATTACGAAATCAATTGGAATGAAGTGAAAAAGCTGGTTTCCGAAAAGACCAAAATGATTATCATCAACAATCCCAATAATCCTTCCGCAAAAATCTTGAAACAAAATGACATTGAGGAATTAATTAAAATTGTAAAAGACACCAACATCATTATTCTAAGCGATGAAGTGTATGAAAACATCACGTTTGACGGAAAATCTCATTTGACATTAGCCAGATATTCAGAGTTGAAAGAACGAACTTTCGTTGTAGGCTCATTTGGAAAACTGCTTCATATTACAGGTTGGAAAATTGGTTATATTTTAGCGCCTGAACAACTGATGAATGAGTTTCGAAAAGTCCATCAATACAATGTTTTCTGCGTGAATACGCCTGCTCAATTTGCGATTGCAAAATATCTTCAAAATATTCAGGATTTTTCTGAGACCTCAACATTCTTTGAAGAGAAAAGAAATTATTTAAGAAGTGCTTTATCAGAAACGCCGTTTAAATTATTGGATTGTGAAGGCACCTATTTTTTATCCGCTAATTTTGGTTCGATTTCTGATATGCAAGACAAGGATTTTTGCTATTGGCTGACGAAAGAACATAAGGTCGCAACAATTCCGTTTTCAGCGTTTTACAAAGATAAAACCGATGAAAAAGTTATTAGATTTTGTTTCGCCAAAAAACAGGAAACTTTGGACAAAGCCATTGAACAATTAATAAAATTAAAATAAATAAATGAAAAATTTAATCTTAGCTGCTTCTTTATTAATCGGAGTTAGCGCTTATTCTCAAGCGAAATTGGATGCGACAAAACTAAATTATTTGCCGGCAGATGCGAGTCCGATGGATGCAACGTATTATCCGCTTCAGGTGCTTTCTTCAAAGTCAGAAACGCCGAAAGTGAAAGTAGTCTATTCCCGTCCTCAGAAAAAGAATAGAGTCGTTTTCGGAAATCTTGTGAAATACGGGGAAATCTGGAGAATGGGTGCGAATGAAAATACTGAAATCAAATTCTACACGCCAGTAAAAATCAATGGAAAAGATATTCCGGCTGGAACTTACAGTTTATTCGCTGTTCCAAACGAAAAAGAATGGACCATCGTTCTGAATTCTGATGTTGACAGATGGGGCGCGTACGCTTATGACAAAAGCAAAGATGTGGTGAGATTCAATGTTCCGGCAGAGAAAACGACCTCTCCCGTTGAATTTTTCTCTATCACTTTTGTACAAACCAAAACAGGCGCAGATTTGTATGCCGGCTGGGACAATACACAAGTTAAATTCCCGATTGAGTTCAAGTAATCTTCGGAGATTTATAAAAAAATGAAGCCTTATCAGATTTTGATAAGGCTTTTTTTGCAGACTAATATTTTAATAGATCTTCGAATTCTTCTATTTGATATTCAGTATTTTCTATTTTCCCAAAGCCATAAGCGGCGTAAATAAAATCGACACCAGCTTTCTCACTTGACTCCTTATCCCAAATCGTATCGCCGATGTAGACTGGATTTTGAAGGTTATTTCTTGTGACAATCAATCGAATGTTTTCATCTTTTGGCAAACCACGATTTCCAAAACATTCGAAATCCTCGAAATATGAGTTTAAGTCATAAAAATCTAGAAAGCTCTCAATGTAGCCGGAAAGACAATTGCTGACGATAAAAAGACGATGCGTTTTGCTGAGTTTTTCTAAAGTTTTCCGAACGTTTGGAAATAATCTTCCGCCCGATTCATTCAGATATTTCTTCTCTCTTGTGCTGTAAATATCTTCAAAACTTTGAAGCTTTTCTTTTGGAATAAAATTGAAATGCTGGGCAAAAATATCATCCATCTTCATTCCTGAGAAATTTCTGATGTCCAAAGCATCCAAATTAATTTCAAAACCAATTTCCACAATGCTGTCATTAAAGGCTCTGACAACGGTTTCCGAAGCGTCCCAAAGCGTTCCGTCCAGGTCAAAAATTACACTGTCTCTTTCTTCTATCATAAAATCGATTTTCCGTTGATGTAAACTTTTGAAGGTTTTAAACTTCCTTGGTTATAAAGAATGTTTTGAAAATTATCCGTTTCATAAGTGATGAAATCTGCTTTTTTACCTTTTGCCAAGATTCCTCTGTCTTCCAAATCCAAAGCGTAAGCAGCACGGAAAGTGATGGCCGCCAAAACCTCAGCAGTAGTCAATTTCTGATACGTTGCTAATATTGAAGCTTGAGTAATGAGATTTCCCATCGGTGCAGAACCTGGATTCCAGTCTGTTGCGATGGCAAGAATTCCGCCTTTGTCGAGGATTTTTCTGGCTGGCGAAAATGGTTCGCCCAAACCTAAACTTGCGCCCGGAAGTGCGATTGCGACCGTGTCAGAATTGGCTAAAAACTCAATATCTTCATCAATAGTTGCTTCCAAATGGTCGGCAGATTTGGCGCCAACTTCCACCGCGATTCTCGAACTTCCAGGCGTAAACTGGTCGGCGTGAACTGTGATTTGAAAACCTAATTCTTTAGCTTTCAAAAGGAATTTTTTACTTTCTTCCGGCTGAAAAGCTGATTTCTCAATGAAGATATCAACTCTGTTTGCGAGGTTTTCTTCTTTTACTTTTGGTAGAATTTCATTAAGAATATAATTAAGATAATCCTTGGAAGATCCTTCGAAATCTCGTGGCTTCAGATGAGCTGAAAGACAGGTCGGAACTAAGGTTGCTTTGGTTTTTGCCTGAGCGTTTTTAATGGCTCGTAGCATTTTCAATTCCTCGTCAACATTCAGTCCGTAACCGCTTTTTATCTCGATGGTTGTAATGCCTTGATTTAACAAAATATTGGTGCGTTTCAAGATTCCATCAATCAAATCTTCCTCAGAAGCTTTTCTGGTGTGTTGCACAGAGCTCCAGATTCCACCTCCGGATTCCGCGATTTCGAGATAGGTTTTTCCTGCATTTCGCATTGCAAAATCATTAGCCCGATTTCCTCCGAAACAAATATGTGTGTGCGCGTCTACAAAAGAAGGAAGTGCAATTTGTGCATTTTCAATCAAATCGATTTCTGAATAGGGAAATTTTTGTTTTAAAACTTCGAAGTTATCAACTTCTAGAACAATTCCGTTTTCGGTCAAAATTCCGCCATCAGTATTAATTTCCAATTGTTCATCATTTAATGCTCCTTTTAATGGAAGCTGATTCAGCGTGATGATTTGTTTGAATGGTCCTGATAATTTCATATTTAAAGTTGTGATGTAAAAATACTGATAATCTTCAAACCTTCTCAATGATTAAAATATTGATTATGCAATTCAATTCGTTTGTTAATTCTCATAAAATTTTATTAAACGATCAAGAATTCTTTTTTTTTATTTAAAATTCATTGTATTTTTACAAAAATTAATAACAAATGAAAAAATTAATTATTACAGCAAGTATATTTTTAAGTGGGATCTATTTACAAGCTCAGCAAATTGATTTGGCAAGAAATGCTCAATTTACAAAGTCTATGGACGAGATTAATAATGGTCCAAAAAAAATAAAATATTCTGACATCCAAGGAACGCCTTATTATTACCCTAATTTTATTCCTGCTAAATTAGGAGATACTTCCGGAACAATTCCTATTCGTTACAGTCCTTTTTTAGATTCTGTAGAGATTATGGATAATAAGACTGGCAACGTTTATGTAATTCCAGAAGAAGAGGCCTACCCAAAGTTTACATTTGAAACTACAAAAGAAAAATTAGTTCTTGTAAATACTAACAATGAATATTCTGGATATTTCTTTGAAATAGTTGGAGGTAAAAATAGACTTTTAAAGAAAGTTATTACAAAATTCAAGGATGAAACGCCACCGCCAAATACTTTAGTTCCGGGTATTCCCGCAAAATTTGAAGTTCAAAAACCGATTTATTTTATAAAATCTGATGAAGGACTTGTAAAAGTTTCTAAGAAAACAGATGATTTACTCAATGCTTTACCTGCTGACAAAAAGGATGCAGCAAAGGATTTCATCAAAACAAATAAGATAAAACTAAATGAAGAACTTGACCTAGTCAAACTGGTTACTTTCCTTAACAAATAAAAAAAGAGATGCAAATTTGCATCTCTTTTTAGTTCTAGAAAACTTCTCTTCCAATTTTCAAAATATTATCGCTCTTTCCCATTGAGTAAAAATGTAAAACCGGAATTCCAAAATTGAGTAATTCTTTGCATTGGTTGATGGCCCATTCTATCCCGACTTCGCGAACGTCGCTATTGGTTTTGCATTTCAAAACTTCTGATATTAAATTCTCGGGCAAATCAATTTTGAAAACTTGCGGCAACATTTGAAGATGCCCTTTGGTTGCAATTGGTTTGATGCCTGGAATTATTGGAACATCAATCCCGATTTCTCTGGCTTGTTTTACGAAATCAAAGAATTTTTGATTGTCGAAAAACATTTGAGTGACGATGTAATCTGCGCCGGCTTCCACTTTTTTCTTCAACATCTGAAGGTCGTAATTCATAGAAGGTGCTTCGATATGTTTCTCCGGATAACCTGCAACGCCAATGCAGAAACTGCTATTATCATCAGATACAATTTCCTCGTGAAGGTATTTCCCGGTTCCCAAATCATGAATCTGTTTTACCAAATCCGAAGCATATTTGTGTCCGCCTTTCGACTGTTCAAAGTATTTTTCACCTTTCATAGCATCGCCACGAAGAGCAACAATATTATTGATTCCCAAATACATACAATCCACTAAGAGATATTCGGTTTCTTCTTTTGTAAATCCTCCGCAAAGCACGTGTGGAACTGTATCGACGTTATATTTATTTTGAATCGCTGAACAGATTCCCAAAGTTCCGGGACGCATTCTCGTGATTTTGCGCTCCATCAAACCGTTTCCTCTTTCCAGAAAAATGTACTCTTCGCGAGACGTAGTTACATCAATAAAAGGCGGATTGAACTCCATCAACGGGTCAATGTTTTTGTATAAATCTGCAATTCCAACGCCTTTTTGGGGAGGAACAATTTCGAAAGAGAAAAGTGTTTTTCCGTTGGCGTTTTTTATATGGTCAGTAATTTTCATTTAGTTTAAAATATCTTTCTTTAAGTTTTTATTTTTTATTTTTAAAATCTCGCCAGTTCCAATAATTTTTGAACCTTCTTTAAATTTGAATTCTAAGCCCTTATACAATTTTTTTTCATAAAATTGTGGTGATAACATCGTGATTTCAGCTTCAATACTTTCACCTGGAAAAACCCATTCTGTACCTAAGAAAATTTGTCTTCCAGAAGTCGTTATTTTTTCAAAATCGAAAGAAAGCTCCGGCCTGTAACCCGATTTTGCAGGTGTTGAGCGACCTCCCTCATCAAATGTTCTATACTTTAAGATTGCTGTAAAATCGAAATCGTCTTTCATAATTATAATATTAGTCAGCCAAATTCGGGCTCAGCCATTTTCTCGCATATTCCAGATCGACATTTTTTCTTTCGGCATAATCTTTCAATTGGTCTTCACCAATCTTTCCAACACCGAAATATTTTGATTTTTCATTGCCAAAATAATAACCGGAAACCGCTGCAGTTGGCCACATTGCAAGACTTTCGGTCAAAGTCACACCAATTTTTTCATCCACTTTCAGCAAATCCCAAATCGTCAATTTATCCAAATGGTCGGGACAAGCCGGATATCCTGGTGCGGGACGAATTCCCAAATATTTTTCTTTAATCAGATCATCGTTGGTCAAAGTTTCATTTTCTGAATAACCCCAATATTCGGTTCTGACTTTTTTGTGAAGATATTCTGCGAAAGCCTCTGCAAAACGGTCTGCCAAAGCTTTTACCATAATTGCATTGTAATCGTCCATTTTATCTTCATATTCTTTCGCCAATTCATCCGCGCCAAAACCTGTACATACGCAGAAAACACCGATATAATCTTCTTTCCCGGAATTTTCAGGCGCGATAAAATCTGACAGTGCGAAATATTCTTTCCCTTCAGATTTTTTATGTTGTTGTCTCAAAGTTCTGAAAATCGAAATCACATTTTGATTGTCATCATAAACCAAAATATCATCACGCTCAGTCGCGTTTGCAGGGAAGATTCCGAAAATACCTTTTGCTTTGAAACTTTTTTCTTGAAGGATTTTCTTGAGCATTGCCTTGGCTTCATTAAACAAAATTGTAGCTTGTTCGCCAACCACATTGTCCGTCAAAATATCAGGAAATTTCCCAAACAATTGCCAGCTTCTGAAAAACGGTGACCAGTCGATAAACTCTACCAATTCATCCAAATCTTGGTCTTCGATAATGGTAATTCCTAATTTATTTGGCTTATGAATCTCTTCATTTTCCCAATCGATTTTGAATTTCTGTTTTCTGGCTTCCTCTATTGTCACGTATTCTTTATCAACTTGTCGGTTTAGGAATTTCTCACGGAAATCGTCGTAATCTTGTTTCAATTCCAAAGAATAAACGCTGGATTTATCCTTGTTCAAAAGAGAACTTACCACACCAACAGCTCTGGAAGCATCATTCACGTGAACAACTGTATTCGCATATTTCGGAGCGATTTTAACAGCTGTGTGTGCTTTTGAAGTTGTTGCACCTCCAATTAATAAAGGGAAACTAAGATTTCGTCTTTCCAATTCTGAAGCGAGATGAACCATCTCGTCCAAACTTGGTGTAATCAATCCGCTTAGACCGATGATATCCACTTTTTCATCAATCGCCGTTTGGATAATTTTATCTGCAGGAACCATCACACCGAGGTCAACGATGTCATAATTGTTGCAACCCAAGACCACACTCACAATATTTTTTCCAATGTCGTGAACGTCGCCTTTTACGGTTGCCATCAGGATTTTTCCGTTAGCTGGTCTAGTTCCATCTTTTTCAGCTTCGATGAAAGGTTGAAGATAAGCGACAGCTTTTTTCATTACTCTAGCCGATTTTACAACTTGAGGCAAGAACATTTTTCCACTTCCAAAAAGGTCGCCTACAACGCCCATTCCGGTCATTAGATTAACTTCGATGACGTGAAGTGGTTTTTCTGCCTGCAATCTGGCTTCTTCCGTATCTTCCTCTATAAAACGGTCAAGTCCTTTGACTAATGAATGCGTGATTCTCTCTTGCAAAGTCATATCGCGCCAAGCTAAATCTTCGGCTTTTTCTTTTTTGGTGGATTTTACTCTTTCGGAATAGTCTAACAGTCTTTCCGTTGCATCGTCTTTTCTGTCGAGCATCACGTCCTCAACCAATTCCAAAAGTTCTTTCGGGATTTCGTCATAGACTTCCAACATCGTCGGGTTTACGATTCCCATATTCATCCCCGCTTTTATCGCGTGATAAAGGAAAACGGAATGCATCGCTTCACGAACAGAATCATTTCCTCGGAAAGAAAATGAAACGTTGGAAACGCCACCACTCACAGACGCATAAGGAAGATTGGTTCGAACCCAACGCGTCGCCTCGATGAAATCAATGGCATTTCTGCGGTGTTCTTCCATTCCCGTTGCAACAGGGAAAATATTTAAATCGAAAATAATATCTTCTGCCGGAAAATCCAGTTGATTGACCAAAATGTCGTAAGAACGTTTGGTAATTTCCAACCTTCTTTCAAAATTATCAGCTTGTCCAACCTCATCAAAAGCCATCACAATCACCGCGGCGCCATAACGTTTGATTGCTTTTGCGTGTTTGATGAACTCTTCCTCACCTTCTTTTAAACTAATGGAATTGACCACTGCTTTTCCCTGCACAACCTGCAAACCAGCTTCCAAGATTTCCCATTTTGAGGAATCAATCATAATTGGGATTCTGGAAATGTCCGGCTCCGAAGCAATTAAGTTCAGGAATTTTATCATTGATGCTTTTCCGTCAATCAATCCGTCATCGAAATTGACATCCAGGATTTGTGCGCCACCATCTACCTGATGACGGGCAATATCAAGCGCTTCGGAGAATTTTTCTTCCTTGATTAATCGAAGAAATTTTTTGGAACCGGCCACATTGGTTCTCTCCCCAACGTTGATAAAGTTGGATTCGGGCGTTATAATTAGAGGTTCTAGACCTGATAATTTTAAGTATTTCATATTTTTAATGCATCAAAATGAAAATAAATCAATCTAACAATTTCAATAACTGTTAAATTGATGTATCATTCAGTTGACCAATTTTTCTAGGTTCGTAGTTACTTGCCAAATTAGCAATCGCTTTGATATGTTCCGGCGTCGTTCCGCAACAACCACCGATAATATTTATAAGTCCTTTTTCCAGATATTCCTGCACCTGCTCAGCCATTTGACTTGCCGTTTCATCATATTGACCGAAAGCGTTCGGTAAGCCGGCATTTGGATAAGCCGAGATTCCAAATTCTGACTGAGAAGAAATCGCTTCCAAATAAGGCGTGAGTTGTTTTGCACCCAAAGCACAGTTGAATCCTACACTCAACAAGTTAAGGTGAGAAACAGAAATCAGGAACGCTTCGGCGGTTTGTCCGCTCAAAGTTCTTCCGGAAGCATCGGTAATCGTTCCGGAAACCATAATTGGGATTTCGATTTTTCTTTCTTCCTGAATCTGGTCGATGGCAAAAAGTGCTGCTTTTGCATTCAATGTATCAAAGATAGTTTCAACTAAAAGAATGTCGGAACCGCCGTCCAATAAAGCTTCTGCCTGTTGTTTATAAGCAATTCTAAGTTCGTCGAAAGTAATGGCGCGATAACCCGGGTCATTCACATCCGGACTTAGACTCGCGGTTCTGTTGGTTGGTCCGATGGAACCTGCAACAAATCTTGGTTTGTCTGGATTCTGAGCGGTAAATTCATCGCAGACTTTGCGGGCGATTTTGGCTGATTCGTAATTGAGTTCGTAAACCAAATCTTCCATATGATAATCGGCCATCGCAATTGTGGTTCCGGAGAATGTGTTGGTTTCGATGATGTCTGCGCCGGCTGAAAGATATTTTTTGTGGATTTCCTCAATTGCTTCGGGTTGTGTTAAAGAAAGCAAATCGTTGTTTCCTTTCAGTGAAGATTCCCAATCTTTAAAACGCTCACCGCGATAATCTTCTTCCAAGAAATTATAGCGCTGAATCATTGTTCCCATTGCGCCGTCCAAAATCAGGATGCGTTCGGAAATGGCTTTATATAATTGTTCTGAATTTTTCATTTTTTCATTTTTCGTTTATCATAAACCGTTAGAATAAATTCTAATGCTAAAATATCAGTCGTTCCTATGGAACTTTTCTTTTTTATCGTCGATTGGAAGAGGAAACCTCAACATAGCCCCGATGGAAACGGCATCCTTTTTTTTGCTTTGACTTCATTTTCTTTTTGATGACCAATCGTCGTAGCAAAAAAAGATATAATGGACAGCGGGTTGGAATCGTGATTCGAAGCCGAAAACTTGTTGCTCCAAATTCTTTCGATTCCGCTAATCCAAAGCTTGTTTCAAATCGTTGATAATGTCGTCGATATTTTCCAATCCTACCGAGCAACGAACCAATCCTGCGGTGATTCCGACCTCGTTTCGCTCGTCATCGGAAAGCTTGGAATGCGTTGTGGAAGCGGGATGCGTAACAATCGTTCTTGTATCGCCCAAGTTTGCGGAAAGAGAACACATCTTTATTCGGTTGAGGAAATTGCGTCCGCCTTCGATGCCGTTTTTGACTTCGAAAGCGACGATGTTTCCACCTAATTTCATTTGTTTTTTGGCGATTTCATAGCTTGGATGAGATTTCAGGAAAGGATATTTTACCAATTCCACATTCGGATGATTTTCCAGAAACTCAGCAACTTTGAGCGCATTTTCGCAATGTTTCTCGACACGAATCGCCAAAGTTTCCAGACTCTTGCTCAAAACCCAAGCGTTGAACGGCGACATCGCGGGACCTGTGTTTCTTGCGAAAAGGTAAATCTCGCGAATCAAATCTGCCTTTCCGACGGCAACGCCACCGAGCACACGACCTTGACCGTCAATGAGTTTCGTTGCGGAATGGACGACAATATCTGCGCCGTATTTAATAGGTTGTTGCAAATAAGGTGTTGCGAAACAGTTATCTACGACGAAAATCAAGTTATGTTTTTTGGCGATTTTTCCAAAAAATTCTAAATCTAAAATCTCGATTGCGGGATTTGTCGGCGTTTCCAAGTACAATATTTTTGTATTTGGTTGGATGTATTTTTCAATATTCTCGGCGTCTTCTGCTTTGAAATAGGTGGTTTCGATATTCCATTTTGGAAAATATTTCGTGAACAACGTGTGCGTGGAACCGAAAACCGACTGACAACTTACAATATGGTCGCCAGCATTGAGCAACGTCGCAAATGTGGAATAAATCGCGGCCATTCCCGTCGCAAAAGCATAACCGGATTCTGCGCCTTCCATTTTCACGATTTTATCTACGAATTCTGTGACGTTTGGGTTGCTGAATCGGCTGTAAAGATTTTTGTCTTTTTCCTCCGCAAAGCTCGCGCGCATATCCTCAGCATCTTCGAAAACGAAGCTCGAAGTGAGGTATAAAGGTGTGGAATGCTCGTCAAACTGAGTTCTTTCGGTTTGGGTTCTGATGGCTAATGTTTCGAAATTTTGATTTTTCATTTTTTAATTTTTCTAATGGTTGGAATTGTTTGTTCCATTTTTTATTATCGTTGGAATGAATTCCAACGCTGTAACATCGGTCGTTCCTACGGAACTCGAAGACTTCCGGCTTCTGACTTCCAACTTCCAGCTTTTACTTTGTTTCGCTCAGTCTTAGAATATCTCCGAAAACGCCTCGGGCAGTGACTTTTGCTCCGGCTCCTGCGCCCATAATGACGATTGGATTTTCGCCGTAACTTTCGGTATAGATTTCGAAGATGGAATCCGAACCTTTCAATTGTCCGAGTGCGGAGTTTGCTGGAACGGAGATTAATTTGACGTCTAATTCTCCTTTTTCTTCCTGCAGATTTCCGTGCAAATCGCCGACGTAACGCAGAACGTGGTCGGGTTTCTGGTTTTCTTTGATGTTTTGATATTCTGAATCTAATTCTTCCAGTCTGGAGATGAATTCATCTTTGTTGATGTCCAAAAGGTTTTGTGGAACGAGATTTTGAATATTGATATCTTGGAACTCATTAATCAAATCTAATTCTCTTGCCAGAATCAACAATTTTCTCGCGACATCATTTCCTGATAAATCTTCGCGCGGGTCTGGTTCTGTGAAACCTTTTTCCATCGCTTCTCGGATGATGACGGAATATTTGTCATTTCGGAGGGAGAAATTATTGAAAACATAACTCAAAGTTCCGGAAAAGACACCTTTGATTCTGGTGATATTTTCGCCTGAAAGATGGAGAAGTTTTATCGTATCAATTAATGGCAAACCTGCACCTACATTGGTTTCGTACAGATATTTCTTTTTGTTTTTTTCTAATAATTTTCTGAAATCGCGGTATTCTGAAATTGGGAGCGTATTGTAAATTTTGTTGGAACCAACGACATCAAAACCATTTTCTACAAAAGTTGGATAATGTTTTACAAAATCTTTGCTTGCAGTATTATCTACCATTACAAGATTCTCCAAGTGATGTTCTTTGGCGAAATCCACTAACTTTTCTACGCTGGAATCTGTTTGGGAAAATTTGATTTTCTGTCTCCAGTTGCTTCCGAATCCGGCTTGGTTGAAAGCGATTTTTTTGGAATTCGCAATTGCAACGATTTTCAAATCCACTCTTTTTCTTTTTAGAATATCATATGCTGAATCGAGGATTTGCTCAACCAAAGTTCCGCCGACATTTCCGTGACCAATCAAAGCGAGATGAACGGTTTTTGGTTTTCCGTAGATTTCGGTTTCGATGATATTTTTGGTGATTTCGGTTTGGTTTTCGGTCACAACAATGTTCACTCTTCCGGCAGACGCGATTTGGCTTAATAATAAAGGAAAAATCTTGTTGCGCTGAAGTTCCGACAAAATCTTATTGTAATTATCTGACACAAACCCGATAACACTAAGACTATCAATACTATAAATATTATTAACGTGACCTTCCTTCGTTTCCTGTTCGAATTCTTTTTTCAAAAACTTAACCGCATCTTCTGCATCAACTTCATCGACAAGAACAGAAATTCCGTTTTCAATCGCTTGCTGGGAAATAACGCCAACGCTGATTCCGCCTCCATTCAAAGCTTGAAAAATGCGGGAATCCACGCCGATTTGTCCGAGGAAATTTTTCCCTTCGAAGTTGACCAAAGCTTTGTTTCTATATATATTAATTGCGTTCTTGTCTGTCATCAGTTCAAAAAAATTGGTGTTAAAATTGTGTTCAGCTGTTCATATTCCATCAAAAAAGCATCGTGTCCGTGGATGGATTTGATTTCGTGGTAGTGAACATTTTTGTTTCTATGTTGTAAAAAATCGTAAGTGTTTTTAATCTCAAAAGCTGGATAAAAAAGGTCTGAATCCACCGAAACTAAATGGATTTCTGCATTGATGTTATCCAGTTCATTTTCCTTTCCGTTAATGTTCATCAGAAGATGGTTGACGAGCTTATAAGCTTTTAAACTAAATCTTTCGTTCAACCGGTTTCCGTGGAAATTGAGCCAGTCGTGGGACTTTAAAATCTGCTTTTCAGAATCTGTTTCTCTTTTGAATCTTGAGTTGAGAGATTCCGGTGTTCTGTAACACAACATTGCGTGAACTCTGGCTTTTTCCAGTGGTTTTTCTTCTGATTCCAAAAGATATTTTTGAACCAAGCATTGCGAATGCAACCAATCCGAGGTTTTGAAATCTGTTGCGATTGGAATAAATCTTTCTGCTAAATCATTTTCCAAAGCCAACATTTCCCAACCGATAGAACCGCCAACAGAACCGCCAACCAAAGCGAAAAGTTTGTCAATTTTCAAAAGCTTCAAACCTTCGATGAAAATTTTGGCGATGTCCTGAACGATAAAGTTTTCATAATCATCAATGAAAAATCCGTCGAAACCATTTCCAGGAATGTTGAAACATATTACTGTAAATCGGTTTGTGTCGATTACTTTTCCTTCTCCGACCAAGGTTTTCCACCAGCCGTTTTCGCCGGCTACATCGGAGTTTCCTGTGAGCGCGTGATTTATCAGAATGATGGGAGCAGAATACAGTTCTTTTCCAAAAAGCTGATAGCTTAATGGAATCTCATAAACCTTTCCGGCTTGTGTCGTGAAATGTAATGTCTGAAGATGTTGTAACTTATTTTCCAATTTTATCTGATAAAAAATTGAAAATGCTACGGGGAAATGTAGAATAAATGTTTGGTTATCTTTTCCCGAATAGATTGGGATAGAATTTAGCACCTTCTTCGTTTCCGAAGGGTTGCCAAGGTTTCACAGAGTCTAATCTCTCCACCTTTCTCGATAACATTTTCAATATGTAAATGAACAATTCTGACTGCAAATATACTTCACAAAGTTTACTTTTTCCAAATTTCGCTTGAAATTTCTAAAATAATTATTTGTTAATATTCTATTTTCCCAGAACTTGCGTATAATATTTGTATTAAAAATTTCTTTTTACAAATAAATTATGGAAATCAATCTAAATAAACAAGTCGCCATCGTAACAGGTTCCAGCAGTGGAATCGGGAAAGGAATTGCTATTAGTTTGGCAAAATCCGGCGCCATCACCATCATAAATCATTCATCTGAACATTCCCGACCGGAAGCGGAAGAAACTTTGAAAACCATTGAGGAAAATGGTGGCGAAGGTTTTATCATCCAGTGTGATGTGAGCAAGGAAGACCAGGTTCAGGCAATGTTTCAAACGACGATTGAAAAATATGGAACTATAGATATTCTTATTAATAATGCTGGTTTGCAACAAGATGCATCTTTCATTGATATGACTTTAGCACAATGGCAAAAAGTAATTGATGTGAATTTGACGGGACAATTTCTTTGTTCGAGAGAAGCCATCAGAGAATTTTTGAGACGCGGAATGAATGACAAATCCAAAGCTTTGGGAAAAATCATCAATATCAGCAGTGTTCACGAGACGATTCCGTGGGCTGGACACGCGAATTATGCTTCCAGCAAAGGCGCGCTGAGAATGCTGATGCAGACTTTGGCTCAGGAATATGGGAAGGATAAAATCAGAGTGAATAATATTTGTCCGGGCGCTATTCAAACGCCAATCAATAAGCCAGCTTGGGACAACAAAGAGTCTCTGGATGCGCTGATGACGCTGATTCCGTACGACAGAATCGGACAGCCGGAAGACATTGGAAATTTAGCCGTATTTTTGGCGAGTGATTATTCGGATTACATTACGGGAGCGAGTATTTATGTGGATGGCGGAATGACGACGCTGGAGAGTTTTGCGGACAACGGGTGATGATGAATGATAAATGATGGGTGATAAATGATTTTTTTTGCTAAAAATAATTTTGTGGAATTTTAAACGCAAAGATTTTTTTGACTGAAGAATTTTTAAGTGAGCAAAGTTTCGATGAATCGATTTTTGAAGCGGATGGAAATTTTTGTGAATCTTTATTTTGATGCTTTTAAAATTGAAATTTTATTTTAGTGGTAAATTGAAATCAATTATCATTTATCGATTATCATTTATATTGTTGAAAGAATGACAAAACCTCAACATAGCCCCGATGGGAACGGCATCCTTTTTTTGCCTTTAAGAAAGTTTTCTTTTGGATGACCAATCGTCGTAGCAAAAAAAGATATAGTGGACAGCGGGTTGGAAACGTGGAACAAAGGTAGAAACGTGATGCTCCTAAATAAGAAAAACGAATAATTATTCTTTAAAATAATTAGAAACATATGAACGAGGAAGAAAAATTGAGGAATCCGCGTTGGAAGAAATGGGGACCTTACGTGAGCCATCGCCAATGGGGAAATGTGCGGGAAGATTACAGTACAAACGGCGATGCGTGGGGATTTACAGGCCACGACACAGCAGAAGCGTGGACCTACAGATGGGCCGAAGAAGGCATCGCAGGAATCTCGGATGAGAAGCAACAGATGTGTTTTGCCTTCTCATTTTGGAACAAAAAAGATATTAGAATTAAGGAACGTTTTTTCGGGCTGAGCAATCATCAGGGAAATCACGGGGAAGATATAAAGGAGATTTTTTATTATTTGGACAACACGCCGTCTCACAGCTATATGAAGATGGTTTACAAATATCCAATCAATGAATTTCCGTACGAGGAAATCATCAGTGTGAATGGTCAGCGTTCCAAAAATGAGATGGAATATGAAATCATTGACACAGGTATTTTTGACAACGATGAATATTTTGATATTTTCATTGAGTATGCAAAAGCTGGCGAGGATGATTTTTTAATCAGAATTGATGTTCATAACCGAAGTGATAAACCTGCGCCAATCGTGGTTTTGCCAACAGTTTGGTACCGAAACAATTGGGTTTGGGGTTACAATGATTACAAGGCGAATCTAGGTTTTTCCAAGCAAGGTGAGATTGATATTCACCACGACAGCATCAGCATCAAAAAATTATATTCCAGAAACAGAAATGTGGACGCTTTGTTTTGTGAAAATGAAACGAACAGAGCGCGACTTTTCAATCTTCCGAAAACGGAAGGTTTCTTTAAAGATGGAATCAATCAATACATTACGAAAGGATTAGATACTATTAATCCTAAAAAAACGGGAACCAAAGCGTCTTTGCATTGCGAGGAAATCGTGGAAGCGCACAGCAACAAGGTTTTCGAATTCCGATTGTCTCCGCACATTATGGAAGATGCGTTTTGGGATTTTGATGAAATCATCAACCACAGAAAGCAGGATTCGGATGATTTCTACGCGAACATCCAAAAAGATATTGAAAACGAGGACGAAAGAAATGTTCAAAGACAGGCTTTTGCAGGTTTGCTTTGGAACAAACAGTTCTACCATTACAATGTTGGGAAATGGCTGAAAGGCGACCCGAATTTCCCGATTCAAAGAAAAGGCTACGTCCGAAACAGCGATTGGGAGCATCTTCACAACAAAGACATCATCTCGATGCCCGACAAATGGGAATATCCTTGGTATGCGACTTGGGATTTGGCGTTCCATTGCGTGAGTTTTTGCGTGATTGATTCGGAGTTTGCTAAAAATCAATTGATTACACTAACGAAAGAATGGTATATGCACCCGAACGGGCAAGTTCCTGCGTACGAATGGAACTTCGATGATGTGAATCCACCAGTTCACGCGTGGGCAACTTTCCGGGTTTTCAAAATCGATGAAAAAAACAATGGAAAGCCGGATTTGGCTTTCTTGGAACGGGTTTTCCAAAAATTATTATTGAATTTTACCTGGTGGGTCAACCGAAAAGATTACAACGGCAATAACATTTTTGGTGGCGGATTCTTGGGTCTTGATAATATTGGAGCCTTTGACCGGAATATGGAATTCAATGAAGGTGAACATCTGGAACAGGCCGACGGAACCAGCTGGATGGCAATGTATGCGCTGAATATGATGCGTATCTCAATGGAATTAGCGATTCATAATCCGGTTTACGAAGATATGGCCATCAAGTTTTTTGAGCATTATCTTTATATCGCAGAAGCGATGGAAAATATCGGTGACGGCAAACAAGGACTTTGGAATGAGGAAGATGGATTTTTCTACGATGTGCTTCAGCTTTCCAATGGAGACAGTGTGAGTCTGAAACTTCGAAGCATCGTTGGATTGATTCCGATGTTTGCGGTGGAAGTTGTGGAACACAGTATGTTGGAGAAATTGCCAGAGTTCAAAAAACGAATGGAATGGATTCTGAAAAACAAACAAGACCTCACGAAACTCGTTTCCCAGTGGTACGTGGAAGGCGAAGGAAACAAGCACCTTTTGAGCATTCTAAGAAAAACAAGACTTACGAAAGTTCTAACAAGATTGGTAGATGAATCCGAATTCCTAAGCGATTATGGAATCCGTGCGATGTCCAAATTCTATGAAGAAAATCCGTTCCGATTTACAGTTCACGACCAGGAACACATCGTTTATTACACGCCAGCAGAAAGCGACAGCCGAATGTTTGGTGGAAACAGCAACTGGCGAGGACCGATTTGGTTTCCGATTAACTTCCTGATTGTCGAAAGTTTACAGCGTTTCCATTTCTTCTTCGGTGATGCCTTGACCATTGAATATCCGAAAGGAAGTGGCGTTCAGAAAAATCTGGAGGAAGTTTCCAAAGATATCAGCGACAGACTTTGTGGCATTTTCCTGAAAGACGAAAACGGAAACAGAGCGTTCAACGGTGGTGTTGATAAGTTTAATAACGACCCGCATTTCAAAGATTATATTATGTTCTTCGAATATTTCCACGGCGACAATGGCCGAGGCGTTGGCGCTTCCCATCAAACCGGATGGACTTCTACGGTGGCGAAGTTGATTCAGCCGAGGTTGACGAACAGATAGATTAATACTTATTTAGGATTTGAAGTTCTTATGAGGAATATATCTTTAATAACTTTAAATCCTAAATTTCCTTCCAGCTCAACTGTTTCCACATATATTAAATCGTTTATATAATTTTCTTTTCCTGTATTGAGCAATAAGGTTTTGTTTTTATGATTTGTCAATCTTAAATTAACTAAAGCTACAAATTCTCCATTTATGAGTTTTGATATGTTTTGCTTATTGACAATTTTATAGATTTTTGTCTTGGAATTAATATCAGTAAAAGCATTATTTATAATAAAAAAGCTCAAGATCATAAGATTTCCAGCAAGAAGATATGTGAAGAAATAATATAAATAATTTTGTTCTAATAATATTGACTTGATATTCTTCTTAAATACAACACCTAATATTATTCCTAAAAAAAACAGAGCGAAAATAAATATTGGAGAAACAATCGTTGTAAAAAGAAAACGTAGATTAACTAAGATTAATACACTAAACAATAATGCGAAAACAAGTAATATTGATATTTCCTTTTTATTCATAATCCGATTTATTTCGTAAAATTAGTATTAAGCTTTTTCTCCATTAACGAAAACTTCATAAGTAATTTCTACGTTTGGTTCCAGTGTTTTGGAAACCGAGCAATATTTTTCGAAAGATAATTCTCCGGCTTTCTTCGCTTTTTTCGGGTCGATTTCGCCTTCGAGGAAGAATTTTACTTTGATGGATTTGAACGGTTTGGCTTCATCCACCTGCACTCTTTCACCTTCGACTTCTGCTTTGAAATCGGTGATGGTTTGGCGTTGTTTTTTCAGGATTGACACGACATCAATTCCGCTACAACCAGCTACAGCCATTAATAAAGACTGCATTGGCGAAACACCTTTTGCGCCGGCTAAAGTTGTATTGTCGAGTAAAATTGAGTTCCCTTGTTCATTGGAACATTCGAAAAGGAAATCGTCGTTGATTCTATTGAGTGTAATTTTCATCTGTAAGATTTATTTTTTTTATTTGTCAGATGGAACGCTAAGACGTGAATCATTTTTTATTATTCTTTTGACAAAAGCGTTTCATTTTCTTTTTAATTAAGTTCAAATTTACAAAATTCCTCTTGCTTTTATCTCCAGATATTTATTGATGACATCTATGTTGAGGTTTTCCGGCAATGTATAAATGCTGTAAATTCCGTATTTTCTGAGTTCCTGAATAATCAGTTTTTTCTCGAACTCGAATTTTTCCGCGATGATTTCATCGTAGATTTCCTGCATATTTTCAGGATTCTTATTAAGCAGATTATGAACTTCAGAATTCTTGAAAAATATAACCACGAGAAGGTGATTTTTGGCAATTCCCCGCAGATATTTCATCTGGCGATTCAGTCCATCCAAAGTTTCGAAATTGGTAAATAACAACACCAAACTTCTTTGATTCAAATGAAATTTCGTTTCCTGATAAAGTCTCCCAAAATCACTTTCAAAGAAATTTGTTTGAACATTATAAAGCGCTTCGGAAATCTTTTTCAGTTGTCCGGATTTGTTATCAGCAACGACTTTATTCTCTGTTTTTTTTGAAAACGTCATCATTCCTGCGCGGTCGCCTTTTTTCAGAATAATGTGGGAAAGTGCCATCGTCGCATTGATGGAATAATCGAGTAAACTCAATCCATTGAAAGGCATTTTCATCGTTCTGCCTTTGTCGATGAGCATCATAATTCGCTGAGACTTCTCGTCCTGAAACTGATTGACCATCAATTTGCTGGATTTCGAAGTCGCTTTCCAATTAATGCTTCTAATGTCATCGCCCTGAATATAGTCGCGAATTTGCTCAAATTCCATCGTGTGCCCCAATTTTCGGATTTTCTTGATTCCACCGAGCATAAATTCGTTTTGAAGCGCCATCAATTCATACTTTCTGAGATGAATGAAGGACGGATAACTGGCCAACTTCGCATCTTTCTGAAAAGTAAATCTTCTGGAAACCAATCCAATCGGAGAATTAACGTAAACATTCAGATTTCCAAAACTGTATTCGCCACGTTCTTTCGGCTCGAGAATGTATTCGAAAAAAGTGTTGTTTCCGCTTTCAATCTCTTTCTTGATTAAGAAATCTCGCTTCTGAAACTGAAACGGAATTTCATCAATGATTTTTGTATTAATATTAAAATTATAGTTATTTCTAATATCAACTTTCACCGAGTTTTCATCGCCGTTGGATAATTTTTCTGGTAAGATTCTTTGGGCGTTGATTCCTTCTTTATTAATGAAAAGAATCAAACCATCAACCGCCGTCAACACTAAAACAAAAATCAATAATGAGTTGGCAATCCACATCATCATCGGAAAGAAAAATGCCAAAACATAGCAGATTCCAACGCCGAAAAGGGCGAAGAAGAATTTGTTATTGATATATAATTGTTTTAATATTTTCATTTCTAACTAAGTCAAATATTACCTTGGAACTTCAATACTTTCCAGAATTTGGCGAATGATTTCGTCCGCAGTCAAACCTTCCATTTCGCGTTCTGGAGAAACAATTATTCTGTGTCTCAAAACTGCAAATGATGCTTCTTTGATATCTTCAGGAGTCACAAAATCGCGACCTCGGATTGCTGCGAAAGCCTTACTTGCAGTCAACAAAGCCAAACTTGCTCTGGGTGAAGCTCCCAAATATAAAAATTGATTTTCCCTCGTATTGACAATGATTTTCGCAATGTATTCCAGAAGGTTTTGCTCTACGACGATTTCTTTTACCAACTGCTGATATTGCTTCAGTTGTTGTCCGGAAATGACGGTTTGAACCACGTCGGTTTTATTTTCTAATCTGTTGCTATGTTGATTTTTAATGATTTCAATTTCCTGCTCTAGGTTTGGATAACCAACTTCAATTTTGAAAAGAAAACGGTCGAGTTGCGCTTCCGGTAATCTGTAAGTTCCTTCGTGCTCGATTGGATTCTGAGTCGCAACAACCAAGAATGGTTCTTCCATTTGATATTTTACACCATCCATCGTAATCTGTTGCTCTTCCATTACTTCGAACAAAGCGGATTGCGTCTTTGCAGGCGAACGGTTGATCTCATCAATCAAAATAAAATTCGAGAAAATCGGTCCTTTTTTAAATTTGAAATCCGCTTCTTTAACATTGAAAACGGAAGTTCCTAAAATATCGGAAGGCATCAAATCCGGCGTAAACTGGATTCTGCTGAAATCTACCGAAATGGTTTTAGCCAATAATTTTGCTGTAATGGTTTTAGCAACTCCCGGAACGCCTTCGATCAAAACGTGTCCGTTTGAAAGAAGCGCCACCAACAAATGTTCGATCATATTTTCCTGACCGATGATGACTTTTCCTATTTCTGCTTTTACGCGTTCCAGATTATTTCGCAAGTCCGTCATATCCAGCCTTGACTGGAATTCGGGCGCTTTGTCTTGATATTGTTCTTCCATAATTGGTTATTTTAAAATTTGGTCAAGAAGCTGATTCATCCTTATCAAATCTTCCTTCATCACACTTGCATACGGATCCTGACCTTTTTTCACGAGTTCTACAGCTTCTTTTATTAGTTCTATGTTTTTTCCGGTTTTGAGATGGAGTTTATTGATGAATTGCTCGTCCAGATTCTGTGTGTCGATCATCAGATCCATTCTTACTTTATTCAAAAAATATTGTGCTTTTTTTGCCATCATCTCGTGGAAATCGCCCTCTTGAAGGTAAAGATTTCCTATGCTTTTTATAAATTCTACAGAAGTATTTTTCAAAGGCTCAACGATTGGCACAATGCGTTGCTTTCTTTTTGCATTAAAAATGACAAAAACGATCAAACCAAAAATCAGCAAATACCACGCATATTTTAGCGAAGGATTATTGTGGATAAATCTCAGCGGAGACATCGACAGCGGCGTATCATTGTTCATAAACCAAACCGTTTCCCGATTTGGAAGGTAAGATAAAACGCTTTCCAGATATTTATTTTTTGAATTTAGAAGATAATAATTCGTCAAAACCAATGGCTCGGAATGAATATAAAAATGACCTTCTCCAAAAGGAACTTTGACAAAATCTACATTGATGGAAGTCTGATTATTATTTTCTTTATTTAAAGTTTTTCCCAACACTTCAATGTCATTTCTGATGTATGAAAAACCTTTATTATCAGGAGATTTATCAATGAATAATCTGTTGTTTTTCAATTTTTTATCGGTGAATTGCAAATAGTAATTTTCTGCATAACTGACTGTTTTGAATCTGAAACCTAAAGTATCCCGCAAAGGTGCAGTCGTTTTTTCGGTAAACCACATCACATCAGAACCGTTTGAGACTTCATTCATAATATATTGCCAGGAAATTTCGTCCAGTTCTTTCTGGATAATCAGGATGTTATGTGGCTTTTTCTGATTATTTTTCAGGTAATAATTATAAGGTGAAACGCCTGTTTTTTCTAATTTTTTATTGAATAATTTATTGGATTCCTGATCGAAAATGTAAAGTCCGAAAGGTGTTTTTTTTTCAATATTGTAATTCTTCCGCCAATCCAAAACGGGTTTTTCCTTTCTCCCAAACATAGCCACCACAATCAGAATGATGATGAGAATCGCAGCGTATATTTTGAAATTTTTATTCATTTATTTTATTGGGATGAAGTGTTCTTAGAATTTATTGAAATAGGTTTTATAATGTTGATAATCTCCTTCCGAAGTATCAAATTCGCCGTACCAGATGTAATCGTAAACATAAATCACACGTCGGAAATCCTCTTGCAAAGTTTTATTTTTCAGTTCTCTAAGGTAATCCCGGTTTGTTTTTTCAACATTCCAGTTGATGAGGTTTTTGTCGGTCAATTTTTTTAAGGAATAAAGAAAATGATAACGAATCGCTGACCGGTAATCTTGTTGTTTTTCAAGTTGCAGAATTCTTTCAGGAAAGTTGATTTCGTGGATGTTTTCTTCAATGTCGTGACTGGAAATATTGATTTTTCTGTTCCTTTTCCCAAACAAAAAATTCCCGTCTTTGGACATTAAATATCGAATCAAAATAAACAAGAGAAAGCCGATAATTAAAATGCCAAAAAAGCGCAAAATGTTGGCGGTGTAATTGGCCGCTTTATTAGGATCAATATCTTTAAAGATTTTGGATAATATCTTAGCGATTTGTCTTTTGATTAAATCCCAAACCGACTCTTTTGGTTTTGCAACTTCGTAATTAAAGTCATTTCCTTTGTATTTGCTTTTGAAATTTGGAGCAAAATTTTTGGGATAAAGAATATTATCAGTCGAATAATTCGTCTTAACCAAAGAATCTGACTCGATGAAAATCTCATAACTCGTTGAATCTACAACCACAACTTCCTCTGTCTCTTCATATTGTGAAAAAACAAACGTTCCGAACAAAGAAAAAATCAGGAAAAGGAAAACTCTAAATCTCATCTATTCAAATACATATTGTCAGATTAAAGAATTTTCGGTTGTGAGGTAATTGCATTTCGGCTTAGTTTTTTGATAACGATATGAGGATAAATAAAATAATAAAAAGCAATAACAGACAATGTTCCGAAGATAATGATGATATTCAGAACCAACGGCATTGTCTGCGCATATCTCGTCACAAATCCTTCTATCAATCCGGCAAAAATGGTGAACGGAACGGTGCTGAGATAGATTTTAAAACTGTTTCTAAAACCAAGTTTGAAAGATTCTAATCTCGATAAAGTTTTCGGAAACAAAATGGATGCGCCTAAAACCAAACCAGCCATCGCTTCCACCACCATTCCGAAGATTTCAAATACGCCATGCAGCCAGATTCCTTTTGCACTTTCCAGCAAAGCATTGTGCGTCTTGAAAAAAAATTGAAATGCGCCCAACATAATGCTGTTCTGCATCAGCGCATACAAAGTTCCCAAGCCGCCAAGAATGCCGAAAATGTAAAGTTTTGCACCAACCACCAGATTGTTGACAATGATCATTAAAGATGAACCCCAGTTGGAACCGGAATCGTAGATCGCAGTGGCATCGCCTTTTTTGATATTTTCCAAAGTCTGATTTACGTAGCCTTCGCCCAAAATAAGAGTGGCGAAATCTTTATCGTAAATGGAAGAAATCACACCAATTCCCACAAACAAAATAAAGAAAGCAAAAGCATAATAGAGGTAACGACGGTATTCGTAAACGGTGAGCGGAACTTCTGTGGTGAAAAAATGCCTGATGCGGTTTTCCTCGATTCTTTTGGTTTTATAAATCTTCTGAAAAATCTGAGAAGAAAGAAAATTGAGGTAAACTGTCGTTTTGCTTTTCGGGTAATAAGTCTGAGCAAAAGAGAGGTCATTAATCAAATTGATATAAAGCGAGGAGAGATCATCTGGATTTTTTTTCATTTTTCCACTGACGACCTCTTCGATTTCCAACCATTTTGCTTTATTTTGCTTTATAAAAGCCACTTCTCTCATAAATGCTAAAATAATAAAAATATGGATCAAATCGGCATCAATACTTCACAAAATGTAAATGTTAATTTTACGTTGGCCGGAGTTGGAGAAAGGATCATTGCTTTTTTTATTGACTCGTTTATCAAAGGGATTTATATCATCGTTCTTTCTTGGCTGACGAGGAATATTCTGGACTACGACAATTTCACCAGAGATATGGATGGCTGGTCTCTTGGCGCGTTTATTTTAATCATCACATTTCCGATTCACATTTATACTCTGGTGCTGGAAAGTATGATGGAAGGGCAGACTTTCGGTAAAAAATTAATGAAAATAAAAGTCGTGAAAATTGACGGTTATCAGGCTGGTTTCGGAGATTACTTGATGCGGTGGATTTTCCGGCTTGTAGATATTGTCGGTTGTATGGGAATCGTTGCATTTGTCACGGCAATTGCCTCAAAAAACAACCAGCGTTTGGGCGATATTGCCACTGGAACAGCGGTGATTTCTCTAAAAAATAATGTCAATATTTCGCATACGATTTTGGAACAGTTGAAGGAAGATTACGTTCCGACTTTTCCGCAGGTTATTTTGTTAAGTGATAATGACGTGAGAATCATCAAGGAGAATTTCCAGAAAGCTTTGAAATCCGATGACCGCGAAATCATCAACAGGTTGACAAAAAGAATTGTTGAAATTCTGAAGCTGGATTCGGATTCGATTCCGTTTACCCAGAGACAATTTATCAGTGTTGTGATCAAAGATTATAATTTTTACACGGGGAAAGATTAATAAAAGGTAAATCGGTTTTCTAAAGTCATTTTAATATATTTGACAAAACTTATAACCATCATAATGAGAATCTGCCTTTTAATAATCACATTATTGACAAGTGTTCCTGCTTTTTCACAATCCGAAACCATCAAAACTGAAACCGTAGCAGATTCCAAAGCCGAATTTCCCGGCGGACAAACTGCCTTCCGAAATGAGTTTATGAAAATGGTTCACGCCTATGTGGACATTACTGCTTACGCTGTGAACGGAAAATTTTCTTTTGTTTTGACCATCGATGAAAAAGGGAAGATGAGCGAGCTGAAAATCTATCCTAAAGTGAAGAACGATGAAGAGTTCAAACAGGATATGGACTTTGCGATGAGACGCATCAGAAAAAAATGGAAACCAGCCATCAAAAACGGCGTTTCGGTAAGTTCTAATATTATTTTCGAAATCAATTTCACGTCTGATCATTCGGATGAAGAGTATTAAAATTAAAAATTTAAAAATGAAAATATTTGTCACTTTACTTTTTTCTACAATTATAAATGCACAGACTCAATATCCTAAATTTCCTAGAGATCAACATTCTTATTTAGGTAGTGACAAAGCATTTTTCGAAGATTTTCATAAAATACTAATCGAACAAAATCTAAAACCTTGTGAAAATAAAAATGAACATCCCTACATTTCTTTTTTAATAAAATCTGAAAGTTCTGTAGAAGTTTTGGATTTGGAAACGAAAAAATTACAAGAAAATAAATGTAGCTTTGAACTGACAAAAGAAGTTGTGAAGCATATGAATAAATGGATTCCTGCAAAAATAGATGGTAAAGAATCTCCAGCTATTAAAACATATTTCATTTGTCCTGATGATCTCTTTTCAAATTATAAACCTGGCTATATTGATGCTGAAAACACGGATTTTGATAAAGAAATCTTTCGTAAAGAAGTTGCGAAAGAGATCGATTTGTCCCGCATCAAATTAAATGAAAAATTAACAGTTTATATAAAATTCAGAATTAATACTCAAGGAAAAATTGACGAAATAAAAATTGAGAAAAGCTCAGATTCTCAAATTTTTGATGATATGATTATAAAAGCAATAGAAAATGCAAGTAGGAAATTACAATGGAAATCTGGAATGTTTTTAGGAAAGCCTGTCAATCTATATTTTAGAATGCCTTTATCAGCTTCTTCAAAATAATCTCGTTTAATTAATCCTGCCATTCTGTCACAATATTTTGTATCTTTGCATCCAATTTTGAATTTTAAATTCGAGATCTAAAATTTAATAAAGTGCAGGAAAAATATATAGACGAAACCAAACAAGGTGAAGCTTTTGCAATAGCAGAAAAACCGGGAAATGGGAAGAAACTGTTTCTCGAAAGCTACGGTTGTCAAATGAACTTCTCTGATTCTGAGATTGTTGCATCGATTCTAAACGAACAAGGCTATAACACAACTCTGAAAGTCGAAGAAGCTGATTTGATTTTACTGAATACTTGTTCCATCCGTGAAAAAGCAGAACAAACTGTAAGAATGCGTCTCGCGCAATTCAAACATCTTAAAAAGGAAAAGCCAAATATGACCGTTGGCGTTCTTGGCTGTATGGCAGAACGTTTGAAAACGAAATTCTTAGACGAAGAACAACTTGTTGATTTGGTAGTTGGTCCCGATGCTTACCGAGATCTTCCTAATTTGTTAAAAGAAACCGACGATGGCAGAGATGCAATCAACGTAATTCTTTCAAAAGAAGAGACTTATGCCGATATCAATCCTGTTCGTCTGGGTGGAAATGGCGTGACAGCTTTTGTTACGATCACAAGAGGCTGCGACAATATGTGTACTTTTTGCGTCGTTCCATTTACAAGAGGTCGTGAGAGAAGTCGCGATCCACATTCAATTATTGAAGAATGTCAAAGTCTTTGGGAGAATGGTTACAAGGAAATTACACTTCTTGGTCAAAACGTTGACTCTTATCTTTGGTATGGTGGCGGGCCAAAAAAAGATTTTGCAAAAGCTTCCGAAATGCAGAAATTGACTGCTATTAATTTTGCTCAGTTGCTTGATATGGTTGCAGTTGCAGTTCCGAAAATGAGGATCAGATTCTCAACTTCCAATCCGCACGAGATGACGGAACAGGTTTTCAAAATGATTGCAAAACACGATAATATTTGTAATTATGTGCACCTTCCCGTTCAAAGCGGAAGTGACAGAATTCTTCAGTTGATGAACCGTCAGCACACGCGTCAGGAATATTTGGATTTAATTAAAAAAGGAAAAGAAATTGTTCCCGATATTTCATTCTCACAAGATATGATCATCGGATTCTGTACGGAAACCGAGGAAGACCATCAATTGACGATGAGCCTGATGCGAGAAGTAGAGTACGATTACGGTTATATGTTTTCTTATTCCACAAGACCCGGAACGCCGGCTCATAAAAAACTGGAAGATGATATTCCAGCAGATGTAAAACAAAGACGTTTGGCCGAAGTGATCGCTCTGCAAGGTGAACTTTCCAGAAAAAGAATGCAAGGTTATGTTGGCAGAGTTCACGAAATCCTCATCGAAGGCACTTCCAAAAAGAACCAAAACCAGTGGAAAGGCAGAAATTCCCAAAATGCAGTTTGCGTTTTTGATAAGCTTGAAGGCCAAAAACTGGGCGACATTGTGTCTGTTTACGTGCACGGCAATACGCAGGGAACGCTTTTGGGGGAAACGGTTTTATAAATTGACATAAACAGAATTTTCTTTTTAATCGAGGTTTAAAACATCTATGAAGAATATTTTTTACATATTATTTCTTTTACCGAATTTGTTTTTATCTCAAAGTATAAAATGGAATTGGATTGGAAGAATTCGTTTTGTTGTCAACTGTAATGGAAAATCCGACAGATTCAGAATTTTGACTGTAAATTACGACTACGAACCAATAGAATTCGATAAAAATATTACCTCTCAGCTACTAAATATTACAAAATCCCTAATTTGCTGGATTCCAAAATCAGTCAACGGCAAGAAAGTCGATTATTATCAATACTTAATTTTCAAAATAAAAGATGGAAAAATCGACGAAATATTGCCTTAGTTTTCAACTGATTTTAGTTGCTTTTTTCACTTACGGTCAATCCTTAAACTGTAATGTTTTTCGCTTGGAAGGCGATTCCATAAAGTATAAAGCCTGTGAAAAAACAACGGAAACTATCAAGCTTTTTTATCAGTTCGACCAGCGTTTCCACGACGGATTATCAGAAGCCATAAAAATAGCTCCAAATTTTGATTATCCTTACAAAGAACAATCAGTTGCTTATCTTAAAAGCGGCGATTTTATTTCCTGGAAAAAACTGATTGATAAAAGTGTAGAACTCAATCCCAAAGCAAATCTTGCGTATAGAGCCTGGTGCAGATACCAGTTTTTCCGAGATTACGAAGGTGCTATTCAAGATATTGAAGCCTTAGAAAAGATTTATCCAACCGGATATTTGGGATATTCCGTCAATGGCGATTATGAACTGCGGATCGCCAAAGCACTTTGCTACTCGGCAACCGGACAAAAAGAAAAAGCAATTTCTATTATAGAAAATCAGCTGGCAAAAAAAGACCACAACGTTGGTTTATATGATTATTATCAGCTTGGCGTCACTTATTTCGAAACTGGGAAATACGACAAAGCCTTAGAAAACTTCGAGAAACAAAGCAAAGTTTATGATTTTGCTGAGAATATTTATTTTAAAAGTAAAGTTTCTAAAATCAGAAATAAAGATTATTTGGATTTGAAATCACTTGCCCTCAAAACGTACGATGATGGCAAAACAATGAAAGATGGCTACACGCATCATTTCAACAAAGTTTACAGAAAGCAAATTGCCGAACTGTAAATTTTATTTTTAAAAATTCAAATCAAAAATCTTCCGGGTTAAATCATTTGACTACGGACTAAAAAATTAAAATTATGGCAGATTTACAATCCATAAAAGCACGCTTCGGAATTATCGGAAATTTCCCGGCACTCAACCGCGCTTTGGAAAAGGCAATCCAGGTAGCACCAACAGATATTTCGGTTTTAGTAATGGGAGAAAGTGGAGTAGGGAAAGAGTTTATCCCGAAAATTATCCACGGCGAATCCAGAAGAAAACACCAACCATATATTGTCGTAAACTGCGGCGCAATCCCGGAAGGCACAATAGATTCCGAGCTTTTCGGGCACGAGAAAGGCGCTTTTACCGGCGCAACTTCCACCAGAAAAGGCTACTTCGAAGTCGCTGATGGCGGAACAATTTTTCTAGATGAGGTTGGAGAGTTACCACTTCAAACGCAGGTTCGTCTCCTGAGAGTTCTTGAAAGCGGCGAATTTATGAAGGTTGGTTCGTCTCAGGTTCAAAAAACGAATGTAAGAATTGTGGCCGCGACCAACGTAAATATGATGAAAGCGATCACAGACAATCGTTTCCGTGAGGATTTGTATTACCGTCTGAATACGGTTCAGATTGATATGCCCGCGCTTCGTGAGAGAAAAGGCGATATCCATTTGTTATTCAGAAAGTTTGCGATTGATTTTGCTGAGAAATACAGAATGCCGGAACTGAAACTGACAGATGATGCGGTTTCGTATCTGGAAAATTATGCTTTCCCAGGGAACGTTCGTCAATTGAGAAATTTGGTGGAGCAGATGACGGTCGTGGAGCAGAACCGCGAAGTGAATTCCACAAAACTGGCAGAATATATCCCAATGAATGCGAATTTACCTGCTGTAATTTCTAAGACTGGCGGAAATAATACTTCCGGAGATTTTGGTTCGGAACGCGATATTATGTACAAAATTCTCTTCGATATGCGAAGCGACATTAATGATTTAAAATCCTTAACTTCGGAACTGATAAAAAACAAAGGAAATACAGATCTGAGTCTGCAGGAAAAAAATCTCATCAACAGGATTTATACACCGGAAACGCAGCAGTCGGCAAGTCCAAATTCTTTGCTTTATTTTGAAAATAATCAGCAGAATCAGAATCAAATCCATCATCCGACAATTATTTCTGATGAAGAGGATCATCATTACAACGATGTAGAAGATATTGAACTGGAAGAAAGCAGACCAGAATCACTTTCGCTTCAAAACAATGAAAAAGATTTGATTATCAAGGCTTTAGAAAAGCATAAAGGCAGAAGAAACAAGGCGGCAGACGAATTGGGAATTTCTCAAAGAACGCTTTACAGAAAAATAAAACAATATAATCTAGAGGAATAATATGGAAACAAAAATGAACCCAAGACCAGTAGATTTTAAATTTAGCAACTATATCAGCCAAGGATTTGATCTGCTGAAAGCTAACTTTATGCCCATTTTCTTAGCGACACTTTGTACAATCTTGATGTCGATTATCCCATTTTGCGGCGTCGTAGCAGTGAGTAACTTACTCAAATTTATACGCAAAATTGACGAAGGACAGCAGGCAGAACCATCAGAAGTTTTCAATTTTGGTGATTTTATGAAATATTTTGTTCCGCAGTTGTTAATTTTTGCGGGAGTGATCGCCCTTTACATTCCATATTTTGTGCTATTGGCTTTAACAGGAATGTTGAGAGGAGAGCAGCCCTCAGGATTTGTGGGATTGATAATGGGACTTTACGTTCTTTTCATTGTTGCGGTCATTTTTTATTTTACACTGAAAGGTTTTTATATTATTGCTTTGATGTCCCTGAAAAATATTGCCGATTTAAAACAAGCCTGGAACATCTCAAAAGTGATGTCTACTGGAAATCTTATTATGATTTTCTTGTTCAGTATTGTTGTCAGTTTCCTGGGAGAAATTGGAATTATCCTTTGTGGAATCGGTGTTTTCTTTACGATTCCGTTTATCTATTGTGCACATTATTTTGCATATAAAGATGGATTGTCTCAAGTTGAATATGATGACATCACAGAAATCGGTCAAAACTATTAATTTATGAAAATTGTTTCTGGAATCTCATTCCTGCTTTTATTACTTCTGACTTCGTGTTATTCATTCACAGGATCGTCTCTCAGTCCCGAGATGAAAACAGTGAAGATCAATACGTTTCCGAATAACGCGGCCAATAATCTTCCGAGTCTAAGTCAGGATTTTACGGTGGCATTGCAAAACCGTTTTCTGCAAAGAACCACTTTGAAAGGCGCTGTAGAAAATCCAGATCTTTTGATAGAAGGAGAAATCAGCGATTACAACATCACGCCAACCAGCGTTGGTTCAGCTACAACGACGGAGCAGGGAAACACGATCCAGGCGTTGCAGAATAAACTGACGATTACAATAAAAGTACATTACGAAAACAAAATTGATCCTACTTTGAGTTTCGACAGAACTTACAGTGATGAAGCTGTTTTCAACAGTGATCTGGATCTCAACACGATAGAAACTGCGCAAGTGAGGATTGTAAACGAAAGGATCATCAACAAAATTTATAACGACATTGTCGCCAACTGGTAAAAGCATGAATACTAGAGTTTTAGAACTAATAAAGAATCCAAAAATCATTACTGAATCTGACCTCAATATCCTGGAATCAGAATCAGCAAAAATGCCTTACGCACAAAGTGTCAGAGCGCTTTATCTCTACGGAATCAATCTTTATCAGTCCGAAAATTATAAAGAAAATCTTTCTAAAACCGCCGCTTACACAACGGATAAAAAAATCCTTTATCAATTTATCAATTCTCAGAAAAATATTCTGAAAGAGGAATTGCCAATCGAAGAAACAGCAAGTCAAGTAGTTGAAAATAAGCTTGCTAACGAAACGACTACTGCGGAAAATATCATTGAAAAAACGGAAGAAAATTCATCAGGGATTGAAGATGCTTCGGTTGTCCTGAATAAATTTGATATTGACAGAATTATCGAATCTGAAGAATCTCAAAACTCAGAATTCATTGTTGTAGAAGGTGAAAAAAACCGATTGCTCTACGAAGGCGAAGAAAATTTCCTCGAAGAAAAATCACAGGAAATAGATCTGGAAGCAACCAAAGAATCCGGTGTGATCACCGTGAAGGATGACTTGGATGTTAAAGAAAATCTGATTATTATTGATGATAACAGATCCGAAGAAACCATTTCTGAGCACACCAATGTTGAAGAAGTTTTAGAAATTCCGGAAGTAGAAATGCCTGAAAATAAAGTTACGGAAACACCCTTTGACACTCAGGTTCAGGATGAAGATTCGTCTGGAAATATCAGTTTCAATGGCATTGAGGATTTCTTACCTCAGATAAAATTTTCTGTTCCCAAAAACCATCTGGATTATCTGAATCCACCAAAGAAGGAGATTAAAAAAGAAATTCCGGCGGCAGAAAAACCGGTTTCAAAATCGGAGAATAAAGAGCCTTCCTTTGATGAAATTCCTGAAGACAAAATTGACAATAGTCAAATCAGCTTTGGAGAAACGCAGACTTTTGATGTCTCAAAACCTGTTGAAGTTGAGAAAATTGAAGAAATAACTGAAAATAAAGACGAAAAGAAAGGTATTGAAAATGAAGTCAATTTTGAGAACCCACAATCTTTCGAAGTTTCAGAACCCGAAAAAATAGAGGAAACTGAAGTTCAGGCAGATCAAATTACTGAAGAAAAGATTAAGGATCAAATCAGTTTTGAAAATACCCAGACATTTGAAGTTTCGAAACCGGAAGAGATTCTAGCCGAAACTCAAATTTCGAAACCTGAAAATATTAAGATTGAAGAGGAAGTTGTTGAGCCAATTTCTACTTGGAAACCAATGTCATTCTCCGCAAACACACCAGATGCATTGATTGGAAAATCGCCTGAAATTGAACAGCCAAAACAAGAGATAAAAATTGAGGAAAAGTTTGAAGAACCTGTAGTGACAGAGGAAATTATCATCGATGAACAACCGTTTGAAGAAGAAAAACCTCAAATCACTGAAAGCGAAAGACCTGTAATGAACGTTTCATTTTTCGGAAATGATGTTTCAAAAATTGAGGAAAAAGAAAAGGAAATCCCTCCAATTTTGGACAAAGCGATCGAACAGGATTTGGCAGACAGCAACGTTGGCACTTTCATCAACACTTGGCAAAACTGGCTGAAAATCGACAGACCAAAATCCGAAGAATTACCAGAGAAAACCATTGTTGTCAAAGAAAAAATCATTGATCAATTCATAGAAAAAAATCCAAAAATCTCTCAGTTGAAAGATGAGGTCAATTTTGTCGTAAAAGAGAAAAAAGACGACATTTCACACTTGATGACAGAGACTTTGGCAAAATTATATGTGGAGCAAAAACTCTATTCCAAAGCGATAAAAGCCTACGAAATCTTGATTGAAAAACATCCGCACAAGAAGGATTACTTCAATGAAAAAATTGAGGAAGTCAAAGAAATCAGAAAGTCATAAAACAAAAAACCGGAAAATTAATTTCCGGTTTTTTTTATTTTAATTCAATAGGATTGTTTCTGCTTTTTATCTCAGTCTCCATTCGTTTCTGCATTTCCTGCATTTGTTTCGGATCCATTCCAGGTCTGTTGCCACCGCCTCCAGCTGGACCTCTTCCACCTCCGCTGTTCCTTAATGCGTTCACAAAACTTGCAGGATCTTTTTGCATCTTCTTTTCCATATCTGCATATTTTGATTTGGAAAGTGTGATCACTTGTCCACGGTTCAAAGGTTGATAGATCTCCGCTATTTTTTTTGTCTGCATCAAATCAAAAGAATAATCGCCTTTTTCGTCCTGAACTTTCACAATCAATCCAGGCAATCCGGAAAATTTATAAGGTCCGTCCTGCAGAGGAATTTCCTGTGTAAACCACGCATACCAGGTTCTTCCACCGAATTTGGTTTCTGCTTTCTGGGTTTGGTAATCTCCAATTTTTACCGTTTCCGGCAATATTTTCCATCCAAAGGCCGGTGTTTCTGAATACGAATAATTGTCTCTTCCGATTCTTGATTTGTAAACCAAAGTCTGGTTTGTAAGATCTTTTTCGATGGTGAATTGCAGATTGCTTCTCAGATTTTGCATTTGGCTTCTGTCAAAGTTTTTCGTGGTGCGCATTCGCTCCATTACAGAATCTCGCTTCATCGAATTTTCGGCATAAAAAACAGATTTTTGTCCGTCTGTATCAAGATAAGCCAATTCCGTTTTTTTCTCAACGTTGGTAGAATCCGGTGTCAGTGTCGCCTGATAAACGAAACGAGTGCTTTGCTGAGCCATCAAAAGAGGCATTGCAAGTATGCTTAGTAGTTTTAAAATTTTCATATTAATATTTGTTGCTTAGTTCTATTGGATTTGTATTCCCGTAGTTCATTGTATTTCCATTATTCGCGGGAGATTGCTGCGAAGGATTTCCCATTTGCATATCTGGTTGTCCGCCCATATCGCCGTTTTGCATTGCGCCAGGCTGCTGGCCTTGACCTCCAAATCCATTATTCATTCTGCCACTTCCATTGTTATTCATTCGGTTGAAGCTGTCGAAGTTGATTTCCGGGTCTTTATTGTTAACCATTTCCATTCGTACCGATGCTTTGTCACCTTGGAAATTAATTCTTGTCGATTTTCTGGCATCTTGTTTTATGCTTTCAGAAAAGGCTTTTTCAATATTGATTTTCTTTACAAAACTGAATCTATAATCACCTTTGTCATCTTCTAATTTTAAGATCAAACCTGGAAGACCAAGGAATTTATATGGTCCGTCGGAAATTTTGATGTCTGGAGTAAACAAAGCTGTCCAGATTCTTCCTCCGAATTTCATTGTTGCCTTCTGAACTTTATAGTTATTAAAATCAGAAACCTGAGGTGAAACTTCCCAATTCATTTTTCGGTCTTCCTGATAATAAACTTGCTTTGAGCCAATGCTTTCAACAAAATTCACCGATTTGTCATCCCTGTTTTTTGTAATAAAATAATCGAAGAAAGTCGGCTGGATAGATTTTCCGTTTGGCAGTTTTGGAAATTCGGATTTGTCTTTTTTCGATTTCTTGGTTTCTGTAATGCCTTGTTGTCTTAGAACTGTGGTCAAAGAATCTCTCAGCAATTTGCTTTCGCTGATGAACAGTGATTGGTTTCCTTTGATGTCCAAAAACGTGTTCTCAACTTTCATATTCACAAGGTTGATGGTATCCGGATTCACTTCTGTTTGGTAAATGTATCTTTCGGTTTGACTGAAAACTTTTCCGAAAAAGGAAAACATAAGCATCAAAATGAGGAGTTTCTTCATAATTTAAAACTGATTGTTTGATTAACAAAATCAAGCAAAGTTAATTATAAGAATTATAAGAATTAATAATTGTTAGTTTTTTGATAAGAATTTAACATTAACGAACTGTTTTTCATTGCCAAAGCATTATCGCTTCATCTTAGAAAATCATCAAAATAGATGTCATCGATTTGAGATTGCGGAAATTAGTTCGTACTTTTGTAGACTAAAATCAGTCTAAATAAAAACAATGATACAAGTAAGCGATCAGGCAAAATCTAAGGCGGCTCAGTTGATGACCGAAGAAGGCTTCAACCCTGAGACTGACTATATAAGAGTAGGCGTAAAAAGTGGCGGTTGTTCCGGACTAGAATACGTCTTGAAGTTTGATAATATAAAAAATGAAACCGACACGATTTTCGAAGATAACGGCGTAAGAGTCATTATTGAGAAAAAATCCATCCTTTATCTTGCAGGAACAGTCCTGGAATATTCTGGCGGATTGAACGGGAAAGGTTTTATTTTTAACAATCCAAATGCTGCAAGAACTTGTGGCTGCGGAGAGAGTTTCTCTTTGTAATTAAGAGATTAAGTTATTGGGAGATTTAGCAATTATGACTGCTTCATTTGAAAATTTTCCAGTTTACAAGAAAACTATTTCATTTACAGTTAAAATTTTTAAACTTCTTGAAAATGAAAATCTGAATAAAGAATTTTCACTTAAAGACCAATTAAAAAGAGCCACTTTATCAATATCAAATAATATTGCAGAAGGCTCAGAATATGGCAGTAACAGACAATTTATAAGATTTCTTTGGATAGCAAAAGGAAGTTGCGCCGAAGTAAGAAATATGTTATTTGTCTTATATAGTCTAGAAAAAATAAATGAACAGACTTTTAATGCTACAAACGAAGAATGTTTAGAAATAACAAAAGAAGTTTATCATTTCATAAAATATTTGGAAAAGAACAATTTAGGAAAGAAATAATTTCTAAATCTCTTAATTTCTAAATTTTTAATTAATTATGGCAAAATATACAGAGGACGATTTAAGGGAAGACCTTAAAACTAAAGAATATGAGGCGGGCTTTTATACCGATATCGAGTATGATGATTTCCCGACTGGACTGAATGAAGACATCGTGCGCGCTATTTCTGCAAAAAAAGAAGAGCCGGAATGGATGACGGAATGGCGTTTGGAATCTTTCCGAATCTGGCAGAAAATGACAGAACCGGATTGGGCCAACATCAAATATGAAAAACCCGATTTCCAAGCGATAAGATATTACGCTGCTCCGACCAAAAAACCGGAATTGGCAAGTCTTGACGAAGTTGACCCAGAACTTTTAGCAACTTTTGCTAAACTAGGAATCAACATCGAAGAGCAAAAAAGACTTTCAAACGTAGCAGTTGACATCGTAATGGATTCTGTTTCCGTAAAAACGACTTTCCAGGCGACTTTGTTGGAGAAAGGTGTGATCTTCTGTTCTATTTCAGAAGCAATCAAGAATCACCCAGACCTCGTGAAAAAATATCTTGGAAAAGTAGTTCCGAGAGGCGATAACTTCTACGCAGCACTTAACTCTGCGGTTTTCTCTGACGGAAGTTTCTGCTACATTCCAAAAGGTGTAAAATGTCCTATGGAATTGTCAACCTATTTCCGAATCAATCAGTCAGGAACCGGACAGTTCGAGAGAACTTTGGTCATCGCTGATGCAGGAAGTTACGTTTCATATTTGGAAGGCTGTACAGCACCATCAAGAGATGAAAATCAGCTTCACGCAGCCGTTGTAGAATTAATTGCAATGGATGACGCTGAGATCAAATATTCTACCGTTCAAAACTGGTATCCAGGAAATGAGGAAGGAAAAGGAGGTGTTTTCAATTTTGTAACGAAGAGAGGACTTTGTGAAAACAGAGCTAAGATCTCTTGGACTCAAGTAGAAACTGGTTCCGCCGTAACCTGGAAATATCCATCTTGTATCTTGAAAGGTGACAACTCAATTGGCGAATTTTATTCGATTGCAGTGACGAACAATCATCAATACGCTGATACAGGAACGAAGATGATCCACATCGGTAAAAATTCCAGATCAACAATTATTTCTAAAGGAATCTCTGCTGGGAAATCTCAAAACTCATACAGAGGTTTGGTAAAAGTAATGCCTTCTGCAAAAGGAGCGCGTAACTTCTCCCAATGTGATTCTTTGTTGATGGGTAATGAATGTGGCGCACACACTTTCCCATACATCGAGATCAAAGATCCTACAGCACAATTGGAACACGAGGCTACAACTTCGAAAATTGGTGAAGATCAGATCTTCTATTGCAACCAAAGAGGAATCGATACGGAAAGAGCGATTGCATTGATTGTGAATGGTTTCAGTAAAGAAGTTTTGAACAAGCTTCCAATGGAATTTGCGATTGAAGCTCAAAAATTATTGGAGATCTCACTAGAAGGTTCAGTAGGATAATCAGAGATAATGAAAAAGTTTTTATATCTATTTTTCGTCATATTATTTACCAGTGTCTCGGCTCAGGAAAAGAAAGAATTTCAGCTTTCAAGCCATATTCTTGACATCACCATTGGTCAACCTGTCGAGAAAGTAGATGTTCAGTTGGAAAAGTTTGATGAGACTACAAAACAATGGGTTTCATTAGGCAAAAAGCAAACGGACAAGAATGGTAGGATTGCCGATTTTTTACCATATTCTAAAGACTTAAAAAGCAATTACGGAAAATATAAACTGATATTCTTAACGGAAGATTATTTTAAAAATAAAAAAGTAGAAAGCTTCTATCCATTTATTGAAGTTGTATTCCAGATCAAAGATGACAAGCACTATCACGTGCCAATCACATTATCACCGTTTGGATATTCAACTTACAGAGGAAGCTAATATAATTGACATAAAGAAAAGTATAACTAAGGATGTTACAAATCAAAAACTTACACGCCAAAATTGAAGATGGCGCAGAAATATTAAAAGGAATCAATCTTGAGATCAAACCAGGCGAGGTTCACGCAATTATGGGACCGAATGGTGCTGGAAAATCTACACTTTCCTCTGTGATCGCAGGGAAAGAAGATTATGAAGTGACCGAAGGAAACATCCTTTTCGAAGGTGAAGATATTGCTGAAGATGCACCAGAAGAAAGAGCGCACAAAGGGATTTTCCTTTCGTTCCAATATCCGGTTGAGATTCCTGGCGTTTCTGTTACCAATTTCATCAAAGCAGCGCTTAATGAGACCAGAAAAGCAAATGGACTGGAAGATATGGGCGCAAAAGAAATGCTTGGCCTGATCCGTGAAAAATCTGAGCAACTGGGCATCAAAAAAGATTTCCTTTCAAGATCTCTAAACGAAGGTTTCTCCGGAGGTGAGAAAAAAAGAAATGAGATATTCCAAATGATGATGCTGAATCCAAAATTGGCCATCCTGGATGAGACCGATTCCGGACTTGATATCGATGCTTTGAGAATCGTTGCAGATGGTGTAAACAAATTCAAGAATGAGGGCAACGCGGTTCTTTTGATCACGCATTACCAAAGACTTTTGAACTACATTCAGCCGGATTTCGTACACGTTTTGGCAGACGGAAAAATTATTAAAACAGGAGATAAATCTCTAGCACTAGAATTGGAAGAAAAAGGCTACGACTGGCTTTTAAACTAAAAACAAATCTTCTAACAGATGCAAAATCAAACCATTACAATGGCTTTATTTGAACAGACAATAGATCAACATTCAGATTTTTTGGGAACGCTTCGTCACAGATTTTTGGACGAGGACAGAAAAACCGCTCTTGAGGCTTTCGCTTTAAAAGGTTTTCCAACCAAAAAAGACGAAGAATACAAATACACCAACCTAAAAGAGATCACGGAGAAAAACTACAATTTTTTCCCGACAGAAGAGCACAACATCTCGAGAGAGCAATTGGATGCGCTTCATTTGGGCGAGGAAAACTTTGACCGAATCGTTTTCATCAACGGGAAACTTCACAAAGAATTTTCTAAGATTTCGATTGGAAACGCTGAGTTCCTTTCATTCAATTATGCATTGAATGATCCGGCTCACAAAGAGGTTTTCGACAAATATTTCAACACGATTGCCAACAAAGATTTGGCTTTCACAAACTTGAATTCTGCTTACTGCAAGTTCGGATTCTTCTTGAGAGTGCCGAAAAATGTGGTGATCGAGAAACCAATTCACGTTTTCTATCTTTCACAAAATCAGGAAGAAAACACGTTCTACAACACAAGAAATCTCTTGATCGTAGAAGAAGGCGCCAAAGTGGAGATCATCGAAAGTCATCACAATTTGGACGAATCTTTCGTGCTAACCAATTCTGTGACAGAGATTTTCACTTATCAAAATGCAAAAACCGATTGGCACAAATTGCAGAATGACAATGATACTTCTTACCTCGTCGATCACACCTTTGCGAAGCAGGAAAGAGACAGTTTGACGACGGTGAACACCTTCACTTTCGGCGGAAAATTGGTTCGTAACAATCTGGATTTCATTCACAACGGTGAGAATATCAACTCGTTTATGAACGGGATCACGATCATCGGAAAAGACCAATTGGTAGATCACCACACGGCCGTGCACCACAACACGCCAAATTGTGAATCTTACCAGAATTATAAAGGGATCTACAAAGACAGATCGCACGGTGTTTTCAACGGGAAAGTTTTCGTGAACAAGATCGCTCAGAAAACCAACGCATATCAGCAAAACAACAATATTCTTCTGGACGAAGGCGCAAGCATCGACACAAAACCTCAGTTGGAGATTTTCGCCGACGATGTGAAATGTTCGCACGGTTGTACCGTTGGACAGCTGAATGAAGATGCAATGTTCTACCTGAGGGCGAGAGGAATTTCCAAGAAAGAAGCCAGAGCACTTTTGCTTTACGCTTTCGCCAACGACGCAATGCAAAACATTGATATTGAGCCACTAAAACTAAAGGTTTCTAAACTACTCGCTGAAAAGCTGGAGGTAAATATGGAATTTTAAGGCTTCAACATAAACAATCTAAATCCCGGAATTTTCTGGGATTTTTTATTTTTGGGCGCCTTAATCCGCCTTCCGTTCCCTCCCGATTTTACATCGGGATCCACTCAAGTCGGGGCGCAACTTCAACTTTTTTTTCAAATATTTGCCACGAAATTGTAAATTTGAACAAGAATCGAATTAACAAAAACACAAATGAACTACGAAACATTACAATTCAATCTCAACGCCTACAAAGAAACCGGCGAAATCCTGGACGGCGCGAAATTCCTCATTCACCAATTCGATTTGGACGACGACAACTTTGCAGGCTTTGGTTTCCGTGAAGAATTAGAAAAGAACTCAATTCTCTTAACCGCAAACGGAGAACTCGGAGAATTGCAACACGTAATGATCCCAAGAAATCTCTTCGATTTTGATTTGACTTTAGTTCTAAATATGCTAGCACACGAGATGTTGCACGTCCGTCAGAAATCACCAAGACTAATGATTGTGGACAAGAACGAACGCGAATGGCAAGCTTATTACGAAATGCTTTTTCACACCAATTTTCCTCAAATCCCAACGCTTTCTGATTACTATCTCAAATTCTTCGGCGAAAAAGCTTTAATCTATTATTCAAGAATGGGTGAAGGAAGCGAACTTCAACTAAAGTATGCTGAACAAAAATTGGAAGTTGAAAGACTGTTAGAAGATTTAATCAACAAAAAAAAATAAAATGACAAAACCCGAAATAACCTGGCAGGATTTTGAGAAAATAGACATTAGAGTTGGAACCATTATTTCCGCAACAGATTTTGAAAAAGCCAGAAATCCTTCTTACCGATTGGAAATCGATTTTGGAGATTTAGGAATTAGAAAATCCGCTGCTCAAATTACAGCTTTGTACAAGAAGGAAGATTTGATTGGAAAACAAATTATGGCAGTTGTCAATTTTCCGAAAAAACAAATCGCCAATTTCTTCAGCGAATGTTTGGTGATGGGTGTTTACGGAGACGATAAAAATGAAGTGACGCTTTTGACTTCTAGTCTGCCTGTGAAAAATGGGTTGGAAGTTGGGTAACTTTAATCAAAATTCTGAAGCTCAACCAATTTGCGATAAGTTCCATTTTTATCCATCAATTCGTGATGAGAACCTTGCTCGATGATGTCGCCTTTTTCCATTACGACAATGTGATCCGCTTTTTGAATCGTCGATAATCTGTGGGCGATGATCAGTGACGTTCTGTTTTGCATCATTTTTTCCAAAGCGTCTTGAACATATCTTTCGGATTCCGTGTCAAGTGCAGAAGTTGCTTCGTCCAAAATCATAATTGGCGGATTTTTCAGAACTGCTCTTGCGATGGAAACGCGTTGTTTTTGACCGCCGGAAAGTTTGTTCCCATCGTCACCGATATTCGTGTAATATCCGTCCTGAAGCTGTGAAATAAACTCGTGGGCGTTGGCAATTTTTGCAGCTTCAATTACCTGCGCTTCGGTTGCATCAGGATTTCCCATCAGAATATTATTGTAAACCGAATCATTGAAAAGTACAGATTCCTGAGTTACCATTCCGAGAAGCTGTCGGTAATCTGTCAGTTTTAAGTTTTTGATATTATGACCGTCAATCAAAATTTCGCCTTCAGAAACGTCGTAGAATCTTGCTAATAAATTTGCAATTGTAGTTTTACCACTTCCGGACTGGCCAACTAATGCGACAGTTTTTCCTTTCGGTAAAGTGATCGAAACATTTTTGAGAATCAGATTCGATTTCTCATAATAGAAACCAATATTTTTGAATTCGATTTTATCGTTTATTCCAGAAATTGTAGTAGGATTGGCAACTTCTTCCACTTTCAAATCATAGTCCAGCACTTCGGAAACCCTTTCCAGACTCGCCATTCCGCCTTGTATTGCGGAAACTGCGTTCGATAAACGTTTTGCAGGATCCAAAACCTGAAAGAAAACACCGATGAATGCTAAGAAAGTTGCCGGATCTTTATTGGTTCCGTTGATGATTTCGGTTCCTGCATAGTAAGTGATAATCAACATTGTAACGGATCCTAGGAATTCGCTCATCGGAGAAGCCAATTCACGTCTTCTGCTCATAGAAATGGCGTGATGCTGCCAATTGTCTGTTGTTTTGTTAAATCTGTTTTTTAGGATTTTATCTGCATTAAATATTTTTATAACTTTAGATGATTTCAAAGTTTCATCAACCAGAGAAAAGAGATTTCCTAATTCTTCCTGTGCAAATCTGGCCTGCTTTTTAAGGCTTTTTCCAACCCAGGAGATAATCCAACCCATAATCGGAAAGACGATTAATGAGAATAAAGTCAGCTTTGGAGATAATAAAAATAAAGCCGTCAATGATGACAAAATCATAAACGGCGAATTGACGATATCCACGAGAGATCCCATGATTCCGCCTTCTACAGCGCCAATGTCATTGGAAATTCGAGACATCATATCGCCTTTTCTCTGTTCTGTAAAAAATGAAACCGGCAGTTTCAAAAATTTATCATACATCAAAGTTCGAAGATCACGGGTGATTCCCACACGATAATTTACCAATAAATAAGAGCCGAGATATCTGAAAATATTCCTTAATAAAAATGCAACAGCAGTAATGGAACATAGAACTGCCAAAACTTTTATGCCGCCGTGTTCATCCATATTAATCTGAATCGTGTAATATGCCCAATCTTTGACATAACCAAAATAATCTGCAATTCTGCCACTCCAAACCGGAGCTTTTGAAGTGTCAACCTTGTCAACAGTTCCAAACATCACACTAAGGATTGGCAACAAAGTTCCAATAGAAGCGATCTGAAGAAGTGAATACAGAATATTGAAAAACATACTGCCCCACAAAAATCTTTGGTGTGGCTTGGCAATACTGATAATACGTTGAAATGGTTTCATTCAAAAAAATTGAATTGCAAAATTACGGAAAATAAATAGCTTAGTCTATCCAGACGTTAGAAATCGAAATTTACTTTATCGTTGTATTTCGGAATAAAGTTTTTAGTGTTCAGTTTTTCAATTGTTTTTGCAAAGTTGTTGATGATAGTAGTCAGATTTTCAGCATCTACAATTTTAATGTCATCATTTACAGCGTGATAATGAAAAGCTTTCGTCATATCAACTGTAGAAATAGAGTGCGCAATGATTTTCTTTTTAACAAAATTCACATTGTCAGATCTGTAGAAAAGCTGTTCATTTTTGTATGGATCGGGATAAATTTTCAAACCATTCACAGCATTTGCATTAATCAATTCGTCAAAATCAGAAAACTCGTCGCCTGTCATAAATACGGCATTTTTTCCGAATTGAGATTCTGTCGCCAGCATTTCGAAATTGAAAAGTGCTTTGATATTATTGAAAACAGGATTTAAATCTTTGTTTTCTGATAATGCTTTTGAACCTTTGAGACCAACTTCCTCCGCATTGAAAGCCATAAAGACCATCGAGTAATCTGTTTTTTTATCTTTGAAGTAATCAGAAATTCCAAGGACTGTTGATATTCCGCTGGCATCATCGTCTGCACCGTTGTAAATATTATCCCCGGAATTTGTATTTGTTCCGATGTGATCAAAATGTCCTGAGAAAGCCAGACTTTTTTCGGATTTTCCTTTCTTAATGCCACAAACGTTGAACCCTTTCTGCCCTTTGTATTCAAACGGAATCAGGTATGAATCGCCGAAACAATAGTCCAAATTATTTTTCTTGAATTCTGATGCGATATATTCTGCAGCTTTATCATTTTCCGGCGTTCCGAATTTTCTGCCTTTCATCTCATCCGAAGCCAGAGTGGAAATGATATTCACAACTCTTTCTTTCGAGATTTGCTGTGCGAAAGAAAATGTGGAAAGCGTAGCAAAAAGAAACAGGTTTAGTTTTTTCATAATGGTTGATTTATTTATAAAACAAAGATATAACTGATATGTCATAGATTCCTTAGTTTTGTTACCATTAATCCTAATAAAACAAAAAACAGCCCCCAAAAAGGAAGCTGCTCTTACTCAAAAAAATCGTCGTCAAGTTTATCGAAGTCTGTCTACAGATTTTACGAGCCTCTCATCTTTTTTGATGTACACATTTGCCAGAAGCAAACATACAATCGCAATTACTGAGAAAACCGGCTCAATACCCTTCTCAGGAAAAGTAATTCCTCCGGGTAAGTTTTGCAGCCAATAAATCAAAAAACCAAGCAACAAAGCGTTTATAAAAATGCAGATGTTATTCAGCAGGATTTGTCTTTTTCGGTTTTTGAAACTGAAGATGCTTAGCAATCCTAATAATATTAATAGAACAGAAGAAATATTGATAATTAAGTTTCCACCTAATACATCAAAGTCCTGAGCTGTGAGGTTTAGGAACAAAGCGCCTAACACAGCTAAAAATATCCAGATTGTTTGTATTCTTTGTAACATTTTTCTTGATGAATTCCGTTTTGAATGGGAATAAATTGTCTGCAAAAATAAAATAATTTTTGCGTAATTCAAAAATTAATGTAGATTTGCATTGTAATCACCTATTAAAAATGATAATCGCCTGATTTTCATTCTTACTTTTACAAAATTAATTTACTTTTTTACGCATTATATGTTTAATATTGAAACGCTAAGGTCAAAATCCGATGAGGAATTGACCAAACTTTCTAAAGATTTAGGCGTCAATTTGGCAAAGAAAAGCTCTCCGGAAGAAACTGTTTTTGCAATTCTGGACTATCAGGCTTCGAACCCAAAAATCATTAAAGATTATCTAAACGCCAATCAGGAAAATATGAATAAAAACACAGAAGAAAATTCTGAGCAGAAAGCTGTTCCCGCCAAAAAAAGAGGTAGGAAACCTGTAGAGAAACCGAAAGAAGAAACGGCAACTCCAACTGCAGAGGTAGCAAAGGAAGAGGTTCCTGTAGCGGTAGAAACGCCGGTTGCGACGGAGGAAGTCAAGAAACCAAACCCGCCAAAGAAAAAACAACCGAGAGCAAGAGTTGCAGCCAGCGAAAATCAAGAAGTAGTGGCAGAAGCTAAACCAGTAGAACCAACTCAGCCAACGGAAACCACTCCTAAAACTGACGAAAAACCAGAGGAAACAAAACAGCCTCAACAAAGACAGCCTCAACAGCAAAATAATCGTCAGCAGCAGCAAAAGACCAATAATAACAATAGAGGTCAGCAAAAAACACAAAATCCCAATTCTCCCCAACATAACAATCAAAAAGAACCATCCGAAAACCAACAGGACAATTCGCCAAAGAAGGAATTCAACTTTGATGGATTGATCACTATTGAAGGTGTTTTGGAAATCCTCCCGGACAACTACGGATTCCTTCGTTCTTCAGATTTCAGTTATATCTCTTCTCCGGACGACGTTTACGTTTCTACCAATCAGATCAGAAATTATGGTTTGAAAACAGGAGATACGGTAAAAGGATTCGTAAGATTGCCAAAAGAAGGCGAGAAATATTTCTCCCTTTTGAAACCGACTGAAGTTAACGGACGAGATTTGGCTTTCATTAAGGATAGAGTTGCTTTCGAATATTTGACGCCGCTTTTCCCTCAGGAGAAATTTAACCTTGCAGGAAAAGGCTCAACACTTTCTACGAGAATTGTTGACTTGTTCGCTCCAATTGGAAAAGGACAAAGAGCAATGATCGTTGCACAGCCAAAAACCGGTAAAACGATTTTACTTAAAGATATCGCCAACGCAATCTCAGCCAATCACCCGGAAGCTTATATGATGGTTCTTCTAATTGACGAACGTCCTGAGGAAGTAACTGATATGCAAAGAAGCGTGAACGCAGAAGTAATTGCATCCACTTTTGATGAAGCGGCAGATAAGCACGTAAAAGTGGCGAATTTGGTTCTTTCAAAAGCACAAAGAATGGTGGAATGTGGACACGATGTTGTAATCCTTCTTGATTCGATCACAAGATTGGCAAGAGCTTACAATACAGTAACGCCAGCTTCCGGAAAAATACTTTCTGGTGGTGTGGATGCCAACGCGCTTCATAAGCCAAAACGCTTCTTCGGTGCGGCTAGAAAAATCGAAAATGGTGGATCTTTGACCATCATCGCAACAGCTTTGATCGATACAGGTTCCAAGATGGACGAGGTCATCTTCGAAGAGTTCAAAGGAACCGGAAATATGGAATTGCAACTGGACAGAAAAATCGCTAACAAAAGAATTTATCCGGCGGTAGATTTGGTTTCATCCAGTACAAGAAGAGACGATCTTCTTTTGGACGAGGCGACAATGCAAAGAATGTGGATTATGAGAAAATATCTTTCTGATATGAATCCTCTGGAAGCGATGGAATTTGTACAAAAGCAAATCCAGGGAACGAAGAACAATGAAGAGTTCTTGATGTCTATGAACCGATAAATTGATTGTACAATTTAAAAAGACAATGTATTTTAAAAATAGAAAATTCCGAATCAAATCTGATTCGGAATTTTTATTAATTATATGTAATTGGATTTACATTATACTTTTTACAGTTTTAAGAAACCATAATATCTTCAACATCATCTTTTCTGCTAAGTACAAAGTGCGCGTACGAGCAATGTGCTTTTATTTTCCAGCCATTTTTTCTTGCGAATTCTACAGATTTTTCAACCAATTTTTTGCCAAGACCTTGACCTTCAAATTTTGGAAAAACCATCACATAGCTGACAATCAATTTTTTAAGTTCCGGAACAATCGTGTAAGTCAGTCTTCCAACGTCTTCTGCACTGTTTTTCAAAGTGATGTAACCTCCGTTTCCGGATTTGTTATTTTCAAAGCTAAGATCCATAAGTATGTATTTTATGGCTAGCATAGCGAAAAGCATTCCAAACGCATCAATCTTGCTGTGATTCTAACACAAAATTACCTTACAGGTGTTCTAAATTCTCCATAACCAATCAAACCATCGAAGTTTCTGCCAAATGGCGTGTAATACAGAAAGGCTTGATAAAGATTTTCCGTCTGCCAGAAGTTTCCGTTTATTTCGCCGTAATTCAGTTTTCCGTCAGAACCTTTTGTTGCCAGGATGTAACTGTAGAATCCCTGCTTCAGATAGATTTTAGCAATATATTTCTGCGCTTTTTCGTCGTATAGCATTTGGCTTTTTGCATCAGCTTTGTAATCATTGAATATTCCGAGGACGTAAAATTCTTTATCAGATTTCTGACTGTCGAGGGCAAAATAAACCCACGAATAATCGCCTTCTCTGTCCGCATCTCTCTCGATTCCGAGATCATTTCTTCGGAAATAAAAAGCACCGTTTACATCTGGCTGATATTGATAATCTCCTGGATATGCCCAAACAGGATGAAGATAAGTGTAATTTTTGCCATCGATATTTTCCGTGTTGGCGACCATATCCAAAGCCTGGTTCATCACCTTATTGTCAAAATAGTAAAACTCATTATTTCCCGGAAAAGCCAAACCTAACTGTTGGAAAAGTAGTTGATTTCCCAATGTAGAACTCGGTCGGATATTGGTCAAAGAAATTCCCCAGTTGTTATTTTGAATCACACTTAAGGATAATGAAGAAAGGTTATTCGTAATTCCGGAATCGTTTCCTGTGGCCTGGATTTCCAGTCTTTGTTTAGCATTCGGATTTTTTGCATCTATGAATCTTGTTACATTGATTCCGAGATTGGCGCCGTCTTCATAAATTGAAAATCTCTTTTTAAATAATGGTTTGTCCTGCGAATCTTTATAAACGATAATTTCATAATTACCCGAAATTTTCGGCTGAATTTTCTCGTTTGGGAAAACCAGTTCGTAGTGTGTATATTTTTGATAGGTGTTGAAGGAATATTGAAATTGATCGATCAGTGCATTCATACTTCCATTGGCATATTCGGTAAAGAAAAGTCCGTCTTCTTCCCAGTTTCGGTTGTAATGTTTGTAAGTATATCGGTAGAGCTGGCTGGAGTTGGCAAGATCATCAAATCTTAAAATCAACTGCTGCCCCTGAGCAATTACCGGCGTTTCGTCATTGGTTTTAGGATTGAAAACCTGTACACTTCTGATTTCCTGAGCGAAAGAAATGGCGCTTAAAAAAAGAAAAAATAGTCTAAATACCTTCATCCTGCTAAGTTAATGTTTTATATTTTTACAGTTAAATTAAAAAAATGTTACACATAGAATCTTTCACTTTCAATCCGTTTTCCGAGAACACTTATGTTATTTATAACGACGAAAAGGAGGCTTTTCTTATCGATCCGGGAAATATGCCTGATGCTGAGACCAAAGTTCTGGCTGATTTTATCAAAACAAAAGATCTTAAAATCAAGAATATTCTATTGACACACGCACATATTGATCACATTATCGGTTTGCAATGGGCGTATGACGAGTTCAAAGTTCCAGTTTTGGTTCATCTGAACGAAGTAGAAATTCTTGAGAAAGCACCTTTTACAGCAAAGAATTACGGTTTCTTTTTTCCTGCTTTCAAAGGCGAAATCCAAAATATAAGAGAAGGAGACCAATTGAATTTAGGTTCTGACGCTTTTCAGATTTTTGATGTTCCGGGACATTCGCCGGGAAGTGTTGCGTTTTATAATGAAGATCATGAATTTGTAATTTCGGGTGATGCGCTTTTTATGATGAGCATCGGCAGAACGGATCTATACAAAGGCGATTACGACCAATTGATTACAAGTATTAAAACCAGATTATTGACGCTTCCGGAATCGACAAAAGTTTTCAGTGGCCACGGAGAATCGACTACGATTGGTTTCGAAAAAGCACATAATTCGTTTTTACAATAAATTTAAACTGATGAAATATAGAATCCTGATTCTTTTAATGTTAATATTCAATCTTTCTTTTGCACAAAATGAATTGGATAAAAATGAAATTCAAAGTATTCAAAAACTGATCAAACTGTTCCAAACTAAAAATGTCGATGGGATTTCTAAGATCATCAGTTATCCTTTGAATAGAGAATATCCAATTCCGGCTGTCAAAAACGAAGCGGATTTTAAGAAGAGATTTAACCAGATTTTTGATCAAAAATTAATTGGAATTATTACAAAATCGAAAATCGAGCAATGGTCAGAGGTTGGCTGGAAGGGAATTATGCTCGACAGAGGCGATCTTTGGATTGAAACTGATGGAACTATAACAGCGCTGAACTACCAGAGTGATTTTGAAACTAAGCAAAGGAAAGATTTGATCGCTAAGCAAAAAACAAAACTTCACGCCTCACTGAAATCGTTTTTGGTTCCTGTTTACAAATTTAAAACAAAGAATTATTTGATCAGAATTGATGAGCAGGCAAATAATAAATACCGATATGCATCCTGGAAGATTGGTAGTTTGGAATCTTCAAAGCCAGATCTGATTCTTACTGATGGCGAATGGGACAACGATGGAACTGGCGGAAATCACACAATTACTTTCAAAAAAGGAGAATTCAATTATAAAATTTACAGAGGAATTATCGGCGAAAAAGATGCCGCAGAAATTTCTTTAACTGTAGAACAAAATGGTAAAATCATTTTGCAGCAGGACGGTAGATTATTAGAATGAAAAATGCTTCCAATTCGGAAGCATTTTGATTTTATATTTAATCTCGGAAATTCACATCCCGGATATTCAGGAAGTGCGAAACGTTGCCTTTCCAGTGATTTTCCTCGATCGTAAATGCCAAATCGAAAGTTTTAGTTTTAAAATCTTCAGCAAATTGTCCAAACCTAAATCCTACACATTCAATATTCCTTCCGTTGGTCGGCTGCAGAATGTTGAATTTGAGATGCGTACTTTCTTTTCCCATCAATCTTACATAGCCGTTGACTTTCACATTTTTTAGAACCAAAATTGGCTTCATATTGTGCGGGCCAAACGGTGCGAGTTTTCTGTGAAAGTTGATGAATTCGCGATTCAGATCTTCAGGATTTACAATGCTGTCTACGTAAATTGTCGGCTCTTTCTGGTGCTCCTGAATATTATTTTTAACATAATCTTCGAAACGGATTTTAAACTCCTCGAACTTTTCTTTCTCCATAGAAAGTCCTGCTGCAGCCTGATGTCCACCAAATTTCATAAAAAGATCGGAACAGAATTCCAGCGCTTTATGAATGTCAAAATCGGAAACAGATCTTGCAGACGCAACCATTTCTCCATTGTTTCCTTCGGTGAAAACTAAGGTTGGCTTGAAGTAATTTTCAATTAATCTTGAAGCTACAATTCCGATGACGCCTTTGTTCCAGATTGGATCATAAACAATGGTAGAATAGCGTTGTGTCTTATGCATTTCCAAAGCCTGATTCATTGCAGAAAGTGTGATGTTGATATCCATTTCCCGGCGTTCATCATTTAGGTTGATGATGTTTTCAACCATTTGCTGAGCCTGTTTCAGGTTGTCCGAAATCATTAGTTCAACCGAAGCTTTGGCGTGAGAAATTCTACCCGCTGCATTGATTTTCGGAGCGATATCAAAAACAATATTCGAAATTTCGAAATGCGCTAATTTCTCTTCGGGAATCAATAATCTTAGTCCAAATTTCCTTGTTTTTCTAAGGAACTTCAAACCTTGCATCGCTAAAACCCGATTCTCACCAGTCATTGCAACGATATCCGAAGCAATACTTATAGCCAGCAAATCTGTCAGTTCAAACAATTCACTTTCCGGAATTTTGTAAATGGTATTAAGACCCTGGCAAAGCTTGAAGCCAACGCCGCAACCGCTCAATTCCTTGTAGGGATATCGGCAATCTTTTCTTTTCGGATCCAAAACTGCAACTGCATTCGGAAGTTTTTCGCCTGGTAAATGGTGATCACAGATGATGAAATCTACACCTACAGAATTGGCGTAATCTATTTTGTCAACCGATTTAATTCCGCAGTCTAAGGCAATTATTAATGAAAATCCGTTTTCTTTTGCGAAGTCTATTCCTTCGTCAGAAATCCCATAACCTTCGACATTTCTGTCTGGGATGTAAAAATCCAGGTATTTTTTGTCAACGATTTTGCTGAGGTACAAATACATCAAAGCAACAGAAGTCGTTCCATCTACATCATAATCACCATAAACCAATATTTTTTCGCCATTTTCAATGGACGTTGCAATACGTTCAACCGCTTTTTGCATATCGGCCATCAGGAAAGGATTGTGGATGTCGCCACCGTTTGGCTTGAAGAATTCGCGGGCTTTCTGATAATTATCGATACCGCGCATTACCAGGATCTTGGACTCTAAAGTTCCAAAACCAATAGAAGAAATTAATCCATCAACAATTTCTTCGTCCGGCTCGGGTTTATAGATCCATTTTTGACTCATAGCTACAAAAGTAATGAAAAAATTATCGATAAGAAATTAAAAAAGCCATCAATTTGATTGATAGCTTGTATTAAAAATTAAAAATTTGGCGCTTAATTTTTGATGATTTTTTTGGTTTCGATTCCTGATTTTGTTTCGATCGAAATGATGTAATTTCCTTTAGGAAACTCAGAAATATCCACTTTTGAAGTTGTATCAGATTTGATTAAGGAACCTTTGATGTCATAAATTTTAGCAGATTTAATTTCGTTATCAGATTTAATATTAATGAAATCAGAACTTGGATTTGGAAAAATATTAATTTGAGTTTTATTAAGTTCGTTTACGTCTAACTGATCTAAATCTTTGATGACAATATTATCGACAATAAAACCGCTTCCGTCGTTGTCGAATTCGAAATTTAAATCATTCGCTCTTACAACTCTGGTTCCAAGAGCGGAAATGTGAACCAGCTGGTTGTCAAGATAATATTTCACACTCTTTTCTGTCACGTGATCTATTTCAATTCTTAGATTGTACCATTTATCAGGAATCCAGCTTCCCAAATCCTTGAAATTCACATCACTGTCGGCGTACAGTTTACCGCTGTACATAAAATTAAATCCGCCAGCCCAGGAATAATTGCCATTATTGTTATAATATAATGACAGCAAATAATAATCGGAACTGTTCAATTGCTCCAATTTTACATCTGCCGAAACGGAAAGCCTGTTATACTCCGGTATTTTCTTGGAAAGAAAAGACATATTTTCTGTGTATTGATTCGTGCTTGTCACTTCCACAGAATTGTTGCCGTCGCTTGCTTTCCCAGTAACAACTTTGAAATTATTATTTGGGACATTATCAGTTTTCACCATCCATTCTTTTTGTCCTACTACGGTTCCAAGATTGTAGCCTTCGGAAGATTCAAAAGAAATTTTCTGCTGTTGTGCAGAGATTGGAATTGATAAAATAGCAGTGGCTAAAGAAAATAAAATTTTTTTCATAGATTATTTAAAGGGGAAGCGAATATAGAAAATTAATGACAAATGATGATTCGCAAATTTTACATCAGTCAAAAAAAATCAGTCTCTAATTTTTTTAGAGACTGACTTGTAGATTTAGAAATCAAACTGATTAATTCTTGATAAACTTCTTGCTGGTTTTTCCTGTCGCTGTCTGAACTTCCAGGAGATAAGATCCTTTTGGGAGTTGAGAAACATTTACCGCTGGATTTGCACTTTTAGGATTGATGGTTTTAATTATTTTTCCGTCCAAGCCGTAGATAGAAAGTTGGTCAATGGTTTCCTTGTTAGCAGTTTGAACTTTTAATTCTGATTGTACAGGATTTGGATAAATCTGAATCGACAGTGATTTTTGGACATCAGTGACGCTTAATTCTCCTAAAGAAAGTTTCCAAAGTTCCACACCATTATCGTCAAATTCTGCTTTGAAAAATAACTCGTCATTTAATTCCGTAAAGAAAGGCAGGAAATATAAAGGGCTTGGTTCAGTCACATTTGCCGGCGCTAATTTTACAGTACCACTTGCCGAGCCGTCTGTCATATACAATTCACTTCCGTTGGTTCCATCTATGGCCACAAAGAAGAGTTTGTCCTTAAATGTAGCGAAGAAGTTAGGAGCAGAATAGCCTGTTGGATTAATATCTTTTACCATATAAGTTCCGCTCGGTGTTCCATCACTTACCCAAAGTTCTTCGGAATGTACGCCGTCTGTCGCCTGGAAATAAACTTTGTCATTGTAAACAGTTAAAGCGCCGGGAAAAGAATCTGAGCTGCCTGGATTAATGTCTTTTACCATTACAGTTCCTGTAGCTGTGCCGTCTGTCGTCCAAAGTTCTGCGCCGTGAACACCGTCATTTGCCCGGAAACATAGTCTGCCATTGATTTCGACAAATTCATTGATGCTTGATCCATCGGTTGGGTTAATATCTTTTACTAAAACGGTTCCGGCTTCAGTTCCGTCTGTTACCCATAATTCATCACCATTTTCGTCATCAGCTCGGAAATAAAGTTTGTCTTTGAATACTTTAAATCTTCTCGGCGAAGAGTCGGAGCCTACAAAAATATCTTTCACCATGTAAGTTCCTGCTTCCGTTCCGTCCGTAGTCCAAAGTTCCCAGCCGTCAGTCCCGTTGCTTGCCTGGAAATAAACTTTCCCTTTGTATTCTGTGAATTCATAAGAATAAGAACTTTCTGTACCCGGCGCGATGTCTTTCACCATATAAGTTCCGGTTTCAGTTCCGTCTGTGATCCATATTTCCTCGCCGTGAGTTCCGTCATTTGCGACAAAAATTGCCTTGTTCCCGAATTGTTTAAAATTCAAGGCAACGGAACTTGCTTCGCCGGGATAAATGTCTTTTAGGAGTTTTGTGCCGGCTTCTGTTCCATCCGTTACCCATAATTCGATTCCTGTAGTTCCGTCAAAAGCACTGAAAACCAGTTTGCCGCCAGCTTCTGTAAGTTCTACAATGCCCGATCCTCCGGTTGGGTTGATGTCTTTTACTAGTTTTGTACCTGCGCTGGTACCATCAGTTACCCAAAGTTCATCTTGATGAACACCGTCGTCAGCTGAGAAATAAAGCTTGCTTTCAAAAGTTTTTAATTGTGAGATCGATGAGCCTTCTGAACCTGGATTCAAGTCCTTCAAAATATTGATGTTAACGGTTTGTGACATCACAAATAGCGGAGATGCCACAGCGATTAATGATGTAAAAATTCTTTTCATTTACTTATAAATTGATTTAAACTCTCAATTTATGAACTTTTAATAAAATCTACAGAATTTTGAATGTGACATTAATGTTAATAAAAAAACCTTCCGAAATAAATCAGAAGGTTCAGTTTTAATTGTCTATGTTCTATTTGTCTATAATCTCAAAGTCTATTTTGTATGATTCATCATATTAGTATCGATGTTGACGCCAATTCCCTGTGCTACTCTCATCCCAAGTTCTATATTCGCTCGGAAGAAATGACAAAGCTGACGGTTGATGATCTCATCGCGTTTGGGTCCATCAACACCGCCGAGATGACCAACGATGTTGTTTACCAAAGCTGTTCTCGCTTCTTGGTCTAAAGCTTTAGTATAAAACAATCCAGGTTGTGTGTAATGGTCATCATCATTTTGATTTCTGTCGAAGTGTGCAACCCGGGAATTGTCCAGATCATATTCCAGATTCTTGTAAGATTCGGTAGGTTCCACGTCGCTGAAGCTATTTGGGAAATAGTTTGGTTTGTCACCATAATCAGAATCGTCTGCCATATGTCCCGCTCTTTGGAAATTGTTCACGGCGAAAGGACATTTGTTAACTTCCAATTGATGAGAATTGACGCCTAATCTGTATCTGTGTGCATCGGCGTAAGAGAATAATCTGCCTTGCAACATCTTGTCTGGAGAAAAACTGATTCCGTCCACCAAATGACTTGGCGCAAAAGCAGATTGCTCTACGTGAACAAAATAATTTCTTGGCACTTCATTCAATTCCATCACACCAACTTCCTGCAATGGGAATTCGTCCTGAAACCAAACTTTCGTGACGTCGAAAGGATTCCAACGCCATTCTTTCGCTTGCTCTTCGGTCATCGTCTGGATGTAAAGTTTCCATTTTGGAAATTCTCCTTTTTCAATAGCATTCACCAAATCTTCCTGAGAAAAATCCGGGTTTTCACCTTTCATTTTTGTTGCTTCATCGTCTGTGAAGTTTTTGATGCCTTGCTGCGTTTTGAAATGGAATTTGACCCAAGTTCTTTCATTGTTTGCATTGATTAAAGAAAAAGTGTGGCTTCCGAATCCGTGCATATGTCTGTATCCGTGAGGTGTTCCTCTGTCAGACATTAATATCAAAACCTGATGAAGAGATTCAGGATTCAATGACCAAAAGTCCCAGACCATTGTTTTGCTTTTTAAGTTGGTTTTCGGAACACGTTTTTGAGTGTGGATGAAATCCGGAAATTTTTTAGCGTCTTTAATAAAGAAAACAGGTGTGTTGTTTCCAACCAGATCCCAGTTGCCGTCTTCGGTATAAAATTTTAATGCGAAACCGCGCGGATCTCTTTCTGTATCGGCGCTTCCCATTTCGCCGCCGACGGTTGAGAATCTTGCAAACATTTTGCACGAGTTTCCAATTTGAGAAAAGATTTTTGCTCTTGTCAAATGACTGATGTCGTGTGTCACCGTAAATGTTCCGTATGCACCGGAACCTTTAGCGTGGACAATTCTTTCGGGAATCCTTTCTCTTACGAAATGTGCAAGGTTTTCCTGAAGAACGAAATCCTGCAGCAAAACCGGACCGCGCGGCCCAGCAGTCTGAGAATCCTGATGCTCAAAGTAAGGAGCGCCCACAGAATTAGTTAGTTTTTTCTTGTTTTCCATATTTCAGATCTTATTGATGTATGATATTTTAAAGCTAAATTCGATAAAAAAACTTATTCATGAAACAAATTAATAAGTATATTTGTCATAGATAAAATAAATTACAAGTCGTGAATATCCAACAGTTAGAATATTTGATTGCAGTAGATAAATATAAACATTTTGGCAAAGCTGCACAAGCATGTTTTATCACTCAGCCAACACTTAGCGCAATGATTCAAAAGTTTGAAGATGAGCTGGATGTGAAAATCTTTGACAGAACCACACATCCAATCAGAACTACTGACGCGGGTGGAGAGCTCATCAAAGAGGCTCAAAAAATCATTGATGCTGTGATGGAACTGAGGAATAAGGCTAATTTCCTTAATAATATTCTTGCGGGTAAAATTAATCTGGGAATTATTCCGACGGTTTCCACCTACATTCTTCCAAACGAAATTTTTAGTTTTCTGAATAAAAATCCGCAGATCGAACTTAATATTAAGGAGATGACTACGGATAGTATCATCAAAGCTCTCAAATCTGGAGAGTTAGATGCTGGAATTATTTCAACACCATATTCTGCAGCTGACGAGTTTTATCAGGACTTTTTATTTAATGAAGAATTAATGCTGTACTCAGGGACAGAATCAGGACAGAAAAAAGACTGTTTCGTGGTTCCAGAGGATATTGATGTGGATAAAGTATGGCTTTTGGAGGAAGGAAATTGCCTGCGAACGCAATTCGAAAATATTTGTCATCTGAAAGAAAATTCTTTAAAACCAAAAAATCTGGAGTTCCTAGCTTCTAATGTTAATACCTTAGTGCAGATGGTGGATAAGGTTGGAGGAATTACCATCCTTTCTGAGATCGGCGTGCAGCAATTATCATCAGAACAAAAAGAAAAAGTTTCCAGATTCATCAAGCCTTTCCCTTACAGAGAGATCAGTTTGATCTATTACAAGCCGACCTACAAACAAAAGATCATTGATGAGTTGATTTCTGAGATCCGAACATCTATGGAACAGAAACTTAATTTCTACAAAGACCGCGAAAATTACAAAAGTGTCAAACCTGAATAAATTCATACTGGCTTCATAGGAATTGATTTTGAAATCTAAAAATTAGTTTGTAAATTTGCAGTCGATTTTTGAATAAACGGAGGAGAACTTTGACTGATTGCAACCTCAATAAAAAATGCTAAAACAGATTTTTTCTCTTTTAGTTCCTTTTTTAAACAATCATTGTTTTACCTCAAAAATTTAATATAAAAAGGAATAATTTATGTCTTATTTATTTACGTCCGAATCAGTTTCTGAAGGACATCCTGATAAAGTAGCTGATCAGATTTCTGACGCGCTTATCGATCATTTTTTAGCTTACGACAAAAACTCAAAAGTAGCTTGTGAAACGCTTGTGACAACAGGTCAGGTAGTTTTGGCAGGAGAGGTGAAGTCTGAGGCTTATCTAGATGTTCAGCAAATTGCAAGAAATGTGATCAACAAAATTGGTTACACGAAAAGCGAATATATGTTCAACGGTGATTCCTGCGGTGTGATCTCTGCGATCCACGAGCAGTCTCCGGATATCAACCAAGGTGTCGACAGAACTTTGGATGAAACCGATTTTGAAGCAAGAGCAAACGCTCAAGGTGCTGGAGATCAGGGAATGATGTTCGGATACGCAACCAACGAAACTGAGAATTATATGCCTTTGGCTTTGGATATTGCACATCAGATTCTGAAAGAATTGGCAGATCTTAGAAGAGAAGGTTCAGCAATTCCTTACCTTCGTCCAGATGCAAAATCTCAGGTAACGATTGAATATTCTGATGATCACAAACCAGTGAGAATCGACAGTATTGTAGTTTCTACACAACACGACGATTTCGGAAGCGAAGAAGCGATGTTGGCAAAAATCAAAAAAGATATTATCGAAATTTTGATTCCTAAGATCAAGGCTAAACAAAAACCGGAGATCCAGAAATTATTCAACAGCGAGATCAAATATCACATCAACCCGACTGGAAAATTTGTAATCGGTGGTCCTCACGGAGATACAGGTTTGACGGGAAGAAAAATCATCGTAGATACTTACGGTGGAAAAGGTGCTCACGGAGGTGGTGCATTCTCAGGAAAAGATCCAAGTAAAGTGGACAGAAGTGCGGCTTATGCAACGAGGCACATTGCAAAAAACCTGGTTGCAGCAGGCGTTGCAGATGAGGTTTTGGTTCAGGTTTCTTACGCAATTGGTGTTGCAGAGCCTTGCGGACTGTACATCAATACTTACGGAACTTCGAAACTGGATATCAACGATGGCGAATTGGCAAAGAAAGTGCAGCAGTTGTTTGATCTCAGACCTTACGCAGTTGAGAAAAACCTTAAGCTGAGAAATCCAATCTATATCGAGACTGCAGCTTACGGACATATGGGGAAAGATTATTACGTCGCTGATAAAACTTTCAACAAAGGCCTTAAAAATGAAATAACTTTGAAGGATCTGGAGTTTTTCACTTGGGAAAAACTGGATCGAGTAGAAGATATCAAAAAGGAATTCGGACTTTAATCTGATTTTTATAAAAAAAAAGTAAAACTGCTTTATCTTTGATGAAGCAGTTTTTTTAATTAATTACACTTTCAAACATCTGTTTTGTTATTTTTGTCGTAAATAAGATTATTAAAATGAAATCAAAAATATTCATCCTATTTATATTAATGGCTTTCGGTGGTTTTGCTAAGTCACAATTGACGATGCACAAGTTCATAACAGCTGGTTACGTCTATCAGAATCAAAGTTTTGGGGAATTGGGAGGTAAGTTGCTTTTTCTGAGCAATGATGATGTTCTTTTACGTGTTGGCGCCTCGGCATTGATGGGTTCTGCCAATAATAAGTTCGCAATAATGCCAAAAGTGAACGCTGATTTCCTGTTAAATTTTCAGAAAAATGTAGACTTTTACCACGCCCATTATTTCATTTTGGGAGCAGAGGCTACGAATAAATACATCGCTCCGAAGGCTGGTTTCAGTCTTTTTGGAATTTTGGATCTCACCGGAGGATATGGATTTTCGCTCGATAAAGAGGGAATTAACGGCAAAGAGCTGAAAGGGCTTAATATCAATTTCACAATAAATATCCCATTAGTTCTGCTTAATTGATTTAACTTTTATAATTTATTTGAATCAAATTAAAGAAATATGAAAGTTTAACAATCCATTAACATTTTGTTTTGACTTTTTTATTACTTTTACAAACCTAAAATCAGCGTATAGAATAAATTTACTTCATTAATTAAAAACAACCGAGTCAGGAAAATTAGTTACACCAGTAACTAACGAATTGCTGGGTTTTATATTATAGAAGTAAATATTATGAAAACGCAAACTGATAGCCAACTAATTTTTCAATATCAAAATGGAAATGAGAAATCACTTTCGGTACTGATCAACAGACACAAAAAAGACCTTTTCAGCTTTATCTACTACAAACTGATGGATGAAGATCTGGCCAATGACATCTTCCAGGATACATTTATCAAAATCATTGTTACCCTGAAGGAAGGCCGCTACAAAGAGGAAAATAAGTTTATTCTTTGGGCAAAACGAATCGCTCACAACTTGATCATTGATCATTTCCGCCTACAGTCCAAGCACATCAAAGTTTCCGAAACATCTTATGAAAACGAAGAATTTTCTATCTTCGACATCATCAAAGAACCGGAAAGCAACATCGAAGACCGATTGATAGATAAACAAATAAATGACGATCTTTTGAGAATGCTCGTAATGCTTCCGGAGAACCAGCAAGAGGTCATTAAGCTTAGATTTTTCGACGGACTCAGCTTCAAAGAGATTGCAGATCATACAGATACGAGTATCAATACAACGCTGGGACGGGTTAGATATGCGCTAATTAACCTTAGAAAAATTATGGACGAACATAAAATTATTTTAACAAAATAATAAATATGTAATAATAAAGATTTTCTTTTGGCGTTATTGTTGTAAAAGTCAGCCTATGAAAAAAAACGACACTTTAACAACGAAAGCTTTGATGCCGAAAAAAGAAATAATCGATTTTCTGATGAACTATTCCAAGAATATCCATCCGATAAAAACTAAGAACAGAAAAACCATTTTAGTTTCAAAGAACTAAGCATTTTTAGATTTTAAATAATTGATTTTTATGATTGAACTTTCCTACGTGGATCAAAAATGATTAGATTTGTGCCTTATGAAAAACGTAAGGCACATTTTTTTTGATCTCGACAATACACTTTGGGATCACCGCAAAAACGCATATCTGACCATCAAGGAACTATTCTCACAACAGAAGATTTCAGAAACATACAACATTGATTTTGAGTTATTTCACGACGCTTATCATGAGATTAATGAAAAACTTTGGGAACAGATCCGCGATGGCGAAATTGATAAAGAATATCTGAGAAAATACAGATTTTATAATACTTTTTTGAGATTTGAAGTTGACAATCAGGATTTGGCAGATTATTTCGAGCACCACTTTCTTGATGAAATTCTAAAATACAATGAACTCGTTCCCGGCGCAGCTGATCTTCTGGATTATCTTGAGACTAAAGATTACAAGATGCACATTATCTCCAACGGATTCCAGGAAGTGACCGAAAGAAAATGTGTTCTTTCCGGAATTGCTGATTATTTTGAAACAATCACAAGCGCAGATTCCGTTGGCGTAAGAAAACCTAGACCGGAAATTTTCCAGCATTCGTTAGACCTTGCCAGAGCCGAAAAATCAGAGAGTATTTTGATAGGCGACGATTGGATTGCAGATGTAAAAGGCGCACAGAGATTTGGGATTGATGTGATTTTCTTTGATGTTTATAATGATAATCCACAGGAGGAAAATTTAAAAATCGTCCTGAATTTGTCGGAAATCAAAAATATTTTGTAGAATAAATTTATACTTTAGAAATTTTATAATGCTTTTTTTATTTGGAATCAGAAACTCAACTTTAAAAAACAGGTATTTACTACAAGATTGTAAATGCCCCAACTGTGATGAAATCAATACTTTAGTTTCAGGAACAACTGCAGGATATTTCCATCTGTTTTTTATACCCATTTTTCCGACGTCGAAAAGTGATATTGCAATTTGTAATCATTGTAACGCCAAATTTCCATACAGTCAATTTACAGAGGAAATGAAGCAAGACTTTGATAAACAGAAGGCTACGAATCCTAATTCAACACCTGTGTGGCACGGTTGCGGATGTTTATTGGTTGTTTTTTTCTTTTTTATCATGGTTGTATTATCTGTTGTAAGTTGGTTTAAGTCGAAAAGCGAACCTGAAAAGCCAGAAGATCAAAGAGAATTATTGCTTGTAAAAGATTTGGCTAAAGCTACTAAAACTCCTAAAGAAGAGGCCGACAGCACATCTTTCTACATCAAAGATTACATAGATTATGCTATTCAAAACGAGTTAGATAAAAAAAATATTAAATACTTTTCAAAAGTCAATGGAAATAAAATTCTTATCCTTCTTGACATAGATGATATTAAAAAAATCAAAATATCTGATAGGTATATGATTCTTACTTTTGTAAATTCTGCCTTAGATGAACATGAAGGCTACGAAAATAAAAAAATTTACATGGGCGTACAAGGCAGGTGGAATATGGTTTTAGTTTCAGCTCCAAATTATGCAGATGTAGAAGGTAGCTTTGCAGATGAAAAGTATCTATACCCATTTTATGATAAGGCTTCTAGTGATACTAAAGTAGATAAAAAATCAAGGACATCTAAAAATGAGGATGAGTAAATATTAATTAAAAAAAATCAAAATTAAACTACCTATAAACAGCAAAGCCTTTCAATTTTGAAAGGCTTTGTTGTATTTAAAAAGAAATTTAGGTTAAATTCCCAAACTTTCTCTCACTCTTGTAATGGTTTCGGTCGCAATTTTTCTCGTTTTCTGCGCACCATCCTGAAGTTTAGCTTCAAGCTCTTCAAGATGCGTCATATAATAATTGAAAGTTTCTCTTTCCTTCGCAAATCTAGTTAAAATTAAGTCTAATAATTCTTTTTTAGCGTGTCCGTAACCGTAATTTCCGGCCAAGTATTTTGCTCTTAATTCTTCCGTTTGTTCAGGTGTTGCAACCAAAGCGTAGATCGCAAAGACTTTATCAGTTTCAGGATCTTTTGGATCTTCCAGAGGCGTGGAATCTGTTTCGATGGACATTACCTGCTTTTTCAGTTCCTTTTCCGGCAAGAAAATATTGATGATATTTCCTCTTGATTTAGACATTTTTTGTCCGTCGGTTCCGGGAACATATTTCGTATCCTGTTGCAATTCTGCTTGAGGCAAAACCAATACTTCACCCATTTGATTATTAAATCTAGAAGCTACATCACGAGCAATTTCAAGATGCTGCAACTGATCTTTACCAACCGGAACGATTTCGGCATCATAAAGCAAAATATCTGCAGCCATCAAAATCGGATAAGTGAAAAGTCCGGCATTCACGTCTTGCAATCTGTCCGCTTTATCTTTGAAAGAATGTGCCAATGTCAATCTTTGGTAAGGAAAGAAGCACGACAAATGCCAGGATAATTCGCAAGTCTCGGGAATATCACTTTGTCTGTAAAAATATGTTTTTTCGGTGTCTAGTCCGCAGGCAAGCCAAGCCGCAGCAATTTCGTAGGTGTTTTCTTTAAGCTCAATTGCGTTTTTAATCTGTGTTAAAGAGTGAAGATTAGCAATGAACAGAAATGATTCATTTTCTGCTTTTTTGGATAATTCAATAGCGGGAATGATGGCTCCCAAAAGGTTTCCCAAGTGTGGTGTTCCAGTGGCTTGTATTCCGGTAAGGATTCTAGACATTTAAATAAAATTTAGTTTCTCTGAAATTTTCAGTCAGTAAAAATACAAAAGATACAATTGGAAACAAAAATTGGGTTATTTTATTTAATCTCAATTTTCTCGCCGCCAAATTTCGGATCTACATCAAACAAAAAATCCCAAAAAACCTTCACTCTAGCCAGTTTCTCGCGGGCATTGGTTTTGAATCCCGCTTCTTTATCAACATCTTTTGCATTGAATCCATAAGCTGTGATTCCGTTTCTGTGAGCAAGATAAACTGCTCGTTCGTTATGAAATCGCTGTGAAATAACGATGAAAGATTCCTGTCCGAAAATTTCCTTTGCCCGAACTACAGAATCCAAAGTTCTGAATCCTGCAAAATCCTCATAAATCTTGTCAGCCGGAACGCCCAGTTTAATCACCTCATTCTTCATATCTTCGGGCTCGTTGTAGTTTGCTCGGGAATTATCACCACTGGCAATAATATTTTGGATTCGACCGGAATGATAGAGTTTCGCAGCAGCTTCAATTCTGTATGTGAAATATGGATTGGGACTTCCGTCATCTAGAGTTTTGCTTGTTCCTAAAAGTAGTCCGACTTTTTCGTTAGGGAGTTTTGAGATTTCCGAAGTCACATTATCTTCCGCTTCACTATCGATGGTAAAGTTGGCCGAGAAAACAAAAAGAACTGATAATCCGAAGAAAATCAGTCCTGTAATTAATATTGTTTTGAAAATTTTCATCTTTTAAAAATCCAATCCGTTCGGGAAAGCTTTTTTTCTGAAAATATAAAGGAACAATGCACCAACTGTGATAGAGCTGTCTGCAACGTTGAAAATGTATTTGAAAAACTCAATTCTGTTGCCTCCCAAAACCGGAACCCAATCCGGCCAAACTGTGTCAACCAAAGGAAAATGCAGCATATCTACCACGCAGCCTTTCATCAAATCCGAATAACCGTGGCCGATTTGCGTCAGTTTGGAAACGCCGCCATAATCGATCCATCTTCCGGAAGCTGCATCGTAGAAAGTTCCGCTGTCGAATATAATGCCGTAAAACATCCCGTCAAAAACATTCCCGATTGCGCCGGCAAAGATCATTGCCATTGGAATCAAAAGGTAATTAGAAGCACCTTCTTTCAGCCACTTTTTAAATAAGATAACCATTCCGATCGCAAGAACAATTCTAAGGAGAATCAAAGCATATTTTCCCCATAATCCTCCGAAATGAAGTCCGTAAGCCATTCCCGGATTTTCCACAAAAGTCATTTTGAACCAATTGAGTCCGAAAACATTCACACTTTCGCCAAGATAGAAATGGGTTTTGATATAGATTTTCGAAGCTTGATCTAAAAGAAGAACAAATAATGTAACCAGTATGATAATTGTCTTTTTATTCATTACAATCCTTTTGGTTTAGAAGGTTTGAATATTTTCTTCTCTTTCCTTTCAGTGATTTTTTGGACGGTTTTCTTGTTATGAAAATTATTCTTGGTGTGGAATTTTTCAAACTCGATGTTCATATCTTTCAGGACACTTTTCAATGCCGTCAGTTCCATTGCATTTTTTGGATGTACAATTATGGATTCCATTTTGTAATTTTTTTAGTTTAAATCAAGATTTTATTTAATTTTTCTTGACACAGAAATTTTTGCAAATGTAATTCAAATTACTTATTTCTTGGACAATTCGTCCAGCCTTTTGCGTTCTTTTTCGGTAAGATCGTCCAGGCCGTTTTTTCCGATTTTGCTCAGAAGTTTGTCGATTTCGTCCTGTCGTTCTTTGCGTTTTGCATTGAACTCGTCATCGATGGTATAATATTTTTCTTCAGGTTTGAAAATGTTTTTAACAGGCTTATTATTAAAAACAAAAAAGCCTACCAAAATAATCACTAATAAAATAATAATAGTTATCATCCTTATAAAAAAAATACAAAGCAAAAGTGCCGAAACACCTTATGCTTTGTATTAGAATTTATTACATTGTACTTAATACTTTTTGCAACAGTTTATCGCTGCATATTCTTAGCTTCGATGCTCAGCGTAGCGTGAGGAACTGCTCTCAATCTTTCTTTTGGGATCAATTTTCCAGTTACTCTGCAGATGCCGTAAGTTTTGTTCTGGATTCTGATAAGCGCGTGTTTCAGGTCACGTACAAATTTTTCCTGTCTTCCTGCCAAGATAGAGTTTTGCTCTTTGCTCAAGGTTTCTGCGCCTTCTTCAAAAGCTTTGAAGGTTGGTGAAGTATCATCGGTACCGTTGTTTTGGTCATTGATGAAGCTTTCTTTGATTAGAAGAAGATCTTTTTCCGCTTTATCGATTTTTTCCTGTATCAATTGTTTGAATTCCTGTAAATCAGCGTCGTTATATCGTAATTTTTCGTCGGCCATTTCCATTGTTATTAATTGTTCAAAATTTTATTTTTTTTGGCTTTTTTGAATTTCAGCAGCCACGCTTTTTATTAATTGACAAGTATAGAAATAAAATAAAAAAAATATCAATAAAGAATTATGAATTCACAATTTCTTAACAATAATAAAAAATCGTTTATTTTTTCTCAACTTTTACCTTGAATTTTTCTTCATCTATCTCTATTTCGTCAAAATTCGACAGTGAATTTACAAATTCTATTTTATCTGACAATACTTCTTCAGAAATATATGCATCATTGTTAATAAGTTCTGTCTGGAACGGCGAATTCTCTTCCAATTGGATTGATATTCTGTCCGTTAAATCAAAATCTTTCTCTTTTCTAAGATTTTGAACCCTATTGATGAACTCTCGTGCAACGCCTTCCGATTTCAATTCATCCGTCAGCTTCAAATCTAATGCCACAGTTGTTTTTCCTTCGCTTGCAACGGTCCATCCCGGAATATCTTTTGTGAAAATCTCCACATCTTCCGTGGTGATTTCGTATCCGGAAACGGTTGCCTTTCCTTCTTTTTCTAAGGTTGCAATTTGCTCAGAAGTGAAGTTGGAAATCTCTCCAGCCACAGTTTTCATATCTTTTCCTAATCTCGCACCAAGGGTTTTGAAATTCGGTTTGATTTGTTTTACAATAAGATGCGAGGCTTCTTCGGAATTGATGAGTTGCAATTCCTTCACATTCACTTCTTGTTTGATTAATTCCGAAACAGCCAAAATTTGCTCCTCGGTTTTCTTGTCCAAAACTGGAATCATCACTTTTTGAAGTGGCTGACGAACTTTCACATTTTCTTTCTTTCTCAATGAAAAAACCATCGATGTGATTTGCTGAGCCAAATGCGTTTTCTCAACCAAATCCTGGTCAATCAAACTTTCATCCACCACTGGGAAATCTGTCAGGTGAACAGAATTTACCACTTCTTTACCTGTGACTTTATTCAAATCCTGGAACAATTGGTCCATAAAGAATGGCGCAATTGGCGCAGAAAGTTTCGCTACAGTTTCAAGACAAGTATAAAGCGTTTGGTAAGCCGAAATCTTATCATCAGAATAATCGCCTTTCCAGAAACGTCTTCTGCAAAGTCTTACGTACCAGTTCGATAGGTTGTCATTAACGAAATTATTGATTGCTCTCGAAGCTTTCGTTGGCTCGTAATCTTCGTAGAAAGATTTCACGTCTTTGATTAATAAATTCAATTCAGACAAAATCCAACGGTCGATTTCCGGTCGATTCTCTATGTTGCTTTCCAAATATTTGAAACCGTCAACATTTGCGTACAAAGCGAAGAATGAATAAGTGTTGTAAAGAGTTCCGAAGAATTTTCTACGCACTTCGTCAATACCTTCGATATCGAATTTCAGATTTTCCCAAGGATTCGCATTGGAAATCATATACCAACGCGTCGCATCTGGTCCGTAAACCGAAAGCGTTTCGAATGGGTCAACGGCGTTTCCAAGACGTTTGGACATTTTTTGCCCGTTTTTGTCAAGAACCAAACCATTTGAAACTACATTTTTATAAGCTACAGAATCGAAAACAGTCGTTGCAATCGCGTGTAAAGTGTAGAACCAACCACGAGTCTGGTCAACGCCTTCTGCGATGAAATCTGCCGGGAAAGCTTTGTTGTTATCAACTTGCTCTTTGTTTTCAAAAGGATAATGCAATTGCGCATAAGGCATCGCTCCGGAATCGAACCAAACATCAATCAAATCGCTCTCACGCTTCATTGGTTTTCCTGATTCTGAAACCAAAGTGATTTGGTCCACAATATTTTTATGAAGGTCAACCAACGCATAATTTTCCTCAGACATATTTCCAATTTCGAAACCTTTGAACGGATTTTCTTTCTGGAAACCAGCTTCGATGGATTTTTCAATTGCGTTGTACAATTCTTCCACAGAACCGATTAACACTTCTTCTTTTTTATCTTCAGTTCTCCAAATCGGCAACGGAATTCCCCAATATCTGGAGCGGGAAAGATTCCAGTCGTTGGCGTTTTTTAACCAATTTCCGAAACGGCCTTCACCTGTAGATTTTGGTTTCCAGTTGATGGTTTCATTCAAATCGAACATTCTGTCTTTCACATCAGTTACCTTGATGAACCAAGAATCTAATGGATAATACAACAAAGGCTCATCAGTTCTCCAACTGTGCGGATAGCTGTGAACATATTTTTCAACCTTGAAGGCTTTGTTTTCTTTTCTTAATTTTAATGCAATTCTCTCATCAACAGAAAGATAGGCTTTCAGATCAGAAATAATTGATTTTAAATTTTCTTTTTGAATGTTGAATTCTACCGATTTTTCGTTATCATTCAGATATTCACCTTTCACATATTCATTAGCAAAACCGTAAGTTTCATCTTTAACAATCGATAAAAATTTACCTTGCATATCAACCAAAGGAACCGGGTTTCCATTATTGTCCAAAACCAACATTGGCGGAACTTCAGGCGTCGCTTCTTTCGCAACTTTCGCATCGTCTGCACCAAAAGTCGGCGCGGTGTGTACGATTCCAGTTCCGTCTTCCGTTGTCACAAAATCTCCGGCAATCACTCGGAAAGCGTTTTCTGGATTTTGGTAAGGTTTCGCGTAATCTAATAATTGCTCATATTTAATTCCAACCAAATCAGCACCTTTGAATTCGGCTAAGATTCTGTATGGAATTTTATCTCCTTGTGAAATATTTGTAGCATTTAATGAAAAAAGTAATTCATCTGCATCCGTCTCATAAAATTCGAATTTCTTCCCAAATTGTTTTCCAACCAAAGCTTTCGCCAAAACAATATTGATTGGCTCAAAAGTATACTGATTGAAAGTTTTCACCAAAACATAATCGATTTTTGGACCAACCGTCAAAGCGGTGTTGGAAGGTAAAGTCCAAGGTGTCGTCGTCCAAGCCAAGAAATGAACATCGCCAAAACCTTGTAAAAACGAAGGCAAAGTTTCTGATAAAGTTTTGAATTGTGCCACAACCGTCGTGTCAGAAACATCACGGTAAGCGCCTGGCTGATTGACTTCGTGAGAAGACAAACCAGTTCCTGCTTTCGGAGAATACGGCTGGATTGTGTAACCTTTGTACAGCAAACCTTTGTCATAGATTTGTTTCAAAAGCCACCAAACCGACTCCATATATTTTGGTTTGTAAGTGATGTACGGATTTTCCATATCCACCCAATAGCCGATTTTTTCGGTCATATCGTTCCAGACATCGGTGTAGCGCATCACGGCATTTTTACAAGCTTCGTTGTACTCTTCGATGCTGATTTTCTTGCCGATGTCTTCTTTGGTGATTCCCAATTCTTTCTCAACGCCCAATTCCACAGGAAGTCCGTGCGTGTCCCAACCGGCTTTTCTGAAAACCTGTTTTCCGGATTGCGTTTGGAAACGACAGAAAATATCTTTAATCGCTCTCGCCATTACGTGGTGAATTCCCGGCATTCCGTTCGCGGAAGGTGGTCCTTCATAAAAAACAAATTCCGGTTGTCCTTCGCGGATTTCTACGGATTTTTTGAAAGTATCGTTGGTTTTCCAAAATTCTGCAACGTTTTTTGCAGTTTCGGTTAGGCTAAGATTTTTATATTCTGTGAACTTGCTCATTTTCAATGTCTGAAATCTGTTTCTGATAGATTAAGTTTGCGAATTTAGTGATTTTTGTCGATTTTTAAAGCATCTTTTACGCGCTTTCTGAATGTTAAAAACTTCAAATTCAGAATCATAAAATTTATAAATTTGTGACTTGTATTAAAACCACAAAAGGCACAAAAGAAATAATTATTTTAAAAGAAATAAAAAGTGCAAAAAAGTGAGTTTTATCCTTCCCTTTTTTGCACTTTTGAAAATCTTAATAACAAAAAAAACTTTTGTGGTTAATAAAAATTTAAAAATTATCATCCTTGGAACTATACCCAATCATTGAAAAATCCGATTTAAAATCAATCAAAACCTTTCAGGAGAGCAAATTGAAGGAACTTTTGGTTTACCTTGAAAACCGTTCGCCGTTTTATCAAAAATTATTTATTGATAATAAAATAGATATTAATGAAATCAAAACGCTTGAAGATTTAACAAAAATCCCGACAACTTCCAAGAATGATATTCAGGCGAACAATCAGGATTTTTTCTGTGTTCCTCAGACAGAAATTGTGGATTACAGCACAACTTCCGGAACTTTGGGCGATCCTGTGACTTTTGGATTGTCGGACAAAGATTTGGAAAGATTGGCTTACAACGAAGCGATTTCTTTTGCCTGCGCAGGAATCCAAAAAGGTGATGTTGTTCAAATGATTACAACCATCGACAAAAGATTTATGGCTGGTTTGGCTTATTTTCTTGGACTTAGAAAAATGGGTGCGAGCGTTGTGAGAATGGGACCTGGAATTCCGGAATTGCAATGGGATTCGATTTTCCGCTACAAGCCGAAATATCTGATTACCGTTCCGTCTTTCCTTTTGAAAATGATAGATTACGCTGAGAAACACGGCATCGATTATAAAAATTCCAGCGTTTACGGCGCAATTTGTATTGGAGAAGGTCTTAAAAATCAGGACTTCACGGATAATATTCTGTCTCAAAAAATTAAAGAAAGATGGAATGTTCAATTGTTTTCAACTTATGCTTCTACAGAAATGAGCACGGCTTTTACGGAATGTGAATTCCAAATTGGTGGTCATCATCATCCGGAATTGATTATTACAGAAATTCTTGATGAAAATGAAAATCCTGTAAAAGAAGGCGAAAGTGGAGAATTGACGATTACAACTTTGGGCGTTGAAGCAATTCCATTATTAAGATTCAAAACCGGAGATTTGGTGAAAGCACATTATGAACCTTGCAAATGTGGCAGAAATACAATGCGATTAGGTCCTGTTTTAGGAAGAAAACAACAAATGATAAAGTACAAAGGAACCACACTTTATCCGCCTGCGATGAATGATATTATGAATGATTTCGGGAATGTTTCGTGTTATCAAATTGTCATCAAATCCGACGAAATTGGTTTGGATGAAATTATCATTAAACTAAGTACAGACGACGAAAGCGAAAATTTTGTGGACGAAGTGAGAGACCATTTCCGGGCAAAATTGAGAGTGAGTCCGAAAATCGAAGTTTTGGATTTTGACGTGTTGTCTAAAACCGTGTTTAGTCCGATCAGCAGAAAACCAATTAATTTTATAGATTTACGAAACTGAAAATTTATTTAAAAAAATAGCCAATGAAAAAACTATTATTACTTGTTGTACTAATTTTTACGACAATGACTTTTGCGCAAAAGCTTAAAGTTGTTTCCGGAAATTTTGATTTTTTGAAAGACCAAACTGAAGTCAATATTGAGTTGAAGTTTGACAACGTTCTTATCACTTCCGATCGTATTACAGAATCACAATATCTTGAAGACCGAAAAAAAGATGTTCTTGCAAATCCTAAAAGAGGAAAAGCAGGATGGGAAAAATGGAGCGGAGAATGGGAAAGATATAAAAGTGAAGTCTACTTAGCCGATGTCCTAAAGTCTTTGAGTAGAACAAAAAATCTGGTTTTCAATAAAGGTTTGAATTCTAAGTACACACTTCTCATTGATGCAAAATGGATACATCCAGGTTGGCATGGCGGATTAATAATGCAGCCGGCAATACTTTCAGCAGACATCAGATTTGTAGAGACAAGTAAGCCATCGGTAACTTTACTCGAGATGAGCGCCACTGAAGTTGCAGGAAAAATGCCGAGTGGAATGAGTGGAGATGTGATGGAATATGACAGGATATCTTCTGCCTACGAAAGATTAGGAAGATTATTATCAAGAGAAATTAGTAAAGGAATCAAATAACAAAAATATTTTTATATTTACCTGATAAACAAAAAACTATGAAAAAAATATTATTATCAGGGATGGTCATTGTTTCAACAATGGCGATGGCTCAAAAAATGAAAGTAACATCAGGGAGTTTTGCTTCTCTGAAGGGAATTGCCCTTTTTGATGTGAAATTTGATTATTCTAATCTGAAGGTTGACAAGTTCAAGACTGAAGAAGAGTTCCTCAAGGAAAAAATGAAAAAAAGAGAAGCAAAAGGAACGGATGACGATTTTCAAAAATCCTGGTTTGCTGACAGAGAAGAGAGATACGAACCTAAGTTTGTAGAATCTTTCAACAAAAGAGAACCGTCTATCCAAGTCGGGAAAAACAATGGTGCGCCTTATGTAATGACGGTGAAAACAACGTGGATCTATCCTGGTTACAATGTTGGTGCGTGGAGACAAGATTCGAAAATCAATACAACGATTACGGTTTTTGAAAAAGATAATCCAGGAAAAGTTCTTCTAACAGCAGATTATACCGATGTTCCTGGAAATGGCGCTTTCGGAAATGATTACAATTCCGGATATAGAATTTCCGAATCTTATGCAAAACTGGCAAAAGAGCTTGCTGCAGATGTCAAGAAAGGGAAGAAATAATCTCTGAATATAAAATTAGAAAGGTCTGAAAATTCAGACATTTTTTTATTGTTGTTCCAGTTTTTCCAGTTTAATAAATTCAGCAAGATTCTTTACAGCCGAATCGTGAATTCTAACGAATGGATTTTTCTTATCCCAAACATAACCTGCCAAAACCGCGCAGATTTTCCGCTTCACATCAGGATTTTCCGGCTGATGGAAAAATAATTCCTGAAGATTTCCCGTGTACCATTCTTTCACATAGGTGGTGAAAACATTCACGCCATATAAGATGTAATCCGAATATTCTTTTTGCCAATCGATGGTTTCGCCTTTTAGTTGTCTTAAGGCTAATTTTGCAGCAAGCATTCCGGATTCTGTCGCAAATGCCATTCCGGATGAAAAAACCGGATCCAAAAATTCCGAAGCATTTCCAGTCAACGCAAATCCGTCTCCGAATAATTTTTTGACAGAGCAGGAGTAATCTTTCAAATGTCTCGGTTCAAAAAGAAAATCGACATCACCAAAACGTTTGACGTAATAATCAGAAAGTGAAATGGCTTTTCTAAGAGCTTCGGTTGTATCGCCGTTTTCGGATAATTGATCAATATAATCAGTTGGTCCAACAATTCCAATGCTTGTATTTCCGTCAGAAAATGGGATGACCCAAAGCCAAACTTCGGTTTCAATAATATCAAATGAAATTAATGTGCCTTCCACGCCTTCTTCTCTGTTAATGTCTTTTACGTGAGTAAAAATGGCTGAATGTGGCGATAGTTTTGAAGGTTTTTCTAAATCTAATAATCTTGGTAAAACTCTTCCGTAACCACTGGAATCGATGACAAATTTGGCGTGAATCTCCTTCGTCTTTCCACTTTTGTTTTTAATGGTGGTAATAGAATCCGTTCCATTGAACTCGATCCCAATCACTTCTGTTTCAAATTCCAGATCAACGCCTTTGTTAATGACTTCCTGAGCCAAAGTATTGTCAAAGTCCGCTCTCGGAACCTGCCACGTCCAATCCCAACCTTCCCCGAATTTGTTACTGAAATCGAAAATACAAACTTCGTCTCCTCGCATAAAACGGGCACCAAGTTTCTTTTCAAAGCCCATCTTGTCTAGCGCTGGAAACAATCCGGCCTCGTCAAAATGGTCCATCACTCTTGGAATTAGACTTTCGCCTACCACGAGTCTTGGGAATAATGTTTTTTCAACAACTTTCACATTGATGTTGTTCTTTTTCAGAAAAGCAGAGGAGACGCAACCCGAAGGTCCGGCGCCAATTACCAAAACATCAACAATTTCTTTGTCCATTTGTTTAATAAAACTTTTATCTTTGCGCAAAATTAATGACAAATATTTAATTATATTACAATTTTATCTTTTATTACGATAATTAATGAAAATTAGCAACCATTTAGATATAAGGGATTTCCAGAGGATAATCATTGAAAATGAAAACATAGAATTGGACGATACACTTCTACAAAGAGTGAATGCCAGTTTCCAATTTCTAAAAGAATTTTCTAAAAATAAAGTGATTTATGGTGTCAACACGGGATTTGGTCCGATGGCACAGTTCAAGATCAATGATCAGGACACGCATCAGCTTCAATACAATTTGATCCGAAGCCATTCTTCTGGAATCGGAAATCCATTACCGGAAGATGAGGTTAAAGCTTGTATGCTTGCGAGACTTAATACATTATCGCTGGGTCGTTCCGGCGTCCACGATTCTGTTATTAATCTACTTAAAGAATTGATTAACAGAAATATTACGCCACTTATTTTCGAACATGGTGGTGTTGGTGCAAGTGGCGATTTGGTTCAATTGGCTCACTTAGCTTTGGTTCTAATCGGTGAAGGCGAAGTTTTCTATAAAGGCGAAAGAAAATCAACGAAAGAAGTTTTCGAGACCGAAGGCTTACAACCGATCAATGTTGAGATCCGCGAAGGTCTTGCCTTGATGAACGGAACTTCCGTAATGTCGGGCATAGGAATCGTAAACTCGTACAAAGCCAATCAGTTAACGGAAATTTCAATTAAATTATCTTGCGCGATCAATGAGCTTGTTCAAGCTTATGACGATCATTTTTCTAAATCGCTCAATGCTACCAAAAAACATCTTGGTCAACAAAAAGTAGCGGAAAAGATGCGCTCATATTTATCTGATAGTAAATTAATTAGAAAAAGAGAAGACCATCTTTACACAAGTTTCGAAGAGCAGGATAAGGTTTTCAAAGAAAAGGTTCAGGAATATTATTCTTTGAGATGTGTTCCGCAAATTTTGGGACCAGTTCTAGACACTTTGGAATATACAGAAGAAGTGCTGGAGAATGAGATCAATTCAGCAAACGATAATCCAATCATCAATGTCGAGGATCAGCACGTTTATCACGGTGGAAATTTCCACGGCGATTATATTTCACTTGAAATGGACAAACTGAAAATCGTTGTGACAAAACTGACCATGTTAGCTGAAAGACAATTGAATTATTTGTTAAATGCTAAGATCAACGAGATCTTCCCACCATTTGTGAATTTGGGTAAATTAGGTTTCAATTTTGGAATGCAGGGCGTTCAGTTCACAGCGACGTCTACAACGGCAGAAAGTCAGATGTTGTCCAACCCGATGTACGTGCACAGTATTCCTAATAACAATGACAATCAGGATATTGTAAGTATGGGAACCAATGCGGCGGTGATCTGCAGAAAGGTGATTGAAAATGCTTTTGAAGTTTTAGCGATCGAAGCAATTACAATTGTCCAGGCAGTTGAGTATCTTGGTTTTCAGGATAAGATCTCATCATCTACCAAAGAACTTTATACAGAGATTAGAAAAATTATACCAGCATTTTCAGAAGATATGGTGATGTATCCGTACTTGGAAGGTGTGAAGCAATATCTGAAGAATTATAAATATTAATGACCAGCTCCCAAAGTTTGGAATCTGTTCTTAATTAAATCTAAAAACTACAACCAATGAAGTGTGCAATCATAACAGGAGGATCCAGAGGAATTGGTAGAGCAATCTGTCTGAAATTGGCGGAAGAAAAAAACTATCACATTCTTATCAATTATACTTCAAACGAAGACGCAGCAAAAGAAACTTTAGCCAAAGTGGAAGAGTTGGGTTCTACAGGAGAAATTCTTAAATTTGATGTAGGAAATGCCGAAGAAACCTTAAAAGTTCTAGGCGATTGGCAGGAGAAGAATTCTGAATCTTTGGTAGAAGTGATTGTCAACAACGCTGGAATCACAAGAGACGGACTTTTTATGTGGATGAAATCCGACGACTGGAATTCTGTGATCAACACAAGCTTGAATGGTTTTTTCAATGTGACCAATTTTTTCATTCAGAAATTATTAAGAAATAAGTACGGCAGGATCATCAATATGGTTTCTGTCTCTGGCGTGAAAGGAACGGCCGGACAAACCAATTATTCAGCAGCGAAAGGCGCAGTTGTTGGTGCGACAAAAGCTTTGGCTCAGGAAGTTGCTAAAAGAAATATCACAGTTAACGCCGTGGCGCCAGGATTTATCAGAACCGATATGACCCAGGATTTTGATGAGAAAGAACTGAAGGCAATGATTCCCGCCAACCGTTTTGGTGAAGCGGAAGAAGTGGCTGACCTTGTTGCATTTTTGGCATCAAGAAAATCGTCTTACATTACTGGCGAGGTAATCAATATCAACGGAGGAATTTACTCATAATTTAATGTAACAATCTAAAATTTACCAGTTTACCAATGATTCTAATTGTTACATTGCTAGTCTGATACATTGTTAAATTATATAAAATGGACAACAGAGTCGTCATTACCGGAATGGGAATTTATTCCTGCATTGGGATTTCTTTGGAAGAAGTTAAAGAATCGCTCTATCACGGAAAATCCGGAATTGTTTTGGATGAGGAAAGAAAGGAATTTGGCTACAGATCAGGTTTGACCGGTAGTGTTCCAAAGCCAGATTTGAAGAGTCTTCTCAGCAGAAGACAGCGCATCAGTATGGGCGAGGAGAGCGAATATGCCTATCTGGCAACGATTGACGCTTTGAAGCAGGCTGGCATTGAACAGGAATTTCTTGATGAGAATGAAGTAGGAATTTTATATGGTAATGACAGTGTTTCTCAGGCAGTTGTAGAAGCAATTGACACCGTGAGAGAAAAGCACGACACCACATTGATGGGTTCAGGGGCGATTTTCAAATCAATGAATTCCACGGTGACGATGAACCTTTCTACCATCTTCAAACTGAGAGGAATTAATTTGACAATTAGCGCAGCGTGCGCCAGTGGTTCTCATTCTTTAGGATTGGCTTATTTGCTGATTAAGAACGGAATGCAAGACATTGTTGTTTGCGGAGGCGCGCAGGAAACGAACAAATTTTCAATGGCAAGTTTCGACGGCTTAGGCGTTTTTTCCGTTCGTGAAGAGGAACCGGCTAAAGCTTCCAGACCATTTGATGCCGGACGAGACGGACTCATTCCAAGTGGCGGCGCAGCAACTTTGATTGTTGAAAGCCTGGAATCTGCACAAAGAAGAGGTGCCAATATTTTAGCAGAAATTGTCGGTTACGGATTTTCTTCCAACGGCGGACATATTTCTACACCCAATGTCGACGGGCCAGCTTTAGCAATGAAAAGGTCTTTGAAACAAGCCGACCTGACGCCTAAAGATATCGATTATATCAATGCCCACGCTACTTCCACACCTTTGGGCGATGCGAATGAAGCAAAAGCAATCCACGAGATTTTCGGAAACGAAATCCCGGTAAGCTCTACCAAATCTATGACGGGCCACGAATGTTGGATGGCTGGCGCAAGTGAAGTTATTTATTCAATTCTAATGATGCAGAATGATTTTATCGCACCAAACATCAATCTCGAAAATCCAGACGAGGATGCAAAGAAGATAAATCTCATCACCGAAACCAAAAATCAAAAAATTGACGTATTTTTGTCGAATTCTTTCGGATTTGGAGGAACCAATTCTACATTGATTGTTAAAAAATTTGTTTAAATAAAATTATGGAAAAAGAAAAAATTATTACGATTGCTAATGATTTTCTTGTCAATGAATTTGAAGTGGACCGCGATGATATCGCCAATGATGCCAACTTCAAAACCACACTGGGCTTGGACAGCCTGGATTATATCGATATGGTCGTGGTGATCGAATCTAATTTTGGTGTAAAATTGGGCGAAGCAGACTTCAAAAAAGTCATCACGTTTGAAGATTTCTATAACACAATAGAACAAAAAATTACTGAAAAGGCATAACAATTTTTTAAATCTAGCAGTATTCTAAATCATTGTTAAACTGTTAAATTGATTCATTGTTAAATTGAAACTATGAACAAATGGAAAGGCAAATCCAAAGGAACGATATTAGGCTACCGGATTTTCGTTTGGTGCATCAAGAAAATCGGAATCCGAAGTTCATATTTTGTCCTCTATTTCGTTGCGACCTACTACTTCATTTTTGAGAAGAAAAGCAACCAATATATTTCTTATTATTTTAAAAACAGACTGAATTTCAGTGCTTTGAAAACCAAACTTTCCGTTTTCAAAAGCTATTTCGTCTTCGGTAAAGTTCTGATCGACAAAACCGCCATTTCCGTTGGTTTAAGAAACCGATTCACCTACGAATTCGACGGTATTGAAAATCTCAAAAACCTTCTCGCTGAGAAAAAAGGTGGCGTTCTTATTAGCGCACACATCGGAAATTTCGAAATCGCCGAACATTTTTTTGCCGACATCGACTTTGATGCACAAATCAACCTTGTCACGACAGACCAGGAGGTGACGGCCATCAGAGAATATATGGAAAGCATTTCGGTCAAAAAAAGCAACCTCAAATTCATTTTTGTGAAGGACGATATGTCGCACATTTTCAGAATTAACGAAGCTTTGTCCAACAACGAACTCATTTGTTTCACAGGCGACCGATATTTCGAAGGTTCCAAATTTCTGGAAGCTGACTTGCTCGGAAAAATCGCAAAATTTCCAGCTGGACCTTTCCTTATCGCTTCCAGATTGCGCGTTCCCGTAGTTTATGTTTACGTGATGAAGGAAAAAAACCTTCATTACCATCTCTACGCGCGAGTCGCTCAGAACATCAAAAACCGAGATTCACAGGGCTTGCTCAACTCCTACGTCCAAAATCTGGAATCGATGCTCAAAAAATATCCACTCCAATGGTTCAATTACTTCGACTTTTGGGACGATATTGATTGATTTTCAATATATTTATGGCAGCTATTTCCGCCTTCCGTTCACAATCTTTTTTGCCTTACTTTTCCAGCCACAAAAAAGGATTTCCACTCAAGTCGGGCTGCAGATTCAACATAGAATAACATTACACATTAAAACCCAATTTTGTCATTCCGTAGGAATCTAAATTTAGCAGTTAACAATGAGTGAAAAAATAAAATTCATTGAACATATTTTAAATCTAACTTCTAAAGTCTAACATCTCACTTCTAAAAAATTGAAAAAACAATACGACATACTCGTCATCGGAAGCGGAATTGGTGGACTTGTTTCTGCCTTGGTTTTGGCGAAAGAAGGACTGAAAGTATGTGTGTTGGAAAAGAATAATCAATACGGCGGAAACCTTCAAACCTTTTCACGTGACAAACTCATTTTCGATACAGGTGTTCATTATCTGGGCGGACTTTCCGAAGGTCAGAATCTCCATCAATATTTCAAATATCTCGGCATCATTCAAGATTTGAATCTCGAAAAAATGGACGAAATCGGATTCGATAAAATTACTTTCGAAAACGACGAAATCGAATATCCACATTCCCAAGGTTACGACAATTTTGTAAATCAATTATCGAATATATTTCCAAATGAGCGAAAAAATTTAATTAGATATGTTGACGGAATTCAGAATGTTTGCAACCAATTTCCGAGGTATAATCTTGTGGGCGATGGGAAGTATGATGAAGATATTCTTTACATTAATGCCAAGGATTTTATAGCATCAATCACATCAAACAAGAAATTGCAAACGGTTTTAGCAGGCTCCAATTTTCTCTATGCAGGTTCTGAAAAAACACCTTTGTATGTTCACGCTTTGACGGTTAATTCATACATTCAAAGTGCCTATAAATGTACAAACGGCGGAAGTCAAATCTCAAAATTACTGATTAAACAACTGAGAAATTACGGCGCAGAAGTCTATAAACATTCCGAAGTTTCAGAAATGATTTTTGATGAGGAACAAATTTTGAAATCCATAAAAACCAAAAACGGAAGAGAATATTTTGCCAAAAAATTCATTTCGAATATTGAGATTAAAACAACTTTGGATTTAATTGGGAAAGAACATTTCAAGAAATCTTTCACCAAAAGAATTGATGAGTTGGAACCGATAAGTTCGTGTTTCAGCGTTTATATAGTTCTAAAACCAAAGACTTTCAAACATTTCAATTTCAATTATTACCATTATAAAAACGAAGAAAATATCTGGAATCAGTCCGATTATTCGGAAGATAATTGGCCAGAATCTTATATGCTTTCGGCAACGGCTTCCAAACAAAATCCGGAGTTCGCAGAAAGTTTGACCATTCTGACTTATATGAATTATGATGAGGTGAAACAATGGGACAACACCTTCAATACGGTTGCTGAAGAACACGAACGAGGAAAAACTTACGAAGCATTCAAAACTGAAAAAGCTGAAAAGTTGATTTCTGAAATTGAAAAGAAATTCCCGGAATTACGTTCTCAAATCAAAGCTGTTCACACCTCTTCGCCACTTTCTTATCGCGATTACATCGGCAGTTACAAGGGAAATATGTACGGCTACACGAAGGATTCGTCCAATCCAATGAGAACTATTTTTTCGCCAAAAACCAAGGTCAGCAACCTTTTTCTGACAGGTCAAAGCGTGAATATGCACGGGATTTTGGGATGTACAATTGGCGCGTTCAACACTTGCTCGGAGATTCTGGGAAAAGAATTGATTGACGAAAGATTGACTCAAATTTTAAATCAAGATGAAAAATAGAATTCTACTTTATCTGTTTTTTATTTTAAATGTCATTTCGTGTGGCGTTTCAAAGTCCATCAATCACGTTCCGGATATCAGCCAATATTCTCTTGAGATTCCGAAAGTTGATAAAGTGAACGACTCAACTTTTAGCTTTAAACAAAATTATCTGACCAAAAATAAACAGCAACTTTGGGAACTTTACATCCACGGAAATCCTTTGCAGTTGGGTTATAACAATGGTGCTTTGACGCAGAATCTGATGCAAAATCAGGAAGCGATTTTCTTTTCCAAGGTGGAAGGTTTTGTCCCTTCAAAATTCAAACAAAAATTGTTGAATGGTTTTTTGAAATGGTACAATCGGAAAATGTATTTGAATGTTCGGGAAGATTATCAAACTGAAATCTATGGTTTATCCCAATACTCATCAGATAAATACAACTTCATTGCGCCAAAATATCTGCGGAGTTTGTACTTGCACGGCGCACACGATATTGGCCACGCGATGCAGGATTTGGCGATGGTTGGATGTTCGTCTGTGGCTGTTTGGAATGAAAATACGGAAGACGGCGATTTGTTGATTGGAAGAAATTTCGATTTTTATGTCGGCGATGATTTTGCCAAAAATAAGTTGGTAGAGTTTGTAGAACCGCAAAACGGAATTCCGTATATGTCGGTCAGTTGGCCGGGAATGATTGGCGTGGTTTCCGGAATGAACAAGGAAGGAATCACAGTTACAATCAACGCTGGAAAATCCAAAATTCCGATGACTGCAAAAACACCGATTTCGCTTGTGACGAGAGAAATTCTACAGTTTGCTAAAAATATTGATGAAGCGATTGCGACCGCAAAAAAACGGAAAGTCTTTGTTTCAGAATCTATTTTGGTAGGAAGTGCGAATGATAAAAGTGCTGTAATCATTGAAGTTTCGCCGGATAATTTTGGAGTTTATAAAGTGGAGAATTCGAGTCAATTGGTTTGTACGAATCATTTTCAATCTGATGCTTACAAGTATGACGAGCGAAATCAAAAACAAATTATGGAAAGCCATTCGGAATATCGGTACGAGAAACTTCAGGAATTGTTGACAGAAAACCCAAAGTTGACTCCTGAAAAAATGGCTTCGATTCTAAGAGATAAATCTGGTTTGAAAGGAGCACAAATCGGTTATGGAAATGAGAAGGCTTTGAACCAACTTTTGGCGCATCATGCGGTGATTTTTTCGCCGGAGAAACGATTGGTTTGGGTGTCGTCAAATCCTTATCAGTTGGGCGAATTTGTCTGTTATGATTTGAATAAAATCTTTTCTGATGAACGATTGAAAACTGGAGAATTTGCGACTTCAAATTTGAATATTGCGAAAGATTCTTTTGTGGATTCTCAGGAATTTAAAAATTATGAGGAATTTAAAAACTTGAGTTCTCAATTTGATGAAAATAATATCTTGTCTGATGAATTTATCAATCATTATCAAGCTTTAAATCCGGATTTCTGGTTGGTTTACTTTCAGGCTGGGAAATATTATTTCAATAAAAAAGATTATCAGAAAGCCAAAATTCAATTCGAAAAAGCTTTGACGAAGGAGATTACAACGGTTCCGGATAAAGAGAATGTTGAGAAATACTTAAAGAAAACTTTAAGAAGGTTGAAATAACAAGCCAAATTATTCTGCTGAATTCATATTAGTTTAGATTGACTTTGTCGAACCACTGAGTTAGGTTTCCTCAGGAATGACAAAGTTGCATTTATCGTAGAATCGTTAAACTCTGCGAAGCGCAACCCGACTTGAACGGAGCTCATTTTTTGTGGCTGGAAAAGCTTAGGCAAAAATAGCGGGAGTGGAAGGCGGATAAGTTGCCCAAATCATTCTAACCGTTTTCAGGATTGACTTTATTGAGGAAAAGATAAAAACCAACGCCCAAAATTGTGGAGACCGAAGTTGCCAAAATCAGACTGCCGATAATGTATTGAAGCAGGTGATTTTTGACCAGTTCGAAGTTGATTTCGTGATTCAGAAAATTGGTGTCTCCATCCACGAAAGGCGCACCAATAAAGAGAGAACCCGCAATAATGAACGGAATAAACGGCGGAAAACTGATGTTGGAAGAGACAAATGCCAGCACCTTGTTGAGCTTGAAAATCACGGCCAGAGATATCGTCAAAGCCGTCTGAAAACCCCAAACCGGCGACAATCCAATGAACGCGCCCAACGCAATGGAAAAGGCCTTGGTGCGGTTGCTTCCGTCGCTTTCCAAAACATCTTCTTTGATAAATGTTTTGAAACTTTTCTTCCTGAAATTAACGATGAAATTTCGAGGTTTGATGTAGGCTAAAGTGATGGTAACCAAGATGGTATTCAGAATGCTGATTCGCGTAAAATCTTTGAAAGGGCGGAAGTGCGAAACCCGTTCCGCCGGGTCGTAGAGAACTTTCACCGGAACATTTTTAACCGGAATATTTTTCCACGCGGTTCGTACGATTATCTCGATTTCGAACTCGAATTTTGGCGTGAAATATTTTTTCGGAATTTTATTTAACGGATAAAGTCGGTAGCCTGATTGCGTGTCCTGAAGCTTGATTCCGGTCTCAAACCAAAACCAGAAGTTGGAAAAATTGTTCCCAAAACTACTTTTCTTCGGAATGCCATCTTGCGACATATTTCGGTTGCCGATGAGCAAAACATCTTCAGTTTCTGCAAGCAAAGCTTCCACAAAAACGGGAATATCGTCTGGATAATGTTGACCGTCGGAATCTATCGTGATGGCGAAGTCGAATCCAAGTTCCAAAGCTTTTCTGAAACCGATTTTCAGCGCATTTCCTTTGCCTTTGTTTTCGGGTAAATGGATGATTGAAATCTGGCGATAATCGCTCAAAATGGAAGAAGTAGAGTCCGTGGAACCGTCGTTTACAACAATGATGTTTTGGGTGTAATCCAGAACGCCGTCTATGACGCGTTTCAGCGTTTTTTCGTTGTTGTAAGTAGGGATTAAAACGCAGATTTTCCTTTCGGACATTGCGTTTCGTACTTCGTGAATGGTCATTATTTGAATGAAGCTTTTTCGGAAGCCGTCATCGTTTTGGATTGCCCAGCAAACTGTTTGATGTAGCTTTTCAGGTCAGCATTTTGCTTGCTGTAGTTGTTGAGGAGGAAGGTTTTGTCTTCTTTTAGGTTCTTGTTGTAACCCACGATTTTCGGGGTGTTTTCCTGAACGCTCATTCTGATGACGCGTAATTCTGCGTTGTTTGGATTGCTCGCAATGAGGCTTTCCAAGGTAGTTGCGCCTGATTTTACAAAGGATTTTCTTTTGTTTTTTTCAGTCGTCACTTTGGCTTCCAAGATTTTAGAAGCAGATTTGTAGGCGGAAATTACAGGGTCGGATGATGATTTTTTCTCAGCCAAAGCAATGAAACTCTTAGCATTCTCGTTGGATGAGTTGGCCTTGGAATAGCTGTTTCTCAAAGATTCCAAATCGGATTGGAAGAATGAGAAGAATGTGAACATCAAAGTGAAAATCAATTTCATAACCTTAGATTTTGGTGTAGTTAACTGACAGTTTCAATGCAATTGTTTCGCCAAAACTGGTCGTGTTCTTTACTTTCAGTTCGCCATCTTTTTCCGTAATGTCCAATTGCAAAACCAAATCTGGCGTTTCAAAAGGATTGATGATGGCCATAAACTTCACATTGGAAGCCGATTTCAAGAACAATTTTGAAGCGGTGAAATTTTCAGTCAAGTCTTTTACAATCTGCATCATACAAACACCTGGCGTCACTGGATTTCCAGGAAAATGTCCTTTGAAAATCTCGTGGTCGGGATTGAGTTTTATCTTCGCAATGAAACTTCCATTCTCTGATTTTTCGGATGATTCTAAAGTGTAAAAGTTGGTAAGAATGGTTTGCATATTTTATTCAGTTTCAGTGATTTGGAATAGTTTGATGTTGATTTTGAAATCTTTGTGTTGAAGATTGATTGTCTGTGCAAAAGTATGTTTTTTTGCTTCAAAAGTAAAATCGATTTTTTCTCGCTTGTTTTTTGTGTAGACGATTTGGTTTAATAATCCAGAATTTTTATCAAAGAACAAATAATATTGTTTCTTATCAAAGTTTGAAAAATAAAATTTAGAATCTTCATTTTCAAAACTTTCACTCACCGAAAACTTTCGTTTTAGCAATTCCTGAAAATCATTTTTCAGAAAATTGATTACCATTTTTTTGTCTAAATCTGCCAAGACATAATTGAGTTTAAAATCATTTTCAGAGATTTCAAAGTCAATCATTTTATTTCCAAAATCTGAAGTCATCACGACTCTGTGTGTGGTTTCGGAGATTTTTTTAATGATAAGAATTCCGCTGATGTCGTTGCCGTAAACTTCCATTTGGCATTTGTAAACATAATCTTCGTTTGAAGAAAAGTACAGGTTTTCAACTTCTTTCTCAGAGTTTGAAATTGGTTTTGCATCTGTCAGCTGATACGTTTTGCACGAAAACATCAGCAACAAAAATGAACTATAAAGAAAACTCAGAAGCAGGAATCGGCGCATTGATTTTGGTGTTTTTAAAAACAATATTCGTTGTATCTCCCGAAGCCTCGGTCATATTCACTTGCGAAACCGTCGACTGATTTTTCGGAAAATGCAGTTCGATTTGCTTAATGTATTTCAGCAACTGCGCAGATTTCGGAGTAAATTTCGCAATATTTGATGTTGAATTTTTTAGATAAACAACAGAAAATTCAGGGTCGCTGAACATTTTTCCGTTGGAACTTCCGACAATCAGTTTATTTATTTTTTCAAACGTTTTGCTCTTTGCATCCACCGAAGATTTTTTCCCTTGGTCGTTGATGAAAATTTTATTTTCCTTAAAGATGATGCTGTACTGATAAGGTTTTGTGTATTTCCAGCTCAATGTATTTGGCGATTTTAAAGACATTCTTCCCTGAGTAACAATGTTTTTATCTAAAAAATCCATTTTTTTTGTCTGAACGAAATCGCTTTGTAAAGTTTTAATTTCCTTTGTTTCAACAGAAATTTTTGTCACAAATGCTTTGGATTCTGCACTCGTCATTGCCGTAGTTTGGGCAAAAACAAGACCTGAAAATAGAAAAAGGACTAAGAAAGCTATATTTTTAAACATTGTTTTTCTGATTTAATAATTGAATCAATCGTGAAAGTTGAATATTTTTCAAGCTCTAAAAATAACAATAATTCAACCAAAACATTGTACGTTTTCTCAGAAGTGTCGTGGAGAAGGATTATGCTTCCTTTTTTTAAATTTTTGGTTACTTTCTTTAAAATTTTCTTCTCATCCGTAATCACCGTGTCAAGCGAACGGACATTCCAGCCGATACTTTTTTTATTTGCTTTCTTAATAGCTTTTGCAATATTAGGATTGGTTACGCCAAAAGGGGGTCGATACAAATCAGTTCTAATATTTCCGGCTTTGAAAATCACTTTATCACAGTTTTTAATTTCCTCAACCATTTTTGAAGTTGACAAAAATCCGGTATTATTGGAGTGTGAAAATGTGTGATTTCCTATTCTGTGACCTTCTGCAATAATTCTTTGAAAAGTTTCTGGATATTTTTCAATTTGTTTTCCGATACAGAAAAATGTGGCTTTGATGTTATTTTCTTTTAAAATATCTAAAAATTTCGGTGTAAATTCTGTAGGTCCGTCATCGAAAGTTAAAGCGACTTCTTTGATTTTTGTTCGTTTATGAGTAAAACTGTTAACAAAATATCCCAATTGAATGTCAAACGAACCCCAAATTACAACCGCTGAAAAAAGGATGAAGCAAAAGACGTAAACCCAAATTGTTCCTCGAAATGCGTAAATAACGGCATTTAGGAAAAGATAGAAGATGATAAATGGGTAGTGCTTCATTATTTTCATATCTCTGTAAACCTTCAAGGTTTTAAAAAACTTGAAGGTTTAATTTTAAGACTTTTCCAACAAAACCAAACTGTGGTCAATTCCTCCCAAATGATTGTAGAGAAGAACATTTTTGATGCTTTCCTTTTTCAAATCACTAATCTTCATCACTTCCGGAATCATTTGATTTTTCAAAATCTGACAAGCCATAAATGTTGAAAAACCACTTGCTGTATTGAACTCTCCACTTAAATGTTTGTAGTACAATAAAGAGGAATTTGGAAATAATTCAGATGCATTTTTATAATAACCATCCGATTCAGAATCTCCGCTGAAACCTAAAATCACAGCATCAATCTCTTCATTTTTCAAATTATTTTTAACTAAAAAATCTTCAATGAACTGTTGAGTTTCATTTAATTTTAATGAATTAACAATCTGAATATCTTTTAGTTGTGCATACGAAGTTTCAGTTTTATCTTTTCCTAAAACGAAAAAGCTTGAACCTTCACCCCAAATCACACCTTCCGTCGTTGAATTCAAATAATCAACCGGTAGATTTTCTTCTTTTTTAATGGAATTACTCAATTTATAGAGCTCCATCGTTCTTTCCGTTTGTTCATCTGTTGAACCTACCAAAACATTTTCTGCCTCACCATCCAAAATCTGAAGTTTCGCATCCAGCATTGAAAATTCAAGTGAAGATGAACTGTTGACGTACGTGAAATTATAGCCGTGACATTGCAATCCCAGAGCAATCTGTCCGGAAACCGTGTTGTGCGTTGATTGAATGAAAAACGTTGGTGTCAGAAATTCTTCATTGTTTTCCAAAACATTTTTCAGGAACTTTTCAGAATCCTGAGAACAGCCCATTCCGGTTCCAACAATAATGGAATCGGGTTTTTCAATTCCTGCTTCCTGCAGAGCTTTTGTAGAAGCTACGGAACTCATTTTTACTGTTTTAGACATTCTTCTGCTCATCGCGGGCGGAATGAATTCCTTATAATTGGGCTCGATGGCTTTTAAAATCTGAACAGAATTTTCAGGTTTTAAACTGTCGAAAAAATTGTCGTTTAAAGTGTCCTGAACTGCGATGCAGGCGACACTGTTGATGTAAACTGCACTCATTATTTAGAAAAAATTAAAGTTGAACAGTTTCCGCCAAATCCAAATGAATTGGAAAGTACGTGGTTGATATTTTTTTCTTTCAGTTCTGTAACCGGCGTCAAATCAAATTCTTCCATTTTTGTTTTGAAATTTAAATTTGGAAAAATGACATTGTTCTGCATCGCCAAAATTGAATAAACGGCTTCAATTCCCGCCGCTGCTGCCAAAGTATGCCCCGTAAACGCCTTAGTAGAACTGAATTCCGGAACCTGATTTTTACCGAAAATACGAATCATTGCAATACCTTCAGACAAATCATTATTCGGAGTTGCAGTACCGTGAACGTTGATGTAATCGATGCTTTCTTTATTTAAACCTGAAATTTTCAAAGCTTTTTCCATTGCTAAAAAAGCGCCTTGACCGTTTTCCGAAGAAGCGGTTTGGTGGTGCGCGTCGTTGGCATTTCCGTAACCGGAAAGGTAAGCGAGGACTTTTTTATTTTCTTTTTTGACAATTTCATCAGATTCCAAAACTAGGAAAGCGGCTGCTTCGCCTAGGTTCAGACCTTTTCTGTCGTTGTCGAATGGCGTGTTGTAAGAATCGGTCAAAATCATCAGCGTATTAAAACCATTCAAAGTAAACTTCGAAAGTGAATCTGTTCCACCGACAATCACACGGTCGAGAACACCGTTTTTAATGAGTTTTGCGCCCATCATAATTGCATTGGCTGCAGACGAACAGGCCGTGCTAATGGTAGAAACCATTCCCTTCAGACCCAATAACTCGGCAATTGCCAAAGATGAATTTCCGGCATCGTGAGCGTCAATGTATTTTTGCTTTTCAGGGAAATCTTCGTAGGTGTAGAAATACTTTTCGGTGATGTCCATTCCGCCCACGCTGGTTGAGGAAATGAGTCCAGTTCTGTAGTCATTGATATCCGAAATTCCGGCACTTTCTACAGCTTCTTTTGCAGCCACCATTCCTAATAAAGCGGTTCTTGTAACGTTGTTGTCTTCATTCAACTGAAGTTTCTGCACAAGTTCTTCATTAGACAATTTTATCTCGCCTGTTTTGATGCTTCCGGCGTGGCGTGTTTCAAACAGTTCGATGTCTGAAATGCCGTGTTTACCGGTCGTCAGCGAAATAAAATTTTCCCCGACATTGTTACCAATGGAGGAAATGATGCCCATCCCTGTAATGGCAATTTTTTGACTCATCCTTTTATAATGTACCAATGTATCAATCTAGCAGTGTAGCAATATTGGTACATAGCCAGATTGATACATTCTTAGATTGAATTATTTTGTTCTGTTTTCTTCGATGTATTTTGCCATCACTTCGATAGACTGGAAGATTTCTTTTCCTTTTTTCGGGTCAGATAATTTGATTCCGTAGTCTTTGTCGAGAAGTACGATTAATTCCAGCGCGTCGATAGAATCCAAACCAAGACCGCCACCGAAAAGTGGGTCAGTATCTTTGATTTCTTCTACTGCAACGTCCTCAAGATTAAGAACTTCTATGATTTTGTTTTTTAATTCTAATTTTAAATCTTCCATAAATAAATTTCATTTATAATGTAGCAATGTATCAGTTTAGCAATTTACCAATTATTTCAAGGTATTTAATTATTGGTAAACTTTTACATTGTTAAATTGTTATATTACAAAGTCAGCAAATATACAAAAGCTTTATAACTTTCCTGATATAGTTCTACCCAGCCACACAAGACTTTTTCAGCTTTTCCTGATTGCAGAATCTGTGCCGCGTATGAATTTAAAAATTCTTCATCAAATTCATCCAAGACGAAAAAAGCATTTTCGGTCTGCATTTTATGTTTAATGCTGATTTCGCCGACGCAAATGTTCGGTAAAGTATACACAAAAATGGCAGGACTCGGGAAATAATTGTCCTGAGAATTGATGCTTTCCTGATATTTAAAATCAGTGTCAAGGCTTGAAGATTTGTTGGCAAAAACCAAAGCGGTTTTGCTGTGGTCATCGTTTTTCAGAATCATTTCGGATGCTAAAAAAGCGAGTTTGCTGAGATTATCCATTTTATGAAATTTAGGATAATTCAGTTCTAAAGTTTTATAAGCTTCTTTTGCGAAGTCTGAGAAATTTTCGGTTTCTGATTCAAAAATAATTTGTCCGCTGACTGTTATTTTTGCGTTTTCTATGATGCAAATGTCTGTTTTCTTCATTAGGATTTTCAAAAAGTTTAAGGCTTTTTTATTGGGTTTTGATGAGTGTTGAAAACAGAGAATACCACAACTTCGTTATCTATCAATTCATAAATAATAACGAAAGGGAATTTTTGGATGTATGCTTCACGAAATTGTCCACTTTTTAATGGATAGTGGAGCGGATTTTTGGTAATTCTGCCAAAAAATTTTTGAACACATTTTAAAAATTTAAGACCTAAACCTTTTCGCTTGCTTTGATAATATTCAATTGCTTCCGCTAAATCGATGTGAGCTCTTGACTTTAAAATTAATTTATAAGTCATAGTCTTTCATCAACTTTTGCTTCACTTCTTCCCAAGTATACGAAGGTGTTTCTCCTTTCAAATGCTTTTCCCTTTCAATTTCAAGCTTCTCGTAATACCAATCCGGAACAGCGGGATAGTTATCTTCCTGTTCTTCCACATCGATAATTCCATTGATAATACGCAGGATTCTCTCATCTGCAATATCAATAAATTCGTGAATTCTTTTTCTGATTTCTAAAGTAGATTCCATTTCCTAAAACTTTAATTCTATCAAAATTACAAAATTATTTTTATGCCTTTTCCAAAACAATAGCGGCATTACAACCACCAAAACCAGAAGCTGTTTTCAAAATATATTTAATTTCTGCAGATTGATTTTCTGTTATAATATTCAAATCCTGAGAAACACCCATTTCTTCAAAGTTTTTAGATGGAATTAAAGTGTTTTTGAAAGCCGATTCCATAGAAATAATACTTTCCAAAAGTCCTGAAGCACCCAAACAATGTCCGTAATAGCCTTTCATACTGTTGAGCGGAACATTTTGCAAATCCATTCGGTTGAAGGCGATGGCTTCCATTTCGTCGTTGTAAAGGGTTGCCGTTCCGTGAGCGGAAATAAAATCGATTTGTTCTGAAGAAACTTTCGCTTCTTTCATTGCATTTTGAACGCTCGCAAACAATCCGTCACCGGTTCTTGACGGTCCTGAAATGTGATTGGCGTCGTTAATCGCTGAGTCGCCTAAAACTTTAAACTTAAATTTTTCATTTTCTGATGGAGTAGAAGTGATGTAAGTTGCAGCCGTCGCTTCGCCCAGATTAATTCCGTTTCGGGTTTTGTCATAAGGTTTGCAAGGTTCGCTTCCAATCGCCTGAAAAGAGTTGAAACCTGAAATTACAAACTCAGAAATCTCGTCTCCTGCAACTACAAAAGCATCTTTGTATTTTCCTGCCTGAATCATATTTTTTGCCACAGAAATTGCCATAACTCCGGAAACACAAGCATTAGAAACCACAATAGGTTTGGTTTTAAATCCAAAGAAATCAGCGAGTTTTTGAGCTAGATTTGAAAGGTAAACGCCTTCGGGTAAAGTACTTTCATTTTTTAATAAAGTGATATTTCCTTTTGTTGTTGAAAGAATAAAAGCCGTTTCATCTGAAATCGAATGTCTTTCTACCAAAGGTTTCAGGCTCAACAAAAACATTTTTTCAAGTCTTGTGAAATCCTTATTGTCGAAATGTTTATTAAATTCCGCTTCTAGTTTTTCAGAATCAATTTTAGAAACAAAGAAAGCTTCGTGATTATTTATGATTTTATGCAAAGCAACGCCGGATTTTCCTTCCAAAAGTGCTTTCCAGTTTGCTTCCACATCAAAACCTAAAGGCGTGACGCAGTTATAATCTGTAATGTATATTTCTCTGTTCATTTATGAAATTTTCGATTCATATTTTAAAAAGCCTAAAGCTAATAGCCAATCGCCAACTATAATCCCATTTTATCTTTCCAGATCTGAAAAAACTCGGGATTGTACAGGCATAAATTATTTTCAGAATCCAGAAAAACCTGAATGGTTTCTCCACTGCAAACCAATAGATTTTGCTGATTAAAAATCTCGTATTTATAAATTAGTTTTGCCGAAACAGAATTGATGAAAGTCGTTACAATGTTGAATGTTTCTCCATATTTCAAGGGAAGAAAATGCTCGCACGTACTTTTCACAATCGGCGTTACAAATCCGGCTTTCTGAATGTCGAGGTAGGTCAAACTGTGCTGTCTTCCGAAAGCCTCTCTTCCGTCTTCAAAATACACGATGTAATGCCCGTGCCAGACGATTCCCAGCGGGTCTGTCTCGTTGAACCGGACGCGTACTTCTTCGGTACAGGTTAAATTTTTAGACTGCATTTTGTTTTCTTTTTTTTAACCACAATGGGCACAAAGGTTTTGACAAGGGTCACCAATTATAATGAAAATATGTTTTGTTGGTTCATTTATATTCTACTTTCAACTTTGCCAAAATTTTGACTTTTGGTTAGGGTTGACAAAACGTGAATTTCCCACGAAATCCCTAGCCCTGATGGGAACGGCATCCTTTTTTGTCATTGCGATTGCTGATAAGTTCAATTGATAACTTCACTTCGTTCGCAATGACAAAAAAAGATATAGTGGACAGCAGGTTCCCGGCTCCTAAAAATCTTTACAATGTTGAATCAAACACTATTTTGTTTCCTCTCATACAATAAAGAAATGCTGACCATCGCAATATAAAATAAAAATAAGAAAATCAGTTCCTTGGCAATTTCGCCAATGCCACTGTTTCTTAAAATAATATCGTAATAAGCATTCAGTCCCCAGTTCATTGGGGAAAACTGTGCGATTTTCTGCATAAATTCGGGCATCAGGAAAACCGGAACCCAAATTCCGCCAATCGCTGCCAAAACCACCACTGAAGTCGCTCCAAACGGCGCCGACTGTTCCTGAGTGTCGGAAACGGTTCCAATCAAAACTCCAAATCCAATCGCTGCCAATCCTGCAAACAAAGTAACAATCAGAAGGTGAAACATTTTTCCTGAAACATCAAACTGTGGCAAATCCATCAGCGGGAAAAGCCAGATTCCTACTGCAACCATCAGCAAAAACTGGATGACGCAAATGATGAGATAGGTGAATGTTTTTCCTAAAATATGAATATAATACGGCGTCGGGCTCACGCGAACTCTCACGCTCGTTCCCTGACTTTTTTCTTTCACTAAATTAATTGACAACGGCACCACAATAAAGAAAATCGCAAACAGTGCCCACGCAGGAACGTTGTGTTGTACGGAATTCGGCATTACTTCTCCGTTGCCTTTGTTCGGAGTGATTTCTTTGAAGGTAATTAAGCTTTTATTTTCTAAGTCTTCCGTCGTTCCGAGCTGGTCTTGGAAGGCTTTGTAGATTTTTTTATTTTCGATTTCGAAAACCATTTTATTGATGGCATTCATCACAGAATTTTTGAAACCTGCGTTGGTGGCGGGGTCGAAATAGAGATGAATGTCTTTTGCTTTCGAAGCAACAGCTTTTGTCGAAGTAGAATCGGTTTCCAGGCCAAACGAACTTACAACAGTCTGAACTTTAGAATCGATATTTGAATTTAAATCTTTCGTTAAGTTTTCAGGAATGACGATGGCCATCTGATAATCTCCCGTGAACACCGCTTTCTCAGCCGATTTTTCGTTGTAGTCGGTGACGAGTTCAAATGTTTTGCTGGTTTCCAGTTCTTTTTTGATGACTTTGGAAACTTCAGATTTATCGTTATCAATAAAAATAATCGGGATTTTTGAGCCTTCCAGATTTTTGAATGTCGAATCCTGAATTAGAGTAATCGTAATAATCAACAGCAACGGCATCAGAAAGATGATAACAATTCCGCCCGAATCTCTCTTCAACAACTGAATTTCCTTGATGAAACTTCTCCACAATTTATACAACATCTCTCAATTCTTTTCCGGTTAATGAAATGAAAACATCCTCCAGATTTTCCGCATTGGCAACTCTTTCCACCAATTCTTCCGGCGTCCCTGTCGCGTGGATTTTTCCGTGGTCGATGATGGCGATTTTGGTACAGAATTCTTCAGCCTCAGAAAGGTGATGCGACGTGTAAATGATGCACGTGCCTTTTTTATTTAAATCTAAAAGATAATCGATAATGGCTTTTTTCGACTGAACATCAACGCCAACGGTCGGCTCGTCCAGAAACAGAACTTTCGGGTTGTGAAGTGTACCGGCAATCAGATTGCAACGGCGTTTCATTCCGCCTGAAAACTGGTCGACTTTTTTATTGGCGAATTTCGTTAAGCCCATCAATTCCAAAGCATCGTCGATTTCTTTGTGAAGATTTTTATGTTTTAAACCATACAGACTTCCGAAAAACAGAAGATTTTCTTTCGCCGTCAAAGTCGGGTAGAGCGCATATTCCTGAGGGACAACCCCGATAATTTGTTTAATTTTTGAATTGTCTTTTTTAGGGGATAATCCATTAATAGTGAAACTTCCTGAAGTTGGTTTGATTAAACCTGAAAGCATAGAAATCAATGTTGTTTTTCCTGCTCCGTTGGGACCGAGAATCCCGTAGATTTCATTTTTATCGATGTTCAAAGAAATATCATTAACCGAAAAGTCTTCCGAATTTTTGTATTTCTTGTAGAGGTTTTTTATTTCGATGATATTCTCCAAACTATATCGCTTTTCTCAATTTCTTATAAAACGCTTCCTCCAAATCTGCAATATGCAGCATCGATTTTGAAAGCTGATTGTAAATATCGCTTTTCGAATTTCTGTTTTTGTAAACTCGTGCAATATCCACAGCAAAATCTCTCCAAAGGTCACCGATTGCGGTAATTTCTTTGGATAATTCTTTCAACTCGTCATTTTTAAGAATCACAGCCGCTTCCTGTAAAAAAGCACCGTAAATAAACCTGAATCCGCCACCGCCGGTTCCGATTTCTTCCTGCATTCTGATGAGTTGTCCTAGATAATGATTGGTCACTTTTGTGCCTTTTTTCTCAGCCCATTTCGGGATGCTTTTCGCCACCCAACGCATGGCTTTCACACCGATTAATGGAACGGGAGCCAACATATTTTTGCAGGTGTCTTTGATTCCTTTTTTGATAGCTTCTTCCAGATGAACATTCTCAGGAATGTGTGTCGGGAAATACATATGACCTTTTGGAGCGAGTGCGCCTTTTGCATAACGAACTTTTTCCAGTTCAGCTTCGGTCAACGTGGTTGCGAAATCCATCACAGGGTCACTGATGAGGAATTTTCCGTCTTCTTTTCCGTAAACCACTAAGTTGTGGGCGTTGAAATGGAATTTATATTCTTCAGGAAAATAAGTAAGGTTGAAAACGCCTACCTGCAAACCTGTCGGGATATTTTGTTCTAAATTTTTCTCCAAAGCAGCCTGAGCTTCTTTCGGATTTGAAAATTTAACTCTTTTGATTTTGATGCCCAGTCTTTTTGCCGCTTTACTGAAAATAGCTCCCGGCATCGGACGGTAACTGAAACCCGGCGCAAAATTCACTTTTAGAAAAGGCAGATACACGAAAAACAATCCGGAACCGATTCCGAAAATCATTGGTTCGCTTAGTTTTAATCCTTTGTTGAGAAGTAAATTGGAGGCAACACCGTTTTCGCAGTGGGCTGTTTGGTGGTGTTCAAAATTTATTTTCATCTGTTGTTTTTGTTTTATTAAAACTTACCGGTGGGAATACTTTATTTCCCGTCAAAATTTTTCAATTCATCAACCGAAATTCCGAATGTGTCGGCGTATTTTTTCAAAGTAGAATCGCTGAGTTTTTTAAATATATTCGGTTTTGCGTGTCTTTTGACCGTCCATTGCCACTTTCCGACGTATGCTGCAAGAACCTGCAAATCCATTTTATTCAATTCCATAAAATAGATGATTGGGCTCACGATATTGTTGGCCACATTTTGTTTGGCTTCTTCAATTCTTTCGTTAATGAGTTCCATCGATTCATCGAGAGCAGCTTTTTTTGCTTCCCAGCCGATGCTTTGAGCGGTGGTGTAATTGTTGTTTTCATCAGTCACATATAACATTTCGGTCATATTTGCTGATTGCAAATTACTTTCGTCTTGTGGAATGTCTTGTTTTTTCATTGATTTTAATTTTTCAATTCCTGAATAAACAAATTGATTTCTGCTCGGATCAGTAATTTATCATTAATGAAAGTCTCACAGAAAATGTTGCAAATGTTCTCGTACTGAGAAATCAGAGAAGCTTTGGAAATGATATTGTCACCCACTTTTGGCAACGCAAAAATCTCTATTTTTTTGATATTGGTAATGAAGCCGATGACTTTGGTTTCCACATCCGGACCTTTGAAAAAACTTTGTCCAAGAATCGATGAACAGGTTTGCGCCACATTTTCTATCAATCCAGCTTCAACAAATTCATTATTTAAAACAAAAATATTATTGGGCTTGATTTCGAAAGAAGTGATGACGGTTTCCGGCGTCAACTCCAAAATGTAATCCGCCATCAGCATTGGTTTGCGATGGGGAAGAAAATTGTGGATGTTGATTAAGTTGTCGGCCTTCAGTTCCATATTTTATTTTAACCACAAAAGTCACAAAAGCGTTTTTTGATTTTTCTTTTGTGACTTTCGAAGTTTAGTTTTTATTATTTCACAACCGTTTTCATCTGCGATTTTGCAATCACGGTTTCATTGATTTTCGTCACGATTTCAACCAAAGTGACGCCCATCATTTCGTTCAGGATTGTTGCTTCAGAAATCAATTGGTCGCCTACTTTAGGTAAGCTTTCAACTTCAACAGATTTGATGGCGCCGATGTAACCAGTCGGCGATTCCTTACCCAAAAGAAAATATTTGTAACCCGTATGCAAAGCTACAGTCTGAGCCTGATGTTCTATCAAACCTGACGCTTGAAAAATGCCTTCGTTCACGAAAATATTATCTTCTTTAATTGTAAATCCAGAAACCACGTGATTCTCCGAATAGTCGGTAACTTCGCCAACCATCACGAAAGGAAACCGTTGTGGAATCAGACTTTCTACAAAATCTTTGTCGGAATTTGGTAAGTTGGTTTCCATTAGCAAACCGTCAATAGTGCACAAGAGTATGCGAATCTTCCACTTTCCGGAACGCAAAGAAGGATTTTTTCACCTTTCTTCAATTTGCCAGAATTCATCAGTTGTTCGACAGCGATGAAGATAGAACCAGCGCCGATATTCCCAACTTCGGAAAGATTGTAGAACCATTTTTCCCAAGGAAAATCCAATCCAACATTTGCGAATTCCTCTTTCAGCCCATCTTTGAAGTAACCGGAAGAGATGTGCGCCAAAACGTGGTCCACAGTTTCCGGATCCAGCTGATGTTTGTCGAAAGATGTTCTCAAACTTTCTGCACCTTTTACCAAAATATATTTGTCAAGGATTTTTGTGTCCTGCTTCAAAGCAAAAATAGATTGTTTCAACCATTCGTCAGATGGATAATCTGCCCAAGATTTAAGGGTGCCGTCTTCCTGTTTTTCGCAGCCGGAATACATACAAGCTTCAATTTGATGTGCGTAAGAATAAAAATCAATCCATTCGATTCTGAGAGAAGTTTCGTTTTCTCTTGGTTTATTTTCAAGCAAAAATGCACCTGCGCCGTCGGATAACATCCATCTTAGGAATTCTCTTTTGAAGGCGATGATTGGTCTTTCTTCCAAAAGCTTCAGGTTTTCTGCTTCGTGGTCAAATTTGTCCGCAGTCATCCAGGAAGAAAATCTTTCAGAACCTACACAAACGGCATTTTCTTTTACGCCAGCTTTCACGGAAAGAAAACCATAGTTTAAGGCATTCATTCCGGAGTTGCAAAGTCCCATAGACGTATTGATTTCTACAGATTTTCCGATGTTCAGTTCGCCGTGAACCATTGAAGCGTGGGAAGGCTGGATTTGGTCTGCAGAAGTCGTTCCGCAAGACAAAAGTTCCATATCTTCTTTTTTGAAATTCTCATCAAAAAGGCCTTCAATTGCATTTGCAGTGATTTGAGCATTGGTGTGCGTTGGTTGTCCGTTTTTGTCCAAAGCGTAGTATCTGGTTTTGATTTGATTGTTTCTCAAAATCAATGCTCTGGCTTTGGAAGGTTTATTGTTGACCAATCCCAGATGTGTTTCCATTTCGTCATTGGACACCGGGTCGTTGGGTAAGTATGTGGATGATTTTGTGATGTATACGTTGCTCATCTTTTATTTTAAATTTATTCCTTGTAAATATTCTCTCTGTTTTTTTCTTTTGAACCACAAAATAGGCGTCAACAGCAAATGGAATACCAAAACTATTGGTGAGACTACCCAGATTGCTGTCATCAAATATACCTTAAAGAATTTTATCAGCAAAGGTCGTTTTTCTTTTTTATTGATAATCAATTTGCTCCAAATGGTGAAAATTTTGTTTCCCACTTTTTCCATTCGAACAAGAAAAGGACGGATTTCCACGGCACCATTTTCCACTAAATCGGGCTGAAGATTGGCAAAATCGCCTTTGTCCAAATAAGTTTTGATGATTTGACCGTATTTCCCTGCGCCATTAATTTCCTCATCGGAAACACCGGCGGCTGGCAGCATTCCGGAAGCTTCTTTTTTTCCGGTGGTCAGCCATTTCAGTATAGTCAAAACGCTGGTGTAATTGTCGTGTCTGTCCACCAATGCGATGTTTCCGACCAATTTGGCGTTCATTCTTTTCAAATAAACTTTCAGTTTTTCCTGAGAAAGCATCCACATATTTCGGGTTCCGGAGATGGTCACAATTGGCGTGTCTTTCAGGATATTTTCAGCAAATCCACTTTTCAAAAATGAAATAACCGGAATGGATGGCGTGAGATACCAAACCTGATAGCCGAAAAGAATCAAATCGAATTTGGTGTTCAAAACTTCATCCGAAGGCGGATAGATTTCGCTCGGGATTTGAAGATAAGATTCGGGGAAAGTGTTGAAAAAAACATCGCCTGACCACGGAAAAGGGAAGTCTTTTTTCAGTTGAATGTTATAATAGGTGACTTTGTATTGTTCATTATTTTCAAACGGCTTGGCGACATTTTTTACAATATCTTCCAGTTGTCCGGTCTGAGAATAATAAATGACAAGTATGTTTTTCTGCATCAGAATTTAATATAAAAACAAAAATAAGATTTTCAAATTTATTATTTGCGTCTTAATACTTTAATTGATTCTGAATTGTGTGCTAAGTTAAAATTGAGATGGTTGGAAAGTTTATTTTCTGCATTAAGGAAAATGATGGTTTCCGGTAGATTCTGGATTTCGGAAAGGTCAAAATTTGGGTCAGAGATTAGGAGAACATCAATGGTTTTAGTAATGCCAGAAAGGTTTTCGATGTAGTTGATTTTTCGTCTTTTAACCAGATAATTTTGTTCAGCGATTTCCCGTTTCTCTTTATTTTTAATGAAACTAAATATCTTTCGGCCAGCTTGCTGAATGGTCAGAAGGAAATCTTTTTGTCCAAAATCATCAGCAATATGAAGAACACTTGCGTCTTTCGGAATATATTTAGTCAATTCAAAATAAACCGATTTGTTTTCATTAAAATCAGCTTTCACAGCCTTCACAACTTCCGTTTCTTTGTAGAGGAAACTCAGGAATAATTTCTTTTTGAAATAATCTTCGTCCTCAATTTCGTTTCTCAGTTTCGCAAATTCATTTCGGAAATTAGCATTGATATTTTTCGCTCGTTCTTTGTAAGTCGTTCCAAAAGTCAAATCATCCTTGCTGATTCGGTCGCCAACTTTCACCGTAATACTTCCGTCATAAATAATGAAATCACCTTTCGGTAAAACCTCAGAATTCCCGTGAATGTAAATCGGCAAAATGTCTAAACTAAATTCTTCAGCCAAGTAAAATGCACCTTTGTGAAAACGTTTGATGTCATTCGTATAAGACCTTTCAGCTTCTGGAAAAACGACTAAAGAATAACCTTGGTCAATCTTTTCTTTTAATTTTTCCTTCCCATTTTCGATGCCTTGCGAAACTGGGAAAAAGCCCAACGCTTTCACGAGTTTTCCAAAAATAGGCGAATCATAAACCCAATCGTTCACGAGATAAACGATTTTGTGCGTCGTCATTCCAATCGCCAAAGTGTCGAGAAATGAGGTGTGATTTGCAATGATAATCGCTGGTTTGCTGAAATCTTCGTTCGGATTTGCAATGACTTTTTTCTTTACAAATGGATTTCCGTACAGCACAGATTTCATAAACTTGGCCAAAATCAATTTGATGATATCCAAGGTTTTCCCTTTCGCATTTTTTACGAAAACACTTCCAAGTGCAGAGAACATCAATCCGCCCAAACCATAATAAATAAAGAGAATCACCGAATGTAAAAACAGTCTGAAAGTGATCGGAGATAGTCCTTTTTTAGTTCTGCTAATAATTAAAAATCTAAACCAGAACGGATATAAAGTTGAGGTAATTATAATCACAGAAAGCATTCCGATCAAAGCAACCAAAGCTAATGAATGCAATGCCGGGTGTTTTGCAAATATCAAAGAACCGATGGAAAGAATGGTTGTGAAAACTGCCAGAATAATTGAAATTCTATACGTCGGAAGTTCGTTTTTTCCGGTTGTGTGTTCTTTCTGCATCGCTTGTGTCAGGAAAATACTGAAATCGTCTCCAACACCGAAAACCAAAGTACAGACAACGGTACTGAAAATATTGAGTTCTAAACCTAAAAAGTAGAGAATTCCTGCTGTCACAACGCCAGTCAGAACAATCGGAAACATTGTAAGCATTGTCAATTCAAAATTCCTGAAGAAAACAATGATTGTTAGAAGAATTGCTAATAAAGAATAGTTAATTAGCGTGTTAAAATCTCTTTTCAGCAAGCCTAAAAAATTCTCGTTCATTTGTTGGCGGTCGATGGCGATGGCGTCGTGTTTCTTTTCAATGTCTTTGATGAAAGCATCTCTTTTCTTTTCGTCTACTTTCACAACATTCGAAACGGTGTAAAAACCATTTTCCTGACTCAGAAATTCTGAAATTTGAAGGGCTTTAATTTTTTCGTAATCTTTTAAACTTACAATAGAATAGGTTTTATTTAAATTTTCATTGAATTGATCGAAAGCTGAAGCATTAAAGCCAAATTTATTTCCGTTGCTCACCAACTCAGAAATCGTAGAATTTTTCTTGTTTTCGTTCCAGAATTTCTGCCAGATTTTTACTTTTCTCTGCTGGTCTTCTTTAGATAAAACAACATTTCCAAGAGAATTATAACTTAAAATTTTCCCTTCCTTTTTTTCTTTCTCCAAAAACTGACTCAGATCAGAATTTCTCGCCAAAGCTTCTTCCTCAGAGTTTCCGTAAGAAATAGTGTAAATGGATTTTGAAGTGATGTCGGACAATTTTTCAAGTTTCGCCTCACTTATTTTTAAGTCTTTCGGAATATAATTTAAGTCGCCGATATCTTCATTAAAACCAACGTGCCTAAAACCAAACAAACACGCGATAATCACGATCGAACAACCAATAATCAATGGTTTATTTTTCTCGTAAGGATAATGTCCGATTTTATCAATGAAATTAGTGTTTAACTTATCTGATTTTTCCTTTGGATGATACAGTTGTGGAACAATAATCAATGCCGAAACCGAAGAAAACAAAACCGTAATCGATGCAAAAAGTCCCAAATCTTTCAACGCTTCCGAACGTACAAAAACCAGACATAAAAATGAAACCGCCGTGGTTGCACTACTCAGGATAATCGGTTGGGTAATTTCTTTGTAAAGCTCCTCAATATTGTTGTTGTGCTTGTAATGCGTTAGAATGTGAAGTGCGTAGTCAATCGTGATCCCAATTAAAATCGCACCAACACTTAAGGAAATGGCTGAAATTTTATCTTTAATAAAATACAAAACCATCAACGCCAATAAAACGGAGAATAAAGTCGGCAGGAAAACGATAATCGGGGTGAAAAAATTCCTGAAATAATACATCAGTAAAATCAATAAAACCGTCATCGAAATAATGACCGTGTTTTGAATATCTTTCTTGATTTGCTGGGCATTGGCAACCGCAATCACCGGCGAACCAAAATAACTCAGTTCGGTTTTTCCTTTAAATTTTTTGTTGAGGTTGTCTTTGATTTCGTTTAACTGATTGACAAATGTTTCGTTGTTTTTAGTATCGTTGCTCTTGTTTTTCGGTTCAATGAAAAGCAGGAGGTTTTTTCCGTCTATGGTAACAACGTAATTGTCTTCAAGCTTAAAATCTTTGCTGATATTTAAAGCATTCAGTTTTTTAATTCCAAGAAAAGTAATTCCCAGTGGATCTTTTTTAATGAAATCTTTCGTGACCAAACTCGTCGGGGAAACCAAAGAAACGTAATTGTTCTCGACCTGTTTCGCAATGCTGTCTTTGTTGAGTTTTCTTTCAATTTCTCTATAATCATTGCCATCTAAAAACAGCGGGAGATTCTGATTAACAAAATCAAACGTTTCGGAAATCTCATTATCATTTACCTTTCCCTGAACGGAACCGATGTATTTCTCTAAAGGTTTTGTTTTTTCTAAAAATGAATCGGCCGTTTCGGATAACTGGAAATTATCATCTTTCGATTTTTTTTCGATAATGACGATGATCTTATCTGAAAAATTAAGTTGTTTCAGAACTTTTTCGGTAAGATCAGATTTTTCACTTTTAGGAATGATCTGATTGATGTCTTCTTCAAAATTGATTTTAGATGCAAAAAATAAGCATAGAAAAGCAATTCCCATCGCAACGGCAATGGAAAGGATTCTGTTTTTGGCAATCAGATAATATAGATAAATGAAAAAGTGATGCATTTTTGAATTTGGTTCCGATGGATTTCTACGGCTTGGAAATGGTTAAAGTTTTTGTGCTTTCGAACTTATTCATTTTCAAGGACTAAAATCGAAATATTTATAAATTTTAGTCTGCGAAATTAGTAAAAAAGTTAAGAGTTTGAAAGTCAAAACCAGACTAATTTTTGTGGAAAATCAATAATATATATAAGGTATAGACAGGAGAAATAATTGTTAAAATGATTAATTACAAAAAAACGCCTACTTTTGCAAAAATTTTTCAGGATGCCAAAAAACTTAGTAATTGTCGAATCTCCGGCAAAAGCAAAAACAATTCAGAAATATTTAGGTTCAGATTTCGAGGTCAAATCCAGCTTCGGACACATCCGCGATCTGCCTAAAAAAGGAATGGGAATCGACTTGTCGAATTTCACGCCCGACTACGAAGTTTCTGCTGATAAGAAAAAATTGGTTGCAGAACTGAAGGCTTCTGTAAAAAAAGCCGATATGGTTTGGCTCGCATCCGATGAGGACCGCGAAGGTGAAGCGATTGCCTGGCATTTGGCAGATGAACTAAAACTTAAACCTGAAAATAGAAAAAGAATCGTTTTCCACGAAATCACCAAAAATGCGATCTTGAAGGCAATCGACAATCCAAGGGATATCGACCAAAATTTGGTCAACGCACAACAGGCAAGGCGCGTTCTGGATAGAATCGTAGGTTTCGAAATGTCACCGGTTCTCTGGAAAAAAGTAAAAACTGGACTTTCTGCAGGACGTGTGCAATCCGTTGCTGTAAGATTGGTGGTTGAGAGAGAAAAAGAGATCCGCGAGTTTACGCCGAAACCAAGTTTCAAATTGGAAGGGATTTTCCTTAATAATGCGCAGCAGGAAATCTTGGCGAAATTGAAAAAAGATTTCGAGAAAGAATCCGATGCAGAAAACTTCCTGAATTTGGCCAAAACCACAGACTTCAAAGTCCTGAATGTGGAGACCAAACCAGGAACCAGAACTGCTTCTGCACCGTTCACGACTTCCACTTTGCAACAGGAAGCTTCTTCCAGATTGGGTTACAACGTGACTTCCACAATGCGTTTGGCGCAGAGACTTTACGAGGAAGGGTTCATCACGTATATGAGAACGGATTCCGTGAATCTTTCTCAGGAAGCGATCAATGGTGCGAAGGCGCAGATCATCTCAGAATACGGTGAGAATTATTCCAAACCAAGAAATTACACCACAAAATCATCTTCTGCACAGGAAGCCCACGAGGCAATCCGCCCAACAGATTTCGCTTTGAAATCCATTGGTGATGCGCAGTTGAACAAATTATACCAATTGATCTACAGACGAACTTTGGCTTCTCAAATGGAGAATGCGAAGATCGAGAAAACCGTGATCGAAATTGGAAATGCCAAGTTGCCACAACACTTCGAAGCGCAAGGTGAAGTCATTATTTTCGACGGTTTCCTGAAAGCTTATGGCATCGTGAAAACGGAGGATGAAGATGACGAAAGCAACGAAAAATTGTTACCAAAAGTTTCCGTTGGCGAAGCTTTAGACTATAAAAAAATTACCGCGACAGAGAAATTCACGAGACCATCCGCAAGATTTACGGAAGCTGGTCTGGTGAAGAAACTGGAAGAGCTAGGCATTGGTCGTCCATCGACTTATGCACCTACAATTCAGACCATTCAGAATCGTGAGTATGTAGATAAGAGAGAACTCGAGCCACAAACGAGAGAGATCGTGAAAATGACATTGGGGAAATCTGGTGTCAAAAAAGAGGTGCTTCAGGAGAAATTCGGTGGTGATAAGAATAAATTCATCCCAACCGATATTGGTGAGGTCGTGAATGATTTCCTGACCAACAATTTTGCTGAGATCCTGGATTACGGTTTCACAGCGAAAGTGGAGGAGAGCTTTGACCACATTGCAAGTGGCGACCAGAAGTGGAAGGAGATGATGACGGATTTCTACTCCAAATTCCATCCAAGGATCGAAGATGTAGAGGAAAATGCAGATCGCGCGAATGGCGAAAGGATCTTAGGTGTTGATCCGAAATCTGGTAAAAATGTCCACGCAAGAATCGGAAGATTCGGACCGATGATCCAGATCGGAGAGCAGGATGACGAGGAGAAACCGATCTTCGCTTCATTAATGGCACATCAGAATATTGCAACGATCACTTTGGAAGACGCTTTGGAAGTATTCAGACTGCCTTTTGATTTGAAAGAGGTGGACGGACAACCTGTTGCTGTTGGTGTTGGAAGATTCGGACCTTATGTGAAATGGGGCGAGACCTACATCAGCATTCCGAAAGGTGAAGATCCGCTTTCCGTAGATCAAAACCGTGCGGAGGAAATCATTAATGAAAAGAAAGTGGCAGACGCGCCAATCGCAAGCTACAAAGGTGAACCAGTGACGAAAGGAACCGGAAGATTCGGACCTTTTATCAAATATCAAAGTATTTTCATCAACGTTCCAAAACGTTATAATTTCGATAATCTGTCTCAAAGCGACATCAATGAACTCATCGATGCGAAACTGGAGAAGGAGGCCAACCGATACATCCAGCATTGGGAAGCAGAAAAGATCTCCATCGAGAATGCGAGATGGGGACCGATCGTGAAACACGGCAAGAACATCCACAAGATCCCGAAAAAGAAAGACGACACCAAGTACGAAGCAGACGAACTAAAAGACGTTTCCCTGGATGAGGTGAAAAAATGGATCACAGCGCAAGACCCAAAAGCCTTCGTTGAGAAAAAGAAACCTGCAGCCAAAAAGCCAGCTGCCAAAAAAGCAACTACAGCGAAGAAAGCACCAGCTAAGAAAAAGTAATTAGACTTTTATAAAAATAGAAAGCACAGATTTTTAGTCTGTGCTTTTTTAATTATCAAATTCGTTTTGGTTGTCAGATTCACCTGGATATGTTCCTAAATTCAGTTTTAGAGGCATTTCTGTTTCGTGATTTTTATAATTTGCTACAATTTTCAGAGGAACTGGATTATTTGTATGAATCTTGAATTTTGCGATCCATTGTAATCCTATTCTCTTAAAATGTATTTTTTTTGAAATCCCATTCTCATCAAAACTACAATAGATTTTTGCATCTTTTAATTTTATCCTACTTTTTGGGTTTCCCTCACTATCAGTTTGCTGTAAACTAACTCGTATAATATATTTATGAATACTATCAACTTTAGTACTAATTCTTTCTACACCATATCCCCAATAGCATTTCGAATTTGGGATTGTTTTGAGTGATTCAGGAACAGGAACCTCTTGAGCTGTTACAGAAGTAGATGTGAATAGTAATCCAATTAAAAAGATAAATAATTTGTTCATTTGTTTAGTTGTTGCTCAAAGTTAGGAGATTTTACGTAGCGGGTAGGCAATCATCTTGTTTGTGTCAGGTTCTTCTAGATACGAGCGTGACGTTCGCACCAGCGTGGGTTTTTATTTGTTGTTTTATATTGCTCAAAGTCGGGAGACTTTGCGCAGCGTTGGGGGAATAAGACTATGTCTGTACAAACCCTGCTATAAACTGTTCTTTTTCGCTAATAATACTTCGTGGTTTTTCATTAATGATTGCTGGTAAGATAAAAGAGTTGTGTAGTTTTCTTTTATAATTTCAGTGCATTCATGAAAAGTCAATTCTTTTTCCGTGAAAGTTTGTAATAAGTCTAGATTAAAAATTATTGGTCCATCCAACATTTGTGGTTTAGGAATATTCCAATCAAATTGTAATTTAAAATTATTATCACTTTTTTCAAGATTATTCATCAAAACATCTTGCCAATTTCCATGAACTGCATGACTTCCTATCCCATAAAAAACGCTATAAAACATTTCTCCTGCGACAACATCAGCTCTACTTTTAATAGATTTCCATTTTGAGCTTCTATTAATATCATCTATTTCAAAATCTGATTTGTCAAAACTATTCTCAATTGATTTTTGCATGCGTTTTTCAATATTTAAGGTATTGCCGCTTCTCTCAGTGATGTTCAATTTTATAGTTTCCCAAAGTTCTTTTTCAGTAATTAACGAATGTTTTATATAATTTCTTTTCACTCTTTCTTCTCCTTCAATTAACATATATTTTAAATTAATTGCTGTTTCAGCTAAAGATCTACCAATTATATAACAGATTTCGGATTTGCCTTCACATATATTTTGAAGATATGAGGTACTTAGCTTAAGTAAGCGAATTATATTGCCTCCTAAAACGGCATTCTCTTTATCTATGGTCATTGGCTTGCCAAATTCATCACAATATTTTAATTGGACAACTTGCCAAAAAGATTGAATTGTTTGTTTAAGCAATTCAACATATGCATCCATATACTCATCTTCATCAGCAAATTTTTCGATTTGTTTCTCGGAATATTTCGGAAATATTTTTTCAAGATTGTTCATAGTTTTTTCGTTAAAAGTGACATATTTATCTAAAAAGAGATAGGAAAACTTCTGTTTTAAATTATTAATATCCCAAATATACCCACAATTCCCACTCCACCCAACACTCACAAAACATCTTCTGTTTCTTAAAACAAATAAAGAATCTCCTTACCTCGTCAACGAGAATCTGGAATCCATACACCTCTTCACACTTAATGATGATTATTTTCTGAGTGCCGCTTAACTAATTCTTTCAGCTAATAGGTCATTTTCATCATACTACAATGCGTCGCAGAGCGCCTTTAGCTAGATTCTATCTGGGTATTAGACAAGTTTGTCTGTTTATTAGATTAATCTGTATTTCTATTAGATAAAGATGTTAGTTTATCAGATAAACCTGTCAGGTGATTAGACAAAGTTGTCAGGTGATTGGACAAAGTTGTTAGGTGATTGGACAAAGGTATTAGGTGATTAGACAAAGCTGTCTGTTTATTAGATACTTTTTGTTTTTATTTGGAGTTCAGAACGAATGAGACCGTGCTAGAGCAGAAGAGGTGAACTTGCGCTCCTCAAAATTATAGTATGCTGAATCTGAAACCTGTCTTGACACGCAGGAAAATAGATGAGCGCGAAAAGGTAGAAGTGTAATGTGCGGATTTCTGACACAAAAGCACGAAAGAATTGAACCCCAAACCGCAGGACACTCCCCGCAACCATTTCCAGTAATTTAGCTGAAAATCAGAATATGAATAAGCCAGGACACTTCACCCGCAAAGACTTTTTACAGACCTCAGCTTTAGGACTTGCAGCCGTGGTTTTGGGGACGTCATTCACCAAAGCATTTGATTTTTCCGAGAATGCTTATTTCAATCTGAAACCCATCGGAAGACAGTTTTCCCTCGACGGCTACTACATCTGGTGCAGTTCCCCAATTTGGGGCGACGATGGGAAAGTCCATCTGTTCTACTCCCGATGGAAGAAGGAAAAAGGAATGGGCGGCTGGCTCAACGGCTCCGAAATCTGCCGGGCAGAAGCAGATTCACCTTTCTCCGAGTTCCAGCACAAACAGGTGATTCTGACTCCAAGAGGTGGCGACTTCTGGGATGCAACGACTTGCCACAATCCATTAATTAAAAAAGTGGAAGGTCAATATTTACTTTTCTTTATGGGCAATTCCAACGGGAAAACCAACACCAAAAGAATCGGACTCGCCACTTCGAAAACCCTCAACGGCGACTGGACGAGACCGGATAAGCCTCTATTGCTTCCCGGAAAAGAAGGCGCGTGGGACGACCATTGTACCACCAATCCGGCTTTCGTAAAAGGTAATGACGGCAAATATTGGCTGTTCTACAAATCCTGGAACACCCACGAATACGAAACCCAGAAAGGCCCTGTCCGCGGCAATCGAAAATACGGCCTGGCAAAAGCAGATTCGCCAATGGGACCTTACACCAAGGTCTCAGAAAATCCCGTTATTGACTTTTCAAATATGCCAAACAACGCGCAGCTGGAGGACGCTTTCATCTGGAAACAGAACGGCAAATACAATATGATCGCGCGGGATATGGGATTCTACAACCACGAGTACGGCTTGCATCTCACGACAAAAGACGGCCTGAAATGGACAAAACCGGAGATCGCCTACCTGGAAATGAAACATTATATTACAGAGCCCACGCCGCCCAAAAACCTCAGCCGCTTCGGAAGGCTGGAGCGCCCGATGCTGCTGATGAGCAAAGACGGGAAGAAGCCACAGTTTTTATTTGGAGCAACACAAGGTGGAAAATTTGATACGTCCACCACTTTTGTTTTCGAAATTTTGTAAGAATAGTTTAAACACTCAAACTCTCCAACCCTCAAAATCTCCCACATATCAGGAGCCGGGAACCTGCTGTCCGTTGCAATTCCTCGCGCCCGGCTTTCCCATCACTTGCTGTGGGATTTTCACTACCATCAGGGCTAGGGGTTTCCATTGCAATTTGAGGTTTGTCAATATTTGAAATTGATAATAATCACGGCACTTCGACTCCGCTCAGTGTGACATTATAATAATAAACAATTGTATTTCGCGATGTCAGGCTGAGCATTTCGACAATGCTCAATATAAACTACGTCGAAGCCTTTTAGCAAAAAGTGGTACAATCATAAAAAACTAAAGACTTTCTGAAGTTTTATTAATATTTTTGACCATTCTTAAAACCAAAACACATTTTTGAATGGGCGAAAAATTACAATGGGCAAACTGGAAAACCTTTCCGTGGATCGTTTTTTTTGTGGCGATTTTCATCTGGATTGCGATTGCTGGTGCTAATTTCTATTACCAAAGCCAGGGCGGTTTTACAGGAACCGGTCTGCTTTTCCCGATCTCCGTCATCTATCCCAACCAGTTTTTGTATAGCGGATTCGTATTTGCACTTTTGTTTTTAGCCGGCGGGATTTTCGCTTTCCAATACTCAGAAAAACTGAATGTTTATCTTCTCTTTTTGGTTGCCATTGCTCTTGTGGTTTTAGGCAATCTGAGTCAGGGTAATTTTGATATTGCTTTTCTGCAGCCGTTTTATCTCAAGGGAAGACAGTACTATGCCGATGCCATTAATATTACAGATGGCGCAATCTGGCTTCGGGATTTTACCAAAAATCTGGAACATTTTCAGCTTCATACCAGGACGCATCCGCCGTTTGTGACGCTTTTGCATTTCTGGATTCTGAATCTTTCTAACATTGAGACTTTGGCGATTGTGTTTTTTGCAGTTGGATGTTTGTCTTTTCCGATATTTTATCAGATTCTGGTTTATCTCGGCTTCGAAGAGGCAAGAAGAAAATGGATACTGCTTATGTTTGCGGTGATTCCTTCCGTTAATATTTATCTTTTGGTTTCCATCGATTCTTTGGTGCTGACTTCAACTTTGATTTTTCTTTTGGGATTTGCAAGGATCTTTAATCAAAATAAAATTGATGCAGCTTCCTTTTTACTGATAAGCTCAGGATTAATCTTGACGAATCTTATTACGTTTTCCGGCTTATTCCTGTTTGCATTTTTGGGTTGTTTCAGTTTCTATTTTTTACTGAAAGGAAAATGGAATTTCGTCTGGCTGAGTCTGATGGCGACGGTAACTTTTGTGCTGAGTTTTATTATCATTTATGCAACAACGGGGTATAATCATTTAGATACATTTTTAGAGGCTTCCCATTCCGAGAATCCGGACGGTTTCAGGCTTTTGCATCAGCCCTTTATTTATCTGATGACAAGACTGGAAGATATTGGCGAGATTTTTCTTTTTCTGTCTTTCGGCTATTTAGCGATATTCTTTTCTAAGAAATCAGGAACCGAAGTTTTCGACAATCGAAATATTAATATCTTATTTTTCTCAGCAGTAGCGGCAATCTCAGCAATGCTTCTGACGGGCGCTTACGGAACCGGAGAGACGGCGCGCGCCTGCCTGTTCATGGTTCCTTATTTTTTGATTTTGCTGAAGGATATCAATGCGGATCAATTTAAGATGCTTTTCTATTTGTGCATCTTCCAGACTTTTGGGATGCAGATGATTGGGAATTTTTATTGGTAATTCAATCATAATTGAAAATATTTCACATATAGCAATCATCTTCGGTGTATTTATTAATTCTTTGAAATAATATTTGAGATTTGTTAAATTAAAATTTCTAATTTATTTGTTATTTGGATAAAAATTAAAACCATAACGTCAGTTTTTGGTTTTTTTTATTTATTTTCGGCTTTCAAATACACAACATAATGATGAAAATCTACACGACAGTCCTGCTGTTTTGTGCCCTGTTTCTTTACGGGCAAAAACCAATCGCCAAGTTTACGAAATCATCCATCGCGTTTAAAAGAATTATCAAACAATTCTTACCAAGCTGCAAAATGGAGAAGAGAAATTATTATGCGTAATTGGATGGCTCTATTGGCAGACAATGATAGTTTTTCTGAAAACAAATTGCCTGAAAAACTGACATCCTGTGCTGAGTAATCTTACAGGATTGCGCTTTTATGCTGCAATGTGGGTTTTTTTATACCATTTTTCTGTTTATATCGGAGGACTGGATGCTTTTCTTTTTAATAAAGGATATTTAGGCGTTGATGTATTTTTCATTTTGAGTGGTTTTATTCTTACATATGCTTATCATAAAAGTTTTTTTTTGGAAGATGTATCTGTCAAAAAATATTATAACTTCCTTGTGAAAAGGTTTGCGAAGATCTATCCACTTCAGATACTTACATTTTTGATCATTTCAGTCCTGTTATATTCTGGAAAGATTCTGTTTCATCAGAAAGACCTGGTTATAAGAACCGATCATATTTTATCCAATCTATTAATGATCCACGCGTGGAATATCAATGATGCGCTTAGCTGGAATACACATTCCTGGAGTTTGTCAGATGAATGGTTTGCATATCTTTTTTTGTTTATTTCAGCAGCCCTACTGTTCAGAATCAATAGTATAGTCAGCCGAGTAATTCTCGCAGCATTAACTCTTTTTTTTATTGTGCGATGGTTCAATATTGAGAATTTTGACTTGAATGATTATACCTACAATGGACTGGAGAGAATCATCCCGGAGTTTTTCCTAGGTATTACCGTAGGCTTGGTAAGGTTTGATTTTCGGGTTTCAAAAAAGGCGGCAAGCGCTATTTTTATTTTCAGCATCCTTATATTTTTCATACTGGCGTTTATCGATTACAAAGTAGATGCTTTGTGTATAATCTCTTTTGCCGCGATTATTTATTCATTATCATTTTCTACTTATTTTGACAGTCTTTTTAATTCGAAGGTCTTGGTTTATCTCGGTAATATATCTTTTGCTTTTTATATGTTTCAGCTTACAGCATTCTATTTGTTCAAGCCGATGCAAATTTATATTGTTAAGCTCGATCTATCAGATTATATTTTAATTCCTTTAGAGTTGTTATTTGTAATAGCTCTCAATTTTCTGATGGCATCACTGGCTTTCAAATATTTCGAAGAACCAATGAGGATTTTTTTAGTAAGGAAAATGATATCAAATTCAGAATGAAAACAGCAAAACAAGCCGCTTAAACAAAATCTCAAATTACATATTTTTAAAAAATGCTGAAAATAAAATTATCTTTGTCAAATCTAATATCTACATAAAAGATTTTAATGGTATTCTTACATCCGGTATTTACTATTCTCATTGTTTTTTTAATCATCTACAGCTTCTACGAAGTTTATGGAATTGATAGAAAGACCTCTCGGTTTTTACTGTGGAGTTTGTGGATTTATATGGCGGTGATTATAGGATTGAGAAATTATGTCGGGGCAGACTATCCGGTCTATATGGAAATGTACGGAAGATATTTCCCCACAATCGATTATCCTGAATTAATAAACAAGATGCTTTTGCGCAAAACAGACTATGATATTGAGTGGCTCTATGTTTTTCTGAATAAAATTGTTCACGAGACAGGCAGCCAGTTTTACATCTTTACATTGGTGAGTGCGATGATTACGCTGGGTGGTAAGTTCATCTTTTTTAACAAAAATTCACATTATCCTGTTTTTGCAATACTTTTATTTATCATTCCCGGCTATTTCATCGCAGATAGCGGACACATGAGGCAGGCGTTGGGGATGACGGTGTGTGTGCTTTCTTTTAGATTCGTCAAAGAGCGAAAAGTCTTGTGGTATCTGCTCTGTATGTATTTGGCCTTTGGATTTCATAAGTCTGCCATCATCTTTTTACCAGTCTACTGGCTCGCGGTGATTCCAATGAACTCCAGCAAGATTTTTTATGCAATTATATTTTGTGTCATTCTTTCGCCATTTCAGGTTTATAATGCATTCTCCTCTTTTTTGGACACGCTGAATGTGCAGGATGTTTCCAACGGTTTCAACGGTTATGTAAATTACGAGGCAAAGTCTTCTAGTTTTATGGATGGGCTGGTTCTTGTTTTCAGTTTTATCTTGATTGGCTATGATAAGGTTGCCTGCGAAAAAGTATATTACTATGAGTATATGCGGAATATTTTGGTTGCCGGTGTCTGTTTGTATTTCATTATGAGAAGCAATCCTGTATTTTCCACAAGGCTGGTGGGTCCGTATTTTGGATTTGCACCACTTGTTATCACAAGTGTTGTCTTTGCAGTCAACAACAGAACGAAGAGGGCGCTACATTCATTTTTTATAGTTTTCACCATATTCTACTATTTTGTATTTGCAAAATATCAAGGTGCTGCAGGACGGTTTGTACCTCAGACTTATCAGAACATCCTTTGGCCTAATTAACCATTAATAATGAAAAAACAAAAGATTCTTTTACTGGTGATCTTATCTTTGGGATTATTAATTTGCTACAATATTTTTGTGGTGACTGGTTTTGCCGGACGGTATATTTATCCTTTGGATGATGCTTACATTCACTTGTCGATGGCGAAAAATTTTGCTGACTTCAGCGTCTGGGGAATCACGCAGTACGAATTTTCTTCCACAACATCTTCTCCGCTCTTTACCTTTCTGTTAGCGCTTTTAATAAAGGTTTTTGGAAATTGGGAATATATTCCGTTGGTTGCAAATACGATTGCCGGACTGTTTTTAATTTGGATTTCTCATAATTATCTCAAGCAATTTTCAAAATTGACTTACACGGTTTTTCTGGCTTCAGTAGTATTTTTAATGCCACTACATCTGATGATTATGACGGGAATGGAGCACGTTTTCCATACCTTGACAATGGTTCTGGCTTTGCTCGCATTCAAAAAATATCTGGAAAATGAAGCGCCGAGAAATTTTTCTAATCTGGCTTTGCTGGCAATTTTGGCAACAGGTTTCCGGTACGAAAGTCTGTTCTTCATTTTTTTTATGTGCGTTTATCTTTTCTTCGTCAAGAAGGAATATTTTCAGAGCATTGCATTGGGATTGTTTGCCATCACGCCGGTTTTGATTTACGGCTGGATTTCTGTAGATCACGAATCGTTTTTCCTTCCTAATTCTCTGATTCTTAAAGGAAACACCAATGACGGCATTGTCGGTTTTCTCACCAGAGTTGCCGGAAATGGCTACCGTGGAATTTCAGTTTTGGTATTGATTTTAATTTTATTAGTTCAGATTTTCATTAAATCAAAAAATCAAAATATTTTCATTGATAAGATTAAAAATAATGCGATTCCGATTGTCGTTTTCTGTGGCTTTGCGGTTCACTTGTTATTTGCAAATTTTGGTTGGCTCATTCGTTATGAGGCTTATTTGGTGGTTGTGATTCTGTTCGCGATTGCGCCGTTTGCAGATGAGGTTTTTCAAAAGAAAATTGGAAATCAGGTTTTGAAATTTGCAATAATCATTTTGTTGCTGATTACATTCTCAATACGCTTTGTTCCAATGTTGAAAAACCAGCCGACAGCTTCCAAAAATATATTCGACCAGCAGATTCAGCTCGCAGATTTTCTTCATCAATATTATAAAAATTCAAGAATTGTAGCGAATGATATTGGCGCTATCACATATTTCAATAGCATTCATTTGCTTGATACCTACGGACTTGGAAGTATCGAAGTGGCGAAACTCCGAAAGGAAGATCACGGGAAATTCACCGATAATAAGAAACTTCAAGCATACATTTACAATACTGCGAAGCTTCAGGATTTTGAGGTCGCTTTGGTTTTTGATGCGTGGGTGAAAATGCCCGATTATTTTTCGAAAGTCGGAACGTTGACGATTCAGAATAATTATATGTCGGGAGGAACCACGGTTTCTTTCTATTCCATCAAAAAAGAAAATACAGAAAAACTAAGAAATCAATTGGTAGAATTATCGAAGAGAACGCCAAAAGATGTTATCATTAATATTATAAAATAGAATCAATGAACTTCGAAGATTTTATTATTCCGCCAAGAAAAATCCGGACAGAGAACTGGCAGATCGGCGACAAAATCATCAATGATATAAAAGAAGACAGCATTGTTTTGCTTTTTCTTTCAGATTATAGAGGAGCGAATGGCGATGCAGACAGCCAGGAATTTACGCAGATTCGAAGAGAGTTTTACAAGCTTTCTCAACTCGATTTTGATATTCCAATTGTAGATTTGGGCGATTTGGTTTCCGGGAAAACGCCTCAGGATTCGCACTACATTTTGCAGGAGGTTTTGTCGGCTTGTCATTACAAACACGCAATTCCGGTGGTGATTGGCGGAAGCAACGATTTTGCATTTTCGCTTTTTTCGGCGCTTAGTTTTCATCAGAAAGACATCAATTATACCCAAATCAGCAATGTAGTTTCTTTGAAACAGGATGAAGAAATCCACGAGTCAAATTTCCTAAGCAAGATTTTGGGTTCCAAAAATTTCTCGATCAAAAATTACCATCACCTTGGTTATCAGAAGCATCTGAACGAATCCGATTCTGTGAAACTCATCAAAGAAGTTCAGTTCGACATTGTCCGATTGGCAGAGATGATGAATTCTACCGAGAAAACCGAACCTTACTTCCGAAAGGCAGATCTGGTGACAATCAATTGTGATGCTGTCGAAAGTTTCAACGAGGCTTTTTCCATCAATCCACAAGTGAATGGTCTTAATAAAAGGGAAGTTTGTGCTTATATGAAAGAAATTGGACTTGGCGAAAAACTAAAGTCGGTCGGGATTTTCAATTATAATATTTATTCCGATTCTCAGCTCAATCACCAGCTTTTGGCGCAGATGCTTTGGTATTTGATTGAGGGAATCAATATTCAAAGATCGCATCCAAAAGAAAAGTCATTCGAAACGTTTTTTGTTCTGATAAAAGATGAGCAATACGCTTTCAAACGTGATGTTTTCAGCAATCTCTGGTATTTTGGTGAGGATGAGAATATTGACAACTGCATTCCTTGTTCGCGTTCAGATTTTGATGAGGCGAAAAGAGGATTTTTGAGTCCGAGATTTACAAGAAATTAAAATATGAATTCCGAAGTGCCTATCAAAGTTTCCGTCATCGTTCCGGTTTATAATGTCGAATTATATCTGGAAAAATGCCTGTTGTCCTTGGTTAATCAGACTTTGAAGGAAATTGAAATTTTGGTCATCAACGACGGAAGCAAGGACAAATCGCAACAAATCATTGAAGATTTTCAACAAAAATTTCCGAATCAAATTTTTGGTTTCAACAAGGAAAACGGTGGCTTGAGTGATGCGCGAAATTTCGGAATTGACAAAGCAAAAGGCCAATATTTAGGATTTGTAGACAGCGACGATTATGTTTCCGAAACGATGTTTGAAGAGATGTACAATCTGGCTGAAAAGCATCAGGCGGAGATGGCGATCTGCAATCTTCAAAAAGTGGACGAAGAAGGAGCTGTCACTCAAAAACTGACGCAGCTTCCGGGATTTCCTGAGAAAATTGTACTTGAAAATCATCTGTCTGTTTTTTCGGATATTTCTTATTTCACTTGTAATAAGCTCTTTAGAAGAAATTTGTTTAATGAAAAAAGATTCAGAAAAGGAATTCATTTTGAAGATATAGAACTTATTCCACAACTTTTATTAAAGTGTAATGTTTTGGCTTTCACACCCAATTTTCATTATCAATATCTTGAAAGACAGGATTCTATCAGCAAAAGTCATACGATGAAAGGACTTGATATTTTGAAAGCTGTGGAAACTGTGGAAATTTCTTTTAACAAAAGCAGATTTTCGGATCAGAAAACAGCGCTGAAGAATTTTCAGATTCTCGAAGGTGTTTACACTTTTCTGGCTTATTTGGCTTTTGTAAAAAAAGATTCGGATTTTTACAAAATGTCACACGTTTTGGATGAATTTGTGATAAGTAAAGGCTTGAAAACTAAAGAAATCTTGCAATTTAATCGGTTTGGTAAGAATTATCTGTTATCTTTGCCACTGAAAAAAAAATTATATTACCTCTTATACTTTTTCGGTTTTAAGGGGCTTATCAGGAGATTAATAAAGTAGAAATTGAAATCCAGAAAATAATCACAAATGAATAATTTCCAAGTTTTTCTCGAAAGTTACGGAATCTCTTTTTTCTATTTCAAGATGATTTTGGGGTTTTCATTTTCATTCCTGATTACCTATCTTGCTATTCCAACCATTATCAAAATTTCCAGACGTAAAAATCTGATGGACGAGCCGGGCGCCAGAAGTTCACATCTCAGGAAGATTCCAAACCTTGGTGGCATCGCAGTTTTTTTCTCACTAGGAGTTTGTGCTCCTATCTTTGCTTACGAATTATTTGACCGCTACAAATTCCTTTTCGCCTCATTTATCATCCTGTTTTTTGTTGGCGTGATGGATGATATTATGGTTTTGCGGGCTTACAAAAAATTGGTCGCTCAGATTTTGGTTTCGGCCCTGATGGTGATTGGTTCTGATGTCAGGATCAGAAGTCTTTTCGGTGTTTTTGGGGTCTACGAGATCAATTATTTCATCAGCGTAATGTTCAGTTTGATGACCTTCATTATTTTGATTAATGCCTTTAATCTGATTGATGGGATTGACGGACTGGCAGGCAGCTACACCGTCGTCACGAGTGCATTGTTCGGGATTAGTTTCTACAGACTTGGCAGTGCTAATGATCCTCTGGTTGTTCTGTGTGCCATCATCATCGCCGCATCTTTAGGGTTTTTGATTTATAATCTTTCCAATAAGAGAAGCACGAAAATCTTTATGGGCGACACGGGCTCTATGATTCTGGGATTTCTGCTGGCTTTCACAGGAATTTCGTTTATTGATATTTTCATAGAGAAACGAAACGAGGTTTTTTATCACCTTCAGGCAGCGCCAGTCATTGCAGTTGCGATTCTGATTCTTCCTATTATTGATACAATTACGGTAATCATCACAAGATTATACCACGGCAAATCTGTTTTTTCTGCTGACAAAAACCACATCCACCACAAATTACTGAATCTTGGTTTGACACACCGACGCTCTACTGCGTACATCATTACTTATTTTTTACTAATAATAGTGGTGGCTTATTTTTTAAGACATCTGGATGTAAATCAGCTACTAATGATCATAATGGCGATTGGTTTTTTAGGTGCCTATTTACCGATTGTTTTATTAAAGTTCAAAAAAAGATTAAAATAATTATATTTTTGTAAAAAATTATTAATGAGAAAGCGTTATTTGTTTAACATATTTTTGTTGCTGACTGTTGTCGGTTTGTCTTCCTGTATTACGCAGAAAGATATTCGTTATTTGCAGCCGAGCGAGAGTCTTACGATCAATGAAGAAGGTTTGGTTCCGTACAATGTTCCGGAATACAGAATTACAAAGGGAGACATCCTGACTCTGAATGTAGTAACTACTCCAAAAGGAGATGCAGCACAGTTTTATTCATCTCTTAACGCCACTTCAGGTGCAGGCGGAGGTGGATCTCAAAGCACAGGCGGCGGCGGCGCATCAGCTGGCGGCGGAGGGACTGGCGGTAATCCTTCATTCTATTTCAATGGTTTGAAAGTTGATTCCAATGGAGACGTGAATGTCTTTGGGATTGGATATGTAAAAGCGGAAGGCAGAACAGTCGAGGATATAACCAAGGAAATTCAAACACGTGTAAATGAAAATTTTCTGCAGGGAAAAGCTGAGGCCAGACTCAATCTGGACGGGATCAGATATTATGTGCTTGGGGATATAGAAAGCACGCAGATTACAGGCGAGAAAACAGCGTATGTAACTCAGTTGAACATTATGCAGGCTCTGGCAATGAATGGCGGATTGAACCGTACAGTGGACAGAAAAAATATCACAATACATAGAAAATATCCGGAAGGTATCAAAACCGCAAAACTCGATCTGACAAGAGAAGATGCCATGAATTCTCCCTACTACTGGTTGCAGAATGGCGATATTATTTATCTGAATACCAACGCAAAAAGCATCAATGGATTTGGCAAAGAACCATTGCAGACTTTGACGACAGGAGTTTCTGTGCTTACAACAGTAATGTCTATCTATTTAATTCTTAAGACGTTATAATTATGATTCCTGATAAAAACGGAAAGACCGCACAAGACACCGCTCAGAATGCTGAGAAAATGGGTTCATTCAGTTTGTTTGATCCGCTTCACTTTGCACAGAGAGTTCTGAAGAACTGGTATTGGTTTGTACTTTTGGGATTTTTAGGATATTGTATCTCTTTTGTCTATAGCAAGTATTACGCTCAAAGGGTTTATTCATCAAGTCTTTCCCTCAGTATTTCAAACAATACTTCAAGCTATTTTACGCCAAATCAATCCATTAATTTCATTTGGGGACAAGGCGGCAATCAGGACGGAGTCTATCTGAAAAAGATATTATTATCGCGAAGTCATAATGAATATTTGGTGAAAAAATTGGATCTCAATACCAATTACACCACCAGAGGATTGATTAAAACAACGTACTTGGATAAGGAAGACAGTCCTGTTTTTTTAGAAATCGATAAAGACCATCTGCAGCAGGTTAATTTCCCAATCAACATCATTCCAAAAAAAGATAATCAGTATGAAATCATTTTGCCGGAAGAAGGAATTTCAAACAATCTTTACAATTATAATACGGAAAGTGTGGAATCAATTCCCGCCTATCCAAGACCGAAAAATAGAATTTTGAAGGTGAATGAATGGTACGAATCGCCGAATTTCAAATTCAGATTAGTTCCGAATCCTACGCCTAGCAATTTGGGACTGGATAATATCATGGTGACATTGATTCCTGTGAATCAAGCCGTAAATAACATTGTGGGAAGTCTTTTTGTTGAGTTTGATAAGGAATTGTCTTCCATTATGGTCATTAGCAAAACTGGTTTTAACCTAAACAGTACAGTTAATTTCCTCAATAATTCTGTACAGGAACTGATCAAAAAAAGATTGCTGGATCAGAATACCGTGGATCAGAATACCGTGGAATACTTAAATGATAATATTACAAAAATCAGGAAAAAACTGGATTCCAGCGGCTCGGTTCTTAATAATCTGAAGATTAACAACCGTCTTTTCGATATGGAAAATATCGATTCCAAGACTTTGTCAAAATTAACGGATCTGGAAACTCAGAAAGCAGAACTGGTAACAAAAATCAATTCGCTGAATGACATCAAAGCTTCTGTAAGCACCAACAGCATTGAAAAAATTATCAGTTTAAATCTTGCAGGCATCGAAGACGGAAGTTTCAACGCTTCAGTTTCTGAATTGAAAGCGCTTTATGCAAAAAGACGGGAAATGGCGCAAATCTATACGCCAAACTCCGAGCCTATGCGGGAAATCAACAGATTGATCAATGAAGCTAAATATACTTCTCAAAGTGGACTGAAAAAATATTTTCAGGGATATAACGACAAGCTTACAACGCTTAATGGAGATATTGGAAAGATAGATCAGGAATTGGTGACATTGCCGGAAAAACAGAGAATTTTCCTGGATGCTCAGCGTGGCTATAATATCATCGAAAATACTTACAATACTTTATTGACAGAACAGGCAAAATCTCAAATGCGTGTCGCAACCAACCAAAGTAATCTCACAATTATTGATAAAGCTAAAAATCTGGGACAGGGACCAATTGCTCCGGATGTAAAAGCAACACAGATGCAGATTATCGGTGGATTGTTGTTTATACCGCTTCTCTTTTTGGTTCTTGGAGAATTGCTGGATAACAAAATCAGAAATATTAAAGAACTTCTATCTGCGACCAAAATTCCGCTTCTTGGTGTTATAGGACATAATAATTATGAAACCAATTTAACAGTTCTCGAAGAGCCAAAATCTTCTATATCTGAGGCATTCAGGGCAATAAGAGCCAATCTGAGATTCCTGTTTGATGAGGAGCAGAAAAGCAAAGTCATTCTGGTAACCTCATCCATCAGTGGAGAAGGAAAAACCTATGTTTCTATTAATATCGCTTCCGTCCTGGGACTTAGCGGGAAAAAAGCTGTTCTGCTAGGAATGGATCTTAGAAAACCGAAAATTTTCGGCGATTTTAAAATCAACAACAAAAACGGAATATCAAACTATCTTACAGGTCAGGTAGAACTTAATGAAATTATTAATCACACAGGCATTCCCGGATTAGACGTCATCACATCGGGGCCAATTCCGCCAAACCCATCCGAGTTGCTAATGAGTGATAATAACATGAAATTCATAGAGCAGTTGAAGGAAATCTATGAATATGTCATTATAGATTCACCGCCCGTAGGGCTGGTAGCAGATTCTTTTGAATTGATCAAAAAAGCTGATACAACGATCTATGTCGTACGCCACGAGTACACAGAAAAACATATGCTGAGAATGATCAGCGAAAAGTACTTTAACAAAGAAGTAACAAATTTAGGTTTGGTTTATAATGATTTTATCGTTAAACAAGGTTATGGCTACGGCTATGGTTACGGCTACGGCTATGGTTACGGCTATGGATATGGCTATGGGTATTTTGATGAAGACAAAAATTATACGGAACCTACGATCATCAAAATCAGGAACAAACTGAAATCATTTTTTAACAGAAAATAAGAGCCTTGAAAAAGGCTTTTATTTTTTTTACAGACTATTTTGCAGATATGTTCGTTTTTATAACAATAATTTATATTTTTTCACTCTTATTTAACTTATCATTAAGAAGTTCCTTAAACTAAAAATGTTTTATATTTGCACCAAATTTTTGACTAATAGACGTTTCAGCATATTGAAAATGAAGAAAGAATTCGCTTATTCCTTTATCGCCCTGTTTTGTTTTCTCAGTTTTGCCAATGCGCAAAGACATGAGATCGGGGTGCAGATGGGTATGAGCAACCTTGTAGGAGATATCGGCCGAACTAATTATGTACTCCAGAAACCGATCGGAAGCATTTCGGATTATGGATTGCCATTTTACGGCGGCATTCTTTACAGGATGAATTTTAATCCTTATCAATCTGTGAGGCTTAACTTAGGTTATAGCAACATTCAGTTTGATGATAGATATGCGAACGAAAATTACAGAAGAATGAGACAATTGCGAGGTACCAATTCGGTATTCTCCGCAGATTTGCTTTTCGAGTACAATTTTTTACCGGTAAATGATGAGCAGAAGAGTATGATCAGCCCTTATATTTTTGGAGGTGTATCCGGATTGTATATGAATGCTGCGAAACCACAGCTTAATATTGTTTCTGCTTCTAATGTGCAGGTGAGCTATACACAGGAAAAAGCATTTACGATGGCTATTCCTTTTGGAGTTGGACTCAAATATAAATTTAATTACAACTGGGCATTGTCCGGCGAATTTACGTTCCGCCCGACATTCTCAGATCAGGTGGATTACAGCATGCTGAAAGAGGAAGATATCAAAGTGAAATCAGCACTGAATGATGAAGGTACTGCAGTGGTAGTTCAAGATTTTATCAACCAGAGAACTATTGGAAATCCAAATTCAAAAGATTGGATTAATTCTGCAACATTAATTTTGTCTTACTCTTTTGGAAGACCGCCTTGCTATTGTAAATAATGTAACTATGCAGGATCTAAAAACACTTATAAATAAAGATAAACTCCCTCAGCACGTTGCTGTGATTATGGATGGGAACGGCAGATGGGCAAAATCCAGAGGCGAAGAAAGAACCTTCGGACACAGGAACGCTATCACTGCGGTCCGTAATGTCATCAATGCCTGTAACGAAGTTCATATCCCGTACCTATCACTCTACACCTTTTCCTCAGAAAACTGGAACAGACCAAAAGAGGAAGTGGATACATTAATGAATCTTTTATCAGAAACATTATTGCTGGAGGCCGAAGAGATATTTTCCAAAGGACTGAGAATGCACGTGGTTGGAGATGTTGGCCAATTACCAGAGTTGGTCAGAGATCAATTATTAAACGTAATTGACCTTACTAAAAACAATAAAAACGGAAATCTGATCCTTGCGCTGAATTACGGTTCCCAAAAAGAAATCCTGAAAGCTGTAAAAGAAATCAGCCAGGAAGTAAAAGACGGAAACCTGAATGTGGATGAGATTGATGAAAAATGCTTTGAAAATCATCTGTACACCAAAGATTTTCCGCAAGTAGATCTGATGATCAGAACCAGCGGCGAAGTCCGAATCAGCAATTTTTTGCTTTGGCAGATTGCCTATGCAGAACTGCAGTTTTTGGATGTTCTTTGGCCGGATTTTACAAAAGATACATTTTTCCAGTGCATTTTAGATTATCAAAATAAGGAAAGAAGATACGGAAAAACCAGCGAGCAGCTGCTTTCATAAAACTATATTTAGAAAAGAGAACTTCAATAAGAATGAGATTAAGATTTATACCCATTATTTTGTTTACAGCTTCGGCGTATTTCCACGCACAGGTTGTTCCACAGGGTAACAATGCAGAAAACACAGAACTTGCAGCAAACCAAAACCAAGAGTACGTTCTAAAAGATATCGTGGTAGACGGTGTCAAAAGATATACGCCAGCTCAGATTTTGCGTTTCACAGGCTTAGTGAAAGGAGAGAAGTTAGAAATTCCCGGGCAGAGAGTCAGCAATGCTATCAAGAAACTTTGGGAAACACAGTCTTTTTCTAAAGTCGAGGTTTATATCCAGGATGTTGAAGGCCAAAATGTGGTCCTGCAATTTTCCTTACAAGACCTGAAAGAACTTGGAGAAGTCAAATTTACAGGTAAAGGTATCGGAAAATCCAAAAATGAAAAACTCATCAAGGACAATAATCTGAAACCCGGAACTAAAATCAATAACAATTTGGTTTCCAGTCTGCAAAACAAAATTCCTCAGGAATATATAGCAAAAGGATTTGCTGATGCCAAAATTAATATTGTCGAAAAAGCCAACGGTGGAGATGCCAATCTGGTAGACTGGACAATAGAAGTAGCAAAAGGCAAAAAAGTTAAAATCGATAAAATCGAATTTGACGGAAATACTAGTGTTACAGACAGAAAACTGAGAAACAAAGGTTTCAAAGATACCAAACAGAAGAGATTCCTTTTGGGGATTTTGAAACCGTCAAAATTTGTTCAGGACAAATATGATGAGGACAAGAAAAACCTGATCAGCTATTATAATTCACTAGGTTTCCGTGATGCGACAATCGTTTCAGATTCTGTAACAAGAAATAAGAAAGGTTACAACATCAATATCAAACTTAATGAAGGTAAAAAGTATTACATCGGCGATATCAATTTCATCGGTAATACGACTTTTACTACGGAATTTTTACAGAGAATTTTAGGTTATAAAACCGGAGATATCTACGATGCAGTAGGATTCAACAAAAAAGTTGGAGATGATGGTGGTAAAGAAGATGATTCTGATATCAAATCCATTTATATGAACAATGGATTCCTTTTCTCAAACGTAACGCCGATAGAAAAATCCGTAAAAGGAGATTCTATCAATTTGGAAATCAGAATCAACGAAGGTGAAAAAGCAACTTGGAATCGTGTAACCTGGTCTGGAAACACAACGACTCATGACCACGTGATCCTGAGAGCTCTTCGTACAAAACCGGGCGCTTTGTTTGCTAAAACAGACATCAAGAGAACCTATTTTGAATTGGCAGGGATGCAGTTTTTTGATCCGCAGCAAATCGGTACAGATGTGAAACCAAATCCTCAGGACAACACGGTAAATATGCACTGGACGCTTGTGGAGAAAGGATCTTCTCAGGTTCAATTGCAAGCCGGTTACGGTGGTGGGTCTTTCATTGGAACATTAGGTTTGACGTTCAACAATTTTTCTTTGAAAAACTTTTTGAAGTTCAAGGATTTTAAACCGGTGCCTCAGGGTGATGGACAGACATTGTCACTTCAGGCGCAGGCAGGACAGTATTTTACCAATTACGGAATCTCGTTTGTAGAACCTTGGGTTTTCGGAACCAGACCAACTTCCCTTAGTGTTGGATTAAACTATTCAAACGTTAATTATTCATTATCAACCGGAGATCAGAAAATGGATATTTTCTCTGCAAATGCAGGTTTGACAAGAATGCTTAAGTGGCCGGATGACTATTTCTCTCTTTACACAGGGATTCAGTTTCAGAGTTATAAATTCAGCAATTATCCGTTCAACTTTGGAGATCAGGTAGAATATAACGGAAATACGAAATCATTCAGTTTTAATATTGGATTGAGCAGAAACTCTGCCGGATTAGATCCCGTGTTTCCAACTTATGGTTCCAATCTGGAAGCCTCTTTGAAATTTACACCGCCATATTCTTGGTTTAGTGACAAAGATTATTCTACAATGAGTACATTGGACAAGTACAAATGGATGGAATTCTACAAAGTGAAGTTGAAAGCAGATTTCTATAATGAAGTGATCGGAAAATTAGTTCTGAGAACAACAGGCGAAATGGGTTATCTTAATGGATACAGCAAGGAACTCGGGCCGCCACCATTTGAAAGATATTATGTAGGAGGTGTTGGATTGTTTAATGGTAGATATGATGGTAGAGAATTAGTACCTTTGAGAGGTTATGAGAATGCTTCTTCTACTGGTTTCAGTTCATCGTCAACCTACGATATTACACCTTACGGTGGAGCAACCATTTACAACAGATTTGCAGCGGAACTTAGATATCCGATTTCTATGAACCAAACGGCAAAGATTTTCGTTTTGACATTTGTAGAAGCGGGTAATGCTTGGAACAGCTTCGGAACTTACAATCCATTCAAACTGAAAAGATCAGCAGGTCTCGGTATCAGAGTATCAATGTCAGCATTCGGATTGATCGGGTTTGACTTCGCTTACGGATTTGATAAAACTTTAGGCAGCACAGATCCTTCAGGATGGCAGCAGCATTTCTTGATGAATCAACCATTATAAAATAATTTTTTATTTTTACACGATGAAAAAAATAGCTTTAATTGTAACAATCCTTTTCACCGGCACACTGATCTATTCACAGAAGATTGGCGTTGTTGATACAAATTACGTTTTGAGCAAACTGCCTCAGTATAAAGAAGCAGAGAACAGGCTTAATACGCAGGTAACCCAATGGCAGTCAGATCTTCAAAGACTGCAGGCGGAATATGAGAGAAAAAGAGAAGCCTTTGAAAATGAAAAAGTACTTCTTGTAGGAGATCAGCTGAAGCTGAGAGAAAAGGAAGTGGTAGATATGGAAACCAGTATCCGCAACACGATTGGAGCAAGATTTGGAACAAACGGTGAGGTCAATCAACTCAGATCAAACCTTACAAAACCTTTTCAGGATCAAATCTGGAATGCGATCAAAACAGTATCTACAAAGAATAATCTGGGCATAGTTCTTGATAAAAGCAACAACATCAGTGTCATTTTCTTAGATAAAAAATATGACTATACAGAGGCTGTTTTAAATCTTTTGGGTAAGACGCTTCCTAAAACAGAGGAAACTAAAAGTAATACCAAGCCAGGTGTTAACGAAGGTGGAAGAACAACACCAAAAGTGAAAGGTGCAATGCAGAGAAGAGCAAAATCTGCAGAAGCAAATAATTAAAATTAAATATAAATTATAAACATAACTTTTTAAAATGAACAAATTAAATGTATTATTAGTAGCCGTTGTAATGGTTTTTGCAACTGGATTTGCACAAGCTCAAAAAATAGCTTCTGTTGATATCAATTCGATCTTTACATCAATGCCGGAAATGAAGGCGCTTGATGCTCAATTACAAACTTTGCAGACTGCAAAACAAGGTGAATTAGAAAAACAAGGTAAGTCTCTTCAGGACTTGATGGCAAAATACCAAAAAGAAGCTGCTACACAAACTCAAACAATAAACGAAACAAGAAGTCAGGAAGTTCAAAAACTTCAGGACAACCTTCAGCAACTTTATGCTGCTGCTCAAAAAGACATCGCTGAGAAGAGAGATGCAGGTTTAGATCCAATTGAGAAAAAAATCAATGCAGCTATTGCAAAAGTTTCAAAAGCTGCAGGTTACGAATTCGTATTCGATGCTTCTAGTCCGGCTCTAGTTTACAAAGCAGGTACAGATGCAACACCAGCTGTTAAGAAAGAATTAGGTCTTTAATTCTAAGACAAAAAAATAATTGAAACCGTCTCGAATTTTTCGGGGCGGTTTTTTAGGAATAGTGATTTTATGGAAAAAGAATTTTCATCCACTGTCAAAATCCGTTTTGCAGATTGTGATCCAATCGGTCATCTCAATAATGTAAAATATCTCGAATATATGCTCAATGCCAGAGAAGATCACGTAGAGCAGAATTACGGCTTTACTTATGAGCAATATACCAGAGAAACTGGCTGCACTTGGGTTACTATTCAAAACGAGATTGCTTATCTCAAAGAGGTAAGATATAATTCTACCGTGGAGATTACCAGCAAAACCATTTCTGTAAACGAAATGACTGCAGTTGTAGAATTGCTGATGAAGGATGAAAACGGACGTGTAAATGCCGTATTTTGGCTTACGGTGATCTACTTCAATATGAAAACCAGAAGAGCCGAGAAAATGCCCAATGCAACTTTAGATAAGTTTGCCCATTTTTTGTTGGAAATTGACCATAAAACATTCAAAGAAAGAGTAGCGTTTTTCAGAAATCAAAATAGAATAAAATAGTTATGAAAAGAATTTTAGTTGTTGGCGGAAATGGCCAATTAGGACACTGCCTGCAAAAATTGGCACCAATCTATCACGGTCAGTTTGATTTTAATTTTACAGGCTCAGATGCTCTTAATATTACAGATAAGGCTCAAATTGAAAAAGAATTTGATGAATATAAACCTGATTTTGTTATCAACGCATCAGCTTACACGGCGGTAGATCTGGCGGAAAAGGAGGAAGAAAAAGCTTTTGCAGTCAATGCAATTGGTGTTGGTAATTTGGCCGAAGTCTCAAAGGAACACAACGCTGTTTTGATTCACGTTTCTACAGATTACGTTTTCGATGGCGAAACCAATTTGAGTTATTCCGAAGATGATTTCACAGATCCAATCGGAGTTTATGGTGCTTCAAAAAGAAAAGGGGAAGAATTGGCTCTGGAAAATAATCCGGAAACAGTGATTCTGAGAACGTCTTGGTTGTATTCAGAATTCAATAAGAATTTTGTGAAAACTATGCTGCATCTTTTCAATGTCAAAGATGAATTGGGAATTGTTGGAGATCAGTTTGGTCAGCCAACCAATGCCAATGATCTTGCAGAAGCAATCATGGAAATCATCGAAAAAAAGAGTAAAACTTTCGGGATCTATCATTTCTCCAATTATCCGGAAACCACTTGGTTTGATTTTGCGAATAAAATAAAAGAATTTTCAGATTCCAACGTTGTATTAAAATCAATCACAACCGAGGAATTTCCGACACCGGCAAAACGCCCGAAAAGAAGTACAATGTCTTTGGACAAAATCGAGAAAGATTACAACATCGAACCAAAACATTGGGAAAACAGCCTTCAGGATTGTGTAGAAATCCTAAAAATAACGAATGCGTAAACTATTATTTTTAATAAGTGTTTTTTGTTGTCAATTCTTTTATCTTCAGATAGTTACTTTGAATAAAGTAGAGAAGACGAATGATAACAAGGATAAGTTTTTTTATAAGGTTAATGAGCCTTCCAAATCAGAATTCCTGGGCGAGATTCTTGTGAACTCCTATTCAGATAATGACGTGGAGATTTTCGGTGATATCTATAAAAAAGCAAAACAAATCGGTGCAAATTCATTCAGTTTAAAACCAATTGAAAATATCGACGGAACGATTCAAAAATTCAATTCGGCTTACTATATTCTGAATTTGTATTACACAAACATCGATGATATTCCTGCAGAGGAGAATGTGGCCTACTTGGTTTCATCTTCAGAAAAGAAGCAGAAAATCAGTATCAACAACAAAACCTCAGAGCTGGAACCAAGGAGTTTCATCAGACTGGATTTGAACGGGAATGAAGTTATGTCAGTCTCCACCAGAAAATTACTCGGTTCAACGGTAAAATTGTCAGCAAAAGAAGGACAGCCTTCTTTGTACCTTTCTTTGACCAATTTCAAAATTCGTAGTAATGACAGTATCTACGGCGGCGTGAACCTCAAATCGGGCGATATTACCGGATTGGAAAAGTCGTTTGGTATGTTTTTGACTACAATCTACTCAGAACAGAAAAAGGATTAATGTTAATAAGTTGTCAGAGTTACATAGCTTATTTTCAGAATAAAATTGAGTAACTTTATTAAATGAAGATTTTAGACCGGGCAATTGTAATTGATTTACAAATCTCACATCGGATAAAACCAATCTGAGCGGAGCTGAATCTCGAATCTAAATCAAATATATTGGAAGAATTTTTTGAAAACGAACTTGCTAAAAAGTTCGAAGAAATGATAGAGAATAATGATGAATTCTATTTCGATACCGAAGAGTATATAGAAATAATCATCTATTATCTGGAGCTGGGAGATTATAGCTATGCAGAAATGGCTGTAAACCACGCTCTGAAAATACATCCCAATTCCCTCGAAATCAAAACCAAGCAATTGGAGGTTTTCCTGGAACTGGAGCGTTACACGAAAGCTAAAGAACTGATTGACGAATTGCATCAGTCATCTTTGGAAGACACAGACTTTTTGGTTTGTTGTGCAAAATATTACTCAAATCTCGGGAACCCGAAAAAATCAATCGAATACTGCCAGAAAGCTTTGCAATTGGAAGAGGAAGAGAATTTCCTTCACAACTTCATCGCCGACGAATATGTCAATCTGGACGACCCTTTCAATGCTCTGAAACATTACACTTCAGCTTTGGAACACGACCCTTACGATGATTATTCTTTGGAAAATGTGATGGTTTGTTACAGCAAACTGAACCGTTCGCAAGAAGCGTTGGATTTCCTTAATCAGTACCTTGACAAGTTTTCTTTTTCCGAAACCGCTTGGTACGAGTATGGACAATTCCATTTCAACAAAAAGAATTACGAAGAAGCCATCAACGGTTTCGATTATTTGTTAGCTATCAATTCCCAGGCTGTAGGTGTTTACGCAAACAAAGCCGCTTGCTATGAAGCAATGGGAGAGTGGGACAAGGCGATTTCCGTTTACGAAGAAATGCTCGATTTGGAATACACCAAAGCATTCACTTTCTACAAGATTGGATTGTGCCACAAAGAAGCCAAGAAATTGGTTCCCGCATTGACGTCTTTCCAAAAATCTCTGAGAGAAGACCCGCAGTTTTATTTGGCGATGATGGAGCAATCCTTCATCTACGAAGAGTTGGGCAACATAAAAGAATCACTGTATTTCGCTCAGGAAGCCGCTAATCTTAGCGAAGGAAATGTAGAGTATCAAAAGCGTCTGGCATTTCTTTACATTACTAGTGGCGATTACGAAGAAAGCTTAATTTGCCTTAAAAAGCTGATAGAATCCGAGCCAACCAGATTTTACAATTGGTATGCATACTCAGAAGTTTTGATGTTGCTTGGCGAATATGAGGAAGCAATCACCATCCTCGAAAAAGCTCTGAAAGCGCATCCACGCGCCGAATTGTACTACCAGCTCAGCAATTGCTACCTGCATTTGAAAAGCGAAGCAGAAGGCATTGCAATGCTCGAAAAAGCGCTGGAACTCGATTCCACACTCAGCAAAGATATGCAGCTGAAATATCCGTTCATCAAAGAACAGGTCAAAAAAATAAAGGCCAAAAAGAAATAAACCAAAAGCTCAGATTCGTCTGGGCTTTTTCGTTGTCAGGAGCCGGGAACCTGCTTTCCACTATATCTTTTGCTCTTCGTTCCTCATCACAAAAGGATGCCGTTGCAATCAGGGCTATAGTTCTTGTCATCAAATCAAACATTCAATATTAAAACACAATATTGTTATTCCGGAATAGAAATGCTTTTTCTTTGATGAGTTTTAAGTTTATGCTGAGCCTGTCGAAGTATCTTTGCGAAACTTAAAATATTTTCAATATAGTAGAAAAATCTTTGCGATCTTTGCGTTCAAACCCCATCAGACCACCTTTGGTTTACTCCTCAAAAATATCAACCCGGCCAAAATGACCAAAGCTCCAAAAGATTGCTGCGTAGTCAATTTTTCACCATCCAAAATTCCCCAGATAATCGCAACTATTGGCATCAGCAAAGTCACCGTAGAAGCAAATAAAGGTGTTGAAATACTCAGTAATTTGTAATTCATCATCATCGCCAATCCCGTCCCAAAAATCGATAAAATCGCCACAAAACCCAATCCTTCCATTGTACTTTGATTCAACGTCAAGTCTTTGAAAAATCCTGCAAAAATCAAAGCAATCAATGATGGCAGGAACAAGACAAACGAAAAGACATAAGCCGACATCAGAATCGCTGGAACTTCGTGTAGTTTTGACTTGATAGTGGTTGTGCAAATGGCGTAGAGCAGGACCGCAAGAATCAATAACAGAATTGGATAGATTTTGATTTCACCACTTTCGCCACTTCCCAAAGCCAAAATACAAGCACCGATAAAACTTATCAAAACACCCAGCAATTGCCGTTTTGTCGTCGAGAATTTCCAAACCAAAGAACCTACAATAATCACGAATATCGGCATCATAGAATTGATAATTCCCGCAATGCTGCTGCTGATTTCGGTTTCCGCCATCGGGAAGAGAAACATTGGAATGAAACTTCCTGTGAATGCTGCAATAATCAACCATTTCAAATGTCGTTTTGGAAACAATTTTATTTTCGCAGTAGCATAAGGCATCAGAACGATTCCCGAAATCAAAACCCGCAAAGCACCGACTTCATAAGGATTGAAATGGTCCAGTGATTTTTTTATCAATATAAAAGAGGAACCCCAAATTAATGATAATGCAATCAAGAGAATCCATTTTTGTTTTTCTGCTGTCAAGAGATTTGTTGTTTTAAGATTTTTAAATAATAGATTTTAGGAATCATTTTCGCGCCCAGACTTTCCAGATGTTCAGAATGGATTTGGCAATCAATAAGTTCCCATTCATTTTGATATTTGGTTGTGAAATGGATAAATCCAGCTTTTGATGCATTGGAAACTTTGGCAAACATACTTTCACCGCAAAACACATTCCCGACTTGGATGCCATAGAAACCTCCAACCAATTCGCCATTCTGCCAAACTTCAAAACTTTTCGCTTTCCCGAATTGATGAAGTTTCACAAACGATTCTATCAGTTCTTCATTAATCCACGTTCCGTCCTGGTCTTTCCGTTCCGCCATTTTGCAATTCCTCATCACATCTTCAAAACATTGGTTTTCTGTAAATTGAAAAACGCCATCTCTCAGAATTTTTTTCATCGATTTTGAGATTTTGATTTCATTCGGGAACAATACAAATCTCGGGTCCGGACACCACCAAAGGATTTCTTCGCCTTCGTTATACCAAGGGAAAAGTCCCAATTGATAGGCAAACCAAAGTCTTTCCGGTTTCAGATCGCCACCAATGGCCATTAGTCCGCCATCTGGGTCATATAGTTCTGGGTCAGGAAAAGAAATATCTTCTGGGTCTAAGCGAAACATTTTTGGGAATATTATTATAAGTTAAGGTCTCGCAGATTTGGCTAATTAGGCAGATTTTTTTCAAGCTCAAATCTGCTCAATCTGCAAAATCAGCGAGAGCTAAATTTATCGGATTTTAATTTCATTAATAGATGTTACAAAACCTTGTCTCACATCTTCATAATTCTCGTGTTTTCCATTTTTCACTACCCATTTTCCGGCAACGACGGTTCCAAGCAAATGCGATGAATCAGAAGAATAAACAATCGTATTGCATAGATTTTTAAGAGAAGAAGTAGCAATCAAAGGCGCTTTCGCATCAACCACAACCGCGTCAAAACTTTGTCCGACCTTAAAGAAATTCTCATTCTCAAAAGCCATCGATTTCCGTCCTGATTTCCAAGCCGTCTTCAAAGCATTGAAACCGCTGTCACCAAGATTTGGCTGGAAAAATGTATCGCGTCTGTGCGTGTAGATTCGTTGTCCGTAATCCAAAAGTCGCAAATCTTCCAAAGGATTCATACAAATCTGACTGTCCGTTCCAATCGACCAATTGCCACCAAACTTCTGATATTCTTTAAATCTAAATCTTCCATCCCCCAAATTTCCTTCCGTTGACGGGCAAAGCACGATGTTCGCACCAGATTTCGCAATGCCTTCGACCTCATTATCTTCGAGGTGTGTACAATGAATCAAATTGAAATTCTCATTCACCTCACAATTTTCCAAAAGCCATTCCGCCGGCCTTTTCCCGTAAAAATCCACAGAATCTTTGATTTCCTTCAACTGTTCCGCAATGTGAATATGAAACGGATAATCTTTCGCAAGCAAAGAAGACTCAATCAAATCCTCTTTCTGGACCGCTCTCAAAGAATGCGACCCGACCGCCAGATTTGCTTTGTCATAAAACTTTATCGACTGTTTCGAAGCTTCCAATAATTGATAATAATCCTCAATATTTTTTGAAATGAAACGCCTCTGCAAATCGTAAGGCTCAGTTCCAAAATTCCCTTTCTGATAAAACATCGGAATCAACGTGATTCTAATTCCAACTCTTTTCGCGGCAGCAACCAATCTTTCGCCCATTTCGGAGAGATTTTGATAAGCTTTTCCATCTTTATCGTGATGCACATAATGGAACTCCGCCACCGATGTATAACCGTTTCGCAGCATTTCTGCGTACAGCATTGCCGCCACATCTTCCATTTGCTCCGGCGAAAGCGACAACGCAATTCGGTACATCGCATCGCGCCAGCTCCAGAAATCATCGGGAACTTCCGAGCCTTCAAAATATTCTGCCAAACCGCACATCGCGTATTGAAAAGCGTGCGAATGCGCATTCTGAAATCCCGGCAAAACATAGCCGTCAACATATTCGCCTTCGGATGTTTCCACGGTTTTCAATTCGGAGATATTTCCGGCGTCGTCCAGCTTTACAAAAGCATTTTCCATCCATCCGTTTTCGGTCAGTAATCCTTTGAATGTGTACATTTTATAAATAATAGTATTTGTATTTAATTTGTCAGGCTGAGGCTTTCGAAGCCATTTTTAATATTTTTGGGCAGCTTTTCCGCCTTCCGCTCCCAATCTTTTTGCCTAAGCTTTACCAGCCGCAAAAAAGGATTTCCGCTCAAGTCGGGCTGCAGATTCAACATAAATTCAAATTTTGCGATAACAACATTATTTTGTCATTCCGTAGGACTCTAAACAATCTAGATTTACTTCGTCGAACCACTTTGCTAGGTTTCCTACGGAATGACAAACTTCGTGGTAACAATATTAAAGTCAAATAAATTTCATTTGCTCGATAAGATTTACCAAAGTCTCTTTCAAAACCACCTGAATTCTCTCCGCATTAGTTTCATCATAACTCATTTCCGAAGAATCCATATAATTCGTCTTACACATCTCCAGTTGCAAAGCGTGAATGTTTTCTTCAGGATTTCCAAAGCTTCTCGTGATGTAGCCACCTCTGAAAGGATGATTGTGTGAGAATTCGTAACCTTTATTATGCAAAGAATCAATTGTTGCTTTGATTAATTCTGGACTTGCAGACGTATCATCATTATCACCAAGAATCAAATCCGGAAAATCCTCAGAACGAATTCCCGGAACAGATTTCCTTATCGAATGCGCATCAAACAACAAAACTTTCCCGAATTCAGCTTTTGTCTGTTGTAAAAGTTCATCTAATTTCTTGTAATAAGGTTTGTGATAAAGTTCCACTCTTCTGGCAACTTCCTCAGAATCGGGAACATAATTAGCCTTGTAAATTTGATTTCCATTAAAATCTGTAAGAGTTACAACATCCGTAATCACTCGTCCATCATTGTAAAGCGGTTGATTTTCCGGATTTCTATTCAGGTCGACAACCCATCTGCTGTAATTAGCAGTAATGATTGTAATTCCCAAGTCAGTTGCAAAACTGTAAAGCTTATCGATGAACCAATCTGTGTCGTCCAATTTATCAGACAATTCAGGATTCATTTTAGACTTAATATCTTCCGGAATAAAAGTTCCGGCATGAGGAACGCTAATGATGATGGGAACTTTTGAAGTTTTGGGTTCGATGATTTTAAAGATTTCCATAGACGATTTCAAAGTTGAAATATAAAAAGAATCCCTGCATCTTTTATCAAAAATGCAGGGATTTATTATAGACTGATTCTAAAAATCTTAAAATGGCAAATCGTCATCTTCGTCCTCTGCGAAAACGTTCTTGTTCTCGGCAGCCGGTTGACCTTGATTTGGAGTTGCTTGAGTAGGCTCGTTGAAATCGGAAGAAGCGCCTTTTTCCATTCTCCATCCTACGATAGAGTTGAAATACTTTACTTCACCTTGAGGACTTGTCCATTCTCTTCCTCTGATATTGATATGAACTTTTACGCTATCTCCAACTTTGTATGCGTTCAGCAAATCAACTTTATCTTGAGTAAATTCGATATTGATTGGTTGTGGATACTGTTCTTCAGTCAAAAGAACGAGTTCTTTTTTTTGAAATCCGCTTGCAAATGTTTGTAAATCAGAAATCTTCTTGATTGTTCCTGTTAATTCCATGTCTTCAAAATGTTTTAAGAGTGTAAAGGTAATAAAAGTATTGATGTTATTCAAAAAACAGCAGATCAAAAAACTTTAAAAAAAGATTGAAATAATTTTGGAGGTAATATGAAAAGTCTCTATATTTGCACTCACCAAAACGAAAGAAAAGAAGTTCTTCAAAATAATGCGGATGTGATGTAATTGGTAGCCATGCCAGACTTAGGATCTGGTGCTTCACCGCGTGGGGGTTCGAGTCCCTTCATCCGCACAGTGCTAAAAATTTCTAAGCAATTAGGAATTTTTTTTATGCGAAAATAGCTCAGCTGGTAGAGCACGACCTTGCCAAGGTCGGGGTCGCGGGTTCGAGTCCCGTTTTTCGCTCCACCTCTGCCCTGGTGGTGGAACTGGTAGACACGCAGGACTTAAAATCCTGTGTCCGTAAGGACGTACGGGTTCAAGTCCCGTCTGGGGTACAAAACAAGACTGTTAATCATTGATTAGCAGTCTTTTTTGTTTTAAGTAGTAACGGAATAGTAACAATTAAATAGTAGTTAGATGAAAACAATCAAATTTGATATTACTAGTGAAACTATGTTAGAGGATGTAATTTCATTATTAGACTATACTGTTGAAAAGAAAAAGCTTATTATTAAATATAATTGTGACTTTATAAAAGGTGAAATTTTTGCCCTTATAAATTCATATATAAAATATCTAAAATCTGAAAGTGTAGATTTTGAACTAGATTTTGGGGATTCACTAGATTGTGAGGTAACTGACTATTTAGCAAGAATAAATTTTTTCAAGAATCTTGATATTGAATATATTGAGAAATTTACAAGAGCTGACCTTGATTCGCTAATTGAAATAACTGAATTTACATCTTTAAATGTTCATAATGTCGCTACAAGATTAGGATATCTTTTAAAACAGAATTTAAAATTAGATGATAGAATATTAACTTGTATAGATTACTGTCTTGGAGAAATACTTGGGAATGTGGAGATGCATTCAAATTCAAAGTCTGGTGGTGTAATTTTTGCACAGACTTTTAAAAAGAAAAAGTATATTAAACTAATAATTATTGATAATGGTGAAGGATTTTTTAAGTCTTTTGAAGGTGATGAATTAGCAAATAATATAACAAAAGAAGAGCTTCTACAAAAATCATTAGATGAAGGATTCAAGAGTTCAAAATCTGAGGGTAGAGGTTATGGTTTATTTCATGTCAAAGAATTTATATCAAAATCAAATGGGATTTTTTATATTAACACTTGTGGTTCTGTATTATTTTCTAAGGATAGTGGCTTTAGTGTTAAAAAATGTAGTCACTGGCAAGGTAGTATTATAGCTTTGAAAATAAATACAGAGATAGAAATTGATCCAGAAAAAGTTTTTACTAGTGAAGGGAATTATTATGTAACTTTACCTTTTGAAGAGAGAATTGAAAACTATTTAGATGAGCAATTATGGGAGTAAAAGAAATAAATTTAGTTGAATTTAATGAGATTTTGTTTTCAAGACAATTAGCTAAGACGCTTTATGAATTGGAAATAAAGAGTGAATTAAAATCTGATGTGAAAATTTGTTTTAATTTCAAAGGAGTTAGAACAGTTACCCATTCTTTTGCTGACGAATTATTTAAAATTTTGTTTGATAACATAGGTAGTGAGAATATTAGAAGTAGGACAGGATTTATTAATTATAATGATTTTAATAAAGCTATTTTAACTTTTGCATTAAATGATAATAGAAAACGAGTAAGTAAAAAACAAAAAAGCACCAAATAAGGTGCTTTTTATATTTCTAAAATTAGTCTTAGTGATTTTTCTTTCTCTCTTAATAATGATCTGCTACAAGTTTTTTAATTTTTCTTACTTACCTCTAAATATAGATTTCTTCTGAAAGTAACAATAAATGTTTTTATATATATAATTCTACTTTTTTTTAGACTATATTTATTCTAATAATTTCTACTAAATGTTTAAAACCATAATATCGTTTAGATACAAAATGCTGATAATCAAAGATTAGCAGCATTTCTTTTTTATGATTATTTAATGTGATCCTACCTCAAAAGCGCATTAAAAGTATCACCCTGTTTGATGTCTCCAGTATTATAACCTTTCATAAACCATTCTTCTCTCTGTGCGGAAGAGCCGTGTGTGAAGCTTTCCTGGTTCACGTAGCCTTGTCCTCTTTTCTGGATGTTATCATCGCCAACTGCTGCGGCTGCGCTCATCGCTTCCTGAATGTCACCTGGTTCTAAGAACTTTTCACGATTATCAGTTTGTTTTGCCCACAATCCTGCATAGAAATCCGCTTGTAATTCTGTAGCGACGGAAACTTTGTTCATCTCTGTTTCAGAATATTTCCCTCTTAATTCATTTACTTTCTGAGTGGTTCCCAATAAAGTTTGAATGTGATGTCCGTATTCGTGACCGAGAACATACGCGACCGTGAATTCTCCAACCTTTGCTCCGAATTTCTGTTGAAGTTCATTGAAGAAACTCATATCCATATATATGGTTTGGTCTGCAGGGCAATAGAATGGTCCCATTTCGGACTGTGCTGGTCCGCAACCGGAATCTGTTCCGTTTTCGAACAGCACGACTTTTGCGGGCTTGAACTGGATGCCATTTTCTTGAAAGACTTTGTCCCAGGTTTGTTCGTTTTCTTTTGTAAGCATCTGCACAAATTCACGGATGTTGAGTTCTTCTTTGGTGAGGTCTCTTTGTTCGGTTTGTTGTTGGGAACCGCTGTTATTGAGGATTGCCGATGGATCGCCACCAAGAAAGAATACAATCGCAGCTACGATGATTGTTCCCAATCCGCCTCCAACAAGCATTCCGCCACCGCCGGAGCCACGTCTGTCGTCTACATTGTCACTTCTATCGTTTGTCCATTTCATGTTTTTATTTTTATTAAAATTAGTATTTTCTTTTGAAATTGAGTGATTTTTTTGAAACGCCTTTTAGAAATAGCCCTGATAGTAGTGGAAATCCCACAGCAGGCGATGGAAAAGGCTTGGCGCGAGGAATTGCAACGGATAGCAGGTTCCCGGCTCCTAAAAATCTACAATCGGAGATTCTAATTTGATTTGTTGTTGAAGTCTATCATTTTTAATGCCGTAACTGCAGCTTCGACACCTTTGTTTCCTAAACTTCCGCCGCTTCGTGCGATGGATTGCTCTTTGTTATCGTCTGTCAATACACAGAAAATTGCTGGTGTATCGGTCAAAATGTTACAGTCTTTGATACCTTGCGTCACGCCAGAACAAACGAACTCGAAGTGCGGCGTTTCTCCACGGATGACGTTTCCAATTGCGATTACTGCCGCAAATTTGCCAGAACGACAAAGTTTCATCGTCGCAAAACTCAATTCGAATGCGCCGGGAACGTAATAGATTTGAATGTTCTCTTCCTTGATTCCTTCGGCTTTCAAAGTGTCAAGCGCGCCGTTTCTAAGGTTGTAGGTGATAAAGTCGTTCCACTCAGAAACAACAATGCCGATTGAATATTCATCGGCATTGGATATGTTGAGCGGTTTGTAATCTGAAAGATTTACAGTAGCCATATTTTTTATATTTTAATAATATTTTGTCATTTCGATAAATGCATCGGACTGACCATTGTCGTAATCCTGATATTTCTCGTCGATCGCCGCGAAATATTTTTTAGCATCAGCATTTTTCTTAAGTGCCAAAGCCAACATTCCTGCTTTCTTTGTGAAATAGTAAGAAGTGTAAGCGTCATCTGAAGCGGAAGAAGCTTTGTCTGCCATTGCCAGCGCATCGTCGCTTTTGTTCAGGTTAGAAAGACAGTCTGCCATCGCACCATATTTAAGTGCCACCAAAACTTTATTTCCAGAGCTGAATTTGTCCAACAGATCGTAAGCTTTCTGATAGTTTCCTTTTTTGAACTCGATTAATCCAGCATTGTAAGCTGCCAATTTACCGGCTTTTGTACTTCCGTATTGGTCAAATGTTCCCAAAAATCCTGGATTTGCAACAGATTTTCCACCAAGAGCCAGGTCTTCTTTTCCTTCTGCCAAGTTCTTCTGAGCAGAAAGGTAGCTTTTTGTAGCTTCTTCGTTTTTAGGACCAAGAATGAACTGCTGATAACCGAACCAGCCTAAAACTGCAACGATCAAAATACCGAAACCAATGCTTAATGTTCTAGCATTTTTTTCTAAAAAGCCTTCGATGTTAAGCGCTTCCTTATCAAGATCTTTGAAGAATTCTACAGTTTCTTTTCCTTCTTGCTCGTTTTTTTTGTTATGTAGATCTGCCATAATTTTTTAGTAAATGAAGTGCAAATTTAATGTTTTAGTTTTGATTTGCAAAAATTCTTTTTTTAGTACGAAAATTCTTTAATAATTGAGGATCGAATAGACTTCTGCCCCAAATTTTGATAATCTCTCTTCGCCGTTCAGATCTTTCAAATCAATCAAAAAACTGAATTGTGTCGGGATTGCACCTTGCTTCGCAACTAATTTCGCAGCAGCTTCTGTTGTTCCGCCAGTTGCTAATAGGTCATCGTGAATCAAAACTCTATGACCCTCTTTAAGATGTCCTGTTTTCATTTCGATTTCTGCTGAGCCATATTCCAGGTCATATTTTTCACTGATGAATGGCGGCGGTAATTTTCCTGCTTTTCTGATGAGTACAAAAGGAACATCCAAAGCAACAGCGATTGCAATGCCGAAAAGGTAGCCGCGGCTTTCGATTCCGCAAACGACGTCAATTTTTCCACGGCTGAACTCTGCAAGATCCGCAATCACTTCTTCATATAGTTTTGGCTGAAGAAAAATGGGACAGATATCTTTGAATTGGATTCCCGGAATTGGGAAATCCGGGATGTTTTCTATGGTTTGTTCTAATTTGTGGATGAGTTCTGCTGACGCCATTATTTATTTTTAATTGTTGATTTTGTAGGTTGTGATTTTCCAGGTGTTGTTGACCGCTTTCAGACCATAAGTGACATTAAGAGAGGATACTTTTCCGTTTTTGTCAGTAACGTCGTAGGTTACGTTTACATTGGCTGAATTGTCTTTGTTATAAGGAACTGCGATATTTTTTACATTGATATTCTTCACAGAACCAAAACCAGAATTTGGATTTGAGAATTTGTCATAAGAACCCCAATTTGGATTATCCGCAGCATCAAAAGCCGCTTTAAAGTTCTGAGTAGAAAGGTTATTCAAAAACTTGGTTACTGTAGCTTTTGGGTCGGCTGTATTTTTAACAGGCGCTGGCGGTGGAACTACAGTTTCTCCAGTTTGAGGGTCAACTTGTGGTGGCGGAGCCTGAATGGAATCAGAGACAACCGGAGCTGGTGGTGTGTAAAGTGCCTGACCATTGACTGGAACACCCATCTTTATCATTTGTAAAAGTTTCTTGGTCGTTTTTACAGATAGTTTGATATCGATTTTATCTTCGAAGATTTTTTCTCTCGGAAGTGATGAATACTTGATGGTGAAACCTCGGAAGGCTGGGTCTTGCATTAGGTTTTTAGACGTTGAGATTTTAGTTCCGCCGCTGGAAATTTCCATAATAGTTTCCAAAGCTGCGCCTTCAAATTCAACTTTTCTACCGTTGTTGTCCAGAAGTTGAGGAATAATAATGAGACCTTTTGAGCCTGTCAAACTGTCGCCGGCGATATTTCTTACCACGACGTTCAAAGATGCTGCGTCGATGTCGTTCGGGTCTTTTTCAGATGCGGTGACATTGCCGAAGATATTCATCTCACCAAGACTTGGTGGCGCTGTACTGCTCCAGGTAATATTATTTTTCTGAGCGACTTCATCTGCCATTTTGAAAATTTCCGGTGTTTTTTTACCATTTAGAAGTTTTCCCAATGCCTCGATTTCTGCAATGTCGCCATCAGCTTCTACGCCGAAAGTTTTCAGGATATAAAGTGCTTCATTGAATTTCACCTGTTTCAAAGTCGGTAAGCTGGAAGCCATATCGTTGATACTTTCCTGAAAGCTCATCCGGTTGGTGCCATCTACACTTGTTTTCTTGCAGCTGACTGTGAAAATCAATAAACTTATTAAAAGACAGTATTTTATGAATTTCATTTTGTTGTGATTTATTTTTAAAAGTAAGAAATTAGTTTGATTTTTCCGTCCTTACATCAATTAATATGCAAAATTAAATTTTAAATTCAGAATACTCAGATTTTTGAAAGAAAATTAAAAAAAGTAACTTTACGGAAAAATTAGATTTAATGCAGAACAAACTCCATATAGAGATTCATAGTTTTTCGTATAAAAAAGGCGGCATCCCAAAAGATAACACCGAAAACGGCGGCGGTTTCGTCTTCGATTGCCGAGGAATTTTGAATCCGGGAAGAATTGAGGAATACAAAATACAAACAGGAAATGACATTGGTGTTCAGGAATTTCTGGAAACGAAAACTGAAATGCCGAATTTCTTGAAGTCAATCCAATCATTAATATCAATCAGCATTGAGAATTATTTAAGCCGAAATTTTGAACATCTGCAAATCAATTTTGGTTGCACTGGCGGACAACATCGTTCGGTTTATTCGGCGATTAAGACGGCTCAATTTATCAAAGAAAAATATCCTGAAGCAAAGGTTTCAGTGCATCACGACGAACAATTACACCTTAATCCAGCAAAATTAGTATGAAAGCATTAATATTTGCTGCAGGAAAGGGAACTCGACTGAAACCTTTCACTGACGAACATCCAAAAGCTTTGGCAAAAGTCAACGGCGTTCCACTTCTCGAAAGAAATATCAAGTATCTGCAAGGTTTCGGAATCAATGATTTTGTCATTAATATTCATCATTTTGGAGGACAAATTCTGGCTTTTTTGGCTGAGAATGACAACTTCGGCGCCAATATCGAAATCTCCAATGAGCACGAAGAACTTTTGGAAACTGGTGGCGGACTACTTTTCGCAAAGAGATTCCTTGAGAATGAGAAATCATTTTTGATAATGAATGTTGATATTCTGACAGACCTCAATATCAGCAACTTTATCCGACTTCACGAGACCAAAGGTGCAATGATTACTCTGGCCGTTTCTGACAGAGACAGTTCCAGAAAACTAATGTTTAATGATAAAATGTTCTTGAAAGGTTGGAGAAATCTTCAAACCAACAAAAAAACTGTCGTTGGTGGGATTTTCAAATTGAGGGAGTTGGCTTTCAGCGGCGTTCATTGTGTGAATTCTGAGATTTTTGATAAATTCACAAGAACCGGAAAATTCTCTATTATGGATGAATATATGGAAATGATGAAGGAAGATATCATTGTGGGTTATCAGCACACTTCAAACTTAGTGGATGTTGGAAGACCGGAATCTATTGTAGAAGCAGAAAGAATTTTCAGATGATAGAACAAGACGACGATAAAAGATTGCAGGAAAGTCTCCGCCAGAAAACCTGGGATGAGACGATTACGAAAGACAGCTGGATGGTTTTCCGCGTGATGTCCGAGTTTGTGGATGGTTACGAGAAAATGGCAAGAATTGGACCTTGTGTTTCAATTTTTGGCTCGGCTAGATTGAAGGAAGATAATTTCTACTACAAAATGGCTGTTGATATTGCCAAGAAAATCACGGAAATCGGTTTTGGTGTCATCACCGGAGGTGGCCCTGGAATAATGGAAGCCGGAAACAGAGGTGCAAACGGCTACGGAAAATCCATAGGTTTGAATATCGAATTGCCTTTTGAACAACACTTTAATCCGTACGTTGACAAAGGTTACAATATCAATTTTGATTATTTTTTCGTTAGGAAAGTAATGTTCGTAAAATATTCTCAAGGTTTCGTTGTGATGCCTGGTGGTTTTGGAACTTTGGACGAATTGTCGGAAGCTTTGACCTTGATTCAGACCAATAAAATAGGGAAGTTCCCAATCGTTTTGGTGGGAAGCGAGTTCTGGAGCGGATTGTTGGATTGGTTCAAAGGCACATTGTTGAAAGAGGGTTTGATTGCCGAGAAAGATTTAGAACTTTTCCGCGTTGTGGATACGGCTGAAGATGCAGTGGCGCATATCAAAGCGTTCTACGACAAATATTCGGTAAGTGTAAATTTCTAAGGTGTGGCATATAATTTGAGCTTAATTAATCATAAAAGTTATTAAAACTTAATTAAAATGAAAAAATCAATACTTATATTATCTCTAGGAATCTTATTGGTGGGGCTTTTTAGCTTTACAGCATTGGATTTCTTTTCGTCAATGACCAAAGTGGATTACATAGACGGAACCAAAACTTTGAAGTTCACAACGAAGCTAAACACAGGTCACATCTCTCAAGCTGTGAAAATTGACCCTGCAACAGCAGGCTTCGAGGCGGAAGTGAAAAAATATGTGAACAATAATGTGGATGTTGCCATCAACGGTGCTGCGAAACAATTGACTTTTACAGGAAGTCAGGTTAATGGTGAATCTGTTTGGGTTTACTATGAAGCGAGTGGCGTTTCTGATATTTCAAGTTTGAAAATCAAGAACAGTATTTTGATAGGGCAGTTCCCAAAACAGGTCAACATCGTGAATATCACTTATAAAGGTGCTTTGAAGACACTCAATTTCCAGAAAGGAAAAGAAACTTCGGAAGTCACTTTCTAAAAAATTAAAATCGGTCAAATGGCCGATTTTTTTATGTCTTTATTTTTCTAGTAATTTTTTTAAAATATTGATCTGGTTGTCTTTACTTTTTACAAGTTCACTTATTAATACTTTAATCTCATCACGTACTTCTAATGCATTTTCTTTATTAAGATTAGTTGACTCTCCAAAAAAGCCAGATAATGGCTCCCCTAAAATTTCAGCAATCTCTATCAATCTCTCTACAGAAAGTTTACTTGTTTGATTTTCTATATTGGTGTACGCTGCCTGGCTTATATTTAATTTGAAAGCCATATACTCTTGAGAATGTCCTTTGTCTTTTCTATAAGTCTTGATTTTATTCAAGACTACTTCAATTGTGGTCATTAGTTTTCATTTGTGTAATGCAAATATAAAAAACTCATTGAAAAAACAATTATTCTGATATTGTTTTTGTAAAACTGATTGTGTGGGTTAAAATTTACTTAGAAATTTGTTTTGTTAATGAAATGAATTATTAACTTTAAACATTAAATAAAATGAAGAAATTAATTTTAGTTGCCAGTATCTTTGTTGCTGGTGTTGTATCTGCAAAAACTGTAACTCCAAAAACTGGAGGAGAAAAAACTACACAAAGTTCAAATTCCAAAGAGCAAAGTACTTCGAAAACGTCCTTGCTAAAAAGCAAAAAACTCCAAAATTGGGTTGGTTATACTACTTGTGGTGTAGTAGGAATTACTTGTCAGGATTGGACGGCAGCTCAGGCAAATGCTTGGCTTGATGCTCTTGAAGCAAATTATTGTGGGTAATAGTTGCCTAAAAACGTTATCTACTTTACACTTGTATTAGTTTTACAAGTGCATTTTTTTCAATTAAGACAATCCTTATGAACTACTCTAATAAACTATTTTTCCTCTTTGTGTTATTTTTTAATGTCTTTTTTTATTCTCAATCAATTAAGAATGATACTTTGAGAGCAGATTTTACTTATTTGCTTAAAGTTAAACTAAATAAATTAAATCCTAGAATTGATGAAGAACTTTTCTCATTACAGGTTGGTGATAATCGTGCATTTTTTACAAGTAATAATTCAGTTAGAAGGGATTCTGTAATACAATCCATCTCGGATAAGGATGTACAAAATGGCAGTAATATTCTTGATGCAAGAGGAACTTCGATGCCAAAAACAAAATTTCCATATACTATTATACAATCAAATGATGTTCAATATTTTAGGTGGGTAATGGTTACACTATTTACATATAAAGAGCAAGCTATAGATAATTGGAAGCTAATTAATGAATCAAAAATAATCAATACAATTAATTGTAAAAAAGCGGAAGTTAATTTTAAAGGAAGAAATTGGACAGCTTGGTATTCACCAGAAATTCCATTTCCTTATGGTCCATACAAATTCAGTGGACTACCAGGATTAATCATTAAAATAACAGACGAAAAAGGAGACTATGATTTTGAACTTGTAAAATCACTGCCAAATTCTAAATTGAAAGGAAAAATAGTTACTATTAATAAAAATAGATACACTGATGCAGTCGAAACAACCCAGCCTAAGTTGGAAAGAGCGATCGAAGATGCTAATAACAATTCTTCTGCAATTCTTGCAAGCTACGGAACAAATATTGTACAAGGGCAAGATATTATAAAGCAAAAACAAAAACAGAGAGAATTGGAAAAAAAAGGTAGAAATCCGATAGAGTTAGATAACTAAAACAATAAATGACTTGTTTAAATTTTGTTATTGAACCTTAAAGAAATTTAATTATTCTAATGACAATTCGTATGATCCGTATGAAAACCATCTGTTGAATGATTGACGTGCAAAGATTCGGAGTGTGGGGAAACGTAAGGAATTCCTAGTTCCAAGCCTCTTAAAACGAATAAACCGCCTAAGATAATCATCATCACTGGAATGACTTTCAGGATTCTTACTCTGAAAGCTGTGGTGATAAAATTTCCTAAGTAAACTACAGCAAACATAAACGGAAAAGTTCCCAATCCAAAAAGGAACATAAAGAGTGAACTTTGCCAAATTCCGCCGGCTGCCAGAGAAGCTGTCAAAGCCATATACACCATTCCGCAAGGTAAAAGTCCGTTTAGAATTCCGGTTGCGAAACGGGATTTGTAATCTGGGCGCTGTAAGATTTTCCCAAGTTTCATTTTGACATTCAGTAAACCTCTAGAAACAAATGGGATTTTAGCGGCGAAATCTTTTCCTCCGAAAGAGAAAATCGCCATTACAATCAATAAAACTCCAACCAAGACGGTTAGATATTTTTGAAATCCAGCCAATTCAAAACTTTGACCAATGATGCCCAGGATTCCGCCAAGAATGGAGTAGGTGAGAATCCTTCCGAATTGGTAGGTGAGATTTTGAAGATAGAAGTTGGCCTTCTGATTCTTTGTCAATCCCATCGAAAGCGCAATAGGTCCACACATACCGATGCAATGGAATCCGGATGCGAATCCCAAACCAATCGCCGATATGATGAGTGCTACTTCCATAAGATGTCATAATCCACCTGATAAGGCTTGTTATTCTCTGTCCATTTTAGCTTTAAGGTGTAAGAACCTTTCGAGATGACTTTGGCAGGAATCAAGAAAAGATTGTGCTGTAAAGTGACTTCTTTTTTTACATCCAAATTGGAATCTTCGGTTCTGAACAAGACGAAGTTGACGGTGTTTTCATCCACTTTTATAGTTTCAGGAAATGTTACTAAAAGACCTTCACTAGTTATTTTACAAGTTGGCGTTTTTTCTAATTTCGCTGCATTATTTTTGGCATCAATGACGTCTTGGTATTTCAGTTCTTCCTCGTAGTAATTATTGGAAATCATCTCCGCATTCTGTTTTCCCATTGGAAAAATAAAGATCAGAAAGAGGATGAAAAGGATGAAACATCCTAATGCAATCATCAATCCGTGTCCCCAATTTAAGTTTTTCATTAATAATTAATTAAAATTGAAATTTGAATGGCCCTTCAAAGTATGTGCTGTAAGAATCAAGTAATTCTCCATTCATATCATAAACGCCCAGTTCCAGATTTTGTTTTGACAGTTTGATCTGACTTTCAGGGAAACTCACGTTGATGGTTCCTTTGATCATCGCATCCCGTTTCATTATAATTCTGTTGGAGGTTCCGGAAGAGATTTCACCATTTTTAGGTTCAATAATTTTGATAATAACGGTTTTGTTCTCGTTTGATTTATTAAGGAACGTATAATTGTAAGTATTCGTAATTTTTCCGTCTCTCACGAAGAAAGTTGATCCAGGAGGTTTTAAGAATTTAGCTTCCATTTCGCCTCTATTGTACAATAATCCACCTAAGAAAGCAACGAGAACCAGTAATACAACGCTGTAAGCTTTCATCTTTCCGGAGAACTTGAAGTTCTGCTGTTCCTCGATTTCTTTTTCGGATGCATAACGGATCAACCCTGGTGGAAGTCCCACTTTTACCATCACTTCATCACAAGCGTCGATACAAGCGGTACAGTTTACGCACTCCATTTGCAGACCATCACGGATGTCGATTCCAGTCGGACAAACCACAACACATTGTTTACAGTCGATGCAGTCACCTTTTCCTTCGGCTTTTCTGTCTTCGCCTTTTTTCCATTTGGCGCGGTTTTCTCCTCTTTTATAATCGTAAAAAACGTTGATGGTTTCTTTATCAATCAAAACGCCCTGAAGTCTTCCGTAAGGACAAACCATTGTACAAACCTGTTCTCTAAACCAGGCAAATACAAAATAAAATGCCGCGGTGAAAAGTATCATTACCAGAAAATTCGTCGGTTTTGCAAACGGACCTTCCTGCATAATTCGGAAAACCTCTTCATAACCAACGATGTACATAAACATAATATGGGTGATGATGACGGAGATTAATAAGAAAGTTGACCATTTCAAGGAGCGCTTCCAGATTTTTTCTGTGTTCCATTCCTGATTGTCGAGTCGCATTTGTTTGTTTCGGTCGCCTTCGATCGCATATTCTATTTTACGGAAAATCATTTCCAGGAAAATAGTTTGAGGACAGATCCAGCCACAAAATATCCTTCCGAAGACTACGGTAAAAATAATGATAAATATTAATGAAACAATCGCACCCAGAGCGAGAATAAAGAAATCCTGAGGATAAAATGGCTGCCCGAGAATAAAGAATTGACGCTCTATGATATTAAATAACAGAACCGGATTTCCATTAATTTTCAAGAATGGAACAGCAAAATAAATTGCTAATAATAAGATACTTACCAGAACTCTGTAATTGGTAAATTTTCCTTTAGGTTTTCTTGGAAATACCCATTTTCTTTTGCCGGTATTATCCATTGTCCCTACAGAGTCTCTGAATGTTTCAGCTTCTACGACCCAGCTTTCCGCTTCGTTGTATTTTTTTTCTGTAGTACTCATAATATTTTAGATAAAAAAAGAGATTGTCCTGAAAATGAACAGTGTAGTATTCATTTTCAAATACCATTCCGAAGAGAACGATATTCTTTGACAATCTCTTTTATATGATATTACTTAGTTTTTTCCCAGTGCGCTTCTGTTCCTTGCGGAGCTGCGCCACCTTGTGCAGGTGTGATAGGAGCTTGTTCCTGATTGATATGGTAGACATAAGCTGCCACATTTTGCATATCAAATCCTGAAACTACGCCATTTTTACCCCAAGCCTGCATTGTTGGGTTATTCGGACTTCCGTTTTCTACCATCCAGAATACAGTTTTGTATAATGTTTTCTCCGGTTGGTTGATCCAGAAATTATCTGTCAGGTTAGGTCCAATGCCTCCTTTTCCACCTTCTCCGTGACAAGACACACAGTTGGTTTCGAAAACAGCTTTACCGGCTTCTACGTTATCTTCTGAGAAAACTGCCGTTTCTAAAGTAGGCTGCGTTACAGTTGACATATATTCGTTGATCGCAGCAGTCTGCTCTCTGTATTCCTGCTCGTATTCTTTGTAAGGATGAGCAAAATCTGTCAAGAAATAAGATGATACATATAAAATACAATATGCTACTCCGAAGTAGAAAAGACCTAACCACCATTTTGGAAGCTGATTGTCTAGCTCCATAATGCCATCGAATCCGTGATCGATAAGGATATCTTTCTCTTCTTTTTCTGACTGGCTTTTGAAAGCGCCATTCCAAAGGTACTGGAAGTAAGGTACTTTTTTATCAGAGATGTAAGTTGCTTTTTCTGTATCAGTTAATTTTTTGAATTTTTCATTCTCAATCAAATCTCCAATAGCACCTTGAATAAATACCACTACGATACTGATCAAAGCCGTTCCAAGGAAAAATTTGGAAGACAGGAAGTCTGAGCTTTGGGAGAACATGTAAAAAACAATAATTAGTAATCCTAAAACGATTGGAATATTAATATAAACAGGTGTTCTTCTTTTCATATGTAGATTTTATTGTTTTGAATTGCCATATGCAATCGCACAATATTCATAGATATTTTGCATTTGCAAATCATGGCGATTTCATGATTAATTATCTTTTTTAATTACAAAGTAAATTCGTCGTCTTCGTGATCTTTTTCCAAAGGCGCATTTTCTTCTTCTTTGTAATATTTTTTTGGTCTATTGATGACAATATAAACCATTACAACAAAGAATAAAATGAATATGATCATTGCAATGGTCTGAAACAAACCTGCATTTTCCACATTGGAGACGATGTCTTTAAAACTTTGCGGAATCATTTTATTTTAATTATTAATTACTGGCTGTTTTTACTTCTGTTGTTTTGATGTCCGTACCAAGTCTTTGCAGATAAGATATCAAAGCAACAATCTCTCTTTTCTCAAGCGGAACAAATTGTTCTCCTGATTTTGCTTTGTTGGCTTTCGCTTCAGCAAATGATTTTTTCACGTCATCAGCTTCAGAGAATACATTTTTCACGATTGCGTTCGCTTGGTTATTCATCCAAGTATCCATAGAATCGATTTGAGACTTAGTATATGGAACGTCGTAAGTATTCTTCATCAATTCCAATTTAGCTTTAGTCTTGCTTCTGTCTAATGTATTTTCAATTAACCAAGGGAATCTCGGCATAATGGAACCTGCGGAAGTAGATCTTGGATTGTACATATGTTTGAAGTGCCAAGAATCTGGTCTAGCGCCACCTTCTCTCTGCAAATCCGGACCTGTTCTTTTAGATCCCCAAAGGAATGGTCTGTCATAGATGTACTCTCCAGCTTTGGAATATTGTCCGTTTTTCCCGTTGAATCTTACAACTTCATCTCGGAAAGGACGAATCATCTGCGAGTGGCAAGAGTTACAACCTTCTCTGATATATAAATCTCTACCTTCCAATTCAAGTGGCGAATAAGGCTTCACGGCAGAAATTGTTGGAACATTTTCTTTAATGAATATCGTCGGAAGTATTTCCATTGACCCTCCAATTGCGATTACAATGAAAGATAATATTGATAAATATAATGGTGTTCTCTCCAACCACAGGTGGAATGTTTCACCTTCTTTTCTTCCTTTGTTGATTTTTGCCAAGGCAGGAACTTCTACAGGAACTTCTTTTTGGAAAGAGCCTTTTCTTGCTGTTGCAACTAAGTTAACGACCATCAGAATAGCTCCGGTGAAATATAAGAATCCACCTACAAATCTAAGTTTAAAGAATGGAAGAATCGCAGTTACGGTATCCAACCAGTTTTTGTACATCAAAGTACCATCCGGGTTGAACTGTTTCCACATCAAACCTTGTGTGAATCCAGCGATATACAAAGGAACTGCATAGAAAATGATCCCGAAAGTTCCCAACCAGAAATGCCAGTTAGCTAATTTTACAGACCAAAGTTTGGTTCTCCACATAATTGGAACTAAATAATAGATAACCCCAAAGGCCATAAAACCATTCCAGCCAAGTGCACCTAAGTGAACGTGACCAATTACCCAGTCAGTAAAGTGACCTACTTTGTTAACTGTTTTTGTTGCCAAAAGTGGTCCTTCGAATGTTGCCATACCGTAACAAGTTACCGCTACAACAAAGAATTTAAGAACCGGATTTTCTCTTACTTTATCCCAAGCTCCTCTCAAAGTCAATAGACCGTTTAGCATACCGCCCCAAGATGGTGCGATAAGCATAATAGAGAAACCTGTTCCTACAGCCTGAGCCCAAGCTGGCAGAGAAGTATATTGTAAGTGGTGAGGACCTGCCCAGATATAGACGAAGATCAACGACCAAAAGTGAATAATCGATAATTTGTAGGAGAACACTGGTCTGTCTGCCGCTTTCGGAACGAAGTAATACATCATCCCAAGAACCGGAGTAGTCAGGAAGAATGCAACCGCATTATGACCATACCACCATTGTACCAAGGCATCTTTCACACCCGCATAAGCAGAGTAAGATTTCCATCCTGTGAATGACAAAGGAACTTCTAAATTGTTGAAGATATGAAGCATTGCAACCGCAACCCAAGTTCCGATGTAGAACCAGATTGCAACATACAAGTGTCTTACTTTTCTAACTGCAATTGTAGCAAACATATTGAAACCAAAGATCAGCCAAACTACCGTAATCAAAATATCAATCGGCCATTCGTGCTCTGCGTATTCTTTGGAAGTGTTGATTCCCATTAGGAAAGTGATAAGTGTTGTCACCAACATCAGCTGCCAGCCCCAGAAATGAACCCAAGATAAAGTGTCGCTCCACATTCTGGTTTTCAGCAATCTCTGCATAGAATAGTAAAATCCTGCAAAGAAACTGTTCCCTACAAATGCGAAAATTACGGTGCTTGTGTGCATCATTCTAATTCGCCCAAATCCAAATGCACCTTGAGAATTGATCAAACCTTCCAGTCCGCCGCTTCTTAAAGTCTGGATCGTCGGGTCATCCGTTCCCAGGAAAAATTCTGGTAATTCAGGGTAAAATAGCAACAACGCAGCCGTCAGTCCTAATAAAAAACCTAATAAACCGAAAACGACCGTCGCGATAAGAAAAGCGCGAACAATACCGTTGTCATAACTAAATTTTTGTGTTTCCATATCTACAAATAGCAATTATTCTTTATCTTTTTTGTCAGGAGTTTCTGTCTCCTCTTCTGTCTTCACCTCGTCATCAAATAAAATTCTGACGGCCGGCGATTCATCGTCTTCAAACTGTCCTTTTTTAGCACCAATAATAAAAATTACCAGAAAAATAACAGCTAAAGAAACGCTGCAGATAATCATCAAATAGAGAATCTCCATAACTGCGACAAATTTAAGGTAAAAACAGTCGTCAAATTTAGTGAAAATTACTGACTTTGGTCAGAATGGTAGAAATATGGATAATTTATAATCGCTCTAAATAAGGGCGTTCTAAATGTTTATCCTGAAGTATTTGGAACTTCGAAGCCATGTTGAAAGTGTCGTGAATGTAACGACGGTGACAGAACTCAAAGGCATAAAAATCGCAGCAAAAAGTGGATGCATATGTCCGGAAACCGCAAAGCTAACACCGATGACATTGTAACACAAACTGATTATGAATGTGATTTTTACAATCGTAATTGCATCCTTCGAGAGTGCAAGAAATTTATCCAAATCCGGAATTTTTTCGCCGTTCATAATCACGTCAGATGATGGTGTGAAAGAATTGCTGTCATCTGAAATCGCAATTCCAACATTGCTTTGTTTTAGCGCACCTGCGTCATTCAATCCGTCGCCGAGCATCGCCACTTTCTGTCCTTTGTCTTGGAGTCCCTTAATAAAGTCCAGCTTGTTTTCCGGATTTTGATTGAATTTCATCTCAGAAACATTTGGAATCAGTTTTTCCAGAATCGATTTTTCTGAAGGATTATCGCCACTCAGAATATTGATTTTATAATTTTTTAAATGGCTGAAAAGAACTGAAAGATTGCTTCGGTATTCATTTTTGAAAGTGAATTTTCCAATGAAAGTTTCATCTTTTTTAAGGTAAACTGCCGTTTCCAAATCCTGAGATTTTTCACCTGTAAAACTCGCTGAACCAATTTTATAAGTCGCACCACGAACTTTCCCTTGATAACCTTTTCCTGAAATCTCCACAAAATCTTCCACTTCAAAATAATCATCATTCACCTCAATGAAATTGTAAAGTGATTTTGAAAGCGGGTGATTTGAGTTTTTAAGTAAAGATTTGATATTCTTCAAATCAAAATCTTCAATCTCAGTTCCGAAATAATTGATATTCGATTTTTTACTTTCTGTGATGGTTCCCGTTTTATCAAAAACCAAAGTGTCGATTTTCGCCAGTCTTTCAATCGTCAAAGTATCTTTTACGTAGAAATTATTCCGACCTAAAATCCTCATAATGTGACCAAAAGTAAAAGGCGCAGACAAAGCCAAAGCACACGGACAAGCCACAATCAGAATCGCAGAAACCACCTGGAACATTTTCTCGGTGTCAATTCTCGCCCAGTAGATTCCGGCAAGAAGTGTGATGCCTAAAATAATGAAAGTGAAGTATTTACTAATCGTATTTGTTAAGGTGTCAAGTCCAGTTTCAAATTTTTTGAAGGCTTCCTTGTTCCAAAGTTGGGTCAGGTAACTTTGGTCAACACTTTTTATTACCTCAAGTTCAAGAACTGAACCGGATTGTTTTCCGCCGGCAAAAACTTTGTCGCCCGGTTTTTTGGAAATATGCGCCGATTCTCCTGTGATAAAACTATTGTCAATATTACCTTCTCCTTTAATCAAAATAGAATCAACTGGGATGATTTCCTGATTTCTGACCATAATTCTGTCGCCAACAGCCAATTCGGAAAGCAGGATGTTTTCCTGTTTTCCATCAAAATCGACTTTCGTTACAGCGATAGGGTAGAAAGATTTGTAATCTCTGTCGTAGGAAAGCGTGTTGTATGTTCTTTTCTGAAACATTTTTCCCATCAGCATAAAGAACAGTAAACCACAAAGTGTATCGAAATAGCCTGGTCCATAGTCGGTTACGACTTCATAGATACTTCTTCCGTAAAGGACAAAAATCCCCAAAACAATTGGAACATCAATATTGATGATTTTATTCTTCAGACCGTACCAGGCAGATTTGTAATAATCTGAAGCTGAATAGAATACAACAGCAGTTGCCAGCAAGAATAAAATAACTCTGAATAAATGTTTGTAAGAATGAAACCAAACATCGTCACCCGAAACATATTCAGGGAAGCTGAAAAACATTCCATTTCCAAAGGCAAATCCGGCAATTGCCAATTTGATGAGAAGTGTCTTGTCTAATTTATCGACTTTTTTATCAGCCGTTTCCAGATTGATAACCGGTTTGTAGCCGAGATTTGTAAGGAATTTTGCTAATTCACTCAGTTTCAATTCGTCCTCTTTGAAAGAAATTTGAACTGTTTTTCTGGTAAAATTAACCTGAGAATATTTGATGCTCTTATTAATCGTATGAAGACTTTCCAAAAGCCAAATGCAGGAAGAACAGTGAATTACCGGAATCTTGAAGGTTACAAGCGTAGTTCCGCCTTCAGAAAAATCTACAATTTTGGTAGAGATTTCCGGCGTGTCCAGATAGTCGAATTGTGAATTATTTTCGTTGCTTGGACGGATTCCAGAACGCTTGTTGATATTGTAAAAATTGTCCAGATTATGAACGTTCAGAATTTCATAAACCGATTGGCAACCGTTGCAGCAAAATAATTTTTCATCAAAAAGAATTCGTTCCTTATCGATATTTTGCCCGCAGTGAAAACATTGTTCTGCCATTAAAAATTACTCAGATATTTGGATTGCAAAATTACGGCAAAAATATTGGTATGTAGCGTTAAAAAGTCTTATTTTTGCTGACAAATGTCATAGGTATGTCTCTTGAACAACAATTGGTTATAGAACAAAATTTCTCGAAAGCTTTCCATAAAGATTCTTTGCGCGAAAGTCTTAATTCTGAAGATTTTGAGGTGTACGAGAAAGCACTGAAAGTTTTGGAATTCGCAAAAGGTGAAGTCGTTTTTGAAGACGGTGAATCTCCAAAAGGGGTTTATTTTATCGAAAAAGGAACTGCAAAATTATCCAAATCAGGCGTTTACGGAAAAGATCAGATTTTGAGATTCTGTAAGGAAAATGATCTGATTGGTTATCGTTCTTTGCTTTGCGGCGAAAATTTCCAGGCCAATGCGGAAGCGATGACGCCAATGACGGTTCAGTTTTTACCTGCCGACATCTTCCTTCATTTATTGGAAGTTGATTCCAAATTATCCTACGCAATGCTTCAAAAGATCGCTTATGAATTAGGCGAATCCGCAAACACGGTAACTTTCCTTGCGCAAAAAACCGTGAGGGAAAGATTGGCAGAAATTCTTATTTTGCTGGAGCAAAAATTGGGAACAGATCCGGAAGGTTTTATTAAAATTTCTTTGACAAGAGAGGAAATCGCAAATCTTATCGGAACTGCGACAGAAAGCGCAATCAGACTGATATCAGAATTCAAACAAGACGATTTGATCTCTGTTGAAGGAAGAAATATCAAGATCCTAAACCGCGACAAACTGATCAAACTTGGTCACGTTGTGATATAAATGATAATCGATGAAATCGAAGATTCGACAACGTCAATGATAATTGATGAGCAATTCGTCGTTTTAAATTTTCATCGTTCATTTTCATTTTTTTTAATCATTTATCACTTATAATTTATCATTCATAATTATGTCTGTACATTCAGAAATAAAAAAGATCACCACAGAAACCTTGCGAAAAATGAAATTCGATAAGGAAAAGATCACAATGCTGACGGCTTACGATTTCACAACAGCGAAAATGTTGGATGCTGGCGGCGTAGATTCTATCTTGATAGGTGATTCTGCCGCGAACGTAATGGCTGGTTTTGAAACGACTTTGCCTATTACGCTTGACCAAATGATCTATCACACACAATGCGTGGTTCGCGGCGTGGAAAGAGCTTTGGTAGTTGCTGATTTGCCATTCGGAACTTATCAGAGTAATCCAGAGAAAGCTTTGGAATCTGCAGTAAGAATGATGAAAGAAGGCGGCGCTCACGCTGTCAAGATCGAAGGTGGAAAAGAAATCGAAGAATCGATCAGGAGAATCATCAATGCAGGAATTCCGGTTTGCGGACATCTCGGTTTGACGCCTCAAAGTATCTATCAATTCGGAACTTATAAAGTACGAGCAAAAGAAGATGCGGAAGCTGAAAAACTGATTGCTGACTGTAAACTTTTAGAAGAGCTTGGATGTTTTGCAATCGTTTTGGAAAAGATTCCTGCTGCACTTGCAAAGCGAGCTTCAGAAAGTATTTCAATTCCTACGATTGGGATTGGCGCTGGTCCGGATTGTGATGGTCAAGTTTTGGTCTACCAAGATATGGTCGGAATGAATCAAGGGTTTTCACCGAAGTTCCTTAGAAGATATTTGGATCTTTATACCGAAATTACCGGAGCAGTTTCGCAATATGTGAAAGATGTGAAAAGTGCTGACTTCCCGAACGATAAGGAAAGTTATTAATTAAACATAAAAATAGATAATGCCCTTTCAGACCTCAAAATTTTGAAAGGGTTTTTAATTATAATCAAATAAGGATGATTCAGAAAATCTCTAAATTATTATCTTTTGTCTTGATCTTATCGTCAATCGTTTCGTGCGTTTGTCATCAAACCAGATTTGGAATGAGAACAGAGATTTACGATAAAAAAGATTCGCTGAGATCTTTAGCAAGGATCAAGGAAATCAAAAACCTTGATTATTCGGATTTCAAAGCTGGAAAATTTGATGATGGGAAAGTAGCTGTGAATTATCGTTTTCTGAAACCTTCGAAAATCGAACAGGACAAGAAATATCCTTTGATATTGGTCTTCCACGGTTCTGGTGCAGTCGGGGCGAACAATACTTCTCAAATGGGCGTTTTGTCGAAAATGTGGTTGCTTCCCGAGATTCGGGAAAGATATAAGGCTTACGTTTTGTCCCCTCAGTTTCCGATCCGATCTTCCAATTATCATTTGGATGAAACCCGAAATGTGAAAGTTTCTGAATCGAATGAACACTTGGATCTAGTTTTAAAGTCCATTGATTCATTAATTATAAAGGAAAATATCGACCCAAACAGGATTTATGTTATGGGATTCTCGATGGGCGGCGCAACGACTTCGAACGCAATCTCCAAAAGACCTGATCTGTTTGCAGCGGCGATCAATGTTTCAGGGATTTCTCAGTTTGATAAAATAGATGAACTGACGAAAATGTCAATTTGGATCGTACACGGAAGTCTGGATACGGACAATTTTCCTCAAAGTAATTTTAAATTTTTTGATGAGATGAAACCCAAAGGAAACGTTTTCCTGTGGGAATATAAAGACAAATATCACAACAATATTCTCTCTGCCGAGTTGGTAGATGAGATCCCGAAATGGTTGTTGAAACAACATCAATAAAATTAATCTGATAAATGTAACTTTTGGTATTGCTTTATTTATAAAAAATAATATTTTTACTGCAATAAAATACAAATATGATGAAAACAAATAATTTTTTTTATTTCTTGCTAATCATTTTTTTATTAGGATGCTCTCGGGAAGATCATTCTGATGAACAGGGAAATAATTGCGGAAAAGTAGAAAATGTCACTTTTAGCACAACCACTTCCAGTGTTACCGTCTATTTTTCAGGCGGAAAAAATTCCAACTCATACCAAATAGAATATGGTCTTACGGGTTTTTCTCAAGGTTCCGGAACAAAATTGACGACATCAAATACCTATGCGAAAATAGAAGATCTTACTTCATCGACCACTTATGATTTTTATATTACCGGAATTTGCAGTAGTTCAGAAAACAGTGTAGCCTATAAGCTTTCGAGTATTACAACTCAACAAAGCCAATGCAAAGGCGATGCATCTGTCGAATTTTTTCAGTATGATCCGAATGAGGTGAATCTGAAATTTTCTTATTCTTCTGGAAGTATTTACAAATATGAAGTTGAATATGGTCCAAAAGGATTTCTGCTGGGATCGGGAGTGCGCCAAAAAACAGAAACGTGGAGTAGCTCATTATCAATAAAAAATCTTCCCTTTGAAACTGCCTACGATTTTTATATCAGGGCATTTTGTACAGATGGTGATTCAAATTCATTTAAGAAATTTACTTACACGACATCAACATCCTGTCCTAAACCTTTTAATTTGAACAGTTACGTCATTTCCGGAAGCTGTAATGTGGGACTGGGTGCAACAAGAGGTTTTTCCTGGGCGTCTTATGGAAGTCCTCAAAGTTATACGATATCACTAATTCAGGATATTAATGGACCTCCAAGTGCCCAAACCTTTACGACATCCAACAAATCAATAGCTATAAGTAATATGTATTGTCTCTGGAAAGGTTTTTATGTAAAATCTAATTGTGGAGGCAAAAGCAGTGAATGGGCAGGTCCGTTTATTTTTTAGATAACCAACAATCTTCTCTTTCAAGAAATGGTTTTTTGATCAAATTAGAAAATAAAATTTATACAAGAAATCGTCAGGATTTTTACATGCCATCAACAGTAAAGTTTAGGGTTTAAATCTGGCATTTGAAATACGATAAATATAATTATGAAAAATTCTCAAACAATACAAGGTGTTTTATCTATTCTGGCATTGATCTGCCTTGCGGTAGGCTGGTTCAATTTATTTTCTCCGGAGATCACGGAATTGCTTTATCAAAGGTTTTTTTACATCTTGATAGGATTAAGTTTTATCTTTCAGGCGCAAACTTTCCTTAATCAGAAGTTTGTTTATCTAATGTACATTGCTGCAGGATTATGTATTGTTGGTGCATTTTTACCTCTCGATTCTCAATTTGCAAGGATCAAGACGATTGGACTTTTTACGGGCGTAATTGTTTCTGTTTTTAATAGACAAAGGATTTCTAGAGGTTAGGTTATGAATCAGCAATTTTCTGAAGATCAGATCATCTTCGAAGACAATCATATAATGGTCATCAACAAAAAAGCGGGACAACTTGTTCAGGGTGACAAAACCGGTGACTTGTCATTGTTGGAATTGATCAAAGAGTTCATCAAAAAAAGAGACGGTAAGCCGGGCAATGTTTTCCTGGGTTTAGCTCATAGGATTGATAGGCCAACTTCAGGCTTGGTAATTTACGCCAAAACTTCAAAAGCGCTTTCCAGATTGACGGTAATGGTAAAAGACAGAGAGGTCAAAAAAACGTATTGGGCACTTGTGGCGAAAGAAATGATCCCGAAATCACAAAGACTGGTTCATTATCTCCAAAAAAATGAGAAGACCAACAAAGCCACCGTTTTTGTAAAGCCGACCGATGGTGCGAAAGAATCGATTCTGACTTACACTGTCATCAAAACTTTGGACAATTACCAGTTGTTGGAAATTGATCTGGAAACAGGTCGTCATCATCAGATCAGAGCGCAATTATCAAAAATTGGAGTTCCAATCAAAGGTGATTTGAAGTACGGCGCGCCACGTTCCAATCCAGATGGCGGGATTTCTCTCCACGCCAGAGAACTTCAGTTCATTCATCCGGTAACTAAAGAAAAAATTGAGATCATAGCGCCAGTTCCGCAGAATGATGCGGTTTGGAAGGCGTGTGAAAATTAAAAAAGCCGAAAGATTCATTTTATCTTTCTGATTTTTAGTTGTTTTAAAATTCTAAGATTAGTTATTGTTGAGCAATCCACCACTAGAATCAGTATTATTATTTTTGATTAAATTCGGGTCAACCTTCGCCAATTTATTTTTTGTCGGAATCTTATAATTAAAAGAAATTCCGAATTTTCTCGTGTCATTTTTATTTGTCAAAAGAACCGGGTTGAAGTCATTTGGCGGTACAGAATTGAACGTATTCTTGTTCATGTTGAAAACGTCGTCTGCATAAAGTGTGATCGTCAAACGGTCATTCATCAATTTTTTGGTTAGATTAAGGTCAACAGATTGATTGAAAGGCTTTATTGCGTCAAAATAGAAATAATTTCCTTTCGTAATATGACGGTAATTGGCTGTGAATTTTATATCCTTTGGCAAAATAATCTGCGCCATTCCTCCGAAAACCCAAAAACCTTTATTGTCAAGGGTTGGAATCTCGTGTCTTTGATAACTTGTAAATAAATAAAGGAAATTGATTTTGTCCGGATTGAAATCAAACTTCATCATCTCCTTCAAGCTTTTTGTGAAAACCATAAACGGCACCGGCAATCCAGCGTTGAAGCTGTGAATTCGCATCGTTGGAATATTGATGTTGGTATTGGTTACCAAAAGGTCTTTCCTTCCAACCTGTTGGGCAATATTATTATCTGCGTAACTGATGCTGTAACTGAAAAAAGCATAATCAAAAGCCGAAATCTTAACTTCAAAATTATCAAAAATCGTAGGCTGCAAATAAGGATTTCCGCCGTAATTGATATTCTGATTGTTGAAAACCGTATTGTTTGGATTCAGGAATGAGATGTTTGGCAGGCTTATTTTTTTGTTATAATTAAAGCTGAAATACACATTCTGCATAATGTTGTACTGCACACTGGCGTTCGGGAAAATCCTGAATTGGTTAAACGGCGTCAAGTCTTTAGCAACCACCGCATTGTTTTCCATCATTCTAGTAACGCCGCTGATGTCATAATTCTCAGCTCTCGCTCCCACGATAAAATCAAATTTCTTCAGCTTTGCCTGCAATTCTGCGTACATAGAAGACGTTTGTCTTTGGTAATCCAGATTGGTAATCACTTTGTTGTTCGTATCAAAATTCAGTTTTTCATACAAACCGCCGACGCTGATTTTCCCTTCATCCAGAATTTTCAACGGTTGAGAAAAATCGACTTTGAAGCTGTAAACATTCTGGTTGGAAGCATTCGCCGTATTATTGGACGGATTAATGAAACTGTTCTGCGCAAAATCCGTATTGTAATTGTTATAATTCAGCTGGAAATCGAGCTTTTTATTTTTATCATCAAACCTCTTTTGATAAGTTATCGTTGCATCATTCCTATTCGTAAATGTTTTTCCGAAATCCTCAGAATTAACAGGCGTAATGATATTATTAATCAATCCAAAACCGCTGCTGGCGACCGCATTATCATTGTTGTTTTTATTAAGTTCGTAATTCAGAATCAATCGATCTTTGCCCAAATCAAAAGTCATTGCCGCATTTCCAAAATAACCTCTTCCTATTTTATCTGTGAAATTTTTTGAAAGGTCAGAAATCTCGCTCCATTGGGCATTTTCACGATAGTTTTGACCGAAGTTAACTTGCCATCCGAAATATTTGTTTCGTGCGTTTAGGCTAAGGCTGTTGACGGTTTTGTGTCTTGCTTTATCATAATTGCTGAAGGCATAACTTCCGCTGTACGTCGCAGAAAGATAGCTTTTTGCATTTTTGCTCGTGATAATATTGAGAATCGCGCCACCAGAAGTTGCAGGAAACTCTGCGCCCGGCTGCGTCACGATTTCGATCTTTTCTACAGAATTGGCAGGCATTCCTTCCAGAAAAGCAGTAAGCTCGTTGCTGGAAATATTCAGCGGTCGGCCGTCCATATAGACTTCCAGCATTTTTCCTTGGTACATCATTCCGGCAATATCCGTAGAAACCAGACCCGGAAGTTTTTTCAAACCGTCCATCAATGTTCCGGAATTAAGATTCGGCTGTTCCGAGAAATCGTAGATGGTTCTATCTGCTTTTTGTTCAATGGCCTTTTTAGTTTTGGTAATGGTTACCGCTTCGATTTGTTTTTCTTTGTCACTTTCCTTCTTCGGAGTTTCCTGCGCGAAATAGATTTGACTTAGAAATAATCCAGCAATTGGAATGATAGATTTTAACTTCATAGTTTAGTTTGTAACTTATTAGACTTCCAATCTGCTGATTTGTTACAATTTAAATTTATTGAACTCTGTCTTTTTCCTCAAAATTGATATTCTTTTTATTAACCTGCTTTTTGTTTCCGAAAGTGTAATTCACACTTAGACGCAGACTTCTGCCATCCCAATAATTGTTCATCAACTGCTTGCTGTCATCAAAAAACATTTGACCTTTGTAACGCTGTCCAAAAATATTGGTAACCGTCGCGTTGATTTGAAGCTGTTTTTCCATCAATGAAATTTTAAATCCAGAATTCAAATTGGAAAAATTCTCAAAACGGGTATTCACATTTTTGTAAGGTAAACTCTGGTCGTAATTAAGGAAAAGAGCGACCGTTTTAGTTTTGTTCAATGTGAAAGTATTATTAATAGAATAACTTAATGAATAACCTTTCAAAGTTGGCGCATTGATATTGAAAACTTCCGAGGTCTGATACGAAGCGTTTGCCGTGATATTTGCTTCCCAGAATTTGAAGAAAGTGTCTGTGTAAGAGGCATTCATTCCATAAAAATCATTGTTGTAATAATTCTGATAATCGCCAGTTTGAGATTCTAAATCAAGATAAGCCACTTGCCCAAACGCATTCTTCAATCTTAAATAATAAATGCTGGTCGAAAACTTGTTGTTGTAAGTGTAACCCAACTCGTAATTATTAATGTAAGATGGCGTCAGCAATGGATTTCCGGTAGAGTAGGACTGTGGATTTTCGTACCATCTGAAAGGATTCAAATTGCTCATACTTGGTCGGTTGATCCTTCTGGAATAGGACAAAGTGAACACATTTTTATCTTCCTTGTAAGAAACAAAAGCCGAGGGAAACCATTGTCCATAGCTGAAATTATTCACAGTGCTTTTCACAAATGTATTTTCATATCGCAATCCAGCTTTCGTTTCCCAATGTTCGCCGAAACTTTTACCAAAACTTGCATAAACCGCATAATTTTCTTCACGGTAATTGAACGTGCTGCTTTTCTCATCATCAATGACAAACTGGTTATCTTCCCAATCCAGATATTGCAAGTCTGCAGAATTTCTGAATTGATTGAATTTCACGCCAGTCTCAATCGTTCCAAATGAAAAAGGCAATTCCAAATCACCCTGAACCGAGAAAATCTGCGGCTTGATCATCGACAAAGTTTTTACATCCTGTATCGTGTTTTCAGGTAAGGTCAAAGTAGAAAAGTTAACTTCCGTCTCATTGTTGTTTTTATAGAAATTCCCAGCAAAACTCAATTTCTTCCCAAGCGAATCCAATTTTAAATCATAATAAGTACTGAAAGTGTGTGTCGGCGATTTTTCTCTGTGAAATGTGTTGGTCAGAAAGTTTTTCTCGTCTAGTTTTGGACTGATGTTTCTCGTCGTGTTCACGATGTCCATTCCGTTTTTTCCGTTATCGTAAATATATTCCATTCCAACTTCGGAGTTTTTGTTGATTTTATAGGAGCCGCTCAAGTTCGGTGTTAAAATCTGCCACATATCTTTTCGGACAGAGCGGTTGTAATTCTGCGACGCGCCAAGAATAGTGAATCTCTCATCCGCACGTTTTGCACCTTCGATGTAACTTGTCTTTAAACTTAAACTTAATTTTTCGGTTTGATAATTCAAAGTTCCATTCGTGCTTCCGTTGAAATAAGTTCGCTGTGTCAAACCTGTGTTGATGTTTCCACTGAAACCAAGATTTGGATTTTTCTTTAAAATAATATTGATGAGTCCGCTGTTTCCCTGCGCTTCGTATTTCGCTGGCGGCGTTGTGATGACTTCGATTTTCGAGATGTTTTCGGAGCGGATGGATTTTAGATAATTTAATAATGCAGTTCCGGAAAGATTCAGCATTTTTCCATTGATCATCACATTTACCGAACTTTTCCCGATGATAGAAATCGTTCCCAGATTCTCATCCACTTTCAGCATCGGAACATTGGCCAAAGTTTCGCCTGCATCCATTCCTTGAGAAGCGATAGATGCATCTACATTGAAGATGAGTCTGTCCGCTTTTCTTTCCAGCAATTTTTTCTTAACCAATATATTGACGTGTTCAATTTCCTTCAAGCTGTCTTTTTGTGTTTGAGCAAAACTTAAAGTTGAGAAGATTGTCGCGATGAATAGATATTTCAGTTTCATAAATAGTTTATTAGATAGTTGTAAAATCTTGATGCAAATGTATTTTCAAAGTCTTTCCTTTGAAATAGCGTTTAGATTTGATGAGGTTTTAATCCGACCAAACTATTTTCATCGGTAAAAAACAGGCGTTCATAGAATTTGATGTTCTGGATGTGTTTGCTGTCCTTATTTTTGGAATATGAAAAAAGTAACTCTCATTTTGATTTTTGCATCACTAATGTCCTGCATCGGAGCACATCGCGTAGATGTTTGGAAAACGATGGCAATTGCGCCCGGAGACAGCATCGTCCTACAAAAGCTGAAAGCGCCCGCCACTTTAGAAATTAAAAATCTTTCGCCTGCAACGGTAAATCTGGTTTCGGAACTGAAAATGCCGAAAACCATCATCGCAAATTCTCAACTAAATTACAGGCTTCCAAAAAAGAGCAGATTGATAATGGAGAATCCAAATTCAGATTCCGTTTCTATACATTTGCACTATTCTTCGTCAAGACCAATTATAATTAATAACAAAGAACTGCGATGAAAAAGAAACAAATCATCTGGCTTCAAATCATCTATTGGAGTCTCAACTTTTTTGGAACTGTGATCACACCTTTGTATTTCTTCGACAGAGAGAACGATCTGCAGAGTACGGTTTTGAGAATTACCTTTTTCCTTGCAGGGATTATCACGTTTTACATTTGTTATCTGGTCATTATTCCAAAAGTTTTCAGACAGGAGAAAGTTTACACGGTTATTCTTTCGTTTTTCCTTTCGATTCTTTGTTTTGCGACAGTCAGATATTTGATGGAGGAAGTTTTATTGCCTCTGACTTTTGGATTCAGAAATTACAATCAGGAAACGGGATTGCTTTATTACTTTTTTGATAACATATATTACGGCTGTATCAATGTTTTCATTGCCGGAATAATGTGGTTGCTGGAAAAATTCGGAGTGATTGAAACCGAAAGACAGAAACTGGAACAAGAAAGAAACGAAGCGAAAATTCAGGCATTAAAAACTCAAATCAATCCTCATTTCATCTTTAATACCTTGAATAATATCTATTCCTTGGTTTATCAGAATTCAGAAAAAGCGTTGCCTGCGATTGAGGAATTGAGTCAATTGTTAAGATACAGCACGAAGGATTTGGAGAAAAACTTCATTCCATTGGAAAAAGAAATCGGTTATCTGGAAAGCCTGATAGAACTGGAAAAATTAAGACTCAAAAACCCGGAACTATTAATGATTGAAAAAAAAATCAATCATCCCAACCTTAATATTTCACCAATGCTTTTGGTTCCGTTTGTAGAAAATACTTTCAAACACGGCGATTTCAGCGGGAAAGGTTTTACGATGAAAATTTCGGATGATAATCAAACTCTGACTTTCCATCTTCAGAACTTCAAAAAACAAAGGTCAAAAGATTCACTTTCCGGAATTGGAATCGGGAATGTGAAAAAACGCCTGGAAATCCTATATCCCAAAAAGCACGAGCTTAACATCGTCGAAACCGAAACCGAATTTTCTGTAGATTTGAAAATTGATTTGAAATAATAAGTGAGCAAGCTCCTTAGGAGCGAAATGTTTGTAGAAATCATTTTTAAGATTGACGGAGTTCCGTAGGAGAGGCATATTAGAGTACACAGAAATAAATTAATGAAAAAGATAAAATGCATCATTGTAGATGACGAACCTTTGGCAATCCAGCTTTTGGAAAATTACGTGATGAAAATTCCTTTTCTGGAACTGGTTTTCTCTTCCGAAAATCCAATTGAAGCTTTGGAATACACTCAAAATAACGAAGCTGATTTGATTTTCCTTGATATTCAAATGCCTGAATTGTCAGGAATCAATTTTATGAAAATCGTTGGTGACAAACTGAAATATATTCTCACAACTGCTTATTCAGAATACGCTTTGGAAGGCTATGAACACAACGTCATCGATTATCTTCTGAAACCAATTCCATTCGGTCGTTTCGAGAAAAGTGCTTTGAAAGCGCAGGAAAGATTCCCGACCACAGAAACTTCAGCCAATTCTTATTTCTTCGTCAAATCTTCCGGACAGCAACACAAAATCAATTTTGATGAGATCCTTTACGTCGAAAGCATCAAAGATTACGTCAACATTAAAACCGACAAGCAGGAATATATTGTCCTTGACACGTTGAAATCTCTGGAAAATCAATTACCGGAAAACTTTGCCAGAGTTCATAAATCCTTCATTCTCAATCTGGACAAAATCGAAAAAATCGACATTCGAAATGTCTTCCTCAATTCCGGAAAGGAAATCCCGATCGGCGAAACCTACAAGTCCGAATTCTTTTTGAAAATCAAAAAATAATAATTGATATAAGCAATTTCGTAATTATTCGATATTCATTTTTGAATGAATGAGAAAAAAACTTAGTTTTGCATTATAAAAACACAAATGCAAGAAAGGCTACTTACAATTATCAATTCTATCAAGACAAATAAGTTCGAAGACACAGTAGTGGAACTTAAACCGGAACAGACACTTAGAGAAGATCTTAACTTTGATTCTTTTGATCTGGCGGAATTAACCGTTAAAATTGAAGAAGAATTCGGAATCGATATTTTCGAAACGGGATTGGTCAATTCGGTTCACGAAATCTACGCAAAACTCTAATGTTTTTTCTTTTCGACCGCAATGTTTCTTTGTCCTACGAAGAGATTTTGCAACACATCAATCATTCCGATTCTTACACAGATTGCTACATTTATCCGGATTTAAAATCCTTTTTTCTAAACTGGATTGTTGCGTTGGTGAATGAGAAAAACATTGCCCTGATGGATTCTGATCTGTCGGAAAAAGAAATTGTTGCGAATAATCTTACGGTCAATCAATTAATTAAAATTGATAATCCAAAGCAAATAAATTCTGTTGACGAATTGGCAAATTCAATCAGATATTCCGGTTCTGAGATTACACTTTTCACTTCCGGAACAACCGGCTTTACTAGAAAATTCACTCATCCGCTGAAAAATCTGATTCGAAAAATCAATGTTTCCGAAGATCGGAAAAATGATGTTTGGGGATTTGCATTCAATCCGACGCATGTTGCCGGCGTTCAGGTTTTTTTTCAAGCCATATTAAATCATAATCTTTTGGTCAACGTTTTTATGGAATCGAAAGATTTTGTCATTAACGCCATTAATGAATATAAAATTACCAATCTTTCCTCCACACCAACATTTTACAGGTTGCTTTTGCCATTATCAGAATATTTTGAATCTGTGAAAAAAATAACAATTGGCGGCGAAAAGTCGGATAACTATTTGATTTCTCAAGTCGAAAAATATTTCCCGAATGCGAGAATCAACAACGTTTATGGTTCCACGGAAACAGGCCCTTTATTTTCCTCTCAAAATGACGAATTTATTGTTCAGGAAAAGCACATCGGTTTGGTAAAAGTAGTTGATGACGAATTGTACATTCATAAAAATCTGTTCGGAAAAACTTCACAGCTCAACTTGATTGATGATTTCTATGCTACCGGAGATTTGATCGAATGGACTGATAATGAGCAGAGAAGATTTCGCTTTACATCCAGAAAGAACGAATTGATCAACGTTGGCGGTTACAAAGTGAATCCTTACGAAGTCGAAGATGAGCTGACGCAGCATCCAAAAATCAGAAATGTCAGAGTTTTCGGAAAACCAAACGCTGTCCTCGGAAACGTCATCTGTTGCGAAGTGGAATTGCTTCCAAATTCAGAGTTGAAAGAGGAAGAAATTAGATTTTATCTTAATGGAAAGATTCAAAACTTTAAAATCCCAAGAAAAATCAGCTTCGTAGAAAAAATAGAATTGACAAGAACCGGAAAAAAGAAAATCGTATGAACATATTAATTACCGGAATTTCCAGAGGTGTAGGATTGGAAATGAGCAGACTGTTTCTGGAAAATGGTCATGCAGTTTACGGAATCAGCAGAAAAGAATCTGAAGAATTAAAAGCTTTAGAACAACAATATCCTGAGAATCTTTTCTTTAAAATTTTTGATCTTTCGAATCCGGAAAATATTAAACAGGAAGTTTTTAAAGATTTCGTCCATAATAAAATTCCAATCCACGTGTTGATCAATAATGCTGCGACAGCTTATGACGATATTGTGACGAATCTCAATTACGATGATTTGAAAACAATGTTTGATGTCAATCTTTATTCGCCAATGTTCCTTACGAAATATGCCATCAGGAATATGATCTACAATAGGGTTTCCGGAAGCATTATTCATATATCGTCTATCAGCGCGCACACCGGTTACAAAGGTTTGTCGATGTACGCGGCATCTAAAGGTGCATTACAGTCATTCTCCAAAAATATTTCCAGAGAATGGGGCGAGCGCGGCATCCGTTCCAATATCGTAGTTCCGGGTTATATGGAAACCGCAATGAACAAAAAACTGTCGCAGGAACATAAGAACAGAATTTTCAAAAGAACAGCTCTGAAGAAAGAAACCGATATGAGATCTGTTGCAGAAACGGTTTTGTTTTTATCAGACGAACGCTCAAAATCCATTACCGGACAGGAGATTTTTGTAGATTCGGGGACTTTATAAAAACGCAAAACTATGATCAACTTTATATACAAAATGCTCAATGTCATTCCCAAAACGATTGATAAGATAGGGAAACTTTACACCCTCAGCATTCTGAATTCCCATTCCGGAGTTCAAGTCCATCCTGATTTGAAAATCGGTAAAGCAACCACTTTTGAATTGGATGACAATGCCAAATTTGAGATTGGCAAAAATGTGATCTGGAGAGATCATACGGCAATTAGAATAAGAAAAGGAGGAACTTTAATTTTTGGAAACAATGTTGATCTGAGTCATTATATTTCAATTAACTGTCTTGAAAAAATAGTACTTGGCGATGATACGTGTGTGGCCGAAGGCTGCAAATTCTACGATCACGATCACGCATTTGACACCAAACCGGAATACATCTGGCACAAAAATAAATTCAATACAGCACCAATTATTATCGGTAAAAATGTCAAAATATATAGCAACGTCACAGTTCTGAAAGGTGTAACAATTGGCGACAACAGTATCATCGGCGCCAATTGTGTGATCTCACGTAATGTGCCTGCAAACTCCATCATCTTCGGAAAACACGAATTGATGAGGCTGCCTTTGATGTAAAATGACTGCTGTAGTTTTTTCTTCCATATAGGACGTAATGTAAATTTCACTTATATTAAGAATTCTATTTATTTAAGCAATACCAGTAATGTATTTCCTACTCAAATTTTAAAACAATGTGATCAACTTCAAAAACAAACAAAAAAATGATGGTAGTAAAAGTAGCATGCACCGTAAAAGAATTGTATGTAAACACCAAAAAAGAAATGATATAGGCGTTTTTGAGAGAATTTAAAAAGTTGAACCGCGCCCAATTTCTTTATTCCGTTTTTGAAAGCGAAGCCGGAAAAACATCTATCCACACCTCGCAATACAAAAACAAAGAAATCCAACAGGCAATATTAATACCCAAAGTGTTCTTCGTTTTAAGGAGCAAAGGAATAAAAATCTTGTTTACAAACCAACCATAGAATTTCTGAATTATTTAGGCGCATCAAATGAAGTCTTTTGAGAAATCATTTCAATGGAAAAGATTTTGCGCGCGAAATCCTAAAAATTTTGAGCAGACAATATGCGAAAAACAAAAAAAATATTAAACAGATTATCAGACGACACATTAATGGTTAAAATCAATTCAAATGAAAATCATTATTCTTCAACTGATATTCAACAAAAGTTTCTGCGGCCCAGAAGATTAACTTCTTATTTTGTCGTGCTGATCGAAAGTGGGACACTCACTTACAAACTGGACTTGCAAGAAATTAAAGTTACAGACGGACAGCTGCTTTTTGCTATGCCTAATCAAGTTTTTACGCCACCTGCAAAAATTGATGATATCAAATATTTCAAGGTATTATTTGACGAAAATACACTGGCATTATTGCCACAACAATTCCTATTTTTAGTAAATCCTTTAAACTCACAGACAATCATCTTTGACGATGTTTCAAGACAAAGGGTAAAAAAGTGTTTTGAAATTTTAAATCAAATTCTGTACATAGATAAAAATCCAACGGACACCGAAATTTTATTGGCTTATTTGAATGCACTCTTAGTAGAATTAAACAGTGCGTATTTCAAAAATAAAGAACGCACAAATATAATAAACAGCAACCTTTCAAAATTTATTGAGTTCAAAATAGTGGTAGAAACACATCTTACAGAGCAACCTTCTATCAACGCAATTGCTGAAAAATTAGCTTTATCCACCAATAGTTTATATCGGATTGTAAAAGAATATTCAGGCATTTCTCCAAAAGACTTTCTCACGAACCGTTTGATGATTGAAGCAAAGCGGAAAATAAACTATTCAAACCTTTCTATAAAAGAATTAGCGTATGAATTGGGCTTTAATGATCCTGACTATTTTTCACGTCTCTTCAAAAAATATACAGGAAAAAATGTAAGTGAAGTTTTAGAAAACCGACAGGATTTGTCAAGAGAATAAATTGATTTGTTCATCTCTTCTGTTTTTAGTGTATCTACTTTTGCGTCATTAATAATCTAAAGACAAAAAAATGACATCAGCATTAATAACAGGAGCTAACAAGAGCATAGGCTTTGAAGTTGCACGACAACTTGCTCAAAAGGGAATTTACGTTTATCTCGGCAGTCGCAATTTAGGAAAAGGTTTAGAAGCCGTTAATAAATTGAAAACAGAGGGATTAAACAATGTAGAAGCCATTCAACTCGACGTTACAAACGACGAATCAGTAAAAAATGCGAGGACAGAAATTGGCCAGAAAACAGAAGTTTTGGACATTCTGATCAACAATGCAGGTATCTATGGAGGCTATCCGCAAGAAGCCCTTAATACAACTATTGATCAGTTCAACGCCAATTATGATGCAAATATTTATGGCGTAGTAAGAGTGACGCATGCATTTATCGATCTAATGAGAAATTCTGATGACCCGCGTATTGTAAATGTAAGTTCAAGCCAGGGTTCAATAACATTACACAGTGATCCGGAATACAAGTATTACGATTATAAAGCAGCTGCATATCTTTCTTCAAAATCAGCAATGAATATGTACACGGTTGTTTTGGCTTATGAACTGAGGAACAGCAATTTCAAAATTAATGCTGTGTGTCCCGGTTATACAAAAACAGATTTCAACGGACACCGTGGGCCGGGCAAGGTAGAAGATGCAGGAAAGCGAATATTGAAGTATGCCTTAATTGGAAAAGACGGACCTACGGGGAAATTTTTCAGTGAAGAAAATAATCCGGAGACAGAAGAAATTCCCTGGTAATGATACCAACCCATACAAAATAATAAACTGAATATTTCAGTAATTAAATTTGAAAGTGATGCATATTGCGCTTTCAAAATGGGCGCCGTCATAAAGCCTTCAAACTTTAATGTCTGATTATTTTTAAAACTTTAAAGTAAAAAATCACGAGTACCGTCATATTCATATGGACTCGCTATCTTTACAGCAAATGACCGAAACCAGATCTGCATCTATCACAGATGTCGTAAAAAATTACGGCTCTCAACTCTTGCGCTTTATCAATTCTAAAGTGGCAAAGACAGAGGATGCAGAAGATATTCTACAGGAAGTTTGGTTTCAAACCAGTCGATTGACCAACCTGAATGAGTTGGAAAATGTCGGAGCCTGGTTATACTCAGTGACAAGAAACAAAATCATCGACAGCTATCGCAAGAAAAAAACAGAATCTCTGGAAGATTTTGTTTATCAGGACGAAGACGGCGAATTGAATGTGAAAGACATTCTCCTCGCAGATGACAGCAATAATCCGGAAGTTGGGATGTTCAAAGATCTGTTCTGGGATGAGCTGATGAAAGCTCTGGACGAACTTCCGGAAAAACAGAAAAAAGTTTACGTTCAAAACGAACTGGAAGATAAAACTTTGCAGGAAATTGCAGACGAAGAGGGCGAAAACATCAAAACAATTATCAGCAGAAAGTCGTATGCCGTGAAACACTTGCGAAAAAGAATGCAGCGACTTTACAATGATTTGAAAAATTAATTTTAATAAAATGAACAAGCATAAAAAGAAATTTTGGTTAGCATTCCCTTGCATTATTGCTGCGATTGGATTGTTTATTTGGTTTTTCCAATGGCTTTGGAATATGGTTTTGCCTGATGTCTTGGGCGTGAAAGTAATTACTTATTGGCAGTCTCTCGGAATTTTGCTGATTTCAAAGATCCTATTTGGAGGATTGGCTAATGCAAAAGAGAAATTCAAAAATCGAAATGGTTTTGGAAATGACGACCGGGAAATGTGGAAACAGAAATTAGAATCGAGATTTTGCGGCACCGAAGAAGAACGCGAGAAAATGAAACAGATGTGGAAACAAAGATTCGAATCCAAATTCTGCAGAGAGGAGCGGGAACCGAACGAGAGTAAAATTTGAAACCCAGTCTCTAAATTGAAGTATTGAATATTTATAAATCCGGAAGATTTCTTTCGGATTTTTTTGTCTTATATATGCTTGGTTAATTATTTTTTTGGTTATTAATAATAAATAATTAATAGTGTACAGGAACATAAATTATAAATCTGTGTTATCGATTTAATATTATTATGCTTTAATTGTTGAATTTTTAAATTTCATCTTATTTTGCTTTTAATTTTTATAAGTTTAATACTCTTAAAGTGTTATTTTATTAATTCTGAAATATAATTTGGCTTGATTTAATTTTAAAGCAAATTGACTAAATTGCTGATTATCAGAAAAATGTAATTACTTTATTATGGTATAAATACTTTTATTTGAAAAATAAAATTAATTTTACACATATTTTGTTCTTTATATATGAATAATTTATATTTTTGGTTAAATAATTAAAAACACAATATTAATGAAAAACAAGTCTACGATTGTTGCTGCATTGTTTCTTTCAGCACATTTTTTTGCTCAAAATTCGTCAGCAAAAGTAACACCCGGAAAAGATGGTTTTTATCCTGAGAATGTCAGATTCAATAAAGGACAAGAGCCTGGATTTAATAATATGCCCATATTGTACGATGAAATCAGTAAAAATATTACTCAGGGAGAAGGTTTTAAAATTAAATCTGACAAAGATGCGTTAGGAACCGAAACATTCAGATTTCAACAAAAGATAAACGGAATTCCTGTAGAATATGGTATTGTGAATGTTCACGTGAAAGATGGGAAAATAATTGGGCAAAATGGGGTATGGGTAAAAAATACTTCACAGGAAAACGTCTCTGCATCAAGACAAAAAGGAATAAGTGAGCAAATTGCACTTTCCAATGCGTTAACTTATATCGGAGCAGAGTCTTACAAGTGGCAGGATGCTGATGAAGAAAAATTTTTGAAATCTGAATCGAAAGATGAAAATGCAACACTCTATCCCAAAGGAAAACTAGTATATTATTTTGATCCTTCAGATTTAGATGCAAAAAAAATGACTCTGGCGTATAAGTTTGATATTTATGCACAGGCTCCATTGAGTAGACAGTATGTTTTTGTAGATGCGAAAACAGGTGCTTTGTTGGGGACGGATTCTATCATTAAGGAAACCAATACTCCGGGAACGGCAGTTACAGCGTACAGTGGAACGCAGCCGATTGTAACCGATCAAGTAAGTGCGACTTCTTATAGATTGCGAGAAAGTGGTAGAAACGGAGGAACTGCTGTAGAAACATATAATTTAAAAAAAGGAACCAGTTATTCTAAAGCTGTTGACTTTACAGATACTGATAATAATTGGAACAATATAAACACAACGCTTGATCAGTACGCAACAGACGCGCATTACGGAGCGGAAAAAACACTGGATTTTTATTATACCAATTTTGGAAGAAAAAGTATTGATAACAATAATTTTGCAATAAAATCTTACATTCATTATTCCAGAAATTATTTCAATGCATTCTGGGATGGTACAAGGATGACTTATGGTGACGGAAGTTCTGTCAATGGTAACAAACCGCTGACCGCTTTAGATGTATGTGGCCACGAGATTACACACGGGTTAACTTCTTTCACTGCAAACTTGGCTTACCAGAAGGAGTCAGGTGCGTTAAATGAAGGTTTCTCAGATGTTTTCGGAAATAGTGTAGAGTTTTGGGCAAGGCCTTCAAAATCCAATTGGAAGCTTGGAGAAGATTTCAATTATGTAATTCGCGATATGGCAAATCCTAATGCATATAAACAGCCGGACACGTACCTTGGAACGTATTGGGTAAATGTCGTAGGCTGTACGCCAAACTCTTCGACAAATGACAATTGCGGTGTGCATACCAATTCTGGTGTGCTTAACTACTGGTATTATCTATTGACAAATGGCGGTTCCGGAACCAACGATAAAGGTTTTGCTTACAGTGTGACTGGAGTAGGCCTGACCAAGTCTGCAGCAATTGCCTACAGAACTTTAACGACTTACCTCACATCAACCTCAAATTATTTGAATGCCAGAACTTACTCTCTGCAAGCAGCTGCAGATCTGTATGGCGCTACAAGTAATGAGTATGTCCAAGTGAAAAATGCATGGAATGCTGTTGGAGTAGGAGGTGGAACTTCCGCTGCTGGAAAAATGGATGCGACTGCAACAGCGCAAGTTTATCAGGTAGTTGCGGATACAAATAAAGCTATGATTGTTTTCAATAGTACAAACACTGATGTGAAAAATATAGAATTAATCAGTATGACTGGGAAAAAAATAGTGTCTACCTCTGCAAAAGCTGTGATTGGAGCTAATAAATTAGAAGTTGCAATTCCTGCTAATACATTCACTGGTGTTTATTTAGTCATTGTAAATGGAGAAAAAGCTGGTTCGTTTATCAGAAAATAAATCTTACATTAATCCGCGATTTTAAAGAAAGTAAAATTTCTAAATTATAAATTAGATTAAAAAAAATGCCTCACAAATCTGTGAGGCATTTTTTTGTATTTAAAACCAAGACTTCTTAGTTCTGTTTTTCCATTAATTTTATAAGGTTCAGCGCAGACCCTGCTTTGAACCAACCAATTTGTCCTGCATTGTAAGTGTGGTTTGTTATGATGACATCTTTGGTTCCATCGGCGTGAACAAATTCCAAAGACAATTGTTTACCCGGCGCAAACTGGTCAAGATCCAAGAAGTTAATTGTGTCATCTTCCTGGATTTTATCATAATCCTCTTTATTATCAAACGTTAAGGCCAACATTCCTTGTTTCTTAAGATTGGTTTCGTGGATTCGGGCAAAAGATTTTACCAAAACGGCTCTTACACCAAGATGTCTCGGTTCCATTGCAGCGTGTTCTCTCGAAGAACCTTCGCCATAATTTTCATCACCAACAACGATGGTTGGAACGCCATCTGCTTTGTATTGTCTTGCAGAATCCGGAACTGGTTTGTACTGTCCGTCCTCCTCATTCTTAACATTATTAGTTTCCATATTGAAAGCGTTCACAGCACCAATCAACATATTGTTGGAAATATTATCAAGGTGTCCACGGTATTTCAACCAAGGTCCGGCCATTGAAATATGGTCAGTCGTACATTTTCCGTACGCTTTGATCAAAAGTTTCGCACCTATAATATTCTTCCCGTCCCAAGGTGTGAAAGGTTCTAGCAACTGCAATCTGTCAGATGTTGGAGAAACCACAACTTCTACTTTAGAACCATCTTCGGCAGGTGCAATGTAGCCTGGATCATCTACATCAAATCCCAATTTTGGAAGTTCGTCTCCGTTTGGTTCATCCAGAAGAACCATTTCGCCGTTTTTATTTTTAAGCTTATCCGTCAATGGATTGAAAGTCAAATCTCCTGCAATTGCCAAGGCTGTTACCAATTCTGGCGAACCGACGAAAGCGTAAGTATTTGGATTGCCATCCGCTCTTTTGGAGAAGTTTCTGTTGAAAGAGTGGACGATGGTGTTTTTCTCCTGTTTTTCAGCACCTTCACGAGCCCATTGTCCGATACACGGTCCGCAGGCATTGGCAAAAACTTTACCGCCGATTTCTTCAAAAGTTTTGATGAAACCATCTCTTTCTACAGTAAATCTTACCTGCTCAGAACCTGGCGTAATCGTATATTCGGCTTTGACTTCGAGGTTTTTTTCTCCTGCCTGTTTTGCAATTGAAGCTGCTCTTGCAATGTCTTCGTAGGAAGAGTTGGTACAAGAACCAATCAATCCAACTTCGATTTTTGTTGGCCAGCCATTTTTCTCAGCGATTTCTTTCATTTGAGAAATAGGCGTTGCCAAATCTGGTGTAAATGGGCCGTTTAGATAAGGTTCCAAAGTATCAAGATTGATCTCGATCACTTCATCATAATATTTTTGAGGTTCTGCCAAAACTTCCGGATCGGCTTTCAAAACGTGAGCAACTGCATCTGCTGCATCCGCCAAATCCTCTCTGTCTGTAGAGCGGAGGTATTTGCTCATGTTATTATCATAAGCGAAGATTGAAGTTGTAGCTCCAACTTCTGCGCCCATATTACAGATGGTTCCTTTTCCGGTACAGGAAAGTGATTCTGCACCATCACCGAAATATTCTACGATAGCTCCGGTTCCACCTTTTACGGTAAGGATTCCGGCAACTTTAAGAATAACATCTTTTGCGGCAGTCCAGCCGTTTAGTCTTCCAGTCAGTTTTACACCGATCATTTTTGGGAATTTAAGTTCCCAAGCCATTCCGGCCATCACGTCCACTGCATCTGCACCACCAACACCGATCGCTACCATTCCTAGTCCACCAGCGTTTACGGTGTGGGAATCGGTTCCAATCATCATTCCGCCAGGGAATGCATAGTTTTCTAAAACTACTTGGTGAATAATTCCGGCTCCAGCTTTCCAGAATCCGATGCCATATTTATTAGAAACAGATTGAAGAAACTGGTAAACTTCGTTATTTTTATTTTCAGCTTCGATGAGGTCTTTCGCTGCACCAACTCTTGCCTGAATTAGGTGATCTGCGTGAACCGTCGAGGGAACTGCAACTTGCTTCTTTCCTGCCTGCATAAACTGCAAAAGTGCCATTTGTGCCGTTGCATCCTGCATTGCTACTCTGTCCGGTGCAAAATCTACGTAAGATTCACCACGTTTGAAAGATTCTTTCACCTGTTTTGGATCCAGGTGGGCGCAAAGGATTTTTTCGGAATAAGTAAGAGGTCTTCCCATAAAAGCTCTTGCATCGTTTACTCTGGTTTCGAAATCAGAATAAACCTTTTTTATCATATCCAAGTCAAAAGTCATATCTCGATTTTATTTTGTTATTTTATTAATTGACTTTTCCTTATTTGATGGGGAAAAGCTCTCGCAATAGAGTTATCAAATTTTGTTCCTACAAGCTTCAGATTAAGATTAATAGGATTAATATTCATTATATTTTACAACTATCAAGTTACTAAAAATTAGAGTTTGATATTTTAAATTTCAGTTAAAAAAATCATAACAAGTTTAATCTGGAAAAGTTCTAAACAAAAAAAAGATCCTGAATCCAAATGGATCAAGATCTTTCAATTATTATTTTAAAAAAGTCCTGAGACTTATCAGTTAGTTTTATTAATGCCCAACAGCTACCAATTCTTTGATTGGCGGCGCAAATTTAGTCAGGTCAATACCTTCAACGGCAGCTTTGTATTCGTCAATATTCGGAATTCTTCCCATAATAGCTGAAAGAACAACAACCGGCGTAGAAGCCAATAAAGATTCACCTTTTTTACGTTCAGAATCCTCAACAACTCTTCCCTGGAAAAGTCTGGTAGAAGTTGCTAAAACCGTATCTCCTTTTTCTGCTTTTTCCTGATTACCCATACAAAGGTTACAACCAGGACGCTCCAGGTACATCATGTTTTCGTATTCAGTACGGGCTGCGCCTTTCGGAGCATTATCATTAAATTCGAATCCGGAATATTTTTCCAACAATTCCCAATCGCCTTCAGCTTTCAGTTCATCGATGATGTTGTAAGTTGGAGCTGCAACTACCAATGGTGCGCTGAATTCCACTTTACCATTTTGTCTTTCGATATTTTTCAACATTTGGGAAACGATTTTCAAATCGCCTTTGTGCACCATACAAGATCCGACGAAACCTAAATCTACTTTTTTGTTACCACCGTAGAAAGTAAGATCTCTGATCGTATCGTGCGTATATCTTTTGGAAACATCCTCGTTGTTTACATCAGGATCGGCAATCATTGGTTCAGCGATTGCGTCAAGATCAACAACAACTTCTGCGTAATATTTAGCATTAGAATCCGGAGTCAAAGCTGGTTTTTCGCCAGATTTAATTTCAGTAATTCTCTTATTTGCTTTATTAATTAATCCCTGAAGAACATTTAGATGATTGTCCATTCCTTTGTCGATCATAATCTGGATTCTGCCTTTTGCAATTTCCAGAGATTCGATCAAAGTATCGTCTTCAGAAATACAGATTGAAGCTTTTGCTTTCATCTCCGCAGTCCAGTCAGTGAATGTAAACGCCTGATCAGCAGGAAGCGTTCCGATATGAACCTCGATAATTCTACCTTGGAACACATTTTCTCCTCCAAACTGCTGAAGCATTTGCAATTGCGTTGCGTGAACCACATCACGGAAATCCATATGTGCTTTCATATCACCTTTGAAAGTTACTTTCACAGATTCCGGAATTGGCATAGATGCTTCACCAGTCGCCAAAGCCAAAGCAACAGTTCCTGAGTCGGCTCCGAAAGCTACACCTTTGGACATTCTTGTATGGGAATCTCCTCCGATGATGATTGCCCATTCGTCAATCGTAATGTCATTAAGAACTTTGTGAATAACGTCTGTCATTGCGTGGTATTCGCCTTTCGGGTCACGCGCTGTGATCAATCCGAAATCGTTCATAAATTTCATCAGTCTTGGAATATTAGCCTGTGCTTTTTTATCCCAAACTGATGCAGTGTGACAACCGGATTGGTAAGCACCGTCAACGATTGGAGAAATAACTGTCGCTGCCATAGATTCTAATTCCTGAGCAGTCATCAAACCAGTTGTGTCCTGAGAACCAACGATGTTAACTTCTACACGAACGTCAGATCCTGCGTGCAATACTTTTCCTGGTGCTAAACCAACAGCGTTTTTGTTGAAGATTTTTTCAACCGCGGTAAGACCAACGCCTTCTTTGGTGATTTCTTTTGATGGCGCGTAAACAGTCGGGATTTCAATTCCTAAAAGGTTTGATGCCCAAGTCTGTAATTTTTTACCAAAAACAATCGCGTAAGATCCACCAGCTTTGATGAATTCCATTTTTTGCGGCGTGAACGATTTAGAAATATCTTTCAGTTCCTGATCGCCGTTGTATAATTTTTTAGTCTTAGTATTAATAGTAAGAACTGTTCCTGTCGCTACAGAATAAACTTCCTCAAGGATTGGTTCGTTGTTTTCGTTACGGATTACATTTCCTTCTGCATCCAGTTTTTTAACCCAGTTTTGAAGATCAATTCCAATTCCGCCTGTTACGTCAACAGTTGTCAAAAAGATTGGAGAGATTCCGTTTGTTCCGCCAACAATTGGTGCGAAATTCACAAATGGAATGTAAGGACTCGCTTGTTTACCTGTCCAAAGTGCAACATTGTTTACACCGGACATTCTTGATGATCCAACACCCATTGTTCCTTTTTCTGCGATCAGCATTACGCTTTTGTCAGGATGCTGTTCCTGCAAAGCTTTGATTTCTGCCTGAGCTTCAGGTGTCATCATACATTTTCCGTGAAGTTCGCGGTCAGATCTTGAGTGTGCCTGATTTCCCGGAGACAATAAATCTGTAGATATATCACCTTCACCCGCGATGTAAGTTACCACTTTGATTTCTTCAGGAGCTTCCGGAAGTTTTGTGAAAAACTCTGCCTGCGAGTAACTTTCAATCAGTTCTTTTGCGATTTCGTTACCGTTGTGGAAAGCTTCTTTCAGACGATCTGTATCGGCTTCGTAAAGGAAAACCTGAGTTTTCAGAACTTCTGCAGCTTCTTTTGCGATATCTTTGTTTTCGCCTAAAGCCAGATCTAATAATGCTTTTATAGAAGGGCCGCCTTTCATGTGAGATAGCAATACGAAAGCGTAAGCCGGAGAAATTTCAACTATTTCAGATTGTCCAAGAATGATTTCTTTTAAAAACTCCGCCTTGACACCTGCAGCACTCGTGGTTCCCGGTAAAACGTTGTAAATAAAAAAGTTAAGAGAATCTTCCCGATATGCATTATCTGAATCCTTGATTTGTGCGATGATTTCGCTCAGTAATTCTGCAGTATCAATTGGCTTCGGATGAAGGCCCTGGCTTTTTCTTTCTTCAATCTCTTGGATGTAATCCTGGTAAATATTCATAAATAGAAATTCTTTTTAATGTTAAAGGTAGATTTATAATAAAGAAAGTTTAATCTTTACAAATTATAACTCTACTGTTTGGTTTGTTGCAGAGGACTTGCGTCCACAGTGGTCATTGAAAGGATTTTGTTTCTTTTTAAACCGCACAAATTTACGAAATTATACGCTTTTAAACGATTAGATTAATTTAGATTCAAAATAAATTAGATTTAATCTATCTATATTGTCTAATTTTATCAAATTAATTTTTACTTTACAAATCCGAGTCTTTAATTCTTATGAATTTGAAAATCAAAACATTAATTAAAAATAATAAAAAACAAATTGCTTTTTATGTGTTTTTTGTGTGTTTGATTTGTCTTTATTTTTTTAACGATCCTTCAAAAAGCTCCTTTTTCCTGAAATGCCCGCTCAAAACAATTTCCGGCTACGAATGCGCCGGCTGCGGTGTCCAGAGAGCGTTTCACGAATTGCTTCATTTCAGATTTTTAGAAGCTTTCAAGTTCAATCCTTTTTTTATAATTTCAATTCTGGTAGTATTGATTGTTCTGATTATTAATTTTTCTAATAATGAGAAACTAAAACTGGGAATCGAACGTTTTTTAAAGAGCAAAACATTTGTTTTCGTAGTGTTAATAATAGTTTTCGTATTTTCGTTGCTGAAAAACACAGACTTTTATAAAGATTTTATTTTAAATCTCTAATACACAATCCGATGAAGAAATTATTGAGCTTAATTTTAATAAGTTACTCTGCTGCAGCTTTCAGCCAGATGAAGGAAGATCTTTTACCTTCACTGATTCCCCAAAAAATCGATCAGAAAGCCGGTTACATCAATCAAGATGGAAAAGTTGTTATCACTCCGGAATATCATATCGCAATGTTCTTTTCCGAAGATTGTAATCTCCTGAACTCACCAAACAAAAACGCCAGAATTTTCGGTTCGGCAAACTATGCGACGGTGGAAAAAAATAACATTTCTTATCGGATTAATAAAAAAGGAAAAAGAGTATATCAATACAAAAAATCTGATCTGGGAATATGTTCTCAACCGTATGAAATGTCAAAATACAAAGCTTTTATCCTGAACGGAATGTACGGATTGGTAAGCAAGGAAAATGTGGATGTCGGCGGATACAAAGATTTTGATATCTATCCGCAATATCAGATGCTTTATGTTTTGGAAAGTGATAGGGAGAATCCGATGATCATTGCTGTGATGAATAATAAATTCGGGATTGTGGACAGGCAGAATAAGATCATTATTCCCTTTATCTATAATGATATTAAGACCAATCTTTCTTGGAAAACGGCCCATCTCTTCGAAGTTTCAAAAGATGGTAAGAATTATTTTTATGTAGATAAAAACAATAAGGTCTATTAATTCGAAAAAAATTGTAATTTCGCAGTCAGAAATTTAAGGGGTGCTGTCACAAGCTGAGATTATACCCAATGAACCTGGAACAGGTAATGCTGTTTAGGGATGCATCATTATAAATGATAAAGCATAAAAGATAATTGATCATCTGCAGAAGAATCATTTATCAACTATCATTCATCATTTATACCTATAGTCGCCCCTTTTATTCTAAAATAATTTTAACAAACAAAATTTTTTAAGAATGAAAGGTTTACTTTTTTTAGGAGTGTTCATTGCTCCGTTTTATTTTTCACAAACTACAGATTCTGTACAAGTTACAAGTATTCAAGCTGTAGAATTCACCAAACGAACTCCGGTCGCTAAATCCATTATCAATGTTGATAAGGAACTTGCGGATAAGAATCTCGGCCAAGATCTGCCTATACTTTTGAAAAACCAAATGTCTGTCATCTCAACTTCCGATGCAGGAAATGGTGTTGGCTACACAGGTTTAAGGATCAGAGGAACTGCTGGAACAAGCATCAATGTAATGTTGAATGGTGTTCCTTACAATGATTCGGAATCGCAAGGGACATTTTTTGTAAACGTTCCGGATCTTACGAGTTCAGCTTCACAAATTGTGATTCAGCGTGGTGTGGGAAGTTCGTCCAATGGTGTTTCGGCTTTCGGAGCGAGTGTGAATGTGATTTCAAGAGATCCTGCAGATACATTTTCTGTAAAGACGGACGATTCTTATGGCTCGTTCAACACTTACAAATATTCTGCTGAGGTCAACTCCGGAAAGTTTTGGAAAAATCGTTTGTCCGTAATGGGAAGATACACGCACATTCATTCTGATGGCTTTATCGACAGGGCATTTTCTGATCTTCATTCGTACAATTTCTCTGCATTATTTCAAGAGAAAAATACGGAATTAAGATTGTTGGCTTTTGGCGGAAAAGAAAAAACGTATCAGGCATGGAATGGGATTGATAAAGCGACTTGGGAAACCAATCCGAGATTCAATTATTCCGGAGCAATCTACGATGCAAATTGGGAAAATATCACTGGCTATTATGATAATGAAACTGATAACTACAGACAAAATCATTATCAATTCTTATGGAATCAGCGATTTTCTGATGAATGGAAACTCGAAACGACTGCCCATTACACCAAAGGAAAAGGTTATTACGAAAATTACAAACAAGGTGATCCTTTCGCCAGATATAATTTGCCAAACCAAGTTGTGAATGGCGAGGAACAAGAATATTCTGATTTTATCAGAAAAAAATGGCTTGATAATGATTTCTACGGCGTGATTTCTACTTTGTATGGAAAATTGGGAGATCTTGATCTGAATGTCGGCGCAGTTGCCAATCAATATTATGGAAGACATTTCGGAAATGTGACAGGCGTTTTCTTACCAGAAATCAATGAGTCGGAATATTACCGAAACCGATCAGTTAAAAATGAAATTTCAGGTTTTGCGAAAGCGATTTATAAATTAGGCCAATTTGAGATTTTCGGAGATTTACAATTGCGAAATATCGATTACGATACGAAAATTCTCTTAGCAGGCGATTACGAAGGTGCAGATCTAGACAGAAAATGGACCTTCTTCAATCCGAAGGCAGGAGTCAATTATAACATCGGAAGCGGAAAAGTTTTCCTTTCTTATGCCAATGCGCACCGCGAACCAAACCGTGATGATCTCTTTGCAAATCCTGATACAAAAGCAGAAACACTGCACGACTTCGAAGCTGGATTTGAAAAACAGGTTGGGAAAGTGGCTTTCACAGCGAATGCTTATTATATGTACTACGAAGATCAATTGGTTTTGAATGGCCAGATCAATAATGTTGGGGAATTCATCAGAGCCAACAGCGGGAAAAGTTACAGAGCTGGGATTGAGTTGGGGCTTCTGGCCAGGTTTTCGGAAAAATTACAATTGTCTGCAAACACAACTTTGAGTTCTAATAAAAATAAAGAATTCATTTCAGAAACAGATGAAGGACTGGTGAATTACGGAAAAACAAACATCTCATTTTCTCCAAATGTAATTGCCAATGGAAATGTCACTTATTCTCCTTTCAAGAATTTCAATCTTGGTGTGACGGCGCAATATGTCGGCAAGCAATTTTTGGATAATTCCGGAGATAAACTGAATCAGTTGGACGATTATCTGGTTCCGGATTTTAATGTTTCGTACAAATTGCCTTTCAAAAAAAATGAAGTTGTTTTGAGATTCTTATTAAATAATTTCACAGATGTTAAGTATGTCAACAACGGTTTTAGTGGACCGTATTACTTCTCTCAAGCCGGAATTAACTTCATGTTTGGGGTTTCAATTAAGCTAAATTAAAATTATTGTCTTTGATTTTCAGTAAGTTAATTTGGTTTTGACCTGAAATAGCAGATTTTTATTTGTTAATTTGAAATTAATGTTAGTTTTACATTTCGTTCATAATGCAATTGTGAGGCGCATTGTGGATTAATTAATATAGACCTTAAAAATTAACATTTATGAGAAAATTTTATTTTCTAGGACTTGCTTTATTAGCGAGTGCTACAGCTTTCGGGCAACTTACTTACACTGTAAGCAACGGTGAGTACAAACTGACTTATGGTAAAACCGGAGATTACAGTTTCTACGATCCGCAAAGCCAGCCTACATTTTACGTTCACGTTTGGTCTTCTCAAACAGATGGCGACAACAACAAAGGGAACTTTGACGATGCCTGGAGTAATTCCAATACTACAATGACTTGGAGCGCAGCAGACAATGCTTACATTGGGACAATCAATCTAAACACAAAGCTTTTCACTGGGTCTAATTCTACAATGCCTTCTGGAACTTTGGTTCAAAGAATTGGTGTGGTTTTCAAAAACAAATCCAACGGTGCTGATTTCCAGTCAAATGACAGAGATTTGGAAGGGCCTACAACACTTACTTCACTAGCCGTTTTTGAAGCAAATGGAAAGGGAAAATCCCGAGTGGCTGCAGGTAAATTATTCACTTCTGCAAAAGGAAACGTAGATCTTACGGTTTATGACTTCGGAGGTAAAGTAATCAAAACAATGAAAGTGAATGCAAACGGAAATCCAATCGATTTGAACGTTTCTCAAAAAGGATTATTCCTGGTACAGATTTCTGGAAACAATGTTTCAGAAGTTGTAAAATTTGCCAACTAGACCTTAACTATTCATATCAAATTCAAAAGGCTGCTGTAAAAAGCAGCCTTTTATATTTTCTATAACCTCAAAAAATATGTAGTTTTGTGCCAAATGAATTTTGAGTATTATTTATATCAATATCTTCTGAAAAATCAAAAAGCAGAAGTCCCGGATTTTGGAGTTTTCGAACTTACAAAAGAATCTGCTAAGATAGATGCGGAAAATTCTATGATTATCCCACCAAAAGAAAGCATTGATTTCCAATATCAACCAATGGTTTTTGATAATCAATTGGCAAAATATATTGCTGATGAAACCAATTCCAACCTCTTTACAACTCAGGCAGATCTGAAAATTGAGGTGGCAAAATGGATCGAGGAATTAAATTCGAATCAAATTTTAAGTCTCGAAAATCTGGGACAATTTCAGTTTGATGAACATAAGAATTTAGTCAAAATCAAAGACAACGAAGATGATATTTTTGGACTAGAAACCATCAATCTTCAGACACTGAAAAATCCTGCTAGAAAGCAAATTGTAGTTTCGGGAGATTATGCATTCAATAAAAATGTCATTTGGACATTTCTGGGTTTGATCATTCTTGGATCGGCAGCGCTTTTCCTTTTTGGAGATCAGCAGCTTATTTTTGGTGAGTCATCCCAGATTCCGACAGAAAAAATTGTCAAAAAAGCAGAACCGATAAAGGCTGCAATTCCCAAACAAGATTCAATCAAACAAGACAGTATAAAACCGATAAAGAATGCACATATCCAAAAAATCAATAGATAGCCTTACCGTAATGACGAATATCGTCTTACCCAACGAAACCAATTCATTAAGAAATCTTTTCGGAGGCGAACTGTTGTCAAGAATGGATCGCGCAGCATCTATCTCAGCCACGAGACACAGCGAAACCAGAGTGGTAACGGCATCTGTAAACCACGTTTCCTTTGATCATCCGATTCCTGAGGGTGGAATTGTAGTTTTGGAATCCAAAGTTTCCCGCGCATTTTCAACGTCTATGGAGATCTATGTAGATGTTTGGTTGGATGATCCAATTAATCAAAAAAAGATTCACACCAACTCAGGTATTTACACTTTTGTTGCAATTGATACCGATGGAAAACCTGCGAAAGTACCGGAATTAGTTCCCGAAACAGAACTTGAAATCGAACGTTTTGAAGCCGCAAAAAGAAGAAAAGAACTGTCCTTAATCCTGTCCGGAAGAATGAAACCAACAGATTCTGTAGAACTCAAAAAATTGTTCTTGGGAGAATAGTTTTTCAATATAAATTAGAAACGGACTTTAATAATTAGAGTCCGTTTTTTAATTTTGTAACAATGATTCTTACGTATAAAATTTAATTTCTATTCTAATGAAAATTCTTCAGCTCGATAAAAACCATCCGCTTATTTCCGAACAACTTACTGCCAAAGGTTTTGTTGTAGAAGAAGATCATATTTCGACGTATGATGAAGTTTTGGAAAAAATTTCTGATTACGAAGGTGTTATCATAAGAAGCCGGATTCCATTAGACAAAAATTTTCTTACCAAAGCCTTGCATCTCAAATTCATTGCAAGAGTGGGAGCGGGAATGGAAAACATCGATCTGGAAACTGCTGAGAAATTAAATATCAAATTGATCAATTCTCCGGAAGGTAATCGGGATTCTGTTGCGGAACATGTGGTCGGAATGCTATTGATTTTGATGAACAGATTATTCATCGCATCCAACGAAGTGAAAAACGGAATCTGGAAACGTGAGGAAAATCGAGGTGATGAATTACTTGGGAAAACTTTCGGCATTATCGGTTACGGAAATATGGGAAAAGCAACGGCGAAAAGACTTTCCGGTTTTGGTGTTGACGTTATTTTCCACGATATATTGCCAGATCTTTCCGATGAGTTTGCAACGCAGGTTTCGTTGGAAGAACTTCAGAAAAGAGCTGATGTTCTTAGTCTTCATATTCCTTTGACTGATGAAACCCATTATTTGATTGACGAAAATTTCATTTCGAAAATGGAGAATAATTTCTATTTCGTTAATACAGCGCGAGGAAAAAATCTTAAAACGAAAGCTTTAGTAGAAGCAATTGAAAGTGGAAAAGTTCTTGGCGCTTGTCTGGATGTTTTGGAATATGAAAAGTCATCTTTTGAAAATCTGGAATCAGAAAATGCGGATCTTCAATTTCTTTTACAATCTGACAAAGTGATTGTTACGCCGCACATTGGAGGCTGGACACATCAAAGCAAAATCAAATTGGCTCAGGTGATTGTAGATAAAATTATTGAGAATTTTACGGCTTAGACTCTTAAATTTAATTAAAGTTTCAAGTACTTATTTAACATTTCTTAAGACAATTCCACTCGGTCAAAATTTCATTTTATGTTAACTTGCGTGCCTTAACGAAGTTTGGATCATAATGAATTTTAGAAAAGTAATCACATCGGTTTTCATCACTTTATCAATTGTTTCTTGTAAAAAAGAAAAAGAATCTACAGCAGAAACTTACGATTCCAAACTTCCAAATTATGGAAACGTAGATTTAGATAAAGTTTTCACGCCGGAAGAATTGACTTTGCCAAACCAAACTTCCATTTTGCCGCAGATCAATAATTATTATCAAAAAGTCTGGGAACAGGGCGACCTGAGTGGTGGCGTTCTGGTAGCGAAAGGCAACAAAATCATCTTCGAAAAATACAGGGGATTTGGCAGAGAAGGCAAGCAGATGCCAATAGATGCCAATACACCGCTTCATGTTGCATCGGTCAGCAAGACTATGACTGCAATGGCTGTCTTGAAATTAATAGACGCCGGAAAACTGAAACTCGAAGACAATCTTACCAAATTTTTTCCAAAATTTCCATACCCTAAAATCACCGTTTTCAGCTTATTATCTCAAAGAAGCGGACTTCCAAAATACGAACATTTCGATCAGGGCATAAAACCGGCGCCGGAAGAACTTAAAAAAGAATTCCTTACCAATCAGGATGTTTTGGATATGCTGATCAAGTACAAACCCGATTTGGCAAGAATGTCCAACACCGGATTTATGTACTGCAACACCAACTTTGCACTTCTCGCTTTGATCGTTGAGAAAGTTACAGCAACACCTTTTCCCGAGGCTATGCAGGAAATCGTTTTCAAACCTTTGAAGATGAATCATACCTACATTTTTCAGAAGAAAGATATTCCCACAGCTTCTCAATCGTTTTTCAGCGGTTACAGACTTTATCCATTGGATAAGCTGGATTTGATTTATGGCGACAAAAATGTTTACACCACGCCAAGAGATCTGCTTAATTTCTCAGTGGCTTTATATTCCAAGGATTTCCTGAAACCGGAACTTGAAGCCAAGATTTTCGAACCTTACAGCAACGAGAAAAAAGGAATCAACAATTACGGTTTCGGATTCCGGATGAAGAATTTTGATAATGGTGAAAAACTCACTTATCACAACGGCTGGTGGCACGGAACCAATTCTGTTTTTGCACATCTTCTGAAATCGAAGGTGACGATCATTGCGATTGGAAACAAATATTCCGGGAAAGTTTACTCCGCTTTGGCACTTTCCGGATTGTTTGAGGATTTTCCTTTAGAGAAAGATAAATTCAATAAAACGATGAATCCGGTTGGTGCAAACGAAAAAGACTCGGCATCTGCAGGTAACGGAGAGTTGTAGAATTATTCGGGCGCCTTTTCCGCCTTCCGTTCCCGCTTTTTTCTGTCATTGCTATAGAAGTGAGTCAATGGAAAGAAACTTTGTCGCCGCAATGCCAAAAAAAGAGCTCCACTCAAGTCGGGGCGCAGCTTCTACATAGATCAAAGTCTGCAGAAAATATAAAATGACACATAATCATAAATCGGTAAACGAATAAATTCAAATTTTATAAAACTGATTATCAGAACTTTAATAATAATTAAGGTTCTTTTTTTATATTTGATGTAATAATTGTTACATTAAAGATGTCTTACTTTTAAACAACCAAGAACTCTGAAGGATTCAAAACTTAAAACTTTGAACTTCAAACATTAAAAGAATCAATATGACTCAGGAAATATTTCAATCAACTGTGTACAGTCTCAAGAATGAGATGTTCCGTTTTGCGAAAAAGTTTCTGATGAGTGCGGATGAAGCCGAAGATGTCGTAATGGATCTGATGATGAAGTTCTGGCAGAAGAAAGAAGAACTCCTGGTCGTTGAGAATCTGAAAAGTTTCGCGATGAGAAGTGTAAAGAATGAATGCCTGAATCGCCTGAAACACCACGAAGTGAAATTGGGATTTGCAAGCCAGACAAAACACACCTCGGAACTTTACCAGATCGAAACCAATAATATGAAAGAGCAGATTTTGGGATTCATTTCCCAACTGCCGGATAAACAAAAGATGGTCATTCACCTGAAAGATGTAGAAGAATATGAAATCTCAGAGATTGCGGGAATAATGGAAATGGAAGAAAATGCAGTCCGCGTAAACCTGATGAGAGCAAGACAAAAAGTGAAAGAATCAATTAACAAACTCTATGCGTATGAAAACCGACAGATACAAGGATTGGGAATCTAAATTCTTCGAAGGCGAAGAGCTGACGCCGGAAGAGGAATTGTTCCTGAAAAATGAAAGCGAAAACCCATATTTCTCATTCCTGAAAGAAGAGAAACAGGAAAAACTGGATATCAGCTTTGAGGATTTCTTAAAGAAAACAGAAGAACCTAAAATAGTGGCGCTTCCAATCAAGAAAACATCTTTCAAAATGTATTGGATGGCAGCAAGTATGGTTTTGTTAATGGGAATCAGCGCGCTTTGGATGTTCAATCAGCCTCATAAAATAGAAACGACAATTGCTAAAAATCCAGATGTTCCTAAGAAAGAAAAGATAGAAAAAGTTGCTCCGGTTGAAGAGATTATAGAACAAACTTCAACACCGAAACCAATTTTAGCAAATCAGGAAAGTCAGAAAGTTGATCAAACTGCAAATGACAAAGCTGTAAAAGAACTTGTCAGAAAAGAATTTGAAAAACTGATGGCGCAGCAAGAAACTCAATCAAGAAAAGAAGAAAAGCAGATACAAGTTCCGACAGAATCTACTTCAGATTATAACCCGAACTATGTGATCATCAATGGAAAACCGATGTACAACGAGCAGGAAGCTATTGCGGTTACGGAGAATGCTTTTAATTATTTTGCAAGTAACGTTACCCAAACCATAAATCACGCAGAATCTGCCCAAAATCAAGTTGATTTTTACAGGATTCTTAATTATTAATTTTAAAATCAATGTCATCGCAACTGAAAATATTTTCAAACTAGATCTAATCAAAATGGCGATCGCATAGACCTTAAGCAAACCAATATTAAAATGAAAAAAATATCAATATTATTCGTACTATTTCTATTGTCCACCAACATTTTCGGACAGTCAGAAAAACTAAATGAACTCTTCGACCATTATCAGGATACCGAAGGTGTAACCTCGATCAAGATTGCAAAACCGATGTTCAAACTTCTGAACAATCTGAAAATTGATGATGCAGAATTGGGAAAAATCCAGCCACTTCTCGAAAAAGTGAACGGACTGAAAATGCTGATCCTGGAAAAACCAAGCAAATCGTCAAATGGAGATTCTAACGATCAGAAAATGCTTTTACAATCGGGCAAAATCGAAAAAGAAATTGCGGCCTCTCTGAAGGATATGAAATATGAAGAACTTGTAACTGTCAACAGCCGCGACAATAAGATCAAATTTATGGCGCAGGATATCACGGCCAATGTTTTGGACAATCTGATCCTGAATATTATGTCGGAAGACAGTTCGGTTCTGATGATGCTGGACGGGAAAATCTCAATGGAAGACGTCAGCAATCTAATGGCGGAAACACAAAATGTAACTTCGGTGAACCCAGTTTCAACGATCACTTCAAACAATGTAAATGTGGGAAGTGTGAGAACGGTTTCCGAGTTTAACGGCATCGAAGTTTCCTCGGGTGTTGAAGTGGAATTCAGCCAGAATCCGACACAAAAAGTGACTGTGAAAACAGAAGCTGACAAACAGCAATACGTAATGACAGAAGTAGAAAACGGTGTTCTGAAAATCTTTGTAAGAAATAAAGGCGTTAGAAATTTGAATTTCAATAATTTGAAAGTGGAGGTTTCTAATCCTAAACTATCGAGACTTGTGACAAAATCCGGAGCATCTTTCAAAGCAATCACACCAATCAGCGAATCTGCGCTTGCGTTGAGCAGCAATTCTGGCTCATTGGTTTCCGGAACTTTCAAAATTTCTACAAATACAGCGTTGGAAGTAGAGTCAGGGTCTAATGTGAAAATTAATCTCGATACAAAATCAATCGCCATCGATGCAAGCAGCGGAAGTTCTCTAAAACTTTCTGGAACTGCCAGCTCCAGCGTCATCAGCGCAAGCAGTGGAAGTTCGGTTTCTGCGGGAGAATTTGTTACGAAGTCTGCGGTGGTAGATGCATCGTCAGGATCCAGTGTGAAAGTCAATACCACGGAAAGCATTACGGCCAGCGCTAGTTCTGCAGCGTCCATCCAATACAAAGGAAATCCGTCGAAAGTCACCAAATCTGCTCAGGAGGTGACAGGTGCAAGTATCAATTCTATCAACTAAAAACTTAAAATTATGTTACGATTCTTATACATTATCATTTTAGCGGTTGTCGGTTTTTTTCTACAGTCGTGTATGGTTTCTCAGAAAAAAGTGCACACCGATTTCTTTGACAATCCGGGATTCAAAAATAATTCGACTTATCTCAGCGTCAATGTTCCGACGTTTCTCGCAAAGTCTTACGTGAAAAATGCGCTGAAGGAAGATGGCGAAAGTCAGGAAGTGATCGATCTGGTAAAGAAGATCAAAGATGTGAAGGTTCTAATTGTTGAGAGTTCTACAACACCTGTCAAAGCTGAGTTTCAGAAATATCTGACCAACAATAATTATGAAGAATGGATGTCTTTGAAACAAGAAGGAAATCTCATCAGCCTAAATGCACAGCAAACCAATGACGTCATCAAACGAATGATCATCACGGTGAGAGATGACAAAGACGAAACGATCTTCGTGGATGTGACAGGGAAATTTACAGCGGATGATATTTCAAAGATCATCAACGCCACAGAGAAAAATCAAATCAAAATCAATAGAAATTAATTTTTCAACAGCCACTATTTATTAGTGGTTTTTGTGGTTTTGAGAATTCTTGCCTTTGCGTGCTGCACGATTTTTTTAATTAATTCTAATGGAACATCTTGATCCAGCGGAATCTGAATTGCGCCTTTCGAAGTTTTATAATTTGACAATTCCTTTTCGTAAAATGAGATTGCCTCTGGACCAGGATAAAGTCCGATGTGATTGGTAAACGCTGCGAAATGGATCATATTTTTACCGTGAAAGACAAAAGTCGGCATCAGGTATTTGATGCATTCTTCTGCTTCCGAAGTTTCGTTTTTGATCGCAGTTCTTATAGTTTCCAGTTTGTCAATGATTGTTTGGTCAAACTGAGAGAAGTATTCTTGGAAGTTTTTCATCATTCTAAGGTTTTAATCAAAGTTAAATATTAAAATGATATACGAGATTTTTGCACAGATTATCTTCGGAATTTGAAATATTTTGATAATTCGTGTTTTTTACCTTTCAAAAACTGAGAAGCCATTTCCATTCCGATGACCGAAAAAGTAATGCCATTTCCGCCAAATCCCAAAACGAAATAGGCACTCGGGAAATCCGGATGTTTGCCGATGTAAGGCAATCCATCTTTGGTTTCACCGAAAGTTCCAGCCCAAACAAAATCTGTTCGGAAATCATTTTCAGGCAAATATTTATTTAATTTTTTAACGAGTTTTTGTTCCTTCTCGTGAAGCATATAATCGCGTTTTTTTGCATTTACAAATTCCTCATCTTCGCCACCAATCAAAACCCGATTGTCGTCGGTTGTTCTCATATAGATATAAGGTTCCGCTGTGTTCCAGACTAAAAGGTCATTTAGTTCCTGGTGGTTTTTCTCATTTTGTTCGCCAACGATGGCATAAGTTGATAGGAGATTTACAAAATCATCTTTGATGATCTCTGTACTTTCGAAACCGTTGCAGAAGATCACTTTCTTGGCCTTGATGTGATTTCCAAATTCTGTGGTTGCGGTGACGCCATTTTTTTGATAATCGAATTTAATAATGTCGGTCTTATCAAAAACCTGAAGTCCTTTTTTATGATTGTAATGAAGAATGTCGTGCGCCAGGCAAAATGCGTCGATGCTTCCGCCTTGTTCGGAAAGAATTCCGCCAAATGTATTTTCGATTTTGAATTTCTTACTGATCTCTTCTGCCGAAAGCCATTTCACTGGAAACTTCGCAGATTTTCTAGCTTCGAATTCCTTTTTCAAATCAGGAACATCTTTTTTGAAAGCTGCAAAGTAAAGTGATTCCTTTTTCTTAAAACCACATTCCGATTTGATCTGCTTGGCCACTTTTCCCAAAATATCAATAGAATCGTAGCACGCCCAGTAGGCTTTTTCCGCACCTTCTTTCCCGATCATTTCTGATAGTTCAAAAAGCGGAACATCGATCTCATATTGCAACATAGAAGTTGTTGCACTCGTACTTCCATTTCCAATTTCTCGTCTGTCAACCAAAACAGTTTTGAATCCGTCTTTTATCATTTGATGTGCGAGAAAAGAACCTGTGATCCCACCACCGATAATCAGAATTTCTGTCTCTATATTTTCTCTGAGCGAAGGATAGGAATGTTTGATGCCGTCTTTGACGAGCCAGAATGGTTCGGGAGATTTTAGTTTCATAGTTTGATTTTATTGTTTTGGATATTATCAAAAATGAAACCGCAATCGAGAAAGGATTGACAGCTTTTTAACAAAAAAAATCTCCCAGTGGTCTGAGAGATTTTAAATTTTATTGAGTAATGAAAACTGCTTTTTCTTCCGTTTCAACTTTGTCTAAGGCTGTTCTTACGCCTTGCAAGGAATTTTCGTAATTATTGTCCTTCCATTTTTTCAAAACTTCATTTTTGAAATTCTGGTTAGCAAGAATAAGGTGTTGGTCATTTAGATCAATGATCTTTGTGTCAACTGCAGCGTGCGCCATTTTACCAGTTTCGATCATTCCGTAGTAAGAAATCATAAAACCATAGTTGACATTCACAAAAAGCAATTCGTCAACACCATATTTTGTTTTCAAATCACTGAAATCATAGTTAGAATATTTCTTCCCTTCAGCTTTTTCACCAGCAAATTTCTTAGCTGTTTTGTGATCGAATTTTTCATCGATTATAACAACTTCTTTTCCTTTTGCTTTGAAAATTTCAGAATAGATTCCTGTCAATTCTTCTTTTGGATGGATGTTTTGCCCCATTAGGTCGAGAGCTTCCTTGTATTTATCTCCGGAAGTAACAGCCATATCCAACAAACCTTGAGAGCCTTCCTTGAATTTTGCCGGCGAATTTGCGTTGATTAATATTCCTACTTTTGTCGGTTTTTGCCAATAGTCTGCAGATAAAGCGACTTTCGGAACACAGCTAGTTACCAATAATAGGAATGAGAAAAGTAAAAGTAATTTTTTCATGATAAAATAATTTTTGGCAGCGAAAGTAAGAAAAAAATCTCCCAAATTATTGAGAGATTTTATGTTTTAGAAAATTAATTTTAAAGTGTGGTCAAAAAAGTAACTATATGACTACGGATTACATATTCCTTCTATACTTCCCACCCACTTCAAACAAAGCGTTGGTAATCTGCCCAAGCGAACAATATTTCACAGCATCCATCATCACATTAAACAAGTTCTTCTGATTGATGGCAGCGTGTTGTAAAGTTTTCAAAGCCTCTTCAGATCTATTTTCATTCGATTTCTGGAAATTATGAAGCGTTTCAATCTGAACCTGCTTTTCTTCCTCAGTCGAACGGATAACTTCTCCCGGGCGAACCGTTGGCGAACCGTCTTTTCCCAAGAAAGTATTTACGCCGATAATTGGATATTCTCCGGTGTGTTTCAGCCATTCGTAATGCATCGATTCTTCCTGGATTTTTGAACGTTGATACATCGTTTCCATCGCACCCAAAACACCGCCTCTTTCTGTGATTCTGTCGAATTCTGCATACACAGCTTCTTCAACCAAATCCGTTAATTCTTCAATAATAAATGAACCCTGAAGCGGATTTTCGTTTTTAGCCAATCCTAATTCTTTGTTGATAATCAACTGAATCGCCATCGCTCTTCTTACGGATTGCTCAGTCGGAGTCGTAATCGCCTCGTCATAAGCATTCGTGTGCAATGAATTACAGTTGTCGTAGATTGCATAAAGTGCCTGAAGCGTTGTTCTGATATCATTAAAATCAATTTCCTGAGCGTGGAGTGAGCGTCCCGAAGTTTGAATGTGGTATTTCAACATCTGGCTTCTCTCGTCTGCACCGTATTTAAGTTTCATTGCTTTTGCCCAGATTCTTCTCGCCACACGTCCAATTACTGAATATTCAGGGTCGATACCGTTGGAGAAGAAGAAAGATAGGTTCGGTGCAAAATCGTTGATGTCCATTCCTCTTGACAGATAATATTCAACATACGTGAAACCATTTGCCAAGGTAAATGCCAGCTGAGAAACCGGATTTGCTCCTGCTTCTGCAATGTGATAACCAGAGATAGAAACCGAGTAGAAGTTTCTCACTTTTTCTGTGATAAAATATTCCTGAACGTCACCCATCAGTCTTAAGGCAAATTCAGTAGAGAAAATACAGGTATTCTGAGCCTGGTCTTCTTTTAAAATATCTGCCTGAACGGTACCACGAACGGTTGCAATCGTTTTAGCTTTAATTTCAGCATAAGCTTCCGCAGGAATTACTTCATCTCCCGTGATTCCTAATAGTTTTAGACCTAAACCATTATTTGACGGAGGTAATTCTCCGTTATATTTTGGTCTTTCTAAGCCTTTATCGTCAAATTTTGCTTTTAAAGCTTTTTCAACATTTGCTTCAAGTTTGTGTTCTGCAATATATTTTTCAACATTTTGGTCAATCGCAGCATTCATAAAGAAAGCCAATAACATCGGAGCCGGTCCATTGATCGTCATTGAAACCGAAGTCATTGCATTCACCAAATCAAATCCTGAATACAATTTTTTCGCATCATCCAACGTTGCGATAGAAACGCCCGCATTTCCGATTTTACCGTAAATATCTGGTGGTAAAGCTGGATCCTGACCGTATAAAGTAACAGAGTCAAATGCTGTGGATAAACGTTTTGCATCCATTTCCGCAGAAACGTAGTGGAATCTTCTGTTGGTTCTTTCAGGGCCTCCTTCTCCGGCAAACATTCTTGTCGGGTCTTCACCGGTTCTTTTGAAAGGATAAATTCCTGCCGTGTAAGGAAATCCTCCGGGAAGATTTTCCTGACCTTTCCATTTTATCAAATCACCCCAATCTGTATATTTTGGAAGAGATATTTTTGGAATTTTTAAATGAGATAAAGATTCTGTTGAGGTTTCTACCTTGATTTCTTTTCCACGAACGAAATAAGAGTAAAACTCAGCTTTGAAAGCCTGTTTTGTATCATCCCAGTTTTTCAGGAAGTCGATATTTTCCTGTTGAAGGTCTTTTTCAGCCTTCTGATATTCAGCATCCAGAGTTTCGTTTGAAAGGAATTTTTTTACGCCTTCAATGTGATACATTTTTCTTGCTAATTCAGCCTGTTTTTCAACATTGGCGTCGTAGATTCTATTGTTTTCAACAATTTCTGACAAATACCGAACTCTTTTTGGAGGAATAATCGTGATGTCTTCCGAAACTTCCTGTTCAACAAAACCTTTCAGATTTAAATCAGAATATTTCTCATTCACTTTATCGACTAATCTATTGTATAAATCAGTTGTTCCGTGGTCATTGAACTGAGATGCTTTTGTTGCATACACCGGCATATCATCCAACGGGCTTTCCCACAACAAATGGTTTCTCTGGAACTGTTTTCTTACTGCCTGAAGTGCATCGAGAGCGCCACGTTTGTCGGATTTATTTAAAGCAACCAAGTCTGCATAATCCAACATGTCGATTTTTTCCAACTGTGTGGAAGCTCCGTATTCAGGCGTCATTACGTACATTGAAACATCAGCAAAATCTGAAACTTCAGAACCTGACTGTCCGATACCCGAGGTTTCCAGAATGATTACGTCAGGATGAGCCAGTTTCAACACATTTAATGCTGAATGAATGAACGGAGAAACAGAAACGTTGTTTTCCCTCGTCGCCATCGAACGCATATAAACTCTTGGGTCATTGATGGCATTCATACGAATTCTGTCACCCAAAAGTGCACCGCCGGTTTTCTTTTTCGATGGATCGATAGAGATGATCGCAATCTTTTTACCAGGATTTGAGCGTAAGAAACGTCTTACCAATTCATCTGTCAAAGAAGATTTTCCGGCTCCACCAGTTCCTGTGATGCCGATGATTGGAATATTTAAGTCTTTTGATTTTTCGTCAATGGCTTTGACCAATTCCGGTTTTTCTTCTGAGAAGTTCTCAACGGCAGAAATGATTTTAGCAATGCTTGTAGAGTTTTCGAAACTGATGTTATCCAAATCTTCAGCAGTCACTTCTTTTCCTGTTGCAAAATCTGATCTTTTCACCAAATCATCGATCATTCCCTGAAGACCAAGTTCGCGGCCGTCGTCCGGAGAATAAATTCGGTCGATTCCGTAAGACATAATATCTTCGATTTCTTCGGGCAGAATTACACCGCCACCGCCACCAAAAATTTTGATCTGCGGTGAGTTTTTTTCTCTTAAAAGGTCGTAGATGTATTTAAAATATTCGTTGTGACCACCTTGATATGAAGTCAGGGCGATTGCGTTTGCATCTTCCTGAATCGCTGTGTTTACAACCTCTTCAGCAGATTTGTCGTGGCCAAGGTGAATGACTTCGCATCCTGTTCCCTGGATCACACGGCGCATAATATTGATGGCTGCATCGTGTCCGTCGAATAGAGAAGCTGCGGTTACAATTCTTACTTTGTTTGTAGGTGTATATTTTTGGTTTTCCATTTCTTAAAATCGATGTTTCCAAAGATAATATTTTTTGGGAAATGGCAATGAAGATGGAAGATGGATGTTTGGGAGAGGGATGATGGAAGATGGAAGATGGAAGATGGAGAGATTGAAGATTATAAGATTTGTGCTCAGCTCGATTGGATGGCGAAACCCATAGCCCCGATCGCAACGGCATCCTTTTTTGGCATTGCGCTACAGGCTTGGAACGAATGCTGACCGCTGATCGCAATGACAAAAAAGATATAGTGGAGAGCGGGATTAAGCTTCTAAAAAAGATTTATTGTTTGATGAATTTGAAGTTTTTGATGCCGGAATCGGTTTTAACAGATAGCATGTAAACGCCGGACGGTAATCTGGAAACGTTTATTTTTTCTTTGTTGTCAGACAGCATTTGCTTGCCACTCAAATCGAAGATGACCACTTTTTCTATTTTGGTTTTTACATTCAGGATGTTGATGTGATCCGTTGCAGGATTTGGATAGATGCTGATGCCTTTGAGGTCTGGATTTTCGGAGGTTGCAAGAACTTTCACAAGAGAAATGAGTTCCCGGAAAAGCGATAAATAAAATGGAACATTGTTATCCAGAACAGAATTGGCATAGGCTTCTGCTGTGTAGATGGCGTAATCTGATTCTTCTACACTGTTGAAGTTGAGATCTGCTGAAGTTACATTCATTTTTTGATCCAGATTTTTGAACCAAGTGAACGAATACTCGCCATCAGAAAGGGATTGATCCAGTTTTGCAGATTGCCCTACAACGCCCAACACTTCTTTTTGCTGATCGTAGCGCTGAGGTGAATAGTTAAGTTCTGTCTGCTCGGCAAAGTCTAAAATATAATTTGTTAACTGTGCTTTGTTGAATCTGTTGTTGCTGATGTGTGTAATCTCGGGAAGCTTATCAGGCAGATCGCCGGTTAGCTGGTTGCTGTTCAAATTTAGCATCATCAATTTTGACATTCCGAGAAGAGCAGAAGGGAAATTGCCGGAAAGCTGATTGTTGTTAAGAAATAATTGCTGAAGAATTGGCAGTGATGTAACTGTGCTTAGATTTCCACTGATTTTGTTTCTTCCAAGATTTAGGCTTTGAAGCTTCTGAAGTTGGGAAAGCTGATTTGGAACCTGAGAGAGCTGGTTGTTTTCCAGAGAAAGCCATTCAAGATTTGTCAACGTTGAAAGACCTGATGTATTAAGCTCTGTTAAATTATTATTGCTGAGATTGAGACTGGTAAGCTGTGTGCGCTGAGAGACCTGAGTTGGAATCTGAGATAGGCTGGTTCCGGAAAGAGAAAGTGTTTTCAGTTTTGAAAGTCCTGCAAGGTTTCCGTAAGCATTGGCAGCAATTGGATTATTGTCTAAAATTAAAGTTTCAAGATTTGGAAAAGCTGCGATTTTTGCCGGAATATTGACCAATGCAAAATCTGCGATATTCAAAATTTTAATATTGTTGAAATTCTGAAGAACCGCATTTACGTCCGATGTTTCAAATTTATTTCCGCCAAGGCCAAGATCTTCCACGTTGAAAAGTCCGGAAATCGCATTTGTAGGATCGCCAATGAGTCTGTTGTTGCTGATATCCAACTTCGTTAATGAACTCAATGAAGAAATACCCATCGCCACTTCGCCAGTCAGTTTGTTGTTGCTCAGATCAAGCTTTGTAAGTTTTGTGAGGGAAGTAATGTATGTCGGAAAATATCCGCTCAATGCGTTTCCGTTGAGGTTGAGTTCTGTAACCACGCCATTTTTCACCACAACACCAAACCAGTTTCGTGGATCTTTTTCCAAATCCCAGGTTCTGTTCCAGTTTTCGCCGTCGGTTGAATTATAGATATTAATGAGCGCGCCTCTTTCTGCATTGGAGATGCTCCATTGTGCGTAGAAGAAATTGGAAATCAGTAAAAAGAATAGAATTTTTTTCAAGTGTGTGCAGGATTAAAACGCAAATATAACGGATAATCAAATTAGTTGATCTGTTTTTTAAAAAATTAATGATTATTTTCGCTGAAAAATTGAACTTTTATGCAGAAATATTTATTTTTTTTCTTGGCTTTATTCACAGTTATCCTGGGGTTCTATTATTCTTTGGCTTATTCTAATTTGTCCGGAAATGATTTTGTATATCCACTAGATGACGCTTACATTCATCTTACTATTGCAAGAAACTTTGCAGAAAATGGATTTTGGGGAGTGAATGCTGATAGTTTTGATAGTGCATCTTCATCCATTCTTTATACACTTATATTAAGTTTACTAATAAAACTATTTGGAGATAATGTTTATTATCCGATGATTATTAACATTATTGCCGGATACGGAACAGTGTACTATTGCTACAGATATTTTAGTTTGTTTTATGGAAAAAAAGAACTTCTCCTTGGTTTGGCATTATTAATTCCTTTTTGTCAGCTTTATATGATGGTTATATTAGGAATGGAACAGACTCTGCATATTCTTTTAACAGTAATGATGATTTATTATATTAAAAAAAATCTTCGCTCAGATTTTGCAAAGCGTGATTTTTGGAAGTTGTTATTAGTTTCAACATTATTCGGTGCGATACGCTTTGAAAGTATGTTCTTTGTTTTAATTCTGGCAGTTTTGCTTTCGTTTCGAGGAAAATGGAAAGCAGGATTGGGAATTTTAACTGCAGGATTTTTTCCAATTGTCTTTTTCGGATTTGCATCTTTGAAGAGCGGAGGCTATTTCTTCCCTAATTCCCTTTTAATGAAGGGTAACTATCCTGAGTCATCTGTATTCGTCAGTCTTTGGAACATATTCAGAAAAGGAATCCTGACAAATGCTTCTTTCTACAAATTATTTATAGCACCATTAGCAATGTTTGGAGTCTATTTTTTATGGAAATACAAGAATCAAGATTGGCGAAAAATATTAAAGAACGAAACACTTATTATTTTGATGATAGGAACTATTATTCTCCATAGTTTGTTTGCTGTAATAAGATACAGATACGAGAATTATCTGATGGCGGGAATTATTCTTGTTGTTACACCCATTGTTATAACTTTTTTTCAAAATATCAGAGATAAAAAAGATTTTAATTATATTGTAGTAATACTAACGTCTTTTTCAGGAGTTGTTTTGTATTCTATATATATAAGCGTTTTTAATCACAGGGTTATCAAATATGCATCTAAGAATATTCAGGAACAGCAAATTGAAATGGCTCGATTCCTAAATAATTATTACAATGGACAAAAAGTAGTTGCGAATGATATTGGTGCAATTTCATACTTTTCGAATATTTCTATTTTTGATATCGCTGGACTAGCATCTACTAATGTTGCTGGATTTTATATGGAAAATAAGCAATTAGATCCGAAGGTCTTTGATCATAAATATCATCAATTCATGTCTCGTCTAATAGATGAAAACCATTATAAAATTGCAATTATTTATCCAAAATGGTTTCCGGAGGGCGTGCCCTCATCTTGGATTCCAATTGCATCATGGACTATCGAGAAAAAAATGGGTGTAGCAAATCAAACCGTTGTTTGGTATGCTCTCAATAAAAATGAGGTAGAAGATTTAAGAAAAAATTTAAAGAATTTTAATCTTAACAAAAATGTAACGCAGTACTACTACAGCAATAAATGAAAAAATCCAGCTTCGTAAAAAAGCTGGATTTTAATTTTTTATAAAGTCGAAATTTACTTTCCAAGATAAGAGTTGTACATCCAAACTTCTTTTTCTTGTTCCGTAATGTAATCGCTCATTTGAGAATTGGTTCCTTCGTCGCCAGCTTCATCCGTTATATCCAAAAGTTCTCTTTGAAGATCAATCACCACTTTGAAAGATTCAAGGATGATTTCGACACTTTTATTCCCGTCAGACACTTCTTTACTTTCTTTAATAGTGGAAACCTGGAGATAATCAGAATAATTGTGGGCAGGAGTTGCACCAAGTGTTAAGATTCTTTCCGCAATTTCATCAATCTTCAAAACCAAGCTGTTATAAAGTTCTTCGAATTTTGGATGAAGCGTGAAGAACTTATCGCCTTTTATGTTCCAGTGGGAGCCTCTCGTGTTCTGATAAAAAACGGAGTAGTTTGCTAATAAAATGTTTAGTTTTTCTGAGATGTTTTCGCAGTCGGATTCTTGAAGGCCGATCAATGTTGCATTTTTCATTATGTAAAGTTTAATTGATTTAATATTAATTAGATGGATTGAAAATCTTGTTTCAATCATCAATAATCTTTCCAAAATTAGTCATTTGCTTTCCGAGTGCTTATCAAAATTGAATAACTGACTTATTGAAAATTTCAATCGCTAATTATTTTTGTTCTAACTACTTGTGCATTAAAAAATTATTCATATTTTTGCACCCTAAAATAAAAAGCAATTAAATGCCTACTATTCAACAATTAGTTAGAAAAGGAAGAGTCGCACTCACCAAGAAGAGTAAATCGGCTGCCCTTGATTCTTGTCCACAAAGACGAGGTGTATGTACGAGAGTATATACTACCACTCCTAAGAAACCTAACTCTGCACTTAGAAAAGTTGCAAGGGTAAGACTTTCAAACGGTAAAGAGATCAACGCCTACATCCCGGGCGAAGGACATAATCTTCAAGAGCACTCGATAGTATTGGTACGCGGCGGAAGGGTGAAAGACCTACCGGGAGTACGTTATCATATCGTAAGAGGAGCACTGGACACTGCAGGTGTAAGTGGAAGAACGCAAAGAAGATCCAAGTATGGAGCTAAGAGACCAAAACCAGGTCAGGCAGCTGCACCAGCTAAAGGAAAGAAAAAGTAATCATTAAATAAGGTACAGAAACAATGAGAAAGACAAAAGCGAAAAAAAGACCGTTGTTACCAGATCCAAAGTTTAATGATCAATTGGTAACTAGATTCGTAAACAACTTGATGCTGGATGGTAAAAAATCTATCGCATTCAAAATATTCTATGACGCACTAGACATCGTAGAAACTAAAAAAGGAGAAACTGAAAAGACTGCCCTTGAAATCTGGAAAGATGCATTGACAAACGTTATGCCTCACGTAGAAGTACGTTCTAGAAGAGTAGGTGGTGCTAACTTCCAGATCCCAATGCCGATCAGAGCTGATAGAAAAATTTCTATGGCAATGAAATGGTTGATCCTTTACTCTAAAAAGAGAAATGATAAATCAATGGCTTTGAAATTGGCTAACGAGGTTGTAGCAGCTTCAAGAGAAGAGGGTGCAGCTTACAAGAAAAAATCTGATACTCACAAAATGGCGGAAGCTAACAAAGCTTTCTCACACTTTAAATTCTAATTAGAAATGAGTAGAGATCTTAAATTTACAAGAAATATTGGTATTGCTGCGCACATTGATGCTGGTAAAACTACCACTACAGAAAGGATTTTATTCTATACTGGAGTAAATCACAAAATTGGTGAGGTTCACGATGGTGCTTCTACAATGGACTGGATGGAGCAGGAAGCAGAAAGAGGTATTACGATTACTTCTGCTGCAACTACTTGTTCTTGGAATTTCCCAACAGACCAAGGTAAAGTGCTTCCTGAAACTAAACCTTACCACTTCAACATCATCGATACACCAGGACACGTTGACTTCACAGTAGAGGTTAACAGATCTTTGAGAGTATTGGATGGATTGGTATTCCTTTTCTCTGCAGTAGACGGAGTAGAGCCTCAGTCTGAAACAAACTGGAGACTTGCTGACAACTACAAAGTAGCGAGAATGGGATTTGTAAACAAAATGGACCGTCAAGGTGCTGACTTCCTTAACGTGGTAAACCAGGTTAAGACAATGTTAGGATCAAATGCAGTTCCAATCGTTTTGCCAATCGGTGCTGAAGAAGATTTCAAAGGTGTTGTTGACTTGATCAAAAACAGAGCGATCATCTGGGATGAGGCAGGACAAGGTGCTACTTTCGAGGTAGTTCCAATTCCTGAGGATATGAAAGCTGAAGTTCTGGAATACAGAGAGAAACTAGTAGAAGCTGTGGCTGACTACGATGATACTTTGATGGAGAAATTTTTCGAAGATCCGGATTCTATCTCTGAAGAAGAGATCAACGAAGCTTTGAGAAAAGCGACTATCGATCTTTCTATTATTCCAATGACTTGTGGTTCTTCATTCAAAAATAAAGGAGTACAGTTTATGTTGGATGCAGTATGTAAATATTTGCCTTCTCCATTGGATAAAGATGATATCAAAGGTACAGACCCAAGAACTGACGCTGAGATCACAAGAAAACCAGACGTAAAAGAGCCTTTCGCGGCTTTGGCATTTAAGATTGCTACCGATCCTTTCGTAGGAAGATTGGCATTCTTCAGAGCATACTCTGGAAGACTAGATGCTGGTTCTTATATCTTGAACACTCGTTCAGGAGATAAAGAAAGAATCTCAAGAATCTATCAGATGCATGCTAACAAGCAAAATCCTGTAGAATATATTGAAGCAGGAGATATTGGTGCAGCGGTAGGTTTCAAATCTATCAAAACTGGTGATACAATGTGTGACGAGAAAAACCCAATCGTTCTAGAATCGATGGTTTTCCCTGATCCGGTAATTGGTATCGCTGTTGAGCCTAAAACTAAAGCTGACCAAGATAAAATGGGTAATGCTCTAGCTAAATTGGCTGAAGAAGATCCTACGTTTACAGTGAGAACTGACGAAGCTTCTGGACAAACGATCATTTCTGGTATGGGTGAGCTTCACTTGGATATCATTGTTGACCGTATGAAGAGAGAATTCAAAGTTGAAGTTAACCAAGGACAGCCTCAGGTAGAGTACAAAGAAAATCTTACAAAAGTTGCAAGCCACAGAGAAGTTTACAAAAAGCAGTCTGGTGGTAAAGGTAAATTTGCGGATATCGTATTCGATCTTGGACCAGCTGACGAAGGTAAAATTGGTTTAGAATTCATCAATGAGATCAAAGGTGGTAACGTTCCTAGAGAATTTGTTCCTGCAATTGAAAAAGGCTTTAAAGCTGCAATGAAGAACGGTCCTTTGGCTGGTTTCGAAGTTGAAGGTATTAAAGTTACTCTTAAAGACGGATCTTTCCACGCGGTGGATTCTGATGCACTTTCTTTTGAATTAGCTGCAAAATTAGGATTTAAAGAAGCGGGACGTGCTGCTAAGCCAGTAATTATGGAGCCTATTATGAAATTGGAGGTTGTAACTCCGGAAGAATATATGGGTAACATCATTGGTGACCTTAACAAGAGAAGAGGTACGATCAGTGGACAGGAAGAAAAGAACGGTGCCGTTGTTATCAAAGGTTCAGTTCCATTATCTGAAATGTTCGGATATGTTACGACTCTAAGAACACTTTCATCAGGAAGAGCTACTTCTTCTATGGAATTAGAGAAGTACCAGGCTACTCCTCAAAACGTTGCTGAAGATATCATTGCTAAAGCAAAAGGTTAATTTTTTAAATCAAAGAAATGTCACAAAGAATCAGAATAAAACTAAAATCTTACGATTACAACTTGGTGGACAAGTCTGCTGAGAAGATCGTAAAAACGGTAAAGGCTACTGGTGCTGTTGTAAACGGACCAATTCCATTGCCAACGAACAAGAGAATCTTTACAGTACTAAGATCTCCGCACGTAAACAAGAAAGCAAGAGAGCAGTTCCAATTGTCAGCTCACAAGAGATTGATGGATATCTACTCTTCTTCTTCTAAAACTGTAGATGCTCTAATGAAATTAGAACTTCCTTCAGGAGTTGACGTAGAAATTAAAGTGTGATAAATGCGTTGGAAGATGGATGACGGAAGTCAGAAGTTTTTCAGCAACACATTAAATATTAATCCCCTTTCGTAAGATTGGGGATTTTTTTTTGTTTATTAAATTGGCAGAACTTAACATCAACTTAAAAAAAACTTAAAATTCAATTTGAGAAATTAATCGATAAGCTAGATTTAAATAGATAAATTATATTTAATTGTTAAAGTTTCAATATTTTTTTAAAATGAATATAATATTTATAATAATATACTACATTTGTCGCCTTAATTTTAAAAATATGAACAAAAGATTAACTACTTTGCTTTTCTTGGGAGCGGTCTCGTTGATGAATGCACAATGGAGCAAGGCGACACCAAATGTAGAGGTAAAGAAGAAAAGTGATAACTCAGTTTATTACAAGCTAGACATCAGCGCTATCAGAGGACAATTATTGGCAGCTGATAAAGTTGGAAATGCAGCAGGAACTGTAACGGTAGAAATGCCGACAGTGGATGGGAAATTTGAAAGATTTGCTGTCAGCAGCTTTCCGGTGATGGACGAAGCTTTAGCAAATCAGTACCAGTTAGGATCATATGTTGGTGTTGGAATCGATGATCCTACAAAATACGTTAGATTCAGTGTTGCGCCAAATGATTTCCAATCGATGATTATCAGCAATGGCAAATATGAATTCATTGAACCCGCAACAGATAATAAAACCTATTATTCCGTTCACGGTAAAACAGGCAAAAGCGGCGCATTCGAATGTACAACCAAAGAAGATCAGGCATCTGTTGAAAGACTGAATGCGATGTACAAAAACGGAGTAGCAGAGAAATCAGGAAACAAAAAATTCCATACGCTAAGATTGGCTATGTCTGTTACAGGAGAATATGGCGCTTACTTCGGAAGTGTAGCAGCATCTCTAGCTCAGATCAATGCAACAATGACCAGAGTAAATGGTGTTTTTGAGCAGGAATTCAATCTGCACCTTAATGTAATTAATGCTCCTGCACTTATATTCACCAATGCATCTACGGATCCTTACAGTAATGCGGCTTCTTTGGACAACTGGAATCTGGAATTGATGAACACTCTGCACGGCGGTACTTACGGCGTCACTGATGCAGATTTTGATATCGGTCACCTGTTTGGAAGATCTGGCGGCGGCGGTAATGCTGGTTGCATTGGCTGCGTATGTTCAAATGATACAACTTTGGATCAGGGTACGCCGGCAAACTACAAAGGTAGTGGCATTACTTCTCCGGCTTCAGGCGGAGTGCCTAAAGGAGATGATTTTGATATTGATTATGTAGCGCACGAAATGGGTCACCAGCTTGGTGATAGCCATACTTACAGTTTCTATGAGAATTACCTAAATAAAGAAATGGAACCGGGCTCAGGATCCACTATTATGGGATATGCTGGTATTACAGGTACAACTACTGATGTGCAGGCACATTCAGACCCTTACTTTCACAGTGCCAGCATAGAGCAGGTTCAGGCCATTCTTGCCTCTACAACCTGTGATGTAGAAACCAATGTTGTCAACAATCCGCCTGTTGTTACAGCTATGTCTGCTACTTACACAATTCCCAAAGGAACAGCATTTGTTTTAACAGCTGCTGCAACTGATCCGGATGGCGATGCATTGACTTACTGTTGGGAGGAGATTGATCCAAGTAAGTTAGCCAACGGAGTTACCAAATCAAACATCGGAACTACTGCATCTGGCGCAAGTTTCAGATCCTGGTCACCAGTAGCTACGCCAACCAGATATTTCCCTAAACTTGCTACAGTCCTTAGCGGTGTTGTAAAAAACACAACAGACTTCGAAGCTACTTCTACAGTGGCGAGAACGACTAACTTCCGCGTAACAGTGAGAGATAACAAAGCCGGAGGACAGGCGCAGACTGCTTTTGCGAATCAGGTCATTGTTGTGGGAGCGGCAGCAGCTTTTACCGTTAGTACAACATCTTTGACCGCTGGAGGCAATTCTACAATTACATGGGTACCTTCCGGAACAACGGCTTCTCCTTACAATGTGGCAAATGTAAAAATCGATTTCACTTCAGACAGTGGGGCGACCTGGACTACTTTGGCTGCATCCGTTGCCAACATCGGAACGGCGAGTGTGGCAGTTCCTGCAGCATTGGCTGGTAAAACTGGACACTTGAGAGTATCTGCAATCGGAAATGTTTTCTACGCTGTAAAAGCAGCTACTGTAAGCAATACATTAGCAGTTTCTGATGTTAGCAATACCAAATCAATTCAGATTTTCCCTAATCCGGTAAAAGAGGTCTTGAATGTTTCCAATGTAACGCTGAACTCCAACTACGAGATCTTCAGCGCCGCAGGACAATTGGTTTCCAAAGGTAATCTAGGAACCGGAAAAGTGGCAGTGAACAAACTGGCAAAAGGTGTTTACTTCCTGAATGTAGAAGACAAAGGAACGGTTGTGAAAACCAAATTTGTAAAAGAATAACATTACTAACTTTATTAAAACGAAAGCCGCTTCAGAATCTCTGAGGCGGCTTTTTATAACTATAACTGAAATTAATGAGAGCCTGGATATAAATAATGGTTATTTTTGAGTTATAATTTAGAAGACAAATATTAAAACTATATAACATGAAAACATTTATTTTAATTTTCACCTTTAGTATTGGATTGGTCACCGCCCAGACCCACCGTTTTATTTATGAATTTAAATTCAAACCAGATCCAAAACAAATAGACTTTCAAAAAGAGAATATGACGCTGGATGTAAATCCGGATAATGTCAAATTTTACAATTATCACTACGTAACAATCGACTCAGCCAATATTACAAAAGGACAAAATAGTCAGCTATGGGATACTTCTACGCCTGTTGTGATCCGACCAAAAAATTCCAACACAAATAGCAACTACATGTTAATCAACGATGTGTTTTTTTTCGATACGGAAGATAAAATAAATTGGAATCTGAGTAATGAAACCAAAAAATTTGAAAACTATACCTTACAGAAAGCGACTGCAACTTTTGGCGGAAGAAACTGGATCGCCTGGTTTTCCAAAGAAATCGATATTTCTGAAGGGCCTTACAAATTCCGAGGATTACCCGGGATGATTTTTCAAATATATGATGATAAAAATAATTTTGATTTTACCTTAGTAAAGAGTTTTAAATTAAGTTCTACTTATATAACACCTTTCGTTGAAAGATTTTACGGGCAAAAGCCTGTGAAAACAACTCAGGAAAACATCGATAAAATGTTGATGATCGAGTATAAAGATCCATATCATGATACCCGTGAACAATTCAATAAAAATCCTAATCAGACCTATAGCATCAATGGTGTTGATATTAAAGATATCAGTCAGTTTAAAGAATTAACCGAAGCACGGCAAAAATATATAAGGGAACATAACAATCCTATCGAAATAGATAAGGCATTGATATATCAATTGAAGTAAAAACTACTCGAACATGCCGCTCGTGCCTATTATTAAAACAAGGATATGAGCCAGAGTCTCACACCAAGGTGGTTCAAGCGCTAGATCGCAGCACTATAACATTCCACACCATTCTTCCACCGTCCCGGGAAACCTCGAATCAATAAAAACCATCTATATTACCACTCGGCTAATCTGTAACACTATTCCGGTAGTCTGTATTGCTACAATTCCGAAATTTATGTATATTTACTTCAATTAAAACACAAATAGATATGCTTAGAAAAAAACGCGGGAACCTACGACCTTCCCAAAGCAGCCTAGTACTGCATCTTGCTCCAGTCCTGGCACTCAGACAGATCACATTCCCTTATGCTTTTCTCACAAAGGCAGGTATCAGTGGAAAGTCGGCGCAGAAAATGCTGAATGGCGAGGCTGTCCAGATCAATTTCCGGTAACTAACCACCCTTTGCCTTTCCCTGAACTGTACACCGAATGATCTCTTCGCCCTGCGCGACATCCAGCTGCCTGAAAACCACCAACTCAACAAACTGCAGGACATCAGTGTCCCGACAATCAATCCCGAAGAATTTTACAAAGGGAAAAGTTTGGATGAGATTAGGGCGATGGGGGCGTTATAGCAAATTTGTAATTATTTGGCTACTGATCGCAGAGAAAAAAGCTTTTTAAACGGAAATTTTCAAACCCTGATGTTAATTTTTGTAAAATGTAATATGTTTTCCATACTTTTGGCGAAATTTTATAAATAAAAAAATAACCATGAAAAAATTGATTTTATGTCTTTCTTTGGCGTTCCTTGCGATAAGCTGCGGCTCGAATGACGATGATGATACATCTGTTCCAGTTGAGGAAACACCTGTTTTACCAACAAAACTTTCCACAGGAGAGGATACAGGAATTTTTAAATATAACGGAAACATGGTCTCAGAGATAAACTGGGGAGATTACAAAGTAGTTTGTCAATATACTGGAAATGTTATTACCAAAATGATTGATTATGATTCTGCAGGAGCTGTAGAAACAACTACAGACTTCACTTACAGTAATGATAAACTTACAAAAGCTGTATTTGTAGAAGGCAACACTACTGAAACAAGCATCTATTCCTACCCAAGTACAAACACTGTTAATGCGACTGTAACCAGGAATTCTACATCTCAGGGTTCTCCAGTCGTGTACAAAGATGTCATAACTTATACACTGAACAACGGTAATGTTGTTTCAGAGGAGATGAATTACTATGTAAATGGTACTTTGAAAGGTAAGATTTCTGCAACGTACACTTATGACGATAAGAATACCGCTTATAAAAACATTCTGGGATTTGATAAAATTATGATATATAGTTTTGATGGCGACGAAAATACAGTCGGCAGAAATAATCTTTTGATCAAAAATCACACAAATACACCTGTGGGAAGTAGTATTTCAAAATATAAAAATGTTAACACCATTACGTATTCTACTGCTGGGTATCCTACACAGATTATTACCAATCAGTATAATGCCAACAATCAGCTCAACAGTACGAACACCGATTTTTATGAGTATAATAAATAAGGCATAAGAAGGTTTTTAATATTTTTAGTAATAAAGCAGTAGCACCCGCTACTGTTTTTTTATGTAATTAAACGGAATCCAGCCTCGTAGAGGCAAACTGTTATTAGATAGAATTGTTCTGGAATGAAAAAAGCGCCGTAGGTGCGTCCTGTTAATATGATGTTTTACAGGTCGCACCTACGGCGCTTTTAATTCTGATTGTTCGGTTTCTCTACAAACATAACGCCTTTACAAGGCTTAAAATCTTATATCCATTACATCTATACCGCCAATTCCAGCCTGTAACCTTTGCCGCGAATTACTACGATTTTGATATTCGGATCTATTTCCAGTTTTTTTCTAAGCTTTGAGATGAACATATCGAGGCTGCGTCCCACAATCACGCCGTCATCTTCCCAGATTTCTTTTTGCAGTCGGCTTCGCTCTATGATTTCGTTGGGAGAACGGGCGAAGATCAGCAAAACCCGGTTTTCTGTTGTGGTCAGGTCTGTGATCGTTTCATTCAGGATCAGTTTTCTGTTTTTTGAATCAAACAATAAAGAACCTAGCGGTACCATATCACTATGCGGCTTTTCGGGTACAGCTTTCCGGGACTTGCCGGACTTCAAAACAATAAAACCAATTAATGCTAAAAACGAAAGTCCACCCAGAAGGTAGCCACTTTTTGCGGTGTTGATTCCAGTCGGTTTGAATTTAATATTGATCAGGTAACATGCTTTGGGCTGTCTTCTTCCGATGCAGGCCACGATATCATCTTTTTTGTTCTTGGAGACGGCGTAGCTGTACGCTACAGTGGCATTTCCACAATTCAGAACATTGACAATATAATTATTGGCGAGCGGATCTTTCGCCAACGTGCGTTTGGTAAGATTGACCAGTGAGTCGGGTTGAAAAGAAAGCGCATTCTCAAAGCTGATCTGGTATTCATTTTCCGAAATCTGTTTTACCGGAAGCACTCGTGAGGTCTTATCGCCGGACTGTAAAAGCAACTCGTGTCCGATTCTTCGGAGCAGAACTTCTCTGGTGGCAGAGTCAAAGTCATCACGGTCATTACTGGTGAAGGCCAACAGGATAACGGCGATCACTGAGACAAAAAGAAATCCGAAAAGATATTTTCGTTCTCTGGAAAGGTGATTTTTACTAAGTTGCATAGTGTCAAGTTATTATTTACAAAGTTTACAATTTTATTTACAATCTGAATCCCAAAAGCAGAAAAATATCGAAGTAATTTCGCTGCATCAACTTTAAAAATCTCAAAATTATGTCATTATTAAACAAACAAAACAAGATGAAAAAAATGGTTTATGCACTTGTATTAGTGCTTGCAATTGTCAGCGGATTGGCATTCAGCTTTGCGCCGTTTGCCAGCGGACCGGGTGCTAAAATTAAAAATGAAACAACTAAGAAGGCTATTCCAAAACCGCTCTCCGAGAGTGAGAAGAAAGCTGCCATGAAAAAATGGGAGGCTACGCCAGATGGTTTAGCATACAATAAATGGGTAGCATCTCCGGCAGGCAAAAAAGTGTTTGCCAGTACGGCGAAAATCAGCAAGTCTGTAAAGGATTACACCGATATGCCGGCAGTCGTAACCTCTCTTTCTCTTCCGCCTGGCTCAAGATTAGGATTCGCAATGATGGTAAGGATTGATGCAGACGATTATATTTTAACATTCGATCCGAAAAAGTCTCAACTTGCGCCACTGGAAAGCATAAAAGTTAATGACAAAATCGTGATCAGAAGCCATTACATCTCGCACGCACCCAAGTATTCCTATCCCATTATAATAGGGGATTATGTAATTCGGGACGGAAAAGTGATTTTTAAGCGGGCGCCTCGCAAAGGTGGCTGTTAAATAAATTATGAAAAGCAAAATTCTAAAAACCAAAAGCCGCCTCAGAATCTGAAGCGGCTTTCATCTTGAGTTAAAATCATTTACTCGTATAATACCCAAAATACAGACAGCTGCTTTGTAGATTTTTATAAGTTGCTGTTTGGCTGTAATTTGCTTTAAGCTGCACAAACGATGTTCGGAACTTTTCATTCTTGGTCTTATTCGCAAAAAGCTCATTTTGTTTGGATTTCTCTTCGTACTTAGGATCGTCGTAATTTACTTTTAAAGGATTGTTGGCTTCCCATTGATAATACTTTCCTTGCTCGGCGCTCGCCATTTGGAAGAGGATTCGGGCTTGGTTTTCTTTGTCTTTTGATAAAGTCAGTGCTTTTTTGTAATAATTAATAGCGAGATCAAAGTTGTCCGGTTCTACATAACTTCTGCCTGAGAAGTTCTTATAATAAAGATAAAACGGCGACTGTAGCTCATTACCGAACTGGAACTTCGGTCCGCTGGTGTTATCAACATCCATTACAAACAATTCCCTGTAATAGCCGAGGACGGAAGTGTTATACAGGAGATTTCCTAAAAGTTGATTGGCCAGTCTTGCTTTGTCATCATTGCCTTTTCCGATATTTTCCAGCTGAATCATTGCGTCTGCCAGCTCGATCTTATTCATTTTATTTTTGATGAATGGGAAGCTGGAAAGACCTTCTGCCTTCATTGATTCTTCGGGCTTGCTCTGGAAGCTTTCCCAAACGTTATGACCGAAAACCAGCGACGAGATATTATTAAAACCATTGTAAACACCATTTTCAAAAGTCATCGGTTTTTGGGTGTAAGTTTTACCATCGTCTTTCCATTCACCCATCAGTCTCGGGATACCTTTGTAATTTTTTGCTTTTGAATAAAACTCTTTTGCCTTTTTGAAATCAGCCAATCGCATCGCGCGGTCGCCGTAGATCACATTGAAGAAAGATTCCGGATCGGCAATATCTTCCATCTTCTTCACGAGATAATTTTCGAAAGCTGTTTTGTTTGGTTTTTTGTAGAACTCTTCCACCTTTTTCACGAGGTCAGAATTCGGATTGTACTGCAGATCGGAGAGGTTGTTGTTCATCAGGAAAGATTTGGCATCCTGCTTCTCGAGGAAATAACGGTTGGCAAGAATGTCCATTACAAAATCTTTCGTTGCCGGCTGATAAAGCCAATTGTTGTAATCGCCTTTTTGCTCAAAAACTTTGGAATATTTTTTCATTAATGAATTCTCAAATGCCGGCGTGATAGTAGGTTGCGAAACAATCTCATTCAGCATTTTGAATTTCTCGATTTCGGCCAGATATTCTTTGTCCGCCGTTTTGATTTGAGATAAGATGTTTTGACTGCCTTTATAATCGGTGTTCAGGAATTTGATATAGGCTTCACAAAGCTGCCAGAATTCGTCCGCACCTTTTTTGTTTTTGGCTAAAATGACCGTTTCTTCCAATTCCTTCGCAAAGTCTTTGCTTTCCTGTGCATAATTGTCCGGCGCATAAAGTGGCAGCCTTTTGTTTCGGAAATGGTCGCAGTCTTTGTCATTGCAATAAGGATTTACAACGAGATAATTTCTTTCCAATTGATTGATGGCTCGCACAGTCAGAACTTTCAGAATGTCAGATTCGGTGTTGTTCTCGATCATTTTGTTCATAATCGGAACAGGATTGTTGAACGAGTTGTAAGCCAAAAGAAAATACGCCATATTTTTATCTTCGGGCGTTTTGGTTTGGGCAAGGATTTTATTAAAGTCCTTATCTGTTGCAAGGAACATCGAGTTGTATGCACTTTCTTTCTTGTTCTTGGTATTTTTGAAAACCTGGAAGAAATCCCAGTTCGCTTTGTCAAACTGTTTCAATCCACGCTCGGCACCGGCTTTTTGATCGAGTGCGTAATAATATATATGGTTTTTCAGCTTCAAAGGTTCCACATAAGTCTGGAAGGCATTGATCGCCGACTGGTATTTTCTGGAGTAATGGTTGAAGCGCACGAGCTGATATGCATATCGTAATTTGATTTCCGGATTGGTGGCTGCTTTGTAAAGTGAGATCAGAGCAGCGTTGGTTTTTTCATAATTAAGTTGGGTGGCATTCTTGCCAGCGGTTTTTTCGTCTCTGTAATAATAAGCGTCGGGATTCTCAATATAATTGATCCTCATATAAGGTTCCATATATTTCGCCTGGATCAGATAATCCATTGCTTCCTGATATTTGGTGTAGAAACCTTTCCCGAGTTTTTGAAATAATGGATGTGTAAGCTGGCCTTTCTTCAGGCTGTTCAAATGTTTGATGTCTACTTTTGTGACGAGCGCGTTGGTTTCGTCGTAAGTCAGTTTGTTGTCAAAATATTTGACCCAGGATTCAATGTTCTCGTCTGGAATATCTTTGTCTACTCTTCCGTTGTAATCATAACCGTAGAAATGATTGCTGTAAGTTAAGAGAAAAGGTTCGTAGTTTTTGTTGTGAATGATCTCTTGCGCAAACAGGTTGAAGTATTCATAATCCGGGTCGTACCAGGCGCAGGCTTTTGAACTTTGCTGAAAACCTAAAAACAGAGCAGCGGTCAGAATTAGTTTTTTCATTGGAAAAGTGTTTTGTAGAATTTTTAAAGTTAGCTTTAAACCACAAAAGGTACAAAAGTTTTTATTGTTTTTTTTAGTTATTCAAAAGAGCAAAAAAGAGAATTATAACATTTCCTTTTTTGCTCCTTCTAAATTTTTTCCACAGATTCTCTTTTGTGACTTTTGTGGTTTAATTTTTTAGTGGAGAAGTGTTTTGTAGTTTTTGGTGAATCTCTCGTCGAGGTGATAATATATAAGGAGAGGTTTGTAATCTAATTTTTCATTGATGAAATTAATACTTTCCAGAATATCTTTCTCCGGAATTTCCTCGACTTTGATTTTAAAGCCTTTGTTCAGATACATCCCGAAATAGAAATCATCCTTCAGAACTTCGAAGTTACTGTCGTCGATCTTTCTGAAGTTTTTATTCTGCATCAATTCTTCTGCCGTTACTGCGTTGATGAGTTTTTTCTTTCCAACGTGATTGGTCACGATTCCCCAGGAGTAGATTGGTAGTGCGATATCCAATTTTACGGGATAGTCTTCAATATGTTTCAAATAAGATTTCAAAGTCTTCACATCCAGAATAGAATTCTGAACTTGATTTTCCAATGGGGAAGAAGTGGCATAACACATGAGATACATTTTATCGACAGGTGGAATTCCCGTCTGCAATTTATCTTTGACCTGATGAAGCCTTAAAGTACAAGTCACGTTTTTATTTGAAACCTTTTTGAGTGTTGTCAGAAATTTAAAGTAATCATTCTTTGTAGAAGCTGTCCAGTCGCTGTCGATTTGAATCTCGTTTTCAAGGTTTAGTTTGTGATTTGATTTAATCTTATTAATATGATCATTAATTTTATTAGCCAAAGATTGGATTTCGTTTTGTTTAATGTTAAACCAGGTTTCATTCGTAATAAAAATGATGGGAACAATTTTTTTATTAATGGAAAGATCTTTGTCAATAGAAATCACGCCGACTTCCAAGAATTGATCATTCTGTTTTACCACATCGAAGAATCTGGTGTAGAGATTTGGGACTTTGCTATTATTAAGGAGTTGTTGTTCGTTTTTGGTTAAACTTAATTTTGACCGCCAGTAGTAAAAACCGTGGTCATTATTAATGTCAGTTTTAGAACAGCCGGTCATTAACAAAATAAAAATGAGCAGTTGAAAAGTTCTCTTCATAGAAATCTGTTATTAAGGATCATTAATATTAATCATTAAAATGAAAAGTTAAAAGGAATTCCCGGAATAAAATTCAATATTTCATTGCATCGAATGTTTAACTTTGAAAGCAAAAAAAATGAACAATAAAAATCTGTTTGAAAGATTCTCAAACTGGGCGACCACTTTTACGGGAAGTTCTTTTGCATTTATTGGTGCTGTAGTGATTGTAGTTCTTTGGGCGGTTACGGGACCAATTTTCAAATATTCCGAAACGTGGCAGCTCGTGATCAATACGGGGACAACCATTATTACATTCCTGATGGTGTTCCTGATCCAAAAAGCTCAGAACAAAGATGGGAAGGCAATCCAGCTTAAACTTAATGAACTCATAGCGGCCAGCAAACAGGCGAGCAACAGAATGGTTGATATCGAAGATCTTACCGAAAAAGAACTGGATCAGCTTCACGATTACTTTGTCAAAATTGCAGAATTGTCCAAGCAGGCAGAGAATATTCATAAATGTTATTCTATAGATGCGGCTGTGAAAAAACACAAGAATAAATATCAAGAGAAAAATCCCGAATTATAAATCCGTCATTCAAAACATCCTTTCTGGGAGAATATTTTCCCAAAATCCCGTAACTCACAAATTATCAAATAATTTCCGAATATTTATTTGTCAATATAAAAAATATTCTTACATTTGCACACTCATTTTAGGGAAGGAGTATGCCTATTTCAAACATAGTACATTACGAACACCGCTAGAATGTTAAGTTTTAATATAATAGATATATATAAATAATGTCAGGTATTATTGGAAAAAAAATCGGGATGACATCTCTGTTTGACGAGAACGGCAAAAACTTGCCTTGTACCGTTATTCAAGCAGGTCCATGCTCGGTTTTACAGGTCAGAACCATTGAGAAGGACGGTTACAAAGCTGTTCAGTTAGGTTTCGATGACAAGAGTGAGAAGAACGTTGGTAAAGCGTTAGCCGGCCACTTTAAAAAGGCTGGTTCAACTCCTAAAGCTAAGTTGGTAGAGTTCTACAGAGAATTCGTAGACCAAGTAACAGTAGGAGAAGATGTAACTGTAAAATTATTCGGCGAAGGAGAATTCGTAGATGTTACAGGGACTTCAAAAGGTAAAGGTTTCCAAGGTGTTGTTAAAAGACACGGCTTTGGAGGTGTAATGCAGGCAACTCACGGACAGCACAACAGACTTAGAGCTCCAGGTTCTATCGGTGCGGGTTCAGATCCATCTAGAGTATTCAAAGGGATGAGAATGGCAGGCAGAATGGGAGGTAAGCAGGTAACTGTTCAAAACCTTCAGGTGTTAAAAGTAGATGAGGAACAAAATCTTTTAGTAGTAAAAGGTGCTATTCCGGGAGCGAAAAATTCTTATGTAATTATCAGAAAATGGAACTAGTAGTATTAAATACATCAGGAAAAGAAACCGGAAGAAAAGTAACTCTTGACGAAACAGTTTTCGGAATTGAGCCAAACCAGCACGCGGTTTACTTAGAGGTTAAACAATATCTTGCTGCTCAGCGTCAAGGTACTCACAAATCAAAAGAAAGAAGCGAGATCACAGGTTCTACCAGAAAGCTTAAGAAGCAAAAAGGTTCTGGATCTGCTAGATATGGTGATATCAAGTCGCCAACTTTCAAAGGTGGAGGTAGAGTTTTTGGTCCAAAACCAAGAGATTACCGTTTCAAATTGAACAAGTCTTTGAAAAGATTAGCTAAGAAATCTGTACTTTCTCAAAAATTGAAAGACAACAGCGTTAGAGTATTGGAAAACTTCAGTTTTGATGCGCCTAAGACAAAAGAATTCATCACATTGTTGGATGCTTTGACTCTTACTGGTAAAAAATCATTATTCGTACTTCCTGAGTCTAACAAGAATGTATATTTATCTTCAAGAAACTTACCTAAAACTAAAGTTTTGAATTATAATGAGATTTCTTCTTATGATTTGATCAACGCAGGTGAGATTATCTTCTTGGAAGATGCAGTAGAAAAATTTCAGGAAAACTTAAAGAAATAAATCATGTCACTTATTATTAAACCAATCATTTCAGAAAAAGCAAACTATCTTACAGAGTTGAGAGGTGCTTATTCTTTCTTAGTTGCTCCAAAAGCAAATAAGATTCAGATCAAAAGTGCTATCGAAGCACATTATGGTGTAAAAGTAGCGGACGTTAGAACGATGATTTATGCGCCTAAAGTTTCTACTAAAAACACTAAACAAGGACTTCAAGTTGGGAAAACCAATAAATTGAAAAAAGCTGTTGTAACATTGGCAGCTGGAGAAGTTATTGATATTTTCGCAACTAATTAATTAATTTATAAATAAGAGTAATGTCTGTTAGAAAATTAAAACCTATCACCCCGGGACAGAGATTCAGAGTTGTAAACAACTTTGAGGAAATTACTACCAACAAACCAGAGAAATCTCTAACAGTTGGTATTAGTAAGTCAGGTGGACGTAACCAAACTGGTAAAATGACCATGCGTTACACCGGCGGTGGACACAAAAAGAAATACAGAATTATCGACTTCAAAAGAAACAAACATGATGTTGAAGCAACGGTAAAAACTGTAGAATATGATCCAAATAGAACTGCTTTCATCGCATTAGTTGAGTACGCAGACGGAGAGAAAAGATATATCATCGCTCCAAACGGAATCAAAGTAGATCAAGTAATCATCTCAGGAGAAAGCGTAGAACCAAATGTTGGTAACGCAATGAAACTGAAAAGCATTCCACTAGGAACTGTAATCTCTTGTATCGAATTGAAACCAGGACAAGGTGCTACTCTTGCTAGAAGTGCTGGATCATCTGCTCAATTAACTTCAAGAGACGGAAAATATGCAATCGTTAAATTGCCTTCAGGAGAATCTAGAATGATCCTTACTGAGTGTTATGCAATGGTTGGATCTGTTTCTAACTCAGACCATCAGTTGACTGTATCAGGTAAGGCTGGTAGAAGCAGATGGTTAGGAAGAAGACCTAGAACAAGACCAGTAGTAATGAACCCTGTAGATCACCCAATGGGTGGTGGTGAAGGACGTTCTTCTGGAGGTCACCCAAGATCTAGAAACGGTATGCCGGCTAAAGGTTACAAAACTAGAAAGAAAAACAAAGCGTCTAACCGTCATATCATATCTAAACGTAAATAATTATGGCAAGATCACTTAAAAAAGGACCATTTATTCATCATACTTTAGATAAAAAGGTTCAGGCAAATATAGAGTCTAATAAAAAGACTGTAATCAAAACTTGGTCTAGAGCGTCTATGATCTCTCCAGACTTCGTAGGTCAGACTATCGCAGTACACAACGGGAAATCCTTTATCCCGGTTTATGTTACAGAAAACATGGTAGGACACAAGCTAGGCGAATTTTCTCCGACAAGATCTTTCAGAGGTCACGGTGGTAACAAAAATAAAGGAGGTAGATAATCATGGGATCAAGAAAAAGAGAAAGTGCATTAGCACGTAAAATAGCAAACCAAGATGTGGCAAAAGCGTTGCACAACGACTGCCCGTCTTCTCCAAGAAAAATGAGATTAGTTGCTGATATCATTAGAGGAGTAGAGGTAGAAAAAGCTTTGTCTATTCTAAAATATTCTAAGAAAGGTGCTTCTGAGAAATTGGAAAAAGTATTACTTTCTGCAATTGCCAACTGGCAATCAAAAAACGAAGGTGCTGACATCGAGGAGGCAAACCTAGTTGTAAAAGAAATATTTGTGGATAGCGCAAGACAATTGAAGAGACTAAGACCAGCACCACAAGGTAGAGGTTACAGAATCAGAAAGAGATCTAACCACATTACATTAATCTTAGGTACTAAAAATTAATTCAAGGTATGGGACAGAAGACAAATCCAATCGGTAACAGGTTAGGTATCATCAGAGGATGGGATTCTAACTGGTATGGAGGTAAAAACTACGGTGATAGAATCGCTGAAGATTACAAAATCAGAAGATACCTTGAGGCAAGATTAGCTAAAGGTGGTATTTCAAAAATATATATTGAGAGAACACTTAAATTAGTAACTGTAACTATCACAACTGCTAGACCAGGTTTAATTATCGGTAAAGGAGGACAAGAGGTTGACAAACTAAAAGAAGAGTTGAAAAAATTGACTGGAAAAGATATCCAGATCAATATCTTTGAGATCAAAAGACCTGAGCTAGATGCAGTACTTGTTGCTGACAGCATTGCGAAGCAAATTGAAAACCGTATCTCTTACAGAAGAGCTGTGAAAATGGCAATCGCTTCTACAATGAGAATGGGTGCAGAAGGTATCAAAGTTCAAATCTCCGGAAGATTGAATGGCGCTGAAATGGCACGTTCTGAAAACTTCAAAGACGGAAGAATTCCATTATCTACTTTCCGTGCAGATATCGATTATCACATCGGTGAAGCATTGACTCAGTATGGTAAACTAGGAGTGAAAGTTTGGATCATGAAAGGAGAAGTGTACGGTAAAAGAGACCTTACTCCACTTGTAGGACAACAGAAAAAAGCACCTTCTGGAGGACGTAATGACAGAAATGACAGAGGCGGAGACAGAGAGAACAGAGGAGGCGACAGAAAACCAAGAAGAAATAATTAATAAAATTTTAGAGGCCAGTTTTTAAATGACCGTTACTTTTTTAAAATCTAAATTCTAAAATCTAAAATTTAAAATTATGTTACAACCAAAAAGAACCAAATTCCGTAGAGTTCACAAGATGAAGATGAAGGGGATTGCCCAAAGAGGGAATCAACTCGCTTACGGAACTTTCGGGATCAAAGCTACTGAAGGAGCTTGGATTACTGCAAGACAAATTGAAGCAGCTCGTATCGCTGCTACAAGATATATGAAAAGAGAGGGTCAGTTATGGATCAAAATATTCCCAGACAAGCCGATTACCAAGAAACCAGCCGAAGTAAGGATGGGTAAAGGTAAAGGTGCTGTAGAATATTGGGTAGCCGTAGTGAAACCTGGTAAAATTATGTTCGAAGTTGGTGGAGTACCTTACGAAGTAGCAAAAGAAGCGCTTAGGCTTGCTGCTCAGAAGTTACCGATCGTTACCAAGTTCGTAGTTGCTAATGATTTTGTTAAACCTCTATAATCTCTATTAAAATGAAAAACGCTGACATCAAAAATTTAAGCAAAGAGGATCTACAAAACCAATTGGCTGAAGCTAAAGCTAACTACGCGAAAACGAAGATAGCTCACAAGATCAGTCCACTTGAGAATCCGATCTTAATCAGAGATTTGAGAAAATCAATCGCAAGACTTAACACAGAGTTAACTAACAAACAATAATTCCTTTTTACAATGGACAGAAATTTAAGAAAAGAAAGAATCGGAATAGTTTCCAGCAATAAAATGGAAAAGACTATTGTTGTTAGTGAAACTACGAGAGTAAAACATCCAATGTACGGTAAATTCGTTTTGAAAACGAAAAAATATACTGCACACGATGAGAACAACGAGTGCACAGAGGGCGATACAGTTTTGATCACAGAAACTAGACCTTTGAGTAAAAGCAAAAGATGGAGATTAGTAAGAATCATAGAAAAAGCTAAATAATGTTACAAACCGAATCAAGATTAAAAGTTGCTGATAACACAGGTGCTAAAGAAGTACTAGTGATCAGAGTTCTAGGTGGTACTAGAAGAAGATATGCTTCTGTTGGTGATAAAATTGTAGTGACTATCAAAGATTCTACACCATCAGGAAACGCAAAAAAAGGTCAAGTATCTAAAGCGGTAGTAGTAAGAACTAAAAAAGCAGTACGTAGAAAAGATGGTTCATACATCAAATTCGAAGACAACGCTTGTGTTTTGCTAAACGCTGGAGGAGAGATGAGAGGAACACGTGTTTTCGGACCGGTTGCTCGTGAGTTGAGAGACAAAGAATATATGAAGGTTATTTCATTAGCTCCTGAAGTACTTTAATTTTAAAATTTTAGAAAAAATGACAAAAGTTAAAATAAAAAGAGGAGACAACGTACTGGTAACTACTGGAAAAAATAAAGGTAGCAAAGGTGAAGTTCTTGAAGTAATCAGAAAAGAAGGTAAAGATCCAAGAGTGATCGTTGCAGGTATCAACATCGTGAAAAAACACGTTAAGCCGTCTGCTTCCAACCCTCAAGGTGGAATTGTTGAAAAAGAAGCTTCTTTACACATTTCAAACGTAGCACTTGTTGACAAAGACGGGAAAGCTACTAAGACTGGAACCAAAGTAGAAGGAGACAAAAAAGTAAGAGTAGCGAAAACTACTGGAGAAACTTTATAATTAAAATTTACGATGGAATATATAGTAAGACCAAAACAACAATATAAAGACACAATTGTTCCTGCAATGATGGAAGAATTTGGGTACAAATCTGTAATGCAGGTTCCTAAATTATTGAAGATCGTTGTCAGCCAAGGACTTGGTGCAGCTGTTCAAGATAAAAAGATCGTGGATTATGCTGTAGAAGAATTGACTGCAATCACTGGACAAAAAGCTGTAGGTACTTTATCTAAAAAAGATGAGGCTGCTTTCAAACTAAGAAAAGGAATGCCGATCGGAGCTAGAGTAACTCTTAGAGCTGATAAAATGTATGAATTCTTAGACAGATTGACATCTTCTGCTTTACCAAGAATTAGAGATTTTTCTGGTATCAAAGCTGATGGTTTCGACGGTAGAGGTAATTATAACTTAGGAATCACTGAGCAAATTATCTTCCCAGAGATCGTGATCGACAAAGTGAAGAAAATCCAAGGGATGGACATCACTTTCGTAACGACTGCGAAAACTGACAAAGAAGCAAAATCATTATTAACTCACTTCGGTTTACCGTTCAAAAAGAACTAAGATGGCTAAAGAATCAATGAAAGCGCGTGAGCGCAAAAGAGAAGCTACTGTAGCTAAATATGCTGAAAAAAGAAAAGCTTTGAAAGAAGCTGGAGATTATGATGCACTACAGAAGTTACCTAAAAATGCTTCTCCTGTAAGATTACACAACAGATGTAAATTGACAGGAAGACCTAGAGGATATATGAGAACATTCGGAATTTCCAGAGTAACTTTCAGAGAAATGGCAAACAACGGACTTATCCCAGGCGTGAAAAAAGCTAGTTGGTAAGCAATTAAAATTTTTACAGCTGACTTCTATATTTTTATAAGTCAGCTGTATTTTAATAAATAGAGGATAGTTTGAATTGACGTAAGGGTAAAGAAAAAAATAATTACTATTAATTTTTTTTGTACTTTTGCACCCGCTTGGAAAAATTATTATTTTTCTGGGTGACTATTATTCTTTTTGACTTTGTTTATTAGAATAAAATAAAATTAAGAAAATCAAAGTGACAATTAAGTTGTTTAGATACTGAGGGTAAAGAGATCAGGCGAAGAATTATTCGGATCCATATAAGTCTTTAATCTTCAAGTCTTTTCAATACTGATTGTCATTAACCAATAATTTAAAACAAAGAAATGGTAACAGATCCAATTTCAGATTTCCTAACAAGAGTAAGGAACGCACAAAGCGCAGGCCACAAAGTGGTGGAAATTCCTGCATCAAAAATCAAAAAAGAGCTTACGAAAATTCTTTTTGACCAAGGTTACATCTTGAACTACAAGTTCGAGGATAGCGCGGTTCAAGGAACTATCAAAATCGCTCTTAAGTACGACAAGCAAACTAGCAAGCCGGCTATCAAGTCTATCCAAAGAGCTTCTAGACCAGGTCTTAGACAGTACAAAGGTTCTACAGAACTTCCAAGAGTACTAAACGGACTAGGTGTAGCTATTATCTCTACTTCTAGAGGAGTAATGACAGATAAAAAAGCGAGACAAGAGAAAGTAGGAGGTGAAGTAATTTGCTACGTATATTAATTTTTTAAAACAAGGAAAATGTCAAGAATTGGTAAAGCAATTATAGAAGTTCCTGCTGGTGTTACAATCTCTCAAAAAGATAACGTTGTAACAGTTAAAGGTCCAAAGGGCGAATTGATCCAGGAACTTACAGGAGGGATTACCTTCACACAGGAAGACGGCGTACTTACGTTCAGCCGACCTTCTGACTCAAAAGAGCACAAAGCGCTTCACGGTTTGTACCGCGCGCTAGTCAACAACATGATTGTTGGTACTACTACAGGATTTACTAAGAAATTAGAATTGGTAGGAGTTGGATACAGAGCGTCTCACAACGGCCAAAGATTAGAATTGGCTCTTGGATTCTCTCACGGTATCGTTCTAGAACTTCCAAAAGAAGTTGTACTAGATACATTGACTGAAAAAGGGAAAAACCCGATCGTTACATTATCTTCTTACGATAATCAACTTCTTGGAATGGTGGCTGCAAAGATCAGATCTTTCAGAAAGCCTGAGCCGTACAAAGGAAAAGGTGTTAGGTTCGTAGGTGAAATCATTAGAAGAAAAGCCGGTAAATCTGCATAAAATTTAAGAAAATGGCATTAACAAAAGTTGAGAAGAGAAACAGAATCAAAAGAAGAGTAAGAGGTAAGATCTCAGGATCTGCATCATTACCAAGATTGTCTGTATTCAAAAGTAATAAAGAAATCTACGCACAATTAGTAGATGATAAAGAAGGTAAAACATTAGTATCTGCTTCCTCTAGAGATAAAGGAGTTGACGCTAAGGGTACAAAAACAGAAGTATCTACAGCAGTAGGTAAAGCAATTGCTGAGAAAGCAAAAGCTGCTGGTATCGAGAATATTGTATTTGACAGAAACGGATTCGTGTACCACGGTAGAGTGAAAGCTCTTGCTGACGGTGCTAGAGAAGCTGGTCTTAAATTCTAATTTTAAAAATTCAGAAAACATGGTAGATAGTAATATAGAAAGAGTTAAACCTGGAGGATTAGAATTAAAAGATCGTCTGGTTGATGTTAACAGAGTAACTAAAGTAACCAAAGGTGGTAGAGCTTTCGGATTTTCTGCAATTGTTGTTGTAGGAAACGAGGACGGAATCATCGGTTACGGACTAGGTAAATCTAAAGAAGTTGCTTCTGCAATCGCGAAAGCTGTAGAAGATGCTAAGAAAAACTTAGTGAAAGTTCCTGTAATCAACCATACAATTCCTCACCAGACTTCTGCAAGATATGGTGGTGCTGATATCTTCTTGAGACCTGCGTCTCACGGTACAGGACTTATCGCTGGTGGTGCAGTACGTGCAGTACTAGAATCTGCAGGTGTACACGATGTATTGTCAAAATCTAAAGGTTCTTCTAACCCGCACAATGTGGTGAAAGCTACTTTCAACGCATTGTTGGACATCAGAAGACCAGAAGAGATTGCAAGAATGAGAGGAGTTTCTTTAGATAAAGTGTTTAACGGTTAATAAATATAATAATGGCAACAATCAGAGTAAAACAAGTTAGAAGCGCTATTAATAGATCTAAGACCCAAAAAAGAACGCTTGAAGCTTTAGGATTTAAAAAACTTCACCAAGTAATCGAGCACGAAGCTACGCCTTCCATCCTAGGAATGATCGCTTCTGTAAGCCACTTATTAGAAGTTCAAAAATAATAATAGATAATGAGAGACGAGATTGAAGACTTGTTCTTCGATCTCAAACCTCAAATCTTTTAATCTCATAATATTCAATACAACAATGAATTTAAATAACTTAAAACCGTCAACTGGTTCTACATTCAGCACAAAAAGAATTGGTAGAGGTCAGGGAAGTGGATACGGTGGTACTTCAACAAAAGGACATAAAGGTCAAAAAGCCAGAGCTGGTTATTCTCAGAAAATCGGTTTCGAAGGTGGACAGATGCCTTTGCAAAGAAGATTACCAAAATTTGGTTTCAAAAACGTTAATAGAAAAGAGTTCAGAGCAATCAATCTTGATACAATCCAAACTTTGATCGATACTAAAAACATCACTGGTGAAATCACTAGAGAAGTATTAGTAGAAAACGGTCTTGCATCTAAAAACGAATTAGTAAAAATCTTAGGAAGAGGTGACTTGAAATCTGGTATTTCTATCACTGCTGACAAGTTTACTAAATCTGCTGAAGAAGCAATCAACAAAGCTGGAGGTAAAGCAATCACGACTCTTTAATTATTGACTAATGAAAGAATTTATACAAACACTTAAAAACATTTGGAGCCTAAAGGAGCTAAGAGACAAAATTCTCTTGACGCTTTTCATGGTCCTTGTGTATAGATTCGCATCGTATGTTTCTCTTCCTGCAATCAACACTGCAGAAGTAGGAAACTTACTTCAACATTACAAAAACCAAGGCGGGAACCAACAAGGTGCCGGCCTTTTGGGTTTATTGTCTTCTTTCACAGGTGGAGCATTTAGCCGTGCTTCTGTTATGGCATTAGGAATTATGCCATACATCTCTGCTTCGATCATAGTACAGCTGATGGGTATGGCGATCCCTTACCTTCAGAAGTTACAAAAAGATGGAGAAAGTGGAAGAAACACTTTGAACCAGATCACCAGATGGCTTACGATCGCGGTTTGTCTTGTACAGGCGCCTTCTTATTTGACATCGGTAACGCAATTTTTCTTGCCTTATTCACAATTTGCATCCGCATACTACATCGATCCAAACTCGGTTATGTTCTGGTTGCCAAGTATCATTATCCTGGTAGCAGGTTCTGTATTTGCAATGTGGTTAGGAGAGAAGATTACGGACAAAGGGATTGGTAATGGTATTTCTATTTTGATTATGGTGGGTATCCTTGCGGATCTTCCAACAGCTTTTTACCAAGAAGTTTTGACACAGAATGGTAAAGGTGGTTTTGGGAGCATTATGATTTTGGTAGAAATTATTTTCTGGTTATTGGTAGTTCTTTTGGCAATTGTGTTATCAGTTGCGGTTAGAAAAATCCCAATCCAGTATGTAAGCAGAGCTCAAGCTAGAGGTGGTGTAAGCAGAAACTTGATGGATGGCGCCAGACAATGGATTCCATTGAAGGTGAATGCTGCAGGTGTAATGCCGATCATCTTTGCACAGGCATTAATGTTTGTTCCGGGATTGCTTACAAAAGTTGACGAATCCAATACATTTTTGGCAGGTTTCAAAAATGTTTTCAGCTGGCAGTACAATGTATTGTTTGCTTTATTAATTATAATTTTCTCATTTTTCTATACGGCAATTACCATTCCTGTAAATCAGATGGCTGATGATCTAAAGCGTAATGGTGGGTTGATCCCGAAAGTAAGACCCGGAAAAGAAACGGCAGATTACCTGGATGATATTTTATCCAAGATAACCTTGCCAGGTGCAATTTTTTTATCTATCTTTGCAGTCCTTCCGGCAGTAGTGCACGGAGCGTTTGTTCAGACAGATAGATTTGCCCTATTTTTTGGGGGGACATCGTTGTTAATTATGGTTGGCGTTATCTTGGATACCGTTCAACAGATTAACACATATCTGCTGAACCATCATTATGATGGGTTGATGCAATCTAAATTATCAAGATCATCAAACCTTTAATAGAATAAATGGCTAAACAGAAACATATAGAACAAGACGGCGTGATCACGGAAGCACTTTCGAACGCGCAGTTCCGTGTAGAGCTAGAAAATGGGCACGTATTGATTGCCCATATTTCTGGTAAAATGAGAATGCATTATATTAAACTCTTACCTGGAGACAAGGTAAGACTCGAACTCTCTCCTTATGACTTAACTAAAGGGAGAATAACTTTTAGATATTAAAAATAACAAAATGAAGGTTAGAGCATCTATCAAAAAAAGAAGTGCTGATTGCAAGATTGTACGTAGAAAAGGCGTGCTTTTCGTAATCAACAAAAAGAACCCTAAATTTAAACAAAGACAAGGTTAAGAACCAAATTAAATTATGGCGAGAATTTCAGGTATTGATTTACCAAAGAACAAAAGAGGCGTTATCGGTCTTACTTACATCTACGGTGTTGGAAGAAGAACAGCTTCAGAAATTTTGAAAAGCGCTGGAATCAGCGAAGACAAGAAAGTCAACGAATGGAATGACGATGAATTGGCAGCAATCAGAACTTATATCTTGGACAACATCAAAGTTGAAGGAGAATTACGTTCTGAAGTGCAATTAAACATCAAGCGATTGATGGACATTGGATGCCAACGAGGAATACGTCACAGACTAGGACTACCTTTAAGAGGCCAGAGAACGAAAAACAACTCTAGAACCCGTAAAGGAAAGAGAAAAACAGTTGCTAACAAGAAAAAAGCAAGTAAATAATCGTTAGGAATTATGGCAAAACAAACAAAAGTAGTTAAGAAAAGAAAAGTAAAAGTTGAGGCTATTGGTGAAGCGCATATTCAAGCTTCTTTCAATAACATCATCATTTCTTTAACAAATAAAGCAGGAGAAGTTATCTCTTGGGCTTCTGCCGGTAAAATGGGTTTCAGAGGTTCTAAAAAGAATACTCCATTCGCAGCTCAAATGGCTGCAGAAAACTGTTCTCAGGTAGCTTTCGAAGCTGGTCTTAGAAGAGTTAAGGTGTTTGTAAAAGGTCCAGGTGCTGGTAGAGAGTCTGCAATCAGAACTTTACATAACTCAGGGATTGAAGTAAGCGAGATCGTTGACGTGACGCCTATGCCACACAACGGATGTCGTCCACCTAAAAGAAGAAGAGTATAATCTTTTAACCTCAAATCTAAAACAATGGCAAGATATATTGGCCCTAAAACAAAAATTGCTAGAAAATTTGGTCAAGCAATTTTCGGAGATGACAAAAACTTCGAGAAAAGAAAAAATCAACCACCTGGACAACACGGTGCAAACAAAAGAAGAGGATCAAAGAAATCTGAGTATGCAGTACAGTTGATGGAAAAGCAAAAAGCTAAGTACACGTACGGTATCCTTGAGAAACAATTTGCTAACCTTTTCGACAAAGCTCATAGAAGTAAAGGGGTAACAGGTGAAGTCCTATTGCAACTTTGCGAATCAAGATTGGATAACGTCGTTTTCAGATTAGGTTTTGCTAAAACCAGAGCTGGAGCTAGACAACTAGTTTCTCACAGACACATCACTGTGAATGGAGAGCTGGTAAACATTCCTTCTTATTTGCTTAAAGCTGGTGATGTAATTGCAATCAGAGAGAAATCAAAATCTCTTGAAGTAATTGCTGACGCTCTAGCTTACAAAGCAAATTATGAGTGGTTACAATTCAATGACGAGAAAAAAACTGGTACTTTTACGACTGCTCCTGAGAGAATTCAGATTCCTGAGGACATCAAAGAACAGTTAATCGTCGAATTATACTCTAAATAATAATTTTTTCAAATTTTTGCTCAACCAGACTATGGCAATTTTAACATTTATAAAACCCGATAAAGTAATCCTTTTAAACTCGACTGATTTTAAAGGTCAATTTGAATTCAGACCTCTTGAACAAGGTTTCGGGCTTACAATCGGTAATGCATTGAGAAGAGTTTTACTATCTTCTCTGGAAGGATATGCTATTTCATCTATCAAAATAGAAGGCGTAGAGCACGAATTTTCAACTATACCAGGAGTGATCGAAGATGTTACTGAAATCATTCTTAATCTTAAACAACTTCGTCTTAAAGCAAAAACTGAAAATCCAGGAAGCGAGCAGATTACTGCAAAGATCACTGGGAAGGAAGTCGTAACTGCTGGAGATCTAGGAGACTCAATTGTTAATTTTGAGATCCTTAACCCAGATTTGGTTATCGCAACTTTGGCTAAAGATGTAACGTTTGAAATTACTTTCAACGTAGAAAAAGGAAGAGGATATGTTCCGAGCGATCAGAACAAATCAAACAATGCGCCTGTTGGCACTATTGCTATCGACTCTATCTTTACACCTATCAAGAAAGTACAATATAGTATCGAAAATTACCGTGTAGAGCAAAAAACAGATTACGAAAAATTAGTATTGGATATTGAAACTGATGGATCGATTACACCTCAGAACGCTTTAACAGAAGCTTCTAAAATCTTGATCTATCACTTTATGTTGTTCTCCGATGAGAGAATCACATTAGAGACTGAGGCTGTGAAAGCTTCTATCCAATACGATGAAGAGACCCTTCACACAAGACAACTTCTTAAGTCAAAATTAGCAGATATGGATCTTTCTGTAAGAGCCCTAAACTGTCTGAAAGCAGCTGAAGTAGAAACGCTTGGAGAGTTGGTATCTTTCAGTAAATCTGATTTGATGAAATTCAGAAATTTTGGTAAAAAATCTTTAACAGAACTTGAAGAATTAGTTCACTCAAAAGGACTTAATTTCGGGTTTGATGTTGCAAAATATAAGTTAGACGCTGATAAATAATCCTTACAATGAGACACGGAAAGAAAATAAATCACTTAGGGAGAACAGCCCCGCATAGAAAAGCAATGCTTGCTAATATGGCTTGTTCACTAATTGAACATAAAAGAATCAACACTACTGTTGCTAAAGCGAAAGCTTTAAGAGTTTACGTGGAACCACTCCTTACTAAAGCTAAAGAATATACAACGCACAATAGAAGAACAGTTTTCTCTTACCTACAAAGTAAAGAAGCTGTGACTGAATTGTTCAGAACTGTAGCTCCTAAAATCGCTGAAAGAAACGGTGGTTACACAAGAATCATCAAAACTGGTTTCAGACTTGGTGATGCTGCCGATATGGCAATGATCGAGTTGGTAGATTTCAACGAGATCTACAATCCAAACGCAGAGGAGAAGAAAACGACTAGAAGAAGTAGAAGATCTACTGCAGCTCCTAAAAAGGAAACTGCTGCTGTGGAAGCTACTGAAGCTAAAGTTGAGGAAACGCCTGCTGCTGAAACTTCTACAGAAGAAAAAACTGAAGAATAAGAATTCTAAGTTTTTAAATACAAAACCATCTCTTTTTAGGGATGGTTTTTTTTATGGGTTAATTTCAATAGTGTATTTTTGTAGATATATATAAACCTTAAAAATAGTATTAATGAAATTACACCACAAAGATCTGCTGAAGATCTTCTGTCTGTTTGTCGTGTTGATAGGATTTTCCCCGATGACATTCGCACAGACACTCAAGAATAACACCGTTAAATCTCCCGATGGGAAGATCGTCTTGGAAATAGGATTGGACAAATCCAAGATCTATTACAAAGTTTCCAAAGAAGGAAAGTCGATTTTAGATCCATCTTTTCTAGGATTTGATTTGAAGGATGGTTCGCTTAAGGACAATCTTTCTGTCAAAAATATTTCCCATTCTAAGTTCGATGAAACCTGGAAGCAACCTTGGGGCGAAGAGATCGAGGTTCGAAACCATTACAACGAGATGAAGGTCTTGGTTAAGGACAATTCAAAGCTTTCCAGAGAATTCATCATCGATTTTAAAGTGTATGACGACGGCTTCGGTTTCCGATACGAATTCCCTAAGCAAAAGAATCTGAATGAATTTGTCATAATGGATGAGTTAACGGAATTTAATTTTCCTGAGGACCACAAAACCTGGTCGATTCCTTACAATACAGAATTTTACGAAGGCTTGTTCAAGTCCAATCCAATTTCAAAGCTGGATACGGTTGCAACGCCTTTGACGATGGAAACCAAGTCAGGCTTATTCCTGACCGTTCATCAAGCAAATCTAACCGATTACGCGTCAATGAATCTCGGGAAGGTAGCAAATTCAACCAAACTGAAAAGTTATCTCACACCTTGGGCAACTGGCGAGAAAGTGTTTGCAAAGGCGCCTTTCAACACACCTTGGAGAACAATGATCATTGCCAATTCTGCAGGTGACCTGGTGCTTTCAAGATTGATGTTGAATCTGAACGAACCAAACAAACTTGGAGACGTCTCCTGGATCAAACCTGGAAGATACATCGGCATCTGGTGGGCGATCCATATGGAAAAATACACCTGGAAAGCCGGACCAAAACACGGCGCAAATACCGAGAATGTCTTAAGGTATATTGACTTTGCTGCGAAGCATAAGTTCTCAGGCGTTTTGGTAGAAGGCTGGAACAAAGGTTGGGAAGACTGGAAAGATTTCAAGTTTACAGAACCATATCCAGATTTTGACATCAAGAAAATCACAGATTACGCGAAATCCAAAAATGTAACTTTAATCGGTCACCACGAAACGGCAGGTAACACAGTGAATTACGAAAACCAAATGAGCGATGCTTTCGATTATTACAAAAAGTTTGGTGTTGATGTGGTGAAAACAGGTTATGTTGGTGGAAAACTGGATGGCAAACAACCACACAGCAGCCAATACGGCGTTCGCCATTACAGAAAAGTCATTGAAGAGGCGGCGAAGCACAAAATAATGATTGACAATCACGAACCCGTAATGCCTACTGGTTTGCAAAGGACACTTCCGAATCTGATGACGCAGGAAGGCGTGAGAGGTCAGGAATGGGATGCTTGGTCCAAAGATGGTGGCAATCCGCCAGAACATACGACGATCATTCCTTTTACGAGAGGTTTGGCTGGTCCGATCGACTTTACGCCCGGAACTTTCAATTTCACAAATCCTGTCTTGCCAAATACGAAGGTTCACACGACCTTGGCGAAACAGTTGGCATTGTCCGTTGTCATCTACAGTCCGCTTCAAATGGCATCTGATATGATCGAGAATTATGAGAACAACCCAGCTTTCGAATTCATCACCTCTTGCCCGACAGATTGGAGCAAAACGGTTGTTCCGGATGCGAAGATCGGAGAGTTTGTGACGATAGCCAGAAGAGATAAAGCGACTGAAAATTGGTTCCTGGGAAGCATCACCAACAAAGATGCGAGAACTGTAAAACTAGATTTGAAGTTTTTGGATTCAAATAAAAAATATAAAGCGAAGATCTTCCGCGACGGTAAAGGAGCCGATTACGAAACGAATCCGTATCCAATCATCATCGAGGAAAAAGAAGTGGACAGCAAAACAATATTGTCAGTTGACTTGGCGAGAAGTGGCGGTGTTGCGATGATTTTGACTAAATTTTAAAGTATATTTAATTTTAAATGGAAAACCGCAGAGCGGTAATCTGTTGGTAGAACAATTTGATTATTACAAGCGGAGCTCCAGAGGAGCGACCTATAATAACGTCCGTATTTTTTAAAAAATACGGACGTTTTTGTTAAAAAAATATGGCGATTTTTAGCAAAACGTACGTGCGTTCTTAGATACCTTTGCAAATGTCCTATTCATCGGACTTACAAGATTGTGTTTTTGTCGATTTGAATAATTATTAAAATGTCAAAAAAGAGAGTAGGATTTCCCTGCTCTCTTTTGTTTTTAGCATTAATAAAACCATTAATTTTGCGTTTTAAATTTCATTAAGATAGTTATGAATCCAATTCGAAAGTTCGCATCATTATATTTAATACTGATCAGTTTCACCGCTTTTTCCCAATCAGCAGAGCCGGTTTACACATTGCCAAAGATCAAATCTAATATCACGTTGCCGGTTTCACTTCCAATTTCGGAGATCAATAGTTTGATCAACCAATCTGTGAAAGGTGTTTTGTACGAAGATCAGTCCTACACAGACAACAACAATGACCAGTTCAAAGTGAAAGTAGAGAAGCAAGGCAACATTGCCATAAAAGCGTTGACAGGAAACCGATTGATGATTTCTGTTCCGCTAAAGATCTGGGCAGACAAAGGCTACGGAACTTTTGGATATTATGCTTATAAGGACGTGAATTTCAATTTGATAATGAATTTCATTACGAATATTTCGGCGTCATCTGATTGGAGACTGAATACCAAAACCACAACGGCAGGATTTGCCTGGACTCAAAAACCTGTTTTAGATTTTGGAAAGATCAAGATCCCGATTGCACCGTTGATCGAGAGTACATTGAAAGAACAACAGAATAAATTCACGACCATAATCGATCAGCAGATCAAATCACAGTTCAACCTTCAGCCTTATCTCGTGATGGCCTGGAATCAATTTTCAAAACCAATCAATGTTTCTGAAGAATACAATACTTGGCTGAAGATCTCACCTCAAAATACTTATATGTCGCCACTTCAGGTCTTTCAGGATAAGATCAAAATGACCATTGGGATAGACCTTTATTCCGAAACCTATGTCGGGCAGGTTCCGTTGGCGACAAGAGATGTCAACACGATTCCGAATTTTACATTGAATCCCAATCTTCAAAACATCTTCAATCTTCAAACGACTGCGAATATCAGTTTCGATGAAGCCACAAGGATTGCCAAACAACAATTCCTTAATAAAGAATTTGCGATGAGCAGCGAAGATCAAAAAGTAAAAATCGCAGATATCAAGGTCTATCAAGAAAAACAAAACGTTGTGATAGAAGCGCAAACCACTGGTGAAGTGAATGGAACGGCTTTCATCAAAGGAAAATCATTCTACAGTGCGGAAGAACATAAGATCAAACTCGATGTCACGGATTTCAATCTTAAAACGAAGAACTTCTTCCAGAAAACCCTGACTGTTTTATTTGAAGGGAAAATCCGAAGAATGATAGAGAAGGATTACGGCATTCCGCTTTTGGACATCGAAAATTCCTCCCGAAAAAGTATGATGGAAAACTTCAACAAAGAGTATGTAAAAGGCATCAAACTGCAAGGAAATGTTTTGGATCTTAAGCCAACGCAATTTCTTTTGTCAGAAAAATATATTACAATAGTTATTGATACCAAAGCGCAGTTGCAAATGAATGTTTCAGGTTTGAGTTTTTAGTGATTTCTCAATATTTAACATTTATCGTTAAGTATAATGCAGGGAATAATAGGTATATTTGTTTTCAATAAAATTTAAAAATGAAGAAGACAGTAACTCTACTCCTTGCACTGGCTTACACTTGCGGTTTCGCTCAGGAATCAAAAGAATTGGCAAAGCTCAAAAAACAAACAAATGCCAACGTTACCATCAGTAACAGTACTTCCAATCCCAACTTTATTCTTTTCGGAAATGCTAATGCTCTAAAGCTGAAATCGGCTGGCGCAAAAGCCAAATCTGCAGAATTTTTAGCAGAAAATTTCAAAGCGTTTAACCTGAAATCTGTTAATGATCTGGTTTTTGTAGAAGAGAAAACGGATAATTACGGATTGAAAAACGTGATCTACAGACAGCAGCATCAAGGCATTCCCGTTTATGACGGCCTTTTGAAATTCCATTTTAACAGCAAAGAAGAGTTGTCTTCCATCAACGGAAATGCAATTTCTAATATCAAGGTAAATGTAACACCGGATATATCTTCTACTGACGCAGAAAATATCGCAAAAAGTTTAGTTTCAAAACAGGATCTTAATAAGTCGAACAAACCTTTGCAAGCAGCGAAAACCAATCTTTTGATCTTTCCGAAAAATCTGGTTCAAGGTGGCGTTGTAACTTCTTATCTGACTTATGAAGTAGAAGTGACCAATAAAGTAGATGTAAGAGAATTCCTGTTCATCGATGCTCACACGGGAAAATTGGTGGATCAGTTCACAGGCATTCATCCCATCGACAGGAAATTATACGAAACCAATACCAATGCTGCTAACCTAAAATGGAAAGAAGGCGACGCTTTCCCGGGAACACTCAGCATCTGGCAGCAAAATGAAGTGACCACTTCTGAGCACGTTTACAATTTCTTTAAAAATGCTTTCGGTTATGTTTCTTATGACGCAGCCGATCATTCTATGATAACGGTAAATAACGACCCTACCATTTCCTGTCCTAATGCAAGATGGAACGGGACTTATGCCGGCTATTGTGACGGAACGGCAACTGATGACGTGATCGCTCACGAGTGGGGACACGCTTACACAGAATACACCAGCGGTTTGATTTATCAATACCAATCCGGCGCATTGAATGAATCTTACTCTGATGTCTGGGGAGAAACGATTGACATTATAAATAATTATCAGGACGAAGGCGAAAACCTTAGTGTAAGAACCACTACAGCCTGCAATCCGGGATCTGTCCGTTGGAAAATGGGTGAAGATGCCACAGCTTTTGGCGGCGCCATCCGTGACATGTGGAATCCAAACTGTAACGGCGATCCTGCAAAAGTGCTGGATACATCCAACTATTTCTGCGGAACAACTGATAGTGGAGGAGTACATACCAATTCCGGTGTTACCAACCACTTGTATGCTTTGCTGGTAGATGGCGGAACTTACAATGGTTACACGATGACAGGAATTGGATTTGTGAAAGCAGCACACCTCTGGTGGAAAGCTCAGACCACTTATCTGACAGCGACCAGCGATTTTGCAAACTTTGCGGACGCTCTGGAAGCAGCAGCCAACGACTTGATTGGTATCAATCTTCAGGGATTATCTACTTCAGGAACAGCAGCCGGACAATCTGGGCAAATGTTTACCTCAGCAGATCTTCAGAATATCAGAAACGGAATTCTGGCAGTTCAGCTGAGATCTTCGCCGGCTACGCAATGTAATTACACACCGCTTCTGAAACCGGTTCCGGATCTTTGCGCAAGTGCAACATCTAATCCTTTGTTCAAAGAGACTTGGGAAAATGGCTTAGGAAACTGGACGGTTTCCAACGTTCCTACAAAACCATCCACTTGGGAAGCGAGAGATTGGACTGTTAAAGATAATTTACCAAAAGGAAGAATAGGAAAAGCAATTTTTGCGGTAGATCCTATCAACGGGGATTGCGCATCAAATCTTCAAAACGGTATTCTTCGTCTGGAGAGTCCGCAGATTACGATTCCGGCTTTCTCCGGTGGAAAATATGAAATGGCGTTCAACCATTATGTAGCAACAGAAGCTACTTGGGATGGCGGAAATATCAAATACAGCTTGAATGGCGGTGCGTGGACATTACTTCCAATAACGGCATTTACTCAAAATGGTTACAACAGCACTTTGGATGGAACAGCAAGCAACGATAATCCTTTGAAAGGACAACGCGCTTTCACTGGTACAGACGGTGGTTCTCTTGGCGGAAGCTGGGGACAAAGTGTGATCGATCTTTCAAAAATAGGTGTGGTTTCCGGATCTAACATCAAATTCCGTTTCGAGATGGGAACAGATGGATGCAATGGTATTGAAGGCTGGTATCTGGACGAGGTTTATGTGTACAACTGCAGCGTTCTGGCGGTAGAAGATACCCAGAAGCAAAACGGAATTCAGGTGTATCCGAATCCGACTTCAGGATTTGTGACAATTCAGAATAGCAAAAATACAAGTCTGAAAAATGTGGAAGTTTACAGCGCCACAGGACAGTTGATTCAGAAATTCAATGTGAATAATGTAAACAAAGCTTCATTGGATATGAGCCAACTTCTTAACGGAACTTATATTTTAAAAGTAAATTCTGAAACAGAAAGCAACTCTGTAAAAGTGATCAAGAAGTAATTTCAAGATCTTAAACCAATAAAAAATGCTTACGGAAATCGTAAGCATTTTTTTTATTTCAATTAAAACTGATTAAAACTTCAAAGCCGTTTCTAACGAAAGCTCCATCATCGTTCTCAAAGCTTGTTCTCTCTGGTCAGCCGAGATCTGCTCGTGCGTTGGAATAATATCAGAAACAGTCAGGATCGTCGCAGCATTTTTACCCAAATGTTTAGCATTCGCAAAAAGAGCAAAAGCTTCCATTTCTACTGCCGGACAATTGTGTCTCACGGCAATTTCCGGAACTGCGGGATCTTTTCTGTAGAAGATATCGCTGGAATGGATGTTTGTTGCCTTGACAGTCAGATCAAGTTCTCTCGCTGTTTCATTGATTTTATCAAAAGCAGAGCCTTGGTTAGAAATTAGATCTTCCTCAATTCCCCACGCAAATTTCGCGTAAGTACTTTCACTCGCTGCATTCTCTACGTTCAGGATGTCAAATAATTTCAAGTCCGGCGTGTAAGCACCACAAGTTCCGATTCTGATGATTGTATCAACTTCGTATTCTGTAAACAATTCAAAAGAATAGATTCCGATACTTGGGAATCCCATTCCGCTCGCTCCAACGGTGATTTCTTTGCCTTTATAAAGTCCCGTGTAGAAGAAAATATTTCTGGTCTGGCTTACCAGTTTTGCGTCGGTCAGGAAATTGTCAGCAATATATTTAGCTCTCAATGGATCGCCGGGCATCAAAACGGTTTTGGCGATTTCTCCTTTTTTAGCACTAATGTGAACACTCATATTCAATGATTTTTTAAGACCGTGAATATAAAATTTATATTCCGATTACTAAAACCGATTTTTAAGAAAATTGGACCACATTCTTGACGGCTGCGCATGGTTCGCCTGAATCATGCGCAGAGGAGAATAGACGCGTGCGCAGAGACGAGTCCACGCATACGCACGCGAGGCATCGTCTCTGCGCACGCGTGTGACTGCCGATCCAGAGGGACTTACAAGAGGTGTTTTTTCAATTTTCAGTTAACTGTGGATTGACGATTAAAATCTTTATCATTTATTTATATCTGTCGATAATTCCTGTCAGAATCGGCTTGTATTTTTCGCTCACAGGAATCCGTTCGTCGCCAATCATAATGCTGTTTTTTCCCACACTTTGCAGATGATGAAGCGATACGATATGCGAATTATGAACCCGGATAAAGTTCTCGTAATTAATTTTCTCCATTATCGATTTCATCGTTTGATGCACAATCAACTTACGGGTATTGGTGTAAATAATGATATAATCCTTCAGCGCATTGATTCTTGTGATCTCTTCCAGATTCAGCTTCACATCTTCGTTGTTGGATCTTACGAAGATGAAGGATTCCCGGATTGCAGCGGTTGTTTCCTGTAATAACTTTTTATTATTTGTCAGATTATAACTTTTGTAAGCCGCCTTCAGAAACCTCTCGAAAGAGAATGGCTTTAATAAATAATCTATCACATCCATTTCAAAACCCTGGATGGCGCAATTGTCATAGGCCGTTGTGATAATGACATTCGGAAGTTTGTTGAAGCTTTTCAGAAACTCGATGCCGGAAATGTTGGGAAGATTGATGTCCAGAAAGATCAGATCTATGCTGTTGTTCTGCAAAACGCTGATGGTTTCCTGGATGTCGTAGCAGTTGGCCACAAGATTCAGGAAGGGAATTCTAGAGATATATTCTTCGATCACGTGGTGTGCCAGTTCTTCGTCATCTACAATGATGCAATTCATTTTTAGTCCAGTTGAAGGGTTAGATTAATTTCGTATTCGGAGCCGTTGTCGTGGATGTCCAGCTTGTATTTTTCGGGATAGAGGAGATCCAGTTTCATTTTGGTATTCTTGATGCCGAGCTTATTGTTATCGGTTCTTTCGCTCGGTTTTGTTTCATAGAAATTCTTGACGTTGAAGCTTAGAACGCCGTCTTTCAGATTAATCAGAATATCCAAAGATCCTTTTTTGAAATCTGCATATTTGAAGGCATTTTCAATAAAAGTCAGTAACAGAAGCGGTTCGATCTGATGAGCTTCGAAGTTTCCGTAGAACTGCCAGTTGATATTATTGAATTTATTAAATCTGATAGACTGGATCTCGATGTATTTCTTAATATTAATGATCTCATCATTCAGATTATTTTTCTGTCCGTTTTTATCATTCAGAACATATCTCATAATGTCCGATAATATCAGAATCACTCTCGGCGTTTCTTTGGATTGTGTGATGGATAGTGAGTAAATACTGTTTAGAGCATTAAAGAACAAATGAGGATTGATTTGTTCTCTCAGGATTTTCAGTTCACTCGATTGCCTTTCAAATTCCAGTGCTTTGATCATCTTCTGGTTCTCCAGCCATTTATCAACAAAGAAAAGCAAAGTGCTGAAAATGATTGAGAAAAGCCCGATCTTGAAAAACATATCGTGGAAATTGAGTCCGTGTTCAAAAGGCTTCATCATCCTGCCGGGTTTCGGAAATTCTTTCGGCGGAAATGGCGGATGATGCGGCATAAAAAATATAAATGATGCAATATAAAATATGACGAAGGTGAAGACAATCGTGATTCTCGTTCTTGGATTTTGCTTAATGATAAACGGCAGAAACAGACCATAATTGACATAGAAAATCGCCATAAAAACAACGAATACTTTCAAATTCATTAGTAACATCAGATTTCCGAAAAAGGAATAATCCATAATGAGTTTGAAGAAAATCAGAATAATCCAGATGACACAATGGTAGATGTAAGTGGATTTGATTCTTTTAAAAGGGATAATCATAACTTTTTTTATTCTTTTTTTAATGCGCAAAATTCCTCCGATAAAAGAATCGAAGGAATCATTGCTACTAAAGTTTTTGGATCTCGTATTCAATCTTCATAGAGTCCAGTTCATCTACCGAGATCCTGGGAAAGGATGATTTCCCTATTTTTTTAATAACCAGATCAGCTGTTCTGCGCGCCTGCAGGCTGTCTTTGAAAACCTGCTCTCCCGGAATGGCCGGAATGTAGGGCTGACTGATCAAGGTTTTTTTGTTTTTAATAATCTGATAACCATAGCCTGTTTTCTGTTTGGTAATCCTTATTTCGAGCTCATTGCTCTTCTTCTGACAGGAAATTAATACTAAACCTAAAACCAAAAGTAAGTTGAAAAATGGTCTAGTCATCATCATTATCAGTTTCTGTAGGATGGAAAACCCAGATGTCATCAAAGTAAGAAGAGCCGCTGTTTCCCGTCAAAACATAACCGTAAGTTCCAAATGAAAAGGCCACTGCGCTCTCTCTGGAAGATCCCTGGAAGTTGGTTCGCTCTGTCCAGTCGTCTGAATAAGGGCTGTACTCCCAAGTTGTATTGGACACGCCGCTTACGGATCCTGTAGAAACATAACCCAATCCATTTGCTGCGAACGCTGCCGGAGAAGCTCTGTTCTGAGAATCGTCGTCGTTGCTGGTGTCAGCTTTTCGGCTCCAGGTTTCTGCTGATGGATCAAATGCCCAGAAATCTGAAACCAGACTTCCGTTGTTGGTTCCGAATCCGACATAAGCAATTCCGTTGATCACAAATGCAGCACCATCTCTTCTCTTGGTTCCGCCAAGACTTACGATGTTGGTCCAGGCAGAAGCGGCTTCGTCATATTTGTAAAAATCTTTTAATTCGCTGCCGTCATATCCAGTTCCTACAAAGCCTTTGCTGCCAACACCGAAAGCCAGTGCCGCATATCTTGCAGTTCCCGGAAGATCTTGTATCTGACTCCAAGCGTTAGAGGAAGGATCGTATTTGTAGAAATCTTTCAGTTTGTTTACGCCGTCATAACCGGTTCCGACGTAACCAAATGATGTTGTAGCAAAACCAACCGCCGAACTTCTTTTCACACCGGGAAAATCTGCTTTCTGTGTCCACGAATTGGCGTCCGGATTGTAGCTCCACAGATCATTATAATAATATTCGCCATCATAGCCTCCGGTAAGATATCCTTTGCCGTTTATCACAAAAGCAGAAGCATTGGAACGTGGCTTGCCGTCCAGATCGGAAACCCGTACCCAATTTCCTACCAACTCATCATCATCATCGTCATTTTTACAGCTTGATAATAGAAACATTCCTGCAAGCGCAAGAATTAAAACTGAAACTTTGTTGTCCATTCTTATTTTTGATGCAAATGAATTTCTTTCTGAGCTGATTTGAAAATTTTTTAGACGAACACGCTTTTTTTGTCGTTAAATGCCCTTTTAGTTTCGACAGTTTATTATTCATCATAAAAAACCAAATCGATCTACAGAAATGCTTTGGTTGTCGAAAACTAATAGAGAAAGGAAGAAAATATTTTAGCTCCAGCTTCTACGCCCGTATGTTTACAGAAAAAAATGTACAAATATGTATTGTTGTGTGCTGCAATCCTCCTTCTATTTTCCTGTGAAAGAGAAAGCAACACGTATGAAGTAGGAAATTCTTTGACGTCTGCCCAGTCCAAAGTGGTGATGATTGATACATTGACGCTGAAGATGTCCACCATTATGAAAGACTCTGTGACTACATCCGGGAAAAGTGCAATTTTAATAGGTAATATTAAGGATCATACATTTGGAACAGTCAACTCAGCTTCTATGTTTGAACTGACGCCGGAGAATTATTCGCTGGCAGCTACAAGCAATGTTGTCTTTGATTCTATTGTAATGTATCTCACGAATAATGATTTTTATTACGGTGATACTTTGAAAACCTTCAAGTTGGACGTTCATCCGATGGTTGACCGTATCAAGCTCAACAGCAACGGATATCTTTATAATAAAAGTGATCTCAAATATTCATCAACATCAATTGGCAATGTGGAGTTTCTACCGAGACCAAATACCGACAGCAGTTTTGTGAAAGTCAAGCTGGATCAGTCTTACGGGCAGAGTATTTTTAATCTTTTGAAAAGTAAAGATGCCAACAGTCAGGAATATTTCCTTAATTTCTTTAAAGGCCTGGCATTGGTGCCGTCTTCCGATAATAATGCGATGCTTCGTTTTGGGATTAGTTCTTCTTATCAGGCTCAGATCAGCAATGTAACCAAGGAGAAAGTTTCAAATGTGGTACGGATGTATTATCACACAACTTCTGTAAATGGAACGGAAGAAGTGAAATACACATTGGATTTGAATCCAAGCACAACTTACCAATACAACAAGATCAAAAGCGACTTTAGCGGTTCCGACCTCGCAGGACTTACACCAAGCAATCCTATCGAGTCCAAGAATCTAGGAAACAGAACTTATCTGATGGCGGGAATCGGCGTTTTCACAAAGGTGGAAATTCCTTACCTCAAAACTTTGAAAAATCTTTACACGAATTACAAAATTATCAGTGCAGATCTGTCGGTAAGTCCTGTTGCAGGTTATTATTCTAAAAATTTTTATAACCCAACGCCGCTTTATTATTATCTGGGAGATAAGAAAAACAACATCATATCTACTTTTCTTGAAACTGATGGAACGACTGAGATACAAGTAAGCTTGTCGGACGACAGCGAGTTCCAGAGTGATTACGGATACAGTTTTAATCTTTTGAGTTACGTCAATAATATTCTGTCGGAAACTACCACATCCAACTATAATATTTTGATTTATCCGTCATCATACGCCGATGTTTTGACCGGTAAAACAGTTTTCGGAGATCAGAAGAATTCAACAAATCCTACTAAACTCAAGCTTTACATTTTAGGCTATTAATTCAGAATTGTATGTATCAGAAAATTAAAATAATAGTTTTTGCAGTCATTTTCACTCAGAAATTAGCAGCACAGGATTCTTCTCCATATTCTTATTTCGGAATTGGAACTTTCAATAATGTTGATAATGCCAGAAACATCTCGTTGGGAAATACCGGAATTGCTCTCGAATCTCCGGATTATATTAATTCTAAAAATCCAGCATCTATCACCACTATCGGGTTGCAAAATGTCATCTACGACGTTGGCGGAACTTTAAAATATGATAATATTTCCAGCAATCAAGGTTCTGACAAAAGGATCAATGGGAATTTTACAAACTTAGGTTTGGCAATGAGAATTTCTAACAGAGTCTCAATTGGCGCAAGTGTACAGCCAACAACCTCCACAAACTATAAATTTGTTTCCACCATTCCAGTCGAAGGTACTTCCGGAAATTATCCAATAACGTATGAAGGCAGCGGCGGCATTACAAATCTTGGAGTCACTGCAGGTTATAAAATAAATAACAACTGGAGCGTCGGTGGAAAAGTGAAAAATAACTTCGGAACCATCAGCCGTCTAGAAACGATCACTGTAAACTCAGACCTGGAAATCAGCAGGAATGTCAGATATACTGGTTTCAGTTACGGTTTGGGGACTCAGTTTAACAAATATTTTTCAAAAGAAAGACTTCAGCTGACATTGGGTGCGATTGTGAATTTCAAAAGCAATCTGAATGCAAAAGGAGAAACGGTTTACACAGAAAATAAAGACTATACGAATAGTATCACAACAAAGCTTTCTTCCAAAGATTCTACGTTGCCGTTGGAAATGGGAATTGGAGTAAGTGTTTTGAAAAATGACAGATACCGTTTCAGTTTTGATTACACCCAAAGTAAGTGGAGCGAGGTTAAAAATACAATCACGAATGAAAAATATTACAACCAAAATGTTTACGGTTTAGGCTTCGAACTTCTTCCCGAAAAGAAAAATCCGACAAACGTTTCCGAAGCTTTGATCTACCGTTTTGGACTTAATTATGATAAAGGATATTATAAAATCAATAATCGGGAAATCAACAAACTGCAAGCTACTTTTGGCGTCGGCGTTCCGATGAACAAAATTGTTTTGAACATCGGTTATGGTTACGGAAAACGCGGTGCCTTCAGCAATATTGCTATCAAAGAAAATTATCATATGCTCAACATCAGCATCGATTTTCTGGATAAATGGTTTACAAAACGTTACATCAATTAATCTATATTTTTTTAAAGGAGGAACTTTTTACAAAGCGCCTCCTTTTTATTTAATATTAAAATCTGTCAAATCAGCTCAATCTGGGAGCGTATTTTTTGTTTAATTAATTTTTAAATTCCAAAATTAACAAACATTCCAAACCTCGACTTGGCCTCAATATCGCCACTCGCCAGATTCGTGTAAGCCGGCAACATCAATTCACTTCCGATACTCCATTTTTTATATGAGGCTTCGAAACCGATTTTCCCGTAAAGTGCACTTCCGGCGGTTCTCGGCATTACTTCACCAAACTGTTTGTTCCAGTCATAAACCTCGCCTTGCAATCCCAATTTTCCTGAAATTATACTATTGTCATTTCGCCAAATCCTTTGAATTCCAGTCATTGCATAATTCCATTGATTGCCGAATTGGTAATGTTTTTTATTTTCAGTTTTAATGGTGTAATCTGTATTAATGAGCAATGCGAAAAGATTTTTCTGAAATTTATAATTAAGAGCCAATTGATAATCCCAACTTCCGGTTCCCAACTGAAAACTTGGATTCACGCCCGAAATTCCTCTCTCGTCAAATTTCCCAATCGGAATTTTCACACCAAATCCTCCATTGAGTTGATGAAACGTATTTTTCGAATTAATGATTTGATAAATTCCCATCAAGCTCGCATCACCGATTCCGCTGGTTCTAATGTCGCCTTGTAAAGTCTTCTTTTCGTGAAACTGAAATGGCAAACTTCCATAAACACTCAGCTTTTCCGTAATCGGAATCTTTCCCCAAATCTGAATCGTGTTGAAATATTGGTCTTGCGTCAACTCATTCGTGAAGAGATTTTCCTTCGCTTTGTAATGTTGCGAAAAATATTTGATGCCGATGAATTGCGGATTCAACAACGATTCGAAGCCGGAAGAACCATTTCCAGCACCGCAACCGCAAGCGTCACAGAAGAATTCCTGAGTTTTCAAAAGATTCTGATTGTCATATTTTGGAATGTAAAGACTGTCTTTTTCCGTTGCGGAAATTGAAATATTTAGGATTGAGAATATAATTAAAATAAGCTTCTTCATTATTCTGCAAATTTTTTGTTGTTGATGAAATTCTGGTCGGTCAAGGTTTTCAAGAAAGCGATGATGTATTGTTTTTCCAAACTCGACATTGCAATTCCGATGTGATTGTTTTGTTTAAAAATCGGGTCGAGGTTTGGTTGATTTTCCACATTATCAGAATAGAAATTAAGAACGGCTTCCAAAGAATAGAATCTGCCGTCGTGCATATAAGGTGCGGTCAATTCTACATTTCTCAAACTTGGAACCCGGAATTTCATATGGTCATTCCAATCCAAAGTCACCCGATATCTTCCGCGGTCATCATACTGCGAATTGTAGTACATTCCAGTATTTCGGTAACTTTCATCGGTAAATAATTCGCCAGAATGGCAACTCGCACATTTATTTTCGAATAAAGTTTTTCCCTGAGATTCTTCAGTCGTGAAACTCGCTTTTCCATTTTTGACTTGGTCGTATTTGGAATCTGCAGAAACCATTGTGACCATAAATTGCGACAAAGCTTTCAATATTCTTTCGCCATTAATATTCTCGTCACCAAAAGCCGATTTGAACATTTTTTTATAATTCGCATCTGCACTTAACTTCGAAATCACCTCCGGAATCGAGCTGTCCATTTCAAAATCTGTGGTGATGGGAACCAGCGAACGTTCATCCAGATTATGACTCACGCCGTCCCAGGTGTAATTTTTCAGCCACGCCATATTTTGAATCGCGGGCGCATTTCGCATTCCCAATTTGTCATCAATGCCGTGACTTACGGGATGTCCGTGGTGCGTGAAAGCATATTCCTGAATGTGACAGAACCCACACGAAATCGTATTGTTCCGGGACAGTTTTCCTTCATAAAATAATTTTTTTCCGAGTGCAACGCCGTTGACGGTGACCGGATTTTTATCAGTGTCAAAGCCCAAAGCCGGAAAATAAGTTGGGATTTCCAGATTGTAAGCTTTGTCTTCCTCGAAAACTTTCCCTTCAATTTCGTTGGAACAGGACGTTAAAATTCCTGAAATGAAAACAAGGAAAATGCAGAGAGAACGGAATTGTCCTCTCTGGAATTGTTGAAACAGATCAGTCATTATGAACATGGTCTACTTTGAACATTTGGATTAAGTTGTTGCTCACACTCACCAGATGCGGACTGCTGCCCATCGCCATTTGGTTGGCTTGGGTTAAGGTCAAGGTCGTTTTTCCGCTTAAATATTGATTGAAATCTGCCAGAATATGAATTGATGGCGTGATTTCTTTGCTTACTCTCGCGGTTGTCGGCAAATCCAAAACAACTTCCCGGTAAAGATTTGCTGTTCCGTTTATGGTTGTGTCGCCCATATTTCCGGTGTGGTTCATAAATTCTGTGTTGGCGGAAGTTGTTCCATATTTTCCTTCGAGCTTTGCGAAAATGTAACCGGCTGACCACGACCAGGCCATTCCTTCCTGTTTTGCTTTTTCCCAGAAAATGCCTTGTCCGTCTTGTCCAATCAAATAGGCGGTTGGGTTGATTCCCAATCCGAGTTTGATTTTCCGGTAAGTTCCTTTTGGGATTTCTGTGAGGTTGGCATAAACGATTCCGCCTTTTGCTTCGGCTTGGTTGATGATGAAGGCGCCTTTGTCGGGATTGTTGTAATGGTATTTGAACTCGTTGCCGTTTTCATTGATGAGGGAAATGTTGCTGATGACATATTTCAAAGTGGAAAACTGGTGCTTTTGTCCGCTTGATGATATTTGAGTCGTTTGATTCAGGACGATGTTTCCAAGATTGTTGAATCCGTTTTCGAACTTGAGTCGGAGATTTCCCGGTTCTGTGTTTTGAATTTCGTCGTTATCATTATCGGAACAAGATGAGATTGTAATAAGAGTAAAAGCAATAAGTAATAATGATAAAAATTTATTAATGTTCATTTTTGATTTTTTAGTTGAAATGTTGATTCTATACCGAATCCCGCGATAGGGATGGTAGCGGATATCCTTTTTGTCTTTTGACCAAACGTCGTTTTTATAGACTCACGTGGTAAGACAAAAAGATAGTAGCGGACAGCCCGACCCGAGCTTGGTCCTTCGAGAACCTCAGGATGACAAGCTTGTGCGAGGGAATCGCCCAAATTAATATGTTCAACTAAAAAATTGGTGGTCTGAAAATGTGTCTCAGAAAGAGGAAGGTGTAACCTGTTTTGTACGTGAAAGTCAGGTTTGGGAGGGAAAAATTGTGTTCGATTGAGGCTTTGAAAATCTCAGTCGGGATGTAAAAATCCAAGACTTTTTGGACTTGGTTTTTGCCTTTGGAAAGTGGGGAAGAATCGGATTCGCTGGATTTTGCGAGTTCTTTTCCAAGGTAGCATTTTCCGTTGCAATTGAGTTCCGGTCGCGCTTTGTTGACGCAGAGCACTTGGATTTGATTATAATTTACAACATATTCCGCCAGTGGAAATGCGGGTTTGCACACCAGATAAAGGATGAGGAATATGTTGCAAATTAATTTCAAGAAGAGATTATTTTGTGGCTTCTTCGTAGCGTTTGCTTACCTCTTTCCAGTTGGTCACGTTCCAGAATGCGGTCAAGTAATCGGCTCTTTTGTTTTGATATTTAAGGTAATACGCGTGTTCCCAAACATCGATGCCCAAGATTGGCGTTCCTTTGACCTCAGCAATATCCATCAATGGATTGTCCTGATTTCCGCTGGAAGTTACGGCCAATTTTTTGTCAGCCGTCACGACCAACCAAGCCCAACCAGAACCGAAACGGTCCGCGCCAGCTTTGCTTAATTTTTCCTTCAAAGCGTCCAAACTTCCGAAAGATTCGTTGATGGCTTTCGCTAATTTTGCGGATGGTTGCGTGTTTTTCTCAGGCGTTAGAACAGTCCAGAACAATTCGTGGTTGTAGTGTCCACCGGCGTTGTTTCTCACGGCTGGACTTTCTTTGGAAATGTGGGAAAGGATTTTGGTGATGCTTTCTTTTTCCAATGGTGTTCCGGCGATGGCTTTGTTGAGGTTGGAAACGTAGGTCGCGGCGTGCTTGGAATAGTGGATTTCCATTGTCTCTGCGTCAATCGAGCCTTCCAAAGCGTTGTAGGCATAAGGCAAAGGTGTTTGCTTGAATTGTGCCGTCGCAAAAGTGGCTACAGAAAGCGCACTTGCGAGAAATAATTTCTTGATTTTCATAATATTGGATTTAGATTAATATTTAATTTTTTTAAATGCAAAAAGATAGTAGCAAAAAGCCAACCGCCATCAGCATTTTATTGTTTTAATAATTTTCGAATGTCTTCTATCAACTTTTCTCTGTCGGGATGGTACTTTCCGCTGAGTGAAGTTGTTTTACCTTCTGGGTCTTCATAATTCAAGCCAGAGTAGTATAAAATCGGGCTGTTGTTCTCATCAAATCTGGAACGGAGATTTCCTTCCTGGTCCACGAGTGCAATCATTCCGCTGTGGTTCAGGCTTTCCGCTTGGTCTTCCTTGTCGCCGACATAGATGTTGAATTGGTCTGCCAATTGGTCGATGTAATCCCGGTTTCCTGTTAAGAAATGCCAGTTCGGCGATTTGGTTCCCAGCATTCTGGCATGGTTTTTCAAAACTTCTGGCGTGTCGTTCGTCGGGTCGATGCTGATGGAAATGATTCCGAAATTCTTGTCGTTGATGGTTTCCTCGATGTGTTCCATATTGGAATTCATCACGGGGCAAATCGTTGGGCATTTGCTGAAGAAAAACTCTACCAGATAGACTTTGCCAAGCATATCTTTGTTGCTGATTTTCTGATTGTTTTGATTCGTCAGCTCAAAATCAGGAACTTTCATCACGGTAAAAAGGCTCTTTTTGAAATAGCTCATTCCGGCGCCAATCGTCACAAAAATCAAAGCCAGAACGACAATCGGAATGATGATTTTGCTCTTCGGATTTTGCTTTGCTTTTTTGTTACTTCGCATTTTGGGCATATTTCTCAGGATTCTTTTTGAATTCCGCTTTACAATGGTCACTGCAAAAACCGTACTTTTTTCCTTTGTAGTCTGCGGTATCTTTCAGATAATCTGCTGTTTTCATTTTGCAGACTGGGTCTTCGGCGTTGACGACTTTTACATTTTTGAGGTCTGTTGCAGGTTTCATCTTTGAAACGTGTTTGACCTTTGGTGTCTCCTGAGCGCAGGAAAATGCAGATACAGAAAGGAGTATCGTTAAAATGAATGTTTTCATTAATGTTGATTTTAATCTTAATAAAATTTAAAAATTACTCTTGTAGAAGAGCATTGAATCATTAAAATCAAACCAACGGCGGATGGAAAATTTTTGAGAATAGAGAGAAATTATAAGAATTAGAAAACTCGGAATCGATTTTCAAGTCTTCAATTAGATTAAAATCATTTGATGAAAAAACGAAGGTTTCATTAATGATAAAAGTGTCTGCCAGAGCGAAAATGTTGATTCGGGAATCATTTTTAGTTTGATTGCCGGAAGCTTTTGCAATTTCTTTTTTCAAATAACATTTTCCGTTGCAAAGTAATTCTGGTTTCGCTTTGTTTTCGCAAAGATTCTTATTGATGAAATCATAATTTACCGCATAATCTACCATCGGCATCAGCGGACGCAATGCAATCGTGAGGATGATGAAAAAAGTAAATAGACTTTTCAATGCTGAATATTAATACAAATATAAAGCATTCTATTTTGAAAGATTAATGATAAAAGTCAGAACTCAATAAAATTAAGACAAAAAAAACCCACAAAAAGCGGGTTTTAAATTTTTTCATTTGCAGTAGTTTTGCAGGATGTAAGTGGTATAGATTTAATCAAGCGGTCTTCTGCCTGAAATTAAATTGTAAAGAACTACAATAATTGCGATCACAAGTAAGATGTGAACTAGATTTCCTGTAGCCATTCCCGGCACAACTCCTAACATTCCTAGTAGCCAAACTATAATACAGATCACTGCTACTAACCATAATAGATTTCTCATAATTTTAAATTTTGTTTATTTTGATTTTTACTATACATATTCTGTGCCTTTTTTATAAAAGCTTGTTTTTGTGTGGTTTAATATTTAGTCACGTTCGTATGGTATTAGAATTGATTGCTAATGAGTTATACATTTTATTAATTAAAATAAATTCAATCATCAAATCAATACTATGGAATCAAATCATATTACAGAAACAGGTTTAGCAGGAAAAACAGTCGTCATCACAGGCGGAAGCAGTGGCGTAGGAAGAGCAACAGCGGAAGCATTTGCGTTGGAAGGATGCAATGTTGTGATTGCTGCAAGAGGAAAAGAAGCTTTGGACGAAACCGTAAGTCTCTGCAGAGATTTGGGCGCTATCGCATTAGGCGTTCCAACCGATGTTTCTGTAGCAGAAGAAGTACAAAAACTAGCAGAAGAAGCTTTGCAATTCAATGGACGAATCGATATTTGGGTGAATAATGCCGGCGTAATGTCGAGCGGAAAATTCGAAGAAATACCAATGGAAATCAACGAGCAGGTCATCAAAACTAATCTTTTCGGTTATATGCACGGTGCATACAGCGTTCTGCCAATTTTCAAAAAACAAGAAGAAGGGATTTTAATCAATAATGTTTCGATTGGTGGATTTATGCCGGCGCCTTACAGTGCAGTTTATTCCTCCACAAAATTCGGAATCCGTGGGATGATGGAAGGTTTGCAAGGTGAAATTTCGGATTTTGCTAATGTTCACATCTGTAATTTATTTCCTCAAATCCAACGTTCGACGGGAAATGCACACTCTGCAAAATTCTCTGGATTGGATTTCAAAGTGCCGCCTTTCGCAGCTGATCCGAGAGACACGGCCGCAAAAATCGTTGAGTTGGCGAAGAATCCGAGAAAAGGATTGTTTCCAGATATTCAATCATTAATCATAAAAAATCTTTACGGTATATTTCCAAAAGCAATTATGAATACCGCGTCTGCAGCGATGCGCACAATGATGAAAATCAAAAATGCAGACCCAACACCTGGAAACATTATGTGGCCATCACCGAAACCACACAGAATCTACGGCGAAACCAGTTTGCCAGTTCCGAGCAGAAAGACGAAATTAGCTTTGTTGGCAGGCATCGGATTGGGATTGTCTTATATGATTATTAAAAATAATTCTTCGAAGAAATAAATCAGTTTAAGTAAAATATATAAAAATGACTTGCTATTTCAGCAGGTTATTTTTTTTGAAATTTGAAACAAGTCTGCTGTTCGTCAGAAGTAACTGTTAGGGTTGCGCCGTGAGCTTTTGCAATTTCGGAGGCTATATATAATCCTAAACCTAAACCGTTGTGGCTGGAGTGAGAATCTTCCCTGTGGAAAGGATGAAACAAATTTTTCAAAGCATCTTTTGGAATCGGCTGACCTTGATTGGTGACCGATATTTCCCAGAAATCGCCTCTGGCTTCAGCTTTAAAATTGACAGGTTTATCGGGTGCACCGTGAGTAATGGCGTTGGCAAGCAGATTGGAAACCAATTGTGACATCCTTGCCGGGTCGCAATATACAGCGTTATTGATATTAAAATCTGATTCGATTACTTTTTCTGGCCAGGTCACTTTTAATTCATCACTTACCTGACTTAGCAGTTCTTCCAAATCTACAGATACAGGAGATATGGTAATTCCACCACCCAAACGACCGCGAGCCAGATCCATAATGTTATCGATCATTTCGTGCATCCTTTTGGAACTAGTTTTTAAAATATTGACCATCTTCCTTTCACGTTCACCCAGATCCAATCTTTCGAGTAATTGAGTGGCGCTCATAATACCGCTAAGTGGATTTCGAAGGTCGTGGCCTAATACTGCTATAAACTGTTCCCGGATTGTGGCATTTTGTTTTTCGATATTCAAATTTGTCTCGGCAAGCTGCGTTGCTATTTGAAGATTCTGCTCGTATAAACGTCTGTCTGCAGCGCGGAACAGAGTAAAGCACATAAATGTTGGCTTACCATCTTCATCTCTTCTCTCGTAGCCATTGATATAAATTGGAATTTTCCCGTTTCCAGAATCTACAAGTTCTACCGCAACCTCATCAAAGTATCCCTGCATACGAAGCAATGGCCAAAGATGCGTTTCAAAATAAATTTTCCCGCCTATTGAGAGGACATCGGAAAAACGTTTTCCCAGAAATTTTTCAGAGTCACTATTGAGCCAGTTTGTCGCACGTTTATTAATTCTGGTAATCTTTCCTTCGCCGTCTGTAATGATAAAACCACTTAAAGACGATTCAAAAAAGTCGTCAAAATCTTCAGTGAAAGAATTTGTCTGGTTATTAATCATTTAAAAAATTGCTAATGGCGGAGATGGTTTCTTCGGGAGCGCTTAAGTTGGGGCAATGTCCGGTAGCTTTCATGACAACCAATTTACTGTCAGGGATTTGATCGTGCATAAAATGGCCAACTTCCACAGGTGCTATCACATCACTGCTGCATTGAAGAATCAGAACAGGAATTTTTGTGTGTTTAAGTATATCACGCTTGTCAGTCAAAAAAGTAGTTTTTGCAAAATGTTTAGCTATTTCGGGATCTGTTTTACAGAAACTGTTTGCTAGTTCATTCCCCAGTTGCGCTCTCTCAGGATTGCCCATTATTACTGGAGCCATTGCCATTGACCAACCCAGATGATTGTTGTTCAATGATTCAAGTAATTCGTCAATCTCCGACTTGCTGAAGCCGCCAACATAATTACCTTCATTAATATAAGATGGAGAAGGGCTGATAAGAATTAGACTTTTGAAAATATCAGGCGCCATACCAGCTGCAATGATTCCCATCACAGCACTTACGGAATGTCCGACGAAGATAGCATTTTTAAGATTTAGTTCTCTGGCAATTTCCACAATATCTTCAGCATAGCCTTCGAGTTTATCGTATTTTGTAAAAGAATAGGCAGAAATATCGGAGTTCCCGGCACCAACGTGATCGAACAGTACAATCTTATAATCCTTCTGAAAAGATGGATAAACATAACGCCACATGTTTTGGTCACAACCGAAACCGTGCGCAAACATCATTACATTTTCGCCATTTCCGCGGATTATTACATTATTTCTATCGATTGTACTCAAGATACATTTTTTTTTGTAAATTTAATCTAATAATAATCAATTACAATAACAAAAGAAAAAATACAAACAGCACCACATTTATTACCACCAAAATGACATTCAAAGACAATCAATGGAAGTGGATAGAGAATAAAAAACACTCCAAATCATTGATAAAGAGTGTTTTTGTTGTCAAAAGGATTCAAGTCCTTTCATGTAAAGTGGAGTTGGAGGGATTCGAACCCTCGTCCAAACAAGCAATACATAAGATTTCTACATGCTTATTTCGCTATTGATTTTCGAGCTCAGGCAGAGAGCAAACACCCAACCTAAACCTTATCTTCTAAAATTTTCGATCCCGAACCGAAGTTTCTCGAGACTTATTTCTGCATTGCTATGCCCCAGAATCAAACGCCGCAGAACAGAGCGTTTGTGAGACATCTTGCTTCCTTACTATCTTCGGGAAAGCGCTGAATCCTACTAAACTTCGGATTAAGCTGCAAGAGCGAACTCTTCGTTGCCAGTTAAAAGTGTGTAGCAAGGGATTTAAGAGATCGCGCTACGGTTCTCTGCATGCTTACTTACCCATTGGCCTTGCTGTCGAAACCAGTCAACCCCAATTTTTAAATAAGACTACAAATTTACAAAAAATTAATTTACCATTCACCATCAACTATCAACCAAAAACCACCAACCAAATTTGGGCGTATCCCTCGCCAGGCTTTCCCACCGCTCGGGTCGGGCTGTCCGCTGCAATCTTTTTGTCTTTCACCATTGGTCTACAAAACACGATTCCAAAAAGACAAAAAGGATTTCCACTACCATCCCTTACGCAGCTTCGCAAAATCCACGCTTCCTAATAATTTTGAATTTCAATCAAACAATCGAAGTTTTCAGAACTAAACAAAAAAAAATTATCGAATTTTCTTTTCACCAAATTGAAAAATCTGCATCATCTTCCAAATCAGCGAGAGAATATCTTTGCTGAGTTTGAAGTTTGTACTGAGCCTGTCGAAGTACCTTTGCGGACTTTGCGTTCAAAAATATTTCAAAATTAAATTAACAAAACCAAAACCCACAATTTCTAAAAAAATCACAAAACTCCTTAAAGTCGGTTAAACTATCATTCCAAAAATCCACTGCACATAATAACTGAATCAATTAGAATTAATTTTGCACAAAACGTACAATCCGTGAAAATCAAATTACTGTCACTCTTCATATTTCTTTTCTTTACTAAGGCATTTTCCCAATCAGAATATGTGATGGGAAACATCTCCAACGAGAATGGCGACAAACTTCCCAATGCCAGCATTGTCAACATCAGAACAGACCAGGTTGTGGTGTCGGATTTTATGGGAAACTTCGTCATTGCGGCAAAAGCTTCCGATGAATTAAGGATTGCAAGACAAGGCTACGAACGAAAAAACTTAACTGTAAATGCCGACAGTTTCTCAAAAAGCCTTGATGTCAAACTATTCAGTATTCCACAGGAAATAGAGGAAGTAAAACTCACATTCCGCCCAACCGGAATCCTGAAAAAAGATGTCTCAAGACTCAATCCACCGCCAAAAGTCGTAGCACTCAACAGCGCTATGAATTTGTATATGAAAACTCCCCCAAACAGCGTTGCGCCAAAAGCGACTACACCTTCAGCCTTTCAACAGCCGAATCTTTCTGCCGGACAATTGGATTTTGTAAAATTGGCTGGAGCTATTGGAGGGCTAGTCGGAAAAGCTACTCAATCGCCGAAAACAACTGCCAATTATTCCGAGAAACAGGAATTCTACAAACGCCTGAAGGCCGTTGTCAATTTAGATTATTATTTAGGTTATGGTTTGGACGAGTATGACTTCGATATTTTCCTTGCTTATGCAGATGAGCAGAAAGACCTTTCCAAAAATTACAGAAACAATTTCAACAAAGTCGCTATCGAATCCCAACTCAAACAGGCGTTTGCAGAATATATCAAGACGCACAACTTTTCCAAGAAAGTTTCCGAAGGTTAATATTTTTAACCAGATTAATGGCTGTTAACATTGGGATCGGGATTTCAATTCCTGTTGTTTAGTTGTAGTTTATTATTACGAAAGGGATTTTATTGTTGTTGTTTAAATTAAATCTGACAAGTTAACGCTGTTAGACAATTGCAAATTATCAGGAATTCCCTATCCATCCGCTTTTTAACATAATGTGGAAAACTTTTGCTGATGATTGTCAGTTTTTTGACTCATTTCCGCATTTTGCCCTTTCATTTATAGACTTCAATTTCTATTTTTGTATTCACTTAAAAGATAAAAGTAGCTCGTTTCCAAACTGGAAATATTCTGTTGCTGATCACTATCTTTTCATAGAATTTTTAATAAACTGATAAATACGGCTGATAATGGGAATTTTCGATAAAAGAATAAGCTACAAACCTTTTGAATATCCAGAAGTAATGCAATTTGTAGAGGCTATCAACAAGTCTTATTGGGTGCATTCCGAAGTGGATTTCACAGCCGATGTTCAGGATTTCCATTCCCAGCTGGAGCCTCACGAGAAAAACGCCGTGAAGAATGCTTTGCTGGCAATCGCTCAGATCGAGGTCAATGTAAAGACCTTCTGGGGAAATCTTTATGACCACCTTCCGAAGCCGGAACTCAACGGTCTAGGTGCAACTTTCGCAGAATGCGAATTCCGCCATTCCGAAGCCTACTCCAGATTGTTGGAAGTGTTGGGTTACAATGATGACTTCTTGGAAGTAGTCAATGTTCCAGCCGTTAAAGACAGAATCGATTATCTTGGAAAAATGCTGAAAAACGCCAATTCCCAAGATCCGAAAGCTTACGTTTCCTCATTATTGCTTTTCAGTATTTTGATAGAAAATGTTTCGTTGTTCAGTCAGTTTGCGATCATTTTGTCATTTACAAGATTCCAAGGTTATATGAAAAATGTGTCCAACATCATCGCCTGGACTTCTGTAGATGAGCAAATTCACGCCAATGGCGGCATCTATTTGATTAATAAAATCCGTGAAGAACAACCTGACCTGTTGACTGATGAGGACATCGAAGCTATTTATGACTTGGTAGATGAATCTATTGAGATGGAATCTAATATTTTGGACTGGATCTTCGAGCAAGGTGAATTGCAGAAAGTGTCCAAAAAGAACCTTCTTGATTTTATGAAATACAGAGTAGATGATTCTTTGAAGAAAATCGGGGTGAAAACAAGATACAATGTTTCCCAAGAAGATTACAAGCCAATGGTTTGGTTCGAAGAGGAGGTTTTCGCCAACTCTATGGATGATTTCTTCGCAAAACGTCCGGTAGATTATACAAAACACGATAAGTCGATTACGGCGAACGATTTGTTTTAATTAAAGACAGGAAGCTGGATGTCTGAAGCTGGAAGAAATCAAACAAGAACATAATATTTGTCATTCCTATGGAATGACAAAACTGAATAAAAAATCCTTTCAAAGTTTCAAACTGAGAAAAGTGTAAAAAAGAAAAATTTGAGAACGATTTTTAATTCTTGGAGTTTTCTTTTTTATGTGAAATCGTCAAAAATGGCGAAGCGCGCCCCGGCTTGAGTGGAGCTCTTTTTCTTTTCGTTGCCTAAGCGTAGTCGAAGGCAACGAAAAGAAAAAAGCGGGAACGGAAGACGGAAATAGGCGCCCAAAAAATGATTTAAAAAACAATAAGCCAATACAATAAGCAAAATATAAAAGTTATGATGGACGAAAATATAGATATCTGGTGGCTCAACGAAGAGTCTGAGCAAATGTTGAACAGAGGCTACCTTTTGAAAGGTGAGACTGTAGATGGCGCAATCGACCGTATCACTACGGCGGCGGCAAAACGTCTTTACAAACCGGAATTGCAACCGGCTTTCAAGGAAATGATCGTGAAAGGTTGGATCAGTTTCTCTTCTCCTGTTTGGGCGAATATGGGAACACAACGTGGTTTGCCGATCTCTTGTTTCAATGTTCACGTTCCGGATAATATCGAAGGCATCACGCACAAGTTGGGAGAGGTCATTATGCAGACGAAGATCGGTGGTGGAACGTCCGGTTATTTTGGAGAATTGAGAAACAGAGGAACTGCAGTGACAGACAACGGAAAATCTTCCGGAGCAGTTTCTTTTATGAAATTATATGACACAGCGATGGATGTGGTATCGCAAGGTGGTGTGAGAAGAGGTGCGTTTGCAGCGTATCTTGACATCGACCACGGCGATATTGAGGAATTTTTGAGTATCAAAGATATTGGAAGTCCGATCCAAAACTTGTTTACAGGGATTTGTGTTCCAGATTACTGGATGCAGGATATGATCGATGGTGATGCAGACAAACGTAAAATCTGGGCTAGAGTTTTGGAGAGCCGTCAGCAAAAAGGTTTGCCTTACATCTTCTTCACAGATAATGTGAACAGAAACAAGCCTCAGGTCTACAAAGATTCTGGATTGATGGTGAACGCAAGTAACCTTTGTTCCGAGATTATGTTACCTTCTACGGCAAACGAATCTTTCATCTGTTGTCTGTCTTCTATGAACTTGGAATTGTACGATGAGTGGAAAGATACGAACGCTGTGAAATTGGCAATCTATTTCCTAGATGCGGTTCTTTCAGAATTCATTGATAAAACTGAAGGTAATTATTACCTGACATCAGCTAGGAATTTTGCGATGCGTCACAGAGCTTTAGGTTTGGGTGTTTTAGGATACCATTCTTATTTGCAGAAAAATATGATCCCGTTCGAAAGTTTCGAAGCGACTCAGTTCAATGCGAGAGCGTTCCGTCACATCAAAGAGCAGTCTGAGATTGCTTCTAAAGAATTAGCGAACATCTACGGCGAACCAGATATGTTGAAAGGTTATGGATTGAGAAACACGACTTTGATGGCCATAGCGCCAACAACTTCAAGTTCTGCAATCCTTGGTCAAACTTCTCCTGGAATCGAGCCGTTTGCTTCTAACTATTACAAAGCTGGTCTTGCAAAAGGAAACTTTATGCGTAAGAACAAATATCTGGCGAAATTGCTAGACGAAAAAGGTCTTGACAACGAAGAGACGTGGAGAACAATCATGCTAAACCACGGTTCTGTACAACATCTTGAAGGTTTGTCTGATGAGGAAAAAGCAGTATTCAAAACATTCCGTGAGATCTCTCCAATGGAAATTGTTTCTCAGGCGGCTCAGAGACAGCAATATATCGATCAGGCGCAATCGCTTAACTTGCAGATTCCTTCTACAATGCCAGTGAAAGACGTCAACTATGTGATGATCGAAGCTTGGAAGAAAGGTGTGAAAACATTATATTATCAAAGAAGTTCGTCTGTTTCCAAGGAAATGATGGTCAACTTTGTGACTTGCTCAGCTTGTGAAGCGTAATTGCTCATAAATAGAATTAATAATTGAAACCACAGAATTTTCTGTGGTTTTTTTTGTGCCTAATTTTTAAGATGAAGAGGATTTATTTATCCATCTTATAGGAATTTCTGTCAACGGAATTTTAGAGTTACCATTCACGTTATGTTTTGTGCTGTTCACGACATTTATTTTGTAAAGCCTTTATTTTGAGGCAATTTTGGAGGACGAATTTAAAAAATCAAAATTATGAAAAAGCTATTTTTATTTACGACAATACTATTTCAGCTGACATTTGTTTTTGGACAAACTTCCGAATGGTCTGAGTGGGGTTCTTGGACAAACTGTAACTGTTACTCAAAATTAATGTTTAGGTTAAAATCTGCTTACAGCCCAAAATACAATGAATCCAACTTTATGATTGAATTCAAAAGCAACTATTCACAAACTATAACATTTGGTTGGGACGGATTTAATAATCAAAGTGAAGCAAATATTTACTTCTCAAAAGGTGCTCACGGTACCCAGAGCGATATAAGTCTTAGTCCCGGGAAATCTGCTACTTTATCTTTCAGCAATAAAGGTGCGGGTTCAAAAATTGCATATATTATAGTCTATAGACTCTCTCTTGGGAAAGACTACCAACATTATCAAAGATGTGACAACCAATCCCCTTGCTCTTATTGTGCAGTAACTAAAGACCCATATTGTCCAAATTATGCGTCATCATCTTCAGATAATTACTCCAGCGGGACTTCGAATAATTCAAACGACCTTTCCGATTACAACCGTAGCAAGGCAGACCTTGAAAGACAGATGCAACAAAAAAATCAGGAGATTGCCAATCGCAATGCAGAAGGAAAACGGCAACAAGAATTATTAAGACAGCAGCAAGAAGCAGAAAAGCTAAAAGCGATTGAGCAAGTTGGTGGAGTATTACAAAACTCAGCGGTTGATATCACGCAAAGAGGCTTGGCCGATCTTCAAAAGATTACGCTACTAGAACAAGAATTGCGCAATAAACTAATAGGCAATGAGAACAGATACCCAGAAGCACAGCAATATTTCAATGACTATCTCAAAGCAAAAAAGAAAAGAAAAACTTTGACTTGGATTGGCCTCGGAGGATGCATTGCAGGGGCAGTTGCAGTTGGAGTAGCTGTTTTACCAATGCTTTCGGAAAGTAATGAAGGAGAATTCAATGAAGGGCTTATGTATGGTGGTATAGGCGCAACAGTTGCAGGTTTAGGACTTACTATTTTCACGATTGGTCCAAGTGCGAAAGAAAAGGAATATCTACAAAAAGCAGAAAGTTACGTGTCTGTGAACACGACCAAAAATGGGATTGGATTAGTTTTGAATTTTTAATATAAATTTTAGCCATCAAATCAGAAAAATATAATCATGAAAACAAAATTACTTATCATTTTAATGGCAATCATAAACTTTATGACTGTCGATGCCCAGGAAGAGACCATTCAATCTTTGGTCAATAGTAAAGATTTTGTATTGGATATCTCCAAGGTAACCAATAAACTTACCACCAATTATCTATCTGGCGTGAGCGATCTATCTTTTGAAAAAACATATATCGTTCTGGATAATTCTGAGGACAAACTCTTTATAGGTGGAACACTGAAGCTGAGTAACACCGGAAAATACTTTCTCACCATTGGTGCCAAAGCTAATACCAAAGATGGCTTTGCCAATTTCTTTAATAGTACCAAGCTCAACAATGATATTGGGGTCTCTGCCAAGTTGGTTTTCAGATTGAAAAATGGGATCTATCATAATGTAATCAACACAGATCAAATAGACGCGGTTAAAAGAAACAGAAAAAAGCTTGGCGAAAGCCTGCAAAAGGAGATTGATGATGCCCAAAATACGATGAGCACAGAGGATTTGCAGAAATTCAAAGAGGAAAAGTTGGAGGAGTTCACGGAAAAGGAGGCAGAATATGTTATTGAAAAAAAACTCTATAATCAGCTTAATCTAATTTGGGGTTCAGTAGAATCCTACATCCCGGTCTCCAATTCAGCCTATAATACAGTAAGTGAAATCACGCTAGATCCTGTGGAAAGAAGCTTCCGTCCTTTATCTTTCTCCGGCTCGCTCAATTATTGGATTTTTATCCCAAGAAGCCGATTGGATGTAAGAAATCGATTTGGACTGTCTGGCATCCTAAAATCAAATTTGCTATTTACGCTGCGTGGTGATTTGCAGGCCAGCAATTCCATCCTGGCAGATGACATTGCTACGCTGTCTTTTGCAGAATACCAGGAATATCAGCCCGCTGCCAATAATGCGGTCTACCTGGTCAAAACCAATGAAAAAGACCTCTACGTTGGGGACTATAAAACATTCTGGATTCCAAAGCTTTCAGCAAAAGCCGTTTATATATACCCTTTCGAGTCCTTCAGTCTCGGCGTCAGGCTGTCTGTGGAGAAAGCATTTGGATATAAAAACAGTGTGAACTGGAAAATAGGACTACCGTTTTCCATCAATAATGATAATCAGGATGCGAAAATAAACTTCGAGATTCTTACCCAGGAGCAGTATGGCGTACATTCTACAGGAATCAACATCGGGCTGCCACTTAGTAAATTTTAATCCACCTTTATGAACAATGACAACATATTTTCCCGATATCCCAACGCAGCCCTGCGGCATACTTTCGGGCATTCCCGGAAGGTCTATGCACCCCTGCGACAAGCTTTCGGGATGCTTCGGATGGCTCACGCACTTCTGCGGCAAGCTTTCGGGAGTGTGGGAAAAACATTTGCAGTGTATGTTTTGGATTTAGGGAAATAATTTTATATTTACTATAATTAAAATAATAATATTAATTATATGAACACAATTGATTTAACAAAATTACGAAACGCAGAGTATGTGCAGATGATGAAAGATTACACCGCTATTGTGGAACGTAACGATCCTGATGCGCTGAACATCAGAATAAAACTTGTCGCACTGCAGGAAAAAATAGGAGAGATGGATGCCCTGTTCAAAAAGATGATTGCCAATAAAAATACCGCGGTACTTCTGGAATTGGATCAGAAAAGAGACGACTGTATCACAGGACTTTTTTTTGTGACCCAAGGCTACGAATATCATTATGACGATGGTGTGCGAGCAGCTGCCCAAAGTCTCAATGCCAATATACGGCTCTATGGTTCAGGCATTGCGAGGCAGAGCTATCAGGCCGAAACCGCTGCACTTACCAGTATCATTACCGATTGGGAAAATAATCCGGAGCTGGCTGACGCAGTTAAGACAATTAGATTGGAAGACTGGATACTGGAGATGAAAAACCTGAATACCCAGTTCAACGGTGTGTACCTCAACCGCACACAGGAATATGGCGATGCTACTCCGGAAACACTCTTCAATAAAAGATTGGAAACCAATGCCGTCTTCTACGGCTTGAGAGACAGGATAGATGCGCTGCATCTGCTGGTAGAGGCTCCGGCAATATCTCCATACACCACAGTCATCAGCCAGCTGAATGCCCTGACAGACCAATATAATATAATGCTGAGTAACCGCATATCTACGGGCGGAGAAACGCTGCCGGAAGACAACAAGTAACCAAATAAATTTTTATTATGCACAAAAATCTAGTAACAACATTTTGCATGGATGAGTCCTACAACAGACTGGATTCTCTGAAGGGTTTTCAACACATTGTAAGTGATTCTTCCTACGGGACTTTCTTCTCTGTGTATGCCAAAATGAACAAAGAAAAACACCCGGAAGATCATAATTTCTTTAAGATCAAAGATGCCGTATTCTATTTGCAGAATTTCTCCGGGCAGGTCACGGTAGGAATAGACAGTGTAGATCCGGAGATAGATATGGCCTACTATGAATCTATAGGAGAGCCGGTTTATTTTGTCTCTATCAACGTGAAGTCATTAGCGTACCAGCCATTTTATCCGCGATCGAATAATTTGCTTTTTGATGATCTTGAGAATGAGACACTGAATTCCGAACAAAGCTTGTCAGGCTTCGAATTTGTCTTGAAGAGCGATCTGTCCATTATAAATTATGAAAACTTTGATGATTTGAAGATAACGCTGAAAGATGGGTACCTTATCAATGGATACAAAATCGTTTTCCATCTTAATTTTATTAAAAACAAGGATTTCATTACGAAGGACAGCATTGGTAAAAGTATTTTTCTGGATGACAAGTACTACACCAGAGCTGGAGAGCTTATCATCTCTAATATAGATGCGGAACAAGAAACACCGCCTATTAAACCTAAAAATTTGTGGTCTGCAGTTTTCCCGGAAAAAGGCGTGGTTCAGGAGACCTTTTACAGGCCTTGTAAGTCAGGGATTGTTGCTTGCTTATAGATTGCTGAGAAATGATTCCCAAATATTTAATATCATCTTTTACCGTTATACTGATGCTTGCTGCCAACTTGCTGCAGGCTCAGCATATCGATGTCATTCTGAAAAAAATACGGGATCATCGTTTTGATGAAGCTGCAATGCTTCTGGAGAATTTGAAAAAAAGACCTGTCTCGCAAGGCAGTAGCCAACTCGCCTCCGAGCTGCAGGTATATTTACAGATCAACAAAGATGGGGGTTTGGTAGAGCAGGAGAACTTCAATTATCATCCTGTTTCCGCCTCTCTGAATGATACTGTGCAGTGTATGGTGTTGCTTAATCAAGGCTTGCATGGGCTTCTTTACAGACACGATGATTCTGTAGCCTTCAGTAAACTGATCAAGGCGCTGAAACTGGCACGTAATATTGACAGCAAACCAATTGCATGTGAAGTTTTGAAAGGTATAGAATTATATTATTCACGATTGATGTCGATGCAGAGTGATGATTTTTTCTACTACCACGACATACACCTGCAGAATGTCTATGATGAGACAGAGCGTAAGATTGCTTTTTTACAGTATTTCTTTTACAAAGTTAACAGTGACAAATATGTAGTTTCTCCGGAAGATGTCAAAAGGTTATTTGGTATTAGAAATTCTTTTGATACAGAATATTATAACAAAATGGTGGAGAAGATGCTGGCACTGTATGAGGAACTGGTTCATCAAAATGCAGTACAAGCAGAACAGCATTATCGCGGCTCCCTGATAAAAAATCCTGTATATGGAGTAGAGATACTTTACAATCAGCATCAGCTGTCAAACTACGCCAACTTTCTTACAGGAATGAAAAGATATGGAGAAGCACTCCTGTTACTAAAGAAAATAAACACAGACTACAAAGGACGCTCCTTCCAGAATCTGATGGTGTATGTTTATTCCAACACATCCAATGCGTATGCAGGATTAGGAAAATATGACAGTGCTTACATATACAAAGAGAAGAGCAGAGTTCTGAAAAATATTTTTGAGGAAGGCAGGCATAATGCCATTGTCAGCCAGTTGGGCTCCAGAGATAAAGACTTTGCTATTACAAATCTGAAGAATAATAAAACATTATACCTTAGTTTGATTGGTGGTGTATTTATGCTCGCACTTTATTCTTTCGTACGGTGGAAAAGACTGGATTTCCGTAAAAAAAGACTTATTAAGGAAAAACTTCAGATAGAAACAGAATATTCTAAAACAGTAGATGAGCTCACAAAGGTTAAGGAACTTGTTGTGGAAGATCATGTAGTACTAAAGAACAAGACAAAAATTTATCTCAAAGAATTAATTTACATCAAGTCAGATGATCATTATCTTCAAGTATTTACGATCAAAAAGAAAGAATTCATAAGAGGAAAGATGTCTGAAATCTTGAATCAGCTGCCTCCAAATTTTGTAAAATGTCACCGTTCATATATTATTAACAAGAATTTTGTAAAATACACCAATAATAAAATCATCTTGATGGAGGATGGTACAGAGATTCCATTTTCAAGAGGATTCAAATTGGATAAGTGATGTTAAAATTAATTACTTATCTTTAAAGTTCGAACTTTAAATTCAATTCCAATGAAATTCGGACAAGTCCCAGATCCTTCACAGATAGATTTTACATTACCCAAAGACCATCCTCAAACCAAATTTATTCTTGAGCAGAATAAAAAAGGTCTTGAGAATATTTCGATTGGTTGTGCTAAATGGAACAAGACCGATCTCAAAGGTTTTTATCCTAAGGGAACAAAAGATGAGTTGACCTATTATTCCACACAATTCAATTCCATTGAGTTGAATGCAACGTTCTATGGAATGCCGACTGCCGAACAAGTCCAAACCTGGAAAGAGAAAACTCCAAAAGATTTCAAGTTCTTTCCGAAGATCACCAATACGGTTTCCCATTTCCGAAGATTGTTGAATATCACAGATGTCGTAACGCAATTTGCTTCGGCAGTTTTGAATTTCGATGAGAAATTAGGAATGGTTTTCCTGCAGCTTCACGATAACTTCAAGCCGAAAGATTATGAGCGATTGGAGAAATTTGTAAAAGACTGGCCAAAAGAAGTGCCTTTAGCCATTGAACTCAGGAACACCGAATGGTTTACGGATGAAGAGATTTTCAATACCGTTTGTGAATTATTTGAAATGAATAATATTACGAACATTATTGTCGATACAGCCGGAAGACGAGATATGCTTCATATGCGGCTCACAACACCTAATGCTTTCATCCGTTACGTCGGAGCAAACGCCGAAAGTGATTACGAAAGATTGGAGGATTGGCTAAAAAGATTGACCAAATGGAAAAAAGAAGGATTGCAGAATTTGTACTTTTTCGTTCATCAAAATATTGAGAAAGCTTCGCCTCTATTGTCAGCACATTTAATTGAAAAAATGAATGAGAATTGGAAAACTGATATTCACATTCCTGTAATGGCAGATGGTCAGCCGACTTTGTTTTAAATGATATTAAAGAAAATAAAAAATTCCCTTCAAGCGAAGGGAATTAATTTTTTCAGAATTTCCCCTTCCTTGGAGGGGTGACGAAAATTCAAAGAATTTTTGTCGGGGTGGTTTATAATCCAGCATCGTCAGTCTGAGGTTTTCGAAGACTTTCCAAGTTGTCAGTCTGAGGTTCTCGAAGACGATAAAAAGCTTAAGCCAAAAACTTCAGCTCCTTATCCTTGAAATTATTATTTTCAACCAGTTTATTCATTGCTTTCATCGTCTTCTTGCGAAGTTTGGCAAGGATGCGGACGTTTTTGTCCTCGCTGTAATCAAAGATATTGTCTTCAAAAGAAAATACATCGCCTTTTTTGAAACTGATATTATTTTCTTTCAATTCTTTAAGGAGCATTAGATTGGTCATTACTTTGAGAGAAGTACTTTCCGCCGCTTCCATATATTTTAAAGATTTCAGAAGCTCTTTTTTATATTTTTTCTTAGAATTCATATTGTAGATATTTATTGTTTTTTTAAGGTCTAATTTTATACCATCTTAATTAATCGAGGTTTGAATTTCCAAAAGATTTCGATGATATTAAGTAAATGTTAATCGGCGAAAGTTATAAAAATATCTTCAGAATTTCTTATTTTTGACAAAAATAAATCTAAAATGCAAGACCCGATCTTTGACCTCATTGAAAAAGAAAGAGAAAGACAAACCCACGGAATCGAATTGATCGCTTCGGAAAATTTTGTTTCCGAAAATGTGATGAAAGCGATGGGAAGTGTACTAACCAATAAATACGCAGAAGGCTATCCTGGCAGACGTTATTACGGCGGTTGCGAAGTGGTGGACCAGGTGGAGCAATTGGCCATCGACAGAGCGAAAGAACTTTTCGGCGTTGATTATGTGAATGTTCAGCCACATTCTGGTTCTCAGGCCAACGCGGCGATCTATCTTTCAATTTTGAAGCCAGGCGATAAAGTGATGGGAATGGATCTTTCTATGGGAGGACATTTGACGCACGGTTCTGCGGTTAATTTCTCTGGAATTCAATATGAAGTTTGTTCGTACGGTGTGCAGAGAGAAACTGGCTTGATCGACTATGACCAAATGAGAGAAGTGGCTTTGAGAGAAAGACCGAAAATGCTGATCGCAGGATTCTCTGCTTACTCTAGAGATTTGGATTATGCAAAATTTAGAGAAGTGGCGGACGAGATCGGCGCTACGCTTTGGGCAGATATTGCACATCCGGCTGGTTTGGTAGCGAAAGGTTTGCTTAATGATCCATTTGCACATTGCCACGTGGTAACGACTACAACGCACAAAACCTTGAGAGGTCCAAGAGGCGGAATGATTATGATGGGCAGAGATTTCGAAAATACTTATGGACATAAAACACCAAAAGGCGAAACCAAATTGATGAGTGCTGTTTTGGACAGCGCTGTTTTCCCGGGAATCCAAGGTGGTCCACTAGAACACGTGATCGGTGCAAAAGCGGTGGCATTTGCGGAAGCGATTGATTCTAAATTCGAGGTTTATGCTAAGCAAGTGAAGGCTAATGCTCAGGCGTTATCAAAATCAATGGTAGATAATGGTTTTGAAATCGTGAGCGGTGGAACAGATAACCACTTGATGTTGATTGATTTGAGAAACAAAAATGTTAACGGAAAAGAAACTGAGAAAGCTTTAGTAAAAGCGGACATCACTTGTAACAAAAACATGGTGCCGTTTGATGACAAATCGCCTTTCACAACTTCTGGAATCAGACTAGGAACTGCAGCAATCACCACAAGAGGTTTAAAAGAAAACGATATGGAAACAATTGCAGGCTTGATCTCTGAAGTAGTCGATAATATTGCAAATGATGAGGTTCTGACTTCTGTAAGAAAAAGAGTAAATGAATTGATGGCAGGTCACGAACTTTTCAATTATTAATAAACATAATTTAATATTAAAAGAGAATGGACAATTTCGTTCATTCTTTTTTATTTTGAAGGCGATGGAGAAAAAATCTTACACTTTTGATGAGATCAAGCAGAAATTGGTAAACTATTGCGTTTATCAGGATCGTTGTCACGCTGAGGTAGAGCAGAAGATGAGAGATTTCTTATTAATTCCAGAGGCGAAGGATGAGATTTTTCTTTACCTTATGAAAGAGAATTATCTGAATGAAGAACGTTTCACACGAAGTTATATTCGGGGAAAATTCTATATCAAACACTGGGGGCGAAATAAGATTAGAATGAATCTTAAGATGAAAGGTATCAATGAAAAACTGATTTCAAATTCTATGGATGAGATTGATGACTCGGACTACGAAAAAACTGTGCTTAGACTTTATGAAAATTACCATTCCACCCAAAAAGGTCTTCAGGATTATCAGAAAAGAAGTAAGACTATTAAACATTTATTGTCCAAAGGTTATGAATATGATATCATCACAAGCCTTATAAACATTGATAATTAATCAACATTAATTTTATTTAATATTACAATTAACATAGCAAAAAGAAATTATTTTGTTAAAATAAATAAAAAATTCTTAATTTCGTCCCAAATTAGATCAATTACAATTCATGAAAAAACTACTTCTAATATATTCTATGTTGTTTTTCGGATTCGCGAATGCACAGTCTATAAAATATGGTGTGACAGGAAACATACATAAAACGGCTATAGGTGGTATTCACGACCGTTCTAGGGGGATTTTTGCTCCCAGTGTTGGTGTATTTGCAGATTTTTCATTAGTAACAAACGATATCTATGACTCTGCCTGGCTTTATTTTACACCTCAATTAGAATATGCTATGCAAGGTGAAAACGCTGAACCGCGTAATATGGATAAACAGAAATTTCATTACAGTTATATTGGTCTTCCGTTGTATATAAAATATTTTATGAGAAACCGTGGTTATAAAAGTGATATTTATTTTATGGCAGGGCCAAGATTAGAATATTTATTATCTGAAGATATTTCAGGGCCTCCATCTCTTACAATAGCTCAGGAGGGGAATATGAATAAATTTGGCTATGGAGTATCCGTCGGCGTAGGCGTGAAAGTGCAAGAAAAACTGGATGTTTTTCTTCGTTTTGACAGAGGTTTTTCAAAAATCTATCCTGATTATACTAAGTATGCTACATTTAACAAAGCCTTAGGTATCGGTATAAACTACTATCTAGGAAGTACAGACTAATTTTACTTACACTGTAATAGATAATCATTATCTTTGCAGGATTCCAATGAAAAAATCATTATTTTTTTTGCTTATACTGTTCGTAGCTTTTTCTTGCAAGCCAAAACAGAACTTTGTGTACATGAGCAATAACAACTTCGAGCAAGAAGTTTCCCAGGCACGCTACGAAGGTCTCCGTATTCAGGAAGGCGATGTTTTAGAAGTTATTATTACTGGTATGGACGATTTGGCGGTTAAACCTTTTAATAAAACTACCATTCAACAAACAGGTGAAGATGGAGTTGGTGGGGGAACCATGAGATTAGGTAATAATGAATATCAAGTTACATCGGAAGGCGATATTCCCTTTCCTGTTCTTGGCAAAATCTATTGTAAAGGGATGACAAAACAGCAGCTCAAATCTGATTTAGAAAGCAGGTTGAAGCAATATCTGATAGATCCTATTGTTACAATAAGACTTATTAATTTTAATATCAGTATATTAGGAGATGTTGCTAGTCCCGGGCAAAAATCAAGTTCTACAGAACGTCTAAACATTTTTCAAGCATTGGCGCTTGCCGGCGACATGAAAGCTTCTGCCAATCGAACGAAAGTCAGATTAATTCGATATTCTGAGGAATCTGGAAAAGACATTACTTATCCTTTAGATTTATCTGAAGCTTCAATTGTCAATTCTCCCTACTACTATCTTCAGCAGAATGATATTCTTTATATAGAACCGGACAAAAATGCTCAAATTGCTGCTAATACAACTAATCCAAATCGGGCATTATTTCTGCAGATTATGGGCGTAGTATTAGGATTAGTAACCTTTGTAATTGCACTAGCTAAATAATTAATATGGAGTTAATGGATAGCCAGCCGGCTGTTAAAAAGAAGAAGCTAAATATCAAAAAAGAAATTCTTAAGTATTTAAGATATTGGTATTGGATTCTTCTATGTATGTTGTTGTTTTATGCAGGTGCGAAAATTTATCTTCGCTATACCACTCCACAATATCTCTCCAAAACGACTTTGCAGTTTCCACAATCTAAAACAAAGGGAGGTGCAGCCCTTAGTGATCTAACCACATTAGGTAACGGACTTGTAGGTGATGCAGATCTTGAAGGTGAGGCGACTGCTATTCTCTCGAAACCGACCCTTGCTAAGGTAGTGGCACATCTAAATCTTAATGTAAGTTTTTACGGTGTGGGGGCAATTAAAGAAAATGAACTTTACACTTCGTCACCATTGATAGGAAATGTAGTGTCGATTTTAGATCCTAATTTTTCTTCGGTAGCATATATAATAAGTCCGTCAGGAAAAAATTCATATCAAATTTCGGAAGGCCCTCTTTTTAAAGGGAAAAATATTTTCCGATTTGGGGAAGTAGCTCAAGTGCCTTTTGGAAAATTTGTTATAGGCTTAAAAGCTGGACGGAAGTCTTTTGATCCAATAAAAGTGGTTTTCAAAAGTACACCGAATGTAGTGTCATCACTAGAGAATTCTGTTATCGTAACATTGCCTCCTAATAAAGGTTTGATGATGGAGTTGAGTCTTACCGGACCAGTTCCAGAAAAGTCGGAAAATATCTTGAATAATATTACAGATCAGTATAAAAAAGAAGGTGTAATTGACCGTAATGCAGAAGCACAAAATACTCAAGATTTCATCAATGGTAGGTTAGAGATTATTTCTGAAGATCTTTCTGGTATAGAGGGGGAAAAAGAAAGCTTTAAAAGGATCAATGAAATCACAGATCTGGACACTCAGGCCAACATGGCAGTTACTAACTCGAATGCAAATACAAAGCAGTACATAGCTTATGCCACGCAAATGGACTTAGTAAATTCTATCTACAGCGCAAGTTCTTCTGAAAAATTGTTACCTTCAAATATGGGACTATCTCCTGTAATAGAGGGATATATTGCAAAGTATAACGAGATGCTGCTTACAAGAAATAGAACCTTGAAGCAGGCAACAGGTCAAAATCCATCAATTATACAACTTAACCGTGATATTCTTGAAATGAAAGGATTAATTCGTCAGAATTTGATGGAATCAAAGGCCACTTTACAACTTCAGATAGCCCAATTGCAGGCACAACTAAATTCAGACCGAACAAAAATTTACAATTATCCAACACAAGAAAAGATTTTCAGAGGAATAGAGCGTCAACAAAATCTTAAGGAACAGCTATATCTTTATCTCTTACAAAAGAGAGAAGAAAATGCAATAACCTTAGCGGTAACTGCTCCAAAAGCAAAAATTTTAAATCCAGCCTACACGATAGGTATTGTAAAACCTGATAGACAGAAAATTTTATTAGGCGCCTTGTTAGGAGGTCTCTTACTGCCGCTTATCATCATATTTGCTAAAAATGCTGCGGATAACAAAGTGCATACGAAGGATCAAATCATTTCTCACATCCCTAATGCGTCTGTGATAGCGGAGATTCCTGTAAAAGAAAATGCAATTGGATTGTTGACCAGCAATGATTTTTCAGTTTTTTCCGAATCATTTAGAATTCTTAGCTCGAATATAAAATTTATATTAAGATCAAGGGAAAATGGGAGCAAGGGAGGCGTCATACTGGTTACCTCATCAATCAAAGGGGAAGGTAAATCAACAATATCAATAAACACAGCCCTGACACTCGCAGGATCTTCAAAAGTTTTAATTATTGGCGCAGATATGAGAAACCCTCAATTACACAGATTTGTGCAAGAAAGCAAAATAGGTCTTAGTGATTATTTGGTATCAGAAGATGAGTATCCTGAAGAATATATTGTTCCGTCTGGACTTCACGAAAATCTTGATGTACTATTTGCCGGAGCAATTGCACCAAATCCAAATGACTTACTGGATATGAAGAAATTTGATTGGTTGATTGAGAACCTAAGAACTAGATATCATTATATTGTATTGGATTCCGCACCGGTAATGCTGGTTAGTGATACACTTCATTTGACAGAAACGGCTGACATCATTCTTTATATCATAAAAGCAGGATATACGGACAGCCAGATGCTGGATTTTGCAGATGAATTTCAGCAATCCCACGATCTCAAAAATATCTCTTTTGTCCTTAATAATGTAAAACCGGAGGATAGCCGATATGGAAGTAAATATGGTTATGGATATTATTCTGGTGAGAAGAAATAAATACATTACTTTAAAATGTCTTCTACAAAAAATATAGCTAAAAATTCCTTATTTCTTTATTTAAGGATGTTCCTCAATATGGCCGTGGGATTGTTCACAGCTGGAATAGTTTTAAATACTTTGGGGATTACAGATTATGGTATTTATAATATAGTCGGCGGATTTGTGTCAATGTTTGGATTTCTTAATTCTTCTATGTCCTCTGCTACTCAAAGATTTTTATCTTTTGATCTAGGTAAAAATGATTTAGTACAGCTGCAAAAGACTTTTAGTACTACTGTAACTATTCATTTAGGAATTGCTCTAATTATCGTTTTAGCTTTAGAAACTTTTGGACTTTGGTATATCAACTATAAGCTAAATGTCCCTACAGATAGAATTAGTGCAGTCAATGTTGTCTTTCAGTTTTCGGTGTGGTCCACATTCCTAGGAATAATTCAAGTACCTTATAATGCACTAATTACGGCACACGAAAGATTTAATGTTTATGCCTACATCAGTTTTCTAGAGATTGTTTTTAAACTAGCCATCCTCTTTCTTCTGATACATATCCAACATGATAAATTGATTTTATATTCTATTTTACTGTTCGTATCGTCATTTATAATTAGAATGATATATAGAATATATTGTCGGAAAAATTTTTCAGAAAGTCACTATTTCTTTCATTTTGATAAAAAATTTTTTAGTGAAATATTGTCTTTTACAGGCTGGAATACTTTTGGAAGTATAGCTTCTGTCGCAAGAGGACAAGGCAATAATTTGCTATTGAATATGTTTTTCGGACCCGCTTTAAATGCTGCTTACGGAGTAAGTATGCAGTTTCAAAGTGTTATCAATAGTTTTGTGTCCAATTTTCAGGTTGCTGTTAATCCACAAATAATAAAAACTTACGCAAATCAAGAATTTGAGAAATCAATTTTCTTAATGAAAGAAAGTTCAAAATTATCCTATTTTTTGATGCTAATTATGAGTGTGCCGATGATTTATAATATCGACTATATCTTGGAAATTTGGATCAAAAAAGTTCCTCCATTTACTGATACATTTATCTGTATCTCTTTAGTAGGTGTGTTATTAGATACAATTTCTAATCCTCTAATGACTGGTGCACGTGCAAGTGGTAAAATGAAATCATATCAAATAATTATAAGCATTACAGTCTTCTTAAGCTTACCTCTTTCTTATTTTGCTTTAAAAATATATAAGAATCCAAACTTAATTTTTATAATCATAAGTCTCCTGAATTTTGCTGCATTAGTTTTTCGTATATATTTCCTCAAGAAAATGATTAATCTTGAGGTGAAAGAATTTATCAAAGATGTATTCCTGAAGATTTTTGTTTGTACATCACTTGTCTTATTGGGAAACTTTGTTCTTTTCCATTATTACGGGTCGGCTAATACCATACCATCGCTATTAATTTTTGCAACTATTAATATTCTATCTACATCTGTAATCGTTCTTCTTTTTGGAATTAGCAAACGTGAAAAAAAATTTATTTTAAATTATTTCAACTTTAAATTCATTAAAAAAGGATAAAGCAACTTTTACCGAATCATCTGTCGCAAAATCATTGAATGATAATGTACAGAATTTTCAATAGCTTGATTTTTTTCATTGTAAATGATTGAAATTGATTTGGAAGTTTTGCTGATAATGCTCTTTTATGATTCGTTGATTATTGTATAGGGTATTGCTGAGCTATATTTTTAAAAGGTTCCTTTCTGCAAAGTTAGTTGGCTATTGAGGTCTGGAATTAATAGTGATTTTTTATAATAAAAGATTTATAAACTATATTAAATGCAAAAAGTTACTTGTATTATTGTTACTTATAATGCTTCAAAATGGATTTTTGATTGTTTAGTATCAATCAAAGAACCGAATATTGATCTTCAAATTGTTGTAGTTGATAATAATTCTAAAGATGATACATTAGAAATAATCGCTAATAATTTTCCTAATGTGCAAGTTTTTCCACAATCTATAAATCTAGGTTTTGGTGCTGCAAACAATATGGGATTTGAGAAAGCGAAAGAGTATGGTTCAGAATATATTTATCTTTTGAATCAGGATACAATAAGTTATGAAGATAATATATATAAATTAATAAATTTGGATCTGCATTCTGGTGAGCGAAACGGATTTGTCTCTCCTACGCATCTTAATGATGAAGGCGATAAATTAGACAAATTATTTGAAAGTTTTATTAATTCCAATACGTGTCCATATATTATATCTGACTTGTTTCTATCACAAAAAAAAGATCTCTACGAAATCGAATTTTCAAATGCCGCGGCATGGTTATTAAAGGTTTCAACAGTAAAAAATTTAGGTGGACTATTTTCTAAAGCCTTTTTTCATTATGGTGAAGACAACAACTTTGTGAGTAGATTGAAATTTTTTGGATATAAAAATTTTATTGCTCCAAACATTTTTATACATCATTGCAGAGAAGTTAGAAGGGGAAAATTAGGCGGAGATTTTCATTCAAAGCGATTTATTATTTCTGCAATTGTAAAAATGCATGACATTAATTATTCATATTCAGCAAATTCCATTTTTGTATTTAAGAAATCACTGGTATTAATCAGGAAGTATTCTTTTTTACTTGGGCTTAAGTTATTAGTGTATCCAATTTTCTCCTTTAAATCAATTAATGAAGCTAGGAAATCGTATTTAACACAGGAAATTTTATAAATAATATTAAATAAATTTTCAAAAGAAAAGTTATAATAAAATAAAAAATTAAAATAAACAGTATGAAAATTCATGTAATTTCAGCATCAGATAGAAATAATTATGGGGATTTATTATTCCCACTTGTGATAAAAAAATACCTCGCGAAAACAAATAAGGATTTCTCGTTTTACAATTATGGAATAATTCAATCCGACCTATCTGGTTTTGGAGCATTACCTACAGAATCATTTAAGGATTTGGAAATAAACTTAACAAAAGATGATACTAATAAGGTTATAATTGGAGGAGGCGAGGTTATAGGTGGTGGCTGGCTTAATATCCAGCGGTTTGTTAATTTATTCTGGAATAAGATTTACAGCTTAAAATATTTGCGTTATCCAATTGTTAAATTTGAGATATTAGAGAAGTATTTTTTTTGGACTACAGGACATAGTCGTCCATTTATATTAGACGGATTGAAATTTGACCGAAATCAAATATTTTACAATTCGATAGGTGCGCAGGGATCGTTGAAAATGCTAAGATCAAATAGTAAATATCAAAAATATTTTAATGATGTAAAGCATTTAAGTATCAGAGATATGACTTCTGAAAAGATTTTTAATAAATTTGATATTAAGAATTCTTTAGTTCCTGATTCTGCCTTAATAATGTCTGATCTATTTGAAAATGATTTTGATGACAATGTTAGTTCCAGATGTAAGAAGTTTTTGGAGAATGATTATATATTCGTGCAGCTTGGGGATAGAAAAGGGCCAAAAGACTTGGAGCGTTTTATTCTGGAAATTAAAGAGTTTGCAGATAAACATTCTTTCAAAATCTTATTGTGTCCTATCGGATTAGCTTTAGACCATGGAGATGATATTATATTGAAGCAAATAAATAATAAGTTTCCGGAACTGGAATATTATCATCCTGAAAATTTGTATGAGACAATGTTTTTACTGAAAAATTCTAAGATGTATGTAGGAACTAGTCTTCACGGTGTAATTACTGCACAGAGTTTTAACGTACCTTTTTTTGCGTTTCCGGAGAAAATTACTAAACTAAAAATTTATCTTGATACCTGGTTTGAAAATTCTGAAGAGATGCACGGTCTTTTTTCGCAAACGGGAAAAATAGAGCAAAGATTTCTTACTTATAACGCCGAGGTAGAAGCATTGAATACTAAGAAGCAAAAAGATATGATATATAGTAATTTTATTAAAATGTTTTCAGACAATGAATAAATTAAAGGTTTGCTGCATCATTGTAACATATAATGCAATGAAGTGGATTGAAAACTGCATTAATTCCATAAGTGAGGAAAGCGTAGATTTAGACATTGTTATTGTTGATAATCATTCTACCGACAAAACTTTGGATTTTATCAGAGAAAATTATCCTGATATTACAATATTAAGCCAAAATCATAATTTAGGATTTTCAGGCGCAAACAATATTGGATACGAACTTGCCAAAAGTAACAAGTCAGATTACATTTATCTGTTAAATCAAGATACTATCAGTTACCCTAACAGCATATCCAATCTGATAGAAATATATCAAAAAGATTCTACAATAGGAGTAGTTTCACCTATTCACTTAAACAATGACGGAACAAGTTTGGACAAGAAATTTGAAGAATATATATCTGCAGGTTCTTGCCCCAATTATATATCAGATCTGACATTAGGGAAAACTAAAAAATTTTATAAAATAGGCTTTGTTAATGCGGCAGCCTGGCTTGTAAAGGTTGACGTTGTTGAAAAAATGGGAGGCTTATTTTCATCAGCTTTTTATCACTATGGTGAAGATTCTAATTTTTTATCAAGGCTAAGTTATCACAAGCTAAAATGTGTTATAGTGCCTCAGGTTTATGTGCATCATCTACGTGAGGAAAGAGAAGGTAAAATGAGCCAGAAATTTGAAAATCGAAAATTGTCTATTAAAAAGGTAGAAATAATGACCAATATAAACAAATCATATAGTTCAGGAATAAAAATGCTCTATAAGTATGCAGGTCAACAAATTTTTAAAGGTAATTTGAGAGGAGGTATAGAATTGTTTTTATATCCGTTAATTTTTAGAAATAAAATTATAAAATATAGAAATTCATATAAAAGCAAAGCAATTATTTAAATTTAAACCAGCTACTTAGTAGGGAACTATCTACCAGCTTTTTTTTTTTTACAGATGAGTTTAGTAAATTAATTAGTCCATAAAATTAACTTAATGATCACGATAATAATACCATTTTTTAATAGAATATCTCAGTTGAGAAATACTATTAACTCAGTCAAATCCCAATCTTATAATCATTGGGAATGTATCTTGGTAGATGATGGATCATCACAGGAGGAACTCGCTAATTTAAATCAATTACTTCTGAATGATAGCAGGTTTAAAATTATTACCAGAACAAATGATAGGCTAAAAGGAGCGAATGCCTGCAGGAATATAGGTATAGAAAAAGCTTCAGGAAAATATATTGCATTATTAGACTCCGATGATATTTGGCCCACTGACTATCTCGAAAAGTATCTAAGATTTGCAGAATCTAAAATTAATTTTGATGGTGCTTATGCAAAATGCTTGATACGAAACGGAGAAAAAGAATGGATTTCAGATTCTAGAGATTTATTTGAAAGTGAGAGTTATTTTGATTTTTTGTTAGATGATAAAGCTATTGCTCAAACATCAACATTTTTTCTAAATACAATAAAAGCTAAAGACATCAAATTCGACGAATCGTTATTAAGGCATCAAGATTGGGATTTCTTCATACGGTTCGGCGAAAAATACAAATGGAATTACTATCCTGATTTGTATGCCATAGTTATATGGGAAAAAGGTGCAAAGAGAACGATTGATTTCTACTCTTGTATGAAAGTTTACAGTAAGTACAAATCACAAGTCTCAAATATTGATAATCTCAACAAGTACTTGTTTTCCATGTATGAGAAATCTCTACAATACAATGCTGATAAGCAAGTGAAAGATTTTTATCTTAACGAATTGTTGCATCGTAATTATAAGTCACGAACTAAAAGAGAGGTATTAATGATGAGATTTCCCTTCATTTATAAATTAATACGAATGGTTGTAAATAAAATTGGAAAATGAAAATAATACGTCTTACAACATTGTTAAATTTTGGTGGTATCGAGACTAAGATGGTCAATTTATCTAGATTAGATGATAAAGAGAATGAATGGGTATTTGTTGCACTAGGAGGTGGTGGTGAGGCAGAAGAAAAAATTCTTGCAAACAAAAAACAAACAGTGATTCTTGGATTAAATTATAGAATTCCATCTTTAAAGACAATTTGGAAACTTTATAAATTTTTAAGGAAAGAAAAACCAGACGTTCTTCATACGTCGGGAGCAGAGGCTAACTTTTTTGGTTTTTTTGCTGGAAGATTAGCCAGAGTTCCAAAAGTAATTGTTGAAGAGATAGGTATTCCTGCTCAGTCCTCGACTGCAAAAAGAATATTTGGTTTTATTTTTAAAAATGCAGATTGGGCCGTTGGAGAATCTAAAGTTGTGGTAGAACATTTTGTTTCCACATATCATCTTAATCCTTCAAAAACAAAAGTAATACCCAATTTTGGACTGTTTGAATACGACCTAGCCACCATAAATATAGTAAAGGAAGAAGGTTTATTCAATATTTTAATGATTTCTAGATTAGAAAAAATTAAAAATATAGAAGCTGTTATTAATGTAATGGCAAGACTAATTAAAAGCACTTCAAGAAACTTAAGGCTAACAATAGCAGGCTCTGGAGTCTTAGATAAAGAACTGAAAGAAAAGGTTACGGAATTAAAATTACAAAATACAGTCTGTTTTCTGGGTTTTATTACCGATCCATATCCAATTTTACGTACCGCAGATCTATACTTGTTAAATTCTCATTCTGAAGGATTCTCAAATTCTCTTGTTGAAGCATTGTACAGCGCTACGCCCTCTATGAGTACTACTGTTGGTGCAGCAGCTGATATTATTGAAGATCATAAAAATGGATTTCTGATTCCTGTGAATGATGAAGAAGCTTTACATTTACATCTGCTAAAAGTTTTAGATATTTCTAGTGAAGAGATGGCTGAGATTGGTATTAGAGGCCAAATGTCAATCGTGGAGAAATATTCACTAGATAATCATATAAATCAGCTAATGTCAATTTACACCTCGATTTAAAATATTATTCTATGATAAGAGTCTTACATTTAATGTCTACAGTCAGTGGAGGTGGCGTAGAGCGCAGGCGTCTCTCCTTGGCAAAATCATTCAGAGAGAATGGCATCCAGATGAAACTTGTGGGTACTTTTAAAAGTGGAAATATTGCGCAGCAGATTGAAGAAAATGGTGTGGAAATTATTGAAATCGGAGAATTTAATGGACCATTTCATTGGAAAAAGCACAAAAAAATTCAGAAAATCATTGACGATTTTAAACCACATATTATCCACGGTGCCGTTTTCGAAGGCGTTACGATGGCTGCTATTAATGGTTTTATAAAAAAAGTACCTATAATTATTTTGGAAGAAACATCAGATCCTCAAAATAGGAGCTCCAAAGCGGATTTTCTTCTTCGTGTCTTTTCTCTCGTGGCGGATAAATTTATTGCAATAGCACCTAATGTCGCGGACTATCTCAGAAACAAAGCAAACGTTTCTCCCCAAAAAGTAATTACCATTAATAATGGGGTAGAGATTCCCCGTACAGTATCAGGCTTGGAGGCTCAGAGATTAAAAGACCAATACTCGATTAAAGATGACGATTTTATTGTCGGCACGGTTGGTAGATTATTTAATGACCATAAAAAAATCACCGATATTATTGAGGCAATGTATATTCTACGCGATTTTGATCAGATCAAATTGATAATTGTCGGAGGTGGAAAAGATGAAGAATTAATTAAACAAAAAGCGATTGATCTAGGTGTTCAAAGTAAGGTTATATTTACAGGTTATCAATTCGATACTGCTCCCTTCTACAAATTAATGAATGTTTTCTGTATAGCGTCCCAGCGAGAAGGCTTTGGGCTGGTGGCTGCAGAAGCGATGCTTCACGGGCTTCCAGTAGTTGCAACAAAAGTTGGAGGGTTACAGAATGTTGTTGTAGATGGAGAAACAGGTATATTAATAAAGCCACATCAACCCGAAGAAATAGCAACTGCAATCAAAAGATTATACGATTCAGTAGACTTATTAAAAATTTACTCAGAAAAAGGTTACACAAGAGCAATGGATAATTATACAGAGAAAAGGTACGTAAGTGATGTGCTTAGTCTGTACCGCGAACTTATTGAAAAGAAAAAAAATAATGCCTAAAAACCTCCTCTTCATCACCTGGGATGGCCCGCAGACTTCTTATGTGGAAGGCCTTTTTATGCCCATTTTTCAGGAAATTGCCAAGATAAGCGATGTGAAATTTCACGTGTTGCAGTTCACCTGGGCAGATGAAATAAAGGTAAGCCACACCAAAAATGTAGCCGAAAAAATGGGAATCAAATATGCTGCTTTGCCAATTATTAGAAAGCCAAATGTTTCTTTTGGAAGTTTGCTGACAGTTTTTACATCATCCGGCAAAATCAAAAAATACATCAAAGAAAATAATATCGACATCGTAATGCCAAGGAGTACTTTTCCGGCAATGATGATCAATCAAATTAAAGATAGAAACTTCAAGCTCATCTTCGATGCAGACGGTTTACCTATTGAAGAGCGAATAGATTTTGCAGGTCTCAAAACAGATTCTTTTCAATACAAACTGATGAAATCTGCTGAAACCAAAATGCTGAAAAATGCAGACGCTGTAATTACAAGATCTGAAAAAGCAATTTATGTTCACATCAGTAATATTGGCGAAGATAACAGAAACAAATTTTCCGTAGTTTTCAATGGAAGAGACAAAAATCTCTTTAAATTAAATGCTAATTCAAGACTTGAGGCCCGTAAAGAATTAGGATTGGAAGACGAATTTATGTTTGTCTATGCAGGCTCATTAGGTCCGCAATATTGCTTTTCGGAGATGCTGGAAATCTTTAAGAACTTTTCACAGAGCAATAATTCTATATTTCTAATACTGACTGGTAACACAGAATTTGCAGAGCAAAACATGCCGTCAGATTTAAAATCAAATATCATTTTGAAATCTGTAAAATCAGATGAAGTTCCTTTTTATCTTAATGCTGCGGATGTGACTTTTGCTCTAAGAAAACCAACTTTCAGCATGCAGGGCGTTGCTCCGATTAAGTTAGGTGAGTACCTTCTTTGTGGACTTCCGGTAATCGCCAGCAAAGGAATTGGTGACACAGATAATATTTTGGAAAACTTCGAAGAATGCTACCTTTTTGATCACGCAGTCAGTTTGGAACTTCAAAAAGAACCTATAACAAACTTTTTAGAAAAGTCTATCTTTGCCCACAGAAACAATATTGCGAAAAAAGCGCAAAACTATTTTTCGCTGGAAGCAGCTGCAGAATCATACATCAAAGCAATCAAGAAAATCAATTAATGAAAATCCTTTACCTTACCAAATATACAAGAATGGCCGGCAGCAGCAGAATGCGGAGCTATCAGTATTTCCCCTATTTGGAAAAGGCAGGAATGAAAGTGACAGTAAAACCTTTTTTTGATGATGCTTATCTGAAAGATTTTTATTCAGGAAAAAAGAATATCAGCATCGTTTTCAAATCTTATCTGCGGCGGATTTTAATATTATTTGCAGTGTTTAAATACGATAAGGTTGTAATCGAAAAAGAAATTTTCCCATTTCTTCCGGCTTTTGCAGAATGGATGCTGAAGATTTTTGGAATTAGGTATATTGTAGATTATGACGATGCTATTTTTCATAATTATGACCAAAGTTCCAATCCGATTATTAAAAAATTACTTGGAAATAAGATTGCGAAGGTAATGCGTTTTAGCGGAACTGTAGTAGCTGGCAACGAATACCTGGCAGAATACGCTTCAAAATCTGGTGTAGGAAAAATAGAAATTATTCCAACAGTAATAGATTTGGATCGATATCCAATCAAAGAAAATTCGGATTCGGAAAAATTTGTGATAGGTTGGATTGGCACAAAAACTACATTCGAAAAACACTTGTTGCCTTGCAAAGAATGGATCAGAGAACTACAAAAGCAAGATCCAAACATTCATTTCAATATTGTTGGGATTACCGATGATATGGATCTGGGCAGAAATGTACAATATATCCAATGGACAGAAAATACAGAAGTTTCTAACATTCTTAAAATGGATGTGGGAATAATGCCGCTTCAGGATTCTGAATGGGAAAAAGGAAAATGTGCCTACAAATTAATCCAGTACGCTGCTTGCGGGATTCCCGGAGTTGCGTCTGATGTTGGGATGAATAAAGAAGTTTGCATTGATAGCAAAACCGGTTTTATCGCAACTAATAAAGAAGAATGGATAGGAAAATTAATTTCCCTGAAAAATAATTCTCAGAAACGAAGTCAGATGGGACAAAATGCTAGAAAATTGGTGGAAGAAAAATTCTGTATTCAGGTGACTGCGCAGCGTTGGATTAAATTGTTAAATTTATGATTTTAGATTTTTTTTATATCCCATTATTCATTATTTTGGCAATGCAGTTTCCCCAACTACTATTGCAAAAAAATGAGCAAGCATATTTACCTATTTTAAAAAATCTGGCATTATTTCATTTTCTTTTAGGGATTGCTTATTTTTTTACAACTAATAATGGTGGAGGAGATGCCTGGGGATATTGGACTGCAGCCAAAAACATGAGCTACACTGAATTTGCTGCGGATGTTAGCGGCGGAGAGGGTACCGAGTTTATGAGAGCATTCAATTACATTCCAGCCAATCTAATGGGAATGTCGTTCCTATCCAATACGATGTTTTACAGTATGCTAGGCTCTTTTGGAATAACTTATTTTTTCTTGATTTCTGCCCGTACTGTACCTTTTAATACAAAAATTAACGGTTATGTTTTATTTCCTTTGATATTTTTTTTACCAAATCTCCACTTTTGGAGTTCTGGTGTAGGGAAAGATACACTTCTATTTCTTTGTATTGCAATGTTCGTTTATGGTTTGATGAAACCTTTTCAAAGAATTCCTTTGTTAGTAATAGCTGTTATGTTATCAATGGCTATTCGACCGCATATTACATTATTTTTAATGGTGGGATTTGGTCTGGCTTATGTGATAGGTGGAAAAGTGTCTCCTTTTCAGAGATTTCTATTCTCAGCAGTAATGATCGGAATTGGGATAGCAATTCTCCCAAGTGTCATGCAGTTTGCTAAAATTGAAGAAGCTTCGGCAGAAGGTTTTGATAAGTTCGCAACCGGTAAGGCGGCGGTTCTCAGCCGTGGAACTACTGGATCTGCCATTGATATATCTTCATATCCTTTTCCGTTGAAAGTATTGACATTTTGGTTCAGACCCTTATTTTTTGATGCCCGGAATATCAATGGTTTGATTGCCTCATCAGAAAATTTGATATTATTGATTGTCTTCATAAAAGCAATGAGAACCAAGCCATTGAGAGCTTTCAAAGCAGCACCATTTGTAGTAAAAGGACTTGTGTTTTTTGTAATTGTCGGAACTTTAGCATTTTCACAATCTTTGGGTAATCTAGGGATTATGATCCGGATGCGTAATATGTTTCTGCCAGGATTGATTATTTTTATGATGTGGGTATTTTCTTATGAGCAATACGTCATCAGAAATCAAAAGAAGATTCAAAAGAGATAGTATGAATCGGAAATGGTTGGGATTTCCCTTTTTTCTTTTAATATATCATCTGAGCTTTGCTTTGATAGCTTGGCAGTATAATTTGAAAAATCCCAGCGATGCTTACAGATATTGGTATTTGACAGAATCGTGGACGGAATATTTTAAGGTTGGAACAGATGTCATAAAGCTTATCAATTATCCATTTTCGAAAATACTGCAATTGCCTTTTTGGTTTGGCTTTGTCTGTTACAGTTTGATTGGTTATTACTCAATTAATAAGCTATATCATTTCGCAAAAGATTACATTAAACCAAATAGTAATTGGAGCAGTTATCTTCTGATGTCCATTTTTCTGTTGCCTAATCTTCATTTCTGGACATCTATCATTGGAAAAGAGCCTGTTGTTTTCCTGGCAATCACGTGGATAATAATTAATCAAGCCAAAGCCAAATATTTCACGTTTCAGTGTGTTTTTGGCTGGATTTTATTGATGTTAATTCGGCCGCACGTCGCAATGTTTCTGTTACTCGCTATTTCTTTCGCATTAATTATTAGTGATAACGGCTTTTCCAGAAAGAAAATATTGATTGTAATTTCGACCTTTATTTTATCGTCAGGATTATATCTGATGACAATGCATCTGTTAAATCGAAATCCATTTGATATTGCTTACATTTTGGAAAGAAATGATGCTTCATTACTGGCTTTCAAACGGGCAGATTCGTACGTTCCAATGATCAATTATAATATTTTTGAGAGATTTTTCGCACTCAATTTTCGTCCGCTTTTTGCAGATTCGGTTTCACTTTATTCTTTTGTTTTGAGTGTGGAAAATTTGCTGGTTTTAATTCTACTCGTAGTGGCTTTATTATTTTATATTCTACGTTATAGGATAATTAAACTTGATCTTTTAGCTCGTACTGTACTGTTGTTTTTCATCATTTCTTCATTGTTTTTTATCCAGCGTTATTCGTGTTTGGGCATTTTTGTAAGAACGAAAATAATGTATCTGCCATTTGTATTGATATTGGCAGTTAAAATCGTCACTTCATTCAAATCTGCTTCAAACAAAACCAACTCATAGTTTTTATTAAAAATATTGATTTCGATGAATTGAAAGAAATATTGTCGAGGTCTGTTTTCCCTATATTTGCAAAAATTATTTTCCAATGGCAAAGCTCTTCCGCGTTACAACTGTTCCTATTTCTGTAGAAAAACTACTGGGAAAACAGCTGACTTATATGAATCAGTTTTTTGATGTCACAGCCATTTCTGCAGATCAGGTATATCTGGAAAGGGTGGGGAAAGAGTTGGGTGTCAAAACGCATACAATCGAGATGACGCGTAAGATTACACCAATTCAGGATCTGAGATCGCTTTGGGAAATGTATTCTTATTTCAAAAAAGAAAAACCGGAAATCGTTCATACACATACGCCAAAAGCTGGACTAATAGGAATGATGGCGGCAAAATTAGCGGGCGTAAAAATCAGACTGCATACAGTCGCCGGCTTACCGCTGATGGAAGCTACAGGAAATAAAAGGAAAGTTCTGAACTTCGTCGAAAAATTGACTTACAGCTGTGCTACAAAAGTTTATCCCAACTCTCAAGGCTTGTACGATTTCATTCTGAAAGAAAAATTAGGAAAAGCTGATAAAATTGAAGTAATTGGTAACGGCAGCAGCAATGGAATTGATGTCAACCATTTCGATCCGGCTTTGTTCTCCGATGAAGCCAATCAGACATTGAAGCAGCAATTAGGTATTTCCAAAGATGATTTTGTCTTTGTGTTTGTCGGCAGATTAGTCAAAGATAAAGGAATCAATGAGTTGATTAATGCTTTTAAAACATTACAGCTTTCAAATCCTCAACCTCTCAAACTCCTTTTGGTCGGTCCGTTGGAGCAGGATTTGGATCCGTTGCCACAGGATGTTTTGGATGAAATTGAAAAAAACGAAAACATCATTTCTGTCGGTTTTCAAAAAGATGTAAGGCCGTATTTTGCGGTCAGCAATTGTCTGGCATTTCCAAGTTACAGAGAAGGGTTTCCCAATGTAGTTTTGCAGGCGTTGGCAATGGGAATTCCAACCTTGGTTTCCAATATCAATGGCTGTAACGAAATTGTAAAAGAAAATTATAATGGCTTGATTTTTCCTCCAAAAGATGAATCTTCACTTCTTGATTCAATGGAAAAAATTCTGAAAAATGATCTTTACAATGATATTCAGGCAGTTTCAAGATCCAGTATTATGATCTACAGACAGGAAGTCATTTGGGAATTATTAAAAGAAAATTATGATAAACTTATGATTTCGTAACCTTCCATTATAATCATTCATAAAAATTTAATATTATCATTAGTATGTTTAATTAGTGATTATGTTAATTTTTTAATATTTAATGACGATTATTTTTTTTAATTTTGCAATTAGAAAATTTATCGGTTATGAAAAAAAGTCTAATATTTTTTGTCCTGACGCTGTTCGGTTTTACAGTGTTTCAGGCACAGTCCATTCAGTATGCTTACCCAAGTTTTAAGAAGAGATTTGAAAATCCAATTACTACCTATTGTGTTAATAATGGTGGTGGTTGCGGTGTGAATGCTGCCTATGAGGGAGCTAATCTGGGAACATTTGTAACTGGTGGTAATGTATTGAGATTGAGTGGTGTACAGACCAGAGTTAATAGGTGTTCCGGTCAAACGGCAACTGCTGTTACAGTTTACTATAGAGCTTACTCTACAGCTGCTGGTTCTGGCGCAACTTCTTTTACCTCAATATCGCTTGTCAAAGGCGCAACTACAGCTAATTCTTGTGGCGGTACAGACGAGACTTGGGCTGTGTCCTACAGTGGTGATGGAACGTCTTTGGCTACGAATTTTACAACCGGTAATTATACTTTGGAAATGTATTATTCTGTGACAACTTCTTCAGGAGCTGTTTTACTTAATAATGCAGGTGCAAATTACAAAGCAACATTTGCAATAGTGCCAGATACTACCTGGAACGGAACCGCTTGGAACTATGGAAAGCCGGCTTTGCAATCCAATGCTATTTTCGCTGCTAATTACAATATGACAGGGGAAAGTTTGTCTGTAAACAATATTACAATTAACTCAGGTGTTACTTTATCACTTCAGTCAGACAGATCTTTTAAAGTAAATGGAAACGTTGTGAACAACGGGACAATTCTTGTCAACAACAATGCAACTTACCTACTCGTAGATGGTTCTACAAGAACTGGTACTGGAAAAGTGACAGTAAAAAGAGAGGCAAATCTAAAGAAAAATGACTACAACTACTGGAGCAGCCCGGTAAGCGGCCAAAATCTTTTTGCTTTTTCTACAGGAACGCCAACCAACTATTTCACGGTGTATGACGAGCCTACTGACAGATTCAAAAGAACAGGACTCACTGCTACATCCACTTTTGCGACAGCTATCGGATATGCTATCAGAGGAAAAGATACTTATTCTCCGACACTACAGGTGAAAGAACTATTTACTTTTGAAGGAGAAGATCACAATGGAAATATAACAGTCAACCTGCAAAGAAGTCCTGGTGCTGATAAAGGTTATAATCTTATAGGAAATCCATATCCATCAAATATCAACTTTGCAACACTTTACAACTACGGCAACAACAGATCAGCGATATTCAACAAACAGTGGTTCTGGACAAATCTTAATGATGTAACAACTCAGCAGGGATCTAACTATGCTGGTAACAACTACGCCACTTTTGTTTCCGGTGTGGGAGGTGTTGGTCCTTCTTATGTCTCCGGAAATATAGAGGAACCTTCTCTAAGACCGTTAGGTTTTACAAAAGTGGGTCAGGGCTTCCTCGTACAGGCAAGAGCAAATAATGTTGCACTAACTTTTACCAATGGAATCAGATCTTCTAACACAGCAGATTCTATATTTTTCAATAAAGATGGAGAAGATGACGGTGAAGGAGACGATGATGGCGGTGACGAAGGTGAGCCGACTATCGATAGATATTGGTTGAAATTTATTAATCCAAATAATATTGCCAATACAATTCTTGTAGCGCACGTTCCCTATGCTACAGATGGATACGATGAGGATTATGATGCTAATTTATTTTCTTTAGGTCAGGATTCGTTCTTCTCAGTAGTAAGTCCTTACAGATTACAGATTCAGGCACGTCATTATCCTATAACGGCTGCAGATCATTTTGGTTTAGGCTATGTTTCTTCTGTTGCAGGAATTGCAAAAATTGCTTTGGATGATAAGGAAGGTGTTTTTAAAGATAATTTGAAAGCCATTTATCTTAAAGATAATGTTACCGGAACAGTCACAAATCTTCAGGACCATTATTACTCTTTCACAACTGCGAAAGAGACAAACGAAAACAGATTCAGTATCCTTTACGAAAATACTGTACTCTCCGCTGGTGCTTCTCAAACCAAAGAATTAATTGTTTACAAACAAAATAATGAGTGGGTAATCAAAGGAGATCAGAATATCAGTTCTGTTGATGTTTATGAAATCTCAGGAAAATTGGTTAATTCTGCTTCTGCTAAAAGTGCTAAAGAAGTCAGAATTAATAACACGAAGCTTGTAAAAGGTGTTTATATTCTAAAAATTACTACAGACAAAGGTGTGAAGATCAAAAAAGTAATTTTATAAAATCATATTCAAATATTTTTTCTAAGCCAGCCTTTTTAGGTTGGCTTTTTCATTTAAACGATAAAAGACTGATTATGAGTGAATTTCTAATAATCCCAATTTTGGTTAAATAATTCGAATACCTGTTAAAAATCACATTTTCCCAAAGTGGCACATCCTTTGTAAAATGAAGATTAGATAATTATTAACGAAAAATTTAACGATATGAAAAAATTGATTTTTGGAGCAGCGGTTTTAGTAACAGGATTATTCTCTACAGCAAATGCTCAAATACAAGAAGGAAATTGGATGGTAGGAAGCAGTTTGGTAACTAGTAATTTTGGATTAAATACTGGAGCTGGTTACGATTTTTCAATTCAGCCAAAAGCTGCTTATTTTATTAAGGATAATGTCGCATTGGGTGGATATGTAAACTTAGGTTTTGCAAAACCTGGGAAAGGCGAAGCAACTCAGTTTAATTATGCAGTAGGAGCTTTAGGACGTTACTTCATCTCTCCGGGAGAAGCTGGCGTTGATAATTTGCTAAATCACGGACGTTGGTTCTTCGAAGGTAATTTAGGTGTTGGTGGTACTTCTGTTGAAAACGGAATTTCTACAACTGGTCTGGATTTCGGAGTTGGCCCAGGTTATTCTTACTTCATTACACCTAATATCGGTGTCGAAGGTCTCGTAAAATATAATGGTGTTACTGGTTTTGGTAATGAAGGTTTAACTTCGAAAATTACTTTCAATGTAGGTTTCAGTATCTATTTACCAAGCGGACAAGCAAAAAGAATTGCTAACGAAGCTAAATAATTTAAGTTCATTCATACAATAAAAACCGGCTTTTGTCGGTTTTTTTTATTAATATCACATTATGGAATACATCAATACGGTTTACGCCGTTCTTCAAAAATGGTACATCAGCTTCGCCGAGATCACGCCAAGACTCATCGTTGGGATTTTGGTTTTTCTGTTTTTTCTGATGACAAGCACTTATCTCAGCCGATGGTCTGTCAGGCTGTTTCACAAATTTTTCCCGAAAACCAAAAATGAATCAGTCGTTACCCTGATCTCAGTTTTCAAATTTCTGATTGTTCTGATGGGCGCTTTTATATCATTGGAAATAATGGGATTCAGCGGATTTTTCATTAAGTTTCTGGGAAGTTTGGGAGTTGCCGGGGTTATTGCGGGAGTCGCACTGAAGGATTTGGTTTCAAGTATGTTCTCCGGAATGTTGGTTGGTGTTGATAAGGCTTTCAAAATTGGAGATTATGTGACAATCGGCGGGAATTCTGGAACCGTTCAGGATATTGGATTGCTTACCACCAAAATGATTACGGACGATGGTAAAAAAGTTTATATTCCAAATCAGATTATCTTCAATGCGCCATTTTTCAACGTGACAGCTTCGCCTCAAAGACGGATTATTCTGGACTTCGAAATTCCGGTGGGAGAAGATATTCAAAAAGCAAAAGCAGCGATTCTTGACGAGATTAAAACGTTGGAACACGTAGATAAAACAGATGCAACAGAAGTTCTTTTTACGAATGTGAAGCAAGGCGTTTTCAATCTTCAGGTCAAATTCTGGCTAGAGCAAGGTAATAATTTTGGCTACCTGAAAAGTGAAGCTATTATGAATATCAATGATAGATTGGTAAAAGAGGGCGTCAACCTGGTAACGCCGACAAGTATTAATATTACACAATCAGCTTCGGAAGAAGACAAAATATAATAAAAAAGAGAAGCCGATTGGTTTCTCTTTTTTATTTATAAGACTTTTATAATCTAATTTCTACTAATCAACCTCGTATTCAAGCTTAATTGTAATGCTCGCTTCTTTATCTTTAGAAGTCGTGTTGTAAGTTCCGCCGTAAGAGTAATCTTCGTTAGAGTTAGGCGCAGTTATTTGGATCACACCCATTGTTGCTTTCTTCAGATTTCCAAGATCACTTCCTGCATTTTCAGCAATTTTCTCTGCACGCTCTTTGGCGTCTTTTGTCGCATTGGCAATCATTTCCTGCTTTACATTGGCCAGTTTGGTGTAGAAATATTGAGGCGATGAAGATGTAAATTCAATGCCGCGGTTGATGATTTCTGTAATGTTTCTGGAGATATTTTCGATTTTTGATACTTCTTTTGATTTGATGGAAACACTTTGAGTTAAGTTATAACCTGCAAATTCGCCTTGCTGATAAGTTCCGCTGGCATCTGTAAAACTTCTGAACTGTTTCTGAATATCCACTGCCGAAAAGATCATTTCATTTTCCTTCACGCCTTTGGATTTCAGATAATCATAAATCACTTTTTTGTCAATAGCCAAATCATCGTAAGCTGTTTTAAGTTCAAAACTGTTTTTGGAAAAACTGCCCGACCACGCGATGAGGTCAGAGGTAAAAGTCTTGGAACCAAGTCCGGTGACAGAAACAGTGTTCTCAGATTTGTTTCTGTTTTTGACAGCGCTGCCTAGGAGAGCTGCTGCGATAATAAAACCTAATGCAGCAATTCCAACTGCAATATATGTTCTCATAAAATTTTGTATTTGAATCTTTTGCATCAAATGCAATACCAAATTTTAAGATTTTCTTAACATTTTATTCCACAGCAATCTGTCCGATATCTTCGATGGAATTTTCTCTTTCCAAAGCTTCCAGATAGGCATTTCTTTTTACTACTCTGGTATCGCTCCAGCTGTCGTGCCAGCCGTTGGTACCGAAGAATGAAAGCGCATCAAATGGGACAATTCTGCTGAAGTTTCTTTTAAGGAAATCGTTAGAAGTTGGTAGACCGCCATTCTCATGTACAACCATTGTTCCTGTAATAAATTTTCCCAAACTTCTGCCTTTTGTTGCGAACTCAATTATAAACATAAAGATCGCGAATAAAACACTTGTGATCAGTCTATCCAGCAAAGGATTCATATTTGAAACATTATCTGTGTTTGTTGTAAAATCACTTCCTGTAGCAACTGAGTAGATAAATACAACTATGAGATATACAATCACAACCAAGATATAAGTGAAAACAGAATCTATGATCCCATTTGCAAATCTCAATATTTTTTCTGCTTTGTAACGTTCTACGGTTCTGTAATGGTTTTTCATGGTTTTTTGGTTTGGTTATTTTTTATTTTGAGACATTAATTTCTTTCTCGAATTCCAGGCTCACGCCCTTCATTTCGCCGCGCATCGGCGGAATTGTTTTGGTTAATTTGATTTTGATGAATGTGATTCGGGGGAACCGGTTTTCAATTTTTTTAATGATTCTGCCGATCACGTGTTCCAAAAGTTGAGACCGGATTTCCATTTCCTGATGGATGATTTCGTTGATCTCAGCGTAATTGATGGTGTCATTAAGATCATTAGACTGCGATGCTTTTTCCAAATCGGAATGAACTTCAAGATTTACAACATAATGATTTCCGATGATGGCTTCTTCCGGCAACACACCGTGGTATGCGTAGATCTTGATGTCTTCTAAGATGATTTTTGATTTCATTCTTTAAAAATAGAAAAAATAATTGAACGCAGAGTCGACAAAAAGAAAAACACAAGGTTTGTAGTTCTGGAGGAATCTCAACGATCGAGATTCCTACGGAACGAAAACATTGTGGTAAAGTGTTCAATGATTATGGAAACTTTCTTTGTTGCGCAGCTGCAATAGGGATAGTAGTGGAAATCCTTTTTTGTGGCTTTGATAATGTTCGATTAATTGGAAAAACGTGGTCCACAAAAAAGATTGCAACGGATAGCCCGACCCGTGCGGCTGGTGAGAGCAGGCGAGGGGATTGCCCAAATGATAGTACAAAAAAACCTCATCTGCTAAGACAAGGTTTGTGATTTTTATTTGATGCTTTTGGAAAGTTCCAGCATTGCTTCGATTGGTTTCAAGGCTTTCAGGCGAATCTCTTCGTCCATTTTGATTTCGGGAAGCTCGTACTTCATACACAGATAAAGTTTTTCAAGGGTGTTTCGTTTCATATAAAAACATTCCGAGCAATTGCAGCTTTCGTCGAAAACCAAAGCCGGAATCAACTCTTTGTGCGGCGCACGTTTTCTCATCTCGTGAAGAATGCCTTCTTCTGTTGCGATGATGAACTGCTGACAATAGTCCTGTTCCACATAATTTAACAGCGCAGAAGTGGAGCCGATAAAGTGTGCCAGTTCCAAAACCGGCGTTTCGCTTTCCGGGTGTGCAATGAGTTTTGCGTTTGGATGATCTGCCAATTGTTGTGCGATGCGCTCCATAGAAAATGCCTCGTGTACAATGCAGCTACCGTCCCAAAGAATCATATCGCGGCCTGTTTTTTTGCTCAGATAACGGCCAAGATTTTTGTCAGGCGCAAAGATGATTGGTCGGTCTTTTGGCAAAGCTTCGATGATCTGTTCTGCGTTGGAACTTGTAACAATGATGTCTGAAGCAGCCTTAGTTTCCGCGTTGCAGTTGATGTAAGTGGCGACAATCGCGTTTGGATATTGCTCGCGCATTTTGTTGAGTCCTTCTGCGGAACAACCGTCTGCAAGGGAACATCCGGCTAATGTGTCAGGAAGAACCACTTTTTTGGTTGGATTAAGGATTTTCGCAGCTTCTGCCATAAAGTGAACACCGCAAAATGCGATCATATCGGCATCGGTTTCTTTTGCCTGTCTTGCCAATTGCAAAGAATCGCCAAGAAAATCTGCGATATCCTGAATTGGTCCCGGCTGATAATAGTGCGCCAGAATTACGGCATTTTTTTCTTTTTTAAGATCCAAAATTGCCTGCACCAAAGCGTCTCCGGTTGGGATTGCGAATTCTTTAAGATCCAGAAAGCCTTTGACAGGCATATTATTTATCGCAGTGTCTAATGTGTTTTTCATTTGTTGTAATGACTTGTATTTAAACTTTTACTCGTTTATAAAGTTATTAATTATTTTCTCGACTTCTGCTTTTGCAGTGTCCAAATCTGTATTAATAATGATCTTATCAAAATGTTTTTGATAGGTCATTTCTTCTCCCGCTTTTTCGACTCTCGTTTTGATGGTTTCGGCGCAGTCGGTATTTCTTTTGATCAATCTCTGTTCCAACTCGGCGATGCTTGGCGGCATTACAAAAATGGATAACGCTTTGTCTCCGAAGATTTCTTTCAGTTTGATTCCGCCTTTCACATCCACATCGAAGATGACTACTTTTCCTTGATTCCAGATTCTTTCGACTTCAGATTTTAAAGTTCCGTAATATTTATCGGTATAAACTTCCTCAAATTCTACAAATTCATCTTTAGAAATTTTGTTTCGGAACTCTTCTGGTGTCAGGAAGTAATAATCTTCAGTATGTTTTTCTTCGCCCCGCGGTTCGCGCGTTGTAGCAGAAATAGAGAAGCTGAGTTCCGGCACAACCGACAAACCGTGTTTTACCAAAGTTGTTTTTCCACTTCCGGATGGTGCGGAGAATATGATAACTTTTTGTTTCAAAATTTGATTTTTAAAATTCTATATTAAATTCTTTTCTGATATACTTTAAAATATCTACGAAATCATTAAGCTCGTCAATATTCGGATAGTGTTTTAAGTAAGACTCAGGGTTGCTGTATTCAAATTCATTTTGTTGTTTGAAGTGCTGATATTTAACTAAATAGCCTGTTCCGTCTAAAACTATAATTGCTTTTTTAGTTTCAAATGCCCAATCTTTTTCCTCTTCATCATAAATAACACGACTTTCATCTTTTTTGTACTGAAAATATTCTTCTTTAGGAAGAAAACCAATATTTCTCGCTTTAATATTTAAGAATAATTCTTCTAAATATTTTTCAGATTTAAGAACTGTAAGTTTTGGTTTTACCTGTTCAAACTCATCTTTACTGATTTCCTTTGGCAAAAACCATTGAATCAATTCTGCCTTCCAGATTTTATCTTCTTTATATATTCTGAAAATATGTCCGCTGTTTGTAATTCCCTGATCTTTATAAATTCTAATTTCAGACTCTTTCAATTCGGAAGCAATATTTGCAAGTTTGTCTACATTTTGTGATTTTAAAAATGTAAACGCGGACAGAAATGAAATTATAAATAATAAACGCATATTAAATATGTCGTTCCTACGGAACTATTTGTTTATTTATTGCTGATTTTCTACAAACATTCTGCTCCTACGGAGCTTTACAAATCAACCCTTTATTCCAGAATGCGATTTTTAAAATATTCGAATTTAGAACCTTAAACTAAAGAACATTAAGTGTTTGTTCTTTGATTTTCTCAAGATCATCTTTCATCTCAACTACCAATTTTTGGATTTCGGAATGATTGGCTTTCGATCCCAAAGTGTTAATTTCCCTTCCCATTTCCTGAGCTATGAAACCTAGTTTTTTTCCATTGAAATCTTCGTTTCTCATTACTTCAAGATAATATTTGATGTGTTGGGAAAGACGGACTTTTTCTTCTGAAATATCTAACTTTTCAACAAAATAAACCATTTCCTGATAATATCTTGTTTCATCAATATTTTCAAAATTCTTAAGCGCAGACTGGTAACGGTCTTTAATTGGCTGGATTCTTTCTTCCTCGTACTGACCAACTTGATTCAGATTATTCTCGATATTCTGAACGATTTTTTCGATTTCTTCAGCAAGGTTGTTACCTTCAGTCTGGCGAAATTCTATAAACTTACTAACTGAATCCTGTACAACTGCAAGAAGCGATTTCCATTCGTTTTCATCAAGGTCAGAATTTTTTGTTGAAAGCACATCCGGCATTCTTACAGCCATTTTCAAATATTCAAAATCTGGTGCATCGGAAGCGATTGCTCTCAATTGCTCGATGTAATTTTTCACAATATCGTGATTGATTTTCACATCGTTGCTGTCTTCAAGACTTTCGCAGTTGATGTAGCAGTCTACTTTTCCACGAAGGATTTTATCGTTGAGAAGTTTCCTGATTTCGAATTCTTTTTCTTTATATCTAAGTGGTGTTTTGACGTTGAGATCAAAGTTTTTGCTGTTCAAAGATTTGATGTCCACCGTTATTTTAGTGCCTTCATAAACAGTCTCGGCTCTCCCGAAACCTGTCATTGATAATATCATATTCAATATTTATAAGACTACAAATATAAGGTTTATATCTATTTCTAATAAAGGTTCAATTTTAACAATTTACTGTCCATAATTCTTGGTATTAGAAATTTGAAATTCCTATTTTTGCAACATATGAAAAGATGGTATCTCTACCCCTTTTCCCTGGGTTATCATCTCGGCACTTCTATCAGAAACCGGATGTATGATTGGGGATTATTTTCTTCTTCGAAATTCCGAACACCCATCATAGGTGTAGGTAACCTGTCGGTTGGCGGCAGCGGAAAATCGCCAATGGTAATGTATCTTGCAGAATATCTGAGCAAATATTACAGAACCGGCGTTTTGTCGCGTGGTTACGGAAGAATTACCAAAGGCTACGGCATTGTAAATTATGACAGCAATTACAAACTGGTTGGTGATGAACCGATGCAGTTGTTTGAGCGTTTCCGAAACAGATTCGTGATTGGCGTCTGTGAAGACCGTGTTTTTGGCGCTAAAAAAATGATTTCCGATATGGATCTGGAAGTTCTTCTTTTGGACGACAGTTATCAGCACCGCGCAATCAATCCCGGGATGAATCTTCTTCTGACAGATTACAATGATCCTTATTTCAAAGATTTCATTCTGCCAGCCGGAGATCTGAGAGAAAGCCGTCACGGAATGAACAGAGCCAATATCATTATGGTTACGAAATGTCCGGATGATTTAACGGAAGAAAAAAAACAGTATTACATTTCCAGAATAAGACCTCAGCATTACCAGAAAGTATTTTTCTCAGCGATTTCGTACGACGAGAATATTATGGGAATCAGGAATATGATGCCGGTAAAAAATCTGGATTACTACGATGTTTTGCTGATTACAGGCATTGCAAATCCTTCTCAATTGCTGAAAGAGATTTCAAAATACAATAAGAAAGTCAAGCATCTTCAGTATAAAGATCATCATAATTTTACGGATGATGACATCAAAAAAATATCGGCAGAGTACAAAAAACTCGGGGAATACAAGGTGATCCTGACGACCGAAAAAGATTACGTCCGACTCAAGACTTTTGATTATCTTCGGGATAAGCTTTATTATTGGCCAATCAATGTAGATATTGATAAACGCGAAGATTTTAACCAGATCATTCAAAATTATGTTAGAAAAGTATAAAGAAACAGCAGAATTTATCAGGAACATTATCGGGGAAACGCCTGATTTTGCGATTGTTTTGGGTTCTGGTTTAGGAAAACTTCAGCACGAGGTAGAGGCTATTCACACTTTAGATTATAAAGACATTCCGAATTTTCCTCAGACTACGGTTGTTGGTCACGGCGGAAAATTAATCTACGGAATTCTGGAAGGCAAAAAAGTTTTGATGATGAGCGGCCGTTTTCATTATTACGAAGGTCATTCTATTGAAACGGTGACTTTCCCGTTCAGAGTTTTTCATTTGTTGGGCATTAAAAATTTAATCCTTTCCAATGCTTGCGGTGGCGTTAATCCAAACTTCAAAGTAGCAGATATTATGATTGTCACAGATCATATCAATATGCTGCCGGAACATCCATTACGGGGCAGAAACATCGACGAATTCGGACCACGTTTCGTGGATATGAGCGAACCTTACAACCGAAAGATGATTGCGTTGGCTAAGTCAATTGCAGCAGAAGAAAATATCGATGTCAAAGAAGGTGTTTATGTGGCTTTATCAGGGCCAACTTTTGAAACACCGGCTGAATACGGAATGATAAAAGCAATTGGTGGCGACGCTGTCGGGATGAGTACTGTTCCGGAAGTGATTGTTGCAAAACATCAAGGGATGGATTGTTTCTGTCTGTCAATCATCACAGATCTTGGCGGACCGGATATTGCTTTCGCAGTTTCTCACGAGGAAGTTTTGGAAGCAGCAAATAAAGCAATGCCAAATGTGATTAAGCTTGTAAAAGGTTTGGTAAAGAATTACTAAACTTCATTTGCAATAAATTATTAAGACAGCTTTCGGCTGTCTTTTTTTTAACTTATTTCGGTTTTTTCTTTAATGCAACACTGTCTTTTTTAGGCATTTTTGCAATGGAATCATTTTCGATGAGCGCTTCTCCAATTACATAATCATTATTTTTTGAAAGAATGTCTTCTTCTGACAATACAACGCCAGTCGTAGCGACACAACTTTCTTTTTCTTTAGCACAACCGCTTAGAAATAATATCAATGAAAATAAACCCAATGAAATTCTATTATTCTGAAAGCTCGCAGGAATATAACTGAAAAATTTGTCTTTCAATTTTGTAGCTTTTGAATCGCCATTATTTAACTGATGATTGTAAAATCTTCCGCAAACACTTTCATTCGATTTTTCTTCAATGATTTGTTGAATTTCCAATGCGTTCTTTTCTGTAAAATCTATCACACATTTGCTGCAGACAGAGCAGAATCTTCCTTTTTCTTCTGGATTCATTTCGTTCCAGTTTTCTGAGCAGGGATTTGGAATGTAGATGTTTTTCATTGTTTCAGTTTGGAGTTATTGAATTAAAAAACCGTTCCTAAATTTGAAACGTTTTTGTTCCTGATTTTATTTTTTGAAATATAATTTAAAATGAAAAATTCGATTTTAAATACCAAACTTCGAAATTAGATACAAACCCGCAGCCCGACTTGAGTGGAGCTCTTTTTGTCATTGCGAGTGCAGAAAATTTCTATTGGTAAAATTCCCGTCGATTGCAATGATAAAAAAGCGGGAACGGAAGGCGGAAATAGCTGCCCAAATAAAAAAACTTTGTCAAAGTACATTGAAACCGCTGAAAACTTTGACAAAGTAGTGTGCGAATGACTTTCAAAAACTACACAAAAAAATCCGCTCAAAAAATTGAACGGATCTGATATTTATTTTAGAAAATTCTTAGCTAGCAAGAACTTCTTTTACTTTGTTTGCGGCTTCGTCCAAAGTAATTGCAGAGTGAACAGGAAGTCCAGACTCGTCAATTAATTTTTTAGCTTCTACAGCGTTGGTTCCTTGCAATCTTACGATCAATGGTACTGGAAGGCTTCCCATCGCGTGGTAAGCGTCTACAACACCTTGCGCCACTCTGTCGCATCTTACGATCCCTCCGAAGATGTTGATCAAGATCGCTTTTACGTTCGGGTCTCTCAAGATGATTCCGAAAGCAGTCTGCACTCTTTGTGCATCAGCAGTTCCACCAACGTCCAGGAAGTTTGCAGGATTTCCGCCAGACAATTTGATGATATCCATAGTCGCCATCGCAAGACCAGCTCCGTTTACCATACAAGCTACGTTTCCGTCCAACTTCACAAAGTTAAGACCAGCTTCGCCAGCTTCTACGTCCAATGGATCTTCTTCTCTTGTGTCTCTCAATTCAGCAAGATCTTTGTGACGGAACAATGAGTTGTCGTCCAAAGTTACTTTTGCATCTACAGCGATGATCTTGTTGTCAGAAGTCTTTAGAACCGGGTTGATCTCGAAAAGAGAGGCATCGATCCCGATGTAAGCGTTGTAAAGAGACGTGATGAATTTTGTGAATTCTTTGAAAGCATTCCCTTCAAGACCTAGTCCGAAAGCAATTTTTCTAGCCTGGAAACCTTGCAATCCATAAGCAGCATCAATCACTTCTTTGTGGATCAAGTGAGGCGTAACTTCTGCAACGTGCTCGATGTCCATCCCACCTTCTGTAGAATAAACGATCGTGTTTTTCCCTAAAGCTCTGTCTAGAAGGATAGAAACATAAAACTCTTTAGTTTCAGATTCTCCTGGATAATATACATCTTCAGCTACCAAAACAGAATGTACTTTTTTACCTTCAGCAGAAGTCTGAGGTGTGATCAATTGCATTCCGATGATGTTTCCAGCGTTTTCTTTAAGTTTGTCCATGTTTGGAGAGAACTTTACACCACCACCTTTTCCTCTACCACCAGCGTGGATCTGAGCTTTTACCACCCAAGCTTGCGCTCCAGTTTCAGCAGTAAGTTTTTCGGCAGCAGACACAGCTTCGTCCACATTGTTTGCAACAAAACCACGTTGGATATTAACCCCGTATTTTGCTAAAATCTCTTTTGATTGATACTCGTGAAGATTCATAATATATTATTGATTAATTTTTAGATTTTATAAGATTCACAAATTTAAGAAAAAGTGACGAATTACATTACATAAATGTCTGATTGAAATCAGTTTTCACTATTATCTGGGTGTGTCCCTCGCCAGCGCTAAGTTCCAGCCGCCCGGGTCGCTACGACCGCTGCAATTCCTCATTCCCTGGCTTTGGCCAGCGTGTATTCCGGGATTTCCGCTAACATCGCTCACACAGCTTGGGTTTTCAGTAGTTCCTTCCAACTTCTTTACAAAGTTCCAGATATTCTTTCGGCATATTAGATGAGCCAAATCCGGTCTCATAATACTCATCCGAATGTGGAATATAGATGCTGTATTTCTTACTGAATGGAAAAATCGGAATGAAAAACAATTCGAAATAATTCTTGTAAACCGACACAATAGCATTCGCCATAAAGCCATTTTTCAGGACTTTACGGTCTTCTTTTCCCACGAGTTTGGTTTTGATTCCGAAGATGAAGAACATTTAGAGTCTATTTAAAATTACTAAACCACATAGACACATAGAAAACGAAATGTTTGTTTTATTAAGGATAAAATAGAATCAAGTGTCCAACTATTTATCTTAAAAATCTACAAATAACTATGTGTCTATGTGGTGAATATGGTACTAATTAAAATTTAGCCTTAGCAAAATACCAGATCAACATTCCCCAACTGATGATCATAAACAATCCGCCAAGTGGCGTGATTGGTCCAAGGAATTTCAAATTAACGCCCCAAACATCCTGAAAAGCCAGACAATAAATGCTCACAGAAAATATAAAAGTTCCCGCAATCATCAAGATAGATATCCATTTCTCAGAAGTCGTTTCGAATTTTAAAATATAACCGACAATCAGAAGAAAGAACGCGGCGTACATTTGATAACGAACACCCGTTTCAAAGCTTTCCAGTCTTTCGATTGATAATATTTTTTTGAAGGCGTGCGCACCAAACGCACCAAGAACTACAGATAGCAAACCGTAGATTCCGCCGATAATTAAAGTAAAGTTTTTCATAATTTATAATTCTCCTTTTTGATATAAAATAATAAGTTTTCCTGTAACTGTTAACAATCCTAAAACAATGAATAGCCAAGAAAACCGCTTGACATTTGCAAATCCTGAATCCTTTGTGAATTTTAAAAATATCCCAAAGAGCAAAATAAAGACTGAAAGTAAGATTCCGAACATAAGTCTATTTATTTCTCAATTTTTCCAACTCCGCAATCACCTCGTGGTGACTCACCGTTTTGTCTTTGAAGTAGGTCACAAAATGCTGTTTCTCTTCTTCCGTCGCACCAAATTGATTCAAAATATTGAAAAGGTGCATTTTCATATGACCTTTCTGGATTCCCGTTGTCACCAAAGAACGAAGCGCTCCAAAATTCTGCGCCAAACCTGAAACTGCCAAAATACTCATCAATTCCTGAGCAGATGGCTTTCCAAGAAGTGCCAAAGAGAATTTCACCAATGGATGAAGATTTGTCAAACCACCAACCACACCAACCGAAATTGGCAAGTCAATCCAAAATCTGAAAATCCCATTGTCCGTGGTACAATGTGTCAACGAAGAATATTTTCCGTTTCTCGCAGCATAAGCGTGCGCACAAGCTTCCGTCGCTCGGAAATCATTTCCAGTTGCTATGACCACAGCATCAACACCATTCATAATCCCTTTGTTGTGCGTCGTCGCTCTGTAAGGCTCAATCTCAGCAATTGTCACAGCACGTTTGAATTTCCACGCAAATTCTTCGTTGGAAATTCCGCTATCGTCTTTCAAATCTTCAATTTTGCAGGAAACTTCGGCTCTTACGATGCAATCCGGTGTGTAATTGGATAGGATATTCATCACGATTTGCAACGAATCCTTTTCTTCCTGAGAGAAACTTTCCTCGTTGGCAACTTCTTCCTTCAAAGTTTTGCCGAATTGTTCCAGGCAAGAATTAATGAAATTCGCGCCCATAGAATCTACGGTGTCAAAACTCGCTTTCAGCTGGAAATAATCTTCCAGTTCCGAGGTTTTATCGATGAGTTTGATATTCAGGATTCCGCCACCACGGTTGCGCATATTTTTGGTAATATCTTCCGTCGCTTCCAACAATTTTTTCTTCAATTTAAAATTGAAAAAATGAAGCAGTTTATGAGTCTCGGTTTTGAAGATAAAATGCGTGTGACCCAGTTTTTCTGTATTGATAATCGTTGTTTTGAAACCACCTTTGTCAATCCAGAATTTGGCTGCTTTACTCGCTGCTGCCACCACAGAACTTTCTTCAACCGCCATTGGAAGTGCCAGAAGTTTCCCGTCAATCAGGAAGTTTGGAGCAATTCCGTAAGGCATAAAGAAATTGGAAATTGTATTTTCCGAGAATTCGTCGTGCAGTTTTTGCAGGTCTGGATTTTCGTTCCAATATTGAGTGAGAACCGTTTCGTGTTCCTTGTTTCCGTCGAGATATTCTTTGATTAGCCAATCGATTTTTCCTTGTTTTGACAATTTGGAAAAACCTTCAACAGGTTGATGGTTCATAGGGAAATTTTATGTGTGTAAAGATAAGGATTTTGGGAGATTGTGATGGGATTGGTTTTATATAATTCGCAATTTTATAAACACGATTTCGTTTAATTTAAAAATAACTAATGAAACAATATCTCAAAATAATTAAAGATGCAGCTACAGGAATTTTAGGAGTATTTACAATTCTAGTTTTATCCATTTTTATTTTCTATAAATTTTTCTATTACAGTGAATTTAATTCGATTAAAAAAAATCTTCAAAAAAATGATAAAGTAGAAATTATAAAAATGTGGGGAAATGAAGATGTAACATTTGAAGAAGTAAGTGTTGTTTTAAAAGTGAAAAATAAAGGAATACTATCAATCTATGGGATAAGCAAAGACGTTAATCATTTCCCGGAGAGTGTTTACATAACCGAAATTGGAAAATTCTCATTTGTTAATTTTACTTGTCAAAATGCAATGAATTGGAACTTGAATATTGGAACAGAATCAGATTTTGGAAAGAAAACAGGGATTGTATTTAATAATGTCGATGACGTAATTAATCATTATGATGACATTAATAAATATGTTGAATCTTTTAAAATTTTCCCGCAATATAATTATCTAAAATCAAATGGAAATCCTGAAGGCATTCTTTTTATAAATAAAAGTAATAATATGAATTATGAGAATTTAAAAAAATATTATAATTCTGAGTGTATTGCCGATTTGCAAAATGAGATAAATAAAATAGGGATTACTAAACCGTGTAGGTAATAAGAGATTGAATTTAATTAAAACAAAATTTCTGTTAGTAACTTAATTCAAAATATCTATCAATATTTCCCTCAAATGGTTTTATTTTTGACATTCATTTGGAACCTAATTCTTCTAAATAAAATCCTCCAAAAATATGAACTTTGACCGCACAAAAGAAAAACTGGAAATACTTGCCGATGCTGCAAAGTACGACGTTTCCTGCTCATCAAGTGGCGGAAAAAGGAAAAATAATGGCGGATTGGGCAACAGTTCTGCCAGCGGAATTTGTCACACTTATACGGAGGATGGGCGATGCGTTTCGCTTCTCAAAATCCTTTTGACCAACCACTGCATTTACGATTGCATCTACTGCGTTTCCAGAAAATCAAATGACATCAAACGCGCCGCCTTCACGGTGGAAGAAGTGGTGGATTTGACCATCAGTTTTTACCGTCGAAATTACATCGAAGGTTTGTTCCTGAGTTCCGGGATTTTCAAAGATGCGGATACGACGATGGAACGTTTGGTTCGTGTCGCGAAAAAACTAAGAAACGAGCATAACTTCAACGGTTACATTCATCTCAAATCGATTCCTGGAGCAAGTGATATTTTGATGCAGGAAGCAGCACTTTATGCGGACCGACTTTCCGTAAATCTAGAAATTCCGACTGAATCTGGTCTTAAACTTTTGGCACCGGATAAAAATCGGGAAGATATGTTGCAACCAATGCGAATCGTTCAAAAAGGAATTCAACAATATAAAGACGAGAAGAAAATCATCAAAAGTGTTCCGAAGTTCGCTCCAGCCGGACAATCCACACAAATGATTGTAGGCGCAACCAACGAAAATGATCTGCAAATCATCAAAGTCGCCGACCATTTTTACCAGAATTATGGAATGAAGCGTGTTTATTATTCCGGTTACATTCCTGTGACATCGGACAATCGCTTGCCGGCAATCACTGCGGAAGTTCCTGTTTTGAGGGAAAATCGTTTGTATCAATCCGATTGGTTAATGCGTTTCTACGGTTTCAAAGCGGATGAGATTTTGGATTCCAATATGCCATTTCTGGATTTGGAAGTGGACCCGAAATTGAGTTGGGCGTTGCGTCACTTAGACCAATTTCCAGTCAATCTTCAAACGGCGGATTACAAAATGATTCTCAGAATTCCGGGAATTGGTGTGAAAACGGCGATGAAAATTGTCAGCTCCAGACGTTTCCAGGTTTTGAATATTGATAATTTGAAAAAGTTAGGTGCAGCAGTCAATCGTGCAAAATATTTCATTGATTTCAGTTACGGCAATCCATTCTTGAAACATTTGACCGATTTGAATTTGAGAAAATTAATAATCGGCGGAAGTCAGTCCAAATTCCAAAATCAGTTTTCCCAGCAGTTGACTTTATTTTAAATATTGTGCTTCGAGAGCCTCAATCTAACAACTCAAACAAACATTGCTTTGTCATTCTGAAAGAATCTAAACAATCCAATGCACACTAAATATAGATTCATCCGGAATGACAAAATTGCGTTTACTTTAAACTCTGCATCACTAAAACTCTCCGACACTCCAACCCAAAATGACAACCCTCCTCTACGACGGCAGTTTCGACGGACTTTTGACCGCAGTATTCGAAGTTTTTGAATACAAGTACAATGACGTAGAAATCCGAAACAGAGAAAGATTCCAACAGGAAAATATGTTTGCCGAAATCCACGAGGTTGTGACTCAAAATGAAAAATCGGAACGTGTCCTAAAGAAATTAGAAACAAGCATTGGAAAGTCCGGCATCAAACAATTGCTGATGGTTTTCTTCTCAGAGCTTCCGGAATCTGAAGATTTGATTTTTTCTGCCATCCAGCAATCGATTAAAAGTCCAGATGATAATGTCTTGCAGAATTTCGCCAACGATGATATTCTGCAAATCTCAAAAATCTGCAAATCCGTTAGCAGAGAACGACATCGGATGACTGCTTTCGTCAGATTTGAGAAGATGAAAGACGATATTTATTTCTCCAAAATTGACCCGGATTTTGATGTTCTGCCTTTGATTCGAAAACATTTCAAAGACCGATACGCCGACCAAAAATGGATGATTTATGACCTCAAACGCCATTACGGACTGTTTTATGATTTAAAAGATTGTGAATTTTTCTATCCAGATTCGGCTTTCAATCTGAATCAATATCAGCAGAAATTCCACGAGGAAGAAATCAATTATCAGGAACTTTGGAAAAGTTATTTCACGAAAACCAATATTAAAGAACGGAAAAATATCAAACTCCACGTTCAGCACGTCCCGAAACGTTATTGGAAATATTTGACTGAAAAATTTTAAAACTCTCTCAGATTTAGCAAATTAAAATGATAAAATAAATCTGCGTAATCAGCAAAATCTGCGAGACATTTTTTCAATTTAAATTACAATTCAATATTCGCGCCCACCACAAAATTCCGTTTTGCCGATGGATTGTAAAAGCGGTTTCCAAAAGCATTGATGTCAAATCCCAAAACATATTCCTCATTGTACAAATTCTGAATTTGGAAAAACAAATCCAACTTTGCTTTTTCAAATTTAATAGGATAACGGAATTGAATATTCGAAACCAAACTAGGTTCAGACCAAACAGAATTCGCGTCTGTCAAAGGAATCTTTGAAGTCAGAAATTGAGAATAATCAACGGCTAATTTTTTAAAGAAAGTAAAATTCAGTAAACTGTTGATGGTGGTTTTCGGAACGCCGGTCAAAGCGTTTCCTGAGAAATCAGAACTTCCTTGTGCATAATTTTTGAATTTAAAATCATAAATGCTTCCCGAAAATCTGAATTTGAAATGACTCAAAACAGCATTCTTCAAATCAAACCTTTTCGATTCCAAAAGGAATTCCCAACCTTTCTGAACCGTGTTTCCTTGGTTCACAAAATATTCCTGTCCGGCTTCATTCTGCCTTCTTACAATCGCATCCTTCATTCGGAAATCAAAATAATTCAGTTCCACAAAAACGGTATTCCCAAATTGTTTCCGCACGCCAATTTCCTTGTTCCAGCCATATTCCGGAACGAGATTGAAATTGAATTCCTGATTAGAAGAACGAATCTCCTCATTCGTTGGCGCCGAATTTCCTTTCCCGATTTTCCCTCTCAAAGAGAATCCTTTATCCAAAACATAGTTCACTCCAAAATTGGGCAACCATTGGTTTTTAAATTTCACATTTCCAGTTTCAGAAGTTGGAAAAATCTTTTCCCATTTGTAAGAATTCGAATTTAAACTAATGGAAATATCTGTAAATAACCGCTCATTAAAATTCAATTTCTGCGACAGAAAATAGAATCCGGAATTGTTTCTCAGCTTATCAAAGTTCTGTGGATTTCCTTCTGTTCCAAGATTATTATCAAAGTTTTTAATATAAATTGGATTGGTCGCACCTTCGTAACCCAATCGCCATTCAGCAGAAACCTTGTGCCAGTTTTGCTCGTAATTGAAATGGGTTCTCAATGCATAATTGCTTTCAAACCGGTTTTCAAAATTGGTAATGAAAGGATTTTCAAAATCGACATACGAACCCTGAACCAAAACAAAATGTGAAAGTCCGTTTGTCAATTGATATTGATTGGAAAGTCCGGCCAAAACCATTTTATTTCGGATTCCGGCATTTTGTTCTTTCGCTCCTGGAAGTGTTGCGGTTGCTGGTCTAGCTTGTTTTCGGTTGGCTTCCATCTGCGCCAATGTCAGTCCGCCAGGCGTTTCATAATCCAAATCGGAAAAGAGTAGCATCGCTTTCAATTCGCCTTTGTCAGAATATTTGAAATTGTCCTTAATGAAAATTTGTTTTCGCTCAACCGCCGATTGTTCGCGGTAAGAATCTGTTCTGTAATAATTTTGATAAACCTGGAAAAAGTGCTTTCCCAATTGCTTTGAAAAATTAATACTTTCATTAAAAGTCCCATAACTTCCAGACGAAAGATTCAAAGACAAGTTATCAGAATTCTGAGTTTGAAGTAACAAGGTTCCGCCAGTCACCGCGCCAAAATCACCACTTTCCGGACCTTTGTAAATTTCGATTTTATGAATCAAATCCGGCGAAATCTGATTAAAATAAGTATTCCCCGAAGCATCAGACAAAATAAAATCATCCAGATAAACTTTCACATTCCGCACGCCAAACGGCGAACGCAAAGAACTTCCGCGAACTGCAATCCTGTAACTTCCCGGCGAACGTTCTTCCATTCTCGCACCAGGAATTTGGTTCACAGATTCCAACAATCGGTCTGGCGGATTCAGAGAAAACAGATTTTCCGAAACCACAGACACAGATTTGGTAGAAGCGATAAAAGAAACTGGTTTTTTATAAGCATCGATTTTAACTTCAGAAATCAAAGCCACAGAATCGCTCTTCTGGGAAAAATAAAATACGCTGGAAAGTAGGAATAGAAAGGAAAGTTTTTTCATTGTTCTCAACACAGAAATCATTGTGCCGAAACAAGGCAATCGTTAAAAAATTCACAAAAAAGTAATTCTTAACTTACATCAATGTGAGGCGGAGCTCGGCGCTATAAATTTGCACTATAATTAATCAACAAAATATTAAAAATTATGGCAACTAAATGGTTATTAGACCCAACACATAGCGAAATTACTTTCAAAGTAAAACACTTGATGATCTCCAACGTGAAAGGAGAATTCACAACTTTCAACGCAGAGATCGACGCAGAAGATGACACGTTCGCAAGCGCAAAAGTTTCCGCTTTCATCGATACAGATTCTATCTTCACCAACAATACAGACAGAGACAATCACCTGAAATCAGCAGATTTCTTCAACGCAGAAGCTAACCCGAAAATCACTTTCGAAGCTTCCACTTTGAACGGTGACGTGACTGGAAACCTAACATTGAACGGCATTACCAAAGAAATTACTTTGGACGTGGACTTCGGCGGAATCAATTTTGATCCTTGGGGAAATACCAAAGCAGGTTTCTCATTCGAAGGGAAGATCAAAAGATCAGACTTCGGTCTTACCTGGAACGCAGCCTTGGAAACAGGCGGTGTGATGGTAAGCGAAGAAGTAAAAATTGCAGGAGAACTGCAGTTCGTAAAACAATAATACATCATAGTATTTTTTATAGTTTGAGTTTGAAGTGTGAACAAGGGCAACTTTGTTCACGCTTTTTTGATTTTAAGAATATTTTTATGGCAGCTTTTCCGCCTGGAGTTTATCCTGAGCGAAGTCGAAGGGTTCCCAATCTTTTTTGCACACGATTTCATTCTAAATAGAACTTGAGTAGACGCAAAAAAGGATTTCCACTCAAGTCGGGCTGCAGATTCTACATAAAAACAAACTTTGTTATAAACACGAAGTTTGCCATTCCATAGGAAACCTAACGAAGTGGTTTACGCAGTCAATCTCAACAGTTTAGATTCCTACAGAATCACAATATTGTGTCAAAAAAATCTGTTTAATCAGCCAAATCTGCGAGAAAAATTTCATCAAAATTATTTCCCCAACCCTAAAGGGAGTAATTTTAATCAAATTTTCAAATTATTTTCTCCTGTCATCCTGAGCGGAGTCGAAGGAAGGGTTAGGTAAAAATGATTTGAAAATACATTTTACATCAATACATTTTACTTTTTACAAAAAAAAATGAACCTCAACGACCTTTCCAACATCTCCGATAACTTCAAAACCACACAAAAAATGCCCGTTCTTTTCCTGGGACACGGCTCTCCGATGAACGCCATCGAAGAAAATATCTTTGTGCAGGGTTTCCGAAACATCAGCAAAGAGATCCCAAAACCGAATGCCATTATTTGCATTTCTGCGCATTGGTTTACCAGTGGCACATTCGTCACAGCAATGGAACTTCCGAAGACCATTCACGATTTTGGAGGTTTCCCGCAAGCCTTGTTTGATGTTCAATATCCCGCAAAAGGAAATCCAGAATTGGCAAAGGAAACTGCAAAATTATTGTCACCTGTTTTGGTAGAAGAAGACCACAATTGGGGATTGGATCACGGCGCGTGGTCGGTTCTTCGGCATCTTTATCCCGACGCAGATATTCCTGTTATTCAGTTGAGTATTGATTACACAAAACCGCCACAATATCATTTTGACTTAGCGAACAAATTATCCAAACTTCGTGAAAAAGGAATCTTAATCATCGGAAGTGGAAACATCGTTCATAACCTCAGATTGATTGACTGGAAAAATATTGACACAGTTGGCGCTGGCTGGGATTGGGCGATAGAAGCTAGAGAGAAAACCAACAATTGGCTCCTAGATGGCGATTTCCTGAAACTCATCGATTATCAAAAACAAGGAACTTTTTTACAATATGCCGTTCCGACGCCCGACCATTATCTGCCATTGATCTATAATCTCGGATTGAAAGATAGATCAGAAGACCTTTCGTTATTCAATGATTCTTTGATTGGCGGCTCTCTCAGTATGACTTCGATAAAAATCGGATAGTTTAAAGATTGTAGTAATTGAGTTCTTTTTTTTAATAACTAAAAAATTAGTAATATTGTTTTAATGAAAAGAATATTACTTTTTTGCTTATACTTTGGTTTTATAATCCATTGCTTTTCCCAAACCATTTCGGGGAAAATCCAGACAGAAAGTGGTTTAGCAATTCCTGATGTCAATGTTTATCTCGACGGAACAAAAATTTCTTCCGTTTCTGGTAATGACGGCAGTTTCCAGCTGGATGTCCAAGGACAGAAAAGTGGAAACTTAATTTTCCAAAAAGACAATTACGAGACCAGTATTTTTCCATTAGAAAAGGCAATTGGGAAATCTGTAAAAGTCATCATTAATCCAGTGAGTGATATTGAGGAAGTCGTTATCATTCCTTATACAGAGCAGGCTTACAAAGATTTTATTAATTATTTTCTAGACCAGTTTATTGGATTTGACCGGGATGATGTTAGAATTAAAAACCAAAGAACGCTCAAGTTTTCTTATGACAAGAACAATCAATTTCTGAAAGTGAAAGCACCACAGACTTTGGTCATTGAAAATAAAAAATTGGGTTACACGATTCAATACAATCTGCTCAATTTTCAGGCTGACTTCAAAGCGAAAAGTACCAGTTATCTGGGAACATCATTCTTCAAAGAGACCAGTTTTAGAAAGGAGGTCACTCTCGATCGGATGAATGCCTACAAGGGAAGTATGATGCATTTCCTGAGAAGTCTTTACAACAGCGAATTGGAAAAAGAAGGCTTCATCGTGAATCACGCGCGAAGAATAAAAAATCCAAAATATCCAACTGATGCCGAAATTCAAAAATTGGAAGATTATTACAGTTTTGTAAGAAGTCAAAAAGTTATGAATGTAAAGTTGTCTGATGAATTGCAATATATTTCCCAACAAAAAAGTGAAAACTCCGAATTTCTGATGGCGATTCTTAAAACCAAAATAAAAGAATCGGAATTTACAAAACGGAAAGATGGTAGATTATTTTTAGACTTTGAAGATTTGCTTCAGGTCAATTATCAGAAATATTATTACGAGATCAAGAAAGGCGAATTTGTGAAATCTACTGGCGTGGTTACACAGTCATCGTTCATCCATCCGGAAGCTATGGAATTTGAGATTTTCAAAGAAGGACTTTCGTCTGAGCCGGATCAATTGATTCTCGAAGGCGATTTTTCCAGACAGAATATCTCGAAAATGCTGCCTTTGGATTATCAGTTTGGGAATTGAGAACTAGGTGATTGTAGTCGCAGATTGAATTTCTTCATTGCTAAAAAGCAAGTGTGCTATTTTACCACTGTAGTCGGTAAAACTTTTTTGTAGCCATTCCCGTCAAATGCAGTTTGTCTTTCCATACATGCATCATTAATAATCATAAAGGTAAGTGTGTCGCCATCAATTTGATATTTGTACAGACCTTCTTCCTTAGAATCACAAGGCGAATTGCCTTCTATTTTTATTAATTTTAAACTGCCTTGGTCGGTGAATGAATACTTCATTTTCTCGATGACATTTCCCTGATAAACTAGGTCTACATCTTCGGTGTTAAATTTAAAAACAACTTCGGCAGGTGTGGGAATACTGGCGACACCTTTCCATTCTGTATTTGTCAAAGGATTTGCTTTTTGTTGTGAAAAATAAAAAACGCCTGACAATAAAAGAAATGCTACAAATGATTTTGTAGAGATTTTCATAACATTAAGATTTTATTTAATAATAATTTTCATCGACAATCACTTAATTATCAATAGTTAAAGTTACTAATATAATCAATACCAACTCAATATTATATTAATAGTTTAAAATCGAAATCAATAAAATTCCTATTCGGAAATTCACCTGTTAATTATTATCTTTGCAACCTAAATTTTAAACATGAACAAATACATAAAATTTGTAATTGCAGCAATCATTATCGCGTTGGGCGTTTATTTGATGTTCAACAGAAACATTGGCTGGGGCGTAGTTTTGGTTATTCTTTCAGCGATTCCAATTGCTCTTTTCTTCAAAAATGAAAATATTCTTCTGGCATTCTGGCAGCTGAGAAAGCAAAATTTGGAAAAAGCGTCTAAGTTCCTTTCTAATATTACAGATTACAAATCACAATTGCACAAAAGCCAATACGGATACTTCCATTACCTGCAGGCCTTGACAACAGCTCAGGACAATCCTCAAAAAACAGAAGGTTTGATGAAAAAAGCGTTGGATTACGGTTTGAATATGAAACACGACCGGGCAATGGCAAAACTGAATCTTGCTGCCTCTGCATTGGCAAAAGGAAGAAAATCAGAAGCTCAGAAGCTTTTGGAAGAAGCAAAACAGCTGGATTCTGCGGGGATGATGACAGATCAAATCAAAATGATAAAAGACCAAATGAAAATGCCGACAATGCAAAAACATATGCACAACCCGAATATGAGAATACGGGGAAAATTCTAAGAAATAATATCAGTATGTGTAAATATAAAAGGAGTGAATTATTTCGCTCCTTTTTTTATTTTTCTTTTCTAATCTTATCCAAATACATAAAAATTATTGAGACAATTACTGCTCCTAAAATAATTCTCTTAAAATAAAATTCGTCAATATTTATTTTAAGATTGTTTTGAAAGAAATCAGCTAAAATGTAAAGAGTGAATAAAAAGCAGAAGTACTTTAAAAACTTATTTAATAAACGTATTGTGCTATCAAAATATCTCATTAAATTTCATTTACAAAATTATAAATTACATCTCCTGATTGCTTTCATAACCATAGAATTTCGGGATTCTCCAATGGTATTTGACAGCCAATGTTCTTATTGTAACAATTAATAAAATCGTGAAAATCTGTACGAATGTATAGGAAAGCGCAGAAAATCTTGTCAATAGCAAAAATATGCCGCCGCCAACAATACAAGCTGTCGCATAAATTTCTTTTCTAAAAATCAAGGGAATTCGGTTTAGCAAAATATCCCTGATAATTCCTCCGAAACAGCCAGTAATTGTTCCTAAAGTGAGACAGATCAAAGGATGAAAGCCCAAAGTAAGTCCTTTCTGAATCCCAATAATCGTAAATAATCCCAATCCAAAACTATCAAAGATAAAAAGCGTTACCTTAAAGTTTTTCTCGATTGATTTGAAAATCATTGTGAACACACAAGTTGTCAGGATCAAAACAAAGGTCAATAGATCCGTCATCCAAAAAACCGGAACATCCAGCAAAAGATCCCGAACAGTTCCTCCACCAACAGACGTCACGAAAGCAATGATCAAAACACCAAACGGATCCAGCCGTTTCTGCATCGCCGCAAAACTGCCCGACATCGAGAAGGAAATGGTTCCCAGGATTTCTATGATAAGATTAAATTGCTCGTGCACGGATCTTTATAATTGATAATTGTTAAATGATGATTGATAAATTGCGGCTGAATGAAATCTATTATCATTCATCGCTTATCATCTAAAGTGATAGCTCTACCATTACCGGACAATGGTCGGAATGTTTGACTTCTGGGAGGATAACCGCTCTTGTCATTTTATCTTTCAAAGGTTCGGAGACGAAGTTGTAATCCAAACGCCAGCCTTTGTTCCTTGCTCTGGATCCAGCTCTGTAGCTCCACCAGGAATATTGATCCGGCTGATCATTAAAATGTCGGAAACTGTCTGTCAAACTATTTTCGTGCATAAACTTCGTCATCCATTCGCGTTCCATCGGAAGAAATCCGGAAGTGTTTGACAAACCAATCGGATTGTGAATGTCAATCGCCTGATGACAAATGTTGAAATCGCCACTTATGATGAGATTTGGAATCATTTTTCTAAGTTCTTTGATGTATTCTAAAAAGTCAAAGCAGAATTGCATCTTGAATTCTAATCTTTCAATGTTTGATGCGGACGGAACATAAACTGAAATCACAGAAAAACCGTCAAAATCTGCCCGGATGATTCTGCCCTCGTTGTCGTAGCTTTCGATGCCGCAACCGGATTCTACGTGGTTTGGTTTCACTTTGGAAGCGATTCCTACGCCGCTGTATCCTTTTTTCACCGCCGAATGCCAGTAACTGTGATAGCCTGCTTTTTCCAGACTTTCAATATCAATTTGGTCATTTCCTGCCTTACTTTCCTGAATGCATATAACATCGGGACTTGCAACATTTAGCCAGCCGAGAAAGTCTTTTGTAAAAGCGGCGCGGATTCCGTTGACATTATAGGAAATGATTTTCATTGTTTATAAATTAGAATAAATGAGATAAATAATTACGATTGTGAAAACAGCTGCCAAAAGTACAACTTTCCATTTTCCTGAACCATTCTCTTCTATGAAAAGTGTATTTTTTTGATTTTGAAATTTGGTCGGGGTTTTCCAGATATTCTTTTTCGTAAGCCAGAAGTTCGGGTTTGTTTCCCATTACCCTTTTGACTTCTGCCCAATCCGGATCGGAAGGAAAAACGACTTTTTCCGGTTGATTGTTCAACTTCAATTTGACTGTGAGTTGTCCATTTTTGTTGAACGTTTTTACAGAAACATTGCTGTTGCCTGAAAAAGAATCATATTGAGTAAAATGCGTGTCATTGGCTTCAATGGCTTCTACGAAATCTTTAGAATTTCTCAAATCCCAATTGGTTTTATCGCGCACCAATTTTATGGCAGCTATCTTTTCATTTCTTCGGAGTAACTCTTCAATTTCAAATCTGTCAAGATTATGCTCTTGTAATAAGGTGTCGATATCTTTCATAATTCAATAAATATTTACTAGCGCATTCTTTATTAACTGTTAAAAAATTCCCAAACCACCCGCGCTTTCACCTTGCCTAAGATTTCCTCCAGGGTTACGATATCTGCTTCTTTGATTCTTTTGACAGATTTCAGTTTTGTCAAGAGCATTTCTATGGATTTTGGACCCACACCCGGGATTTGTTCCAGTTCGGATTTGATCGTCGAATTTGTGCGTCTCGTTCTGTGATGTTTCACGCCAAAACGGTGCGCTTCGTCTCTCACACGTTGGAGGATTTTCAGCGTCTCCGCTTTTTTATCAATGTACAAAGGAATCGAATCTTCCGGGAAATAGATTTCCTCCAGACGTTTTGCAATCCCGATAATCGTGATTTTTCCGTAAAGTCCGAGCAATTTCAAACTTTTGACTGCCGAAGACAATTGTCCTTTTCCACCATCAATCAGAATGAGTTGTGGCAAAGGTTCACCTTCTTCCATCAATCTTCGGTAACGGCGATAGATGACTTCTTCCATCGTCTTAAAATCATCGGGACCAACCACGGTTTTCGGATGGAAAATTCTGTAATCTGCTTTACTCGGTTTCCCGTCTTTGAAAACCACACACGCCGAAACAGGATTGGTTCCCTGAATGTTCGAGTTGTCAAAACCTTCGATGTGTCTTGGCTCAACGGGCATTCTTAGGAGTTTTTGCATCTCTGCCATAATTCGGTTGGTGTGTCTTTCCGGGTCGATGATTTGAACCTGCTTTAGTTTTTCAAGTCTGTATTCCTTCGCATTTTTCTCAGAAAGTTCTACGATTCTTTTTTTGTCGCCGACTTTTGGAACAATCAATTTGACATTCGGGATTTCCAAACCGAGATGAAAAGGAATCAAAATCTCTTTGGATGTGGAATCAAATTTCTGACGAATTTCTACCAAAGCTTCCTCCAACATATCTTCATCGCTTTCTTCCAAAACTTTCTTGATTTCGGTCGTAAAACTTTGAACGATGGAGCCATTTCTGATTTTAAAATAATTAATGTAGGCCGCCGTTTCATCGCTCGTCATTCCAAAAACATCCACGTCATCGATGCTCGGATTCACGACCGTATGTTTTTCCTGATAATTTTCAAGAGACTCAATATTATTCTTAATCATCTGAGCCTTTTCAAACTCAAGATTCGAAGCAAAACGGAACATTCTTTCTTCCAGATATTTCTTGGCAAATCGGAAATCACCTTTGATGATGCCTCTTATTGCTTCTACTTTTTCATCGTAATCTTCCTTAGATTCAAGATCTTCGCAAGGTCCATTACAATTTTTAATATGATATTCCAGACAAACTCTGTATTTTCCTTCAGCGATTTTTGATGGCGCTAAATTCAGATTACAAGTCCGAATTTTATAAAGATTTTTAATCGTATCAAGTAGAACTCGCGCAGGTTTCACTTTAGCGTAAGGACCAAAATATTCGGAACCGTCTTTTATTTTAGTTCGGGTCAGAAATATTCTTGGAAAATCTTCATTCTTGATGCAAATCCACGGATAGGTTTTGTCATCTTTCAGCATCACGTTGTAGAATGGCTGATGCGCTTTTATCAGATTGTTTTCCAATAAAAGTGCGTCGTATTCGCTGTTTACAACAGTTGTTTCCAATCTATGAATCTTCGAAACCATAATTCTGGTTCGGTAACCATTTTGATTTTTGTTGAAGTAGGAGAGGACTCTTTTGTTGAGATGTTTTGCCTTTCCGACATACAAAAGCTGGTCGTTCTTATCATAATAACGATAAACGCCGGGTTCCGATGGAAGTGTTTTGAGCTGAAGTTCTAAGTTGGGATTCACAGAGCAAATTTACGCAATGATATTGATTCGTAAGAAATGTTGAAACTATAATTCTTTGATGAAATAATCTTCTGCGCCTTCCGAAATTGGAAGATAAAGTCTTTCCCAACCGTTGGAATCCAGCATTTCCCAGCTGTGTCCTTCGCCAGTTGTGTCTTCTGCAAGGAGAATAATTCCAGGTTCAATAATAAAAGTAGAGCCGTCACTCACTTTGAATTTAATTTTTCCTTTGATTGTAATGACGTATTGTTTTCTTGGTGCAGGATGTTTGCTTTTTTCCCATTCTTCAGTCTTGTTACTGACCCAGAAAGTGGTTGTATTCATTGGTTTGAGCGTAGGAATAGTTCCTCTTTCAAAATCACAAAGATCATTTTCTGTAGTGAATAATCTGATGGCTGGAATTGATTCTGTTCCCTCGTGCTGATTGTCTTTACTTCCTGTTTTTGGTTCCTGCATAAGATGTGGCGTAAGGTTTAAAAATACGAATTTAATTTTCAATCTTAATAAAGTTGTTGCGGGAAGGTTTTACGAAATATAAATCTTTACGGTTTTCCGTTTTGTCCTCTTTCATCAAAAAACTATCTTTATAAAATGAAAATCCTTCACACTGCCGATTGGCATCTCGGTAAACGCCTAGAAAATTTTTCCCGTTTGGAAGAACAAAAACTTGTAATGAACGAGTTGGTTGAGATTGCTGATTCTGAAAATGTGGATTTGGTTTTGGTTGCGGGTGATTTATTTGATAATTTCAATCCCTCGACGGAAGCCGTAGAATTATTTTATAAGACTTTGAAACAACTTTCCAAAAATGGAAAACGTCCCGTCGTTGCCATTGCAGGAAACCACGATTCGCCAGATAGAATTGATGCGCCAAATCCATTAGCAAAAGAATGTGGAATCATTTTGATTGGTCATCCTGACGCAGAAATTCCGATTTTCGAACTTGAGCATTTTAAAATTATCAATACCGATAAAGGATTCATCGAAATCAAATTAAATCAATTCGATTATCCGATAAGAGTTCTTCACACAGCTTATGCTAACGAAATCCGTTTGAAGGAATATCTTGGCGAGGAAAATAAAGAAGTCGAACTCAGCAATTCTTTGCAAAAAACGTGGCAGAATCTAGCTGATACTTATTGCGACGAGAACGGAATCAATGTGCTGATGGCGCATCTTTATATGATGAAAAGAGGAACGGAAAAACCTGAAGAACCGGAAGGCGAAAAACCAATTATGATTGGAAACGCCGACTTGCTTTACACGGAAATTATTCCATCTCAAATCCAATACACAGCTTTGGGACATCTCCATAACTTTCGGAATATTGGAACATTGGAGAAGCCAATTGTTTATTCATCATCGTCTCTTTGCTATAGTTTTAGTGAAGCTGGGCAGAAAAAATCTGTCAATATCATTGATTTGAAACCTTCCGAAAATCCTCAAACCAAAACCGTCGAAATCAAAAGTGGAAAAGCGCTTTTCCGGAAAACCTTTGATAATATTGAAAATACAATTTCCTGGTTGCAAGACAATCCGGAAACTTTGGTAGAATTGACTTTGGAAAGTGACACTTTTCTAAAAGCTGAAGATAGAAAGTTGCTTTATCAAACCCATCACGGCATTATTCATCTCATTCCGAAACTAAAATATGACATCATCGATTCTAATGAAACGGATAAAAGCATCAATCTGAATCAGGACATTCAGGACTTGTTCAAAGATTACTTCAAATCGAAAAATCAAAATCAGGAACCGAATGACGAACTGATGAATATTTTCAAGGAATTGATTTAAAGAAAGATAAAATTTAAAGACTCAAAAATAAATCAACCAGCAACTATCAACCAACGACCAAAATGCTTCCAATAAAACTCACAATAGAAGGACTTTATTCCTATCAAACCAGACAAACGATTGACTTTTCGGAACTGACTCAAGCTGGCTTGTTTGGTATTTTTGGGGCCGTTGGCTCTGGGAAATCCTCAATTTTGGAGGCTGTCAGTTTTGCGCTTTATGGTGAAACTGAAAGGATGAACAGCAAGGATAGTCGCGCTTACAATATGATGAATCTCCGTAGCAATCGGTCTTTCATCGAGTTTGACTTTCAGAATTTTGAGAATAGAACGTTTCGCGCCGTTCGGGAGTTTAGGAGAAATGCAAAACGTTTTGATGATGTAAAGGTTTACAATACTTGTTTTTACGAAGAAAAAAATGGTGGATGGATTCCACTGGAACATACGAATGCGTCTGAAATTCTGGGTTTGAGTTATGAGAATTTCAAGCGGACGATTATTATTCCGCAAGGTCAGTTCAAGGAGTTTCTGGAATTGGGAGCCAAAGACCGAACGCAGATGATGAAGGAAATCTTCGGACTTCACAAATACGATTTGCAGGACAAAGTTTCTACGAAAGTTTCCGAAACCAAATATGAATTGGCGGAACTCGAAGGAAAATTGGGAACTTTTGAGGAAGTTTCAGAAGAGCTTATCAATCAAAAAAATGAAGAACTGAATATTTCTAAAATTAGTTTTGGTAATGAAAAAGAAATTCATAGTCAACTTGAAGTAAATTTTCAGAAACTCAAAAATCTGAAAACTGATTTTGATAATCTAAAAATAAAAGACGCCGAATTTGTCATTAAAGAAACAGAAAATGAAAAATTCCAGAAGCTTGAACAGCAATTGGAAGTTTTTGAAACTGCGGAAAGAAACTTCAAATCTTTGTTGACGGAAAAGAATCGTTTGTCTTCTGAAATCAATCAAAATTTGAAGACTCAAGAATCAACTAAGATAGAATTTGATGTGCTTGCTGAAACTTTAAATCAATTGAAACAGAACATTTCGGCATTAGAAAATGATTTCAATCAACTGGAAAACAGCAAACAAAAAGCAGTTGATTTGTTGAATATTTCAAGGATTTTGGATTTTGAAACTCAGAAAAATCTGTTGTTGGAAAGAATTGAGAAAGGCGAAAAAACCATCTCAGATTCGAAGCAAAAGGAAATTGAGATTCAAAAAGTGATAGATGTTGAATCCAAATCGATTTCTGATTTGAAGTCGAAGAAAACGGATACTAAAATTCTGATGGAAGTTGAAAACTGGTTTCAAATCAGGAAAAACTACCAAACCGAATTGTCTAATTTTCAAAAAAATATTCTTTCGAAATCTGAGGAAATTGCGAAACAGCAAATCTTACTGAATGAATTTCCCGAAAACTGGAAGCAAGAATTTTCTTCCAGAAATCTTGCTTTGAATGAAAAAAAACTGAATCATCAAAACCAGAAAAGTCATTTGGAATTGTCTCAAAAATTAGCAGAATTTGCTCAGGACATCGAAGATGGAAAGCCTTGTCCGCTTTGTGGTTCGCTGGAACATCCGCAGATTTTGGTCTCAGAAAATGTTTCGGAATCATTGAAGACTTTGAATGCAGAACTTCTGGATATTGAAGAATTAATTGAAAAAATCAAAGCAGACGAAAAGCAGATTGAGAAAATTCTCGAACTGAAACAGCTTTTGGAAAATCAGAAAATTGAACTGGAAAATCAAAAATCAGAATGTGATAAAAAATTAAAATTACATTCTGAACAATTCATTTGGAATCAATTTGATAAAGAAGATGAAACCCAATTTTCTATTCAGAAAACCGAAGCTTTTGCATTGGAACAGAAAATTTCTTCAGCGGAGAAATTTCTTGATGAACATCGAATAACACTAGAAAATCAACAAAAAGAAACCAAACGTTTTGAAGACGCAATTGTTGATTTTAAAAATAAAAAAATCAGTCTGGAAACTTCTATATCAGATTTAAAGCAAAGTTTGAAAATTCTTGATTTTAAAGATTTTGAAACTGCAAATTCGGCAGACATCAAGATTCAATCTGAGAATTTGTCTACCAAAAATAGTTCGGTTGAAAATCAATATAAACAATTTCAAAAGGATTTGTTGGAAACAACGCCGAAAGTTGCTTCTAAGGAAACATTGCTTGCTCAGATTTCAAAACAGATTGAAGAACTTGAAAAATCGGAAAAAGAAAATATTGAAAAGATTGAATCTGTCTTAGCGAAATCCTCATTCACAAACCTTGAAGAAGTCGAGACGATTTTATCTCAGGATTTTGATATTCAAACGTCGCGGAAGGAAATTCAGGATTTTAAAATCAGTTTTAATACTCTGAAAGAAATCATTAATTCTTTAAAGTTGAAATTGAAAGAGTCCAATTTCGATGAATCAGAATTCGTGGCAAAAGAGAATGATTTTTTAGTTTCTCAAGAAAATATTTCTCAATTACAAAAGCAATTGACAATTATTGAAAAACAGCTTTCGGATTTGCAGAAAAGCTTTGAAACCAAGAAAGAATTGATTCTCGAGCAAAATAAATTGTCACTAAGAAAAGCGAATCTTGATACACTTTCTAACCTTTTCAAAGGCGCTGGATTTGTGCAATATGTTTCGTCGATTTACCTGAAGCAGCTTTGTGATAATGCGAACATCAGATTTCATAGAATGACAAGAAACCAACTCAGTTTGCAGGTCAATGACAAAAATGAATTTGAAATTATTGATTATCTGAACGAAGGAAAAACGCGAAGTGTAAAGACTTTATCGGGCGGACAAAGTTTCCAGGTTTCGTTGAGTTTGGCGTTGGCCTTGGCGGAAAGTGTGCAGTCGCAGGCAAAATCGGAGAGGAACTTTTTCTTTATTGATGAAGGTTTCGGAACGCAAGACCCGGAATCAGTGAATTTGGTCTTTGAAACATTGATGAATCTTCAGAAAGAAAATCGAATTGTCGGAATCATTTCACACGTTGAAGAATTGAAAGAGAAAATCCCAATTTCGCTGAACATTACCAAACATGAACAAACTGGAAGTAAGATTGAAATGATTCTGAGTTAAATCTTCCTATTTTTCGCCAACATCGGAATCGAAATCAAGCCCATTACGAGCATAATGATGATTTGCAAAGGCAATGTGATGAAAGAGTAGGCGAGTCCCAATTCTCCGCCTTCTACAGCGTCTTTTCCCATTGAAATGAATAGGGCGGTGAAGCCAAATTTCATTGCTAAATTAAAAGCGCCAATTCCTCCACTTGCTGGGATTATCATTCCCAAAGTTCCAACGACCAAGATGAAACAACCGTCCGCTGGTGAGAAATTGGAAGTTTCTGGCAGGGCAAAGCAAACAAGATAAGATGCGAAGAAATAGCAAATCCAGATTCCTGCTGTGTAAAGAATGAATTTTCCTTTTTGTTTTAAGGTCAAAATAGATTTTAAGCCTTCGATGATTCCTTTTCCGAAACCAATAACTTTATTATAAATAGAAAGTTTCTGTAATGATTTTCTGAAAGCGAACAATAATATTAGGATGAAAAATACACAGCCTAAAATAATGTAAGTTATGTTTGAATCTGATTTTTGTGTTGTTTGATTTTTTTGCTGAGTCGCCGCTTTGTAGAAAGCTAAAAGCGCATCATATTTGAAAATCAAAGTCAATAATGCAAAGATTCCCATACAAACCAAATCGACAACTCGTTCCAAAATAATCGTTCCAAAAGACTTGTCAACAGGAACTTTTTCAACGCCGTAAAGCGCGGTTGAACGTGCAACTTCGCCACTTCTGGGAATCGTAAGATTCATCAAATAGCCAAATGAGATAGCCCAAAGTGAATTGCTGCTCGAGATTTTATGTCCCATTGGCTCCAAAAGAAGATTCCATCTTACAGCCCGGAAAATGTAAGCCGAAACTCCGAAAACCGCTGCAAAAGCTACCCAAAGATAATTCGCTTTTTTTAATGAAACTTTGATCTTGTCAAAATCCAAACCTCGTAATGCAAGCCAAAGGAAGAGTCCCGCAATTGCGATGGAGACCAAAACGGTAATTACATTTTTAAATGCCGGGGATTTCTTTTCTTCCAAAATATGGTGAAATTATGTAAGAAGGTTAGTCGTTTCGTCTGGGAAAACGATTTTTGGCTGGAAATCTTTGGCTTCCTCAGGACTCATCTGCGCATAAGCAATGATTATAATGATATCGCCTTTCTGCACTTTTCGAGCTGCAGGTCCATTGAGGCAGATTTCGCCGGATTTTCTTTTCCCTTTGATGACGTAAGTGTCAAAACGTTCGCCGTTGTTCACGTTTACGATATAGACTCTTTCGCCAACGATCAATCCTGCCGCGTCGATCAGATCTTCATCAATAGTGATGCTTCCAATATAATCAAGGTCTGATGCCGTAACACGTACCCTGTGGATTTTCGATTTAAAAACTTCGATAAACATAGTTGCAAATTTACGTTAAATAATAAAAGTGGAAAAGAAGATTTTCTTTTTCCTTCAAAATGGCGCAAAATCTAGAGTTTAAATTAATTATAAATAGTACTAAAAATAATATTTCTTTTTATGAATTTATGAATTTGGCATAATTTTGATGCAAAGTGAGACTATTGTTGATGGATAAAGGTCAATTATTAATTGTGGAAAGCGAAAAAACGTTTATTTTCGTCAAAACTTAATTTGCTGAAAATGCATCAATTTAAAATAAAAGATGCGTAGTTCACTAAATATTGTAAAAATATTTGCACGATATGAAAATTGTCTTATATTTGCTATAACAACATAACTTTAATTAATAAATATTATGAACAAGTCTGAATTAATCGACGCTATTGCGAAGGATGCAGAAATCACAAAAGCTGCTGCTAAAAAAGCTTTGGAATCATTTGTTGCTAACGTAACAGAAACCCTTAAGAAAAAAGACGGTAAAGTATCTCTAGTAGGTTTTGGTACTTTCTCAGTATCTGAAAGAGCTGCAAGACAAGGTATCAACCCTGCAACTAAAAAACCAATTCAAATTGAAGCAAAAACTGTTGCTAAATTTAAAGCTGGAGCTGATTTGGCTACTGCGGTTGCTGGTCCTGCAAAAGGAAAGAAAAAATAATCTTATTTGAGTTTATTAAAATAAAAAACCGTCGCAAGACGGTTTTTTGTTTTTTCAAGCGGTAGTTTAAGAATTTTCATCATCCAAAAGATGTCCAAAGAAGTCTTTCTTAGTTTTCAGATAACCTGCACTGGAATTGTTTGATTTGATCTGCAAAGGAATTCTAGAATTGAAATTAATATTACTGTCTTGTATGATTTTAATCTTTTCAGGATTATTCGTCATCAAATTAAGGGATTTAACATCCAGTTTTTCCAGCATTTCTATGGCAATATCAAAATTACGGTCATCTGCAGGTAATCCCAGTTGGAGATTCGCCTGCACTGTGTCCCAACCTTTTTCTTGCAAAGCATAAGCTTTTAGCTTATTAATGATTCCGATATTTCTGCCTTCCTGTCTTAAGTAAATGATTATCCCACCGTTTTCCTGCATGTACTGCATTGCAGAATTAAGCTGTTGACCACATTCGCATTTCTGAGAATGAAAAACTTCTCCGGTAATACATTCTGAATGAATCCTTACGTTGACAGGCTTGCTGAGATCTGTACCTTTAGCAATGAGAGCCATATGCGGCATCCAATCTTTTTCATTTTCAGAAAAAGCCATCATTCTGAATTCCCCAAAATCTGTGGGAACATTTGATTCTGCCTGTATTTGTAACATTAAATTTAGTAGTAGTAAAAATTAGTTAGATGACATTGCCGTTTCTTCAGTCTTTGATTGTGAAGCTTCAAGAAGATTGATGTTGGTTTTGATCTTAACCATATATCTGTTCAGAACTTCCTCATCATCTTTAACCATAAATTTTCGAAGTTTTTGAATCTTCTTATAATATTTTTCAAATTCTTCTAAAGATCTGTGCTTTGTAGATTGATTAAAGTCGCGTACAGCACCTAAATAATCCGAAAGTGAAACTTTCAATGAGGAGACTTCTCTGTTCACGGCATCATTCCTGAATTTCGGGAAAGTTGCTACAAGATTAGAAATTGAAGATGCGTAGACGATCGCCTCCGGAGATAAATACGAATATGTGTCCGAAAGCAAATCAGAATGTACTTGTTCCGACGCTGCTGAGTTGGTGGAACAAGATCCTAGAAAGGCTGTAATAATTGTTATCGCTAAAAGTTTATGAAAACTTTTCATTTTTTCTGCATTTTTTGATACAGGATTGGGTTAAGACTCTCATCATTGTACATCTTCATTTGCTTATAAAGCTTCATCTTAACTTTACCGTTCTCAATATCAGCAAACAACTGATCTATGGCTGTTGAAAGATCTTTTTTCTGTTCCAAAAGTACATTTAACTTCTGTGAGCATTGTAATTTATGATCTTCCGAAGCATCTTCACGGGAAGCTTCGATAGACATATGATATATTTTCAAAGAAAGTATAGAAAATCTATCTATGCACCAAGCCGGAGTTTCGCTGTTGATTCTTGCATCTGCATCTGCCGTAATATTCTCGAAGTTTTTGTAAAACCAAAAATCAATCTGTTCTACCAGATCTGTCCTCTTTTGATTTAATTTATCAATTCTTCTTTTAATTTTTAAAGCTTCTGACGGATCGATATCTTCTTCACGAATAATATCTTCCAAATGCCATTGAACGGTATCAATCCAATTCTTTGAATACAAAATCCATTCCAAACTATCAGCCTGGAATGGATTGTTTTCTAGTGAATTAACATCGTCATTGATATGATAATCTCTAACCGATTGATTAAAGATTTCCCATGATTGTTCTGTCAAACTCATCAATAATTCTTATAAATGTGAATTAGGATCATTTGGTGTGGATGATGTGGAAGTAGGATTGGTAGGATCTTTTTTCTTGTCCTCCTCTTTTACAGCATCCTTAAACTCTTTTATACCAGAGCCTAAACCTTTCATTAATTCGGGGATTTTCTTTCCTCCAAACAACAAAAGCAAGATCAAGGCTACAATTAAAATATGCTGCCAAGAAATACTTAATATAACAGTGGATAATGTCATCTTGATTTTTTTACAAAGTTAAATTATTTTTTAATACGAAACCCATCCTAAAGGATCAACTGGATTTTGACCGCTCCAAACCTGGAAATCTAATGTAACAGATCCATCAAAATCACTGCCAACTTCTCCAATGAGTGTTCCGGCGGAGACTTGCTGATTGGATTTTACTAATGTGCTTGCAAGATTAGAATAAACGGTGAAGAAACTTCCGTGCCTTACAATTACAGTTCTGCTGCCATTAATAACCTGAATATTAGAAACAATTCCAGGAAATACACATCGTGCTTTGGTGCCTGGCGAAACGGCTATTTTAATTCCGATATTATCTTCTACAATATTTTTAAAAACCGGATGCGGCTGTCTTCCAAAACGGTGTGTCACAGTTCCTTTCTCCACCGGGAATCCAATTCTGCCTTTGTTATCCGCAAAATTATTTCCAACAGTAGAGCCAACGCCGTAACTTTTCATTACTTTCTTCTCGGCAGCATCCTTCGCATCGTCATTGGTTTTATTTACGGCTGCCTCATTAGCTTTTGCAGATGCTACTTTTTCATTGGCTATTCTTGCTCTGTCTGCGGCTTCTTTACTTGCTCTTTCAGCGGCCTCTTTTCTCTCGATTGTTTTGTTGGTCTCAGCGAGCTTTCTTTCTTCCTCTGCACGTTTTGCAGCTAAGTCACTTGCTCTTTTGGCTTCTAGTTCAGCTCTTTTTCTTTCAGCTTCTGCAGCTGCGATTTTTGCTCTGTTTTCAGCTTCTATTCGATCTTTTTCTCGTTTTGCCGCAATTTCTGCCAGCCTTTTTCTCTCAGCTTCAGCTTTTCTTTCGGCTTCTTCCTTGGCTTTGGCAATTCTTATTTCTTCGGCAATGATATTTCTGATCTGGCGCTCAAGCTCCTTGGATTGTGTCTGTTTTTGTCTCAGTTCTGCCGTCAGTTTTGCTTCATTTTTCTTGAATTCCTCCAGTAGTTTTTGTTTTTGGATCCTTTCGGCTTCTATGGTTGCAAGATCCTTTTTCTGATTGAGAAGAAGATTGTCTTTTTCTGAAACATACTTTTTCTTCAGCGCAATGTTTTTCTTGATTTCATTGGCTTTATTGGAAATTTCAGCGGCTTTTTTGTTCTGGTATTCAGAATATCTTTTCAAATATTCAATTCTGTTCAGCGCTTCGCCCATATTTTTGGAAGAAAGGATGAAGGTCACTTTATTCTGAACGCCTTTTGTTTTGTATGCTTTTACGAGAATTTCAGCGTAATTTTTTATTAAAACCGTCAGCTCACGGTTGTTTTTGTTGATTTCCAGCTGTCTTGTGTAGATATCGTCTTCAATAAATCTCTTTTCCTTCTGAGTATTATTGTAAACTTTTTCACGCAAAGTCAGTTTCTGATTTACGGCATTTAGATATGCGATAGAAAGTTTGGATTCCTGTTTTGTCTGGTTTAATGAAGCATTGATGGTCGAAATCTGTTTCTTAAGATCGGCATTCTGCTTTTGCAAAACCTCTTTATCTTTTTGTCCAAATGCGCTTCCGAAAAGGATGATACTTATAAAAAAACTTAATTTCTTTATCATTTAATTTCTGTCTTTTTGTAATTGGCAGGAACGTTATAAGTAGTTTCCATGCGGGAGAAATCAAATTTCGTATTTTCTAGTAATATTTCGTCTGTTTTGTTGGCTTTTATAATTATTTTAACACTTTTCGGGAAGCTTTCATTATTGAGAATTTCTCTGTTGGAATATGTAATGTCAAGCTGGTCATTGTTTGCCGGATTTGAAAGTAAAACGTGACTTAGATTGAAATCTGCATCATAATCAAGAGAGATTTTGTACTCCGTTGTTTTACCGTTTTCAGTAATTTTTTGATTTTGTTTTGAAGTCAAATTGAAACCTGAAATATTTTGAGTCAGTACATAATCATTTTCTGAAACAGGAATAAAAGTCTTTCCTAAAAGAAGATTTTGCAGAGCATTGTAATCTATGAAATTAACATTCAGCAATTTATTAAGATAGCCAAAATCTGAATCAATGTACGTTTTGTCCAGTTTGTAATAACCTTTGATACCTTCCGGAGTCGCAACACCACGAGCAGCCTGAAGAATCACGGCAGTTAGATTCATCCAAACTTTTTGCCCATTCTCGATGTAAATCACAGCGTCTAAAGTCGGAATGAAAGATCCCGTTTTCGCATCAATTTTACTGCTGATTTTAACCGCATCAAAAGTCGATTTTTTCTCTATTGCCGAGAAGAAATTGGTGTTATTTGAAATTGGTTTTGTAGTACTGATTGGTGTCGTAGTTTGGTTTTTCTGAACTTTACAAGAGGTGACAAGTAAAGCTGAAACTATGATGAGAATGTATTTTTGCATAATTTTTTTAGGATGAAACGTACAATATTAACGCCAAAAATAAACTTATATTTCCACGCAGGTAGCTAAAAAAAACTTTGTCAAAGTTCCAGACCTTGACAAAGTTGATATTTTATTAAAATTAAATTTAATCTTTCGAAAGAAAATCCAAAACAGAGTAATCTCCCAAAGAAATCTCTCTCGCAACGCCGAAATACTTGGCGGAGTTTCCAATCATTGAGTTGCTCAGGTTTCCGTGGTCAATGATCGTGTTTTCCTGGATTAACGAATTGTCGATGTTAGAATTGATCACTACTGTATTATTTCCAAGAGAAACATTGGGGCCGATTTTAGAATTCAAAATCTTTACATTTTCGCCGATGAAACAAGGCGGAATGATCATACAGTTTTCAATTTCTGCAGATTCCGGAAAGTTCGCCATATTAGCTCTTTCGTATTGAAGAATTTTGCTGTTTGTTTCTACAGTTGCGTTTTTGTTTCCACAGTCCATCCAGTCATCTACTTTTCCAAGAGAGAATTTTGCGCCCTTTGATCTAAGATTTTCAAGAGCCGTTGTCAACTGAAATTCGCCGCCCTCGGTAATATTATTTTCCATAATATGATCGATTTCGGTCATCAGTTTCTCAGCAGAATTGAAATAATAAATCCCAATAATGGCAAGATCCGAAACAAATTCCTTCGGTTTTTCTACAAAATCTGTAATGAAACCATAGTCATCCAATTTCACAACGCCAAAAGCTGAAGGATCTTCAACCTTTTTCACCCAGATTACTCCGTCTGCATTGGTATCGAGATGGAAATCTGCGCGGAAAAGAGTGTCTGCAAATGCAATAATTACCGGTCCGCTCATACTTTCTCTCGCACAATTAATAGCGTGAGCTGTTCCAAGAGGTTCAGTCTGAGCATAGATGCTTCCTTTTGCACCAAGATCTTCAGCAACTTTGATCAATGAGGCCTCAACATCAGCACCAAAATCTCCGATGATAAAGGCGATTTCTTCAATAGGCTGATTTGCAACTTTTGCAATGTCTTCTACCAGTCTTTGTACAATTGGTTTTCCGCCAATCGGGATCAATGGTTTAGGAACCGTCAAAGTGTGAGGTCTAAGTCTGGATCCACGCCCAGCCATTGGAACTATTATTTTCATAAATTTTTATTGTTAAGTTTTTGACTATTAATAAATTAATAGATTTTATTTTATGCCGATTTTGTTTAATATTTTTTGAGGAATCAAATTTTCTTTCTTTAACAAAATGGTTGCCAAAAGTAAAAATATAAGATTTCCCAACCAAATATTTTCTTTTAAATATTGGTAATACGCTAAAGATACAACCATTGTTGCAAAAATGATAATTGTGTTTTTGTAAATATTATATGGTACCGGATATTTGTAATGTCCCCAAATGTATGATACGACCATCATTGCAAAATAACTGGCTATCGTTGCCCAGGTCGAAGCCCAATATCCGTATTTTGGAATAAAATAAAAATTAATAATTATGGTTATCAAAACGCCAATTCCTGAGATGTAAGCACCGATAATTGTCTTGTCAGTCAATTTGTACCAAATCGAAAGGTTGAGATAAATTCCCAAAAACAAACTCGCAAAAAACAAAATTGGCAGAATCGAAATTCCCTCGTAATATGCCGGATTATTGATGTAAACTCTTGCAATCCAATCCAGATTGACAGATAAGAATAAGACAATCAGACAATTAATGGCTATGAAGATGTCCATTAGTTTGACATACATTTCTTTCGCATTGGCATTTTTGGAATTGCTGAAAAAGAACGGCTCAATTCCCAAAGAATAGGCTTGTCTGAATAAAATCACAAACGTCACCACTTTCGCAACACCGCCGTAAACGCCAAGTTCGTGTCTTCCGATTTCGTCGGGCAAAAGGAATTTAAGAAACTGTCTGTCAAAGGTTTCATTAATAATTCCTGCTAAGCCTGCAATCGTAATTGGCCAGGAATATTTTATCATTTTTTTCCAGAGTTCCCAAGAGAAATGCTTTATCCTTGCAATTAACAATTCTTGTGACAACATCAAAAAGGTGACAGCACTTGCAACCAGATTCGCGACAAAAACGTAACCGATTCCAAATTGCGGACTGTATTTCAAACCGAAAATTCCTTCCGGATATCTGGGCAGAATGATGATGAAAAATACAACCAAAAGGAAATTAATAATACCATTTGTAATTCTAATTCCGGCATATTTTAAAGGTCGTTCATTTTTTCTTAACATTACAAAAGGCATCGCAGAAAAAGCGTCCAAAGCCAAAGTCACCGTAAGAATCGCTAGCAAATCAACCTGGTCCGGCGTTTTGAATGCAATTGCTAATGGTTGTCGGTAAACTAAAGTGAAAATTAAATAAACCAAAGTCACAGCCAGAACACTGAAAAAAGCAGTTGAAATCAATTTTCTATCGTCTTTTTCATCCAAGGCAAATCGGAAAAATGTCGTTTCCATTCCGTGGGTCAAAAGCACTGCGATAACACCAGCTACAGAGTAAAAATCGGCAAAGGGAGAATAAGCTGTAGGACCAAATGTTCTTGTAATAATTGGATTAATTACAAACGGAAACAGCCTGATAATCACAGTCGTTAATCCATAAAGAGCGGTTTGTCCGAGAAGCTTCTTCAATTCAAAAATTTTTGCAAAAATAATCTATTCTGACAAGAATCCGATTTATTTCTTCAGCTTATAATTCATAAAGAAAACCAATTTTCCACCTTTCATAATATCCTCGTGCTTCAATTTGTAAGCTTCAAAAGGTTTTCCATTCAGCTCGATCCTTTCGATGTAAACATTTTTTTCTGATTGATTTTTAGCTTCGATTTCAAACGTTTTTCCGTTTTCCAAATTCAATTTCGCATTCACGATGCTCGGACTTCCAATCCAATATTCATCGGAACCTGGCGACACGGGATAGAATCCCAAACTGCTGAAAATGTACCACGCACTCATTTGTCCGCAATCGTCATTTCCGCCCAATCCATCTGGTTTTGCTTTGTATTGCATCGTCAAAATCTTTCTGATTTGAGCCTGTGTTTTCCAAGGTTGACCGGCAACATTATAAAGATAAGCGACGTGATGCGCAGGTTCGTTTCCGTGGACATAACCGCCAATAATTCCTTCTCTTGTAATATCTTCCGTATCAGCAAAAAATTCGTCCGGCAGATGCATTGAAAATAATTCGTCTAGATTTTCTCCGAATTTCTTTTGTCCGCCCATCGATTTCATTAATTCCTCAGGATTGTGCGGAACGAAGAAACTGTAATTCCAGGAATTTCCTTCGATAAAGCCTTGTCCGTGCGTGCTCATCAAATCAAATTCTTTTTTGAAACTTCCGTCAGACAATCTCGGTCTCATAAAACCAATCGATTTATCGAAGACATTTTTCCAGTTTTCGGAACGTTTCAGATATTCATTGTAGATGTCCGTTTTGCCTAATTTCTTCGCGATTTGAGCAATCGCCCAATCGTCGTAAGCATATTCCACAGTGTTGGAAACAGAAGTTCCGTTTTTTTCTGCAGAGATGTAGCCTTTGTCGATGTATTCGCCGATACCTTCGTAATTTCTCTTGTTGGAAGTCGCGATACAAGCCTTCAAAGCTTCTTCCGGATTTCCGGTGTAAGTACCTTTGATAATCGCATCAGCAATCAAAGAAACCGAGTGATAACCGCTCATACACCAGTTTTCGTTAGCGTAATGTGACCAGACAGGCAACATTTTCAAACTGAATTGATCGTAATGCGCCATCATCGATTTTATCATATCATTGTTCCGTTTTGGCTGAATGATATTGAAAAACGGATGCAAAGCGCGGTAAGTATCCCAAAGTGAAAACGTGGTGTAATTCGTAAAACCTTTGGCTTGATGCACATTTTGGTCAAGACCTTTGTATTCGCCGTTTGCATCCATATAAGTGGTTGGATTGATGAATGTGTGATACATCGTCGTGTAAAAATTCACTTTGTCATTTTCGGAAAGCGTGTTGACAACGATTTTATTCAATTCTTTGTTCCAGTCATTTTGGGCTTGAGATTTTACTTTTTCAAAGTTCCAATCTGGCGTTTCTTTTGTTAAATTATCCAAAGCATTGGCTTGACTGACTGGCGAAATCGCAAATTTGATTTGAACCTTTTCATTCTCCTGCGTGTCAAAATCAAAATGCATTCTGATTTTCTTGCCTGCAATCTCAGGGAAATTTTCGTCCTGATTCCATTTTCTCCAGAAACCTCGGTAAGCCTGTTTCGTGTCAAAATTTTTCTGACCATAAGATTTGAACGGCTTCGAAAATTCCATTGCGAAATAAACTGTTCGCGTTCTTGCCCAGCCATTCGTTTGTCTATAACCTGTGATTCTGTGGTCATCTTCAATCCTCACGTAAGTCCAGACATTCTTATCATCATAATTATAAATTCCGGCCATCAAATCCAAAATAATGTGTGCATCATCAGATTTCGGAAAAGTGTATTGATGAACGCCAACCCTCTTTGTAGCTGTCATTTCAGCCAGAATATTATAATCGTCAAGTTTTACTTTGTAATAACCTGCTTCTGCTTTTTCATTTTGATGAGAAAATCTCGAACGAAATCCGCTTTCAGGTTTTTGTGCAGTTCCTGGATTTAATTTTAATTTTCCGACTGTCGGCATTATCAAAAAATCACCCAAATCCGAATGTCCGGTTCCGCTGAAATGCGTGTGCGAAAATCCGACAATCGTTTTGTCTTCATAGCGATAACCTGCGCAATATTTATAAACATCAGGATTGTATTTTCCATTGACCTCATAAGAAAGCGAATCGGTTTCCGGACTCAGCTGAACGGCGCCAAACGGAACTGTTGCACCTGGGAAAGTATGTCCCATTTTTTCGGTTCCGATGATTGGATTCACGAATTTCGAGAGGTTTTCTAATTTTTGGGAACTGAATAACGAAGCGAATAAAACTGGTAAAAGTAAAATGTATTTTCTCGGAGACATTCTTTGGAATTTTGAAGCAATTTAATAATATTGTTTTCATTTTTAACGCAAAGGCTAAGAACTTTTTAAAACCGAATCACTTTAAGTCGCAGAAAATCCAAAGTGGTATTCAAACTTTGCGACTTTTATATATTTATTAAAATAATATAATTGGCCTTTGCGTTAATTTTAAAATACAAATTCGAGTAATAATTTTCAAAAACTTAATTTTGTTTCAATCTAAAAAAGTAACATGAAAGTTCTAATAAAAAACGCCCAAATCGTCAATGAAAATCTGGTCTTCGAAAGTGATATTCTGATTGAGAATGATTTGATTTTCAGGATTTCAAAAAATATCTCTGAAGAAAATGTTGACCAAATTATCGACGCGTCTGGAAAATATCTATTACCTGGAATTATCGATGACCAAGTCCATTTCCGCGAACCAGGTTTAACGCACAAAGGTGACATCGAATCCGAATCCCGTTCTGCAATTGCTGGTGGAACAACAAGTTTTATCGAGCAACCGAACACGGTTCCAAACGCGGTGACTCAGGAATTACTGGCTGATAAATACGAAATTGCTTCTCAAAAATCATTTGCCAATTACGGTTTTATGATGGGCGGAACGAATGATAATCTTCAAGAAATCCTCAAAACAAATCCAAGAAATGTTCCCGGAATCAAATTATTTTTAGGTTCATCTACAGGAAATATGCTGGTTGATAATCCTGAAACTTTAGAAAATATTTTCAGCAATACCAAAATGCTGATTGCCGTTCATTGCGAAGATGAAGCGACAATTAGAGAAAATACAGAAAAATGCAAAGCGGAATTTGGCGACGATATTCCTGTGAAATTCCATCATTTGATAAGAAGTGAAGAAGCCTGTTACAAATCATCTTCAAAAGCAATTGAATTAGCACAAAAAACGGGCGCTAGACTTCACGTTTTCCATCTGTCAACAGCGATTGAAACTGACCTTTTCAGAAATGATATTCCATTAAAAGATAAGAAAATAACGGCCGAAGTTTGTGTTCATCATTTGACTTTCACAAACGAAGATTACGAAACAAAAGGAAACCTCATTAAATGGAATCCGGCCGTCAAAACTTTGAAGGATAAAGACGGACTTTGGGAAGCGTTGCTCGATGACAGAATTGATGTCATCGCGACTGACCACGCGCCTCACACCTGGGAAGAAAAGCAAAATGTTTATACGAAATGTCCTTCAGGAGCGCCTTTGGTTCAGCATTCTTTGGTGGTGATGCTTGAGAATTTCAGAAACGGAAAAATTACTTTGGAGAAAATCGTTGAGAAAATGTGTCACAATCCTGCAATTTTGTTCAGAATTGAGAAGAGAGGTTTCATTAGAGAAGGTTATAAAGCTGATTTGGTTTTGGTTGACTTAAATCAAAACTGGACGGTTGAAAAAGAAAACATCCTTTACAAATGTGGTTGGAGTCCATTAGAAGGAACTGAGTTTCATTCGAAAGTGACGCACACTTTTGTCAATGGAAATCTGGTTTATGATAATGGAAAAATTAATGACAAAAAATCTGGAGAGCGATTGCTTTTTGAAGTACAGGAATAAAAATTGAAGAAGGCTTTTCACCAATTGAAAAGCCTTCTTCTTTATTAACAAATTAATTTAAATATCAATCAATGACAATACTGTCAATTCCTTTTGCTAAAGCATTTTCCATAATTCCCGGAATCGAAAGACCTTCTGCACGAAACACACTGACATCTTTGACGCCGTAGAAACCAAAAACATTTTTTACATAAGGAACATTCGAGTCAAAAATCTGATAAGGACCTTCTGAATAAATATTTCCGGACGTGAAAGCGATGTATAATTTTTTGTCATTCAACAAACCTTTCGGTCCATTTTCATCATATTTAAAAGTGTAACCTGCTCTTGAAGTGAAATCGAAATACGCTCTGAGTGTGGCAGGAACAGAAAAGTTGTACATCGGAGAATCGATGACAATAATGTCGGCTTCCTGAAGTTCCGAAATCAAATTTTCAGAATAAGCATTGATGGACTGTTGCTCGGGCGAATGACTTTCTGCTGGAGAGAAAAAAGTGTTGATGTGTGCTTCTTCCAAAAGCGGAACGAGGTTTTTTGTGAGGTCGCGTTCTTTCACGACACTGTCAGGATATTTCCCCCGGATTTTTTCAATAACGGCATTTCCTAATTTTCTGCTTGCGGACAAATCCTTTCTCGGACTTGACATAATGTGAAGTATGTTTTTCATAAGTCAGTGATAATTTTTTTTAGAGTTCATATGGAATCGCTTCTCAGCGATTTCAATTTTCTGATGATTAAAATTCTTCAGCAAAATTATGTACATTTGCTTATGAAAAGTTAGTAGTGAACAAAAGGTTAGTAGTAACCTTTGAGTTAGTTAATCTTATTTTTATGGAAAAAACTATTGTATTTGAAGAACCTATTACCGCTAGAAGATGTTCCGAAAGTCTTTCGTCTGTGGAAGATGCGATTTATGTCATCGGCGGAAAATGGAAACTGAAAATTATTATTGCGTTGCAGGAACAGGGAAGCATTCGTTTCAATGAGCTTCAAAGAATTGTTGTGGGAATATCTGCAAGAGTACTTTCGAACGAGTTGAAAGATTTGGAACTCAACGGTTTTGTAAAAAGAATCGTTCACAGCGAGCAAACGCCTGTGGTTGTGGAATATATTTCCACAGATTACAGCAAAACGCTAAAGCCAGTGATAATGGCACTTTCCGAATGGGGAAGAACACATAAAAATAATCTCCGAGAAGATATTTTCGAAAATAAATAAGACGCTCGCAGATCTGGCAGATAATCTACATTTTAATTTCAATCTGTACAATCCACAAAATCTGCGAGAGAAATATTTTTAATTAAACGACTGCCGAAATTCCAACGGCGACATCTTAGTTTTCTTTTTAAATAAAGTACTGAACGACTGCGAATGTTCAAATCCTAATTCATAAGCAATTTCACTCACCGACAATTCCGTAGTTGAAAGTTTCTCTTTTGCTTTGCTGATGAGCTTTTCGTGGATATGTTGCTGTGTATTTTGTCCGGTTTGAATTCTTAACAAATCACTTAAATAATTCGGAGAAAGATTCATCGCTTCGGCAATTTGATGAACTGTTAAAAGTCCTTTTTCGGAAGATTCTTTATCAAAATATTCATTCAGAAACGTTTCAAATTTCGTCAAAAGTTGATGACTTCCACTTTTTCGCGTAATGAATTGTCGCTCGTAAAAACGTTTGGAATAATTCAGCAACAATTCAATCTGCGACAAGATGATTTCCTGCGTATGCTGGTCGATGTGCTGACATTCTTTATCAATTTTATTCAGAATTTCAAGCAAATCATTTTCCTCATCTTCAGATAGATGCAAGGCTTCATTCACGGCATAAGAGAAAAATCCGTAAGACGAAATCGTCATTGCTAAAGGCTGTTTTAAAAGAAAATCCTCGTGGAAAATTAATAGATAACCCGTATTTTCACAATCCATTGTTTGCAAATCGAGATATTGAACCTGATTGGGCGCCGTAAAACTTAAAACACCTTTGTCGTAATCGTAATGTTGCTGGCCGTATTTTATTTTTCCCGTCGCATTCCGTTTCAGCGCAACACAATAATATCGGCTCACAAAACCTTTCCAGACCTCATCTTCAATGAAAATACTTTCAGAAAGATTGATGACGCTGACCATCGGATGTTTGGGTTCCGGAAGCGACAGTAATCTGTGAAAAGCCGAAATGGAATGTATTGTGTTCATTCTATAAATTTAAAATTTAATAATCCAAAAGTCCCATACTGAATTCGTCGTAAGGCGCGCCAGTATCGGTTCCTAAAGGTACAATACTTTCCAGTTTTGCAAGCTCATTTTCACTTAAAACTATTTTTCCGGCTTCAATATTCTGTTCTAGATATTTTCTTCTTTTCGTCCCTGGAATCGGAACAATGCCTTTGCTGATGATCCACGCCAAAGCCAATTGTGACGAAGTAATTCCTTTTTCTTTAGCCAAATTTTCAATCGCTTCCACCAGTTCAATATTCTTATGAAAATGTTGCTCCTGAAATCTTGGAATTCCTCTTCTGAAATCGTTTTCCGGCAAATCATCAATCGAACGAATTTGACCAGACAAGAATCCTCTTCCCAGCGGAGAATACGCCACAAAGCCAATTCCTAATTCATTCAAAGTTTTGATGACGCCTTTCTCTTCCACCATTCTTTCAAACAAAGAATATTCACTTTGAACCGCTGAAATTGGATGAACTGCGTGCGCTTTTTTCACAGTCTCAGAAGAAACTTCCGACAAACCAATGTACCCGATTTTCCCTTCCTTCACCAAATCGCTCATCGCGGCAACAGTTTCCTCAACAGGAACATTTTTGTCGAGACGATGCATATAATAAAGGTCGATGTAATCTGTTTTAAGGTTTTTCAGAGAACGCTCAACCGACTTTTTCACATAATCTTTTTGTCCGTTTATTTTCCAAGTCACTTGCTCATTTTCATCGATTTCCCAACCGAATTTAGTCGCGAGAATGTATTGGTCACGATTACCTTCGATAGCTTTTGCAATCAATCGTTCATTAGCAAAAGGTCCATACAAATCTGCAGTGTCGAGGAAATTTCCACCCAATTCCAAAGAGCGGTGAATGGTCGCTATGGCTTCTTTCTCATCGGTTTTGCCGTACATATCTGCGTCGCCAAAACCGGTCATTCCCATACACCCCAAACCGATATTTGGAATGATTAATCCTTGGTTTCCTAATTTTACTTTATTCATTTTTTCAATATTAATTTTGATAAAGCAAAGTTGAGCAGAAGTGAAGAATCCGATGTATGCAAAATGAAGATTATCGTATGCAAATTACGGATTGAAGATTTTTTAATTAAATGACTTCCGAAACTCCAAAGGCGAAATATCCGTTTTGGCCTTAAATAATTTACTGAAAGACTGAGAATGTTCAAACCCCAATTCATAAGCGATTTCACTTACGGAGAGTTCGGTTGTGGAGAGTTTTTCTTTAGCTTTTTCAATGAGTTTTTCGTGGATAATCTGCTGTGTGGTTTGTCCGGTCAAAGTTTTCAGAAGACTGCGCATATATTGTGGCGACATATTTAGTTCGTCTGAGAGAAACTGAACGCTCGGCAGTCCTTTTTCTTTAAAATCATCTCTTTCAAAATAATCATTAAGCAAAACTTCTAATTTTTCTAAGAACTGATGATGTGCTTTGTGCCGGGTTAAAAATTGTCTTTGATAGAATCTTTCTGAATAATTCAGAAGTGTTTCCAGCTGAGAGATAATTATATTCTGACTGAATTTGTCAATATTCGCCTGGTATTCCTGCTTAATGTTTTCGGTGATTTGCTGAATCTTCATTTCCTCATCTTCGGATAAAAACAAGGCTTCATTGACAGAATAATCGAAGAATTCATACTTTTTAATTGCAGTTGCCATTGGCGTGTTCCAAAGAAAATCCGGATGAATCATCATCATCCATCCGGAAGGATTTTTGCCGTGCTCTTCTCTGATAACACTCAGAATCTGATGCGGTGCCATACAAAACATCACACCTTCGTCAAAATCATAATCCTGCTGGCCGTATCTGTATTTATGATTCATATCCCGTTTGACAGAAATCATATAAAAATCGAATATCAAACTCTGTCTCAAACTAGTTGCAGAAGGCGCCATATCTTCAAAATTAATAACACTGATGAGTGGATGTTTTGGCTTCGGCAAACCTCTCAACGTATGAAATTGAGAAATTGTTTTTATTCTTATCGGCGAGTCGGACATTGGTTTAATATTTAATCAAATTTAATGAATTTAAAGGTACAGATTATTGTGGTTCAGGAAAATAAACATCACTTTTCAAATCTTCCATCAAAGTTGGATGTTGAGGTTCCCAGCCCAAAGCTGATTTGGTTTCTTCGCTTGAAGTCAGATTATTAAGCTTGGCAAAATGTGCAAACCAACCAAAATGTTCGGCTGCTTCATCACTGTTGAGAGAAACAACAGGTACCTGCAATCTTTCTGCAATAAATGTGGCAATATCTTTAAACGGAATTCCCTGTTCTGCAACGGCGTGATATCTTGTTCCGCTTTCGAAAGGTTTTTCCAAAGCTAATCTGTATAATTTTGCGGCATCTAATTTGTGAACGGCAGGCCAGAAATTATTACCATCATTAATTACAGCAGATTTGCCTTTTTCTTTTGCAATCCGAATCAGTGTAGGAACAAAACCTATGACATCGCCTTTACCGTGAACGGATGGCGACAATCTTATAACCGCCACTTTCACACCTTTCGCGGATACAGCATCAGCAGCATTTTCTGTTGCAATTCTGGGATGTGGATTTACTGAGCGGTCTGTTTCTATAGTAAGTCCGTTTTTTGAAAAAAGTGCCGTTCCTGAAGTAATGAGAAAAGGTTTTTCGGTTCCCAATAACGCTTCGCCGATGGTTTCGATTACTTTTCCATCCAGTTCACACATTTCTGCAAATCTTGTAAAATCGTGAACAAATCCTAAGTGAATCACAGCATCTGAAACTTCAACTCCGGATTTCAGACTTTCAAAATCATTTAAATCTCCTCGGTGTGCTTCTGCGCCGGCCGCAATAAGTTTGTTTGCCGATTCCTCTGAACGCGCCAATCCTAAAACCTGATGGCCATTGGCTAATAATTCCTGTACTACAGCAGTTCCCACAAAACCTGTAGCGCCTGTAACAAATACTTTCATTTTGATATATTTTAATGAAGCAAAGTTCAGATTTCGCTATTGTACTCTTGTAGCCGAAAAGTATTTTCTTGTAGCCGAAAAATTTAATTAAAAGACTTCCGAAATTCCAAAGGTGAAATATCTGTTTTAGCTTTAAACAATTTACTGAATGACTGAGAATGTTCGAATCCTAATTCATAGGCAATTTCACTTACGGAAAGGTCTGTTGTTGACAGCTTTTCTTTGGCTTTTTCAATCAGTTTTTCGTGGATGTGCTGTTGCGTGGTTTGTCCGGTCAATTGCTTCAGTAAACTTCCCAAATAATTAGTTGAAATATTCAGTTGTTCGGCGATATAATTGGCGGTTGGTAAACCTTTATCCATCACATTTTCATTAAAATAATCTTCCAGAATGATTTCTAATTTATCCAAAACCTGATGATTGGTCTTTTTTCGGGTAATGAATTGTCTTTGATAAAATCTTTCGCAGTAATTTAAAATTACTTCAATCTGCGAAATAATGATATTCTGAGTAAACTGGTCAATTCCCGACTGATATTCTTTTTCAATGCCTTTGAAAAGCCCGATTAACGTCTCTTCTTCCTTTTCGGAAAGGAATAAGGCTTCGTTCACATCATATCCGAAGAATTTATAATTATTAATGGTTTTTGCCAAAGGTGTATTCCAGATAAAGTCAGGATGAAAAGCCAAAAGATATCCGGAAGGTTTTGTTTCATATTTACTGATGACCATCTTTACAACCTGTCTCGGCGCGATAAAACACATTAAACCTTCATCAAAATCATACTGACCTTGACCGTAATGAAGTTTGCCCTGAATATCTCTTTTGAAACCCATAAAGTACAGATCCTGAACCCAGCTGATTTCGGATTCCTCGATTTGATACTCTACCAAACTGTAATCGACCAGACTGATGAGCGGATGTTGAGGTTTTGGCAATCCAGAAATTCTGTGAAATTCAGAAATGGTATCGATGGTGTATAATTTTCTGTTGGTCATAACTTTAAAATTAAAAGGCAACAGCAAGAAACTGTTGCCTTTACAAATTTAATAATCTGTAGATGTACTTAGCGTTTTAAACTCAGAAATTTCGTTTTGAAGCGCATTTAATTTATTTCCAGCGATGTTGAATGCATCAGAACCTAACACCAAATGAACCGGCGGATTTTCCATTGCAACCAAGTCGATCAATGCTGCCGATGCTTTTTCTGGATCTCCCGGTTGATTTCCGTTGATGTCTTTTTCGTGAGCCACTTGTAATTCTCTTGCTACAGTATATTCTTCAATTTCAGTTTTCGGAGTTCTGAGTGAACCGCCGGTTAAGAAATCTGTTCTGAAATATCCGGGATAAACAACTGTTGCATTCACTCCAAATTCTTTTATTTCCGCTGCCAAAGCTTCTGTAAATCCTACCACTGCAAACTTGGTGGCACAGTAGATTCCCCAACCTGCAAATTCACCTGTTAATCCGCCAATGGAAGCGATATTGATGATTGATCCGCTTTTCTGTTCTCTCAAATATGGCATTGTTTTTCTGATGATATTCAAAGAACCGAAAACGTTGGTGTCGAAATTCTGACGGCTTTCCAAATCTGTAAGTTCTTCCAATGTTCCCAATTGCCCGTAACCGGCGTTGTTCACGACAACATCCAATTTACCGAATTTTTCTACTGTTTTTGAAACTGCTTTTGTAACAGAATTTTCGTTGATCAAATCAACCTCAAGCGGTAGAAATGCTGAATTTTCTTCACTGACTGCTTTTTGAAGTTCCGCAATATTTCTTGAAGTTGCCGCTACAAAATTTCCTTCTGATAATAATTTTTTGACTAAAGTTAAACCTAAACCTTTTGAAGCTCCTGTCACGAACCATACTTTTTTTGTGTCCATTTTTTTTATTTTTAATTGATTAATTTTTACAGTACAAAGGTGGAAAATTGGTGAAAGACCATTGTGCCTGAATCAAAGATTGTTGTAGCCAAAACTAATATGACTGATGATGTAATTATATTTTGCGCATAACTTTTGTTAATTTCCAATACAAAATAAAAATCTAATTTTACCAAAGCCACAAATGATTTCAATTTTAATCTAAAATCATTCACTTAATGAATCCATATTCACAACCAATGTTGCGCGAAGACGCACTCAAAGATAAAGTTGCCATCGTCACAGGTGGCGGAAGCGGACTTGGAAAAGCAATGACCAAATACTTCCTTCAGCTCGGCGCAAAAGTCGTTATCACTTCCAGAAACTTGGAAAAACTACAAGGAACAGCAAAGGAACTTGAAGAAGAAACGGGCGGAAAAGTCCTTTGCGTAGCCTGCGACGTCCGAAATTGGGACGAAGTGGAAGCAATGAAAGAAGCCACGTTGAAAGAGTTTGGTAGAATTGATATTCTTTTGAACAACGCGGCTGGAAACTTCATATCACCAACAGAAAGATTGACACATTCCGCATTTGATTCCATCCTTGATATCGTTTTGAAGGGAACCAAAAACTGCACACTTTCCATCGGGAAATATTGGATAGACAACAAAGTGCCAGGAACAGTTCTGAATATTGTGACCACTTACGCCTGGACAGGTTCTGCTTATGTCGTTCCATCGGCGTGCGCAAAAGCTGGCGTTTTGGCAATGACAAGAAGTTTGGCAGTAGAGTGGGGGAAATATAACATCCGTTTCAACGCGATTGCTCCGGGACCATTTCCGACGAAAGGTGCGTGGGACAGATTGCTGCCTGGCGATATGAAAGATAAATTTGATCTGGCTAAAAAAAATCCGCTCAAAAGAGTAGGGGAACATCAGGAATTGGCGAATCTTGCGGCTTATCTGGTTTCTGATTTTTCTTCTTTCGTAAATGGCGAAGTTGTTACCATTGACGGTGGAGAGTGGCTCCAAGGTGCGGGAGAATTCAATATGCTGGAGGATGTGCCTCAGGAAATGTGGGATATGTTGGAAGCGATGATCAAAGCGAAGAAATCTAACTGATAAGAATGAACACGTTTATTCTATTTGTGGTGGTAGCAATTTTGATTTTTGTTGTCGCATATTATTGGGATAAAAATTACAGAACTATCAATGACATCAGAACGTATGAAGATGTAGAAAAATTGGCGGAGTTTGATGGCGATTTTGAATATCGAGATGATGGTTTCTACTTGCAATCAAAAGAATCACGAAGATTTATAAGATGGGACGAAATTATTAATGTCATATCTAAAAGATACTCTGTCGCTGGAGAATCTAAGATTGTTTATGAAATTAAAACGATAAATGAGTCGTTTGAAATAAATTTAGAAAAATCGGGTTTTTATAAGTTTAAAATTAAACTTGACGAGAATTTACACATCATCACTAATTGGCAGAATACGCTTTCTAAAAATAATCAAGATGGTATTATATTTGAAAAAAATAATTGATCTAATTTTCAATAATTCGATTCAATACAAAAAAAGTAAGTTTACTCATATCAAATACTAAGCTTACTCTTGACGAAAAGTAAGCTTACTTTCACCCGATTGTAAACTTGCTTTTTTTTGCCCTTACTCACAGTTATTTCTAATGGTGTAACAAGTTCCGGATTTTATTGACTAATTTTATTTTAACAATAAATCTATCTATTAATGAACTTCAAATTTCCAACACTTCTTTCAGCCGTTGCAATATTTGCTTTCACAGCAAAAAGCTACGCGCAGGAAACGCCTGCCTATAGTTATACCGAGGCTTTCAAACCCTTGTTCTATCCTCAGACCGGAACAGAAACCCGCTCTGCAAGTGGCCAACCTGGTCACAAATATTGGCAGAATTCAGCAGACTATCAACTTAATGTCAGCCTTGATGCTGTTAAAAATGAGATCACAGGTTCAGCCGAAATTACTTATACTAACAACAGTCCTGACCAGTTAGGATTTCTATGGTTGCAATTGGATCAGAATCTTTTTTCAAAGGACTCACGAGGTAATGCAGTAGTGCCACTTTCCGGAAGCAGAAATGGCGCACACGGCGAAGAGTTTGATGGCGGTTACAAGATCAAATCTGTGAAATATGATGGCAAAGATGTGAAATATACCATCACAGATACCAGAATGCAAATTGATCTTCCAAACGATCTTAAGGCGAATGGTGGCGTTGCAAAACTGAAAATAGAATATTCTTTCTTATCTCCGAAATACGGTTCTGATCGAATGGGAATCGAAGATACCAAGAATGGAAAAATCTTCACAATGGCGCAATGGTACCCGAGAATGTGTGTTTATGACGACATTTTGGGATGGAATACAATGCCATATTTAGGGGCTTCCGAATTTTATTTGGAATACGGAACTTTATCAGCCAATATTACCGTTCCTGCCAATCAGTACGTTGTAGCTTCAGGAGAATTGCTTAATGAAAAAGAAGTTTACTCCAAAGAAGAAGTTAGCCGTTGGAATAAGGCGAGAACCAGTGAAGCAACAGTTGCTATCCGTCCGGAATCTGAATTGGGGAAAAATAATGCAACCGGAACTAAAACCTGGAAATTCAAAATAGAAAATGCAAGGGATTTTGCCTGGGCTTCGTCTGCCGCTTTTATTCTTGATGCTGCGAGAATCAATTTGCCGAGTGGTAAAAAATCTTTGGCAATCTCTGCTTATCCTGTAGAAAGTGCGGGTGAAAAAGCTTGGGGAAGATCCACGGAATATACAAAAGCAGCCATCGAACATTATTCAGGAAAATGGTTTGAATATCCTTATCCGGCAGCGACCAACGTTGCCGGAAACGAAGGCGGGATGGAATATCCAGGCATCGTTTTCTGCCATATGAGTTCCAAAGGCGAAAGTCTGTGGGGCGTTACCGATCACGAATTTGGCCACACTTGGTTCCCAATGATCGTAGGTTCCAACGAGAGATTGTTTGCCTGGATGGACGAAGGTTTCAATACTTTTATCAATGATGGTTCTACAGCGGCTTTCAACAAAGGCGAATACTACCACAAGCAGGATATTGGCAAAATGGGAGGATTTGTATTGAATGACAGTTACGAGCCGGTAATGGTAGGTCCGGATAATATGAAGGAAAGAAGCATCGGTGTTTTGGCTTACTTCAAACCGGGAATGGGATTGGGAATTTTAAGAGAAACAATCTTGGGTCCAGAGAAATTTGATAAAGCATTCAGAACTTATGTGGCACGTTGGGCGTTCAAACATCCGACACCTTGGGATTTCTTCCACACAATGGAAAATGTTTCAGGAGAAGAGTTGAACTGGTTCTGGAGAGGTTGGTTTATGAACAAGTGGAAAGTAGATCAGGCAGTGAAATCGGTAAAACCATTCAATGGCGATTATAAAAACGGCGCACAGATCACAGTTGAGAATCTTGGTCAGTTGCCAATGCCGACAACGGTTGAAGTTAAATTCAAAGATGGAACGACTCAGGTGGTGAAATTACCTGTTGAAGTTTGGAAACGAAATACCGAATGGACGTTCAAAGTAAATTCTACAAAAGAAGTAAGTGAGGTGAAATTAGACCCAGCTTCCGGCGTTCCTGATATCAATGCAAAAAACAATGTTTGGACTTCAGCTCAAGCTGTGCCTGTAGAAAAAGTAAATATGAAGGAGTTTGCCGGGACTTTCAGTACCAAAGAAGTTCCGTTGAAACTGACTTTCACAGAAAAAGGAGGGCAGTTGTACGGTCAGGCGACTGGTCAGCCAGAGTTTGCTTTGGAATATTTGGGACAGAACAAATTCTCTTTTGAGCAGGCAGACGTTTCTATCACGTTCAGTGCTGATAAAAAGAGCATCGACTTCTCACAAGGCGGAAGAGCATTCAAATTCACAAAAGAATAATTTAGTATTACTTACAATCAAAAAAGCTCCGAAAAATAATTTCGGAGCTTTTTGCTTTTATAGTTTAGATGAAAACGACATTAGTCTATCATCTAATGGTATTTAATCTCTTTGTCTATAAAGCCACCATTTCCGTCACCTCAACATCATAACCCGAAATTACAGGTTTGATGTTAGGATTCTGAGTAATCACTTTGAATTTATTAATTCCCAAATCCTTCAAGATCTGTGTTCCAATGCCATAATCGCGGAAGTTTGGTGCGATTGTCGGAAGTTCGCTTGTTCCATCCTGATAATTAAGGAAATGCTGAAGTTTTCTGAGTGTATTTTCTTTGTTAGAAACATTGTTAATGAAAACCACTGCGCCTTTCCCCTCCGCATTGATCATATCTACAACACGCTGCATCAAAGGATGTTCGCCGTTGGAAAGTCTGCTCAAGACATCAAAATAAGAACTCGAGGACTGAACTCTAACCAAGACAGATTCGTCTGGTGTCCAGGTTCCCGTCGTCAATGCAAAATGGATTTGCTCCGTCGGTTTTTCCTCGAAAACATAGAATTTGAAATCCCCGAAATGCGTTTTGATATCACGCTCCTCGATTCTTTCCACAAGGTCACCTTGTCTCAGTCTGTAGTGGATGAGGTCTTCTATGGAAACCACTTTCAAATCGTGCTTTTTCCCGAATTCCAAAAGATCCGGAAGTCTTGCCATATCGCCGTCATCTTTCATAATTTCACAGATCACGCCGCCTTCTTTCAGTCCGGCCAATCTGGTCAAATCGATTGCAGCTTCGGTATGTCCCGCTCTTTTCAAAACGCCACCTTCTTTTGCGCGCAAAGGGAAGATGTGTCCGGGTCTCATCAGATCGCCAGGTTTGGTATTCTCGTCCATAATGGCTAGGATCGTCTTTGCACGGTCGCCCGCAGAGATTCCGGTCGTTGCGCCTTTTCCAAGCAAGTCAACAGAAACGGTAAATGCAGTTTCTTTCGGGTCGGTAGAATTGGCAACCATCGAATTTAGTTCCAGTTCGTCACATCTTTTTTCAGTCAACGGCATACAGATCAATCCTCTCGCGTGGATCGTCATAAAGTTGATGATTTCTGTCGTAGTCAGTTCTGCAGCGGCAAGAAGGTCGCCTTCGTTCTCACGGTCTTCGTCATCTACCACGATGATCATTTTTCCGTTTTTGAGGTCTTCTATTGCTTCCGCTATTGTATTTAGTTGGATCTTATCCATTGTTCTAAAATTTTTTTGCAAAGATACTTATTTAGAACCTAAATAAAGATTGTAAAAATCGATTAAAGATATGTAGAACGTGTATGTTTTTAGGAGCCGGGAACCTGCTGTCCACTATTATCTTTTTGTTTTTTCAGAATGATTGGTTATCAAAACAAAACTTCTGCAAAAAAAACAAAAAGGATAGCCGTTTCCATCAGGGCTAGGGGATTGCTCTTCAAATCAACATTTTACAAAGTTTTAGAAATATTTTTTCAAATTAAAAGCCGATAAAATTTGAAATCTGAAAAAAAACACTAAATTTGCAATCCAAGAAAACGGTGCTTTGGCCGAGCGGCTAGGCAGTGGTCTGCAACACCATCTACAGCGGTTCGAATCCGCTAGGCACCTCTCTTTAAATCCTAATTCATTAGTTATTAATGTTTTAGGATTTTTTGTTTTTATCAGATATTCTAAATGAGAAGTCTATTCCGAAATTTATTCTTTTACAACATTTCAAAATCAGATGTAAAAAGAACGCCAAGATAATTTCTAAACTAAAATTGTTTTCTGTCTGTGATTGAGTCGGAAGATTTTCCTTATGATTTATTCCGATGTATTTGGTTGTGCTCATTTGCAATAATTGTTATTTGTTATTGCAAAGATGTTGAGAAGGTGATCGTAAATAGTTATGGGAATATTCCCATTCATATTCCCATTTTTCTTTTTTAGTGAATTATGTGTTTATTTATCTTTTTGCCTTTAAATTTTTAAGTTCAGAAATATAAGTTTCAGCAGTATTTTTATGAGTATCACTATCAAAATTATTTCTAATTGATTTTTCTGAACGGCCAAAAATGTCTGCAAGTAATTGAACAGTTTGAAAATCTGTAAAACCTTTTTCTCCCATCATTCCTTTGATATTGAGTTTGTCTAAAATTTTTATGATTTGCGGAATCGAATATTTGTTTTGAGTTTTTTCGTCAGTGTCTTTTAGTTTATTTTCTATTGAAGTAATATTATTGAGTACTTCATATTCTTTAGATAATCGATCAAGTTCTGTTGTATTTGATGCACTAACCTGTATAATTTTATTGCTTAAAAAGTCGATGATCCTAGTTGATGCATATTTAAAATTTGTAAATTTTTTGACATCAAAATCTAGTTTTTCCATATAATTGTCGAATGTGAAAAAGTCTTTTAAGTATTTGTGTTTTTCGTCGTCAATAATTGCACTATTTTTTCTAGTTCTAACGTTACAATCTTCCCAAAAATCCATTACATTAGTATCAACGGGGATTTCTAAATGATCTCCGTCGAAATTTGAAAATCCATTATTATACATATATTGTAATAGTTTTTCTTGCATAAATTCATGATAGGCTATCATTGATAACTCATAATGTTCAGGATATTCATCTGGAATCCAATTTGAGTTGATGATAAAATCAAAATTATTTTGATAAAGAAATAATCGATAAATATCTCTTAGCTCATTTAAATAATCATATTCGGTAGCATCAGGATAAATGTCAAACCATTTTTTTAAATCATCCTTATAATTTTCTTCAAATTCTTTAAAAGTGTAATAAATGGTTATTTTCATATTTGAATACCTTGATTATAGTTATCTTAACAAAACTAAGAATTAAATCAACTGATATAGAAAATTGGTTTGAATTTACATTCGGTAATATAAAGTAGTTGAAAAAATAGAATTTAAACAAAATAAAATAGGGAGACCAACAAAGCGTCCCCCTACTTACTTCTTAAAAAACTATATATAACAGTGAATGGTAATTTTTTAGTAACAATTATGTTGCCAAAGATTTCAATAATAAAAAATCAGAGCAAAAATTCTGCTCTGATTCCATTCTAGTTTTAAAATTTATAATTAGTTCTTAGGAATTGTTTTTTTGATTTCTTCCAAAGTCGCGGTGTTGGGCAATCCTTTTACAGAGCTGTTTGGTTTCGGACTTGCATTCCGTACAACATTACGATTCGGAATACTTGCCAGAACTTCTTCAAAACTTGCCGTATTTGCTAAAAGCTTTCCGGAATTCACGCTGGATTTTGGCTGCACCGAACTTTGTTTTTTCTGTTCCATTCCTTGTTCGGACGCCAGTTTGGAAGTTTTGGCTTCCTCTTTTTTGTCGCTTGCCTGCTTCATCATTTTGGCTTCAAAGGCTTTAGAATCTGTGATGGCTTTGATGTCATCCTGTTTTTCGGCGGTTTTATTTTCCTGAGCTTGTAATGAAATGACACCTGCCAATAGGAATATTGTAATATATAATGTTTTCATTTTGTTTGATTTTTATTTGATGCTTACTAATACTTTGATTTTTCCGATGCCTTCCTGATTGTAATCCTGCAAAGCTTTTCCAAGAACCTGTCCGATCTGTACTTTTTTAGGATCGCCTTTCATTGCAACACCGGATTTGGAGGATGTTACCAACAGATCGCCACGTTTGATGTTTCCTCCTTCCAGACAAACTTTGGTCGGAATCACACCGATAACGCCCATAGGAACTTTGCCAATCAATTCGGAATCGATGTTTTCTTCGGTCAGCAAAACGCCGGGTTTTGTAGCATAAACTCCGGCTACCAGAGTAGAGTAGGGTTCCGAAGATTTTTCGATGGTTCTGTCTGTATCGGTAGAAATGACGAGGATGTCACCAGGCTCATAGTCAGAGAAAGCGCCTTCTACATCGAATGCTTCGGCAACGTCGGCACCACTATTCTGAGTTCCACCGTTGAAAAAGCCGCGACCGGTTTTATTGATCCTAGCTACATTTGCACTTGCACTTTGAAAAACGGCAAGATTCCCTGAAGCTCCGGTATGGTTCACAAAAATTCCTGTTCCGGTTCCCGCGTTGGTGACAGATACTACTGCCTGAGAATTTGCAGTATTAAAGTTTCTGAAATAAGCAGCTCTACCAGTCCCAAAATTTGGAACCCAACCGTAGATTGCACTTCCAGTTCCATCGACCGTTGCTTCTACACCGTCTCCGCTATTTTTAGCATTGGCAGTGATTCCGTTTCCATTTCCATTGGCGAGCGCCATTACTGCAGGACCGTTTCCGGAAGCATTGCTAGCATAAAATAACCCTGCGAAACCACCTGTTCCTGCAGATTCACCATAAACGCCTGCAGTTCCGAAGTTTGCAAACTGGGAATTTACTTTTCCTTTTACTGCCGCTGATGTACCATTGGTGTTATCAACAAAAAAATCTCCGGCAATTCCGTTTCCTACGGTGCTTGCAGTGACTACCGCATTGGTATTGGAAGTGTTGAAATTTTTAAATTCGGCAGGCTTCCCTGTGCTGAAAGTTGGTACCCAGCCGTAGATTGCACGTCCGGTTCCATCTACATTGGCTTCTACTGCATCGCCGTCTTTACCGACATTTGCAACAATTGCGTCGCCGTTACCATCATTGAGAGCAACTAATGCACGACCATTTCCGTTGACATTAGAAGAATAAAATAAGCCGCCAAATCCGCCCGTTCCCGAAGAAACGCCGAAAAGACCAGCTGCTCCAAAATTTCCAAAAATGGTTTTTACTTCCCCCCTTACTGCCGCACTTACGCTGTTTGTATTATTAGAAAGAAAAGATGAAACGTTTCCTAAAGTATTATCCGGAATATTTCCCGTACTGTTGGATTCGACTTCAAAAGTGTTACTCTCATTAGCTGCGTTCAAGTTTTCAAAGCGTCCTGCACGGCCTTTACCTGAATTGAGGCCAACCTGTCCAAGTACACCAACGGAAGTTCCCGCCGTGTTGCCAGAAACAAAACCTCTTACACCATAACCGCCGCCATTATTTCGTCCCACGACTGCACCAGCGATATCACTGGTGGTTCTTCCTACCACAGCTTCTCCGGCACCATTGTTATCTCCGATGATTCCTGCAGAAGTTTGCTGACTGGTAATTCCCTGTACTGCAAAACCAGATCCAGTATTACTTAATACACCAGCTCCAGTGCCAGAAGATGTTACATTTAGAACTGTCCCGTTTCCTGAAGTAGAAGCATTAACAACGTTATTGTTATTTGCATTATTAAAATTCGTAATACTTGCAGCAATGCCATTGGTGCTGGTTGCCGTAAGTCCAGTTCCTGTATTACTATTTGCGTAAACACCTGTTCCGGCTCCGGAAGAATTTCCATAAACGCCTAAGCCAGATGGAGTCACACCATACACGCCCCAACCACTTCCGGCTTGAGATCCCCAAACGCCAACTCCTAATCCTCCTGTTCCGTTATTAATTCCTCTTACTCCAGATGAGAATCCTCCGGGAGCTACGTTGCTAACAACTCCTCTCACTGCTGCGATGCTGGACGTTGTTGTATTATTGGTGCCTTCAACCGAAGTGCCGTCGCCATCATTTGTCAAAGAGAAAAGCGTGGAAGCATTGTTGGTTGTTGCAGTGTAAGGTAGTGTCAAACTGCCGCCGCCTCCGCCACCGGATGATTTAGCATACAAAGCATAAGGAACGCTCAGTAACTGACTTGTTCCTGTGATGATGTAATTGCTTCCGCCGGCCGGATCTGTTTCGGTTTTTAGAAAATAGCTGTTCGTTCCCCAGTTGATGGTGTTGAAAGTTCCGCTTAGCACTGTTCCAGATCCAATTTCCAGACTCACGAGTCCGTTGGCATTGGTTGTTCCTGTCACTCTTTCGGAATAGACAGCAGCACCGGCGGCAGATCCCTGCAAGACGCTGATCCGCATTGCAACATTCTGATTGGTTAACAGTTGTCCGGTTGCATTTCTGACAATGGCCTGATAGCTCATTTTTTCAGGAGCCTGAGCAGAAACCATATAAGTTCCAAGTGCCAAAGCTGCAATTAATACAATTTTTTTCATGAGATTTTATTTTTTAATGATTTTGAAAGTTTTAATGTTTTTGTTGTCCTGGAATATCTGGATGATATAAACCGAAGACGGAAACCGCGTCATATCCAATTCTGTTTTTTTCTGAGTGAGATTTCCGGTTTTGATAAGCTTTCCTTGAGGATCAAATAGTGAATATCTGGAATTATGGAAATTTTCGGTTCCGAAGTCAACGTTCAGGAAATCTCTCACCGGATTTGGATACAGAAGAATATTTTTTTCCATAATGGATTCATCATCTACGTCCAGCGTAGTAATTTCGTAAGGTTGCTGCATGCCTTCTGTCACTTCCAGATTTGCTCCTTTTTGAGAATAGGCAACTTGTCCGACACTGTAGGCAACACTTCCGGCTGCGCCTGCTACTGTAGTTCCTGTGGCTAGAACTGCTGTCTGAGCCTTCATCAGGCCGAGCGGGACGATCATTATCGTCAGGAATTTCATTAATAGTATTTTATTCATTTCAATAGGTTTTAAAAATTTTTATCGAAATTATAGAGAATTGTATCCTATGAAAAGTTCTAATAGACGAACAACATTTTAAATAGATGAATGACTTTTTTTCTTAAATTTGACTAAATACCAGACGGTTATGGGAAAATTGAATTGTATCATAGTTGATGACAACGAAATCGACAGATTGACCGTTTTGTCCTTTGCGAAAAAGTTTCCGAATCTCAATATTCTTGGAAGTTTCTCAGATTCCAACGAGGCTTTGCTTGCTATAGCAGATAAAAGCGTAGATGTTTTATTTCTCGATATTGATTTGGCCGAATTGTCTGGTGTGGAACTTCGGAAGAGAGTAAAATACGTTCCGGCTTGTATTTTCATCACCTCCCATCCGGAATATGCGGTTGAAAGTTTCGAACTTGAAACTTTGGACTTTATCGTAAAACCTTTAAAATTTGCCCGTTTTGAGCAAATGATGAGAAGAATCACAGATTTTTTCGAGGTAAAAAATAAAGCCAATCTCTTCGAGTCCAGCATTGGCGGCGATGTGATTTACATTAAAGAAGGACACGATCAGATAAAGGTAAAACTACACGAAATCCTTTATCTTGAAGCTTTGAAAGATTATACTTTGGTTGTGACATCTCAAAAAAGACATTGCGTTCTTTCCAGCATTGGTCATCTTTTGAAAGAAGTAAGTTTCCAGTCATTTATCCGCATTCACAGGAGTTTTGCGGTACAGAAACAGTTCATTAATAAGATTAATACCCACGAGATTATTCTGAATAACAATCTCGCTATTCCGATTGGCAGAAGTTTTAAAGATAATTTGAAATTGCTGTTATGAAGAAAATCCTATTTTTTTTCATTATCAATTTATTTGCTTTTTCATTTTCACAGAAACAGCCGGATCTTTCACGGTTCAAGAGCATTAACGACAAATTAAAAGCGTGGGACGAATACTGTATAGATTTACATATCAATGAAAAGTATAAAATACTGATCGACAAAGCGGAATACGGAATTCAACTCGCTAAAAATAATCCTAAATACCTCGCCAGATTCTATTTTTATAAAGGTTATGGTTTAGAATATACTGATAATCAATACGAAAAAGCCACAATCTATTTCGAAAAATCTTTAAAGTTAGCACAACAGGCAAAAGACCTCAAACAGGAAACCAGTTCGCTGATGAGGTTGAATTATATGTATTACTCCATAAAGGAACATCAGAAGGCGAAAAACTTAATTAAATACATCAAAAAAGTCGTTGACACCGTAAAAGATGATGATATCAAAGCGACAATGCTTGGAAGTTTGGGAGAATATTACCTTGATCGTTCGGAATTTGAAAATTTCATTAATTATAAACTGAAAGCGATCGATTATCTCAAACTTGATCGGAAAGCAGACTCTCTGAAAATCAATAATATCGGTGTTTCATATCTTCAGATTGCTGATGCGTACAACGATATGAAGCAATACGAAAAGACGATCGAATATTGCAATTATGCAGTTCCGTATCTCAATAAATCAGACGGAATAGCTTTTTTATATAATTCATATATTGAAGCTTACGCGCATTTAGGAAACATAGATCTGGCCAAGAAATATTATTTGAAATTGTATGAAATTGCAAAAAACAATCCCATTCTCTTTCTGAATATAAGCTACGGAAACCGGAATATGGCGGAATTTTATCTTGGTAAAAACAGATTGGAACTTGCGGATGATTACGCAGACAAGGCTTTGCATTTTGCGATCAAATCCAATGACGAAGAAATCGAAATGGAAGCCAATGTAATCAAAGGAAAGGTGCTGTTGGAACAGAAAAATTACAAACCTGCTATTGAAAGATTAAATCATGCGCTGAAGTTCGCCTATGTTTACGACAAGCGTTCTTTTGCTGAAGTCAATAAGAAATTATCGGAAGCTTACGCGGCTCAAAATGATTGGAAAAAAGCATATAAATATCATCAAGTCTATACTCAGACGAATGATTCACTGTTTATAGAATCCGGAAAACAGACACTTGCAAATACTGAAGCGAAATATCAGAATAAAACCAAACAGCAGGAAATAAAATCGCTTTCCGCAGAAAATACGATTCACGAACTGAGTATCAAAAATGCCAAGAAGCAGAGAATTTATCTTATTTCAGGATTGATCGCCATCGCAATTATCGGAGGTTTGCTGTACAATCAAAGCCGGAACAGAAAAAGAATCAATAAAAAATTATCTTTCCTAAATTCTGAACTCGAAAAAGCCAATAAAACCAAAATGCAGTTCTTTGGAATCTTAAACCACGATTTGCGAAGTCCGGTTGTTTCGCTCATCCACTTTCTTGATCTTCAAAGAAATGCTCCCGAATTGATTGATAATGAAACTAAAAGCAGACTGGAAAAACAAACCTCCGATTCAGCCGAGCAGCTTTTAACACAAATGGAAGATCTTTTGTTATGGAGCAAAGGACAAATGGAAAATTTCGAACCGCATAAACAGTTTTATTATATTAATGAAATCTTTAGTGAAATTGAAAAAGAATTTGTTTGGGCTTCAAACATTAAATTTGACTTTAATATTCCGTCAAACCTGAAAATTTTCACGGACAAAGAATATCTCAAAACGATTATAAGAAATCTAATGAGTAATGCGGTGAAAGTTTTGCAGAATGTTCCAAATCCTCAAATTTTGTGTAAAGCTTGGGAAGAAAATTCTATGCAATATATTTTGATTAAAGACAATGGCGGCGGAACCAATATTGAGAAATTCCGTGCTTTGTACGATGACAAGGTGAGTATCGGAACCACCAAAGGTTTGGGAATGCACGTCATTCGGGATCTTTGCAAAGCGATTGACTGTAAAATCGAGGTGAAGTCGGACATTAAATTTGGTGAAACCGAAATTATGCTATGCATAAAAAAGGCTTGATTTAATTTCATTTTTCATAATATCAATTTTTCTGTTCAATTGTTAAAGTTTGCTTTTTTAGTAGCAAAGAAGATTTGTTTAGCTTTTTTGGCAACGATTTTGTTAAGTAGAATTTACCTATATATAATCACAAACATTTTCGCATATGGAAGCCACAGAACTTAGACTCAACAATTTGGTCATCTATGAAGATGAGATCGTACCAGTAATCGGGATGGAAAACAAAAACAATGGTCTTTTCGTTAAGATCGATCCATACACAGCGGTAGATCAAAGAAAGTTAAAACCGATTGCGCTGACAGCAGAATGGTTTTCAAAACTTGGATTCAAGGAAGTTTATCGTTCATCCACGAGAGTGCGATTCGACCTTCCGAATTTCTGCAGATATGATTTTGACCTTAGTTCAAACAAAATTCTTGAAGGATTTTTGTTCTTTGGAAATTACATAAAATGCACGCATCTTCATCAATTACAAAACATCTATTACACGCTTACGGGCGAGGAATTGAAAGTGGAACACAATCTTACACAAAAAGAGATTGTAGCTTAAAATAAAAAACCTGATTTGCAAAAACGAATCAGGTTTTTTTATGTCTAAAATTAATGGAAGCAAAAATCTAAGTTCTGGCTTCTAACTTCTCACATCTTTCCTTACTTTTGTCTAAAATTATTCACAATTGAAAACCCATTTCATTGCTATTGGCGGTTCTGCGATGCACAATCTTGCCATTGCGCTCAAAGATAAAGGCTATCAGGTCACAGGCTCAGACGATGCTATTTTCGAACCTTCAAAATCCAGATTGGAAAAAAAAGGTATTCTTCCCGAGGAATTGGGCTGGTTTCCCGAAAAACTGACTTCGGATATTGACGCCGTAATCCTGGGAATGCACGCGCACGCCGACAATCCTGAGCTTGCCAAAGCAAAAGAATTAGGTTTAAAGATTTATTCTTATCCGGAATTTCTCTACGAGCAATCCAAAGAAAAAACCAGAGTTGTCATCGGCGGTTCTCACGGGAAAACCACGATTACATCGATGATTCTTCACGTTCTCAATTTTCATCAGAAAGATATTGATTATATGGTTGGCGCCCAATTGGAAGGTTTTGATTGTATGGTGAAGATTACGGATGACAATGATTTTATGATTCTCGAAGGCGACGAATATTTGTCTTCCCCGATTGATTTGCGTTCCAAATTTTTATTGTACCAACCGAATATTGCTTTGGTTTCAGGCATTGCTTGGGACCATATCAATGTGTTCAAAACCTTTGATGATTACATCGATCAATTCAGAAAATTTGTGGCGAGCATCACGCCTGGTGGAGTTTTGGTTTATAATGAGGAAGATGCAGAAGTGGTGAAAGTGGTAGAATCAGCTGAAAATTATTTCAGAAAAATCCCTTACAAAACGCCAGCATACAAGATAGAAAACGGAATCGTCAATCTGAAAACCGATATGGGCGATATTCCATTGTCCGTTTTCGGCAAACACAATTTGCTGAATTTGGAAGGCGCAAGATTCATCTGTTCGCAATTGGGAATAATGGAAGAAGAATTCTACGAAGCGATTATGAGTTTCAAAGGCGCATCAAAACGTCTTGAAATCGTCAAAAGAGCTGATGGTGGATTGCTTTACAAAGATTTTGCGCACGCACCAAGCAAAGTGAAAGCGACCGTTTCCGCATTTGCAGAACAATTCTCAAAAACTGAAACGTTTGGATTTTTAGAATTGCACACCTACTCAAGTCTGAATCCAGTTTTCCTTGAGCAATACGACCACGCAATGGATGGTTTGGATAATGCTGTGGTTTTCTACTCAGAAGACGCTTTAAAAATCAAAAGAATGGACCCGATTTCTCCAGATTTGATTAAGGAAAAATTCAAAAATGAAAACCTGAAAGTCTTTACCAACGCAGAAGACCTTCACGCTTATTGGGAAACTTTGGACAAATCCAAAGGCGCTTTTGTGATGATGAGTTCCGGTAATTTCGGAGGCTTGGATTTGACGAAATAAAATTTTATTAGATATAAATTATAAACCTTCTGGATTAATTTTTCAGAAGGTTTTTTATTAATGACAAATCCGAAACCCAACAATGAAAGTCCCAAAGGGACGACCGATTTCCCAGCATAGGAATTTATTCCTATGCGAATGATGCCGTATGATAATGCATCAATTCAATTTCCCAATCAATAATTTCAAAGTCCCATTATCAACCAATCCCTCATTCCGAAACAAAACTTTCCCATCTTTATCAATCAGAATCCAACTCGGATAAACAGGTTTTTTATTTAATGAAATCTCAACCGCCAATTCGTGAATCCCAGAATTTCCGTTCGAAATGTAATTATATTTTTCACCAAAAAAAGCAATCGATTCTTTATATTTTTCAGGATTGAAAGTGATAAAATAAACCTTCTCATCCATCAAGTTTTTCAACTCCATATCTTTCTCCATCTGATATTTCTGAATTTTACAAATCGAGCACCAATCGGTTTTTATATAAATCAAAATAGGTTTATCCAACTTTTCCGGCAAACTTTCAAATCCATAATGCTTCACTTCCTGCGAATTGAAAATCCCGGAAATCATTAATAATATGAAAGCTAATGTTCTCATTAATCTAACTTCTAAAATCTAATTTCTAATATCTATCGTATCTGATAACGAATCCCCAAAAACGTCCGAATTCCCTGCATCGGCGCATAGCCATAAGTCGTATCAAAAGTATAGCCATAAGGATTGCTGGCAATATCATCCACTTGATTATCAAAAGGGTCAAACGGTCTTAGAATCGGATTTTTCGGTGTGAAGTTGAGTAGATTTCTCACGCCTCCATAAATCTCAAAGCCATTATCAAATTTCTTGGTCAACTGAATATTCATCAATGTAAACCAAGGCGAATATTCCGGACGGAAATCATCCGGAACAGTTGGCAATCGCATTGGTCCGTAAAATTGTCCCGTCAAATCCATTGAAAATTTGTTCGCAAACTGATAACTCAAATTGTAAGTTCCGCTCCATTTTGGTGCGTGCAATTGCTGGATTCTGTCGCCTTCATTTTCCTGATAAACATCCATATAAGTCACTCCAAACATCAACTGAATTGGCAAACTCCAATTTGTACTGATGTCCGCAGAAATGCCTCTCGAAATCGCGTGTCCAGCCAAATTATCATAAATGATTTTATCCGGCTCGGAATCAAAATCACCCACAATTTTATTGTTGAAATAGGAGTAAAATCCGTTCACATCAACATTGATAAAATAATCCTTGATTGGAATTTTCATCAGATAACTCAGATTCGTATTCAAAGATTTTTCTGGCTTCAAATCATCCGCAATAACCACTTCCCGCGAGCCAGTCAATGCTGAGTGGTCTTCGGTGAAAAGATTCACCACACGGAAACCTGTTCCAAAACTCAACCTTAAAGTATGGTAAGGATTCGGCTCAAATTTCCACGCCACTCTCGGCGAATGCACAGATTTGTGAATCTTGTGATAATCATATCTGTAACCCAAAAGCAAAGTATTTTTATCATTGATTTCCCATTCGTCTTCCAAATAAAAACCGTAAATCGGTGATTTCATCGGTTGATTTTCACCTTCTAGATTTGCTGTTCCAGGCGTGTTGTCATCGTAGAATGTCGATTTCAAAGTGGTTCCACTTTTCAAAAGATGTTTGCCCAATTGCTTTTCCCAGTTCAGTTGCAAAAACAAAACTTTCTGAGTCGCCAAGTAAGAAGTGTTCCCGTAAAACGAATCCTGATGATGGTAATTGTAAGAATATTGAAGCAAAAATTTCTCCTTCAAAGGCAATTGATAAATTCCAAAAAACTCAAAACGGTTGGTGTAAATGCTTTCGCCGTAAACATCATCTGAACCTCGGTTTCGCTTTTGCCATTGCATTTCGCCACCAAATCTGTCTTCATAAAAATATCTCAAAGCAAAACTTGCCTGTCGGTTTTCTTTTCTTTTGAAATTCCATTTGTTGAAAACTGAGATTCGGTTTTGCAAAGGCGTGTCGGTGAAATTATCTTTATTTTGGTCTATCCTGTTCCCGAAATAGAAATAATTGAGACTCAGTAAGCTGGAAAAATTCTTGTTGTCAAACACTTTTTTCGCAATATCAAGATTGATTTCACCTTGATTTCCCGTCATCACATCGGTTGCAAAATCCGGCGCTTGCAAAGCATTTTTTGTTATGATATTAATAACGCCTCCCATCGCTTCCGAACCGTAGATGGACGACGCTGGACCTTTCGTCACCTCAATTCTGTCAATCAAACTATTCGGAATTCCGCTGAGTCCGTATACTGTGGAAAGCGAACTGACGATGGGCATTCCGTCAATCAGAATCATCGTGTAAGCGCCTTCCAAACCGTTGATGTGAATGTCTCCCGTGTTACAAACCGCACAATTCAGCTGAGGTTTCACGCCGTTGACCATCGCAATCGCTTCAAACATATTAGCCGTTGGATTTTTCCTGAAAAATTGTTGCGAATAAACATCGGTCGAAATCGGATTGTTCAATTTCTTCACAGAAAATTGAGTAATGGTAACTTCATCAATACTTTTAGAATTGTCAATAGTATCAGGCTTAGAAACATTTGCAGAATCTATCTGAGCATTAATAAAAACAGAAAGGAAAGTAAAGATTGTAATAATTAATTTCATAAAACAAAAATGTTAGACAAAGCTAACAATTTTATTAGAAATAAAAAATTTACTTTCATTTTAATTTTCGGACACAAAAAAACTCATCAAAAAAATGATGAGTTTAATATTAATTGTCTAAAATCTAATATCTAGATTCTAACATCTTTTCTAATCTCTTCTGCTCAAAAATATTCTCAAAATATACCAGAACAAAAGCATAATAGATGCGAACAATTGTAAAGCTGCGCCCACATATTGACCTTTTGAGTATTGATTTTTGATGTTGTAAGTCTCATACAAAATACTTGCACTTGCCAACGCAACCATCGCCAAAGAGAACCAAAGTCCAAGATTGAAACCGAAAATTGCTCCGACTACAATCACGCCCAGCGCTACAAATCCACCAATCACGATGATATTTCTAAGGAAAGAAAAATCTTTGTTCGTCAGGAAAACTGCCGCCGTCAATCCAGCAAACATAAATGCCGTTACCAGCGCTGCCTGCGTGATGATTTCCGGTGCGTACAAACTTGCGATTCCCAGCATTGGAAGGAAAATGATCGCTTCTATCAAAACGTACAATCCCAATCCCAAATATTGCATATTTTTGGAAACCGAAAACGATAGTTTTGTCGCCAGCATAGACGCTAACCAAAAAACGCCGATGACCGCCAACCAGATATATTTTCCCGAAACCATCGATAAAACCATTTCCAACGGAATCGTTTTCAACAACAGATATTCCACCGCTCCGAATGCCAAAATCGCCACTGCGACGTGCATATACGTTTTTCTGTAAAATTCTGCTCTCTCAATTTCCGAAATTTGAGAAACCATTAATGAATCATTCATTTATAAAAATTTTAATAATCTCAAAGATAGTAAAAGATACAAGAATAAAGAATCAAGAGTAAAATTGCCAATCTAAAGTTTTTATTTGGGCAGCTTTATCCGCCTTCCGTTCTCAATCTTTTTTGCCGACGATTTCAGTCTAAATAGAGCTTGAAGTCCAAGCAAAAAAGGATTTCCACTCAAGTCGGGCTGCAGCTTCGCAAAGTTGAAGATTTGTTTATCAATCCAACTTTTGTTATTCAATTTCCAATCTGCAAAATTTGCGTTATCTACGAGAAACTAAAAATCTTAGCTGAGCGAAAGCGCCTCTTCGAACCTCAAAATATTTTCAATTAATTAAAAAAAATCTTAGTGAACTTTGCGTTCAAAAATAAGTTGCAATCTAATTCTCAAAAAAATATTACATTTGAGAAAAGCCAAATCCAACAAAATGAGATACGTTCAGCTAGGTAAGATTCCACCAAAAAGACACACGGTTTTCAAATCCGAAGACGACCAGTTCTATTACGAGCAACTCTTTGGAACAGAAGGTTTTCACGGGATTGCGTCGTTGTTGTATCATACGCATCGCCCGACTCAAATCAAATCCATCGGCGAAGCAAAAGACGTGACACCGAAAATTGCAGTCGAGAAAAACGTAACGCCAAGAATGGTAAAAGGCGCAAAAGTGACCGCTGAAGATGACTTTTTGGAAAGCCGAAAGGTTTTGATGCTAAACAACGATTTGAAAATGGGTCTGGCAAAACCAAGAAAATCACCGGACTATTTCTATAAAAACGCAGAATGCGACGAGTTGCTTTTCGTACACGCAGGAAAAGGAATTCTGAAAACAATGCTAGGAAACATTCAGTTTTCGGTCGGCGATTATCTCATCATTCCGAGAGGTACAATTTATCAACTGGAATTGGAATCCGAAGAAAATGTTTTCCTTTTCATCGAAGCGCATTCCCCGATTTACACGCCAAAACGTTACCGGAATGAGTTTGGGCAATTGTTAGAACATTCTCCGTTTTGTGAGCGAGATATTGTTCCACCAACTTTCGTACAACCTAAAAATGAGAAAGGCGATTTTCTCATCAAAGTAAAAAAGGAAAATCAAATCACGGATTTCATTTATGCCACGCATCCGTTTGATGTCGTTGGTTGGGACGGTTATTTTTATCCATATAAATTCAATATTAAAAACTTCGAACCAATTACGGGGAGAATTCATCAACCGCCTCCGGTTCATCAGAACTTCGAAGCGCATAATTTTGTGGTTTGCTCTTTTGTAGCAAGGATGTACGATTATCATCCTCAGGCGATTCCTGCGCCGTACAACCATTCGAATATCGATTCGGATGAGGTTTTGTTTTACACGCAAGGTGATTTTATGAGCAGAAACCACGTGGATTTGATGGATTTTTCACTTCATCCAGGCGGTGTAGTTCACGGTCCGCATCCAGGCGCGATGGAACGAAGCATCGGCAAAAAATCTACTGATGAATATGCGGTAATGGTTGACCCTTTCAGGCCTTTCAAACTGACGGAAGAAGCGATAAAAGTGGAAGACCCGAGTTACAAGACGAGTTGGTTGGAAGATTAAATCAATAAAGAAAAGCTAACAAAAATGTTAGCTTTTTAAATTTAGTTTAAGATTAAATTATTAACTCCCAGCAATTGGGCTTCCAAAAATCCCAACGGCCATTTCTGCCCAAATCAAAATTAATAAAGCTAAAATCCCGAAGACTAAAATCAATTTGGATTTAAAAGTTTTCACTTTCTTCAGGACAAAATCTACCGCAAATGCCGTTGCGAAAAGCAATACACCACCAATTACAAAATCGGAAAGTGTCCAATTGACTTCGGTAGTAAATTTCATTGCAATCAGTGGTGCAATCAAAAGGATTGCTGCTGCTGAATAAATGAAAGCGGAGGTTTGTTTTTGTGTTGTCATCATTTTAAATTTTAATTAATAATATAAAGAACTTTGAATTGCAAAGTAAAATCATTTTATTGAATTCTCAAAATATTATTGTGACTTTTATCATTTTAACTGATAAATAGAGAGTTAGCTGATAATGCTCATTTATTTCCATTTAATTAAATTCTAACTTTGTTTAAAATAAAAAGCAATGATCAATTACGTGAGCCCAGAAGAAGCAGTTTCAATCATTAAAAGTGGTGACAGGATTTTCGGACACGGAAGTGCTTGTACTCCCAACCTTTTGTACGATGAATTGGCAAAACAATCTTCCCGTCTGAAAGATGTGGAGATGGTTTCCATCACGCAACAAGGCAATGTGGAAATCGCCAAACCTCAATATAAAGATAGTTTCTACATCAATTCACTTTTCACGTCTGCGCCTGTTCGGGAAGCTGTGAATTCCGAAAATGGCGATTACGTTCCAATCTTTTTGAGTGAAATTCCAATTCTTTTCAAAAATGGGATCTTGCCAATTGATGTTGCTTTGATTACCGTTTCGCCTCCAGATGCTCACGGCTACTGCACGCTTGGAACTTCTGTAGATGTAGCGCGTAGTGCAATTGATACGGCAAAAAGAATCATTGCGATCGTGAATCCGAAAATGCCAAGAACCCACGGCGATGGAATGATCCACATCAACCGAATTGAAAAATTGGTTTGGAGCGAGGAAGAGCTTTTGACCATTAATTATAGCGAGAAAGTTGGTGAAGAAGAAATGAAGATCGGTAGAAATGTGGCCGAATTGATTGATGACAAAGCGACGATCCAAATGGGAATCGGAACCATTCCGGATGCGGTTTTGCAATGCCTTCACAACCACAAAGACCTTGGTGTTCACACAGAAATGTTGAGTGACGGCGTTATCGATTTGATTAAAAATGATGTCATTAACAATAAATATAAGGGAACTCACGCCAACAGAACGATCACGAGTTTTTGTTTCGGGACCAGAAGATTGTACGACTTTGTAGATGACAATCCGGCAGTGGCTTTTATGGATGTCCAGCACGTGAATTTCCCGATCAACATTATGAAAAACAAGAAAATGCACGCCATCAATTCTGCAATCGAAATCGATTTGACGGGACAGGTTTGTGCAGATTCTATCGGAACTTATCAGTTCAGCGGAATCGGCGGACAGATGGATTTTATGAGAGGTGCGGCACTTAGCGAAGGCGGGAAACCGATAATGGCTTTATCTTCCAGAACTAAAAAAGGTGTTCCACGAATTGTTCCTTTTCTGAAACAAGGTGCTGGCGTTGTGACAACCAGAGGTCATATTCATTACGTGGTGACGGAATTTGGAACGGCTTATCTTTATGGGAAAAATTTGCGTCAAAGAGCTCAGGCTTTGATAGAAATTTCGCATCCCGATGATAGGGAAATGCTGGACAAAGCGGCGTTCGAAAGATTTAAATAATAAAATTTAATATTTTTTTATGATTTTTAAAGCCTCGGTTTTGAGGCTTTTTGTTGTATATTTGATTGAACACAAAAGAAAAAAAACTAATTGAAATCAATCTATAACTTACTGAAAGAAGAGGTAAGAAAAAATCAAGCTGTTCAGAATTCTATTTTAGGCAATTCTCATCCTTGGAAAAGGAGTCATTATATCATCCTTTCTGAAATCATTAAAGAAGACCTTTCGAACCGTGAAGAGTTGCAAAATGAACGCAAATTCGAGTTGGGAACCAGCATTTCTCACATCACTTTGCAACGTTTTTTCGAAAGTGATTATCATTATAAAACTCATAATGACCTTCGGTTTTTGAAGACTTTGGACAAAATCTGCATCTTCCTTGGTTTCAAAGACCTGAACAGCTACGTGATGAATGTGAAGGAGAACAACGTCTACAATGAGGCTTTCTTCAGCAAGGAATTCACCACAGATATTATCTATCGATATTGCCACACCAATTTTGAGTTCTTCAAATATTTTCCAACATTACAACTGGAAGTATTTGACGGACTCATATTTCCGGAAGCACCATTCATAGAACGCATCAAAAATTACAGTTCCAAACTTTGCGACAATGGATTGAAATTGTTTACACATAACAACCGTTCCAATTTTGAAATTTTTGACCTCGACATCATATCCGAAGAATCTGACAAAATGGTCATTAAGACCCAGGAGTTTTGGAATTTGGTTTTCGTTGTGGAAGAAACGGGCGAAGAGTATATTGTGAATGAACTGAACACACAAATATATTTTATCAAGAATATTGACGAAAAATGGATGATTTGGGATAATTATAATCCAAACTCTGGATTACTTAACAATGTGATAAACAAAAAACCGCACTAGGTACGGCTTATTCATTGATTTGTGTTTTTAGAATCTTGATAATTCTTTAACAAAAGTAGTCATAGAAAACGAACGAAATTAAACTTAAATATACTTATAAATACATATTGTATTATTATCATTAAAGTTGAATCAGTAGTGTGGATTGATTAACCTTTGTTAATTAATTTTATATTTAAATGTTAAAATGATGATTTATAATGAATTATCAATAGCGCAATCGGTTGCATTGAAGTCGCTGATTTTATTTAATACTAATTAACAATGACACGGATTACAATCTCCAAAAACATAAAAACTAACAATCGTTAGTTAGTTTCCGAAAAATTCTTATCTTGGCATCAACAGATATAAAAGTAAAAAGTAAAATGTCAACACTCACTTTTGCCGAGAAAATCGCACAAGCCGAGAATTTTCTCCCCATCAACGGAACAGATTATTTAGAGTTTTATGTAGGAAATGCCAAGCAGGCGGCGCATTTTTACAAAACAGCATTTGGTTTTCAGTCCTTGGCTTACGCAGGTCCGGAAACTGGCGTTAGAGATAGAGCGTCTTACGTGCTTCAACAAGGAAAAATTAGATTGGTTTTGACTTCCGGACTCAAGTCGGATTCTCCAATTTGTGAGCATCAAAGAAAACACGGCGACGGAGTGAAAATTCTTGCACTTTGGGTAGATGATGCCGAAAAAGCCTTTGAAGAAACTGTAAAACGTGGCGGAAAACCATATTTGGAACCCCAAACTTTGACCGACGAATTTGGCGAAGTGAAGATGTCCGGAATCTATACTTACGGCGAAACGGTTCATATGTTCGTGGAACGTAAGAATTACAACGGCGCATTTATGCCAGGCTACGAACCTTGGAAAAGCGATTATAATCCTTCTGATGTTGGACTTCTGTACGTGGACCATTGTGTCGGAAATGTCGGCTGGGACAGGATGATTCCAACCGTGGAGTGGTACGAAAAAGTGATGGGATTTGTCAACATTCTATCATTTGATGACAAACAAATCAATACAGAATATTCTGCTTTGATGTCAAAAGTAATGTCCAACGGAAACGGATTTGCAAAGTTCCCAATCAACGAACCAGCCGAAGGTCAAAGAAAATCCCAGGTCGAGGAATATCTCGATTTCTACGAAGGCGAGGGCGTTCAGCACATTGCGGTTGCGACAAAGGACATCGTGAAAACCGTTACAGAACTGAAAAGCAGAGGCGTAGAATTCCTTTCACCACCGCCAGAAGCCTATTACGATATGATTCCAGACAGAGTTGGGAACATTGACGAAGACATCAAAAAGCTTCAAAGTTTAGGAATTTTGGTAGATTGTGATGAAGAAGGTTATCTACTTCAAATCTTCACAAAACCCGTGGAAGACAGGCCAACGTTGTTCTACGAAATCATCGAGAGACACGGCGCTCAGAGCTTCGGAGCCGGAAACTTCAAAGCTCTTTTTGAAGCCTTGGAAAAAGAGCAGGAAAAACGTGGGAATTTGTAATTTTTTTTAAAGTTAATATAGTTAACCCTTTCAGAGTTTTAAACTCTGAAAGGGTTTTTTGAATTTGCTTTAAATTTTCACCAATATTTTTTACCTTTCAAAATAAATTAAAAAAATGAAATCATTCATAGAATATTCCTCAGATTCAGACTTTTCCATTCACAATATTCCGTTTGGCGTTTGTGTTTTTAATAAAGAATTTATTGCCTGCGCCACTAGAATTGGCGACATCGTCATCGATTTGGCAACCTTGTACGACCTTGGCTACTTCGAAGAAATCACCGAAATGGACGACAATGTTTTCGAAGCTTACACCATCAACGAATTCATCGAACTTGGAAAACCACTTACGAATAAAGTCAGAGAAAAAATACAACAATTGTTATTGGAAGATTCACTTCTTTCAAAAGACGAACGAACGATTACAGATTGTTTCTACAATCTCGACGAAATCCAAATGATGATGCCTTTGCACATCCCCAATTACACCGATTTCTACAGCAGTATTCAGCACGCCACCAATGTCGGGATGATGTTCCGCGACCCTGCGAATGCGCTTCTTCCAAACTGGAAACATTTACCGGTTGGTTATCACGGTCGTGCTTCGTCAATCGTCTTATCAGGAATAGACATCATCAGACCTTGCGGACAAATCAAACCGCCGGATGCAGACAAACCTATTTTTAGCGCTTCGAAACAACTTGATTTTGAATTGGAAATGGCATTTGTCGTAAATAAAAATACAGATTTGGGCGATAGGATTTCTGTTGCAGAGGCCGAAGACGCGATTTTCGGAATGATGATTTTCAATGATTGGTCGGCGAGAGATATTCAAAGTTGGGAATATGTGCCGTTGGGACCGTTTTTAGGGAAGAATTTCGGCTCGTCTATTTCGCCTTGGATTGTGACTTTGGAGGCTTTAAAACCATTCAAAACCGAATCGCCAAAGCAAGAACCGGAAGTTTTGGATTATCTGAAATTCGAAGGAGACAAAAATTATGACATCAATCTGGAAGTTTATTTGAAACCGGAAAACTCAATAGAAAATCTGATTTCCCAAAGCAATTACAAATTTATGTACTGGAATATGTTCCAGCAGTTGGCGCATCACACGGTCAATGGTTGCAATGTGGAAGTTGGTGATGTTTACGCCAGCGGAACGATTTCCGGAGAAGATGAAAAATCCTACGGCTCGATGTTGGAATTGTCTTGGAAAGGCACAAAACCATTGAAATTAAAAAACGGAATCGAAAGAAAATTTATCGAAGACGGCGATACGGTGACGATGAGAGCTTGGTCAGAAAAAGACGGCGTCCGAGTTGGGTTTGGGAAAGTAACTGGGAAGATTTTGCCGGCAATTTAAATTTTTACCATTATGAAAATTTCAACATTTCTTTTTGTTTTTCTTTTTTTATTCAGTTGCAAAAAGGAGTACGAAGGAACTAGTGATTGTATGTGCGCTGGAAACGAAACTACCGACTCAATAATTAATATAACAAATCCGGAGGTTAATTTTAAAGATCATCAAGGAATTATAAATTATAATTGTGCTGAAGTTGAAATTGCAATTGCATCGGTTACAGATTCTGCAGGAAATGAATTTTGCGAAAATTTAGTTGATGTTAGATGTATTTCGAATAAGACATATAAACTAAAACTTGCAAATAGATTAGACTATACATCTCAAAAATTCGTGGAGATAAATACGGATAGTAAGTCTGATAAAGCTTTTTTAATTAGTGAATTTAAAAAAAATGCCAAACAAATTTATCGGTTTGACCTTGATAAGAAAAGACAGGTTGTATCAATTACTAAAATTGAAAAATAATAATTAATGAAAACAATCATCCCATCCGATATTTCCACAGTTCAGCTACAGCAAGTGATGCAAACTGCGATTGCACCGAGACCAATTGCTTTGGCAAGCACTATCAACGCAAAAGGAGAAATCAATCTTTCGCCGTTCAGTTTTTTCAATATGTTCAGCACGGTTCCGCCGGTTGTGATTATTTCGCCTTCGAGACGCGTGCGTGACAATACGACCAAACACACTTTGGAAAATCTGAAAGAAGTTCCAGAATTGGTTATTGGAAATGTGAATTTTGAGATGGTTCAGCAGGTTTCTTTGGCGAGTACGGAATACGAAGATGGCATTAACGAATTCATCAAATCCGGATTGACGATGAAACCTGCTGACATCGTAAAACCACCTTTGATTGGAGAATCTCCCGTTAATTTTGAGTGTAAAGTTCTTGAAATTAAAAGTTTAGGAGAACTTGGAGGCGCAGGAAATCTTGTGATTGCCGAGATTGTAAAAATTCATATCAATGAAAAATATCTCGATGAAAGTGGAAATCTGAACCAAAAACAATTGGATTTAGTCGCAAGATTAGGCGGAAATTTCTACTCCCGAAACAACGAAAGTAACATCTTCGAAGTTCCAAAACCGCTGGTGACAAAAGGAATCGGCTATGACCAACTTCCAGACGAAATCAAACAAAGCCATATTTTCACGGGCAACGATTTGGGAATGCTGGCGAATGTGGAAATTTTACCGATTGGTCGTTTTTCTTCGGAAAAAGATGTACATTTATTAGCCCAGAATTATTTAAAAAACAATGAAATTGAAAATGCGTGGAATGTTTTAAAATCTGACTGATAGATAGCCATTAAAAACTAAAACCATCAATTAAACTATGAAAAAATCGGTGTATCAAACCACCATCAGCCTTCTGATTTTGGTGATTGTGATGTCGGTTTTTGCCGTTGTCAACATTCAGGTCAGTTTGAAATATGAAACTGAGAATATGAAAGATTGCATTTCGCTGGTTTCAGGGAGAAATCTTTGTCAGGAATTGTTGGCTTCAAAAATCATCATTGTGATTTGCCTGATTGTTGTTTCCGGGATGTTGAGTTTTAGGAATAGGATTGTTAAAGATTAACACGTTTACATTTAACTGCTTTTTGGAGAAATTTTAATTCTGCTTTTCTTTACTGCGCAAGAATAATAGTACTACTGAGACGATTATAAGCAGAAATACCATTAAACAAAATACAAAATTCGTGATAAAATCATACAACAGAGAACCGCGGAAGTAAAGTAAATCCGTTGATGCAAATAATCTACTCTTGTTTTGATTTTCAGGGTCACAAAATGCGGTGTAGGTTTTCTCGTTAATTTTTTTCGATAAAATGTACGAAAACTCTTTTCTTAAACTTTCTGATTTTCTGCTGTCCCAAAAAGGATAATACATTTTTACAGCTTCGTGCTCGGTGTTTTGGTGAATTTTCTCCTGATATTCATAACGATAATCAATATCTGCATAAGTATTTCCTTTCCGCCTGTATCCATTATCCCACAAAGCTTTTGCATTCGTTATTTTTGGCTCGATTTGTATCCAATTCTGATGTGAGAATCTGAATTCGTTCAACGTTAAGAAAGGAGAAAGCGACAATATCGTAAGAATAAGAAGATAGGCAATCGAGAACTTTATTGCAAAATCTTTCGCCTTCGTTTTAACATTGATATTAACTTGAAAGAAGTTTTTAAAACTGATTATAATTGTGATTATCAACGCATAGATAACAAATCGAACGGGATTAATAATGAAGAGACAGAAAATAACCATTACCGATAAAACGATAAATCCTAGAATACTGAGAAATAAGTCAAAAATATTTTTCGGTTTTCCTATCATTTAAATTTTTATTAGCTTAGAAAATTATGGCATTCGTATCTTATTTGGAAGGGTTTTTCAGATTTTGTCAGATTACAGAATCTCCATCCGGAGAAACTACCTGCGCTTTGTAAAGTAAAGAGTAATAACCATTTTTCGCAAGCAATTCCTGATGTGTTCCTTCTTCCACAATCAGTCCGTGGTCCATCACGATGATTTTATCGGCTTTTTCAATGGTTGAAAGTCGGTGTGCGATGAGGATTGAAGTTCTATTCTTCGTTATTTTCTCTGTCGCTCTTTGGATTAATTTTTCACTTTCGTGGTCTATGGATGAGGTCGCTTCGTCCAGAATCAGAATTTTCGGGTCGGAAAGATAAGCTCTTAAAAATGACAACAATTGTCTCTGTCCAAGGGAAATGGACGAACCTCTTTCGCTCACCACATAATCGTAGCCGCCTGGCAATTGCTCGATAAATTGGTCGACTTCTATTTCTTTCGCCGCTTTTTTGACTTGTTCCAAAGTAATGCTTTCGTCTCCCAAAGTCAGGTTTTCAAAAATACTGCCGTGAAAAAGGAAAACGTCCTGTAGAACCACGCCAATATGACTTCTCAGATTGTACAATTCATAATCTCGAATATCCACATCATCCAACATTATTTTCCCTGAATTAATATCGTAAAGTCTGGTAATCAAACTGATAATAGTAGATTTTCCAGCGCCGGTTGCACCAACAATCGCCACAGTTTCACCCGAATTAACTTTGAAATCAATGCCTTTCAAAACCAATTGTTTCTCGTCATAAGCAAAGTGAACATTCTGAAATTCAATCTTTCCGTCGAAATGATCTCTGGCAATTGTTCCGTTGTTTGGCATTGCTTGGTCTTCATCCATTACACCCAGAACTCGCTCTGCGCCTACAATTCCTCTCTGAATATTATTAAATCTATCCGCAATCTGTCTCAACGGACGAATCAACATATTAATGAACTGAATAAAAGCGATAATCACTCCAGGCGTAGATTTGATAAAACCACCGTAAAACAGGATGAATCCAATAAAAAGTGACGAAATCAACTCGACAACCGGAAAGAATAATGAGAAGATGAAAACCGTTCTAAGTAAGGCTTTTTTTAATTCAATATTAATTTTATCAAACTTCGTAAACTCCGCTTCCTGTCTGTTGAAAACCTGTATCAAAGGCATTCCCGCCAAGCGTTCCTGCACAAAACTATTTTGGGTAGAGGTCCAGCTTCTTTCCAATCCGAAAGCCGTTTTCAGTTTTTTCTGGAAAACTCGTGTAATCACAACCATCAGCGGAAGAATCGCCAATGAAATTAAACTGAGATGCGTGTCCACCTGAAACATCGCAAACAGCACCATCACGATTCTCAAAATGTCTCCGAAAACCATCAAAAATCCGTCTGTGTAAACCGTTGCAATCGTTTCTACATCACCAACCGCTCTCGTTACCAAACTTCCAATCGGGGTTTTGTCGAAAAATGCGGTTCGGAAATAAATAAGTTTGTGATAAAGTCTTTCTCGGATGTCACGAATCACATTCTGAGAAATGAAATTTGAGAAATAAACCAAGAAAAAATTCAGAATCGTTTCTGCAACCACCAATCCGATGAGCAGATAGATGTGCTTCATCAGTTGCGCTTTGTCCTTAAGCTGAACGATATCGATATCGACCACATTTTTCGTCAGAATCGGTCTGTAAGTAGAAACGATTGCTAAAACAATGGAGATTACAAGGGTGATGATAAACCACGACCGGAATTTCATCCCAATCATAAACAGTCTTTTTACAATATTCCAGGTCGTTTGTTTCTTCATATTATCTCAAATGCAGTGCAAAAATAAGGAAATTCGATGGGAAGTAATGTTAAAGTCGTACAGCGATTTCTATGGTTTGAAAATAATTATTTCATAAGCGTAAAGTCATAGAGAGATAGTCTCTCGGTAGAAAATAATTGAAATGTTTTTAGATTTAGTCGCAGAGCGATAGTCTATTGGCAGAAAATTTAATAATATTTTAGACAGAGTCGCAGAGCGACCTTCCATCGGTAGAAATAAATAGTAACGCTTTCACACAGAGTCGCGGAGCGACAACCAATTGGTACTAATTTCAAATCAATTCTTTAAAAACATATTTCTCATTATAATCAATTTCAAATTTCTGTAAAAAATCAACATATTCTTCACGAAACGATTTTTTATGATGATGCTTTTCTTGATTTTCGATATATCTGATGACATCATTGATTTGAGATTTTCCGTAAGAAAACGCGCCAAAACTATCTTGCCATTCAAATCGAAAGGGAATAAAATTGTTTTCATTAATCCATTTGGAGGAAATACTTTTCACTTCCTGAACTAAATCTGATACTGATTGATTGGGTCTTAAGCCAATTAAAATATGAATATGGTCTGGCATTCCGTTGATAGATAACAACTTGTGTTTTCTGTTTTGGATAATACCTGTGATGTATTTAAACAAATCATCTTTCCATTCATTTTGAATCAATGCTTGGCGAAATTTCACAGCAAAAACCAATTGAATATGGATTTGGGTGTACGTATTGTTTTCAGCCATTTGATTTTTTTAGATTAATATTAAATCTAATTTAATGAAATTTCATTAATAATTTTCAAGGGTTGATAAACAATAGGTCGTCGCTCCGCGACTATCGTAGGGAGAATTAAAATTCATAACGAACATCCACCAAAAAAAGACCTTGCGCAGGAGCAGAAACGCCCGCTGAATTTCGGTATTTGTCTTCAATGATTTTCCGCAAATCGTTTGGTTGAAATTTTCCAGTTCCGATTTCTACCATTGTTCCTACAATCGCTCTTACCATATTTCTCAAAAATCGGTCAGCGGAGATTGTAAATTTCAACTGATTTCCAAGCTGTTCCCATTCGGCTTTGTAGATTTTGCAGATGTTGGTTTTGTTGTCTGTGTGGAGTTTGGCGAAACTTGTAAAATCATCGTACTCAAAAAGGATTTTGCAGGCTTCGTTCATAGCATCGATGTTCAAAGGTTTTTGACGCCAGGTTTGCCACGCAGAATTGACTGTGAACGGATTTTTCTCTGTCGAAATATAATATTCGTAAGTCCGAAAAGTCGCACTGAATCGCGCGTGCATATCTGCTGGAACTTTAAAAATTTGTTTGATAGAAATATTTTCCGACAAAAAGGAGTTGAGTTTGTAAACCAGATTTTCATCGAGCTTTTGTTCGGTTTCGAAGTGTGCGAACATCTTTTTTGCGTGTACGCCAGTGTCAGTTCGTCCGGCGCCGGTTGTTTTTATCGGCTCTCTCAGAATCGTGGACAAGGCTTTTTCCAATTCTTCCTGCACAGAAATTTCGTTGGGCTGGATTTGATAGCCAAAAAAAGAAGAACCGTCGTAAGCAAACTCTATAAAATATCTCATTTCGACGCAAATTTCCTGATTTTTTTTTAATTAATAAGAAAATCTTAATTCGTAATTTCGTGACTCAAAAAATCCTTCAATCAATGAAACCGCTCAAGACAAATAAACTTTCCAATCCTGCAGAATTCATCAAGCTGATGGTCATCATTTTTGTTTTGGTCTCAGTTTTTCTTTTCAGTCAGGGAGTTTCGCAACAGCAAACCATCATCAACGTTGTTGTCCTTTTGATTCTTTTCATTTGTTTGCAATTGACATTTGTGATTTTGTACAAAAAGGGAATCAAAACTTTGGCTTTTTGGATTCTGATGATTTTGTTATTAATGGGAATTTCATTGGGTGTGGCAATCTGGTATTATTCAAAATATGGAATTACTTTTCAGCTTTAATCATTAATTTAAATTTCAAAATGAAACGCATTCTCCTTTTGTCAGACACACATTCTTATATCGATGACCGCATTCTAGATTACGCCAAAGATGCGGACGAAGTGTGGCATTGTGGTGATTTCGGGAATATGAAAGTTATTGAAGAATTAGAAAAAATAAAACCAATTCGTGGCGTCTATGGAAACATTGACGAAGCAAAAATTAGAACGATTTTCCCTGAAGTTTTGAGTTTCAAATGTGAAGAAGTTGATGTTTTGATGATTCACATCGGTGGTTATCCGGAGAGATATTCGGCTTTGGCGAAACAAGAGATTGCTGAGAAAAAACCGAAGTTGTTCATCTCCGGGCATTCTCATATTCTAAAAGCGATGTATGACAAAAGAAATAATTTGTTGCATCTCAATCCCGGTGCTTGCGGAAAAGTTGGCTGGCACAAAGTGAGAACGATGATGCGTTTTACCATTAATAAAGATGAAATCAAAGATTTGGAAGTGATAGAATTGGGTAGTAAATAAGTTGGAACGTCGGAGGATTTGAGAGTTTTAGAGTTGCAATCAAAGTCCCATCGGGACGTTTATATTTGAGCATAGGAATTTATACCTATGAAATTAGAAATCATAAATATGAAAATAGGAGACAAAGTTTCGGTAATAGATGATGATTTGAAAGGAAACATTTTGAAAATCATTGCTGACCAGGTGAAAATCGAGGATGAGCACGGTTTCACCTACAATTTTCCTAAAAGTCAATTGACGCTTATTGATTCTGGATTATATGAGAATTCGCCGGTCATCCGAAAAAATGAAAGCTCGAAAAATGTTTCCAAAAGACACAATAAAACACCTTTAAAATTAGATTTACATTTTCAATTATTGGTCAAAAATCCATCTGATTATGAAGCTTTCGAGAGATTGATGATTCAAAAAGAAAAACTTTTGGAGACCATAGATTTCTGTAGAAAGAACCACATCAAGAATTTGGAAATCATCCACGGCATCGGCGACGGCGTTTTGCAGAAAATGGTCTATGATATCTTGGAAGGTCTCTCGAATGTAGAATACGATGAACACGGATTTTTCTACCACGAATCGGGTAGAGTAGAAGTCAAATTTTTATAAAATTATTAATGATGCTAAGAAAACATTTAAGCCTTATTTTGATTCTTGTGTTTGCAATTTCTTTTGCTCAGACAGAATATAAAACCGAGAACAATATTTCCTATTATTCGGAAAACATTTCGAAAAAAGATGTTTACGTCAGCTCTCAATGCAGGCTGAATTTTTATTATCCAACAAATATCAAGAACTTCTCAACGGTCATTTGGTTTCACGGAGGTGGATTGACTGGCGGAAGCAATGAGCTGCCAAAAGAATTATTAAATGAAAATATTGCTGTCGTAAGTGTGGAATATCGCTTAGCGCCAAAGGTTAAAGCGCCAGCTTACATAGAAGATGCCGCAGCTGCAACGGCTTGGGTTTTTGAGAATATCGAAAAATACGGAGGGAATAAAAATCTCATTTTTCAATCCGGACATTCTGCTGGAGGCTATTTGGGGATGATGATCACGTTGGACAAAAAATACCTTCAAAAATATAAGATCGATGCGAATGACATCGCGGGACTGATTCCATTCAGCGGCCAGGCGATCACGCATTTCCAAATCAGAAAAGAAAAGGGAATTGCTGAACTGCAACCAACAATTGATGAATATGCACCACTGTTCCACGTCAGAAAAGATGCGCCGCCAATCGTCCTGATTACAGGTGACAGAAATCTGGAATTGTTTGGACGCTACGAGGAAAATGCCTACTTGGCAAGAATGTTGGAGCTTGTGAAGCATCCTTCGGTCAAACTATTGGAAGAAGATGGTTTCGACCACGTGAGTATGGCAAAACCAGGTTTTCCTTTGCTGCTAAAGGAAATCAGAGAATTATCAAAGAGAATTAAGACACAGAAAAATATAAAATAATGTTTACACTAGCACAGATTGAAGCTGTACATTCCGATGTGGAAAGCGGAAAAAATTTCCCGGCATTTGCAAAAACTATCAAAGAATTAGGCGTTCAGACCTTCGAAACCTACGTAGAAGATGGCTCCACAACTTATAAAGGGAATGACGAAACCCAAGTAACTTCAGCGCAACAATACGCCCCATTGCTGATTTATGGAATCGTGAATCCTGAGAAATTTTTAACAGACCTTAGAAATCACCAACAAGGAAATACCGACTTTTTCCAATTCTGCAAAGATTGCGCAGACAGTGGTATTTTCAAATGGATCGTAGATCTGGACGCAAAAACCTGCACTTATTACGACTGCGAAGGCAAAAGCATTTTCGAAGAGAAAATTCCGGGTTAGAAGTCATTAATCTAAAAATTAATCATAAAAAAAGGAGAAAATAACAATGTTATATTTTCTCCTTTTTTATTTTAAGGTTCAAGTAAAATTAATTCATCGAAACATCCTCCGGCGCATTCGCCCACAGCAGAAACTCGCCGCCCAGATTTTGCATAATATTTTTCCAGAGACCTTGGTCGTTTGGCAGCGTGTAATCCAAATTGTAAACATCCACGATCGTCCACATTTTCCTTTGCAATTCGCCTTCCAGCTGCATCGCAGACCAACCAGAATATCCAGAAAAAACCTTGATGTCAAACGTGCTGATCTCGCCATTGATCATCGCAGAAACCACAGAGTCAATATCTTCAGTCAAATAGAATTCTTTATTGATCTCCACAAACTCTGAGGTTACTTTTTCACCTTTCAGGATAAAGTAGATCCTTTCGTTTTCCACAGGCCCACCTTCGTACAGTTCCACGGGGAAACCCAGGATATTAAGCAGTTTGGAGCTCATATTCTGGTTTTTTTTATTCAGTATCAAACCAAACGCGCCATTCTCGTTGTGATCCACAATCAGAACGACCGAACGGGAAAATATATCACCCGAGATATCCGGCGTCGATATTAAGATTTTACCTTTGTAAGAGTAATTCATCTATCAAATCTATAAAAAAATATTTTTTTGAAAAAAGAATTCGACTAAAATTTAAGTTAAAATTGTCTCGATTCAAATAATTTGGGCAGCTTGATCCGTCTTCCACTCCCAATCTTTTTGCCATAGCTTTTCCAGCCACAAAAAAGGATTTCCGTTCAAGCCGGGCTGCAGCTTCGCCAAGTTGAAGCTTTGTCTGTCAAACCAATATTTGTATCCAATATGAAATTTTTAAATATTGCTTTCCTATTTATATCAAAAACTTAATTCTATAAGCAAAGTCGCAGAGCGGCGAACTATGGGTAGAACAATACAAACCCCACAAAAAAGCTCCAAAGGAGCGACTTTAAACCAACATTTGTATCCAAAATGAAATTTTAAACATTGCTTTCCTCTTTATATCAAAAACTTAATTTTATAAGCAAAGCCGCAGAGCGGCAAACTATTGGTAGAACAATACAAACACCACAAAAAAAGCTCCGGAGGAGCGATTGTCAAACCAACATTTTGTATCCAATTTGAAATTTTAAACATTGATTTCCTCTTTATTTCAAAAACTTAATTCCATATGCAAAGCCGCAGAGCGGCAAACTATTGGTAGAAAAATACAAGCACCACAAAAGAAGCTCCGGAGGAGCGACCTATCAAAATGCGACAACCAATTCTTAAATCGATATCCAAAACAGCCTTCTCCAAAATTAATTCAAATTATATAAAAAATCTTAACGAACTTTGCGTTTAGAAATTTAGAATTCGAAAGAAAATGAACAGCGAAAACCTCCACGATAAACGAAGAATCTACGAAAAATCCCAACTTATAGAATCTGAGATAAAAGAAAACCCAATCGAGCAATTCCGCGACTGGTTTCTGGATGCAGAGAGTAATCCCGAAGTCTCAGAATCCAACGCAATGGCCATCTCCACCGTGGAAGAAGACGGTTGTCCCAGAACAAGAATGGTTCTCCTGAAATCCTACAATTGGGAAGGCTTCGTCTTCTATACCAACTACGAAAGCCGAAAAGGAAAATCAATCGAGAGCATGCACAAAGCCTGTCTGCATTTTTTCTGGCCAAGTCTGGAAAGACAAATCATCATCAAAGCCAATGTTGAGAGAATTGCAGAAAATCTCAGCGACGGCTATTTTCATTCGCGTCCAAAAGGAAGTCAATTAGGAGCTGCAGTTTCGCCACAAAGTCAGGAAATTCCAAACCGCGATTTCCTCGAAAATAAATTAAAAGACCTCGAAAAAGAATTCGAAAACAAAGAAGTTCCAAGACCACAAAACTGGGGCGGCTACATCGCAAAACCCTACGAAATCGAATTCTGGCAAGGCCGTCCAAACCGCCTTCACGACAGAATTATCTACACTTTGGAAGATAATGTCGATTGGAAAATCTCACGATTGGCTCCATAATAGAAAACCAGCAATTGCTGGTTTTTTTATTTGCTTCTCGATTTCAGAATCTGCTCCACATCTTCCAAGGTAAAACCTTTCGCTTTCAACAAAATCAGATAATGATACATCAAATCTGCCGCTTCATTTAGGAATAAATCATTGTTGTTATCTTTCGCTTCGATCACGAGTTCTACAGCTTCTTCGCCCACTTTTTGAGCGACCTTATTGATGCCTCTTTTGTAAAGTTCATTCGTGTACGATTTTGAATCATTGCTATCAATTTTATCCGAAATCGTTTGCTGCAATTCGTACAAAAATCCTTTGTCGGTTTCCTCTGCAAAACAAGTCGTCGTTCCGCTGTGACAAGTTGGTCCGAACGGTTTTGCTTTAATGAGAATTGTGTCTTGGTCGCAATCGATTTTCCAATCAATCAATTCGAGAAAGTTTCCAGAAGTTTCGCCTTTTGTCCAAAGTCTGTTCTTTGAACGTGAGAAAAAAGTGACTTTCTTTTCCTGCAAAGTTTTATCAAAAGCTTCCCGATTCATATAACCAAGCATCAGAACTTTCAGATTTAGATAATCCTGAATGATGACGGGAACCAAGCCTGTATTGTTGTCAAATTTTATAGTCATCGTATGGGTAGATTTTTAGATTTTAAATAATTTTTAAGTTCCGGAATTCCGATTTCGTTGAAGTGAAAAATACTCGCAGCCAAAGCTCCGGTTGCCTTGGTTTCCGTGAAAACATCTTCAAAATGTTGCATTGTTCCTGCACCTCCGGAAGCAATCACTGGAAGATTGATTAATTCCGAAAGCGTTTTGGTAATTTCAATCGCGAATCCAGCTTTTGTTCCGTCTGTGTTCATAGAGGTTAAGAGGATTTCTCCAGCTCCCAGATTTTCGACTTCTTTTGCCCAGGAAAACAATTCTTTTTCAGTTTCGATTTTTCCGCCGTTGCTGAAAACCTTATTTTGATTTGCAACGAATTTGGTATCAATCGCGACAACCATACATTGCGAGCCAAACCGTTTGGCGACTTCACTTATCAAATTTGGATTGGACAACGCCGCAGAATTGATTGTAATTTTGTCCGCGCCATTTTTCAAAAGTTCTTCCACATTTTCCAAAGCGTTGATTCCACCGCCAACTGTAAAAGGAATATTGATATTTTTCGCAATCTCTTTCACTAAAGGAATTAAAGTTTTCCTGCGTTCGTCCGTTGCAGAAATATCCAAAAAAACCAATTCATCTGCACCTTGCTCAGAATATTTGATGGCCATTTCCACGGGATTTCCGACTTCTTTTAAGTCCAAGAAATTGACGCCTTTTACAGTTTCCCCGTTCTTGATATCGAGACAAGGAATGATTCTTTTTGCTAGCATTAGAGAAATGGTTTTAAATCGTTGAACGTAATCCTGTTTTCATACAAAGCTTTCCCGATGATTGCGCCTTCACAACCTAATGATTTTAATTGAACTAAATCATTAGTAGAAGTAATTCCACCTGAAGCAATCAGTTTTATATCAGGATTTTGTGAAATTATGTTTCGATATAATTCAAAAGATGGACCTTCCAACATTCCGTCTTTATCGATGTCTGTAGAGATAACATACTCGATTCCGGATTCTGTTTTTTCTTTAATGAAGTCGTAAATGTTCTTTTCGCTTTCTTCCAACCAACCGGAAACTGCGATTTTTTCCTGTCGTGCATCAGCGCCTAAAATGATTTTTTCTGAACCATATTTTTCAAAACTTGCTTGAAATAATTCCGGATTTTTCACTGCGACACTTCCGAGCGTAACTTGGTTAGCGCCACTTTCAAAGGCAATTTCAATGTCGTTTTCGGATTTCAAACCGCCACCAAAATCGATGATTAAATTGGTTTCTTTGGAAATCTGTTCTAAGATTTTATAATTGATGATTTGGTTTTGTTTTGCGCCGTCCAAATCTACCAAATGAAGAAACTTAATTCCATTGGCTTCGAAATTTTTGGCAACGTCGAGAACATTGGAATTATAAATTGTTTTCTGACTGTAATCGCCTTTGGAAAGCCGGACGCATTCGCCGTTGATGATGTCTATTGCTGGGATGATTCTCATTTTCTATTTTACTTTAATGTTCGATTGATTGGGAAAACTTCGATACTTGCGAAGCGCGCCCCGGCCTGAACGGAGCTCTTTTTGTAAGCCTTGGAAAAGCCTTGGCACAAAAAAGCGGGAGTGGAGGACGGATGAAGGCGCCATAATAATTACAATTTTAAAAAGTTCTCTAATATTTTGCTTCCCAAAATTCCACTTTTTTCGGGATGAAACTGAACGCCGAAAAAGTTGTCTTTTTGCAAAGCTGTGCTGTACGCTTCGGAATAATCTGTGGTTGCAATCGTGTGTTCGTTTTTCGCAACGTAGTAACTGTGAACGAGATACGTGTAAGTCTGCTCCGGAATTCCTTTGAACAAATCCGATTTCAAATCGTAAATCTGATTCCAGCCAATCTGCGGAACCAAAACGGAATCTGGAAATTTTTTAACCGAAACATCAAAGATTCCTAAGGCTTTTGTATTGCCTTCCTCAGAGTCTTTGCAAAGCAATTGCATCCCGAGACAAATTCCCAAAAGTGGCTGTCTGAGTTCGGGAATCAGCGAATCCAGCTGTGTTTCCCGCAAGGAGTTCATTGCAAAAGACGCTTCGCCAACGCCCGGGAAAATGACTTTGTCGGCGTTGGAAATCTCGTCTGGATTGCTGGTGATTTTCGCCGAAAAATCCAGTCTTTCTATGGCAAACAGGAGACTTTGGACGTTTCCGGCTTTGTAATCTATGATAACTGTATTCATTATTTTTATTTTTTTAGATGAAAGATAATAGACGGATAGATAATAGATACAAGATTCAAAGTCTATCATCTATTCGTCTATTATCTAATTGTCTCTTACAACATCCCTTTTGTTGATGGTAAAATCATTTTGTCTGGGTCGCGTTTTACGGCGGATTTCAGGCATTTTGCGAAGGCTTTGAAAATCGATTCTATTTTGTGGTGCTCGTTGTCGCCTTCCGCTTTGATATTGAGGTTCGCTCTTGCCGAGTCGGAGAAGGATTTGAAGAAATGGAAGAACATTTCGGTGGGCATTTTCCCAATCATTTCGCGTTTGAAATCCGCTTCCCACACAATCCAGTTTCGTCCGCCAAAATCCAGTGCGACCTGCGCAAGACAATCGTCCATCGGTAAGACGAAAGCGTAACGTTCGATTCCCAATTTATTTCCTAAAGCTTGATAAAACGCTTCTCCAAGGGCAATTCCAGTGTCTTCAATGGTGTGATGTTCGTCAACATCCAAATCGCCATCAACCTTGATTTCCAAATCCATCTGACCGTGTTTTGCAATCTGGTCGAGCATATGGTTGAAAAACGGAATTCCTGTTTCGATGTTGGATTTTCCGGTTCCATCGAGGTTTAGGTTGATTTTGATTTTCGTTTCGTTGGTATTTCTGATGATTTCTGAAGTTCTATTTTCGAGTTTTAGAAATTCATAGATATCTTTCCATGAAGTTGTTTTTAAACTAATGACATCTTCGAGTTCATCATTTTCTAAAATTTCATCTGCGCCAAGATTTTCATCTGTGTTAATGAAAATCGCTTTTGAATTGAGGTTTTTTGCCAGCTTTACATCCGTAATTCTATCACCGATGACGAAGGAATTTTTTAAGTCGTAAATTTCTTTATCAAAGTATTTAGTCAGTAAGCCTGTGTTCGGTTTTCTGGTTGGCGCATTGTCTTTGGCAAAGGTTTTATCAATGAAAATATCTTCGAAATCAATGCCTTGGCTTTCAAATGTTTCAATGATAAAATTTTGAATCGTCCAAAAGTTTTCTTCCGGATGAGAATCCGTTCCCAAACCGTCCTGATTGGTCACCATCACCAATTCGTAATCCAGTTCATTCACGATTTTTGAAAGGTAAGTGAAAATCTGCGGATAGAATTTCAGCTTTTGGAAAGAATCAACCTGATAATCTTCGGGTTCGAGGATCAATGTTCCGTCGCGGTCTATGAATAGTAGTTTTTTCATTTTTTTTTTTGGACTTTTATTTTTATATGGCTTCGAGAGCCTCAGCCTGACAAATACTTTAACTTTCTTAAATTTTCATTTGTCACATTGAACTTGTCGAAGTACTTTCTAATTCAAATTTTGGAGCGTTTCTATTAACTTTAAATTTTCTTCCGGAGAACCAACGGTAATTCTCAAACAATTTTTGATAACCGAATTTCGGTTTCTGACAATCACATTTTTATCCACTAATTTTTGATAAATGAAGTCTGCATTTTCAACTTCAATCAAAATAAAATTGGCGTCTGAAGGAAATATTTTCTTGACTAAACTCAATTTTTCTAAACTTTCAATAAGATTTTTTTTCTCATTTAAAATCAGTTTTATGTTTTCTGAAACATGATTTATATTTTCTTCTTTTAAATTCTCAAGAATTGCATTTTGATTGGGCTGACTGATGTTGTAAGGCGGTTTTGTCTTATTGTAAAATTTGATGATTTCCTTGGAAGCAGAAGCAATTCCAACCCGAACAGAAGCCATTCCCCAAGCTTTGCTGAAAGTCTGACTAACGATTAGATTCGGATAATTTTTAATTTGATTTCTAAAACTTTCTTCCGGGCTGAAATCGATGTAAGCTTCATCAATAAAGACAATTCCGTTGAAATTTTCAAGAATGTATTCTATGTTTTTAATTGAATTTCCTGTTGGATTGTTTGGTGAGCAAATAAAAATAATTTTCAGATTTTCGTCTTTTATATAAGGTTTCAAAGTCTCTAAATAAATTTGGAAATCGTCATTCAACTCCAGATTGATTAGTTCTACATTGTTAATACTAGCCGAAACTTCATACATTCCATACGTTGGAGAAAACGTCAAAACCTTATCTTTTCCAGGCTCACAAAATATTCTGAAAGCCAAATCAATTACTTCGTCGCTTCCGTTTCCAAGGAAAATATTGTCTGCAGAAATCTGATTAAGTTCACTTAGTTTTTCTTTAATTTTCCTTTGGTAAGGGTCGGGATAACGGTTCATTTCTCCAAAAGGATTTTCATTCGCATCCAGAAAAATCCCATTCTCACCTTCGAATTCATCTCTTGCGGAAGAGTAAGGTTTGAGATTTAGAATATTTTTTCTGACCAATTTTTGAATATCAATTTTCATTTTCTAAATATTTTAATCTGACGGAAACTGCATTTTTATGAGCCATCAATTCTTCGGCTTCAGCCATTAATTCGATGGTTTTTCCGATGTTTTGAATTCCATTTTTTGTGATATTTTGAAAAGTGATTTTCTTCACAAAACTATCCAGAGAAACACCGCTGTAGTTTTTCGCAAAACCATTTGTAGGCAAAGTGTGATTGGTTCCGGAAGCGTAATCGCCTGCACTTTCCGGACTGTAATTTCCTAGGAAAACTGAACCTGCGTTTGTAATTTTATCAGTAAAATTTTCAGCATTTTCAACCAACAAAATCAAATGTTCAGGCGCATAAAAATTAGAAAAATCAATTGCTTTGTCAATGGAATTTAATAAAATTGATTTGCTATTTTGTAATGCGATTTTAGCAATTTCGTTACGCGGTAATTCTTTAAGTTGTCTTTCGATTTCAATATTAATTTCATTAATAATTGTTTCAGAATCACTCAACAAAATAACTTGAGAATCGGTTCCGTGTTCGGCTTGAGACAATAAATCCGACGCTACAAATGCAGGAATCGAACTTTCATTCGCAATCACCAAAACTTCACTTGGACCAGCCGGAATGTCGATGGCGACATTATAATTAAGCGCCAATTGTTTCGCGAAAGTCACGTATTGATTTCCTGGTCCGAAGATTTTATCAACTTTCGGAAGCGTTTCTGTTCCAAACGTCAAACCTGCAATCGCTTGACTTCCACCAATTTTGAAAATGTTTTTAATTCCAACCAAATCAGCTGTAAATAAAATTGCAGGATTGATTTTACCATTTTTATCTGGTGGCGAACATAGCGCAATATTTTTGCAACCTGCAATGTTTGCCGGAATTCCCAACATCAAAACTGTAGAAAACAAGGGTGCGGTTCCTCCAGGAATGTAGATTCCAATATTTTCAATCGCTCGGCTTTCTCGCCAGCAAAAAATGCCTTCCGTTGTTTCAATGATTTTCTTCTCTTCTTGTTGAGATGCGTGAAATTTTCTGATATTTTCAGAAGCAATTTTTACAGCAGATTTTAATTCATCAGAAACTAAATTTTTAGCTTCTTCAATTTCGATTTCTGAAACTTTTAAATCATTTAAAACAACGCCATCAAATTTTTCTGTGAAGAGCTTTAATGCTTTATCGCCTTTAATTTTCACTTCATTAAAAACAGATTTTACCTGCTCAGAGAGGTTTTCCTGATTTTGCAAAGGTCTTTCGCAAAGTGACTTCCATTCAGAAATATTTGGATATTTATATTCCCTCATCATAATATCATTTTTTCGATTTCCAAAACTAAAATTCCCTGAGCACCTTCATTTTTCAATTTTTCTATCACTTCCCAAAACTGGTCTTCTTTGATGACCGAGTGGATGGATGACCAACCGCTTTCCGCCAATGAAAGAATTGTAGGCGATTTCATTCCAGGTAAAATGTTAATGATTTTTTCCAAGTTTTCATTGGGAGCATTTAGAAGGATATATTTGCTTTCAGAAGCTTCTTTTACAGCGTTGATTCGGAATAATAATTTTTTGAGAATGTCTTTTTTATCTTCTGATAAATCATTGTTGGAGACCAAAATAGCTTCGCTTTCTACAACCGTTTCAACTTCTTTCAAACCATTTGTCAATAGAGTAGAACCTGTGCTGATGATGTCGAAAATCGCATCTGAAAGTCCGATTCCAGGAGCGATTTCTACGCTTCCACCAATTTTCTCAATTTGTGCATTGATGTTTTTTTCTTGGAAATAGTTGGAAAGAATCTCAGGATAAGACGTCGCAATCTTTTTACCTTCGAAATATTGAATTCCATTATAACTTTCTTCTTTTGGAATCGCCAAAGACAGTCGGCATTGCGCAAATCCCAATTTCTGAATCGTTTCGATTTGCTTTTTCTGTTCCAGAACTTCATTTAGGCCAAGGATTCCAATATCGGCAACGCCTTGTTCCACGTATTGGGGAATATCATCGTCACGTAGAAATAGGATTTCCAGTGGAAAGTTGGAAGAAACCGCTTTCAGTTTTCTGGTGCCGTTGGAAATTTTGATTCCACATTCTTCGAGGAGTTTGAGGGACTTTTCGCTCAGTCGTCCGCTTTTTTGTAAGGCTAATTTCAGTTTACTCATTTTAGATTTTGACATAAGTCCGAGTAAACGACAGGAGAATTTTTGGAATAAAAAAAACCGACTGATTACTCAGACGGTTTATATTTTTAGAAGTTATGACATATCACTACCTTCCCGTCTGTGCGAGGAAATGGTGATGATGATGCATAAATTGTGTAGTCATTTTGATATTTTGATAAAGCAAATGTATAGAACTTATTTTAATAAAATCTAACTTTTCCGGAAAATTAACTAAATAAAATTCTCGGCCCACTTCTGGACCATCTCAGAAAACCGTGTATTTTCAAAGGTTTTGTTCCTGATTTTAGAAACCGAATGAACACCTTTTTCATCCGAAATTCTTAAAATCTCTTCTGCTTTTTGAGATTCGAAAGCGATGATTTCCGCTTCTTCAATCTCGGCCAGTTTGTTTTTATGGATGAACGTGACGAAGTTTTCCATCAAAGGAGAAATGTATGCGCCTTCCGTTTGTTTCGGGATTTTAATCACATTATCTTGTAAAAACAAAAGATTTCCAAAGATACTTCTGGCAATTTTTTTGTTTGGATTGAGGAGAATTACATCGTCCAAATCATTCTCTTTCGCATAGATTTGTGCATAAATATTTTCAGGAGAATGAACGCGAATATTACTCAAAAGATTAGCATTCACATTGATTTCCTTAATCAAATCCAACTCCACATTGCCTTGGATTCTCAAAACATCTTCCGTCTCATCCACTTCAAAAAAGAACGCCGTTTCCGATTTTGCCAAAGGTTTGTCGTCCTGTTTTCTGTAAGCCATCAATTGTACGATTCCGTTCTGAACGCCTTTCGATAAAACTTCAGTTTGAAGTAAATCCTGGAAAAATTCCAAAGTGTAAGTCAAAGGAATATTCAGCCTCATCTTTCGCATCGAAGCCATCAGGAAAAAGTAAGATTCCTCCGCCATAATGATTTGACCGTTTCGGATGAAAAATGAAACCCAAACCGAATCTCCAAAAAGAAAAGACCGATTCAGTAACTGTAAATTGTCTTGTGTGTAAACTATCTTCTGCATTGTAGAATATAAAAAAATAATGAACGATAAAATCGTTCATCCATTATTTTTAAGAAGCTCCTAATTTTAACTGTAGATTTTCTATCAGGTTTTCCCAATAGAGTCTGTTTTCCTCCTCATCGCCAGGCTCGCAAAAGTCGGTGATATTCAAAGAAAGGTCATCTGTAATCTCGTCTATGACAATAGAAAGTTCGAAGAAATATTTGGAACCTTCGTCCTCTTCCCAACGGAAACGCACGAAACTTTCCGGCTTATATCTGATAAGTGTCGCTTTTTCAGCAGGACCACTTCCCCAGCTGAAGAAAAAATCGTCTCCACGCTCCACCACATCTTCCGCAAACCATTCTGATAATCCTTCTGCACTCGCCAAATACTCGTACAAAATCTCTGAGAGACAATGCATATTGTATTCGTACTGCACTTTCGTTTTCGCCATATTCAAATTCTAATTGTGGCGCAATATATAAATTAATTTTTTATTTCCAAATCAAAATGTCTATGGAAATTCAAAATTTTTATAGAAATAATGTATGATTTTTATTAGCTGATTTCTACGATTCGAAAAACCTACAATCCATCGATTATTTGGCACTTTTGAACCTGAATATTTTGGCAGCTATTTCCGCCTTCCGCTCCCAATCTTTTTTGCTCACGATTTCCATTAAGTTGAACTTGAGTGCAAGCAAAAAAGGATTTCCGCTCAAGTCGGGCTGCAGATTTGTAGGTCAATCAAGATTTGTTGTCAATAGAAATTATCTTTAAAATTTTATAGAGACGAAGTCTTGATATATTGGTAGAAGTAGGACGTATTCAAGTAAAAGTGCGAAGCACCGACATATCGGTTTGAGAATAAATGATAATTCACTGCTGCAGATTTCTTATTCCACTTCATTCAAAGCTTCCAGAATAATCGCACAACCTTTTCGGATTTCATCTTCTGAGATTGTAAGTGGCGGAGAAATTCTCATATATTCATTTCGGTAAAGTTGCCAGAAGACAATCAGTCCTTTTTCCATACATCTGGAAGCGACTTTCAAAGTATATTCAGGGCTACCAAGATTCACAGCCAACATCAAACCTTTTCCATTCACATTTTTGATTTTTGGATGAACGAGCAATTCACGGAAGAGTTTTTCTTTTTTGTCGGTTTCGTTCATCAATCCACTTTCCAGAACTTCTTGTAAAGTTGCAAGAGAAGCAGCTGCAATCAGCGGATTTCCTCCAAAAGTCGTAATGTGTCCCAACTTCGGCGAATGTGAAAGACTTGTCATAATTTCCTTAGAACTCATAAAAGCGCCAACCGGAACGCCACCACCCATTCCTTTTCCCATCACTAGAATATCAGGAACAATCCCAAAATGTTCAAAAGCAAACAGTTTTCCCGTCCGTCCAAAACCCGGCTGAATCTCATCAAGAATCAACAACGCTCCGACTTCCTCACAACGTTTTTTCAACTGAATGAAGTAATTGTCCTTCGGCATTATAAATCCCGCTGCTCCTTGGATGGTTTCCACAATCACGCAAGCCGTTTTCTCCGTAATCTTGTCAAAATCATTTTCATTATTGAACTCAATAAAATTGACCATTGGCAACAACGGACGAAATTCTCTTTTATGAAATTCATTTCCGGCAACTGAAAGTGCGCCGTGCGTATTTCCGTGATAAGCTTCTTTGAATGCAATGATTTCTTCCCGTCCTGTATAACGTTTAGCGAGTTTTAAACTGCCATCAATAGCTTCTGCTCCGGAGTTGACGAGATATGTAACTTCCAATGGTTCGGGCGTTGCTTCTGCCAAAAGTTTGCAAAGCGCGACTGGTTTTTCCTGAGCATATTCGCCGTAAACCATTACGTGCAGATATTTATCCGCCTGTTCTTTGATGGCGTTCACGACTTTCGGATGCGAATGTCCAAGCGTGTTTGCAGAAACGCCCGCAACAAAATCCAGATAAGCGATTCCGTTTTTGCCGTAGATGTAGCTGCCTTCTGCTTTTTCCACTTCGAAACCTGCGGCGTAAGGTGTTGTTTGGGCTTGGTATTTGAAAAAATCGGTCTTCATTTTTTTAGTAGATGTTAGAAATTAGATTTTAGAAGTTGGATTTTACAATCAATTATTTCAATACGAAACAGACTCCTAAACTCTCGCAAATTTCGGGAATTTCTTCGTTTTTTCGTGAAAGTATCGACAAAAATTTCAATCTCGGCGAAGCGCGCCCCGACTTGAGCGGAAATCCTTTTTTGCTTATGCTCAAGTTCTATTTAAAATGAAATCTTGAGCAAAAAAGATTGGGAGCGGAAGGCGGATAAGGAGCCCAAATAAAATTACTTTTTTACCCGAATCGGCGTTTTCGGCTTATTCTTTTCTTCGAGTTTTTTGCGTTCGGCATCTGCCCGTTCGAATAGCGAGTTGTCGGATTCGTAGACGATTTCAGGATAGTTGGGTGTATCTAGGAAAATGTCCCGCCATTTCTGCGGACGATCTTTGGTGTTCCAGTTGAAATCCTTGAAAAACCGCTCATCTTTGGAGATCTTGCTCATCGGATAAGTATCCGTATTAGCACCAATATTACAATCTACAACTTCGAGGCGACGCTCCAAAAACTGCGCTGCTATTTCGCCACAAGTTGATAATGCAACACCAATTCTCGTGACCTCCTTTGTCTTTTGATTGGTGTCATCGGCGTAAGTGATCGCCTGAGCATTACCGATGGCTTTTGCAATATCGATCGCATTATTTTTAAGATAAACGATCATATTTTTGCTTTTGATCTGATTGAATTCATCTTTCAGATTAAGAGAATCTGCCTTGCTAATCGCAAATGCATTTCCTATAACATAAATTGAATCTGTAATTTCTTTTTCCGGATTGCTGTAAACTCGGATCTCATCGCCGGTAACCTGTTTTACACCCATCCAGAGAATTGGTTTTCGGATCAGATGCATCTCGCCGTCGGTCTCATTGAAACTAAGTGAATCTGACCGACCCTGCATATTGGTTTTGTAAATTCTCACCTTTCTGAAAGCTCTCAGAAAACTTTTTTTCTTAAGCTTATCGATAGAATCTGGTTTTTGGTAAGTCAGGAATTTATCCGCAGAAAAATATATCGAATCTTTACCTAAAATCTTGACAGCATAAGGTTTATCGGTAACCATTGCGGAATCTTTTTTCTCATAGATTTCGCCGTAACCACCTTTGATGTAGCGGTTCTGTTTTGGATCATCCAAAGTAACATTGCCTGTCCCTTTTCCAAAGCCTGTATTTCTGTTGAAGTAGAGTTTGTCACCAGTCAGGACTTTATCGTTGTAATGAATTCGTGAATTTTTATTAAGGAAAGATTCTCCGGTTCTGGAGTTGTAAGTTCCTAATTCTGTGTACACGTAATTCCTTGGATTGGCTTTATCGCGGATGGTGGTAGGTCCAAAAAAATCTGACGCGCCTGTGTTTTGGTTTTGTTTGATGTTATCACTAATGATCGTATACTTATCGGTTTCGATGTTGGATCGTCCAATGAAATCGATCATTTTCGTATTTAGATAATACGTTGCAGATTTTGTATACATCACACTTCCATCGTTACTATAAATTGTGCCACCAGTGTTGAAGTATGCGGTGTTTGGAATCTTATCGTAGTAAAGTGTTTCTGTTTTAATGGTCTGTTTCGGGTCGGTAAGGACAACGTTTCTTTTTGCGATTCCACGTTCTGTATTGCCATCGTATTCCATTTCTTCAGCAGTAATTCGGTTTCCGTCGGCTGTTGTGAGAACGACGTTCCCGATAGCTTTTAAGAAGTTTTCTTTTTGATAAAAAACGACTTCATCAGCAGTTAGAACTGAACCTTGATGTTCGAAAACAACATTTCCTGAGAAAACAGGATTTCCTTCATACTTGTCAGCTTTCACACCGAAACTATCAGAATGCTTGTGCTGAACTTTCTTTGAAGCATCTGTATTTGGTGGATTTGAATTGTTGAAAAAAGGATCTTTTACCAGACCTGTGTTTTGGGTTGGGGCAACTTGTGAAAAGATTTTTACAACAACTAAAAGTAATAGTAATAGAAAGATTTTCTTCATTAATTTTCAGACTTCTTGTGTCCGTAGAAGTACAGCGAATGCGTATCAATACTGACGCCAAATGCTTTCTCAATCGAGTCTTTGATGCCTTGAATCCTTGGGTCACAAAATTCTATGATTTCCTCAATGACTTTATCAGAATCTTCTTTGTATATTACCAAATGGTCGTGCTGTTTATCGAAATATGATTTTTCGTAAGACGATGTACTTAATGTTTTCTCTCCGAACTGGTGCTTTCTGATCAATCCTGCATCAAGGAAAATCTCGATCGTATTGTAGATCGTGGCTTTGCTCACGTGGTATTTTTTCTGCATCATCAGAAGATAAAGATCGTCCACGTTGAAGTGATGTTCCATACTATAGATCTCTTCCAAAATGGTATAACGCTCCGGCGTGTTGCGGAAGCCTTTATCCATAAGGTATTGTCTTAGAACATCTTTTATAGTTGCGATATTCAACTCTTTTTGTTTCGTATCCATCTTACAAAATTAGCGATTTTTTTTGTGATTAATCAAAATGCTTGCCTTCGACTCTTTCTATCTTCTCTGTTTTGATTTTCTGATCCAGTAGTGGCGCAGATTCTACAACCACATTGTGACTTGCAACACCATAAGCCGTGAAATCGTTGCTTCCCAATTTTTTTACAAAATTGTAGATGTTGAGAATAATCTTGTCACGGATTGTCAATAAAAAGTCATTGATGTAAACATTATCGATGATGACAAATTTGAGATCCGGTGGAATGTTGTGCGTTCTGAGAGACGGATGTGAACTTCTGGATGGAATCGTTCCTTCCTCCATCATCTCTGCCAAAACTTGCTGAAAGTAGTCGTTGATTCTTCTGTCTCTTTTGAAACCAAGCAGGAAACTTATTTTATAAATTGTTCCAGGTAGGATTTCCTCCACATTATATTTGAAACTGTATGGATCTTCCTGGTTAACGATGTTTAAAATGAAATAATGGTCAGCTCTCTTAGGTTGCGCTCTGATGATTGAATAGATGATTTTTGATTCCACTTCGTCGTCTCTTTTGGCACGGCTGATAAATGCTAAATTGGTCGCATATTTTGGAATCGTTTCATCGAGTTTCATATCTTTTATCGTAGAGATATATTTCTCAAGTTTCACAAATTTGATAAAAGTTGTTTTGATGATTCTACCATTATACCAGGCGTACATACAAATGCCGATGAATCCTGCAAGGAGAACAGACATCCAACCGCCGTCAAAGAATTTGATGATGTTGGCACTGAAAAATCCACCTTCGATGACGATATAGATTAATGCAAAAATCGCAATCCAGATTTTATTGGTTCGGGTTTTAAGAAACCAGAAAATCAAGAGAATAGTTGTCATCAACATCGTAACCGTAATGGAAAGTCCGTATGCAGCTTCCATTTTACTGGATTCTTTGAAGTAAATAACAACGATGAAACAAAGCAATAAAAGTCCCCAGTTGATTTTCGGGATGTACATTTGACCTTTGATTCCAGAAGGATATTCGATTTCCTGATTTGGCCAAAAGTTGAGCGACATTGCTTCCGAAAACATTGTGAAAGCACCTGTGATAACGGCCTGACTTGCAATAATCGCTGCTGCAGTCGCTAGAACAACACCCGGAATAATGAACCATTCCGGCATAATTCCAAAAAATGGATTCTTCCCTGCGAAAACCTCGTGGTAATTGCTTAATAACCAAGCACCTTGGCCAAGATAATTAAGAATCAACATTGCTTTTACGAAAATCCAACTGGCCTGGATATTTTTGATGCCGCAATGTCCAAGGTCGGAATACAAAGCTTCCGCACCCGTTGTACAAAGGAAAACGGCTCCTAAAATCACAATTGCACTTGGCGAGTTGTAGATTAATTTGACAGCATAATAAGGATTGAAGGCTCTCAAAACTGTTGGATGTTCTATTAATTGTACAAGACCAAAACCACCTAAGACCAAAAACCAAAGCACCATTACAGGACCAAAGAATTTTCCGATAAAGCTGGTTCCAAACTGCTGAACGACGAAAATAACGATTAGAATAAATAAGGTTATCGGAACAACAGGCGGTTTGTGCATTACCAATTCAAGGCCTTCTATCGCTGAAATTACAGTCATTGACGGTGTAATAATACTGTCCGCAACCAAAGTTGCCGCACCGATGATAGCGATGCCATAAAGCCATTTTTTCTTAAATCTTTTGACGAGAGAGTAGAGTGATAAGATTCCACCTTCGCCTTTGTTATCGGCCTTTAAAGCAATAATAACGTATTTGACTGTGGTCTGTAAAGTCAATGTCCAAATGATGCACGACAATGCACCTTCGATGTATTCTTCCGAGATGATGCCTCCGGATTTTCCAGCATTGATGATGGCCTTCATCACGTACAACGGCGAGGTTCCGATGTCTCCGAAAACAATTCCTAATGAAACTAAAATCCCAACTGCGGAAAGTTTTTTGAGGTCAAAATGACCACTGCTATCTTGCGACATAATGTAAGAATTATTGAAAAATAATTTTGCAAATTTAGATTATTTTATAGTCTTACAGATTTTTTTGATGAAAATGTAATATTGGAGAAGTTTTTGTAATTAATACAATTGATTGTCAGCCGGTTGTGAGCCCAAATTTTCTTGAATTATAAATACGAAATGAAACTCCACCATTTCCTGTTTTTAAGATAATCTAAGTTTTGGTCGTTCTTGTAAGCTTCTCTTTCAAAGCTGATGTTTCGGTAAGCTAGGTCCGGATTTTTGTATTTGAGATATTTGATGTAATATTCTGACAAGTACCAAATGTAAAACGGAATAATCAAAAGTTCCAGCTGTTGCCGAAGATGGATTTTCTCGTGGTTGATGAGAACCGGATTGTGTCTCAACTCTTTTTTCCTCAGCAAAATAAACGGGAACAAGGTAATCCCCGAAATTTTAGTATTTTTGAGTAATCTTTGGCAGATGATTATCATAGTTGAGTTTGGAAGATGGAAGTTAGAGGATGGAAGTTAAATCCTATATTTAAGGGATAAATTTGATTTGAAGACGAATCTGCAGCCCGACCTGAGTGGAAATCCTTTTTTGTGGCTGCAAAAGCGCAGGCAAAAAGATTGGGAACGGAGGGCGGATAAAGCTGCCATAATAATTCTCATTAATAATCTACCAAAGATAAAAATTTTGGTATAGTTTTTTAACTTATGAAACTAAATGACATCAAAGAGAATGAAGACTTCTACTACAACGAGCAGGGCTACAAGGTTTTTACGGAGAAATTCCATCTGAAACGTGGCTATTGCTGTAAAAGTGGATGCCGACATTGCCCGTATGGCTACGATAAAAAGACGGATACATTTATTAAAAAATCTAAATAATTACTACATTATGAAATCCAAGATTCACGAATTCCAACACAAAAGTATATATAAAATGAGTAAACAATATTTCTTCATATTACTGGCAGCAGTTTCTCTGGGCGTGACTTCTTGCAGCCCTTTCAACGTGAAATCTGACTATGCGGCGACGGCAAACTTCGCCAACTACAAAACCTATTTGCTGAGAACAGACGACCTGAAACTGAATGACATCGACAAAGACAGAGTTTTGAACGAATTGTCCAAACAACTGCAAGCGAAAACTTTGACTTCGGCTCAGAATCCTGATTTAATTATCAATGTGAAAGCGTCTCACAAGAAAGTGCAGGATGTGACGACTTCTTATGGCGGCGGTTTCGGCTGGGGAAGACCTTGGGGCTGGGGCGGCGGTTTCGGAATGGGAAATACCTGGACGAACAATTACAATAGCGGAACCATAGTGGTTGACATCGTAGATGCGAAAACTCAAAAATTGGTTTGGCAGGGAATCGGAAGCGGACTTTCTGTAGATTCGCCGAAGTCTAAACAAAGACAAATCCCTCAAATTGTAGCTGATATAATGAAAAATTATCCGCCACAAAAAGGGAAATAGTTCTCAAAGACATTTAGATAATAGACTGATAGATTAGACTTTATCTTTCTTGTACAAATATTAACCATCTCATTTTTTATGAGATGGTTTTTTTATTCCGAAATTTTGATGACCAGAAGTTCTTTTGCTTCTTTCAAAACTTCTGATTTTCTTGCTTCATTCAAATCCAAAACGTCTAGTAAATTTTGATTGTGGAATAATTCCTTTACCAAAACACATTTTTTCTCCAGCAATTTTTGCTTCTGTTTTCCGTCCAAAGTCGTGAGACAGGTGATAGGATAAAGCGCATTTTGATCTACCAAACTTTTGATGTTTTTACATTTTGGATAATCCCAAGACAGCAATCTGAGTCCGTAATATTCGCCAAAAGCCACAGAATCTTTGGTAAAATAAGTATTGGTGATGAGCCAGCCATCTGTAAATTCGGTTTGAATTCCGAACAGATTATAGTTGATTCCCGAAATATCTTTGATTCTCGATAAGACGTACATCGGCGTTGTAACGGAGATTTTTGTGTCTTCCGCATTTCGGAATTTGCATTCTACCCAATAGGTTTTCTCGTCCTTTTTGGCGATGACATCCGCTTCGTGCGTCACCGAATGTCCTTTTATCAGCTGTCCAGTTTCGGTTTTGTAGCCAATGTTTTGAAAAACTCTCGCAATCCACTGTTCGAAATAAAATCCTGCAGGTCCCAATTCCAACAACGCTTTTTTCAAGCTGTATCTCGCTGCGACGGCGTTTGATATTTTTTTCAGTTCGTCGAAAGCCAGTTTGTAAATTTCTCGTGTTGTAACGCCTTCGATGCAATTTGGTAAAATATTGTCGATGACTTTTTTGATAGAGTTTTCTTCCGCTCCGGAGTTCCGAAGTGAGTTTTCCAGTTTTGAGATTTCAAATTCTACAATTTCGCCAGCGTTGTTTTTGATTTTCATAGTTTAATTTTTATTTGGGCAGCTTTATCCGCCTTCCGCTCCCTCCCGATTTTACATCGGGATCCGCTCAAGTCGGGCTGCGAGCAATTCTACGTTTAAAGTCTTCGACTCCGCTCAGACTGACATCTCTTAAGTAAACCAAACAATTATATTGTCACGCTGAGCGGAGTCGAAGCGTTTTTATTTTACAGATTACTCCAAAAACCACATTTCAAACCGGCTTCCTTTTTCCAGAGGTTTATAATTAAGATAGCCTTTGTGAGCCTCGATAATACTTTTGCTCAAAGTTAAACCAATTCCGGAACCACTGATTCTGGTTGTGAAAAATGGCAGGAAAATCTTGTCTTTGATTTCATTCGAGATTCCGATTCCGTTGTCTTCTACACTTAAAAGAATTCTTTTGTTGAATGTTTTTATTTCTGTTTTAATGATTCTTTCTGAATTGTCGGCAACTGCGTAAATTGCATTTAGATAAAGATTAATCAAACATCTCTCAATCATTTTCTGGTCAGCGAAAATCACCTGGTTTTCCAGAGAATTGATGATTTTAATCTGATTTTTTTCGAATTCCGGTTTGAGGAAATTAAGTGCAGATTCTACAATTTGAGTCAGAGAAATAGTTTTGAAAACTGGTTTTGGAAGTTCTGCAACTTGGCGGTAATCGTCCACGAAATTCAGCAATTGTTTGGATTTTGAATTGATAATCATCAGACTTTCCTTCATTTCGTGCTGATCTTCTTTTTCAACAACTTCTTGATTGGCAATATATTCAAGATTTTGAATCAAGCTATTGACAGGCGTCAAAGTGTTCAGAAGTTCGTGCGAAATGACTTTCATCAAATTATTCCAGGCAAGTTTTTCTTTTTGCTCGATTATTTTCTGAACAGATTCCAAACTGATGATGCAAAAACGGTTTTTGACATTCTGAACTTTTTTGGTTCGAAGTGAAAACGACTGTTTTACATTTTCATTAATCGAAATATCAAAAAATTCCTGCGAGTTTTCGTAATTGGTTTGTTCGATAATTTTATAAAATTCAGACGCTTTAGATTCATACAATTCCCAAGAGTTATATTTTGGAATCTGAAGAATTTCCAGAAAAACTGGATTTACATAAAAAACTTCCCATTGATTATTCTTCTCTGATAGAATCATCAACCCGATTTCCATTTGATTGAGAATTTCTTCGTACAAAAGTTTATAGGAAGACAAGGCCAAATATTCTTCTTTGCTTTGATAATAAAGTTTTACAGCATTATCCACCAAATTATTTTCTTCAGTTTTTGGAAACAGTGAAAAGTCTTTTTTCTGAATCGCCAACAATATTTTCTCACTTTTCTGAACATAACTCAAAGCTGAAATCTGCGCCAAAATAATGCATCCAATACTTACTGCAGTAAACAATCCGAAGTTAATCCACTTGCTTTGTGTGTAAAAATCAAAGGCGAAAATCCCACTGACAATCGCCAGAAGAATAAATATTAGCCAGATAATTTGTTGTTTGTTCATCTACAATTCAAATTTTGATTAATAGGATTTCATCCTATCCTTGATTAAATAGTTCCTTCGGAACTGTGCTTGAATCTTAAGTTCAGACTTCCTTCCTCCATCTTCCAACTTCCTGCTTTATCATAACTCAAATTTTTCCATTCTTCGGTAAAGTGCCGCACGCGACAATCCCAAATCTTCCGCAGCGAGAGAAATATTTCCCCGGTGTTTTTTCAAAGCTTTTTTGATGAGGATTTCTTCCATTTCCTCGATGTTGAGATTGACGATTGTTTTTTCAGATTCGTCATCTTGAGGCATCAATAATTTCAAATTTTTCTCATTGGAAAGAATCACGCTTCTCTCGATGCAATGGTCGAGTTCACGGATATTTCCCGGCCAGGAATACGTTGTCAATTCATTAGTCAAAGATTCATTTAAAGCTAAATCAGATTTATGATATTTCTGTTTGTACTTCTCCAAAAAATAATTGGCTAAAGGTGGAATATCTTCCAATCGTTCTCTCAAACTCGGAATTTGCAATTCAACCGTGTTGATTCTATAATACAAATCTTTCCTAAAACGATTTTCCGAAACTGCTTTTTTTAGATTTTCATTCGTCGCAAAAATAAATCTGACATCCAAAGTTCGTTCCTTGTTTTCTCCAATTCTCGTTAATTTTCGATTTTGAATCAAGCTCAACAATTTGGTTTGAAGATGAAGCGGAAGATTCCCGATTTCGTCCAAGAAAACGGTTCCATTCTGCGCATTTTCAATCTTCCCGGAATAATCCTGATTCGCATCGGTAAAAGCGCCTTTTTTATAACCAAATAATTCCGCTTCAAACAAATTTTCCGACAGACTTCCCAAATCGATATGAACGAAAGGCTGGTTTTTTCTTTCTGATAATTCGTGAATATGTTCAGCCAAAACATATTTTCCCGTTCCATTTTCTCCTAAAAGTAAAACGTTCGCATCGGTCGGCGCAACTTTCGTGATTTGTTCCATCACTTCCTGCATTGCAAAAGACTGCGTATCGAGCTGATATTGATTGGTTTTTACGCTGACATTTTCCCACTGATTCAGTTTTTTATTTTTTCTGGAAATATCAACTGCGAGGTTTACGGAAGCATAGAGTTTTTCATTATTCCACGGTTTTAAAATAAAATCTGACGCGCCATTTTTCAAAGCCTCAACCGCCAGTTCCACTTCGCCATAAGCCGTCATCAGAATAATCGGAAGTTGAGGTTCCAAGGTTTTGATTTCATTCATCCAGTACAATCCATCTTGTCCGTTTTCAAAACCTTTTCGGAAATTCATATCCAGAAGAACTGTGTCAACTTGCTTTTCCGCTAAAAACTTCAAAATATTCTTTGGCTGACTGAGACAGCTGACTTCCGTAAAAAATTTCTTGAGCCAGACTCTCGCCGAAAATAAAATATCCTCGTCATCATCCACAATTAAAATATGAGCTTCTTTTTTTCGCATTTTTTAAGTTATAAAATTAAAGCAATTTCTTGCGTTCAAAGCGTTCTTTTGCTTCAATTAAAGCTGAATGTAACTTTCTTTCCAGTTCTTTTTTGGAAGGCAATTCTGTCCAATATTCGGCGACCATAATTCCGTCTCTGTGCATCTCCAAAAGTTCCACTTGTTCTTTACTGCTTTCGGCGCAAAGAATCAATCCGATCGGAGTTTCTTCATTTTCCTGTCTTTCGTTTTTGTTGAGCCATTTGAGATATAATTCCATTTGTCCTTTGTGTTTTGCTTGGAATTTCCCCAGTTTCAGTTCGATGGCAACCAATCTTTTTAAGGAACGATGGTAAAATAAAAGGTCAAGATAAAAATCTTCTCCGTCAATAATCATTCTCTTTTGGCGCTCTACAAATGCGAATCCTTTTCCTAATTCTAAAATAAATTTTTCTAATTCGTGGAGAATCGCAGTTTCAATATCTTTTTCAAGATAGCCGTTTTGCAGTCCAAGGAAATCCAGCAGATATGGGTCTTTGAAAGTGTTGGTGGGGAAATTATTGTTTTGTGTTACCTGAATATTGGCAATTTCGGTTCTTTCAAAGGCTTTGTTGGTAATTTGTTTTCGGAGTTCTCTTTTACCTAATGTTCCTTCAATTGACAACTCAGCATAAAACATTCTCTGCTCGTTGGTTTTCAAAGGAATAAGAATTAAAAAGTGTGACCAGCTTAATTGTCGTGCCAGTGGAACGACAATTTGCATTTCGGAAAATATTTCTGCAAATTGCATCATTCTCCGTACGTTTTTTTCAGCAAAATTTCTTCCGTAAGAAGTTTCCAATTGTGCCGATACTGTCGACACAATTTGTTTTCCATATTCTGCACGCTGATTCTGAAGAATATCATCATTGATACGTTTACCAACTTGCCAAAACAAAATAGTAAGTGTACTATTTGCCTGCATCGCCACCTGATGTCGGCTTTGCTCGATAAGTTTTGATAAATCAGTAAATAGTTTTTCGTTGGTAAGTACTATTTGATTATCAACAGATTCTGCATTTTTAATTTTTTTTGCCATAATTTTTAATCATCATTAAATTAAAATTGTTCGTTTTCGCACAAAAAGTGTCCGATAATGAACAGTCTTAAAATTAATTAAAATATATTTAATCACATTTTCAGAGAGTTACAAAGTTATAAATCTCTGGCATCTGCATTGCGTAATAGACTGTAGATAAATAAGTTATCTCAAATATGGATACGAAAATAGTAAAAAAGAAGTCTAAACTAAAATTAATATTAATCATCGTTGCATCTGCGTTGGCGATTTCAGTTTTTGGATGGTATTTCCTTAATCAGAAAAAAACTTACAATGTGAAGTTGGAAGATATCCAAACAGATGTTGTGACGAATGGGAAATTCGAAGATATGTTAATGGTTACAGCACAGACTCAATCTCTGAATTCTTCATTAGTAAATGTTCTGGAAGGCGGAGCGGTAAAAGAAATTTTTGCAGAGGACGGGCAAATGTTGACAAAAGGACAACCTATCGCAAGAGTTTATAATCCAAATACAGAATTCAATTATCTGAATCAGGAAACCGGAATTATGCAGCAGATCAGTCAGATGAGAAGTTCGCTTTTGGAATTGAAAAATCTGGAATTTAATCAAGATAAAGAGTTGCTTCAATCTCAAAATGATTATAATACGGCGTTGCAGTCTTTCAATCTTCAGAAAAGATTGTATGATGCGGAAATCGGAAAGAAAACCGATTATGATATTGCTTTACAAAATCTGAATTATCAGAAACAAAGAAAAGTGATTGTAGAAAAAGGCGCTTCCAGCGAAAAAGCTTCTCGAAATTCTCAGTTTTCTGCCATCAATAATTCCATCAATCAAATGGAAAAAAGCTTGAATATTCTTCGTTCCAACAAAAATAATTTCCTGATAATGTCGCCGGTTTCTGGAAGATTGTCATCATTTAATATTTCATTAGGACAAAATTTAACGAGTGGAGAAAGCATAGGAAAAGTCGATTTGATGGGCGGCTACAAGCTGATTGCAAAAGTGGATGAATATTACATCAATAAACTGCAAAACGGCATCAAAGGAAGTCTGGAAAGCAATGCAAAACAATTCGATGTCATCATTACCAAAATTCTTCCGGAAGTGAAAGACGGACAGTTTTCTGTGGAACTCAATTTTGTTGATTCAAAACCGGAAAATCTGAAAATAGGGATGACGTTCGGCGTGAAGTTAAAATTGTCTGCGGACACGCAAAGTACAATGATACCAAAAGGAAATTTCTACAAAGACACAAACGGAAAATGGATTTTTGTCCTGAAAAATAATAAAGCCGAAAAACGAAATATCAGCCTTGGAAGAGAGAATCAAATGTATTATGAAGTGGTTTCCGGACTGAAACAAGGCGAAACTGTCATTACATCAGATTATACTGAGCTTAAAAAATATGAAATCTTAGATATTCAAAAATAAAATATTGACAATTAAACTTTAAATTAAAAAAAATAAAACAATGATAAATATTCAAAACCTTTCAAAAGTCTATAAAACAGAAGATGTTCAAACCAATGCATTAAATAATGTAAGTTTAAGTATAAAAGAAGGCGAATTTGTAGCAATAATGGGACCTTCAGGTTGTGGAAAATCGACTTTTCTTAATATTCTTGGACTTCTGGACAGCGCTTCTTCCGGTTCTTATCAATTTGAATCTATAGAAACAATAGGAACTTCTGAGAAGAAAAAATCTGACATCAGAAAGAAAAACATTGGTTTCATTTTCCAGAATTTTAATCTGATCGATGAATTAACGGTTTATGAAAATATCGAATTGCCATTAATCTACAACGGCGTTTCTTCCTCAGAAAGAAAAAAACGTGTGGAAGAAATTATGGAGAAAATCAACATCGCACACAGAGCAAAGCATTATCCGCAACAGCTTTCCGGCGGTCAGCAACAGAGAGCAGCCGTTGCAAGAGCTTTGGTCACAAAACCAAAATTAATCCTTGCCGATGAGCCAACCGGAAACCTGGACAGCTCCAACGGAAATGAAGTAATGAATCTTCTCGCAGAACTTCACAGAGAAGGTTCTACAATCGCGATGGTAACGCACTCATCTTATGACGCCGGTTATGCTTCAAGAATAGTGAATATGAAAGATGGCGAAATATTCTCAGAAGAACATTCTACCCAAAGAAAAGATGTCTTCGAAAAAGCAGATGCGAAGAGTTTTGAATAAATTAGATTCTATTAAAATTAACATTCATTCAACCATTTTATAACGGATCTCGGAGATTCGGAAGAATTCTGTTTCTCTGAGGTTTTTAAAATCGGTTATCAATCATAAACTATCAACTATGCTCAACAATTGGCTCAAAATTGCTTTCATCAATTATAAAAAGAACTGGCTATCCACCATTATCAATCTGTTTGGACTAACCATTGGTTTGACCGGATTTATGCTCATCCTAATGCATTGGAATGATGAAGAATCCTTCGAAAAATGGAATCCAAAGAAAGACCAGATTTATGGCTCTCAAAACTATAATAAAAAAGACAACGTTTATGGAAGCGGGATTTCCTATCCAATGGCAGAGCGTGCTGTGAAGGTAATCCCAGAAATTAAAGATTTCGTATTATTCAACAGTGCTGGTGTAGGCTATAAAATGACTACAAAAAACAAAAAAGTTTATCAGAAAGAAGGGATAATGGTTTCAGAAAATTTTTTCAATTTTTTCCCTTTCAAATTGATTTCCGGAAGTTATAAAAACGCTCTGAAAGGAGAGTCTTCTTTAGCGATCTCTACGGTTGCAGCAAAAAATCTATTCGGGAAGACAAATGTAGTGGGCGAAAGCGTAAAGTTCGATAATAAAAATTATGTGGTTACTACTGTTTATGAATTACCAAAAGAAAACAGCCTCATAAAACCTGAATTTGTTATCCTGGCATTTGATGCAATTAAAAATGATAAAGAACAATGGGGTAATTTCAATTACGGATGCTTCTTTATGCTGAGCAAAAATGCGAATGTAGATGATGTACAGAAAAAAATAATGAAAGATGTTTATGAATACAGAGCTAAAATAAATGCCGGAGGTTCAGGAATTACCACAGAAAAATATTTGGAATTATACGGGCCCAATGGCAGTCTTTTGACTCCATTAGATCAAATGAAACTTCACGCAAAAGCTTATTGGTTTGGAACAGGAGATTTCAAAACATTGATGATTCTCTTCACGCTTTCTGTGTTGATTGTTGTTTTATCGGCCATTAATTTTATTAATCTAAAAACAGCACAAGCTTCTCAACGAGCGAAAGAAATCGGCGTGCGAAAAGCGATTGGTAGTACAAAAACCAATCTCATTCATCAGTTTCTATTAGAGACCTTTATGATTTGTTTTGCTTCATATCTACTTTCATTGGCTTTGACAGAGCTTCTTTTACCAAGTTTCAATAAGTTCTATGATAAGGAAATGACGATGAATGACTGGCATATTTATTTTTACTCCTTTGCGATGGTCCTTATTGTAACGTTGATTTCCGGATTAATTCCGGCAACTTACCTTTCCAACTTCAAAGCGATCGAAACTTTAAAGGGGAATTTCGCCAGGAGCAAACACGGAATTTGGTTGAGAAATGGGATTTTGACTTTGCAATTGATCATATCTTCATTTTTCATCATTGGCGGATTGATTGTCAATAATCAGGTAAAATATATGATGAACAAAGATCTGGGTTACAATGGGAAACAGGTTTTATACATTAATTTTAGTGAAAATAATGCAAAACCCTGGATGAAATATGAACGCATCAAAAATGAAATAAAAAAAATACAAGGCGTTGCGGATGTTTCTTATGGAGAAGCGGTTCCGGGAAGTGGCAGATTCAGCAATTCCAATATGGATTATATGGACAAAAGCATTTACGCTCAACACGGTTCTATGGATTACAATTATCTTCAATTTATGGATGTTAAATTGAAGAAAGGACGTTGGCTAAACCCAAATCTTGCTTCTGATACAATCACGAATGTTTTAGTAAATGAAGCCTTTGTTAATAAATTCGGTTGGACAGACGATCAGGCTTTTAAAAATGAATTCCGCCCGGGATTTGACAACAAACCTTATCACATAGTCGGGATTGTAAAGGATTTCAATATTCTGAATCCACGAAATGCAGTAGAGCCAATTGTATTTTTTCATTACAGAGAAACCAATTGGAAAAGATTCAATGTTTATAATATTCAGCTTAAAATAAAACCTGATGATATTGACGGAACTGTAAAAAGGCTCAAAACTTATTGGCAAAACAATGTAGAACCAGATTATCCTTTTGATTATTATTTTATTGATAAAAAATTTGCAGAGAGTTTTGAAACGTATAAAAAACAGCAGACTCTTTTCACAATACTAAATGCAATGGTATTGATGGTCGCTTTGCTTGGATTATTCGCTTTATCATCATTAATGATTGAACAAAAACTAAAAGATGTTGCTATCAGAAAAACTTTGGGAGCATCGGACAAAATATTGATTCTCGGATTGACAAAACAATTCCTTTGGATCACATTAATTGCCGTCATCATCAGTATCCCAATTAGCTATTATCTAATGAATGAATGGCTTAAAGATTTCGCTTACAGAATTGATATGCCGGTTTTACCTTTCATTTTGAGTCTTGTCGTTTTGTTATTATTGACATTTTCAGTTGTAAGCATTAAAGCTTATCAAGCTACAAAAGTGAATCTTATCAAATATCTGAAATACGAGTAGAATTAGTTTTTAGTATTTGGTTAATAGTTTTTTGCATAAAACCAAATACTAAATACCAAAAATAAATAATTATGATTAAGAACTGGCTCAAAATAGCATTCATCAATTACAGAAAAAACTGGCTTTCCACCATTATAAATATTTTGGGATTGAGCGTTGGCTTGTGTGTTTTCCTGCTGATATTCATCCATTGGCAGGACGAAAGGTCTTATGAGCAATGGATTCCGGACAAAGAAAGTATTTATCTCGTCGAGAACAGCAATGCTGCTTTTGGAAATCTGGTAACATCCAGCTATCCTGAATTGGCGGTGTCGGCAGAGAAATTTGATGAGATAGAAAATTTTGTAATTGTTAACTCCTGGAGCGATTACAAGATCAGATTAATGGCCGGAAGCAAATCTGCTTTTAACAGCAATGCAAGAGTTACAGATGATTTTTTTGAATTTTTCCCTTATGAAAAAGTGGCAGGAGATTTTAATAATGCTGTAAACGGAGACGGGAAAATTGCCATTTCAGAAGAAACTGCAAAAGTTCTTTTTGGAGATGATTACAATAGTTGCATTGGAAGAAAATTGCAGATAGATGATTCTGAAAATAAAACCTATGTTGTAACTGCTGTTTATAAACTGCCGAATTCTAATACGGTTTTCCGTCCTGGTTTTGTAATGAAACATCCTAATTTCCTTAATAAAAACCAATATGACAACCAATGGACAAACTACAGCTATGTTGGCTATTTCAAACTGAAACCGGGAACAAATGTTCAGGATCTTGAAAGAAAACTTTCAAATCTGCTTTGGGAAAATGAAAAAATAGCAATGAGAAAATGGGGAGAAAAAATAGACGAAAAAAATAAGTCGAAAGTTTCTCTCACGCCAATAAGCAAAATGAAACTGGATGCAAAAAGCGAAGGCGTAGATAAAGGTGATAAAAAATCAATCATGATATTGTTGGGCTTATCCGCTTTGATCTTATTGTTATCAGGAATTAATCTCATCAATCTAAAAACGGCACAAGCGTCTCAGAGAGCGAAAGAAGTCGGCGTTAGAAAAGCAGTTGGAAGTACAAAGTCGAAATTGATCTTACAGTTTTTGATGGAAACTTTTATAATTTGTGTCACCGCCTACATTTTAGCTTTTGCAATGGTAGAACTTCTGCTGCCTTCTTACAACAAGTTTCTAGGCAAGGAAATTAAACTGGATAATGGTCAGCTTTTCATATATACAGGATTGTTATTAATTGTTTTTTCATTAATTTCAGGATTGATTCCTGCGCTTTATCTATCGAATTTTAAACCTATTAATACCTTAAAAGGCAATTTTTCCGGAAGCAGGCAAGGCGTTTGGCTGCGAAATTCAATTCTGACTTTGCAATTGATCATCTCGTCGTTTTTTATCATTTGTTCCTTGATTATTCATACCCAGGTCAGATATATGACGGGTAAGGATTTAGGATTCAAAGGCGATCAGGTTCTAAGAATCCAATTCAAAAAAGCTGACTGGAAGAACGATTATATTTCAAAAAAATACATTCGGCTGAAAAATGAAGTTTCCAAGATCGAAGGCGTTCAGGATATCACAAGTTCTGTCTTTGATATAGGAAATGGACTCGTCAATGCCTCTTCTGTTAAAAACGCAATAGATACTACAAAAAGTCTTGGCTCAGTCGGTGTTGGCGGCATCGATTATAATTTTTTCAGATTTTATAAAATTAAGTTTGTTGCCGGAAGAGATCTGGATTTGCGCTATGCTTCTGACACAATTTCCGGAGCCATAGCCAACGAAACATTTGTAAAAAAAATGGGCTGGAACCCACGACAGGCTTTAGGTAAAGAAATTTTGCCCGGTTGGGAAGAGAAAAACAAAAAATATAAGATTCTGGGTGTTGTCAAGGATTTTTATGTCACGGGTGTCGATAAACCTGTGGAACCAGTTGTAATGTTCAACTATGACAGAAACTGGGTTAAAAATAATATGGGAAATCTCCAGATCAAACTCTCCGGAAACGACATCGATGGGACTCTGGAACGGATCAAAGAATTTTGGCTTACAAAAGCAGAACCCGGATATCCTTTCGATTATGAGTTCGTTGATAAACAATTTGCAAGAACTTTTGAGAAATTCCAGAAACAGCAAACACTTTTCACAACTCTGAATATCGTGGTTTTAGTTATTGCATTATTAGGATTATTCGCCCTTTCATCATTATTAATAGAACAAAAACTAAAAGATGTAGCCATCAAAAAAACTTTGGGTGCAGATGAGAGAACCATTGTCTGGGATTTAACAAAAAGATTTTTGTTGATTTGTTTATTCGCTGTTATATTAAGCATTCCCGTCAGTTATTATGCAATGAACGAATGGTTGAAGGATTTCTCTTACCGAATTGATATGCCTGTTTGGCCGTACGTTCTGAGTTTGTTTTTATTATTGATTTTAACCTTCACGGTTGTGAGTTTCAAAGCTTACCGGGCTACAAAAATTAATCTCGTTAAATATCTGAAATATGAATAAAATGGAAAGAATAATAATCCTAATATTTACATTGATTATCAACTTGCTTTGTGCACAGACCAACCGGTTCATTTACGTCTTGGAGATAAAATCTGCCGAACAACCGGTAAAAATGAATAT